>Ga0181371_1000003_pt1 | contig 449504 bp, 416 predicted proteins | sample LowvirmetaG_6_FD_130087 | JGI IMG/M metagenome (GOLD analysis project Ga0181371, IMG submission 130087) | Marine viral communities from the Subarctic Pacific Ocean - Lowphox_07 viral metaG | ecosystem: Environmental > Aquatic > Marine > Oceanic | place: Subarctic Pacific Ocean | collected...
CCGGGTGCCATGGCCGATGAGGGCAGGGCCGCACATGGCAATGCCCATGGGCGAAAGGGGCGGGGCACCGGCTTTCGCCATTTCGACATCGAAGATATAGCGCTGCGCGACGGACCAGTCGCATCCGCCATGTTCGACCGGCCAGGACGGGGCGGCCCACCCCTGTTCAACCAGGATGGCCTGCCAGGCGAGGGCCACCTCCCTGTTGGCGTACACGCTGGTCATCCGGCTCGCATAACGTCGCAAGTCCGCCGTCAGCTTCTCTGCCAGGAAATCACGAACCTGAGCCCGGAAGGCTTCTTCTGACGGGGAAAACTGGAGTTTCATCGGGGATCTCAAACCTAAACAGATTAGATATTGATTATCCGTGTTCCGAGTTATACTCAACCGGGTAATTAAATGAGAGGTGTTTGATGAGACAGCCAGCGATGCTTGAGGGCGTTCGGGTGATCGACATGACCAGCGTCGTCTTTGGTCCTTACGCGACCCAGATCCTTGCTGACCTCGGGGCTGACGTGATCAAGGTGGAAGCGCCGCAGGGCGACCAGTTCCGCTATTCCGGCAAACCGGCGAAGTCACGCGGGATGTCGCCTGGTTTCATGGCGCTCAACAAGAACAAGCGGTCGATTACATTGGACCTGAAGTCGCAGGACGACAGGGATGTGATGGTCGACCTCCTGAAGAGTGCGGACATCTTTATTCACAACGTCCGTCTCAATGCGATCGAGAAACTGGGGTTTGGGCAAGAGCAGGTGAAGGCGATCAAGGACCTCATCTATATCCATTGCGTCGGGTTCGGGTCTGGTGGCCCCTATGACGGATTGCAGGCCTATGATGATGTGATCCAGGCCGCTTCGGGCACAGCGACGCTGGCTGGACGTGTCGATGGGAGTGGCAAGGCGCGGTACATCCCATCGCTGATCGCGGACAAGGTGGCGGGCCTGCATGGGGCCCAGGCGGCGCTCGCGGCATACATTCACAAGCTGCGCACCGGCGAGAGCCAGTTTGTCGAAGTGCCGATGTACGAAGCTTTTACGCAGTTCATGCTGGCTGAGCACTTGGGTGGGCTGACTTACGATCCACCAAATGCGGACGTCTGCTATTTTCGCCAGATCGACCCTGATCGCCAGCCTTTCCAAACCCGTGACGGCTATATCAGCATCGTGCCCTATACGCCAGAAAGCTGGGCAACCGTGTTCGATGTCGCAGAAGATCCGGGCTTTCTCATGCAGCCGGGCCTTCAGACGCTCAAGGAGCAGTTTTTCAACCAGGACCGATTGTACCAGCGACTGGCAGAGTTGACGCCAAAGCGCACGACGCAAGACTGGTTAGAACGGTTACAGGCGGCGCGCATTCCATGCATGCCGGTTCGCGACATCGCAGACATCCTGGACGATCCGCATCTTTCCCAAACCGGATTCTTCGAGCGCCGCGAACATCCCAGCGAAGGGGGATGGTATGATATGAGCCGACCGATACGCTATTCATCATACAAGGGCGCGCCCCACCGCCATCCGCCAGTTCTGGGGGAACAGACAGCCGAGATCACGGCTGAGCTTGAGACATTGAAACGGAAGGACGACTAATGCCCAAAACAGGAAAGTGCCTTTGTGGCCAGGTCTCTTATGAGCTGAACGCCCAACCGATGGTGACAGCGGTCTGCCATTGCAAGAATTGCCAACGCCAGGCGGGGAGCGCGTTTTCGGTCGTTGTCGTTGCTCCTTCAAGCGGCGTCGAGATCACGGGCGAACTGAAAACGTATGAAGATACAGCGGACAGCGGCGCCCGGCTGGAAAGACAGTTTTGCCCAAATTGCGGATCTGCGATGTTTTCGCGCCAGCCGTCTTCACCCGAAACCATCATCATCAAGGCCGGGACACTCGATGACACCAATTGGCTGAAACCTGTTGCGCACGTCTGGTGCGCCAGTGCGCAGCCCTGGGTCGATATTCCTGCCGGTGTTGCCAGCTTCCCGGGCAATGCTCCGGGTCGCTAACACTATTCAGGCGGCATGTGCTTTGCCAGGAAGCTGATGGTCGCATCGTTGAAGTGGTCGTTCCTGTCGCCTGCCACCATATGTCCGGCGCCGCTGACATCCACCATGGAAAGATGTGGGATGCGGGCCTGGAACTCTGCAACCGTTCGATCCGTCACAACATCACTCTTGATGCCTCTGACGAGTAGGATCGGAACATTCCTGGCGGCGTAGAGTCCGTCCATGGTTTTGGCCATCACCGCCCGTTCATGATCAATGTCGACCTCGACCATCCCTGGATCCCAGTGCCAGTACCAGCGCCCGTCATCTCTTTGGCGAAGGTTGCGTTTCAGGCCTGAAACGTCTTTTGGGCGAGGGCGTTCGGTGTTGTAGGCAGCAACGGCGGTGGCCGCGTCTTCCAGTGTTGCAAATCCGCACAAGCCACTGGCCATGAAATCCCGCACACGCGTCATACCGGCGCGTTCCGAGTTTGGCGTGATATCGACGAGGATCAGTGCGTTCGGGCGAAAGCCCTGGCTCGTGCCAAAAAGTGCGGTTCCTCCGCCCATGGATGCGCCAACGATCGCGACCGGCGTGGACGGCGCAACCGCATCATCAATGATCTCTTTCATGTCTGCCCAGCGACGCTCAACCGGATAGCGGTTGTCTGTCGACCAATCGCTCTGGCCATGCCCTCGGGAGTCGAAATTGATAACCCGGTAGCCAGCTTCAGCCAGGCGTTGGAAGGCTCTGGACCAGGAATGCCTTGTCTGTCCGCCACCATGGGAAAGAATAATGACGGGCGCATCCTGGGGCCCTGCGACATCGGCAACAAGTCGAACGCCGTCACTGGCAGTGAACACTCGTTCTTCACTCATACCTGGGAGCCCGTTTCTGCATGAAGGCAGCAATTCCTTCTCGAAAGTTCGGATCTTGCGCGGTGAGCATCTGGTTACGATCCTCGATGGCCATCACCGCTTCGAGGCCCTGCGCATCAATCGTGTGGTTCAGGGCATCCTTGGTCAGGCGCAATCCGAGAGGCGTGGCTCGCAGCATGTCATCGCTGAAAGATTTCGCTTCCTTGGCCATTTGATCAGCAGGAACGACCCTGTTGGCAAGGCCGAGCGAGAACGCCTTCTCTGCATCAATAAATCGGCCTGTCAGCATGTATTCGCTGGATTGTGAAAGGCCGATCATGCGCGGCAGGAAATAGGACACACCCATGTCGCAGGCGCTGAGACCGATCCGGATAAAGGCTGCATTCATGCGCGCATCATTCGCGAGAATGCGAATGTCCGAAGCCAGCGCCAGTGCAAAACCGCCGCCGCTGGCAGCCCCCTGAACGCACGAAATGATCGGTTGTGGACACCTGCGCATCGCCACGTAGATTTCTGCGATGCTTCTCTGGCGGTCGAGCATGGCAGATACGTCAGGCGGACTGGTGCCCTGATTGCCTGAGGCTTCATTCAGGTCGAGACCCGCGCAGAAAGCCCGCCCTTCGGCGCGCAAGACGACGACGCGAACAGAGCGATCCTGGTAAAGGGCCTGAAACATGTTGCGAAGATCCGCGACAAGCGCGCGGTTCATCGCATTCAGCCTGTCCGGGCGGTTGAGCGATATCGTGAGGACGCCGTCCTGGTTATGTGCGCTGAGATGTTCAAGCTTCAGGTCTTCAATCATGCGCATCTCCATCGAACTCCCTTGAGCCGGGAGCATCATTGCCTGCTTATCTACTTTTGTAAGTTTAATCGTGCCTGCTCGGGCAACGGCGGTCAAACGGTGACCACGGGTAAAGGTCTTTGCTATTCTCGGTCAGCCTGCAAGGCGGTTGACGGTGGTATGAGGGGCTCATCGTGAGGGCGAGCCCCCAATAAGTGACCGGTCAGAATGACGAGCAGTGCCGTTACTGATGCGGCTATAGCGAAAATGCCCATGATGTAGAGCGAGGGCAGGCCAGAGTTCAGAAGCCATCCGCCTGTGAGCGGTCCGATTATGGCGCCGAAACGGGCCCATGAAAGCGCGGCACCGGAGCCTGCACCACGCAGGTGCTTTGGATAACCGGCAGCGGCGACCGAATAGAGCGAAAAGATACCGCCGGAAATGAACAGGCCGGTCAGTCCGCCAATGATGTGAAGCGATATGGTGTCCTCGGCAATCGCTGTCGCGATCAGAACAGGGACAATGGCCACCCAGCAGGCGGCGATTGGCCACTGGAATGAAAATCGGTCGCAAGCCCAGCCTGTCAGGAAGATCCCAAGCATCCCGAATATACCGTAGCTCAGCATCACGCTCGCCGCTGTTTCGGGCGGAAAGCCCTTGCTGGACACTATCATCGGTAACCAGATGGCGGCGAAATAGGAGACGACATAGGCGAGTACGAAAATGGCCCAGATCAGGATGCTGCGCGCACGATAGGTTTTCGAGAGCAGGGTTGAGATAAAGCTGCCGCCAAGCGGCGTTTCCTTGGCTGGCGGTGTCGCTGAGCGGAAAGCAATCAGCACAGCTGGGACTGACAGGAGTGCGGCTATCCCGCCCCCAAAAAAGGCTGTGCGCCAATCCATGCCACGGGAAAACAGGCCGGCGGCGATAACAGCGCCGAGCGGGACGCCCCAGAAGACTGCGGCGTTGGTCTGGAAGGCTTTGCCCTCCGCCGCGATATTTGCAGCCAGGGCGACAAGATTGGGCAGGGCAATACCGAAGCCCACACCGGTCAGCATCCGCACGACAAGGAAGGATTCGAAAGATGAGCAAAAGGGCGTGAGAAGCGTGAAAACGCCGAACACCGTAATCGCGGTTGCCAGGACCCTCTTGTGGCCAAAGACATCTCCGGCGCGGCCGCCGAATGAGCTGCCGATCATGATCCCGAGGCTGACTGCGCCGAAGATCCAGCCGAGCGCACCTGAGTCGAACCCCAGCTCCGGCGCAAAGCGCGGTGCCGAGATCGACAGGATCTGGATGTCATAGCCCTCAATGGTGGCCACGCCAAAACAGGCAGCAATTGCCATCCACGCAGGCATGGCTGGTTTTTCAGAAGCCGAGGCGCTCATGCGGGGCTGAAGGGGGAAGTGGAAAGTCTGGAAAACTTCGCCAGATGATCAGGCAAAATGGCTCTCCAGGACACGATAATAAGTCGGGATTGCAGCTTCGAGGCCGGTATAGATCACATCGTCGAGTGCGCCCGTGGCCAAGCCAGCCTGGGATATCTGGGCGGCGCGAAAATCTTCATTGCCGAAGACATTCAGGACCATGTCATAGGATTTCTTGTAGAGTTCCTTCGCCTTGTCATTATCGGCCGGCTGGCGCGTCAGCATGACGTATTCAACAGTGCTCCGGTTTGCGGCGCGGGGCATGATGAACATCACGCTGATATAATAGGGACTGGTGATCACAACCGTATTCGGAAACACAATGTACGAGAAGGTCACTGATTTGTGGACATTTTCGCCTTCTCGATCAAGGCCTTCAGGGGTGAAGTTCGCCTTCCCCTGAAGCTGGCGGACATTCAGTCCCAAAAGTTCATTTGTGTTGGGAACATCCGGAAACATAGGACCAACCGTGTTCGCGTGGAGGCGCGTCACATGATACCCTTCAAGGAAGGGTTCGAGTACCAGTTTCCAGTTTGCATCGAGTTCGAATGTTTTGCGGTCGTAGACCTGCATGCGCGGGATATCCAGCGCTTCGAAGTCATCAATCAGCTGGTCTTCAATACCTGCAAAATCCGGCTCAGCATTCGGGTCAAGCATAACCCAGATTATACCACCGGCTTCCTTGCTGGGTAGCTCCCTGAGACCGCGCTTGGTCTTGTCCAGCCCGATAATGCTCTCTTCACGGGGAACCCCGATCAGGCGGCCATCTGTGGCGTATGACCAGGCGTGATAGGGACAGATCATCAGTTTGGCTTTGCGGGCCTCGCATCCCTCAACGACTTTTGACCCCTTGTGCATGCACGCATTGAGAAAGGCATGAACCTGTCCGTTCTTGTCGCGCGTGATGATCATTGGAACGCCATAACCATCATGGGGCACGACCGAATTATTGTCGCGGACGAGCGCGCTCAGCGTGACGGGGACGGCGCGCTTACGGAAGACGGCAGTCTGCTCGAGCTGAAAGCGCTCATCTGCAGTGAAGATCGTCGCTTCTCTCCGCTCATCTATGGGCGTGGGTTTGGCGGTCTCATGGGAAGGAATGGCACGGATTGCCTTAACCTGACCGTCACTGAGGTCAGACAGGCACTGCACACGCTTCAATTGCGGCGCGTCCGAAGGCGTCTGTGCGGAATCGGTCGTGGTTTTGCCCGGGGCAGTGTCGATGAGATTCATGATGCGCTCCATAAGTTCAGTTTGCGCTTTAAAAACTATTGTTGTTAGATTATATGTTGCTAGGCGAGAGTCAATGAATTTCGGCCGCTCTGTAGAAGTTAAGAAGCGTATCGGAAGACTGGCTGGTCGATCTTGCGCGGTCGTACCCGGCTTGATCCGGGTTAAAATGAGCGGAGGAAAAAATGGGCCGACCGAACAAGGCTCTTATTTCGCGGGAGAGTGCTGCGCGTGCCGCCCTCGACATCATTGATGCTGAAGGCCTGAAGGGTGTGAATCTTGATCTCGTGGCCCGCAAGCTCGGTGTGAAAGCTCCATCACTCTACTACCATTTCAAAGGGAAATCGGCGCTACTGGCCGAAGTCGCCTTGTGTATCCTGCGGGATGTTCGGCCAAAAATAAGCCGGAGCATGGAATGGGAGGAGGCGATTATCCGGGTTGCGGTTGCGAGCCGACGACAGATCCTGCGGCACCCGAATGCAGCGCCGCTTCTTCTGGAGCACCTTCCAAAGCGTATATTTATCGAGCGCTATGACTTCTGGGCGTCGCTTTGTCCGTATCCGGACGAAATAAAGATGACAATCCTGGAAGCGATGGACAAGCTGATGTTCGGATCTGCCCTGTTCGCCGCAGCCGCGCTTTCGAGGGGGATGCCCGAATTACCCGATTTCGATCATCAGATGTTCCCTCATATTGGCGCTGCGGCGCAGTCCAGTCATCATGATGACGAAGGACTTTTCGTCGATTGTATAACTGTGTTTCTTGCCGGGCTCAGGCACTATGCGGACAAGAACCATGCATGGCCTGCTTCGCTGGCCGAGACCGTCAAGAAAGCTGTAGACTAGGGCGCCCGCCTAGCGGACCTTCTCCAGTTGCGCAGCGCTGCCGGCGTGTTTCTCGCGCATTGAAGGTTTCGACAGTTTCCCTGTCGCTGTACGAGGCATCGGATCATCTTCAAAAATTACGTAGCGAGGCACTTTATAGTCTGCGAGCTGGACGTTGCAGTGCGCGATCAGCCGTTCAACATCAATTGGGCTGCTCGCATGAATGATCGCCATTGGAGTCTCACCAAATTTTGCGTCCCTGGTTGCGATGACCAGAACTTCCTCAACGCCCGGATAGGTCGAAATCGCTCTTTCCACCTCGGCGGCAGAGATGTTCAGCCCGCCCGATATGATGACATCCTTCATGCGGTCTACGAAGGTCAGCAGGCCATCTTCATCCAGCTTGCCGAGATCGCCTGAGTGTAGCCAGCCATCCTTCAGCGCCGCCGATGTTGCTTCAGGATTGTTCCAGTATTCAATCATGTTTCCCGGGCCGCGCATGATGATCTCGCCGACTTCACCAGCAGGCAGCCGGTTTCCGTCACTATCAATAATCGCAATTTCGTTGAAGAGCCCGCCCAGCCCGCACTTTTCAGGCTGGGTCTTGGCAAGATGCTCGGGCATGACGGTGCAATTGCCGCCACATTCAGTCTGGCCATAGATCTGCCGGATCACGACGCCTTTCTTCATCCAGGTGTCTTGCAGGGCCTTGGTGACAGGGGCGCCGCCGCAGGTGGCGATTGTGATTGCGGAAAGGTCCGCATCTTCAAACTCCGGAAGCGCCGACACGGCTTCAAAGAAAATGGGCACGCCGCCAAACGCATTTATTTTCTGCTTTGTCAGAACCTCCAGAAAGGCTCTTGGCTCGAAAGCCTTCAGGAAAAACAGCGTACAGCCCTGAATTGTGTAGTGCATGAGCTGCACAAATCCGGCGCCGGTGCTGAGCGGTGCGGGAACAACTACACGCGAGCCATTTGACAGGCTCCTGTCTTCGATCTGGTTCGTTGCGGCATAGCCGGTTACACTGCGGTGTGAGAACACAACCCCTTTGGGCTTTGCCGTCGAACCGCTCGTCGAAACGATAATAACCCTGTCGTCCGGTTGCGGCTTGTGGTCGATGGAGGCCGAGGGGCCTGTCCGAAGGCGCGTGACGATTGCCATGTCGAGGCATTGGGTCGGTAGGCCGTTGAATTTCTCGATCCGGTCCTGATCAGCAAACACAAAGCCCGGGCCTGTGTCTTCAAGGATTTCAGACAGTTCTGACACTGTGTAGCGCATATTCAGCGTCACAACGATACCGCCTGCGCGGATGATACCGAGAATAAGGGCGCAATACTCAAGGCTATTTCCGGCGCAAATTCCAACCCGGTCACCGGTCGAAACGCCGCGACTGATCAGGTCTGCGGCAATGCGCTCTGACCAGTCATGGTATTCGCGGTAAGTAACACGATCACCATCAAAATCCAGCGCCACAAGTTCGGGGCTTACACGGGCCCACCAGTAGATTGCGTCATTTATCGTCTGCATCTTCAGGTATCTCCGATCTTTCGCAACACAGGCTGGGAAAAGCTTTGGGCGGCCTTTCGAAAATCGAACGCCGCCCAAAACCATGCATTCAGCAAATTCCTAGAAGTGAAGTTGGAATTCCAGGAACACTTCGAGTGGGTTTTCAATGAAGGTCGACATGTCGGCGACGACACCCGTGGTCGTGCCTGTACCGGCCCCTCCGGTGAACGGAATATCGTTCGCCGTATTGGCAATCAGCTCATCGGTAAGGTTCTTGCCGATAAGAGCAACTTCCCAGCCTTGCTCGTCATTGATCAGCCGGACAGCGGCGTTCCACTTGGTGTAAGCTTCCTGGACGGCATCGGGACGCAACGTGTCGGTGAAGTTGAACTCTGACGAATAGCTGACATCTGTCGTGAACTGGGCCGTCAGGCTGCTCGAGACCGGGAATTCATAGGTGCCACCGAGACGGCCTGCAACTTCAGGCGCCTTGGGGGGCGTGCGTCCACTATAATCCTGGCTCGTGAAGGCGCCGGTCGTCGCGTCAAACAGCTGGTCACAGCCCTGAGCGATCGTCTGACCACCATAACACTGTCCGATATAATCGTCATACTCGGCATCATTATAGGCCAGCGCACCTCTCAGTGTGAGACCCTGGAGCTGGTCCGGGATGTACGAGAAATCGAACTCGGCGCCCGTCGTGGACAGTTCACCCGCATTGTCCACGATCTGCCCGACAGTGATCGGGTCGAATTTCTGAACCTGCAGGTCTTCATAGAGGTAATCATAGACCGTCGCGTTGAAGCTCAACTGGCCATCAAACAGGACAGAACGGATGCCTGCCTCAAAGCCTTTGGCTGTTTCACTGTCATATTCACCAGCGGCGACCGAACTTGTCGGGCCAAGCGTCTGCGAAATATTGAAGCCGCCTGATTTGAAGCCTTCTTTATAAGCACCATAAAGCGAGATGTTGTTGGTCGGCTGATAGCGCAGCGTGACCTGCGGCGATATGTTTTCGTCCGAGAAGTCATCCTCAAGCCGGATGCCGGCCGGGAATGCGCCTGCGAAAGCTATGTTTGCCGGAAGGGATTCCTGAAAGGAATCGCGTTCGTCTCGGCTCCACCTTGCACCGGCAGCAAGTTCCCACTGCGGCAGGAAATCCCATGTGCCTTCAGCGAATACTGAATATGTCGACGCGTCAAACCCGTTATCCCGCTTGAATGTCGTGTAGGTTTGGGTTGTGGGATCAATCGGCACAGGGAAGATGTAGGCGTCCGTATTGAATATGAATTCCGATTCCGAAATGAAGCCGCCAAACAGGAAGTTCCACTGGCCGTCGAACTGGGTCTCGAAACGGACTTCCTCTGCCCACTGATTGTAATCAGCCAATTGAGAGAATGTTGACGGGTACGCCTCACCGGCAACGTTGTTCAGGTCGGTCTGCTTGAACTCATAATACGAGGTGATCGACGTAGCTTCCACGGCGCCAAAGTCAGCACTGCCGGTCAGGATACCGAACATTGAATCCAGGTCGGAATACATTTTGCCGTCGCGGGCGTATCGATAGTTTGCCTGTGCGACCTCAATCGGGACGGTTGAAGAATCGGAGCGTCCGTCAATCTTGCAATCTGCGTTCGGGCTAGGCGGAATGCCGTTAGCTGTTGCCGGAGTTGTCCTGCCGGCACCACAGATCCGCTCAACGAGATCAGTCGGACCACCATCTTCCGTCGCGCTCGCGCCAAGTTTCAGTTCAAGATTGAAGAGATCGGTCGGTTCCCATTGCAGGGTGAGGCGACCACTGATGTCTTCCTTGAAGCCGCGCTTGTCTGATACCGGGCGGCGGTCAAAGCCGAGCGGGCTTGGATAAGGGTCCGCAGCCGTGTTCTCAAAAGGGCCTTCGCGATCTGAATACCGGAAAGCAAATCGGGCGCCCAGTGTGTCTGTAAGCGGACCGGAGATATACCCTTCGCCGTAATACTCTTCCGCTTCAAACCCGTAGCCGCCCTTGATGCCAGCTTCGAAAGAATCGGTTGGATCCTTTGTCGTTACGCTGATCAGGCCGCCCGTTGCGTTCTTGCCAAAGAAGAGCGCCTGAGGGCCTTTCAGCACTTCAACCTGTTCAATATCGTACTGGCTGAGGCCGATTTCGCGGCCGCGGCTCATCGGGAGGCCGTCAATATTGATGGAGACCGATTGATCGAAGCCAGCGTTGAGCGTTGAGGAGCCGACGCCGCGCAGGAATATGTTCGAGGATGAGCCCGATGCCGCGCGCCCCATAACAAGGTTCGGGACAAGGGAGGCGATGTCGGTGAAATCAGTGATCGCGTATTCGTCCAGTGTTTCGCTTGAAACCGCTGTAATCGCGACCGGCGCATCCTTCAGGCTTTCATCACGCCGGCGCGCCGTCACGTTGACAACACCAAGGCGGCGCAGCCGTGCGTCTTCTTCTGTCTGGGTGTCGACGTCAGCCGATGCGGTCGTTGCTGGCTGGGCGCCCTGATCTGCATCCTGGGCCCAGGCAGGCGCGCCGATAACAAGAGCGAGCCCTGTTGCGGCAAGCAAGCTCAGACCAAAACCTGTCGGAGGTTTTCCAAAGGCTTTCGTGGTTTGGTTCTTTTGGGTCATTTCATTCCTCCCGGTTGAATTAGGGTCGCCTCGTTGCTTGCCTAATCATTTTAGTTTTATGATTATGTACACGTCGAATTCGCCCCCGCCAACCCAGTAAATCAAACGCGCATAGAATTAATTTTCATAGTGTTACCCTGCGGCATCACCTGTGAGGGAAGGCCCTCACGGTTTGCAGGCAGAATTAATCTATTGGGCATCGATGGATGTGGCGGTGTCGGTTGCGGGTGGTCGGTCCAGCTGAAGGCCGGAATCACCAGATCAGTGGCAGCGATTCCAGTGCCATGACTGTTCCGGCGCGACTGACATGACGCACGCCCGGCTTCAGTGAGAAGGCGGGGATTCGTTTGACCCATTCTTCGACGAGAATTCTCAGCTCCATCCGCGCCAGGTTCGAACCGAGGCACATGTGAGGGCCTGCCGAGAAAGTGATGTGGGCCTTTTGCTTGCGATCGGGGTCGAATTCATTGGGCGCGTCGAAGCGGCGGCCGTCGCGTCCGCCCAATGGCAGCATGCAGAGGACCATGTCACCTTCGCGGAACTGGATATCGAACATTTCAAAGTCATGAGTGACAATGCGTGGAGAATTCACGACCGCGAAGCACCGGATGGCTTCTTCCACGAAGTTTGGGATGATCTCGGGCTCCTGAGCAAGCCGCTGTTGCAATTGCTGGTCATTCGCGAGATGCCGGAATGCGTAGCTGGCGACGTTCGTCACAGTATCCATGCCGCCCAGGAACATGATCAGCAGCATGGATTGGAGTTCTTCCAGCGTGATCGCGCGTCCTTCGATCTTGAAATCGACCATTTGCGAAATGAGATCGTCTTTCCGGGATTCAGTGCGCATTTCGACGATTTCGGTCATCAGGCCGACAATCTTGCCAACCAGGAGCGCCATCTCCTCATTTTCCCGCGCGTTAAAGAACGCATCTGCAATCTCCCGAAACTCGGTCAGCCGGTCCAGAGGCATGCCCATCAGCTCCATGAATACCGAGACAGGAAATTGGGAGGAGATGTCTTCGACGAATTCGCATCCGCCCTTATCAGCGACGGCTTCGATGATCTCGATGGCAAACTGACGAACACGCGGCTCGAGCGCCTGCACGGCGTTCAGCGTGAAATGGGGCATCAGCGCCTGACGGTATGGCACGCTCTGCGGTGGATCGAGGCTGAGCGGAATGAAGACAGGCGGATTCTCGACGCGGGGGATTTGCATTTCGCGTACCGAGAAATGATTGTAGTCACGGAGCACTTTCGCCATGTCGTCAAAGCGGCTGAATACCCAGTGTCCGCCATTCCGGGGGGTGTAGAATATATCCGGAGCATCTTCGTGCAGTGTCGTGTAGGACTCGTGGAGGTCTTCTGTGAATCTCGCATCATTATATATGTCGAGATCGAAGACGCGATCAGCTTGCACGTGTTCTGGCACGAAGCTCGCGGGAATATCGTTGGGCATTCAGTTCTCCTCCCAAAGTCACTCAGACTATGATCATTAGATTATTATTGAGCTGAGCGTAAAAATCAATGGGTCATGATGTTGGCAGATCAATGTCAAACGCGCTCGCGTGAATTTGCAACATAAATCGGGATTGCAAGCATGATGTAAAACTGTTCTTATTAGATTTAAATGAGCAAACACAGGTTTGAAGGTAAGGGAATGATGATGGCTGAATTCGACTATGTAGTCGTCGGGGCAGGCGCAGCAGGGTGCGTCCTGGCGCACCGGCTATCGGAAGACCCCAAGATTCGCGTTGCGCTTCTGGAGGCTGGACCTCGTGATACGCATCCTTTCATCAAGATGCCGAAGGGCCTCGCAAAAGTGATGGCCGACCCGAAACACATTTGGGGATATTCGAGCGTTCCTGAAGAGACAAACAACAATACAGCAGAGTTCTGGGTGCGTGGCCGTGTGCTGGGCGGATCGAGTTCGGTCAATGGCATGATGTATGTCCGTGGCCAGCCAGCAGATTTTGATGCGATCGCTGAAGTCACGAGTGACGACTGGGGCTGGGACCATATCGGAAAGGCCTATGCAGAACTGGAATCCCACGAACTTGGCGCTGATGAAACGCGAGGGTCTGATGGTCCGCTCAAGGTGACGTTGCCGGACGTCAAGGACACTATCACCAACGCGATGCTGGACGCTGGAAAATCCATGGGCTGGAGCGAAAAGACCGACACAAATTCGCCGGACGAGATCGAGGCGATTGGTTATGCTCCGAGAACAATCTACAAAGGGCGACGCCAGAGTGCCGCTACCGCATTTCTCGACCCCATCCGCTCACGCCCCAATCTTGAGATTATCACAGATTGCGTGGCTGATCGCGTCGTATTCGAAGGCAAACGGGCGGTGGGCGTTGACGTCGTTCGCTCTGGAAAAAAAGAACGGATCAAGGTTTCTGGCGAAGTGATCCTGTGCGGCGGCGCGCTGGCCTCGCCCAACATCCTGGAGCGGTCGGGGGTTGGCGATCCCGGACGTCTTGCCGATCTTGGAATCGATGTCGTTCACGCGAACCGGAATGTCGGTGAAAACCTGATTGAACATCGAGCTATCCTGATCCAGTGGAAGCTCAACAAGAATATTTCCCATAACAAGAAATATCACGGGTTGGGCGTTGTGAAATCGGCGGTCCAGTATTTCCTGACCAAGGGTGGCCCGATGTCAGCGGCGGCGTATGAGCAGGTGGCCTGGTTCAAGACACAGCCAGGGCTAAACCGTCCTGATGCGCAGATCCTGTTTGCACCATTCAGCTTCGACTTTGACAAACAGCGCCAGGATGTCGAGCGGCATCCCGGTATCCATGTATGTGCCTATCCGCTTCGTCCGACCTCGAAGGGCCACGTTCACATTACCTCGAAGGATGTTGAGGCGCCGCCGGAATTGAGGACGAATTATCACGATACGGAGGAAGACCGTAAGGCGATGATTGGTACTGTGCGCGTGGCACGCGACTGGGCAAAGCAGCAGCCACTGGCCCAGTATATCGAAGAAGAAACCATGCCAGGGCCTGAATATCAGTCAGACGAGGATATCCTTACGGCCTATGACCGCTTTGGCACCTGCGCCTATCATGCGGTTGGAAGCTGCAAGATGGGGGTAGATGCCGAGACGTCCGTTGTTGACCCTCAGTTGCGCGTGCACGGCGTAGAGGGCCTGCGCGTCATAGATACATCAATCATGCCGGTTATTCCGTCCGGGAACACGAATGGGCCGACCATGGCAATGGCCTGGCGTGGCGCTGATATTATCCAGCGCACGTCCAAGGCCCTTCATCCGGTCTGAGCCGGAAGGGCGGCTGACCCTCAACCCGAACATCAAAGCTGGCGACACGCTTCGCCGGAACAGAGGAGTATTCCAATTGGCGCGCATCCCGTATCCAGACTCACTTTCTCAAGAAACCAGCGATCGACTGGTCAAGCTCGGCAACCTCAATGTGACGCGCATGATGGCGCATTCCGAAGCCCTGATGGACGGCTACTCCCGGCTCGGTCTCGCCATCCTGCGGAAAGGAAAACTGGACCCGAAACTGCGGGAAATCGCTGTCCTCAAAATCGGGTTGCTGTGCGAGTCGGATTATGAATGGCACCAGCATGTCTCATTTGCGCGGGCTGTTGGCGTGCCGGAGGATACCATAGAGGCGCTCGCGACGGGGGATACCTCCAGGCTCCCCGATGTCGAACGCCTCGTGGTCGCGTTCGCGGAGGAGACATTCTCCGAGAAACGAGTGAGCAATGAGGTGTTCAGCGCCATATCGGAACATCTCTGCAAGGCGCAGCTGATCGAGCTCAGCCTGGCATGTGGATATTACATCATGACGGCGGGCTATTTGAGAACCTTTGACATCGAGATCGAAGATGGTCCCTCGCTGGGCGAGACCGTTTCCGGGTCGAGCACCTGATTGAACGCGGAGATTCCACAATGAAACATGCAGACAAGTTCTATATTGGTGGCAACTGGGTGGAGCCGAAATCCAGCCAGATCATCGACGTGGTAAACCCGGCGACTGAAACGGTCTTCGGCAAGGTTGCACTCGGCAATTCAGAGGACCTGGACCGCGCTGTCTGTGCTGCGCGGGAGGCTTTTCCTTCATGGTCGCGCACCAGCCGGGAAACACGGGCAGACCTATTGCGGAAAGCTGCGGATATTTTCAAGGGCCGTTGGAGTGAGCTGAGCGCGGCCATTACTGAAGAGATGGGTGCACCGGCCACTTTTGCGCATCAGGTGCATGCTGGGGTTGGCATGGTTCACCTGAAAACGGCCGCCCGGATCGTCATGGACTACCCCTTTGCCAAGCGGCGCGGCAAGACACTTATTGTGCAGGAGCCTATCGGTGTTTGCGGTATGATCACGCCGTGGAACTGGCCAATCAACCAGATCGCGGCGAAAGTCGCGCCATGCTTGGGTGCGGGCTGTACGATGGTCGTGAAACCTTCGGAGTTCTCGCCATTTTCCGCCAGGATCTGGACTGAAATATTGCATGAAGCCGGTTTTCCGGCTGGCGTTTTCAATCTCGTTTACGGCGATGGGAAGGGCGTGGGGCAGGCGATGACGACACATCCGGGCGTCGACATGATCTCGTTCACTGGCTCCACCGCTGCGGGTATCGATGTTGCCCAGAAGGCTGCGCAAACCGTGAAACGGATATCCCAGGAGCTGGGGGGCAAATCACCAAACATCATTCTCGACGATGCGAGCTTTGAAACAGGTGTCATTGAGGGGGTGAAGTCTGTCATGGCGAATGCCGGTCAGTCCTGTAATGCGCCGACGCGAATGCTCCTGCCACAGTCACGCTATGCGGAGGGCGTGGAGATTGCTGCGAAAGCCGCGAACGCGCTTCAGATCGGTGACCCGACGAAGGCAGAGACTGATCTCGGGCCAGTCGCATCTGTCCAACAGTTTGAAAAGGTTCAAAGCCTGATCGAGAACGGGATAGAGGAGGGGGCGACACTGGCTGTCGGTGGCCTCGGCCGGCCGGAGGGTTTCAGTAAGGGGTATTTCGTCAAACCAACCATATTCTCGGATGTTGATAATGCGATGACCATTGCCCAGACCGAGATATTCGGACCCGTGCTATGCGTAATCCCATATCGCGACATTGAGCACGCAATCACCATCGCCAATGACACGAAATATGGCATCGCGGCCTATGTGTCTGGCGAAGATGAAAACCTGGTTGAAAGCATTGGAGCAGAGCTGCGGGCCGCGCAGGTCAATCTGAACCGCGCAGGGCCAGATCCGATGGCACCCTTTGGTGGCTATAAACAGTCAGGCAATGGACGCGAGTGGGGTGAGTACGGATTCCACGAATATCTCGAAATCAAGGCCGTGCTGGGCTCAACGAGAGAAATCGCAGAGCCCGCGGCCTGATGCGACTTCAGTTCTCCGGCACGCTCACTTTGACCTTTACATCGTTGATCGTGCCGTTGAACGGAAAGTCTCCGGGATAGTCCGATACGTTTGACCCCGTATCGCTGCCGATGTCGAAAGTCTCATTGGACGTAAACAGGAAGACCGGCAGCGGACCGGGGACTGTCCCCGACAGGACCGGCTTGCCATTTGCGCTGATCGTCACATCGGCGCCATTCCTGCGGCGTGCGAAATCGAGTTCGATTGTTGAGGCGCCTGCAGGGATATTCACGTCCGATACGAGTTCCGTTGTTACGAGGTCTATGTTGCGGAATGAGAACCTGGCGCGGCCATCATCGAAATAAAGCGCCATTCCGCCATTATGACCGCCAATCGCCATCAGGGCGCCACTGACCCCTTCGGGCATGTCGACTGTTGCCGTTAGCTTGAAAGCATGCGTCTGAATTGGGGGTGCGAGTGCTTCCGGAATCCGTGCGACGTCCCCTTCATAAGTCCAGGTATCTTCCCGCTCGGCCATTTCGGCTGCGGCGACCTGCGCGCGTATCCGCTGTGCGTCGCCGGTATTTGTCAGGGGAAAGACATTGTACTTGATGGCTTGTTGCCGGAACAATTCTACAAGCTCGTTGAGTTTGTCCGGATAATCATCGGCCACGTTTTCGCGTTCGTTGATGTCGTTTGACACGTGGAAAAGTTGCCATTCATTTGTCTCGAAGGATGGCGGGGTCTGGAAATCCCATGTTTTCAGGCGGTGCGGTACGACCGCTTTCCATCCATCGGCATAGATCGCGCGATTGCCGTACATCTCATAATATTGCACCGACCGGGGCGAGGCTGCATCGTCTTGGTCGAATGTGTTGGCCGCACTCGTTCCATCGAAAGCAAGTTGTGTCTCGCCATTGATGCTTTCCGGCGTCTCGATGCCGGCGCTTTCGAAAATCGTGGGGCCGATATCAATTGCATGAAGGTACTGATTGCGGGCTTCTCCGGACGCGTCGATCCCGTTCGGCCAGGATATGATCATCGGGACTCTCACAGCGCCCTCGAATGCGGTCTGCTTGTAATACTGGAATGGTGTGTTCCCCGCCACAGCCCAGCCCATTGGGTAGTGCGGATAGCTGTCGGGGCCGCCCCAGCCGTCATAATGGGTGAGGTTCTCTTCCACATCAGGATAGCGGGCATTGGCCATCATGAACTCGCTGAACGTGCCGTCCGGTGCACCTTCTGCGCTTGCGCCATTGTCGGCGACCACCACGATCATCGTATTCTCCAGATCGCCGCGGTCTTCAAGCGCAGCGAGTATGCGCCCGAATTCCCGATCGGCATGGGATAGTTGCGCCGCAAAGGCTTCCATGGCTCGCGCATAGCTTTTCTTTTCGTCATCGCTGAGTGTCGCCCAGGCTTTCATGCCGTCGGGACGCGGTGGCAGTTCTGTATCCTCCGGGATGACACCGAGTGATTTCTGTCTTTGCAGGATTTTCGCACGGGCTTCATCCCAGCCGCCGTCAAATTTACCGCGATACGCAATCCGGTCCGCTTCCGGTGCGTGATGGGGCGAGTGCACAGCGCCGGTCGCCCAGTACATGAAGAAGGGACGCCGATGCGGGTCGGAATCGCGCAAACTGATCCAGTCTATCGCCTTGTCGGCCATATCCGTTGTCAGGTGATACTCAGGATTCTCAGGCAGTTGCACGGGAGAGTGATCGGACCAAAGGACCGGCGAGAAATTATCGGCATCATAGGTCAGGAAGCCATAAAACTTGTCGAAGCCCTGACCGCTCGGCCAGTAAGTGAAAGGCCCGGATTGCGAGCTATGCGCAGGGGGCAGGTGGTCCCATTTACCGATTGCATATGTGAGGTATCCGCGGGCCTTCAGGTTAGCCGCGATCGTTCCGGCACTTCGGGGAATGCGAGCATCATAGCCGGGAAAGCCGATCGACATGGCAGAGTGCCCCCCAACATGCACCGTGTGTGAATTGCGACCGGTCAGGAGGGCGGCTCGGCTCGCCGAGCAGATCGGGGTCGTATGATAGTTCGTGTAAACGAGGCCGTTTGCAGCCAGCTTGTCCAGGTTCGGCGTGTCGATAATACCGCCAAACGCGCCAAGCTGCCCAAAGCCGAGATCGTCGATCATCCAGACCAGTACGTTGGGGGCATTCTCACGAGCTTCAATATCGTGGATCACGTAGGGAGTGGAGCCCGTAATATACTCGCTGATTTCTGCTGGTTGGGCGAGCGATGGTGCCGTGACCACCGTCAGAGCGCCCAGAAGCAGGCTCCCTAAAGCGCTCGATCGGCGATGGAAATTAGGCCGCATGGTGTTTCCTCCGATGTTTTTAAAAAACTATCGGCATTAGTCTTTGGCGGCAACATGCATCCAGGACGAGTTTTAATTTTTATGGCGGATTGCGTCCCGGTACGGGACCGTTCAAGTTTGGGAGAGCGAGATTTTCAGGCAGGGGGCCATTCGCTTTGAGCTTGCTCGCACCTTGCTTTGCGGTGTTAAGGCTTTAAATGGGCGCCTTCGGTGCCATTATTGGAAGCAGCGCGTCGATTAAACGAAGCCCTGGTCAGCTTGAATGTTTACAAAAGTGGTCGCTGCCTCAAGAATTATTTCACGACTCTAGATTAAAGACTGCAGACATGGGTAGACCTTCGAAATCGCTTATATCGCGAGAGAGTGCAGCCGGCGCGGCATTGAGCGTAATCGATACGCAGGGCTTGCGCTCGCTGAGTCTTGAGCTTGTCGCCAAACGCCTCGGTGTGAAGGCACCATCACTCTACTATCACTTCAAAGACAAGAATGAGCTCCTGTCTGAAGTCGTCTTGCTGCTTTTGCGGGAAGTCGAGGCGCCGAAGATCGATGAAAGCGACTGGGAGAAGACGCTCGTTCGTCTTTGCAAATCATCGCGGCGCACTATTCTGCATCATCCTAATGCGGCTCCGCTCCTCCTGCAGTTCTTCCCGAGGCGCGTGCTACTGGGCGCATATGATTTCTGGGCATCCCTGTGCCCGTACCCCCCCGAAGTCCAGATGGTGATTATCGAGGGAACGGAAAAACTGACCTATGGTTCAGCGCTGTTTGAAGCCGCTGCGCGGTCTTACGATATTGCGCCAATGCCTGATTTTGACCTCGAGCAGTTTCCAAATCTGGCGGTCGCGGTTCGAGCGAATCCATATGATGATGAGGAGCTGTTCGAAGAGACAATCATGTCCTTCCTGCGCAGCTTCAGACACCTTCCAAAAGAGCCTAAAAGGTTAACTGATAGCGAAAAGAAGAAGGCCCGCCGGCTGGGAATCGCGAAATCCCTGCCAACGGAAACCATCTGATTGGCATCAGCTGACTGAAGCAGCCGATTTCGGAATGTAGATCGCCTTGGCTTGCGTGAACTCGCGCAGTCCGTACACACCGTTTTCGGAGCCAACCCCCGATTGCTTGTGCCCTGTAATTGGCGTGAAGGGCGTCGATTGCAGGTTCTGATTGATCCAGACTGTCCCGGTCTCCATCGATGCAGCCACCTGTTTTGCCTTCTCAAGGTCGGCCGACCAGACGGCGCCAGCCAACCCGTAATCAGTGTCATTGGCTCGATCGATAACCTCGTCGAGGTCGCTGAATTTCATCATTGGCAGGATGGGGCCGAATGCTTCTTCCTGGACGACGCGTGACTGCTCTGGCGGATTGTCGACGATGGTCAGGGGAATGAAGTAGCCCTGTTCAGGGACATCGGATCCGTACAGCAATTGTAATCCGTTTTTCCTGGCATCCTCAAGCAGGTCGAGTACGCGCTCATATTGAGCCTTGTTCTGGACGGGACCGTATGTATTGCCCTGGTCACTGCCGTCGCCAACACGCGCTGACTTTGCGATCTCATGCATGCGATCGCGGACAGCGTCGTAGATGTCCTCATGTACATACAGGCGTTTTGTCGCGACACAGATCTGGGCCGTGTTGGAGAACGCGCCAGCAAAGAGTTGTTCGGCAACCTTGTCGACATCGACATCAGGCAGAACAATTGCTGCGTCATTGCCGCCAAGTTCCAGGGTGACTTTCTTCAGGTCGTGCGCAGCGGATTCCATCACGCGTTTACCCGTCGCGGTCGAGCCAGTGAACGAGATTTTCGAAAAGCCCTTATGCGCCGTCATCCATGGGCCGAGTTCGTCGCCGCCGCTGATTATATTTATCACGCCGGGTGGGAAAACCTCCTGCAGAAGCTCACCCAGCTTCAGTGTGCAGAGCGGCGTATAGGGTGAAGGCTTCAGGACGATCGTGTTACCCGTGAGCAGGGCTGGCGCAATTTTCCAGCTGGCCAGCAGCATGGGAAAATTCCAAGGCACAATGGCGCAAACGACCCCAAGGGGAACATGGTGAACTTCGATCCGGCGCTGATCGGTGTCTTCTGTAACGTCGACAGGTAATTCAAGGTCAGCCGTGCTCGACAGCCAGTAGGCAGCACCCATGACTTCTTCCTTGGCGAGCGCTGTCGGACGTCCCTGTTCCTTGGTGAACAGGCTGGCGAAAGCATCTGCATTTTCCATGATGGCTGCAGCCGCTTTTTTGAGGGCGATCCGGCGCTCATCGAGTGGAACATTCTTCCAGGTCCTGAAGGCGCGGGTCGCAGCAGATACGGCGAGCTCCAGATCGTCCTTTGTGGCACGAGGACAAGTCGCGAACGATGTGCCAAGGGCCGGATTGATAACCTCGATGTCATCGCTGGCCGCCACCAGCTTTCCGTCGATCAGCATTTTGTAGTCACTATCGAACCGCATTTTATTTCCTCCTGGATGTCGCCGTCTTCGCCGGGCATGAACGATGACGTATGAATGCTATCAGTTTGGCTGTTCGGTGCCGAAAATCGCCGAGCTGACAATAGGCGCGCCTGGTCCGCCAGCAAGAAGGCATGTTTTCGCGCCGGGGACCTGGTTGGATGAAGTCCCTCGAATTTGCCGGATGCTTTCTATCATCATGCCGATGCCATGAACAAAGCCCTGGGCGATATTCCCGCCTGAAGTGTTGATAGGCAGCTTGCCGCTCGGCGCGATCAAATTCTCGAGACATATGAAATCGCCGGCTTCCTCGATCGTGCAAAAGCCGTGATCAATAATTGAAGCAACAGCCTGTGCGCTGAAATTCTCATAGACCTGGGCCACGTCAATATCTGATGGTTTCAGGCCTGTCTGGCTCCAAAGGTGATGAGCGACAGATTTGAAGCCAGCCGTGGCGTACTGTTCGTCATCGTCATTTTCGAGCAGATCGCCCCAGCCCTTTGCTGCGCCCTGTGCGACGCCGAGAACGTAGGCTGGTTTCTGTTTAAGGTCGCGTGCCTTCTCGGCCGAGACCAGCAATACGGCGCCCGCGCCGTCATTTTCCCGAGAACAGTCAAACAGATGAAACGGTTCGCTGATGATGCGCGAGTTTTGATATTCCTCGTGGCTGAATGACTTTCCATAGGCCACTGCCTCGGGATTGCGCGAGCCATGATAGTAGCAGGCCTGTACAATTGCTTCGGCCGTTTCCGCCGGTACACCATGATGCTCGAACAGACGGGTGGCTCTGATTGCGCACATCTGGGCCGGGGCCACGAGGCCTGCGCCAAGCGCGTGACTGTTCAGGTGATGCGCCATGACCGCAGCCGAGAGCCGGCCACTATTGCCCTGCACAAGCGCGCGATAGACAACCACCGCATTGGCCTGGCCGGTCATGATGGCACCGGCCGCCTGGCCAATGGCTGCCGCAATCCCGCCACCGCCACCCCCAAAAACGGTGCTGCACCAGCGCAGGTCTTTGATGCCGAGATCTGGCATAAGTCGGACGGGTTCATTGTGATCGTCGCCGAAAGACGCAAAGCCATCAATTTCCGACGGATCAAGACCGGCGTCTTCACAGGCATCAATTATGGCGCCAATCAGGACACCGCGTTCGGGCAGCGGAGCCGTGCCCCGTTTATACTGGCGAAGACCAACGCCGGCTGCTGCAACTTTTCCAGCTATTCCTTGCATGCGTCTCTCCTCTAGATCAGCGACCAGATCAGGGTCGGGATCTGTCTGTCGAGAAATGTGATATCAGTTGGGGCGGCCCGCACGCGTGAGCCGATCTGGACCTCACGATCGGAGGTATCAAGCGTTCCGAGCAGGCGAACGGCCGGCGCTTCGGCGAGGCTCACAACAACCGGTATGAATGGCGCCTTGAAAGCGTCAGGTCCGCCGAAATCATGCCAGGTGCGTGTCCAGCTATAAACGGTGCCTTCGGGCGTTGTGGCTTTCCACGCGTGGTCCCAACTTCCGCAATCGGGACAGCGGAATACGGCAGGCCAGTGGACCTGTCCGCAGCCGGAGCATTCCTGGATGCGGACCTCGCCGTTCTGAAGGCCCTCAAAATAGGCTTGGTCGGCGCCTGATGTCAGCGCTGCGATCTCGGCGCTCACGACACGCTCTCTTGGACGCTTCTTTTGCCATCACCAAACATCGCTCACTCCCTGCGTTCAATTCTGAACGTCAAAACTAATAGTATTAGACAATACATAACTGGCCGGAGCTGCGGGTCAATAGGTTACGCAACGTCGCCAAACTGTAGAGGCTCATTCAGCGCGCAACCTGTGCGTCGTCGGCAATCACGCAGGTTCCGGTGACGAAGTGCGAGTTCGGGTCAACCAGATAGAGAAGTGTGGAGTCGAGATAGGATGGGTCCCCAATGCGCTTACGCGACGTTCGTGCGATTGCCTTGTCGCCAACCCGCTCCATGAAAGCTTCGGTCATTTCTGAATAGAACATACCGGGGGCAATGGCATTTACGTTGATGTTGAACTTGGCCCATTCCAGCGCCAAGGTTTCTGTCATCCTGACGATGCCGGCCTTGGTCGCGCAGTAGAGGGCAGATGCGGAACCTGGCGTGTAGTGGAAGGCACCGACGGAAGAAATGTTGACGATACGCCCGGGCTTGCCCGCTTCTATCAATCGCCCGGCCACGTCGCGGCAAAGCAGGAATGGGGCCCGAAAATTCGTGTCGATAACCTTGTCGATTGTTTCCAGGTCCAGCCGAGTGGCGAAGTCTCCATCTGCCACGCCAGCATTATTGACGAGAATGTCGACGGTGCCGTGTAATTTCTCGGTTTGGGTCACGGCGTGGTGAACTGCGGCTGCATCGCATATGTCGACTGTGTCGCAGGTGGCGATGCAGCCCTGGTCTGACAGCGAGGCCCGCAAATTTTCGAGGGGTTCGCTGCGACGTCCGACAAGATGGACCTTTGCCCCCCTAAGCGCGAGAATCGTCGCAAAACGCCGGCCCAGACCCGACCCGGCGCCAGTTACAAATGCAACGCGTCCGGTGAGATCGGGATTTCCGCGAGACTGTTCATCGACGCTCATGCTTTCATCTTTCAATATTGGGATTCAGGTGTCGTGACGCGTAGTCCGTCGAGCGCACTGCTAATTTTCAGCTGGCAGGAGAGACGGGAATTGGACTGGACGCCTTCGGCAAATTCGAGCATGTCCTTCTCGTTCTGTGATGGCTCATCAAGCCGTTCAAGGAAGGCTTCGTCGACATAGACATGACAAGTTGCGCACGCGCAGGCACCGCCGCACTCTGCAACGATGCCGGGGATGTCATTCCGGATCGCGGTTTCCATGACGCTATTGCCAGTTGCTGCGTCAACAGTCCGGCTTTCGCCGGATGAATCGATGAATGTAATTTTGGGCATCCTTGTCCGGGCCTTTGAATTGCGGAAGCGACACTCATAAACCTATTGATATTAGATTCAAGTTTGAATTCGCTGTCCGGTCCCCGGGGGCGGTATTGAACCGGAGATCTGTTTGCTGATCGTCCCGTACCGAACGATGCCGCTGCACCTACGCAGGACAGGGGCGACATCCTGAATAGTGTGCGGGCCAGTTGAGTGAATGTGGGACGTTGGCAACGCTTGGGAAAGTTACGCGTTTGTTGGGGAACCTCCCTCCAACGCTGAACGTCAGATTTTCAATGCTTCGAACCGAACTTCTCATCAATTCGCAATCCTGTACCCTGGAGAGCGATGAACGCACGACGCTGCTCGATGCGTTGCGCAATCACCTCAATATGACAGGCACCAAGAAAGGTTGCGATCATGGCCAGTGCGGCGCTTGCACTGTTCTGGTGAATGGCAGGCGCATCAATAGTTGCCTGACATTGGCCTGCATGCACGATGGCGACGAGATCACGACAATCGAAGGGCTGGGCGGCCCTGATGATCTCTCGCCACTGCAAGCGTCTTTCATCAAGCATGATGGCTTCCAGTGCGGGTATTGCACGCCTGGCCAGATCTGCTCGGCTACCGCGATGCTGAAGGAGGTAGAGGATGGCTGGCCGAGCCATGTCAGCGAAGATGTCGAAGGAAACCCCGCCCTTACTGAGGCAGAAATATCGGAGCGGATGAGCGGAAATATCTGTCGCTGCTCAGCCTATCCGAATATCGTGAACGCAATTCTGGAAGCGGCGGGGAAAACCCCATGAAGTCCTTCAGCTATACGCGCGCGGACAGTGAAAATGATGCATCCCGGCAGAACGCCGCAGGCGCGACTTTCATCGCCGGAGGCACCAATCTTCTCGACCTCATGAAGCTTGAGGTCATGGCGCCTGATAACCTTGTCGACATCAATCGTCTTGATCTCAAATCCATTTCGAAAACGTCGGATGGCGGCCTGAGAATTGGCGCCCTCGTGACGAACAGTGACTGTGCAGCCAATCGGGACGTAAGGGCAGGCTATCCCTTGCTCGCCAAGGCGATCCTTGCAGGGGCAAGCGGGCAGCTTCGGAACAAGGCTACGACTGGCGGTAATCTCTGTCAGCGGACACGTTGCTATTATTTCTATGACACAGCCCAGCCCTGCAACAAGCGCGCGCCTGGAAGCGGCTGTGCGGCGATCGGAGGCGTGAACCGGATGCATGCCATTCTCGGGGCCAGCGATGACTGCATTGCGACCTATCCGGGCGATATGGCCGTCGCAATGTCTGCACTCGACGCGATTGTGGAAATCCTGGGAGCCGACGGCAAGGTCCGCCCGGTGCCGATAACAGAGTTTCACAGATTGCCGGGTGATCATCCGGAAAAAGACAATGTCCTCGAAGCGGGTGATCTGATTACCGCGGTAACACTGCCGCCTGCGCCGAAAGGTGTTCAGATTTACAGGAAGGTTCGTGACCGGTCATCCTACGCTTTCGCGCTCGTATCGGTCGCCGCGATCGTCGAGCTGGATGGCGACAATGTCCGCGAAGTCCGTCTCGCTTTCGGTGGTCTTGCCCACAAACCGTGGCGGGACCCGCAGGTCGAAGCGGAATTGGCTGGCGCAACGGCTGACAGGTGCAGCTTCGAAAAGGCTGCCGACGTCTTGTTGAAAGACGCAAAAGGGCAGGGCAGCAATGATTTCAAGATACCGCTCGCGCGACGGACACTCGTCGCAGTGCTGGGCGAAGCAACACGCCCTGGAGTAGATTGATGACCGCTAAATTTGAAATGAACCAGCCGGTTGCCGACCTGAAACTCGACCGCCTCCAGCAGGGTCTTGTCGGCTCAGGCATGGACCGGCCAGACGGCAAGCTGAAGGTGACCGGGCGCGCAACCTATTCGCATGAGTGGTCAGCCGACGGCCGCGTCCATGGCGTACTCGTCAGGTCCAGGATTGCGACTGGCGCTGTAAAGGATATCGACCAGGCAAAAGTTATGGAAATGCCCGGCGTTCTTGGCGTTTATGCCGATAAGCGCTTCCTCAGAAATCCGGCACAAGGCACAGCCAATGAGGCGCCAGTGCAAGGTGTTGAGGACATCTACTATCTCGGCCAGCCCATTGCACTTGTTGTCGCAGAAACCTTCGAGCAGGCGCGGCATGCTGCCGAGATACTTGAGGTAAATTACACGCGCTCCGATGACGGTATTTTCGACCCGGAAGCCAATAATATTGCGGTCGAAGAACAGGATGCCGGAAAAGTCGACCAGGGCGACCTCGACCAGGCCATGTCGGAGGCTGCTTTCTGTGTCGATGAAATCTATCGCACACCTGGCCATAACAGTGCTGCCATGGAGCCGCACTGCTCGATTGCCGAATGGGATGGGGACAAGCTGACCCTTCGTGGCAGCTACCAGATGCTCAAATACAATCGCAACGAGCTCGCGGACTCGCTTGGAATCAAGCCTGAAAACGTCCGTATACTCGCACATTATGTGGGGGGTGGGTTTGGCTCGAAACTCGGGATAGCGCCAGAAGCGGTCAGTGCGGCGATCGCAGCAAAAGAGCTTGACCGGCCAGTTTGCGTCACGCTCGCGAGGCAGCAGGTATTCGACATGACGATGCGCCGTTCGGAGTCCCGCCAGCGTATCCGGCTGGCATGCGACGACACCGGCCGGTTGTCAGGCATCGGGCATGAGGCGCTTGTCTCGAACCTTCCGGACGAGGCGTTTGCCGAACCTGTCACGCAGGCGACGCACTTCCTCTACGCGGGCGCTGCCCGGAAGATGAGTGTCAATCTCGCGCGGGTGAACCGGACCTGCGCCGGGTCTGTCCGCGCGCCGGGTGAGGCCATCGGCATGCAGGTGCTGGAGAACGCCATGGATGAACTCGCTTACGTATCCGGTATCGACCCGGTCGAGCTTCGCAAGCGCAATATCCCGGAGCAGGACCCGGAAGAGGGCATACCTTATTCGGGACGAAAACTACACGAAGCCCTCGACGAAGGTGCGAAACGTTTTGGCTGGGACAAGCGGTCCGCTACACCGGGCAAGGTGCGCGAAGGTGAGTGGCTCATAGGTATCGGCATGGCAACAGCGGCCCGTGTGAACATGCTGATGGAATCAAAAGCCCGCGTCCGGCTGGAAGCCGATGGCCGAGCTGTGATTGAAACGGACATGACCGATATCGGGACGGGGACTTACGCGATCCTGACACAGATTGCCGGCGACATGCTGGGACTTTCTGGTGACCGGGTTGAAACGCGGCTTGGCGATACAGACTATCCTGAAGCATCCGGCTCCGGCGGTTCTTTCGGCGCTAGCTCCAGTGGCTCATCTGTATTCCTTGCCTGCAGCGAAATTCGCAAGAAGATCGCAGGCAAACTGGATATCGAAGAAGACGAGCTTGTTCTCAAGGACGGATCCGCTGAAGTGGAGGGCAAAACCGTCAGCCTTGTTGACCTGCTTGCTGGTGAGGCGCTCGAGGCCGAAGGCCACATCGTCCCGGGCGACACCGGCGACAAGGTGAAACAGGCCACATATGGCGCCTATTTCGCGGAAGTGGCAGTGAACTCGGTCACCGGGGAGACGCGCGTGCGGCGTATGCTGGGCGTTTTTGATGCCGGCCGGATCCTCAATTCGAAAACAGCGACGTCACAGTGTTATGGTGGCATGGTGTGGGGCATTGGCCTCGCCCTTACCGAAGAATTGCTGTTCGACCTTCGCGACGGCCATATCGTCAACCGTGACCTTGCCGAATATCATGTGCCGGTAAATCTGGACGTGCCGCAGATCGACGTGCACCTGCTGGACGAGCGTGATCCGTGGGCGTCTCCGATCCAGTCCAAGGGCATAGGGGAACTCGGCATCTGCGGGGCGGCGGCCGCGATTACAAATGCGATGTTCAATGCGACAGGCGTGCGGTTTCGCGACTATCCTGCAACCTTGGACAAGGTGATCGCTGCGATCTGAGCAAATAGCTTGGCAATGATGCTTGCTACGAAAGTACCCGGCTGTGAGGCGATAGCTCCAATCTTACCTTCGCTAGATGAACTTTCCTCTCTTTTGGTGAATGGCCTGGTCAACACTGAAGCTTTGCTGCGACAGGGCGCAGAATGACGCTTGGCAGGACGAGTACTCTACACTCCACATTCAAACCAATCCAGGCATTGTCCGCGCCGCAGGATCATTAGCGCGCATGTCAGCAAGATGGGTTCAACTTCCGCCCATCGCGCCTGAGAGTGCGGTGATACCGGCAAAACCGATTGCCATGGCGATTGTCGAGCTCCATCTCGGTGGGCGTGGGGCGTCGCCTTCTGGCACCAGGTCCTCGATGGTCGCGGCGACGAGCAGTCCGGCGATCGCGGCGAGGCAAAGGCCCTGCACCATGTCCGGCGCATTCCTGAGGACGAGGAAACCGAGAGCAGCGCTGATGAAGATTGGCAGGCTGACGCCAATACCTGCGAGAAGGCGCGTCTGACGCTTTACGCCCTGCTTGCGCAAATTGGCGCTTGCTGCGAACCCGCCCGGAACGTTGGCGACAAGCTGTGCACTGGCGAGGAAGACGCCAAGTTCCAGTGAGGCAGCCGAGCCTGCGCCGATGATCAGCCCGTCGCTGATCAGATCCGCCATGATCGCAGTGTAGACCATCCAGGCACCCGTCGAACCACCGGCTTGTTTCGAGAAGCTGTCAACTGCCCGTGCGAGCCCCAATGACGCAATTGCACCGGCTATGAAGGCCAGTCCTATACCCCACATCGCGACGCTTTCGACGCTGCGCGGGACGAGTTCGACGGCGACAATGGCGATGGCGATCCCTGCCGCACCGTGCAGGAGTGCACCATTTACCCAGCGTGGCGGCCGCATCATTTCAGCAAGGAGGACGCCGCCAATATTGCCAACGGCCGGCAGGGCAGCGAAGGCCATGACCCTGAGAAAGTCAGTCAGCATCGTCTCACCTTAGCGTTGGGCATGATGGCAGCATGAGACCGGCGAGCGCCGTAGCGACAATGGCAAATAGGGACAGACCGATCAGGGATAACGAAACGGCCCTGAGAAACGTCGGTACATCCTGGTCGAAGGGTGGTGCCGGACGAACCAGCTGGCGGACATTGAGAAAGATGAACACCAGGACAAGTATCGCGACAGCAGTAACGCCTGCAATGGCGATCCGCAGGGACGCGTTACCGGGGTCAGCGATCCTGCAGGCAACGTGCTGGCCGCCATACACAGCGCCGAAATGCAGCGCCCATACAAGCGGTCCTGCGAGGCTGGTCAGCGTGACGCGGATGAAACGGGGGTCGCCGGCCGGTTGGCTCATCAGGTGCCTCCCATGAGGTGTGGAAAGCCATGGACCAGCAGCAGGCCGACAATTGCCTGTGCCACGAGGTAATAGAGCAGTAGCGAGGTGTTCTCGAGGCTGGCCCAACGGACGCTATCAAGCTTGCCGGCAATGTGGCGGGCGGCGCAAAAGGCCGACATCACGACAATGGCAGCGATCAGCTGTGCCGAGAGGATGCCGCCCATATAGACCATGGCATCATAGCTCGTCTCTGTCGGGCGCAATCCGTTTGTCCAGTGGCCATAGAATTCCACAGCAATACCGGCAACGGCAAGGACGGCCGATGCCACAATGAGAAGCGGGACAGACCAGCGCCGTTGGCCGGGCGGTGGCAGGAGCTTTCCTGCGGCGCGCATCAGGATGGCAGACGCGACAAGCAGGCCGCCTGTCGCGAACGGCCAGCCAATGGACGGCAAGTGTTCGCGGCCCGCCTGCCAGACTTCGGGTGAGACCGTCCAGAGGTAGAGATAGGAGAAAAAGTAGGACAGGAAGATTGACGCGGCGACGATCATCAGGACGATCATCGCCCACCAGCCATGCGCCATCGGCCCGGTGACGTAGACGGGCAGGGAGTAGCCGCCTCCAATGTCTACGGGCCCCTTGTCCGGCCCCTTGTCGATCCCCCAGACCCAGTAAAGACAGCAGGCTACGGCGAGAACACCGCAGATGAGCGCGGGCATGACGATCTTGACCGTCAGCAGAAGAAAGAATGCGGCTGTAAACACAGCAGCCAGCACATGGCTCCAACCCGGGCCGGGCATCTGGATAACATATTGGGGGGTGGCATGAACGGGCGATGTGATGATTGTCTCACGCCCGCCAGTTGGCGCATTGGGCAGGTAGTGTTCGCCAGCCGCGACGGCGCGCGGCAAGTCCGGATCATCCCAGAGGGGCTCACGGCTGGAGACATGCGGGATGGAGCGGGTCGAGTATACATCCTGCGGCAGGAATTCGAGTGTGCCGGCGCCCCAGGGGTTATCCTTCCCGCCCTCGCCGACGCGGAAATTACGGATGAGATCGATGATGAATACCAGCACGCCGGTCGCAATCATGAAGGCACCGATAGTTGATACCATGTTGAGCGTGCCCCATCCCATGACGTCGGAATAGGTCCAGATGCGGCGCGGCATTCCCATCAGCCCGGTAAAGTGCATGGGGAAGAAGGACACATTGAAGCCAATGAACATCAGCCAGAACGTGATCTTGCCGAGCCGCTCCGACAGCTGCTTCTTCGCAATGATCGGGACCCAGTAATAGAAGGTCGCAAATAGCGGAAAAACCATCCCGCCGATCATCACATAATGCATGTGGGCGACAATGAAGTAGGTATCATGCGCCTGCCAGTTGAACGGCACCATGGCGACCATCACCCCGGTCAGCCCACCGATGAGGAAGATGAACAGCATACCGAGGACGAACAGGGTCGGTGTGTTGAACTGTATCTTGCGATCGGACGAGGCAAAGGTCGCGATCCACGAGAAGAACTGGATGCCTGACGGTATTGCGACAGCCATGCTGGCCGCCGAGAAGAAGGCAAGGGACATGGCCGGGATGCCCGTGGTGAACATGTGGTGGACCCATAACCCGAAACTGAAGAATCCGGTGGCGATCAGCGCGACAACGATGAGGTGATAGGCGACCAGCGGTTTTCGCGCCGCTGTCGGGACAATCATCGAGACGAGGCCAGCCGCTGGCAGGAAGATAATATAGACTTCGGGGTGGCCGAAAAACCAGAACAGGTGTTGCCAGAGGAGCGGGTCGCCGCCCAGTTCAGCGGTAAAGAACGGCCAGTCGAAGGCACGCTCGATCTCGAGGAACATTGTCGCCAGGATCACCGCCGGAAAGGCGACCATGATCATGCCAGCAAAGATCAACATCGCCCAGCCAAAGATCGGCAGCTTGTCGAGGCTCATGCCAGGCGGACGGGTGCGCAGGACGCCGACGATGATCTCGATTGCGCCGGCAATGGCAGAGATTTCGATGAAGCCGATGCCGAGTAGCCAGAAATCAGCATTGTCGCCGGGCTGGTAATCGGTCAGCGTCAGGGGTGGATACATGAACCAGCCCCCCATGGGGGCGAGATCGACGAAGATCGTCAGGAAGAAAACCGAACCGCCGACAACATAGGCCCATACCGCAAAGGCCGACAGGCGCGGGAAGGGCAGGTCACGAGCCGCCAGCATCTGTGGTAGCAGCAATACGCCGAGTGCCTCCATGGCGGGCACGGCGAAGAGGAACATCATGGTCGTGCCGTGGACGGTGAAAAGCTGGTTGTAGAGGTTCTGATCAACCAGCTCATTGCCCGGCATGGCGAGTTGCGTGCGCATGATCAGCGCAAGAATGCCGGCCAGCACGAAAAAGGTGAATGCAGCCCCAAGGTAGAGGAGACCAATGACGGTATTGTTCACGGCCGTGGGCAGGCGCCAGCCCTTTGGTGTCGCCCAGATCCGGAGAAGTTCTTCTTCCTCGCCCTCGGGTCGCGGCATCGGGCTTATCGTCTTGCGGCCGGTATTGATTTGATCGCTCATGCGTCCCCTTTCAGGCTGAAGAGAATGACGAGGCCGCCGACATAGGTGGCAAGTACGGCGATGGAATCGACACCCATGCGCAAATAGGCGCGGTCCCGCCGTTCGGCGAGGCCCATCAGGAACAGGCCGGTTACGGCAGCGGCCAGCAGGGCCGCGACGGCGGAAAAGTCGCCAACTTCACTCATCACGGCCGCTTGGGGCGCGATCAGGTCGACGAGAAGGAGCAGCGCGACATTGAGAATATTCGTGCCGAGAATGTCCGAGATTGCCATTGTATAGAGCCCGCGTTTCATCGAGGCGAAGACAGTGCTCGCTTCCGGTAGCGAGGTCGCAATGGCAACAAAGGCGTACCCCATAAAGGAGGAGCCGAGCCCGCTCTGATCTGCAATGGCATCGCCAGTCATGGCGACCAGAGAGCCCGCGGTGAGGATGATGATGGCCGCGAGCGCGGTTCGGATTGCGAGCCCGGCATTGCTCGCCTGCAACGGAATTTCGTCTTCGAAGCGTTCGGAGGCGTCCTTGTCAGCTACATTGGCGATCCATGGCTCACGGCGATCTGCTTCGACAAGTTTGTGCACCGAGTAGATCGCGGCAATGGCGAGACCCCAGGTCCACCAGCCGGCACCGCCGAGCGCGTAATCGCCTATGATGGCGGCGATTGCGACCCCGCAGAGCAGGCAGATATTCAGCGAGCCCTGCAGGATGACGGTTGGGTCTGGCACAACCGAGGTCAGCGCACGCTTGCCATAAATGAAATCACCCACAGCAAGCACGGCGACCTGCATCGAAATGCTCCCGAGGAGGTTATTGACCGCGAGCGGCGCATTGCCGACGCTGGCCGCCGTCACGCTGGTTGCGATTTCCGGTAGCGACGTGACGCCGGCGAGCAGCAGCAGGCCCATCAGGGCTTCACCCAGCCCGGACCGGCGGGAGATTTCGTCGGCATAAGCGGCGAGACGCGCCCCGGCCAGCCAGACAAACACTGCAGCACCAGCAAAGATCGCGGCATTGAGTGGCAAGCTGAGAGAAGCGAAATCCGGCATCAGTCGAGCTCCGCCAGATAGGTGGCAATCGCGCCGCGTTCTGCATCGCTGAGGAACTGGTATTCCGGCATGAGGTTGTCGGGCTTGATCTGCTGGTGACGTTCAAGCCAGTCGAGGAAAGAGGTGCGGTCTGTCTTCATGATGCCGGCACCGATTGTCTGGCGACTGGCGACATGGGTGAGGTCAGGGCCGACAGACCCGTTCGCAGGTGTGCCGCGTACCGTATGGCATCCGCCGCAGCCGGCCTGCAGGAAGGTCTGTTCGCCATCGCTGCCCGTGCTTGTCGCGGGGCCTGCTTCCCCGTCGAGCCAGGTGTCAAACTCATCGGAGGCCATAGTGATGACAGAGAAGGCCATGAGGGCATGCGCGCCGCCGCAATATTCGGCGCATTGCCCGCGCACGATACCGGGCTCATCGGCGACGAGGGTTATCGTATTGGTGTGGCCCGGGATCATGTCGACCTTGCCAGCATAGGCCGGCACCCAGAAACTATGGATCACATCACTGGATGTCAGTTCGATCTCGACGGTTCGATTTGCTGGCAGGCGAAGCTCATTGGCGCTGACAATGGCATTGCCGTCGGCATCGAAATAGGTGATGCGCCACCACCATTGGAGACCATCAACACGGATGTGGAGAGGGTCTTCATCTGAGGTCGCGGGCGCCGCAGGCCCGGCTCCAAGCGCAGCAAATCCATAGACCAGCAGGACAGACAGTACGACGGTCGGAAAGGCAATTCCGCCCCACACGACGATGGAGTTGGTCGCGAAGGCGCGTCTCCAGCGCGCAGGTCCGAACAGGGCGATATAGAGCGCGATTGCGACGATTAGGAAAATGACCGCAGCACCGATCGTCAGGATGATCGTCAGTAGCAGCGTGCGGTTTGACTCCGCACCGCCGCCTGAGAGTGCGGACTGTTGGCCTGCACAGGCCGTTAGCAGAAGTAGGATCGGCATACAGATCAGAACGCGCCTCAACACTATTCCTGCGCCTCGCTCGCATACCAGGCGGAGACGTCGCGGATCTGGTCATCCGTCATCCTGCCGACGGCGCCAGCCATGAGCTTTGCGAAACCGGTCTCGCTCGGCGGCGCGTCACGCCAGAGTTTGAGCTGGGCTTCGAGATAGGCTGCAGATTGGCCAGCGAGACGGGGATAGGCCGGCCTCGCATCGCTGCCATGGCAGGCCTGGCAGGCGGCGACGCGGCGGACGGGATCGCCGTTGAGGGCGATGGCGCTGCCGGCGTCCAGATTGGCATCTGGTGCCTGTTCATTCTGATGTTGGGGAGAGTCCAGCGATGCAAACCAGGCAGCGATGGCTTCAAAATCCTCTTCCGGAATATCGGCGGCAACCGGCTCCATGAAACCGCTCTGGCGTTGATTTGTGCGATACTCCTGAAGTGTCCGCAGCAAGTAGGCTTGTGACTGGCCGCCAAGCCTCGGGATATTGTGGCTGGTGGGCGGTGCGCTCGCGGTATCATGACACTTGGAGCAGGTGACAAGTGACGCCGATGAAGAGCCCTGTTTGATAAGATGTCGGGCGCCTGGAATATCTGCCTCGGCATTGCCCGCCGACAGCGTTTCATAATCGTCTTCGCTCATTTCGGGCAGGGCCTGCAGGAAAGCGACCATCGCCCAGATTTCATCGTCCCGTTCGGTTGCCGCCCAGCCCGGCATGCCAGCGTATTGAAGCCCGTGCTTGACGATCCAGTGGAGTTGGTCGGGCGTCCATTCATCGGCATGGTCGCTGAGAACAGGCGGGACGGGCAACATGCCCTGATAGATCGGATTGACCGGTTCGCCGGGGGCGCCGTGGCAGGGCGCACACCCGCCCTGGAAATGAGACGCGCCAAGCGCGATCAGGCCGGGGTCTGTCAGATCTGGTTCCTTCAGGTCTTTCGCATTGGCCTCGACGGAACGTCGCATGCCGACTTCGAGAAACCAGTTCAGCCAGGCCGGATGCCCGCGGCTTGCCGCGACGCTATAAATGCCCGACCAGGCGACCAGTAGTGCGCCGACCACGGCGAGGATGGATAGGCCTGCGAGCGCATAGACGATACGGGTCCAGGTGAGCGTGATCTGAAGTCGCATATCCTATCTGTCCGCCTTGAGTGGCGGTGAGGACAGCCGTGTGAACCATCTTGCCACGACATAGATGCTGGCACCGACATAGGTCAGAGGGCAGGCGGACAGCATCAGCAGGCCGGCCAGTTGCTGATCTCCCATCATGGCGGCAGGCACGCCCATTCCGGGGTATATCAACCGGGGTGCGAAGACGAGCAGGACGGCGATCAGGCAGACCAGCTTGCCAGTGATCAGCAGGGCGGCGATCACTTCCATTCGGTTCTGGCGAACGGCTTCAAAAACGCATGCCCAGAACCAGACCGACACCATCAGCAAGCCCGCCAGCAGCGCGAAGCCCGTAACCGCGCCCTGCATGGAGATCGCCATGACAGGTGGGCTGTGCCACAGGAAAAAGACGCTGAGTTGCGTGAGGGTGGCGAGCAGGAGTTTGCGGCCGATGGCCTGTCCAGAGCCAATGCGGAAAAAACGATGCCGAAACAGCCAGGCCACGGTCGGGGCAAGCAGGTTCATGACCGCGATGTGACCGGCCATGTGCGCCGTGAGCATGCCCGTCCGGCTTGCCAGGGCACCCATGACAAGGAGACCGATCACCACGAGCTTTGCGGCGGCTAGCCAGATGGGGTGAGTGGCGTTTTCGGGACTGTCCGGGCAGGGAAGACCGGGCGTACTTGGCGACGCATTGATACGTTCGATGGAGTTCACCGTCTGCATGCACACCCGCTTCTGAAGCCAGTCATGCAACGTGGCACGCCCGGCCTCGTTCCAAACCTGTCGAGCTTATCTGAGCGTTGTCAGGATAATGTTTCCAGTACGCCGGCCGAGATTGACTGGCGGCAGGTATCGTATCCCTCCCATGGGTCCGACTTCAGACGCGAGAGCCGTTGCCGGATATTGGAAAGGGTGTACTGGCTGGCGCTTTCAATGGAAGACAGTTCACTCCAGCGGACAGGTGTGGCTACCGGGGCACCGGGGCGGGTGCGCAGGGAGTAGGGACTGACCGCTGTTGCACCGCGATCATTACGCATCCAGTCGATGAAGATCCGGCCTTTGCGTTTGGCTTTTGAAGCTTCCGCGACATAGGTGTCGGGGCTGGCCTCGGAGAGCTTTCGGGCGAGCCCGCGTGCGGTGCTTTTGATATCTGCCCACTCGCGCCGGCGTTCGAGAGGCGCGACGACATGGATTCCCTTCCCGCCAGTGAGTAGTGGGAAGGATTTCAGGCCAGCGCTCTCAAGCACGTCACGCACTTCGACGGCGGCGTCCTTCACCCTTTCAAACGTCATGCCTTCATCCGGATCAAGGTCAATGACGAGGCGATCGGGACGCTCCAGACGGTCTGTCCGCGATCCCCATATGTGGAGTTCGAGCGCGCCGATCTGGGCTGCGGAGACAAGCGCTTCAGCTGAGTTCAGGACGAGGTAACGGGCAGTTTTGCCATTGCTCTCCTTGATGTCAGTCTCGCCGATGGCCTCGGGCACAGAGTCTGTATGATGCTTCTGGTAGAAGCATTTCCCGCCAGCGCCTGAGGGGCAACGCACGAGGCTGACCGGGCGGTTCTCGATATGAGGGAGCAGGCGCGGCGCGATATCAGCCAGGTATTCGGCAATTTCGCGTTTGGTCGCGCCCTGTTTGTCATAGATGACCCGATCAGGGTGGCTGATCTTGATGCCGAGGACGGTGCTGCCAGCCGTTTCTGACGCCTTTGTCTCGGCCTGCTTTTGCGCTGTGGATGTCACCTCTTTTGCCTCCTTGTCGTCGCGCAGGCCCTGAAAACTTGGATGACGAAGCAGCCCGTCGGGCGTGCGCTCGGCATAGGCGATTTCGCAGACGAGTTCGGGAGTCACCCAGACCGCGCCTTGTCTCGCGTCGCCGGGCAGCTCCTTGAACGGCGCCGTCTTGCGCTCCAGCTTCGCCATTGCCTGACTGAGCTCGTCCATCATGGCTTCGTTGAAGCCTGTTCCAACGCGGCCGCGATACTGCAGCTTCCCTTGATCGAACTCACCCAGCAGGAGTGAAGCAAACGGCCGTCCCGCCTTGTCGGATTGTCGATATCCACCGATCACGAATTCATCGCGGCCGATGCATTTCGATTTGATCCAGCCGCTGCCACGGCCGGATACGTAATGGGCAGTCTTCTTTTTTGAGACGATGCCTTCAAGATGCATGTTGCAAGCCTTGGCGATGACGTCGTCACCTCTGCCTTCGATATGGTCCGAGTAGCGCAGGATTTCGTCATCGGGTGGAAGCATTTTCTCAAGCGCCGCCTTGCGCTTGGTGAGCGGCATCTTGCGCATGTCCTTGCCGTCCAGCCAGAGCAGGTCGAAAGCGTAATAGGCAAGCCTCGCGTCAGCGCCATCATTGGTCGCGGCCTGAAGCGCAGCGAAGTGACTGCGCCCATCTTCATTCAGGGCGACAAGCTCACCATCGATCGCTGCAGCGTTGACATCGAGTTTCGCAAGCGCGGTTGCAATGTCCGGATAGCGCTCGGTCCAGTCCTTGCCATTGCGCGTGATCAAGCGGGCCTGGCGGCCTGCGATCAGGGCCTGGATCCGGTAGCCATCAAATTTCAGTTCGTGCAGCCAGGCCTTACCGGAGGGTGGATCATCGCGCAGGCTTGCAAGTTGCGGCTTGATGAAGTCCGGGAAATCAGGCGCGGCATTCTCACCGAGGATGCGGGCTTCGCCCTTCGCGGCGGCGCCCTCTATCTCTTTGAATTGCCTGTCGGATGTGACGCTTGTCTGCCAGGTTTCGCGTGGATCATTGTCCTCGTCGGCTTCATCGTCGCGTTCCTTGATAAGCAGCCAGTTCTGCCTGTCCTTGCTGCTTCGTGATTTCATCAGGACGAGCGCCCATCCGCCTCTCAGCCGTTCACCCTTCAGGTCAAACTTCAGCGCGCCTTTCTTCAAGCCTTCATGTGGATCCTCTCGCGGGATCCATTCGCCGTGGTCCCATAGCATGACGGTACCCGCGCCATACCCGTCCGGGATGACGCCTTCAAAGTCGCCATAATCGATTGGATGGTCTTCTGTGCGGACGGCAAGACGCTTGTCGGATGGGTCAAGGCTGGGACCCTTGGTCACGGCCCAGCTCTTCAAAACGCCATCAAGCTCAAGCCGGAAGTCATAATGCAGCCGGCTGGCATCATGTTTCTGAACCACGAAAGCAAGTTTGGATCTCTTTGTGGATTTCGATTTTTGTTGGGCCTGGCCATCAGGTTCTGGCGTGCGTGAAAAATCACGCTTCTCCCGATAGATTTTGAGGGTATCACTGCTCTCGCCTGCCATCGATTTCAGGCTGCCTTGTCAGATTTCGATTTGGAGCCAGATTTTGATTTCGAGGTTTTTGAAGCCGTCTTTTTGCCCGATGCAGACTTTCCGGTAGCGACGCTCTTCTTCAACGCTTCCATCAAGTCAACAACCTTACCCTTGCTGCCAGTCGTGCTTTCGTCAGAGGACGTATCTTCACTGATCGCGCCAGCCTGTTTCTTTTCCTTGATGAGTGCCTTCAGCGCATCGGCATATTTCGACTTGAAAGCGTCCGGTTTGAACGGCGCCGTCTTGCGTTCGATCAGCTCTCCGGCGAGATCCAGCATTTCCTTTTCCGGTTTCATTTCGGGAATATCGCTAAAGATCTTTTCGCTTTCCCTGATCTCGTCAGCAAAGCGTAGCGTCTCGAGCAGAAGTCCATCACCGCAAGGTTTTAGCGCGACGACATAGTCCCGTCCGCGTACAGCCATCTGGCCGAGGCCGACCATTTTTGCCTTGCGAAGCGCTTCGCGTATGACGGTGAAGCCTTCCGCGGCGACATCATTATCGGCGGGGACCACATAATATGGCTTCTCAAAATATCGTGGATCGATTTCGCAGGCCTCGACAAACTGGACGAGATCAATGGTCCGCTTGCTCTCAAGTTTGATCTCATCAAGCTCCTCCGGCTCAAGGAGCACATACTCGTCCTTGCTCGTCTCGAAGCCCTTGACGATCTCATCCGTATCGACTGGCCCGACGCCTTCAGCGATTTTCTGGTAACGGATACGCTTGCCACTCGGCTTGTGTATCTGTCGCAAGGAAACCCGCCGTGTGGACGAGGTCGCGGTGTAGAGTTCTATTCCGATATTGACGAGCGAAAGGCGCAAATGCCCTTTCCAGTATGCGCGTAGTGCCATGATCTGAATCTCCAGACTCAATGCAATGCCGTCGGGAGGCTACGGTTCCCGGATGCCTCGCTCTGCACGTGTGTAACCCAGCACGTCCTGCCTTCCTCGCATTCTTCTTTACAAAAAATATTTATTTTCATTGCAAAATGTGGTTGTCATAAATAATAGATTAAAAATGACGAGCTGCTGGGACAGCCAGCGGCCATTCCGGGGAGGAATATATGAGACACGTAAGTGGTAAATTGCGGCGTGCTGCACTCTTCAATTCAGTTGGAACGTCAGGGGTTCTGATTGCGCTGTCGCTATGTTTGGAGCCTGCTGCAGCACAACAAGCCGACTCGTCTTCCGAAGCACGACGCCTTGGTGAAGTTGTCGTTACTGCTCAACGGAAGTCCGAAAGCCTTCAGGACGTACCGGTCGCCGTGACCGTCTTGTCTGAAGCGGCACTTGAGAAAACAAACATCTCTTCGATTACCGACCTCGGCACTGTGGTCCCATCGCTGACCATTACCAATACGAACGGGAAGTTGAGCACCAGTTTGCGTGGGATCGGAAGCACGGGTGTTGGGCCAGGTTTCGAAAACCCCGTGGCAATTTATGTGGATGGTGTATTCCTGGCTGCGAGTATTGCGCCATTTCTGGGCCTGTCTGATGTTGCGCAGGTCGATGTCCTCAAAGGGCCACAGGGAACCTTGTTCGGCCGAAATGCGACCGGTGGCCTTGTCCAGGTGACGACCCGAACACCTACGCAGGAGGCTGCCCTGTCTGCCTCTGTGGGCTATGGGAACTACGATACCATAGAAGGCAGCTTGTACCTTGCGGGTGGGTTGGCACCAGGTGTCGCGGCGAGCATTTCTGCATTCGGATTGGAGCAGGGTGAAGGATACGGCAAGAATCGTACGACCGGGCAGGACACGTACAAGGTCGATCACAACACATCTGTCCGGGCGAAGCTCGCACTGGACCTTGGGCCATCTACCAAGGCCGTCCTTTCGGCGGATTATACCGATGAATCCCGAAATGACCTCGTCGGCATTGCTCTTCCGGGCACGATAAGCCCATTCACCGGAGCCGTTGTTCCGGATATTGGCTATGACCAGATCTCAAACGCTGCGACCTACAAGGATAGCTGGGCAGCGGGCACCAGTTTGACCATCGATCAGGACATTGGCGACCTGACGGTGAAAAGCATTACAGCGTATCGTGAATCCGAAGCCAGTCTTGGCATAGATCCCGACCTGACGCCGATCCCCATACTTTCCTCTACGTATCAGCAGCCGGAAGATCAATTTAGTCAGGAGTTTCAGGTCCAACCTTTGCAGACAGGCAAGTTGAGTTGGGTCGCTGGCGTCTATTACTTTCTCTATCATGGTGGGTATGATGCCATTCGAATTCCTGAATTCGGTGTGACAACAGTCAATTACCAGCGCGCTGAATCTGTCGCCGGTTATGCGCAAGCGACCTACGAAATTTTTCCTGACACGAATGCGACGCTAGGCGGGCGGTACACCACTGAAACGCGGACGGAGTACGACGGAGGTGTGCCCGAGCGAGACCTGACTTTTGATGAGTTCACCTATCGTGTCTCGCTTGATCACCGTGGTCTGCCCCCACGAAAGTGGTCCATTATTTGAGTTAGTTCCGGCTTCAGATATGGAGCTGAGACATGGGCAAGAGATCAACGCCTGAAGAGATCATAGCGAAGCTGCGGGAGGTGGAGGTCCGCCTCGCGCGGGGTGAGACGACGGGTCAGGCCGTGCGTTCGATCGGGGTGACGGAACAGACATACTATCGGTGGCGCAAGGAGTATGGCGGGCTGCAGGTTGGCCAGGCCAAACGGCTGAAGGAGATCGAGAAGGAGAATGCGCGGCTGCGTCGCGCCATTTCTGATCTGACCCTCGACAACCAGATCCTGCAGGAAGTCATCAAGGGAAAGTTCTGAGCCCTTCACGCAAGCGCGAGGCGGTCGATCATGTGGTGGAGACACTCGGCGCAACCGAGCGCCGGGCCTGCCGCGTGATCGGCCAGCACCGTTCCACCCAGCGCAAGCCGCGTGTGCCACGCCAGGACGAGGATGTGCTGACAGCGGCCATCATCGCCCTGGCTGAACGGTTCGGCCGGTATGGCTACCGCCGGATCACGGCCCTGCTGAGACGGGATGGCTGGCATGTGAACGAGAAGCGGGTGTATCGCATCTGGCGGCGTGAAGGGCTGAAAGTGCCAATGAAACAACCAAAGAGAGGCCGTCTCTGGCTGAATGACGGCTCCTGCATCCGGCTGAGGCCGATGCACAAGGGCCATGTCTGGTCCTATGACTTCGTTCAGGACCGCACGCATGACGGCAAGGTGTTCCGCATGCTGTGTGTGATTGATGAGTTCACTCGCGAATGCCTCGCCATTCGTGTCGAACGCAAGCTCAACTCCCGCGATGTCCTAGACACGCTGGGCGAACTGTTCGTGCATCATGGCCCGCCGGAGCATATCCGTTCCGACAATGGCCCCGAGTTCATCGCCACGGCCCTGCGCGAGTGGCTTGGCCGGATCGGCGTGAAGACGCTCTATATCGAACCCGGTTCGCCTTGGGAGAACGGCTACTGCGAGAGCTTCAACTCCAAGCTCAGAGACGAGTTGTTGGCGAGGGAAATCTTCTATGATCTCAGGGAGGCGAAAGTCCTGATCGAGACCTGGCGGTGGCATTACAACACCGCGCGTCCGCACTCTTCTCTGGGCTACCGACCGCCCGCGCCACAAGCCATCTTGCCCGCGGCGTTCATACCGCCTTACTGTGGGGAGGTAGCGGCATGAACGCCGCTACGTGGGAACCGCCGGGCTAATAAATCTGGTGGACCACTCCGGTGGGGCAGACCATATCCGGGTATTCGGGTCAATATCGGACAGCCAATTGCCATGTCCGTCGACGAATTGCTCACTGGCACGAAGGCTCAATTGGCGGTGAAGATATTCGGACCGGATACGGATATCCTGCTCGAGGCGTCCCAGACACTCCAGTCGATCCTGCAAACCGTCGAAGGCGCCAGCGATGTGCAGGCGGACCAGATTACCGGTGCGCCGCAACTTGTCGTGTCTGTCGACCGTGAAGCGCTCGGCAGGTATGGACTATCTGTCGAGGATGCGCTTGAGACGCTGCGAGCCAGCGTGGGCGGGGCCGAGGCAGGGGCACTTTTCGAGGGCGTTCGACAATTCCCCGTCATCGTCCGTCTTGAAGAGGACGCGCGTGATTCCGCAAGGTCTATCGGTCGTCTCATCCTGAAGTCTCCGTCTGGTGCCCAAGTGCCAATGGAGCAGGTGGCTCGTATAGAGACCGTGATTGGACCGCGGCAAATCACACGGGAGAATGGTGAGCGGTTCATCACCGTCCAGCTCAATGTCAGAGGCCGTGATATCGGGTCCTATGTCGAGGATGCACAATCTCTCGTTCGCAGTGGGCTCGACCTGCCAGCAGGCTACCGCGTGGAGTGGGGTGGCCAGTTTGAATTGCAGCAGCAGGCGAACCGGCGCTTTGCCGTGGTGATACCGATCACGCTTGGCATTGTCCTGCTCATCCTGCTGATGACATTCGGACGACTGAAATCGGCTGTGCTGATACTGCTCAACATTCCGCTCGCTTTGACGGGCGGAGCGCTTGCGCTTTGGATTGCGGGCTTGCCGATCTCGGTACCAGCTACAGTGGGCTTTATCGCGCTGTTTGGCATCGCCCTCGGAAACGGCATGGTGCTTGTCAGCTTCATGGATGATTTTGCGCGGCAAGGACGAGAGCGTGATGAGCTAGCGGTCGAGGCTGCGGCACTCCGTGCCCGCCCGGTCCTCATGACGGCATTGACGACGGCGCTCGGTCTTGCCCCGCTCCTGTTCGCATCGGGCGTCGGCGCGGAAGTCCAGCGTCCTTTGGCGACGGTCGTTACAGGGGGGCTCGTCTCCTCGACGATCCTGACCCTGCTGGTGCTGCCGGCCCTGCACCGCTGGTTCGCGCCGAAATCTGAAAAGGGCAATATGGCTCACGCGCCGGATGGGGGCGCTGTGAGTTAAGGAAGATGGGACCGCGACTTGTGCTTTTTGAGCTGGTTGCGGTCACCTGTCCTAGATTTCCATAATCCTGCCAGGAGCGATCTTACGGGTGATGACATCGCGTATGGCGATCCAGTTACCCTTAACTCTGCCCTTGCGATCGACCCACGGCTCCGGGCGGAACACTTTGACGTGGTTGGCAGCCAGGTTCTTCAGCATGAGACGCCAGCCAAACTTGCTCGACATTGTACCCTTGGACATCAAGTACATTGGATTGGCGATCTGGGAATATCCGAACCGGACGCCGGATGTGCGGCCGCTCTTGGCACCGCGATGCAGGCCCGCAAACGCATTCGTTCGCACCAGACGTCCATGCTTTGCGACCTGATTGGCGAAATCAATGTCTTCCTGCCAAGCGTAAAGCGGCAGGTTCTCGTCAAACCGCTTATCTCCAATTGCGGATGATCGATACGTCATATTGCACCCATACAGACCTTCAAGATCTTCGATGATGCGAGGTTCTGGGGGTGGAGACTTGTCATACTCCTGCACCCGCGCGATCGCATCTTCGGCGGAAATGCCAGGGCTGTTGATACCATCTGCGATCAGATGCCCGGTCATGCCGACGACATCCTGATTGCCTTCGAACATGGCTTGAATGCCGGCAAGTGCGTGGATGGAAGGAATGTAATCATCGTCGAAAAAGGCGACAAAATCGCAATCCGACAGAACCATTTCCAGCCCGCGATTTCTTTGAAGGGTCGCGCCCTTGCTGCCCATCACGGTTTCGACACCCTCAAGCGCTTCGGGGACTGGCAGGTCGCTTTCACAACTCACAGAGATAATCGTTCGATCGGCCCGCCGGGTTTGCGCGCGCAAGCCAGCAAGACAATCCACGACCGCATCAGGGCGTCCGGCAGTCGCAATCACTACTGCAAGCCTGGAGGTCTTCATGTCGCTCAATCCCCTATCGAAAAACGCTTCTCGGATAATGCCGGTTTAACCAGCAGCCGGATCATCAAGTATAATACTTGGTGTATGCCTTGTAGCCGGAATGGCCGTAGCCATGGCTATGATACTTCGTAGCGTCGACCTGGTTGAGGATGACGCCGGCAATATTGGCGCGGAATTCCTTCAGCACCGATATTGTCTGCTTCAGGGCCGAGCGGCTGGTCTTCAACCACCTTGATACGACGACGACCTGGTCAACCTTGCTGGCAAGAACACGCGTTTCGGCAAGCAGGAGCAAGGGGCCGGTATCAAATATGATGAACTCATATTTTTCCTTGAGTTGCTCTAGCAGATTGTCGAAGGCGCGCGACCCGAAAACGTCACGAGGTGTGTGGCGATCCGGCGTAAGCGGGAGGACGTGAAGCCCTGTCTTCTCGTCGATGGAGACAGCTTCCTCGATCTCACATTCACCAAACAGGCATTCGAGGAAACCTCGCTCCGGGCTCATCGTCAGTGAGATGTCAGACAATTTATTGCGCCGGAAGTCACCATCGACGACGAGTGTTTTCGTTCCCGACATTGCGGCCATAAGTCCAAGGGACTGGGTGATTGTCGTCTTGCCTTCATCCGGTTGCGACGAGGTCACGGCAACAGTCTGGATGGTCGAGTCGAGGTCAGCAAATATGATTGACGCCCGCAGGTTCCTGAAGCTTTCGGCATAGGCCGACGTTGGATTGTCCTGAAGGTACTCCTTCGCATTGCGCTTGTACTTGCCGGGCAGTTTGGGAACATTCCCGAGGAAGGGCAGCTTGAAGCGTTCTTCGATTTCTTCGCCATTGCTGATTTGTGTAGCGAAGGTTTCCGATGCGATGACGGCACCTGTCCCGAACAGGAGTCCCAGCCCGAGGCCGAGGATCAGGTTCAGCGATGTCTTTGGGAATGAAGGGCCATTTGGCACAGCAGCGTTCGACAGGATGCGGGCATCTGGCTCTGCCAGGCCTTCCTGCTCATTTGTCTGTTTGAACCGCGCAAGAAAGGCTTCGTAAATCGATCGGTTGGCCTCAGCGTCACGCTCGAGCTCACGAAGGCGGACCGAAGCCCGGTTGTTTTGCGCAAGGGTGCTGCCGGCGGAATTGATGCTGCCCTGCAAGCTTTGTACACGCCGACGGGCGATCGAGACTTCACCTTCCAGATTGGAGACGATACGTTGGAGTTCCGTCGAAATCTGGGTCTGAATGTTCGCCTGTTCAGTATTGATACGCTCTACATCCGGATGGCGTTGGCCGTAGCGGTTGAGCAGGTCGGCTTTTTCACGCAGGATTTCAGCTTCCTGACGACGCAGGTCAGAAATCACCGTCGAGCGAAGCGCTTCACCGGATACTTCCGCTGTGGTGCCGCGAGTAGAGAGTTCGCGAACGGTCGAAAGGCGGGCTTCAGCTTCCGCGAGCTGGGCGCGTTGTTGAATGAGCTGGGCATTCAGGTCGCCTATCTGTTGTTCACTCAGTGTGGTTGTGCCGGTTGTGATGAGACCTGATTCATTACGGAAATTCTCAACAGCTCTTTCAGCCACCGCCACTTCTTCTCTCAGGTCGGCAAGCCGGTCCTCGAGCCAGGAATTGGCGCGACGGGTCGCATCGAATTTCGCGTCCAGTTGTTCAACGAGATACTGATCCACGATCGCGTTGGCGATTGCGGCTGCGAGCTTGGGATCTTCGCTTTTTGCGGAAATCAGGATGCCGTAAGTCGTGTCGATACGATTTGCGGACGTTTTGCTAAGCAGGGTCGAGACGACCAAATCCATCTCGGCGGTTACTGCGGCCTGTTCTTCAGCAGCGCTTTGCGGCGCAGCGCTGGACCGACCGATGAGCCCGCGGACGAAGGATTTGACTGAGTCTGTGGCCGACGGCTCCCGAAGCATCGGGTTGAATTCCGGATTGCTGATGAGATTTAGATGGTTCGCGACCTTGGTGGCCAGTGAACGCGACCGGATAATCTCGACTTCCGTATCGACGACGGCCGCTTCCGGCGGAAGCCCGGAAAGAACGGAACCGAGATCGACGACATTTTTCTCACGCGCGTCGATAATGACCGACGAATAGGCCGTGTAGGATGGTGTCGCCTGGAAGGTGTAGACTGCAATCGCGAGGAATGTGGCGAAAAAGACCGCAATAAACAGCAACATGTGCCGCTTCAATGTGCGCAGCGCCTGACCGGGATCGGAAATCCTGTCAGCAGCTTCGTTCAGCTGTCCGAGATATGAAGATCCGGAATGGTCAATTGGATACTGGCTGGTCAAAGGTCAAATTCCTGATGAATTGAGGCAGGGTGCAAATTGCGAGCACTTATGGGAAAATGCGAACCCCAACCGTCAGTCGATCTTCACTGAAGGGTTGCTGGTTGGATTCCTGGTTGATGTGTTCTGCTGTCGCGTTCAGCCAAAGGTTCCGGTTGAGTTTCCAGTCAGTTGTGACAGCTACGGCGTAGCGGTCATCATCCCTGTCGATGCCTTCGAATTCGAAGCCGGCATAGTCGGCCCGCGCGCCAATGATCAGATTGCGGCGCAATTCATGGTCGACGCCGACGGTCAGGCCGGTCTGGGTCGCGCCTGCCGAATTCACGATACCCGGATCGATAACCTGGCGAATGGCATTGGCGCTGATCGTGGTGAGTTGGGTTACGAACCACTGGACGTTACCCTCGACAGACAGGCCGTCGACATCGGAGAAGGTCGGGTCATCATATTCAAATGACTGATACCCGACGGCGACGTCACCTCTGATAAGGGCAGGCAGCTCAAAATTGGCGCCGCCCCGGATGACATACCCATCGGCGTCACGGTTCAGTGTATTTGGCGCAACAGGCGCGTCGTAGTCGCGGGTGATGTACTTGCCTTCCGCGAAGACCGCCAGGTCGCGTTTGACCGCCCAGCTCGAGCGAAGGGATGCGACCGTTTCGACATTGTCCCGGAAATCCTGATCCTGGCTGCCGCCGCCATTCAGCGCTACATCATCATAATTGAAATCGTTAGCGGACAGACGGCCACGCAGAGCCAGCCGCCCAGCTTCGTAATCGGCACCCACCTCGGCGCCCGTGCGGCTGTACTCAACAGGCTCGCCGGCATTCGCAACCCGTGCAGCAGCGGAGCGAGGCTCGCTGTTCTGTTCGTAGGAGGCCGACCCGACCAGGTCGAGATCTGATCCGGCATCGATCCGCCCGAAAGCGCGTGTGCCATAAGTCGTGTAATTTTCGCTGTCTGTGTCAGCATAGGACACCGAGTTCGCTTCCAGATGAAGCCCAAGCTCGTGGCGGGACCAGGTTGAAACAGCGTCCACAACCGGCCGGATACCAAGAAATGAGTCACTTACCTCGTTCTGGTCAGTGGCGAACAGGTTGGAGCGATATCCAACAGTCGCATCGAGTTCGGCATTTACATCAAAGGCACCAACGTGAATGGCGACGGGGTCATACTCGGGTTGTGGCCGGTCTTTGACCGCGACATACCTGTTGCGCTCAAAAAAACTGTCCTGCGCGATTGCGTCGAACGCGACCGGGCTTGTTACGACGGCGACAAGTGCGATTTTTTTCAACATGTGCGAACTCATAGGAAAGAAAGGGCATCAGACTTTCCTGCCAAGCTGCAATGCTCATACCAGAAAGCCGACAAAAAAATGACCACTTGCCGAGCTTTTGACCTTCAGGTCGGGGCTCAACCTCGTAATCGGGCTAGTTTTGGTAGTCGGAACTCGTCTGCTCGCTTGAGCTTGCGGGCGGTGCGCCATTGAAACCAGCCAGTCCGCCATTGCCTTCCGGGCCACGATGCCTGTTTTCTGAGCTCTGGTTGATATCAAGACCGAGAATGGCAATGAACATCGGTTTGTCGGTTTCCGAAAGCTTGACCGTATTGCGGGCAAAGTCCGAAAGCTGGGCGCAAGGGGTGTCCGTCGTATCGCTGAGCTGCACCAATGCGTCCCGGGCCTCGGTGAAGCCGACAGGTTCTAGCTTGTCGATCTCTGCACGAACCAGCATTTCGATTGATGCATCTGCATCGCAATCAAGATGGCTTTGAACATTCGCTACGAGAAGCGACACTTTCGAACCATCGAAATTCCGGTCGGTCGAGATTGATGGAGAGGCGTGGGCAGCTGCTACGAGTCCTAAAGAGGCACACATCACGGTAAGGGCTTGCTTGTTTAACATCACTATACTCACTCATTCTCCGCGCTATTACGCGGTTTCTTACATTTCTGTTAGTTTACCACGTTGCCGCCTGATTTGCATCTGGTTTCGGCTGTGAAACGAATTAATTAAAAGAAGCGCTCTACTACGCGAATTGTGTCGCCTGGCTGCAGGCGAAGAGAAGGCGTAAGTTCGACGCGTGTTTCCTGGTCGGATGTCGCGCTTTTCAGGACAACGACACTCTTGTTTGCGCGGTACGTAAACCCTTCGGCGGTCGCGATAGCGTTCATGACGGTCAGGCCGTTTGTGTAGGGATATTCGCCGGGTTTTCCGACTTCGCCGAGAATGTAGTAGGGGCGATAGTTCAGGACTTCGGCGCTGACCCGCGGTTGACGCAGGAAGCCATCGGAAAAACGTTGCTCGATAAGTTTCTGGAATTCCTGGACGGTCAGGCCCTGAACCTGGACCGTTTCAATAAGGGGCAGCGAAATAAATCCGCCCCCATCGACGACGAATTCACCAGACAGTTCCGGTTCGCCGTAAACGGTGACGCGGAGGCGGTCAGCAGAGCCGAGCTTGTAAGGCTCTTCGACGCGCGTGGCAGCAACTGGCATGTCAGCATTGGCGCCGCTTGGCGATACCGGCGCTGTCTGGCAGGCACCAAGTGCCGCCAGACAGAGCAGTGCGAAAGCGATGATGGTGAACGAGATACGATTCAACATGGATTATCCCTGGTTAGCAGTTGATATGAAAGTAATATTGTTGCCTTCGATCCTGGCCGCGGTCAGGTGACCTGAATAGTAGGCGCCGGTATCGACATTGATTTTTTGAGCAGCGTTAGACGGTTCGTCGACGGGTGTATGGCCATGCACGATGGTCAAATTCATCTTGAGTTTGCCATGCAGGAATTCATCCCGGATCCAGAGGAGATCCTTTTCATCCTGTTCGTCAAAATCAATGTTGGGGCGAACGCCCGCATGCACAAAGCCGAAGTCGCCAAGCCGTATTGAAAGCCTGAGGTTGAGCATGAAGTTTTCGTGGGCAAGAGGAAGAGCCTCGATAAACTCTTCATGTGCCGTAACCCATTCATGATTGAATGTCAGGCTGCGCGGGGGACGAACGCCATAGGATACGAGGGTCTCGCGCCCGCCATACTTGGCCCATATCGGACCCGTTTCGGGATTGCCTACAAAATCCATCATCGCCGCTTCGTGGTTGCCCTTGATGAACAGGGGCTCCATTGCCTGTACTCTCTCACTCAGCAGGATATCGATGACCTGTCGAGATTGCAGGCCCCGGTCGATATAATCGCCAAGAAAAATCAGCCTGCCGGGCACTTTTGTGCGCGCCTGATCCTGGTCGATCTGGTCGATCAATTTTTCGAGGAGGTCGGCCCGGCCATGGATATCGCCTACGGCATAGAGAATTGTGTCGTCGGGACCGTAATGTTCGGCGGTAATGTCGGGCGCGGGCGCGTCGTGCCCCGCATCTGCCGGACGTAATTTCTCACGGGCCAGAACTGCCCATTCTCGCGCATGCTTGGTCACGATTTCACTGTAACGGGTCAGGCTTACCACGCAGCCACGCGCGACCAGGCTCGCGCGGCTCAGCGCGATGTCTGTTAATGAACTGAATTTATGCCTGATGTGGCCAAATCGCAATTGCACGGTCCCCGTTGAACGACAGTAAGTAGTATACTTACGTCGCCAAACGCGAAGTGTAGCAATTAATCTGCCAAAGTTGTAATTTCACTGCTCAACGGGTGTGAGCTGTCAGAAAAATGCCCACCATATGAACGCTGCGATAAGCGCCCATGCTGAGCTGCAGTATAAAAGAATAAAGAGCAAAGTTTGCTGAGGCGCCCAAGCCTCGCAACTCGCTCGATCGCGTTCAGCCGAAACTGAATACTGTGTATCAACTATGTACCTACTCACCGGCCTCTCCCCAAAAGCTGCGTATTTAATTTTTCGCCTAACAAGAGAATACCGACAGGTTAGAATAAGAAAAATTAACATTCCGTTCATTTTGCATCTGATCTTCGATGAAACTCGATCGTGACCAGCCGACATCTTGCTCGTGAAGCATTTGAAGTTAAAAGAATAAATCGGAGACTGAAGCTCAGGATGTGTTATTAATGCCACGTGCGGTCGCAAGTGCCTTCATTATCTTTGCCCTTGCGGGTGTAGTGATATCCGCCCTGAATTTGGTCGATATTAGCCGGGTATCCACGATTCGGGACGCGAGTGAGACGGATGTGGTGGCTTTGGCTGCTCGTCTTGAACACAAACACGAACTACCGCCTTCGATTGAGGTGGAGATCGCAGAGAAGCTTGGTGCACAATCCGCCGAGAACGCGTCACTGGCTGCTACATACCTTCGCCGGGCGCTGGCCAAAAATGAGAACAAGCCGTTCGCCTGGGCTTATCTTGCCTATCTGGAATCAAGAATTGACGGGGAGCTCAATGAGGCGTCCGCCACTGCACTGAAGCGGTCCATTGAACTTTGCCCGCTCTGCGACCCGGAATTGCTTAAATGGCGGCTCGAATTTGTCCTGTTCCATTGGGACGCGGCAGAGGAGGGCCTCCGCGTCGCGGCTTTCGAAGGCGCCGACGTCTTGAGGTGGTGGTATCTGGAATATGATTACCTGGATGATGTACGCGACAGGTCTGAGCAGGCAGGCATTCCATTCAGCCTCTATCAGAGAAAAGTAGGCTCAAACGTTCGGCCTAACGAGATTCCGTCTGAGTAATGTCGAGACCGTTTTGTGCGAGAAGGGTCCGAATTTTCGCTTCAAACACTTCCGTGCTGAAACTGGAGGCGTGTTCAATGATGGCGTCGCTTGAGAGACTTTGTGGGTCGAACTGTTCGACGGCGTCGCAAAAAGCATCGACGCTCTGTTCCTTTACCAGTACGCCGGTGACGCCCGGCTTTACCGTATCCAGGCTACCGCCTTGCGCAAACGCGATAACCGGGCGGCCCGAAGCCATGACTTCAACTGGAATCATGCCGAAGTCTTCCTCCCCGGCGAATACCAGCGCCTTGCAGGTCGCGAACAGGCGCTTGAGTTCTCCAAACGGCACACGTCCGACAAACCGGACATTCGGACCGGCGCGCTTTTTCAGGAATTCCAGGTCTTCGCCATCTCCCATCACCACGAGCGGTTTGCCCAGCCGGGTGAATGCATCGACCACGATATCAAATCTTTTATAGCGTACGAGTTCGCCCGCCACGAGATAGAAGTCTTCCAGCGGCCAGGACGGGTCGGGGGCAAACTCGCTCACATTGATAGGCGGGTGAATGACTTCTGACGGACGCCGGTAATACTTTTCGATGCGACGCGCCACGAAATTGGAGTTCGCGACGAACTGATCTACCCGTGCAGCTGAAGTGACGTCCCATGTCCGCAACCGGTGGGCGATACCGGGAAATGCCAGTTTCGAAAGCCTGCCAGCACTTGAATGGTATTGTGGGTAAAGGTCCCAGATATACCGCATCGGAGAGTGGCAATAGCAGAGGTGAAACGCGTTTGGATTGGGAATGACGCCCTTGGCGGGGCCAGATTCCGATGAGATCACAAGGTCGTATTGCGAGAGATCAAGTTCTTCCAGTGCGCGCGGCATGAATGGCAGAAGTTTCTGGTACTGCGTTTTCGCGAATGGGAATTTCGATATGAAGGTCGTCTGGACTTGATGCTGGGCCAGCAGGTCGCTGGTTTGTGACCGGTCGTAGACATGCGTGTAGATATCAGCATCCGGAAACATGCGCGCGAACGCTTCAAGTACGCGTTCGCCGCCGCGCATCTTCGTTAGCCAGTAATGGATCAGGGCAACACGCATGAATGGCTCCGCAGCGAAAGCATTCGGAAACGCATCCCACCGGCATTAATTAATTTGAGTTGATCAGATGATGCGGGAGATGGTCATCGCGCGCCCTTGGATACCAGAACAGCCGGTATGGTGAGGGCGATGATCTTGGTGTCGACCAGGAAGCTCCAGTGCTCGACGTATTTTACATCGAGAGCAACCCGCTCGTCATAGCTGGTATCGCTACGGCCGCTGATTTGCCAAAGGCCGGTAAGCCCAGGTTTGACGCTGGAATAGTAATCGAAATAATTACCATACTTGGCCACTTCGGATTCCACGATCGGGCGCGGTCCGACAATCGACATCTCACCGCGCAGGATATTCAGGAGCTGCGGTAGTTCATCGAGGGAAGATTTGCGCAGGAACTGCCCGAAGCGTGTGATCCTCGGATCTGTGGTCAGCTTCTGAGAACCTTCCCATTCTTTCAGGGCAGCCGGGGACGTACCCAGCAGTTCCTTTAGGCGCGCGTCAGCATCGACCACCATCGTGCGGAACTTGAAGCAGCTGAAACGTTTTCCGTTACGACCGATCCGGGTCTGGACGAACAGGGCTGGCCCGCCATCATGTAACCGGATTGCCATTGCGATTGGCAGCATCAGCGGAAGTAAAAAGATCAGCGCTGCGCTGGAGAGCGCAACATCAGTTACTCTTTTGAGGCCGGCTTGAAATCCTATGCCAGCGGTTGGAGTACTGTCCTCAGATCTTTCCTTCGGCCGTTCTTCTTTAGCAGTGGCACCAAAACTCACTTTACTGTCCCCTTAAAAAACAACCGACTGCAATGTCGTTCACAGTCTAGAATTCGACTCATGACGGACGTGATGCGAAAATTGCGCCAAGCCATCATCTGCGGAGAGCCAAGGTCTATTAATGTGTTGTTTACTAATAGCTCGATGTGACAGAAAGGCAATTGTTTGCAGGGCTTCCAACGCAAAAGTGCAGCTTTTATTTTTTGAACGATGAGCTATTGAGCACTCAGGGGACATGGCGCTGAATATTTTGCCATTAGAACGGCTCAAACTGCATTTGACGTTTCAGAGGGCGCGACCATGGATAATACAGCGAGCATGTTCGGAATGGTGAACCGAAAGCGGCGTAACGCCGTGCTCGCCATAGCGCCGGCAGCCACACTTGCCTTTGCCTGTATATTTCGCGGTGCGGAAAACCCGGGCAGCTCCGCGCTGTTCTCGCTTTTTATCCTGCTGATCGTCGTTGTCACGGCAGTATTCCTGAGGCGGCGTCAGGTCACTTGGGAATGCCTGCTTCTGATTGCATTACTGGTAGTGGGGGGCGCGCTGGGCTGGACCGGCAACTGGTACCAGGCGCGGTATGAGTATGCTGAGCTCTGGGCGGCGGTTGCCCTGTTCGGACTTGGACAGATGCTTGGAGCGCGTCGCCGTACCTTCGAACTGGCCCGCGCTGCGCTCATCATTGCTGGCGGCCTGTACGCCGGGGTTTTTCTTGTCGGCGCCTTGCTTACGAAATTTTCCGATCCCAACCTGTTCTGGAATGATGGCCGTCTTGCCGCAACATTCGTATCGCCGAACGTGTTGGCGACATTGCTCAATATCATACTGTTTCTGAGCGCGAGCCGTATAATGCCGATCGCTGGCGATCTTGCTGGCAGACGCGTCCAGTTCATTCATGTCGTACACGAAATCGTCAGGAGGCGGTTTGTCTCGACCTTGACGGCAACATGCGTCTACGGTGCCTTGCTGATGACGGCATCAAGGGCAGGTATTGCTTTCGGCACAGGCGGGCTTGTCATCTATACCATCTGTGTCCTGTCGCGGGACAAGTCATCTGACGACCCAAAATTCAGTTGGCGTGTGCCGCTATCGATCGGCCTGCTTTCGGTCTTGTGTCTCTATTTGGCACTCGACCAACAAGGCGGAATGTTCCTTGTCGAGAGATCGGGACAGATCGCGCAGGATACGCAAGGCAGGCTGCAACTGTTCAGTCATTACTGGGGCTTGTGGCAGGAGCAGTGGTTGCTCGGACATGGTCTCGGTGGCTTCAATAGCGCCAATGATGAAATCGTTACGCGTGAGAACGCCCCTTTACTCATTTCAATTGGAGCGGCTCACAACGTGGTGCTGCAGTGGTTGATTCAGGGCGGGGTCGTAGGGCTGGTAATGATCCTGGTGGGGTGGGGGGCGATCCACTACCGGATTTTGAAAGATGTCCTCTCCGCCCCGCGCGGCGCCTGGACGTTTTCATTCGGTGTGCTGTTGCTGTCGGGTGTCGTAGTGCTGCACGGAATGGTGGACTACGGGCTCGAAATCCCCGGGGTTATGTGGAATTACGTCTTCATCCTTGGGCTGGCGAATGGCAACACCATAAAAGATTGGATGCCTGAGCAGGGTTCGGACACGAAAACCGAACAGAATTGATTGGCCACGAGCTGACTGCCGCGGCACCGGCAACAGGCTGTGTAATGGTCCCATATTTGCAACAAATCCGGCGACGCGAACATCTGTCGCAATTCAGATTACGCAAAGCCATTGCATTCTCGTAACATTTGCGCTTGCATCAAAATTATTCGTCCGGACGAGGGAAACATCCGGCACAGGGGATTGATATGTTGAGTAAGAAGCCACGTCTGACGATGGCGATGCCGGTTTACAATGGCGCTAACTTCATTGCGGACGCTATCGAGTCCATTTTGGCGCAAACATTTGACGATCTCGAATTGGTCATCACTGACAACGCGTCGACCGATAATACACGGGATATCGTCGAGCGGTATGCCAAGACGGACGCGCGCATTCGATACGTTCGGAATACAAAAAATATTGGCGCAGCGCCCAACTACAATAAGGGGTTTGAACTGGCGCGCGGCGAATATTTCAAATGGTGTGCGCATGACGACGTGATTAGCGCCAACTTCGCCGAGCTTTGCATTGATGTCCTTGATCGCGACCCAGGCGTTTCTGTCGTGCACGGAAAGAGCGTCGGGATCGATGAAAAGGGGAATTTCGCGAAGCTGAACGGCACGGAAACCCCGTCGATTACGCATGATGATCCCGGTGAGCGCTACACGGCTCTGCTTCAGAACACGCCAGACTGTTTCCCGATATTTGGCATAATGCGCTCGTCCATGCTTCAACGGTCAGGGCTGCAAAAGCTCTATTATGGTACAGACCGCGGACTGCTTGCCGAAATGGCAATCCTGGGCAAGATGCCGATCGTGGAGGATGCGATATTCTATAATCGCGAACACGTGACCCGTTCGGTGAACCTTAGCACGAACCGCGAGCGTGCCGTCTGGCATAATGGAAGTGCCAAAGGTGCGGGTTCAGCGGAGTTCATCAACCTGACGTCCCACCTCTTTGAGATTTCCAGCCGCCACCCCGACATTGTGTCGCCGTGGGACATTCGCAGACGCACGATCGGGCTTGTCGCAAAGCCGCGCGTGATCGGCCGCTATGCCGTCGAAATAACCGATATCACCATGCCCAAAGTGGCAGACTATTTGCGTAACCTGAAGTCCGGATCCAATAGCGTATTCGGCAGGTAGGCAAAAATTGGTTTGGGTGTGGTGTAATGAAAATAGGAATTCTCGCAGGGGGCCTCGGCTCGAGGCTGTCGGAAGAGACCGAACGTAGGCCAAAGCCTATGGTCGAGATTGGTGGAATGCCAATTCTCTGGCACATCATGAAGCTCTATTCGCATTATGGCTTCAACGATTTCTGCATCGCGCTCGGCTATAAGGGTGAGTTCATCAAGCGCTGGTTTCGCGATTATCATGGTGTCGCGGGGTCTATCTCCGTTTCAACGCGATCCGGGCTGGTAACCCAGCATTCTGTCACAGCAATTCCGGACTGGAAGATCGATCTCGTCGAAACCGGTGCGAATACCGGAACGGGTGGCCGCATCAAGCAGCTGTCTTCGTGGCTCGGCAATGAAACCGCAATGGTCACCTGGGGTGATGGCGTCGCAGATATCGATATTCCCAAACTGCTGGAGTTTCACCGGTCACATGGCAAGCTGGCCACATTGACCGCTGTGCGACCGCCCGCGCGCTATGGTCACCTCGACATTCAGGGCGACCAGATCACCAAGTTCACTGAAAAGCCCCAGATTGGCGAAGGCTGGATCAATGGTGCCTTTTTCGTTCTTGAGCCAGGCGTCATGGATTACATCACCGATGATGATGGTATGTTCGAGCAGGAGCCGCTGTCGCGTCTCGCGGCTGACGGGCAGTTGATGGCATATCGGCACAACTCGTTCTGGCAATGCATGGACACGATGCGCGAAAAGCAGATCCTCAATGACTATTGGTCGTCTGGCAATGCGCCGTGGAAGATTTGGGAGAGTTGAGATTGAAAGTCCTCGTTACAGGTAATCTCGGTTATATCGGCACGGTTCTGACGCCGAAGCTGCTGGCCCGAGGCCATAGTGTCAGTGGACTGGATAGCGACCTGTTCAGCGAATGCACTTTCACGGGCGAGATTGAGCCTGTGCCGATGATCGGACGGGACGTTCGCGACTTCGTTGAAGACCCGAACGCAGTTGAACTGCTCCGCGGTTTCGACGCGATCATACATCTTGCCGGACTGTCCAATGACCCGCTTGGGGATTATCGCCCGGAACTGACACAAGAGATCAATGCGGCGGCTTCTATCTCGCTCGCAAAACTGGCAAAGGCCGCGGGCGTCGGCCGGTTTGTGTTTGCCTCATCCTGCTCGAATTATGGCGCGTCGACCGATAGCTTCATCGCGGAAAACGGAGTGTTCAACCCGGTCACCCCCTATGGCGTTTCGAAGGTGGAGGTCGAGCAGGCGGTCGCCCCGCTCGCGGATGACACCTTCAGCCCCACCTTCCTCAGGGCCTCGACGGCATATGGCGTATCACCGCGCCTCAGGTTTGATCTTGTCGTCAACAATTTGACGGCCTGGGCCTTCACGACCGGTGAAGTGCATCTCAAGAGTGACGGGTCGCCATGGCGGCCTATCGTTCATGTTGATGATATCGCCCTTGCTTATGTGGCAACGATCGAAGCACCACGGGAAGATGTGCATCTTCAGGCCTTCAATGTCGGCCAGACCAGTGAAAACTATCAAATCAGGGAAATCGCGGAAATCGTTCGGGATGTCGTGCCAGGCTCGCGCGTCGGTTTTGCGGAAGGGGCAGGCCCGGATGTGAGGAACTACCGCGTCGACTGCAACTATATTTCCCGCAAGTTGCACAATTTCAAACCGCAATGGACGTGCCGTCGGGGGGTGGAGCAATTGCTGGAAGCGTACCAGTCGGCCGGCATCACGCTGAACGAGTTCGAAGGCGAAAAATTTAAACGCATTGCTCATGTGAGATCGCTGATATCGCGCGGTGAGCTCAGTTCCGACATGAGGCGCATCGAAGTTGATGCTCTAGCAGGATAGGACCATCGTGGCAGATAGCTGTACCTCAGAACGCAAAGTCCATTCGACGACGGAGACGACCTGCCGGTCATGCGGTGCGGCGACGCTTGTACCCTTCCTGGATCTTGGGACGACGCCGCTTGCTGACCGGCTGATCCAGCCCTCTCGCCGTCATGATGAAGAGCTTGTGTTTCCCTTGGTTGTCGCGTTTTGCGACACGTGCGCCCTTGTGCAGATCACCGAGACCGTAGATCCCGAAATCCTGTTTGCGGATGACTATCCGTATTTCTCGTCTTTCCTGCCGGCGCTGATGGCGCATTCGCGGTCAAATGCTCTGGCACGCCTTGATGAGCGCGGTCTGGGGAGCGATAGTCTTGTGGTCGAGCTTGCCAGCAATGATGGCTATCTGCTGCGTAACTATGTTGAAGCCGGAGTACCGGTGTTGGGGATCGATCCGGCTGAAGGACCTGCCGAGGCAGCCGAACGTGTCGGTGTGCGGACCCTGAACAAATTCTTCACGCGTGACCTCGCAACGGAAATTGCCGCTGAATACGGACAGGCAGACATCATTCACGCGAACAATGTACTGGCGCATGTGGCTGATACGAATGGCTTTCTGGCCGGCATCAAGACGCTGTTGAAACCGGACGGCGTCGCCGTCATCGAGATGCCTTACCTACGTGACCTGATGGATCACAATGAATTCGACACGATCTATCATGAGCATCTGTGTTACTTCTCGGTCACCGCGCTGCGCAACCTCTTCGAGCGTCACGCGCTCTACCTGAACCGGGTCGAACGGCTTTTCATACATGGTGGATCGCTTCGTATCTTCGTCGGACATCTGAACCAGCCGGATGAGAGCGTAGGCGACCTGCTCAACCAGGAAAAGTCGATCGCTCTCGATAAATCGGCCTATTTCCTTGGCTTCTCAAAAAAGGTGGATCAGCTAAAGCACGATCTGGTCGATCTGGTGAGGTCATTGAAAGCTGAAGGCAAGTCGATTGCGGCCTATGGTGCCGCCGCCAAGGGCGCAACGCTGCTCAACTATTGCGGCCTGACCAGCGAAGACCTCGATTTCGTGGTGGATCGCAACACCAACAAGCAGGGCCTCCTGATGCCCGGCGCGATGCTGCCCATACGCCCACCAGAAGACCTTGTGAATCTGCAGCCGGATGTCGTGCTCATGCTTGCCTGGAATTTTGCCGATGAGATCCTTGAGCAGCAAGCTGACTACCGCGCCAAGGGCGGCAAGTTCATAGTGCCCATTCCCAGCCCCAAGATTGTATAGGACCTAGCCCCGTGAATTCAGAAATTGATACAGTGCCAAGGTCGCTCGCTTCAGGTCATGAAGGAGAGATCACTTGCCCGGGTTGCGGCAATGGCTCGGTCGATGTGTTCTACGAGCTCTCGGGGGTGCCGACCAATTCCTGTATACTTTTCGAAACCGAGGAAGCTGCCAGAAACTGTGAGACAGGCGATATCAGGCTGTCCTTCTGCTCATCGTGCGGCTTTGTTTTCAATGCGGCCTTCTGCCAACAGCTGACCGAATATTCACAGCGATATGAAGAGACGCAGGGGTTTTCGCCGACCTTTTCCCGCTTCCACCGCAATCTTGCTGAGCGTCTGATCGAGCGCCATGACCTGCGTAATACGCAAGTCATGGAGATTGGATGCGGTAAGGGCGAGTTCCTTGTCCTTCTGTCCCAACTTGGCAATAATAACGGCATTGGCATCGACCCCAGTGCGATTCCGGAGCGCCTTGACGGTGTCGAAGGGGCAGAGCGCGTGACCCTGATACCGGAATACTTCTCGACAGATCATTGCGCTGAAGCGCCAGATTTCCTGTGCTGCAAGATGACGCTCGAACATATCCCGAATACGCATGATTTCCTGCAGACGATCCGCGACAGTCTCGATACAACAGACGATACGCTCGTCTTTTTCCAGATACCGGAATCCCTTCGCATCCTGCGCCAATGCGCGTTCGAAGACATCTATTATGAGCATTGTTCATACTTCACGCCGGGTTCGCTCGGGCGGCTGTTCCGGTCCAGCGGCTTTGCCGTGTCGGACATTTCAACTGAATATGACGATCAGTATCTGACAATCGAAGCGCGGCCGGGCACGGGCAATGAAGCGGCACTGCCGATCGAAGCCGACCTGGAAGAAACTTCCCGACTTGTCACAAGCTTTCCAGATCGTGTTCGTCAGGCCAAGGCGCGCTGGGCCTCGATTGTCCAGGAAGCTCGCGGCAAGGGCCAGACAGTCGTCCTCTGGGGATCCGGCTCAAAGGCGGTTGCGTTCCTCACGTCGCTCTGCGTCGCAAATGACGTTCAGTATGTCACGGATATCAATCCGAACCGGCACAACCACTTCATGCCGAAAACGGGTCAGCGTATTGTGCCGCCGAGTGAGCTTGAAGAGATCAGGCCTGACCTTGTGATTGTCATGAACCGGATTTACCGCGATGAAATTGCGGCTGAGCTTGAAACGATGGGACTGGCGCCGGAAATCGTCTGCCTGTGAACAAATCCCTCTTGCATTTCTTCGGGCTGGTTCTCCTGGCAGCGGTCGTGCTGGCTGCCGGACTCTTGCCGATCAAGCATGTGTTGAGCGACAAAGCTGAACACATCCTCGTCTTCACGGTCATCGCATTTGCCTGCCATCGCAGTCAGACACCGCTTCGGCATTTCTGGGTGTGTGTCGTTTTCCTCGTCCTGGCTGCGATCGGTCTGGAGTTCCTGCAGAAGACGCTGTCGGACGTTCGCACCGCCAGCTGGCGCGATGTGTTCGCGTCATGCGTTGGCATTGTATACGGTCTCGGCATGGCGAAGCTGCGTGGCCGCGCCTTGCTGGCCAGCGCTGCTATTCTGCCGCTCTTCGCGATCGCCGCTGGATGGGGCATCAATCACGCCAATTTCAAGTAGCTGCACGCTGTGAAATACGCATTTGCCGGATACGGAATCTTGGCAAGGATCGTGCACCACTTCAAACCGACTGAAATGTTCGGTGATGGCAAAACCGTTGACACCGACCCTGCGAGAACTGGCGAAACGAGCAAATGACACGGATCAATTTCAACGGAAAATTCCTGTCCGCCAAACCGACCGGCGTTCACCGCGTTGCAGAAGAGCTGATACGCGCGGTCGATGAGCTGAAATCTGAAACCGCCGACCTGGAATTTGACCTGTTGTGCCCGAAAGATGCCACTCGTGATCTTGAGGGTGTGTCGTTTCCCAAGCGAGTTGTCGGCCATCTCACCTGGCAGGTCTGGGAGCAATTTGAGTTGCCACGCCACGTCGATGGTGCACTCTTGGTGAACCTTTGCAACCTGGCCCCGCTCGCGACCCGGCGATCAATCACGATGATCCATGATGCGCAGACATTCATCACGCCGCAAAGCTATTCCCGGCCATTCCGCGCCTGGTATCAGTTTGCGCTGCCTGTTATCGGAAGGCGCCACGGACGGGTGCTGACCGTATCTGAATATTCCAGGCAGGAACTCGTCAAGGCTGGGGTCGCGTCAGCGGAAAAAATCCATGTCATCCACAATGGAGTGGATCACGTCCTGCGCCACACGTCGGACGGGGCCATCGTCCAGAAGCTTGGACTGGATCAAGGCAAATTCGCTGTCGCGCTTTCTAATACGCAGGCGCACAAGAATATCGAGGTTGCGATCAACGCGTTCTCGCGTCCCGAGCTATCCCAATACAAGCTGGTCCTGTTTGGCGGCAGCGGACCAGATGACTTCAAAAGCGCGGGCATTGAGTTGCCGTCCAATGTCATATTCTCTGGCTTCCTCAGTGATGAAGAACTCACGGGGCTTGTGTCATCTGCCGGGGTCATGGTGTTCCCGTCGCTGACTGAGGGATTTGGGCTGCCGCCGCTCGAGGCCATGATGCTGGGAACGCCAGCCATTTGCGCGCCCTGCGGCGCCGTGCCGGAAGTCTGCGGTGAGGCTGCTACTTATGCAGAACCCCATGATGTCGAAGCCTGGACAAAGGCCATCGTTCAACATCTTCGTTCGGATGACGAATTCCGCGCGCAGCAAGCAGAGCGGGTCAAGGCGCATGCGTCGGCTTTCACATGGCGGAAAGCCGGACAGGAACTGATCCGCCAGATCAGGGGTGAGATACGAGAGCTGGACGGTTAGAGGCTGGTTTTAGCCTACTCGCTGCCCTGACCAGTCCGGATAGCCACTGGGTCTGACGCCAGCTCTATCGCTTGACGAGACGCTTCAGGGACAGGTAGGTCCGGTCTCCGAGCAGCTGGCGCATTCTTATCTTCACGCCGCTGAAATTGCCATTATGAAGCCCACCCCAATTGTGTTTTCTGTAGGCGGACATCGATTTCAGGGACTGCGCCGCCGAATTCAGGCTCAGCTTTGGGCTGACCAGGTATTGCGCCTCTATACTGAGGACAGGTTTGCCTGAAATGCGCGCAATTTCCTCTGCTTGATCATGCTCACTCTCGACAAAAAGCAGGGCGTCGACTGATTTGAAGAATTTACCTTTATAAGCTCCGTGGGAGAGCTTTTCCTCTTCCGGTTGCATCATGATGAGTTGCTCATATTCGACGCCGTGCTTCTGGAGCCATGCTTCCGTTTGGGCCCGGTACTTCTCCTTGCGGGCCGTGACAAGGTATTTGACCGTCCGTGTCGGCAGGTAGAGCTGCGTCGCATTCGTCAGGAAGGCTGCGTACCTGACGCCGTCATCATCATCGGCCTTGGGACAATTGCTGCAGATGACGCCATCAATATCGAAGCAGGACGAGGCGAGTACGCGGTCGTGCATGATGTTCCATTCACACAAGGCCGGCCCGCCAAGGCTTTCCATGACAAGGTCCGCGTCCGGATGCGATTTCATCTCTCCGTAAACCGAACAATAGAAAAACTTGCCTTCGATTCCAGAAGCCTCGACGCGCTCCCGTGCGGCGCGAAGTGCACGCCCCGAACCGACCGTGTCATCGAGTATGACAACGGTTCTGTCCGGCGCGAGAGCGCGTTCGAAATTGGGTCTCTTCTTGGTGGTGCCGGCTTCGAACAGCCGGCCTTCCAGCAGTCCAGCCAGATCTGTGAGCGGAATATTCATCGCAATGGAAAGGAAGTTCCCTGCAATCAGCCCGCTGCGCGGAATCCCGACAACAAGGTCGATTTTCTCGGGGAGAGAATATCGACTTTGCAGGATGCGCGAGTTCATATCTGCGAAAGATCTATACTGCATCGAGAACGTTCCCCTGGTACGGCACTACAAATTAGAGCCAAAGTCCTCTTGGTGTTGAGTTATACGGCATCTGGCCGAAACTGGAAATGAACATATTGCGACGCACAATTGCAATCTGTTTCAGCCCAAATATCACGCAGTCCGGATTGTTCATTGAGCATACCTTTCCTTGAAAACTCCGCATGTTATCAGGCGAAAACACGACGAGCAGCTTTCGTAACAATGCGTTCGATCCCATCCGGACAGCCGGCGAGAAACCACATCATGGCGTGGGTTGCCGTATAGGCGACACCTCCCAAAATGACCAGAGCCGCGATCTCGATCCAGCTGGGTTCTGATGCCGATACGATCAGGTTGGATTCTACCGCACCATACACGACACCAATCATAACAGCACAACTCGCGAAGCTCCTTGCGCAATTTGCAAATTGCCGGTGGACGTCCAGTCCGAGGAGTGTCTTTGCCAGTTGAAGGTTCAGGAAGACGATGACGAGAATGGTCGCGGCCCTTGCCCAGGCGGCGCCGATCGGTCCGGCAATGAGAATACCAATAATGACGAGGGGGATTGAGACCCCCAGACCAATCAGGTTCCGCAAAAACAACTGCTTGGGTTCGCCAAGCGCCAGGGCGAGGGCGTGCGCGCCTACGCTCATCATGTGAAAGGCCGTAGCTGGTGCAACGATTGAAATAATAGGAACAGCGAGCATCCAGTCCGGTCCGAGCACGAGCTGAACAAGCGGGGCCGATATGATCGCCAGTCCAGCGCCAATCGGCATCATGATCGCAACGATGACACCTTGCCCTAGAAGATAACCTGATTTCAGGCGTTCGGGTTGATCCTTGATGCTGGATAATCCCGCAAACAGCGCGTTCATGATGGGAGCGGCCAGAGACCAGACGACCTGGCTCGCAACACTGGTCGCCAATGTGTATATTCCGAGAACCGCTTCTCCAAGGCGCGTACCAAGGTAAAAGCGATCAAATTGTGCAATCCCTGCACCGGTTATGGCGAACAAATTCATCCAGCCGGTAAACGAAAATAGCCATCGTGCGCTTTTCATTGAAAAGCGTGGGAAATAAGGGGCGATCACATAGCTCAGCACTGTGTCGATGACGTTTCCTACGATCAACCCGTAGACAATCGCCCAGTAGGACCCTGTCGCGTATGCGAGAGTGACTGTCGTCACAAACCCAACCAGTTTACCGAAGAATGAGACAAGTGCCGGCATGGCTGGTTCGACCCGCCGTGCGTATTCCGCCAGCTTCAGGCTTCGCAATGACAATACGAGCTGAGCTAGACTGAGCGCCGCAATCACGGGCACAATTTCCATTTCACCAAAGACCAATGCAACCGGATAGGCCGCAATAAGCATCGTGAGGGAAATGATGAGCCCGCGAAGCACGCTGAATGTGAAAGCGGTGTCGTAGTCGACACGCATAATGTCGAGTTTCTGGATAAGCGCGTCGTAGATGTTCAGCTCAGTGAGTGAAGCGGTGAGCTGCATCACGATCAGCGCAGCCGCAACAATACCAAAAGCCTCCGGCGCAACCAGTCTCGCAACGATTAGTGTGCCAACAAGTTCAAGGCCTCTTCCGAGTGCCATGAAGCCGCTGAGCGCGATTGTTGCTGAGATGACTTTTCGACGAAGCATGCTGTCCTGTTTCTTCCCCTGTCACTTAAGTGCGAAGGGGTTTTCCCTTGACGTGTTGACTATTGCTTTGCGCAAGAACCCAACCCGAAGTCCGGCTACTGGATAGTAAGCTATGTTGTATGCTCAACTTGTCTAAGGGCCTTTTGTAAAGTCTGTAATTTAGGTGCCTGATCTTAACGCTCACATTAATCATTACCTGTCTCATGGCAGGCTTGCACGGATGCTTTTCGGTGGATTTTCCGGATACGCTCCGCCTAGCTTTCCGTAAGGGATTGCGGGCGCACAAGCCAGTCCCGCACAAATGTAAAACAACAGGCCCAAATCCATCGTGGTCGCCGATATCGCAGCGCCGATCAGGATTGCAAAACATGCAGAGCGTCCCGCAGCCTGAACTTGTCCGAACTCGGTCTGCTTCACCCACTGGAGATGGTTGGGCACTGTGAAAACGCGTATGAAAAAGACCACCATTAGCAGCGTCCCCACGATACCAATATTGGCTGGAATGCCAATGAGAATGCTGGACACGCGGACGCCACCCAGCCCAACGCCGAGGCCATAAGTCCCAAGAAAGTTTGATATCCCGCCCATGTTCCACGCCATTCGCTCTTCACCGCTGTCGCTTGACAGTTTGGTCGTGATTGAATCGTCGAACATGGCTGTGATCGGATCCAGGATATCTGGACGGAATGCAGCGATTATGCCGACGATGAGCGCGGCAAGCGGGCCTAGTGCGATGAACAAGCGCCGTTGCGTCCCGGTCTGGTTCGGGAGGCCTTTTACAACATCAATGCCGGCGAGGTTTCGCGAATAGATCATGACCATGTAGACGCCCAGGGCGACATATCCGGACGAGGAAAAGGCCAGCATGATTGCCATGAAGGTCCCGAGTGCGAGATAGCCCGAATACACGGTATGTACGCCGCCTCGCCAAAGACGGAAAGCAAACGCAAAGAGCCCTACGCTGAAGGTCGCGAATGAGGATGCCTCGGGAAATGAGCCGGTGATACGCTTCATGCCAAGCACGAGGGCGCTATAGGCTTGGGCATAATCGGCGTTTCTCATGAAATCCAGGAGATGTGGGACACCGGCGGTGTATGTAACCGAATCCAGCACGGCAATTGCCAGGTTAATGTAACCCGCAACCAGCAATGCAAAGGCGGCACTGAGGAAGAGTTTGTGAGTTCTGACAAGGGCAGCCGCCCCGCAAAATGCCACCAGATTGCCGATCATGTAGATTGACTGTGTGATGTTCGACGAAGAGGGGCCCAGGGGCTGTGCAACATATACTGGCAGCTGGGTGCTCACGGGGATCACATAGACAAGACCGCTGAAGATGCGCGGGAAGATCATCGCGCTGAAGACCGACCAGACGGTGATGAGAAGCAGATAAAAGCCTGCTTTGGGAAAGGACATTTGAACAGCCAGGCTCTCCAGCCCATTCTGCCGAAGTGCGAAAGCCAGACCGAAAAGGCCGAGAACCAGATGTCCGGGCGTAATGTTGGCGGGGCCCATGACGATTGCTGAAGCGGCGCCGAATAACACAGCGACGCACAGGACCCGGAAAGTCGCAAGCCTCGTCCAGAACATCGACACAGCGCCGATCGCTGCGAACACAGCTCCGATTAGAGAAAGCGACATTCGTTGGTCCTTAACGCAATTCTGCGAAAACGTCTTTCACGACAGTGCCTGTAACTGATTGCAAGCGCTTTGCCACATCAGCGTATATCATGCCTGTAGACAGCCATTCTCTACACCCACAGGCCCCAGAACAGGAAAAGTGGTTTAGCCGCACTCACGCCAAGTAGCTGAATTGATACTCATCCTAACGGGAGAGAGTCGTGGCAAGCGTGTGTCTGGCATGCCTTTTCGTTGCGACCGCAGAATCATTTCGGGCGTTTGGCCAAACGATACTTGTCGTTCAAGCGACGTGCTGTCGGCCCCTACTGGGTTACATATGCCGAGTTACTCTGGCCGTTCTGGAATACGCTCGAGGTATTGCTGCTTGTCACCGTCTGGTAAACAGTCGCCATATTGCCATCGCCCAGCTGGACGAGGGAACTGTCGTTGTTTTCGGTGGTCTGCGAAACCACAGCCATATTGCCCGAGCTAGCGCCGAATACGGCCCCTGTTTCGTCGAGTCCTTGCCATATCTGGCTGTTGTTTCCGTATCCGGATTGCAACACATCAGCAAACTGGGTGTCTCCAGCTTGCGTTATGCCTGAGCGAGCTGACGTTCCGCCTTGGATGATGTTTGCGACCGCTTCTGAGCCAGGGTGCTGCACGATCTGGCTAGTATTCAGCGCGCCGCTCTGTGTGACGGTAGCCGTTGCCAGTTCGTTGCCCTGTTCGACGAAACTGATCTGCTCATTACCTGACTGGGTGATTATGGTTTCGGCGTTATTCGCGCCTAGACGCTGCCAGATGTTCGAATAATTTGATGTGCCTGTCTGGTGCACGGATGCGGTCACATACTCAGCTTCCTGGTCAATCCAGTTCTGGCTGTCACTGGCTTCCTGAAACACCGTCGCCGTCTGCCCAGCATTGTAGTTTTGCAGAATTCGGGACTCGTTGCCTGTGCCAGTCTGGAACAGTGTAACAAAGGAGTCTGAACCGCCTTGTTTGACCTCGGACTGGTTCGTGTCACCGGTCTGGATCACATCGACGTCTGAATAAGGGCTGACATCTGAAAGCGCGTCTGACTGCATGATCGTGGAAGTGTTGTCAGCGCCGACCTGCCTGCTTCTGGCAGTGAACCCCGAACCTGGATGTCCAACGCTTTGGTCGATGGTGGAAAAGTTGCCGGATCCACGCTGAACAATCTTGCCGTTCAGGGAATAACCGGACGGTAGACCGGATACGCCTGAAGCGTGCTGGTTGATTTCCGCAGTATTCGAAGAGGCGGTGCCCGTGTTGTTTGTCTGAAGAATCCGGGCCCGTGAGCTATTACCGATCTGGGTGATCAAGGCGTCGTTCGATGGCGCAGCGAAACTACCGCCGCTTGCATTATCCGACTGAGTCACTTCGGCCAGGTTGTCGTTTCCGAACTGACCAATGTCTGAGGAACCCTGGTTCCCTGAGACCTGATCAACATCAGCTGAGTTGGCTTGTCCGATTTGTTCAATATTGGCGGTTTGCGACAATTGAGCCGATGCTGCGCTGGCAATTGCCAGCGATGAAGCCGCGAGAATTAGTGCTTTTTTCATCGTGTGTCCCCGGTGTGTCCCTTTAGTATACTCACTGAACTCGCAAGCATCATGCCTGAGACCAGCGCTCGGCGTGCGTCCGATTGATTGCAAGGCAACCGCCAATGTTACGGTCAGTTAATATTGCATTTATGTAATTAAATGCCTTCAAGCGCAAGAGAAAGATTGAGAAATTCTCAACTAATTTCATGTTTATCAACGGTTTGGGGGATAATCTTCAAGCGATATCTCGCGACAGGCGAAAAAAAACAGCCTCAGAAGAGGGGCCGTTTCGGGCCTGCCGTGAAACCTTATCGTCAGGTTTCGAAAGGGCGATCTGCTCATCTGGACTCCGGCAATTCCAGCGTTGTGAGAGATTTTCAGTTAATTGCGCTTAAAGGGCGACGGAATTGCACTGTCGGGTCGTTACAGCCTGCGTAGAAACAAACATGCCTCCGGAAGGCTTCAGGTGACCTTATGAACAAATCGCGTTCTATCTTTAGCCGAAAATTGGTGCTGATCGCGGTTGCCATTATCGTGGCGGCCATTGGCTGGTTTGGATACAAGGCCATCGCTGGTGGCGACAAGGCTCCCGAATACCAGACGGCGCAGGTAACGCGCGGCGATATAGCGGTCACGATATCGGCAGCTGGCAAGATTACGCCGAAAGAGTCGGTGGTCGTCGGTGCGCAGGTATCGGGCCAGTTGCAAGAGCTATTTGTTGAAGCTGGAGACAAGGTCGAGAAGGGGGATCTCCTTGCCCAGATCGACCCGACCATCGCGCTCACGCAAGTTGAGGCTGATCGTGCGCAGCTGAAAGAAACAAAAGCCAATCGCGCCCAACAGAAAGCCTCTCTCGACCTGGCGAAAGCGTCTGCTGACCGCGCGTCGATGTTGTTCGAAGCCGATGCCGTTGCAAAAGCAGACTATGAGGCCGCGCAGGCTGAGTATGCGATCGCACAGGGGCGGCTGACGGCTATCGATGCCCAGATCGAACGTCAGAGCTCGACCCTGCAGGCTGATCTCGCCACGCTCGAATTCACAAAAATCTATGCCCCAACCAGCGGCACAGTCGTTTCACTTGAGGCCGATGAGGGCCAGACACTGAACGCCAATCAGACAGCTCCGACCATTCTTACCATTGCTGATCTTTCGATCATGACCGTTGAGACAGATGTTTCCGAGGCGGACGTATTGCGTATCGAAACCGGGCAGGAGGCCTATTTCAATACGCTGGGTGATTCCGACAAGCGCTGGGACACGACGGTCCGCCAGGTCTTGCCGACCCCGGAAGTCCTGAATGATGTGGTGCTCTATAAGGCACTCCTCGATGTTGATAACCCGGGCGGTCGTTTGCGGTCAGAAATGACAGCGCAAGTCTTCTTCGTGACCGGGTCAGCCGACGATGCCGTTCTGGTGCCCGTCACGGCGCTTCAGGCCGCGCCTGAGCGCCGCCAGCGTCCAGCAGGCAATGAAGCTGTGGCGGGTAGCGATCAGTCGCGGGGTAATCGAGGCGGCGGGTTCATGCAGGCCGATGCAGCGCAGCCGCCTGCAGACCAACGCGGCAGTGAGAGAGGCGAGGCTTTCAGGGCCGCCCGCGAAGCCAATCCAGAGGCCGCGACCGCCATGGTTCTCGTCATGGATGATGCGGGCGAGCCAATCCCGCAGCGCGTACTCGTCGGTCTGAAGACGCGGACGCAGGCCGAGATCATTTATGGGCTGGAGCCCGGTCAGACCGTGGTCACTGGTGAGGTGAAGATAGAGCGCCCGGAACGCGATAGCCGTGGTGGCATGCGGCGTGGGCCTGGTTTTGGCCGTCGCGGCTAGGACAGATCATGACCCAGCCCTTGATCGAACTTGATAATGTTTCCCGCTTTTACGGGGCAGGCGACACTGAAGTGCGTGCCCTGGACGGCGTCAGCCTGTCGATAGAACCCGGTGAGTTTGTCGCCATTGTCGGCCAGTCCGGCTCTGGCAAATCGACGCTGATGAACTTGCTCGGCTGTCTCGACAAACCGACCGGCGGGGAATACCGCATCCGCGGCCAGAACATTGCGGCCCTTGATGCCGACGCCCTTGCATCGCTGCGACGCCAGACCTTTGGCTTCATCTTCCAGCGGTATAATTTGCTGGCGAGTGTCAGTGCTGCGGAAAATGTAGAACTGCCGGCGGTCTATGCTGGGCTCAAACTGCAGGAGCGCCGTGAAAAAGCGGCAGGCCTTCTCGAACGGCTGGGATTGGGGGAGCGCCTTGATCACAAGCCAGGCCAGCTCTCCGGTGGTCAGCAACAGCGCGTGGCCGTTGCCCGCGCTCTGGTCAACGATGCCGAAGTCATTCTGGCTGACGAACCGACTGGCGCGCTCGATTCTGGCTCGAGCGCCGAGCTCCTCAATTTGCTCGAAGACCTGCATGCGTCCGGCCGGACCATAATTCTCATCACGCATGACCCGAAAGTCGCGGCTCGGGCCAAGCGCGTGATCGAGATTACCGATGGCCGGATCGTGTCCGACACCGGATCGTCAGGCGACATTCAGGCTGAAGACGCTGGCTATCGGTATACGCGCAAAGGCCCGTCACCCATCGTGCAGGTGATTGAAGCGGTGAAAATGGCGTTTCGTTCGTTGCGCGCCAATCTGTTCCGGACCGCGCTGACACTGCTTGGTGTGGTCATTGGTGTGTCTGCCGTGGTCGCAATGCTGGCAATCGGGCAGGGCAGCCAGAACGAGGTGATGTCGCGCTTTGAATCCATGGGGGCAAACCTGCTTTTTGTCCGTCCGGGTGCGCCCGGAACGCGTATGCGCGGGGATGCCGTAGCGACGCTCACGCTGCAGGATGCCGATGCGCTTGAAGAGCTGGACAATGTGTTGGCGGCCGTTCCCTCGCGGTCTGGCAGTGCAACCATGCGCGTTGGAAACAATGATTATCGCAGTTCTGTCGAAGGCGTTTCCGAGAGCTGGCCAGTCGCTCAGAACCGTGGCCTGAAATATGGTAGTTTCTTCACCGAAGACGATATCGATCGCCGGGTTGGTGTGGTCGTGCTCGGCACAACGACTGCAGGTAATCTGTTCGACAATGTAGAAGGCGCGGTGGGCGAATATGTCTTCCTTGGCGGAGCACCGTTTGAAGTGGCCGGTATCCTTGAGGAGAAAGGCGCATCTTCGTGGGGACAGGACCAGGATGACATCGCTCTGGTGCCGATCACGACCGGCATGATGCGGATATTCGGTCAGAACTACCTTTCTTCAATCACGATTGCTGTCGACGATACTGACAGGATTGGCGAGACGGAAAATGCGGCCACTGACCTGCTGCTCGCGCGGCACGGAACGGAAGACTTCCAGCTTCGCAATACCGCGTCGATCCTGGAGTCGGTTCAGGAAACCCAGAACTCCTTCTCCATCCTTCTTGGCTCTGTTGCATCGATCTCCCTGCTGGTTGGCGGCATCGGCGTCATGAATATCATGCTGGTGAGCGTATCGGAGCGCACACGCGAAATCGGCGTTCGCATGGCAACCGGGGCACGGCGATCTGATATCATGACGCAATTTGTCGTGGAGGCGCTTGTGGTTGGTGGACTGGGCGGGATTGCCGGCGTCCTGATCGGGCTTGGTGTCTGCTTTATACTTTCCTCCAGCGGGATGACCGTTGCCGTAACCGCCTTACCCGCCATTCTCGCCTTCACCTCTGCGCTTGCGACCGGCCTCGTCTTTGGCCTTTTGCCCGCCCGCAAGGCGGCGCGGCTGGACCCTGTCACAGCGCTGGCTTCGGAGTAATAACATGATCAGACCGCTACTGTTTTCCGCGTCCTTCCTCGTTCTGTCAGCTTGCGCTGCCATCGGCCCTGAGCAGCAGTCCGGCACGGCCCCTGGCCTCACGCTGCCAGCATCCTATGACTATGCTGGCGACATGGACGACATGGACGTGCGTGATCGCGTATGGTGGCAGGATTTCGAATCTGGCCCGCTTGATGCGCTGGTCTTCGAAGCACTGGACGCGAACCAGACACTGGCGCAGGGGCTCGCCAATGTTGATGCGTCGCGGGCAGCCCTGAAAGTTTCCAACGCTGCCTTCCTGCCTCAGGCGAGCGGGAGCCTATCGGCATCCAGCGATACGGGTGCAGGTCTCGATGACATCAGTTCCAGCGGGCGGCTTTCAGCATCCTACCAGCTGGACCTGTTCGGAGCGAACGCTGCCAACCGGGATTCGGCTCTGGCCAGTCTTGATGCGGCGGTCTTCGCGCAAAGGGCGCTTGAGCTGACTGTGCAATCCGATGTTGCGACCAATTATTTCAGCTTGCTGGCGACACGCGAGCAGCTGGATGTGGCTCAGCAAAACCTGGAAATCTCCGAACGTATTTTCGACATCGTTGAGGTCCGTTATGAGGCTGGCGCGATTTCCGGTTTTGACGTTTCGAGCCAGCGCGCCCAGCTCGCGAATGCCCGTGCGCGTATCCCGCAATTGGAAGCCCAGCTTACAGGCTTTGAAACCGCGCTCGCCATTCTGTTGGGGCGCACGCCGCAAGGCTATGGTGCGCCAAGCGAAGACATTCTCGCTATCGCCTTGCCCACTGCAACACCAGGGCTTCCGTCGGATTTGTTGCTGCGCCGTCCGGACCTGATGCAAGCCGAAGCGAACCTGCGCAGCGCAAATGCGAGCATAAACGCCGCGCGTGCCGCCTTCTTCCCGACGATTGATCTCGGAGCCGGACTTTCCGGCTTGCTGACGGGCGGAGGCAGCCTTACCGGCTCGCTCAGCGCCGGGCTCGCTCAGACGATCTTCTCCGGCGGACGGCTTGAAGGCCAGCTTGAAGGCACTGAAGCGCGTCGTGAGGCACAGCTTGCTGGCTATCGCCAATCAATCCTCAGCGCGTTGCGCGATGTGGATGTGAGCCTGAAATCTGTTGAGTCCAACGAGGCCCGTGAAGACCAGTTGCTGATCGCACGGGATGCGGCCCTCGATGCGCTAAATGCAGCCGAACTCAGATACCGCGCCGGCTCGGATGACCTTACAAGTTTGCTGACGGCGCAGCAGACCTATTTCACGGCATCCACCAATTACGTGCAGGGGCGTCTCGATCGGCTGACATCAGCGATAAATCTCTATGTCGCGCTGGGCGGCCGTTACTGACGGCCTGCCTTTAAAGAGGTTCGCAGTGCCAGCAGGTTTCGTATGCGTCCATGCCGATCGGTCCGCCGGGCGGAAGGTCTCCAGACTTTGCCTCTGCGGCCTCATAGCCTGACGGGTCGTCCAGGAAGCCCTCTATCCTGCTGCCTAGCCATGCTGCATTGGTGCGATTTGATGACCTTGTAGCGGCGAGCAGGGATGTGAGAGCCGCATGGGCTTCGGCTTCGACTGCAGGTGACGTGTCAGCGACCATCAGGTCCATCAATGCGACAGCATACCGGGCCTCAATGCTGTCCGCGATGGCCTGCGTGCGCGACGATACAGGAGTATCGAGTACTTTCTGCTGAATGGCCGAAAACATTTCGCCTGCGCTGAGCTGGGACGGATCGCGGCGCCTGAATTCGATGAGACGTGCGACGCGGCGGGGCTCAAGCAGAATATCAAATGTCAGATCGGCCGCGGTATCGGCAGCGGCAAGGACATCGAAGGCCGGATCGGCAGAGTTTTCAAACATTTCGCGCCCGCTATCTGCCAGGCTGTAGCTGACGAGACCGGGCGTTAGCAGGCTGACCACGTCATCGCTGACATCCAGCGCGGCTGGATCGATCGTCTGAAGGACTGCATCAAGCGCGTCGCGTTGCCGGGCGGCGGGCACGATTTCGGCGCCGGGCTGGCCATCTCCTCGCAGGGCGTAGTTGAAACTCATCCCGCCGATGAGCTTGGCAGCTGCTGCTGTCTGGTAACGATGGTAAAGATATATGGGCACGATGACCTTGTTGAGGTCAGCAACAGGCTGGCCGGCCTGCACACGGTCGCGACCAAACGTGTCGAGACCTATACGGCGTACGGCCATGGCGTCGTTCAGAGCAGCAACCGGATCGGGTCCATTGTCCCAGATGTTTCCGAGCGGGTGTCCTGTGCCGGCACTTCTGGCATCTGAGTCAGCCACGAAGACCAGGCCTTTGGCGAGCGCGTCCTGAACGAGCGCATCACGGTCTGAACGGGATATGTCGCCGTAAAGCCATGTTGCCGCGAATTTATCCCAAGGGCCAATGCCAACACCATAGGCGTGGCTGAAGTCGAGCGCGCCGTTCGTTATGCGGATGTCGGGGGCCGGGTAATCCATGACCGAACCCTTGCCATATGTACTGGCCGCGAAATTGTGGGCGAAGCCGAGTGCGTGGCCGATTTCATGCGCTGAAAGCTGCCGGATGCGGTCGAGGGCCAGTTCGACAGGATCATCATCGGCGCCACTGCCCGTTTTGGAGGTACCAGCGAGTCCTTCGAAGATCATCCTGTCCTGTCGCACCCGCAGCGATCCAAGGATGACATGGCCCTTGAGCATTTCACCCGTCCGCGGATCAGAGACCCCGCCGCCATATGACCACCCACGGGTTTGCCGGTGGACCCACTGGACGACATTATAGCGGACATCCAGCGGATGAGCGTCTTCCGGGAGGATCTCGACGCGATAGCCGTCTGGATATCCGGCGGCTGCGAAAGCATCGGTCCACCAGTTTGCGCCATCGACAAGTGCGGCCTGAATTGCCTTTGGCGCACCGCTATCGATGTAGAAGACAATCGGGTTGATTGTTTCGCCCGCCGCATTCTTCTGAAGCCGGTAACGACGTGCGAGACGGCGCTCAATCGGGTCGGCCAGATCTGCACTATAGTCGTAATGGACTTCCTCAATGGCCCCGGCTCGCGGGTCTGAGGGCAGGGGCGTAAATCCGTCTTCTGGCAAACGCACGAAAGAGTGGTGCTGGACCAGGGTTGCATCCCGGCCATTGGCGGCCGTTGTCGAAACCTCGCGTCCGGGGGCGGCGCTGGTAAGTGTCATAAAAACATCGATCTCGACATTGTCGGGAAAGACCAACGCCTTGCTGGTGTCAACAAGTGTCCGGTCTTGCGCGATTGCAAAACTGCCCTGATCAGCATCCTTGAGATATTGAACGAGGTTAAGTGCATCGCTCGTCAGATAGTCTGTGAGGTCGACGGTCAGGCTGCCATTTTCCGAAATGATCTCGGTGCTTCCTACAAAGGATGTGGCGAAACTTTCGCGGACAGCCCGCGCTTCGAGCGGATTGTCGGGGTTGGCGCGGTAGGTCTGGTTTTCGACCTCGATGATGAGCTTGTTGCCCAGTTTTCGGAACACCATGATTTCGCCGCTGCTGCCCCATCCGCGATCAAGACCCACAGGGTTTGAGCCGAGACCGGCGGTCAGGCGTACGCTGTGGATCATGCGCAGAGAAATTCCGTCGTCATCGGGGGGCGGCAGAACAGCAAGAATCTTGTTCTCTGCGGCGTTCACATCGAGCTTGAAGAAGCCCTCAAGCAGGGCGTTGTTCGCGGCCGGTCTTGCTGGCTCGCCAGTCGAAACGCAGGCGCTAAACAAAATCAAAGCAAGACCCAGTATCCCGACGCGCATGTTTTTCTCCAGATTTTACCAAGCTGCAGCCTAGGACCATCTGTCGGCGGGTGTCGAGGCAGGACACTCTGAGAAGCGGTCGGGAATATGAAATGATGCTGCTTCAAGCCAAAACCTGCCCGCCCAGGCATGACCTAAAGAAAATTCCTATAGATAGTCCTCGTAAAATCGACTGGAGCGATGGTCGTTGAATCGTTACCGTGGGGGCATAGGTTGAATTTACGCTAGCAAAAAATGGAGAGAGAAATGGCTGATGACATGAAATGTCCGGTTACCGGTGGAGGCGACAGGCACTGGGTCTTCAAGGGAAGAAGCAACAAGGAGTGGTGGCCGAAGCTGCTAAATCTCGACATACTCCATCAGAACCATCCTTACGGGAATCCGATGGATGAAGGGTTCGACTATGCAGAAGCCTTCAAGACGCTCGACCTGAAAGCCGTGAAGCAGGACATCTTTGAAGTGCTGCGCACCTCTCAGGAATGGTGGCCAGCTGACTATGATCACTATGGCCCCTTCATGATCCGCATGGCCTGGCACAGCGCTGGCACATATCGGATCGGCGACGGCCGCGGTGGTTCAGGTTCGGGCCAGCAGCGCTTCGCGCCGCTCAACTCCTGGCCGGACAATGCCAATCTCGACAAGGCCCGCCGTCTCCTGTGGCCGGTCAAGCAGAAATACGGCAATGCACTGTCATGGGCCGACCTGATGATCCTCGCGGGCAATTGCGCGCTTGAGGATATGGGCTTCAAGACCTTCGGCTTTGGTGGTGGGCGTGAAGATGTCTGGGAACCGGAACAGGACGTCTACTGGGGCACCGAGGAAGAGTGGCTCGCCCCGAGCGACAACCCAAACAGCCGTTATAGCGAAGGCCGCGCGCTCGAGAATCCGCTGGCTGCAGTGCAGATGGGCCTCATTTACGTCAATCCTGAAGGCCCGGACGGCAATCCTGATCCGATGGCCGCGGCATTCGACATTCGCGATACGTTTGCCCGTATGGCCATGAATGACGAAGAGACTGTCGCGCTGATCGCAGGTGGTCATACTTTCGGCAAGTGTCACGGTGCGGGCGATGCATCGCTGGTTGGCGCAGAGCCGGAAGGCGCAGACATTGCCGCGCAAGGTATAGGCTGGGCCAGTGAACATGAGAGCGGCATTGGTGGTCACACCATTACCTCGGGTCTTGAAGGTGCCTGGACGCCCAACCCGACCAAGTGGGGCGCTGACTTCTTCCACATGTTGTTCGCCTATGAGTACGAGCTTACAAAGAGCCCGGCCGGCGCTCACCAGTGGACGCCAAAGAACGTTGCCGAGGATGACCTCGCACCGGATGCCCACGAGTCCGGAAAGAAGGTCAAGACGATCATGTTGACCACCGACCTCGCGTTGAAGACTGATCCTGAGTACCTCAAGATCTCCAAGCGCTTCCACGAAAATCCTGACCAGTTTGCTGACGCTTTCGCCCGCGCCTGGTTCAAGCTGACCCACCGTGATATGGGGCCGAAAGTGCGTTATCTCGGTCCTGAGGTCCCTCAGGAAGAGCTGATCTGGATGGACCCGGTTCCGGAAGTTGATCACGACCTGATCAACGCGGCGGATATTACAGACCTGAAGTCCAAGATTCTGGCTTCGGGCCTGTCGGTTTCGGAATTGGTGTCAGCGGCCTGGGCGTCGGCTGCGACCTTCCGTGGCTCGGACAAGCGCGGCGGCGCCAATGGCGCGCGCATCCGGCTTGCCCCCATGAAGGACTGGGAAGTCAACGAACCTCAGAAGCTCTCAAGGGTGCTTGCCACGCTTGAAGGAATCCAGAGTGCGTTCAATGATTCCCAATCGGGAAACAAGAAAGTGTCCCTGGCTGACCTTATCGTTCTGGCCGGCTCGGCAGCCGTTGAAAAAGCCGCAAAAGATGCCGGTCATGATCTGGCCGTGCCATTCACGCCGGGACGGACTGACGCCACGGCGGAGCAGACCGACGCGAAGTCCTTTGAGCCGCTAGAGCCGCGGGCTGACGGTTTCCGTAACTATGTTGAGCCTAAGGCGCGGGTCGTCCCGACAGAGGAACTTCTCGTGGATCGGGCGCAGCTCCTGACTCTCAGCGCACCTGAAATGACGGTACTTGTCGGTGGCCTGCGTGTCCTCGGTGCGAATCATGGCGGCGAGAAGCATGGTGTCTTCACCCAGCGTGAAGGCCAGCTGACGAATGACTTCTTCACCAACCTGCTCGACATGAATACCGCATGGAAAGCATCCGACGAAAACGAGCACCTCTATGAGGGCCGCAATCGTTCAACGGGTGAACTGAAGTGGACCGCGAGCCGTGTCGATCTTGTGTTTGGCTCCAACTCGCAGCTGCGGGCACTTTCCGAAGTCTACGCACAAGCTGATTGCTCGGCGAAATTTGTACACGACTTCGTGGCAGCCTGGACAAAGGTTATGGAGCTTGATCGCTTCGATATAAAATAGGTCTGACGAATTCAGCTGAGACCTTTACGGGTCTCATGAGACCTGAGCGGCGTTTCGACGAAAGTTGGAACGCCGCTTTTTTGATGTCATCCGCATACAGATTACCACCAAGGCCATTTGCGCTTGGGGTTGCAAAGCGACCTTACGAAGAGGTCATCTATCACTGCGCTAAGGCTGTCCAGACCGTGTTGTTCGGGCGACTGCTGAGAAAATTCAGCGGCTCGCGGCCAAAATGCAACACTGGCAGGCAAGGTGGTTTATTCTGTAAATACAGTTGCTTATGGGGTGGTTGGGCTGCGTTATCCTGATGTTTCGCCCCTCTAGGGCATCCATGCCGTCGCGGCGTCACAAAACTATAAAGTAACTGTAATCCAGCCGTCACTAAAGAGGCATAGCGGTCCCTCCCGAGCGAGATGCTTGAAGCATCCAATATTGGTTAACGTTCGGAAGATGGGGTTAAAACATGTCATTCAAAACCGCAGGAAGCGCCTTTGCACTGCTTCTCGCAGTCGCTGCTTGTACGCAGGGAAGCGATATTTCGTCTCCAGGGCCGACCAATCCGGGCACGCCTCCAGGCGGCGGTGGCGGCGGTGATGGAGGCGGTGGTGGCACCGCATCCTGTCCGAGCGGCTTTACGGAAGGGGCCGGCGTTGGTGGCCTCACAACTTGTGACATCTCAGGCGTCATTCTTGCCAACACTCGCCTTACGAATGTTGATGGCGTTGCCTATCGCCTCAGCGGCCGTGTCGATATTGGTGAAGATGTCGGTGCAGACGGTAGTTCGGGCGGTACGTCCGCAACGCTGACCATTGATCCCGGTGTAACCCTCTTCGGTGAGTCCGGTGATGATTACCTTGTTGTCAATCGCGGCTCCCAGATCATTGCGGATGGTGATGCTTCGGCTCCGATCATCTTCACGAGCGCCGATGACCTGGAGCGTCAGGGCGACTCAGATCCGTCCAATGATGATGGCGGCAGCAACATTTCGGAGTGGGGCGGTCTTGTGCTTCTTGGCCAGGCGCCGATCAATAACTGCCTCAGCCCAACCGCAGCGTCAGGTACAGCAGCGTGCGAAAACATCATCGAAGGTGTGACTGCACCGGAAGCCGTCTATGGCGGTGGCGATGCGGCAGACAGCACCGGCACGCTCAGCTATGTTCAGGTTCGTTTTGCAGGTTTTGCAATCAACACGGACGGCAACGAGCTGAACGGCATCACGTTTGGCGGCATCGGTGCCGGTACAACGGTTGATCACATCCAGGTCCACAACAACTCTGATGACGGCGTTGAATTCTTCGGCGGCAACGTCAACCTGCGTTACCTCGTCCTGACCGGGAACGATGACGACTCCATCGACACCGACAACGGCTACAACGGCAACATCCAGTATGCCCTGGTCGTCCAGCGCGAAGATGGTGGCGACAATATCGTCGAAGCATCGAGTGCAGGTGGCACGGCCACACCTCGGTCGGATGCGACGATCTCGAACTTCACATTTGTCGGCAATCGCTCCAATGCCTTCCGCCTGAACACCAACACGATCGGCCGTTATGTAAACGGTGTCGTGGACTATGGTGCTGAGTGCTTCCGCTGGCAGGATGCTGGTGACGGTGTCGTCGGATATGGCGGTCTCGGTGTCGATCCAAGCTTCGACTCGGTTCTGTTCGATTGTGCTGGCGGACTTGCCCTGGCCGGCAACGATGTCACCGCACCGGGTGAGGCTGTCGCCGCCGGTTCGAACAACACATCGGATGTGTCCAACTCACTGGCTGCCCTGTTCTTCCCGGGACCAGCTGAGGACGGCGTGCCGGCTTTTGATGCTACGACGCTTGATCCATTCTTCCAGGCTGCAGACTATATTGGTGCCTTCGGCCCCACCGAAACCGAAGATGCAAACTGGGCGACCGGTTGGACCTTCTCTGTGTTTCCAGATCCGGAATGTCCTGTCGGTACGACCGATTCCGGTCTCGATCTCGATGGCCAGAACGTCTGCCGCATTGCAGGCGTCCAGACCGAAGATATTCGCCTGACGCGCGGCAATGTCTATGAGCTGAACGGCCGTGTTGATGTCGGCGTCGATGCAGGTGCTGACGGCACTGACCCGAATGGCGACACTGCTGTAATGACCATTGAAGCTGGCGTGACCATTTTTGGTGACAGCGGTGAAGACTATCTCGTCGTGAACCGCGGTTCGCAAATCTTCTCGAACGGAACCAGTGCCGATCCGGTTGTCTTCACGTCTGAAGATGATCTGACAAACAGCCAGCCTGCTCCTGACGACGCCATCGGCGAGTGGGGTGGTCTTGTGCTTCTCGGCCAGGCGCCGATCAATAACTGCCTCAGCCCAACGGCAGCGTCGGGTACAGCAGCGTGTGAAAACATCATCGAAGGTGTGACTGCACCGGAAGCCGTCTATGGCGGCGGCGATGCGGCAAGCAATACAGGTTCGCTGACATACACGCAGGTCAAGTATGCAGGCTTTGCGATCAACACGGACGGCAACGAGCTGAACGGCATCACGTTTGGCGGCATCGGTGCCGGTACAACGGTTGATCACATCCAGGTCCACAACAACTCCGATGACGGCGTCGAATTCTTCGGCGGCAACGTCAACCTGCGTTACCTCGTCCTGACCGGGAACGATGACGACTCCATCGACACCGACAACGGCTACAACGGCAACATCCAGTACGCGATCGTTGTCCAGCGGGCGAATGGTGGCGACAATATCGTCGAAGCATCGAGTGCAGGTGGCACGGCCACACCTCGGTCGGATGCGACGATCTCGAACTTCACCTTTGTCGGCAATCGCTCCAACGCCTTCCGCCTGAACACCAACACGATCGGCCGCTATGTAAACGGTGTCGTTGACTACGGTGCTGAGTGCTTCCGCTGGCAGGATGCTGGTGACGGTGTCGTCGGATATGGTGGTCTCGGTGTCGATCCAAGCTTCGACTCGGTCCTGTTCGATTGTGCTGGCGGACTCGCCCTGGCCGGCAACGATGTCACCGCACCGGGTGAGGCTGTCGCCGCCGGTTCGAACAACACGTCGAACGTCGCGACCACGCTCACTTCGAGCTTTGTCAACGGTACGGCCGAAGCTGCCGTCACTGCGTTTGATGCTTCGACCCTCGATTCATTCTTCGAGACGACTTCGTACATCGGCGCTGTGCAGAATGCTCAGGACACATGGTGGCAGGGCTGGAGCTGCGGTCTCGAAGCCTCCGACCCTTGCTGATGATACCTGCGCCAGACCGGACCGATTTCCGGTCTGGCGCACCTCTTCTGCTCTCCAAGACCCAACAACAAGATTCACAAGTCCGACTGAAAAGGACGCCTCCAAATGTCTGATCGAACGTTTTACTTCTACCTGATGCTGTCTACCGCCGTGACAGTCCTCCCGCTTCAGCAGGCTATAGCCCAGGAAGCAGACGCTGATGCTCCGATCTCGGTCGAAGATGAAGATGACGAAGCCCGCTCCCTCGACACTGTCGTTGTGCGCGGTGAATTCATTCCTGCGCCACAGCGTGAGACTTCTCAGGTTGCTTCTTTCCTCTCGTCCGCTGACCTTGAACGCCAGGGTGATGCCAATGCGGCGCTCGCCCTGACCCGCCTCAGCGGCCTCAGCGTCGTCAATGAGAAGTTTGCATTCGTGCGCGGCCTTGGCGACAGGTATTCCTCGGCCCTCCTGAATGGCTCCCCTCTGCCAAGCCCGGAACCATTGCGCCGGACGGTGCCGCTTGATCTCTTCCCATCGGAAGTGCTGGAAGGCGCCTCGGTCCAGAAGACATATTCAGCGGCCTATCCCGGCGAGTTTGGCGGCGGTGTCATTGACCTGAAAACGGTCCGTATGCCGCGTGATTCATATGCCAACTTCAAAGTCGGAATCGGCGTCAATCGCGAGACGACCTTCCAGGACGGTATCTTCTACCGCGGCAGCGATTCTGACTGGACAGGCTATGATGACGGACTTCGAGATCTGCCTGGTCCTATCTCCAGCATTGTTTCAAGTGGAACCCGTCTCAGCTCACTGAGCGATGCCGAAATCGAAGCTGCTGGTGAAAGCCTCGTCAATTCACCGCTCGCTGTGATTCAGCGCGGCGAAGTCGGACCGGATTTCAATGCGTCCGTGAATGGTGGCTGGCGCGGTGACTTCGGGTCTTTCGATCTCGGACTTGTCGGTGTCGTTGGCTATGACGAATCCTGGGAAATCCAGGAAGCAAGGCGCCAGTTTGTGCAGGGCGGTACGATCGGGACGGATCTCGAAACGCTGGAAACCACGCTCGATGCGACGGTCAATGCTCTTGGCTCAGCGACACTTGGCTGGGACCTGAATGAGGTTCAGGCTACAGCCTTTTATGTGCACACCACCTCAAAGGAAGCACAGATCGACACGGGCCGGGACTTCAACGCGCCAGGCGCGACAGGTCTCGTCTATGACGAATCCACTGGCTGGTTCGAGCGGGAGCTTGCCTTTTTCCAGCTGCGCGGCCTGCACGAGTTCGGCAACTTTGCCTTTAACTGGCGTGGATCGCTTTCGGAATCGAGCCGCGATGCGCCATATGAACGTTCGCTTCGACGCCTGATCGATGCGGATGGAAACATCCGTTATGCGGTGGCCAACAGCTATGATGTCCGCTTCTCCGAGCTCAGCGATGAGAATGCTGCAATTGGCGGCGATGTCAGCTACACACTGCCAATCGGCTCCTATCGCGAAGCGGTATTCAAGGCTGGTTATGACTATTCGACAACGGACCGTACCTATGACTCCCTGAGCTTCAGGTTCGGCGGAGGTAACTCCCTGCCATTTGACGTGCAGATTGCCCGTCCGGACTTCCTCTTCTCGCCGGACAATATTGATCCGACCCGCTTTGAGCTGGTCGAAAGTACGTCAACCAACGATTCATACCGTGCCAATCTCGATGTGATGGCGGCCTTCATCGAAGCGGACATGGATATCCTGCCTTTCGTCCAGACAACGCTTGGCGTTCGCTATGAGGAGGCTGAAGAGTCCGTCGAGACATTTGACCGCTTCGGGAACATCGGAACGGGCGGAGCCTTGCTGGAAAATGAATACTTCCTTCCAACCGCGACGCTGACCTGGAACTTCGCTGACGATCTCCAGTTGCGTCTTGGCTATTCCCAAACCATCACACGGCCACAGTTTCGTGAACTTGCCCTGTCGCAATACTTCGACCCGGAAAGCGAACGCTCCTACCGGGGTAATAATGGCCTGATCGACAGTGAACTTACGAACTACGACGCCCGGCTGGAATATTACCTCGGCCGCGATGAATTCGTGACGCTTGCCGGCTTTTTCAAGGAAATCGAAAATCCCATCGAAGAGGTTCAGTTCTCAACATCGACCTTCGTGTTTGAATCGACGTTTATCAACTCACCGAAAGCGGAACTGTTTGGCGGGGAATTCGAATATCGCAAGACGTTCGATCTTCCGGTCTTCTCAGAATATTCCTGGGTTGCAGATCGCGACTGGCTGTTCTCCCTGAACTACACCTATACAAGTTCAGAAGTTCAAGCGAGCGAGGGTGACCTCGTATTCGATCCGATTACCAGGTCGCTGCGTGATGCTTCGACATTCGGCATTGACGGATCTGATCTGCAAGGCACCCCGGAGAATATCGTGAACCTGCAGGTGGGTTGGCAGAATGCCGACGAGCAATTCACCATCCTGCTGAACTGGGTCGATGACAGGATCCTGCAGCGCGGGATCGACTCCGCCACGGCAGCCCTGCCTGACATCATCGAGTCGCCTGGCGTGCAGCTTGATGCCGTTTACAATCGTGATCTGATGATTTCGGGACAGGATCTGAGCCTCAGCTTGAAGCTTCGCAATATTCTGGGCGAGGCGCATGAAGAGTACCAGGTAAGCGGCGGCGGACTCGGGCGCACCGAGTTCAACACATATGACCGTGGACAAAGCCTCTCTGCCAGTCTGACGATGAAGTTCTAGGCAGGAAATAACCCGAGTGAAGAGTACCGCAGGCTGGAAACGGCCTGCGGTATTTTCGTTCGGCCATTCAGTGCGCGAGCGTTTCCTGCCGGAAGAGCGCCCGTATCGACATATGCAACCAGACTGTGCCAAACCCGATCTGGTGTGAGTTTGAGGGGCGCTGTCGTAATCATGAAGATCTCGATTGGTCCCGGAGCACTTGTCGCTGCAGCTTTCATAGGTCCGGGAACAGTGACCACCTGTACGCTGGCTGGAGCAAACTTTGGGTTCGCGCTCATCTGGGCGCTCGTTTTTGCAACGGTGGCGACAATCATCCTGCAGGACATGGCCACGCGTCTCGGCGTCGGCGCACGTCTCGGACTTGGCGAAGCCTTGATGAAAAGCCTGCGGGTGCCCGCGGTAAAGATCGGTGCTGCAGGACTGATCGTTCTGGCGCTTGCCGTCGGAAACGCAGCGTATGAAGGGGGCAACCTGGCAGGCGGGGTCCTGGGGCTGCACGCGCTGTTTGGTGAGGGGACGCGGCGCATTCTTGTGGTGGTGCTTGCCGTTATCGCGGCCTCTGTGCTGGTGATTGGCAACTACAAGCCGATCGAGCGCATACTGGTTGCACTTGTTCTCTTGATGAGCCTCGCCTTCATCATGGCAGCGATCCTGGTGCGGCCGGACCTTACAGATCTTGTTGCGGGCCTTGTTCCGCAAGTGCCTGATGGTGCCCAACTGACCGCGATTGCGCTGATTGGAACGACCATCGTGCCATACAATTTGTTCCTGCACGCCGCGGCATCGAAGCGACATTGGCATGATCCGGGTCGGCTCAATGAGGCGCGCAGGGATTCGGCGGTCTCTATCGGCCTTGGGGGACTTGTTTCTGTCCTTATTCTTTCAACGGCGGCTTCCAGCCTTTTCGCTGCCGGTCTCAGCGTTTCGAATGCGCAGGACATGGCCGTTTCGCTTGAGCCAGCCTTCGGAAGCATGGCGCGATATCTTGTCGGGACTGGTCTGTTCGCGGCTGGCCTGACGTCGGCAATCACGGCGCCCATGGCAACAGCCTATGCACTCAATGAAATTTTTCCGCCGCGCGACGAACGGAAACATGTTCAGCGCTTTCGCATCATCTCGCTTTCTATCGTCGTGATCGGCGCTGCAATATCACTTCTCGGCATCGACGCGATCTCGCTCATCGTGACGGCGCAGGCGGCTAATGGGCTATTGCTCCCGATCATTGCTGTCTTCCTGCTTTTCATCATGAACCAGAAAGCGGTGTTGGGGGCAGGCGCGAATGGCATGGCGGCCAATCTTGCAGGTGCACTCGTTATTCTGGTCACTGCAATAATCGGGCTGCGTGGCATCTGGCGGGCAATCGGTACGGCGATGGGGGGATGATGAAGTTGGGCTGGCAGTTCTGGATCGACAGGGGCGGCACGTTCACTGACATTGTGGGCCGTGATCCGGACGGTGCGTTTCATATTACCAAACTGCTCAGCGAAAACGCCGGGGTCTATGAGGATGCGGCCGTAGCGGGTATCCGCCGCTTGCTTGGCGTGTCCGATAGTGCACCGCTTGAGCGTGCCCTGATCGAACACGTGCGCATGGGGACAACGGTTGCGACGAATGCCTTGCTGGAGCGCAAGGGGGCGCCGACCCTTTTTATCGTGAATAAAGGCTTTGCCGATCTGCTTGTTATTGGCCGCCAGACAAGGCCGCGCCTATTTGATCTCGCTATCCATCGCCCGGAACCGCTCTACGGTATGGTGAAGGAAATTGACGCGCGGATTGACCTCAGCGGCAACGTCCTCAACCCGATCGATGAAGCTGCCGCGCGCGAGACTTTCCGCCGTGCACGCTCGGCTGGCATGGAGGCCTGCGCCATTTCCATGTTGCACGCCTGGAAGCATCCTGAACAGGAATTGCAGCTAGCTGCCATCGCTCGTGAGGCAGGCTTTGAGACGGTTTCGCTGAGCCATGAGGTTGACCCTCTGGTGGGCTTCGTGCCGAGAGCTGCAACCAGCGTGGCTGATGCCTATCTATCACCCATCCTGCGTCGCTATATTGAGCAGGTCTCAAGCCGCTTGGGCGAAGCCCCGCTTCACTTCATGCAGTCCAATGGCGGGTTAAGCGAGGCCAAAACCTTCCGGGGCAAGGATGCCGTGCTTTCTGGCCCGGCCGGAGGTGTCGTCGGGGCGGCACGTACCGCCGAAACACTCGGCATCAGCCGGGTTATCGGATTCGATATGGGCGGCACTTCAACAGACGTATCGGTATATGATGGCGCGTTTGAGCGGGTCATCGAGACCGATGTCGCGGGCGCGCCTTTACGTGTGCCAATGATGGATATCCACACGGTTGCCGCCGGGGGCGGCTCCATACTTCGCTATGAGCAGGGACGGCTGCAGGCCGGACCTGAAAGTGCTGGTGCTGATCCCGGCCCTGCGGCTTACCGGAAGGGCGGCCCTTTGACTGTAACGGACGCGAACGTACTGCTTGGCCGTATCCAGCCAGGTGAGTTTCCGGCCGTTTTCGGACCAGGCGCAGACCAGCCGCTCGATGCTGCGACCGTACGCAAGAAGTTCAATGAGCTGGCCCGCGATATTTCCTCGCAGAGCGGCACGGCGCAAACGCCTGAAAGCCTCGCGGACGGCTTCTTGCAGATTGCTGTTGCCAACATGGCGCGGGCGATACGGAAGGTCACGCTTGAGAAGGGCCGTGACCCGGATGATTTCGCTTTGCAATGTTTCGGCGGGGCAGGGGGCCAGCACGCCTGCCTCGTTGCTGATGAACTGGGTATTCGAACGATCATCATTCATCCATTTGCCGGTGTCCTTTCAGCGCTCGGCATCGGCCTTGCTGACGAGATCGACATTCGGCGGGCTTCCATTGAAGAGCCGATGGATGAGGCCACGATTGCTCAGGTTGAGACCGTCTTGCAACGCCTGAAGACCGAGCAATTGGCGCTGTTCGGAAATCAGGAGACGAGCTGGAGTCGCACGGCAACGTTGAGATACAAGGGAACGGATACCAGTCTTGACGTCGCTTTCGGACCGGTAACTGCCATGCGGGACGCATTTGAAACGCGCCATGAAAAGCAGTTTGGCTTCACGACACCAGACCGGGCGGTCCTCATCGAGAGCGTTGTGAGCGAAGTCCGCCGTCGCGGCGCAGCCTTTCAGGCAACGCCTCTTGCAAGAGCACGGTCGCAAACCCCGTCACCCGAACGAATTGTCAGATTGTGGAGCCGGGGCAAAGACGTCCCAGCGCCGCTCTTTCGCCGGGAATGCCTGGCAGCAGGACATAAAATCAGCGGGCCGGCTCTCATTGCGGAGGAGACTGGCACAAGCGTCATAGATCAGGGATGGAGCTTGAAGGTGGAGCGCCATGGCGAACTTCTGCTCTCGCGGGTCGGTACACGCCGCAGAGACATGATCGACGCAGTGGGGCCGCCGGATCCAATCCTGCTTGAACTCTTCAACAACATGTTCATGTCGGTCGCCGAACGTATGGGCGGCGTGCTGCGGGACACCGCCACCAGCGTGAACATCAAGGAACGACTGGACTTCTCCTGTGCCGTTTTTGACGCTCAGGGCAGGCTGCTCGCCAATGCCCCGCACATGCCGGTGCATCTTGGTGCGATGGGCGAAAGTGTAAGAACGGTGCTGCGCGCCCGCGGCGACAGTCTGAGACCCGGCGACATGATTGCACTGAACAACCCGTTCAATGGCGGCACGCATTTACCGGACGTGACCGTGATCGCACCGGTTTTTGACGAAACCGGAGAAACGCTCCGTTTCTTTGTTGCCAATCGCGGACATCATGCAGATATCGGCGGACTGACCCCCGGATCGACGCCGCCGAACGCAACACGTCTCGAGGAAGAGGGCGTCATCATTGACGATTTCCCGGTTGTCGAGAATGGCAGCTTTCGTGAAGACGGCTTCCGCCGCCTTCTTCTGGATGCGCCTTATCCGGCGCGCAATCCGGATACGAATGTTTCAGACATGATCGCGCAGATCGCCGCCAACCAGGCCGGTGCAGATGATCTGCGCGCGATGGTTGAGCGATATGGGTGGACGGGCATCGCGGCCTATTCATCTCATGTTCTTGACAATGCGGAAGAAAGTGTTCGACGCGTGATTGACCGGCTGAGCGATGGTGAGATGTCGATCGAGATGGATGACGGTCTGCCGCTTGTGGTTTCGGTTCGTGTCGATCATGAGACGCGTTCAGCGACAATTGACTTTACAGGAACGGGAGAACAGCGCGCCGGCAATTTCAATGCGCCGCCAGTGGTGACGCGCTCGGCAGTCCTTTATGTCTTTCGGTGCCTCGTGCGTGACGAACTGCCACTCAATGAAGGGTGTATGCGCCCGCTCAAGCTCATCATTCCGGACGGTTCATTCCTGTCACCATCGCCCGGTTCTGCTGTGGTCGCGGGCAATACGGAAGTCAGTCAGGCGGTCTGTAATGTCCTGCTCGGCGCACTGGGCGCGAGTGCGGCTTCGCAGGGTACGATGAACAACCTGCTCTTCGGGAATGACGACTATCAGTATTACGAGACGATCTGCGGCGGCGCCGCAGCCGGACCGGACTTTGCGGGCACGTCAGGTGTTCATACCCACATGACGAATACGCGGATCACCGATCCGGAGATCATGGAATTGGCCTATCCACTCCGCGTCGAACGCTTTTCGATACGGGAAGGATCTGGTGGCGCAGGAGAGTTTGCGGGCGGAGACGGCGTGATCCGGTCCATCAGGGTGCTCAGCGATACTGAAGCGACACTGGTCTCATCTTCCCGCAATGTGCAGCCCTTCGGTCTTGCGGGGGGCGGCGCAGGGGAGGTTGGTTCACAACATCTCCAGCGGGCAAATGGCGGTCGTGAAACGCTGACCGGCATCACGCAGGTCAATTTGTCGACAGGTGATTGCATCACAGTGGAAACGCCTGGTGCAGGCGGATACGGTTCCAGCAAATAAATTGACATTAAAAATGCCAAAACCTAGTTTCCAATGCAGAAAAATGGGAGGGTATGCTGGATGTCACTTAAGTCGTTTCTTGCGGCTCGTGTGAGCGCCCGGCTCACCGACCAAACCCGGCTTGCCAGAGGCCATGCGAAAGCCGAGCAGAAACGATCCGGAAAGAGCGCGCCGCGCGTGGTTGAATATTTTCATGATGCTGGCGACCCTTATTCGCATCTCGTCGCGCAGCTGCTTCCCGACTTCATAGCCCGTTATAATGTCGTGGTCCGGCCGCACCTGGTTGGACCTCCACCCGACTGGGCCGCGCCAGATCGGGAGCGGCTTGTTTCCTATTCGCGGACGGACGCAAAGACGCTCGCGGTGCAGGCAGGTCTGAGTTTCCAGGGTGCCGGGCAGCAACCGCAACCTGACCGTCTGCATAAGGCAGAACAGGCTTTGGCGGCCGCCATTGTCGACGGCACCTTCGTGAACACTGCGGCGCGGATTGGCCATGCATTGTGGGCTGGTGGCGAAATTCCGCAAAGCGCGCCGGTGGACGTTCAATCCATGAAGCAGGCTGCTGATACCCTGCGTGCTGATCTCGGCCATTATCTCGGTGCCACATTCCATTACCAGGGCGAATGGTTCTGGGGGATCGACCGGCTTCACTACCTTGAGGAACGGCTGGTGGGCACAGGCGCCAGACGGTCTACCGCTACAGCCGGGCCCTTGTTCGCCCCGCCGCAGGTGCTCACCCGGACGCGGGTCGAGCGTGCCCCGATAGACCTTCACTATTATCTCTCATTCCGCAGTCCTTACACCTACATTGCTGCGGAGCGCGTGAAGGCGCTGGCAGATGCTTACGGCGCCAAGCTCAAGCTCCGTTTTGTTTTGCCTATGGTGATGCGCGGCATGCAGGTGCCTCGAACGAAAGGCATGTATATCCTGAAGGACACGGCCCGCGAGGCCGCGCGTCTTGGCATTCCATTCGGCAAAGTCGCAGATCCGGTCGGCAAGCCTGTAGAGCGGGGATATTCGATATTGCCGTGGGCCATCGCCGAGGGGCGCGGTTTCGAATTCGCCTTGAGCTTCATGAAGGGGGTCTGGGCCGACGGCGTGGATGCTGGGACGGACAAGGGCTTGCAGCTCCTGGTGGAACGAGCGGGCCTGGACTGGTCAGTCGCGAAGCTCCAGCTTGGCCCTGATGACTGGCGGCGCATCGCTGAGGCCAATCGCGCCGAGATGATGTCTCTGGGCTTGTGGGGTGTTCCGAGTTTCCGGGTGGGCAAAGTGGCAAGCTGGGGGCAGGACAGGTTGTGGCTCATAGAAGACGCGCTGCGCCAGGCCGGGAACGGGGAAAACTGATGCGCTGGGTGTGGTTCTTCGTTCGTGCGGCGCTGGTTGTTATTTTTCTGGCGTATGTTGTCTGGCGGATTTTTGGCCCGCAGATCGGAATGGCCATTTTCGAGCGCATGGCCAACCGGGTTGTCGGTGTTGACCAGACGGTCGACCTGCCGGATGGCGTCCATGTCTACTTCTGCGGAACGGGTTCGCCCTTGCCTGATCCATCTCGCGCAGGCCCGTGTCTTGCCGTTCTTGCGGGCGATACACCGGTCATTTTCGATGCGGGTTCGGGTAGCATGCGTAAGCTCGCACGGATGGGTTTCCCAGTTGGTGGCACAGAGCACGTCTTCCTGACACATCTACACTCCGATCATGTCGATGGTCTCGGCGAGCTGATGTTGCAGGCCTGGATTGGCGGATCGCGCAATGAGCCCCTTCCTGTTTCCGGGCCTGCAGGCACCGCCCGGCTGGTTGCTGGCTTTAACGAGGCGTACGCCGTTGATGCGACTTACCGGACCGCCCATCACGGACAGGCAATTGCGAATCCCGACGGCTTTGGCGGGCAGCCGGTTGAACTGGTCCTTGGCGAAGGTGAGACTTTGCAGACAGTCTTCCAGTCCGGTGAGGTCATTGTAAAAGCGTTCCCGGTTGATCACTCGCCGGTCGAGCCGGCCTTTGGATATCGTGTCGATTACAAAGACCGCTCCGTAACGATCAGCGGAGACACTGTTCCGGTAGACGCCCTGACAGAGGCTGCTGCAGGTACGGATCTCCTGGTGCACGAGGCGCTGAACAAGGAGATGGTCGACGTCCTGTCGCAAGCCGCCAAGCGCAATGGAGACGCGGCGCTATCCAAGGTGTTCGCCGACATTCTTGACTACCATACGTCGCCGGCTGATGCGGCACGCACCGCGGAGGCGGCTGGTGCGCGCATGATGGTGCTGACCCACATCGTCCCGATGCTGCCGACGCGCATGCTCCATGGTGCCTTTCTGGGGCAGGCCGGTGCGCTTTATGACGGCCGGATCGTCATCGCGCGAGATGGCCTGCGTGTCAGCCTGCCCACAGGTCGCGACGATATCCGTATAGATGCTCTGCTCGATTGACGGGCAGCAAATAGTTGCTTTTTGATAGTTTGATGAGCAAAAAGCCTGACCTGAAAGTCGTGCCGGCAGAACTGCCGGACAGCGATGGCCGCAAGGCCCGCAGTGAGCGTAATCGCGAAAAGATCATCGATGCCCTTTTTGCGCTCGTCCAGAAGGGTGACCTGGATCCGAGCGCTGCGAAAGTGGCTGAAGAGGCTGGCGTTGGCCTGCGCACGGTCTTTCGCCATTTCGAGGAGATGGATGGCCTGTATCGTGAAATGGGATCACGGCTGGAGGCGGAAATTCTGCCTGTGGTGCGGATGCCCTGGACGTCACAGGATCTGCATGGCCGGTTAAACGAGCTGATCTCCCGGCGCGCTTCGATATATGAACGTATCATGCCCCTGAAGATTGCCTCAAATTTGCGGCGCTTTCAGTCAGACCATCTGATGCTCGATTATCGCCGCTTCCTGACCATGGAAAGAGCCGGACTGCTGGGTATCCTTCCGGATCACATCAAAACGGACAAGATGCTGGTTTCTGCCCTCGAGATGGTTGTCGGTTTCCAGAGCTGGCGCAGGCTGCGTCAGGATCAGGAGCTTTCGCCAGACGAAGCTGAGGCAATCATTGCGAGAACGGCCAAAGCGCTGCTCGCCGACACGGCCTGATCAGTTCGGCCAGTAGATCACCTCGTCCTCGGGCGTGACCGGATCGGCCAGCGTCTTGTCTACAGCGACCGGACCTTCCAGCGTGTAGGGATAGAGCGGCTCACGTGCGCCAGCCTGATGCTGCTCCAGAAGGGCGCTCAATTGCTCGACCACGTCCGGGCGCTCTGCCACCAGATTTACCTGTTCGGTGGGGTCGGATGCGAGGTCATATAGCCAAGCCTTGTCCGGCCGGGCACTGACCTGCAGCTTCCAGTCGCCGCGCCGCACCACCTGATTGTACGCGCTCTGCCAATAGATTGTATCCTCGTCGCCGAGGTCAGCATTTGACCCCGTTGCGAGTGGCATGATGTTGCGTCCGTCAATCTCTACACCCTCAGGCAGGGCCACGCCGCAGGCCGACGCGAGCGATGGCAGTAGATCGATATGCGCTGTCGGTGTTGTGACCTGTGTGCCAGCCGCGATCTGCGCCGGCCAGCGAATAAACATTGGCACTCGTATGCCGCCTTCGAACAGTGTGAGTTTCCAGCCCCGGTAGGGCGCATTGATTTCGGGCAGGCCGATATAGCCAGGGCCGCCATTGTCACTTGAGAAAACAACAATCGTATTATCGGCAAGCCCTTCTTCATCCAGTGCATCGAGAATGTCTCCGACGCTCCGGTCGAGTGCGCGGATCATTGCGGCATAGACCCGCAAGCGATGGGGCTCGATGTCGCCCACGGCCTCATAATCCTGCTTCGTCGCCTGAAGCGGTGTGTGCACACCCCAGTGTGCGAGGTAGAGGAAGAAAGGCCGCTCCCTGTTGGCGTGGATCACCTTGACCGCTTCATCCGTCCAGTAGTCGGTGAGATAGCCGCTGGGCTCAAACCATTCGCTTTCGTTGAAGCTCGCCGCGAACTGCATTCGTGCCCACAGGAACTTGTCGACGGGGTCGAAGTCCACCCTGGCGTTGACGACCCCCGGGTCATCCTGCGGCAGATAGAGCCCGCTCGCCATGAGCAGGCTCTCATCAAAACCCTGAGCATTGGGGCCAAATTCATCGCCGCGCCCGAGATGCCACTTGCCGATATGGACGGTGTGATAGCCGGCCTCGCCGAGGGTTTCTGCCAGCGTAACCTCAGCGCCAGGCAGCCCCTGCTGCGCGAAAGGCAGGGTATCCTCCGCTGCCTCGCGCCGGTAATCAATGGGGGGCAGTCCGTTCGGCTGGTCCTGCGAGAAAAGGGAAAGGATACGGCCCATGCCGTCCGGTGTGGGTGTGAACTCGAATCCGGTCCGCGTCGGATAGCGGCCTGTCATGATCATCGCCCGTGAAGGTGCACAACTTGCGGTGCCGGCATAGGCATTGGTGAAAATCGCTCCCTGCCGGGCTAACCGGTCGATGTTGGGTGTCTGGACCCGGCCTCCAGCAACACCGCCACCAAATGTCGAAATATCGTTGAAGCCAAGGTCGTCAGCCAGAATGAAAACAACATTGGGCGGATTGGGGCTGTCCGGCAGCGCGTTGACGGCAGGGCCGGTCTGCCAGGTGATGGCATGGTTGGGCGCAACGTCCAGCTTCCCTGTCTGGGTGGCGAGGTAGAGGATGACGGATTTTCGATTGAGATAAAGCGCTCCAGCCGTGAGGAGGGCGAACGTGACAAGGCCCAGCAGCAGTTTCTTCCACATGCCCGCTCAGGCCTCCAGCGCGCCGTCGACAAACAGGGGCTCAAGCCCTGTTCCGGCGAGAATGTCGTTCACGACGTTCCGGTCAGCGCTGGCGAGAGTGGAATAATGTTCACGCAGCCACTGCAGGCACTTGGCCTGATAGGGAAAGGTCGGCTGGGTCCAGGGCCGTCCGTCAATTTCAGTGTCGAATGCAGCGTCACCAGCCATCACGGCTTTCGCATTGGCAATGAGGAAAGGCGCATAAACCCGCCCAATTTCGGTCAGCAGGGGGCGAAGACGCGTCCTTGCCGTCTGCCGTGACACCCAGTCGCCGGGGCGAGGGTCGAGGCCTGAAAGGTCTTCCATCCGATCAAGCCATGCGCGCACACGCGGCGAGGCTTTTTCCGTCAACGTAGCCGATGTCGGCTCAATAATTGCGAGTTGCGTGAGCTGGCCGTGAACGGCGAAGTCAGCCGCGGACGGACGTGCCCCCAAAATGTATCCATCCAGTGAAATGAGCGCATCGAGACAATCCACAAAGCGGGCATAGCTGGCCTCGATCGTTGGTGCTGTTACCTCGTTGGACCCCACCACATAAAGACGGTCGACCTGTCGTTTGGTGAAAGCCCTCGCGGTTTGCGTGGCTGTATCATCATCAAGCGATGGCATGGACCAGTAGACGAGGAGAGGTCCTGCTTTTTCAAGATCGCGCTGGTGCGCCCAACGGTAATGAAACATAGCCTTGGTCAGCCACTCATCAGCATAGTCCTCAATCAGGGCATCAAAGAAGGCGAGCACCGGATCATCCGGAATGACGGAACGTCCGGTATGTAAGCCTTCAAGCCGCCGGATAATCGGTGACGAGTCGACAACGGCCTCCAGCGAACCGTCTTCGGCGGGGAAATAGAAGGTTGGCAGAAGCTTGACCTTCGGCGCGGGCAGGCCCCCCGGTGGGTTCTGGTGTCCACCCCAGATCACGGCATGCGGGATGTGACGGTAGCGCAGCAACGCCACCATCTTGCGGGTGTAGGGTGAGCCCGGCGCGCCGAGTAATTTGAGCCTAGCCATCTTGTCTTTTCCCGGATCGCAACAGTTTTCCTGCACCTGCCCACACACCCCATATCAGCGCCAGCAATCCCGCCACACCAAGAACGAGCACCCACCAATACGACTTGAGTTGCCGCTTCAGTATGTTGCGCTTGAGCTGTTTGTGCGAGTCGTAGCCGTCCGGCACGGCCAAAACACCCATATCGTCGCTATAAAGAGCATAAGCCTCAAGCATCTCTGACATCTTTGCCGGCTGGGCTGTCGACAGGTCGCGCGTCTCGCCCGGGTCAGTCGCGATGTTATAAAGGCGCCAGCGGGCATCCCCATACGGCTTCTGGTTGCGGGTCAGCTTGTAGTCGCCGCGAATGAGGGCCGAATTACCGGACACTTCAATTCCGATCGGGTCCTGCGGGCTGTAGATGCTGCCGGATTGACCGCTCAGCAGCGGCATCATGCTGCGCCCTGTCATCGGCGCGGTACCCGGTGATGGCGCAGGGTCGCCGGCCATCTCCAGCAATGTCGGCGTCAGGTCGGTCACGTTGACCAGGGCTTCGCTGCGCACGCCCTGAGGGAGGCCGGGCCCAGACATGATAAGCGGTACATGGATGCCGCCTTCTGACCCATGGAATTTGAACAGGTCCCCCGGTGAGGAGGCCGCCATTGCCCATTCCGGTCCGATGAAGCCATAGCTGCCGCGTTCACCAATACCGTCCGCGCCGAGATGATATCCGTGGAATCGCATCCACAATTTCAGACGCGCATCATCATCACCGCGCGTTGGTTCAGGTCCATTGTCCGAGGTGACGATGAAGACGGTGTTCTCAAGATCGCCACTTGCTTCGAGATGTTCGATCAGGCGACCAATATGGTGGTCCATAGCTTCCAGCATTCCTGCGTTCACCTGCATCCGTGCAGCGTACAGGGCTTGCTCATCCGGGCTCAGACTGTCCCATGCACGCAGGCCGGGTGGGAATGGTTTAAGCGCAGCATCATCAGGGATGAGCCCGAGGGATCTGGCCCGCTGCCAGCGGCGCGTGCGAAGCTCATCCCAGCCTTCATCATAGACACCATCGTAATTGGCAGTGAACTCGGCTGGGGCCTGTACCGGGATGTGAACGGCCTGAAACCCCAGGAAAGCAAGGAATGGCGCGTTGCCATCGCTGCCATCCAGATAGCGGATCATCTGGTCGACGATAAATTCCGATGAGTAGAAATCGTCCGGCAGGTCCGCCGGCGCGCCATCTTCGAACCATGGCGCCTCCCGGTAATAGGGCATGTATGGCTTGTCTTCCCAATTGTCCGCGCCAGAAGCGTCCAATGCAAATGACCGGTCGAAACCATGGTCGGATGGGAGGTCGCCCTCATCGCTGCCAAGATGCCATTTTCCCGTCAACAGGGTTCGATAGCCGAGTGGTTTCAGTCTTTCCGCGATGGTCATGACCCCCGGCTCCAGCCGCATGGTGTAACCGGGCTGGCCGACATGTGCGGCGGGGAGGACTTCCGGTATCGTTGCGACGCCTGTGCGGTGATTGTCGATGCCGGTCAGCAGCATGGCGCGCGACGGCGCACAGAGCGGCGACGTGTAATACCGCGTGAACATCATGCCGCGAGCCGCAAGCGCATCTATGTTCGGCGTTCTCGCTTCCCCGCCATAAACACCAAGGTCCATGAAGGCCGCATCGTCGATCAGCAGGATCACGAAATTTGGTTTCGGCTCTTGCGGCCTGTCAGATTGCGCACAGGCTGGGCCTGCACAGACAGATATCAGGGCGACAAGCGCCGAGAGCGCAGCAGGAAGAGGGAATCGCATCGTTGGACCACCTTTATGGCACTAAGCATGCCATATTATGCGGCGAAGGCAAATCCGTCAGGGAACTTTGACGTAAAAAAAAGGGGTCAGGGCTGCGGTGTCTGCACGCCCGTGGACGACGCCAGAAACGCCGCAAGGCGCTCGGCAACCTTGTCTATGCCGTCGGCCGTGGGGTGAAGCCCGTCAGCCTGGAGAAGGTCAGGGGTGTCCCACACGCCGGCGAGCATGTCTGGAAACAGGGCAATACCATATGCCTCTGCAAGTTCAGGATAAATCGAGGCATAACTGCCTGCCGAGCCCTCCGACACATCATCGCTCCGCGGCGAAAGTCCGACGAGGATAACCTCGATATCGGCAGCCTGCGCCCTTTCAATGATCGCGGATAAATTCCGTTTCAGCGTGGCCGGCGGCTGGCCCTGTAAGAAATCATTCGCGCCAAGTGCGACAAGCAATATGTCAGGGTCGGCGGAGGTGACACTCCAGTCAAATCGGGCAAGACCGTTTGCCGTGGTGTCGCCGGATACGCCTGCATTGATAATCGACACGGGCACGCCGCTCGCCTGCAGGCGGGCTTCGACCTGTTCAGGCAGGGCCTCTTCAGCGGCCAGCCCATACCCGGCCGTCAGGCTGTCACCAAGCATCACGATGACAGTCTCATTTTCCATTGGTGTCGTTTCAGCCTCCTGTCCGCTGCCTGTTTCTGGTGCCGGCGAAGCGGGCGTCGTCAGCCCAGCTTCTGGTTGGCCGCAGGCGGCAAGCAGTCCGAGTGACAACGCAATCGACTTGATGAGTGAATTCATGGCGGCGACTTTCCAATCCGGCTCAAGCCTATAGATGTCTAGTATCTGCCGCCCTGCAACCTGTCAGACGCCCGGTCTGGTGGAAATAAGCGCCTTCCGAAAGGATTATACTTGCCGCCAGCTCTTGTCCTCAGCGATGTCTGCCTCACCTTGTCGGCGCAATCTGGCCCGGTTCAAATCCTGAAAGGCGTGGATTTCACGGCCGGTCGGGGCGAATGCGTCGCGATTGTCGGGCCATCCGGTTCGGGCAAGTCGTCGCTGATTTCCGTGGCTGCCGGGCTTGAGCGGGCGACATCGGGCAGCATTGTCCTGCTTGGTCAGGCACTTGAGGAGCAGTCGGAGGATGATCTCGCCCGGCTGCGGCGGGGGCGGGTCAGCCTTGTGTTCCAGTCATTCCACCTCCTGCCGAGCATGACTGCGCTCGATAATGTTCGCTTGCCTCTGGAAATTTCGAAACAGGATGATGTTACGAGACTGGCTGAAGAGGCGTTGATCGCTGTCGGCCTCGGCCATCGCCTTCGCCATTATCCCGGCCAGCTGTCGGGTGGAGAGCGCCAGCGGGTGGCTGTCGCCCGCGCACTCGCCTCAAGTCCCGACCTTGTCTTTGCCGATGAGCCCACCGGCAATCTTGATGCAGAGGCCGGGAAAGATGTTGCTGACCGGCTTCTTGCAATCGCGCGTGATCGTGGCGCGACGCTGATCCTTGTGACGCATGACCATCAACTGGCAGCGCGCGCTGACCGGATGGTCACCATGCAGGACGGATGCATCGTATGATCAAGGTCGCCTGGCGCATTGCGACCCGGGAGCTTGCTGGCGGTTTGCGCCAGTTCTGGATCTACATTGCGTGTGTCGCCATCGGTGTTGCGGCCATTGCCGCGGCTGGCTCGGTTACGGAAATGTTCACCCGTGGATTGGCAGAACAGGCCCGGACGCTACTGGGCGGAGATGCCATGCTGGTCGCCTCGCAACGCCGGGCAGACGAAAGCGAGCGGGCTTTTGTCGATGAACTCGGCGATGTCACAGAGAAGATCACCCTGAGTGTGATGGGCGTCTCTGACGCGTCGCGAAAGCAAGTGGATGTCACGGCGATTGATGACCAGTTCCCATTGCTTGGTGCCGTCAATTTTTCGGGCAAGGAAGGTCCGGTCGCTCCGATAGTTGAGCGGCGAGATGGCATCTGGGGTACAGCTGTCAGCCAGTCCTTCCTCGACCAGTTTGAAGTCACGGTCGGCGACAGGGTTGAGATCGGCCCGGTCGAAGCAGAGATCCGTGCGCGGCTGGATGCCTATCCTGATGAACTGGGCGTTCCAGGTGTATTTGGTCCGGCGGCGCTGGTTAGTATCGAGGCACTGGAGGAGGCTGGGCGCTTTACCCCCGGCCAGCTATTCCGGTCCCGGCTGATCGTTACGTTTGAAGGTGAGCCATCGCTTGAGACTGTCCGGGACAATCTCAAGGAAGCACTGCCCGACTCCACGCTGCGTCTGCGCGGGCCGGAGGATTCCGTTGACGGATTGCAGGACATGCTTGGTCTACTCAACAGTTTCCTTGCGATCATCGGGATTGCGGCCTTGATTGCTGGCGGTGTCGGCGTTGAGCAGGCAACCACATCTTTTCTGGAAGCACGGACCGGTGCCATTGCCGCGCTTAAGTCGCTGGGGGCCGACTCGGCTCTGATCCGGACGGCCTACCTTATGCAAATGGGGCTGCTCGCAATGATCGGTTCGGGGATCGGTATTGCTATTGGCGCTGCGACCCCCTTCCTGCTGATGGCTGTTGCAGGCGGCAGTATACCCTTGCCCAGCGTCCTCGGGATCTATCCACTCCAGTTGCTAAAGGCCCTGTTGCTCGGCTTGCTGGTCGCGGGGGTGTTCGCCATTCCTGCGGTTGGCAGGGCGCGGGCGACGAAGCCATCGGCGCTGTTTCGCAGCCTGTTCGAGGAGCGCACGACAAGGACGCCGCTATTTGAACGCCTGCTTGCGCTCGCTATGACGATGCTTGTCGCTGTTGTGGCTATTGCCACGAGTTCGCGGCCAGTGATGACGTTGCTGTTGCTGACTGGAGCGGTGCTGGCCTGGAGCGTGTTCCTGCTTGCGGCTGTCCTCGTCAAGAAATTGGCAGGCCGGGCGGCGGGCGCAGCGAACGGGTTATGGCGTTTGACCCTCGCAAACCTTGGCGGACCGGGATCGCTGGCGTCTACGATCGTGCCGTCGCTTGGGCTTGGTCTAGCACTGCTGACCTTCGTGGTATCGGTGCAGGCCAATCTCATCCGTCAGATCGGCGAGACAGCACCGTCCAATGCGCCCTCCCTGGTCTTTTCGCAAATACCATCGAAAGAGACGGCGACGTTCGACGCCATAATGCAATCGCACGGCATCGACATAGGCGATGAAGAGCGCTTCCGACGTGCGCCCTTCCTGCTGGTTCGCGTCACCGAACTCAGGGGCGAGGCAATTGATCGTGACACCATAGCCGAGAGCGAAAGATGGGTGGTTCGGGGCGAAACCAGCGTCACCTATCTTGGCAAGCAGCCACCCGATGTCGACCTGGTCAATGGTGAGTGGTGGGCAGAGGACTATGACGGCCCCTTGCTTGTTTCGGTCGAGGCGGATGTAGCTGCCGGGCTTGGTCTTGCAGTCGGCGATACGATGGGCATCAATGTCTTCGGCCGTGAATTGACCGCCACGGTTGCCTCGCTTCGCCGGGTGGAGTGGGGCCAGTTCGGTATCCAGTCCAATACGCCCTTCGTGTTCTCACCGGGCACGCTGGAGGCTGCCAACCCATATCAGGTCGCAATTGCGAAGACGGACGGTTCAGATGATGAGCCGCTTATCGAAGCGCTTGGCACGGCGATGCCGGAGGTGGTGGTGTTCCAGACCCGCGCGGCGCTGGCCTCAGCGGCCAAGCTGGTTTCAGATATCTCGATCGCGGTGAATGCGGCGGCAAGCGTTGTCACACTGGCAGGAGTATTCGTCCTGCTTGGTACGTTTATCGTCATGGTACGCAAGCGCGCTGTCGAGTCAGCCCTGCTAAAGGTCTTCGGGGCAAAACGTAGTGATGTCCTTCGTCTCTATGGGGCGGAATTCGCACTGGCCGGATCGGTTGGTGCACTTCTGGGCAGCTTCATCGGCGTGCTTGCATCATGGCCAGTCGTGGTGCTCGTCTTCGAGGCTGAGTGGCAGTTCCCTCTATTGATCTGTCTTGGCATTCTCGCCTTTGCCTTCCTGATCTGCGCAGGCGGCGGCCTGCTGGTCGGGCACCGCACCTATTCGCGACCGGCTGCGCGGGTGCTGCGAGCGACAGATTGATCGAGGAGGTTATGGAACGACCAGTTCGTCACTGAGTTAGATTATGGCGGGCTGGCCTTCAGGGAAGGTTCACCTGGACAGGGACGATCCATTCGGTCCAGCGAAAAATGATGGTGGATCGACAACAGGGTGACGGATGGCAATACGGACAGAACATGATCTTCGCGACGCGATGGCTGCGCTCGCTGCAGGTCAGGAAACGGCCATCCAGAGTATCTATAAACTCACCGCTGCACGCCTCTACGGTAAATTGCTGGCGCTTCTGAAGACGCCGCCACTGGCGCAGCGGGCGCTGTGTGCAACTTACCTGCGCCTCTGGCAGATGCGCGGTCAAATCACCACATCGGCTGGCGACGACTTTCAGTTTATTGCATCGATCGCGCACCGATGCGCGCTTGATATTCGTTTCAATAGTGAAGGCTCTGGTTCAACATCAGGCAGTCTGGCCGGTGGGGGATCATACAGGAAGGAAAAAAGTGAGGGGATATCGCTCCATTTGCTTGATGACAGGGACCGCGACATGCTGACGGCGGCGTACCTTGAATTCGACAGCGTGGAATTGATTGCCCAACGCTTTGGCCTGGACCCGGATGACGTGCGCACCCGACTAGCAAAGCTCACAGCACCGGGAGGTGACAGCCATGACTGACGCTTCCAATGGCCGCCAGATGCTCGCGAGCGCCTATCTGCTCGGACATGCCACAGAAGACCAGGTATTGGAGTTCGATGCGCTTTATCAAAGCGACGAATCCTTCCGCATCCTGGTTGCCGACATGGAATCCTTTCTCTCTCCGTTGAACACACTGACGCCCGAAGCGCCTCCGCCAGAAGGTTTGCTGGACGATATCATGTCGGTCATCGATTACGAGGCCGGTAGTCCGACAGCGCCACAAGTCGTGGCTGAGCCAGTCAAGATGCCGCCTGTACGAGAGACGACACCGCAGCGCCCATGGCAGTTTGCCACCGCCGCCGCTGCAGCAATCGCGGCAGGTGCTATTGCGTTGCACTTTGTGCCGGTCACAGCAGAACCTGCAAGCGCGAAAGAAGAGCTGCTCGCGCTGATGTCGGGAGAGGAAGCGCCAAGTGTCGTCGTCCTGCTTTACGACAAGGACAGCCACCAGATCACAGGTCGCCTGACCAATACATCACTGCCGGATGACGGGGTCTGGGAACTCTGGCTGCTGCGCGATGGCCTGGACGGGCCGCAATCACTCGGCCTGTTGAAAGACCTTTCCGAAAGCGGGAGCATCAGCCTGTCGATCGCGACTGAGCTGGCCGCTGGCTCGGATACGCTGGCCATCAGCGTGGAACCGGAAGGTGGATCGACGGAAGCCGGCCCGACAGGTCCGATCGTCTATACCGGAAAAGTCGCCCCGATCTGATCCACGTCCAGGCTTTTGATTGTCGGGCTGAAGAAAAGTGCGCGATTCAGAGGACTGCGGCGACATCCGAGACTGGCATCTGGTCGCGCAGCTTCCTGAGTCCCCGCCGAACCCAACCTTTGACCGTGTTGGGCGACACATCCAGCGCCTTGCCAATCTCAGTACAAGACATCCCTTGAACCACATTCAGCGAGATCGATGTTGCGACATGCGACGGCAAGGTCGCCAGATGAGTGGCGATCAGGCGCCCGGCATTGCTGTTGCGGGCGATATCTTCCGGACGGCTAGCCATATCAACAATCGTATCCTCGATCGCTTCTGTCTCGGGGGCCCGCGCCAAGCTGCGTAGCCTGTCGAGGCCGCGATTGCGCATGATCACAAGCATCCAGGTAAAGGCGTTGCCCTTGTTGGGATCGAAGCGACCCGCATTTTTCCAGATTGAAACATAGGCCTGCTGCATCACGTCTCGCGCGGATTCTGCGTCTCGCAACTGATTGGAAAGTATGGCTGAGAATTTCGGGGCCGTCAGTTCGTAGATTGTCTTGAAGGCGCGTTTGTCACCGGTCGAACAGGCTGCGAGACAATCTGCAAGCTTGTCATTGAGGTCCGTGAAATCCGTCTGTGCCATGAAGTGTCCCGCGCATGTGACTTATAACCTCAGCTAGAGCGTTGGCGGAAAAGAAAAGAGCGAAAGCCAAAAAAATTAACGCGGTGCAATTTAGGCGCGGCGACTTCGGCCTGCGACTGCTGCAGTCTCAAGGGCGCAAACAAAAATCGGATGATTGCGCACCCGTAACTCGCTGCCCTCCGTATCTGGGGCGGACCAGCAATAGCCTGGTTGCCCGGGCGATACTGCCATGCGCCCGAACGCTCTAGCTCAGGGAAAGTGTGAAATGAAACTCTCAAACCTCAAGAAAACTGCCAGCGCACTGGCGCTTGCAAGCCTCGGCTTTGCGGTTGTGCCTGTCTCGACAGCGGCCGCGGATGCGACGCCTGACTGTAACGCGTCCGCCACGGAACCGACAGGGACCGGCCTCGAATGCGGTGTGAACGCGACCGCCACAGGCGAAGACGCCACGGCTGTTGGTCAGGACTCGTCCTCAACCGGAACATCGTCGACGGCTGTTGGCGGTGAAGCGATTGCCAATGGTACTGCTGCTACGGCCTTCGGCTGGCAGTCGAACGCTCAGGGTGAGCGGGCGCACGCTGTTGGTCACCTCGCAGCTGCGACCGGGCTTCGGTCCCTGGCAGTTGGTGAAGCGGCAAATGCAAACGGCCAGGAAACCATCGCAGTCGGTAATCAGGCAGATGCAGACGGCGTTGATGCAACGGCTATCGGTACGATGGCATCGGCGCAAGGTAACTCGACGACTGCGGTTGGCGGCGAGAGTGTTGCGAACGGCACAGCGGCGACGGCCTTTGGCTGGCAGTCGAATGCGCAGGGTGAGCGGGCCCATGCCTTTGGTCATCTCGCAGCGGCCACGGGCCTTCGGTCCCTTTCAGTCGGCGAAGCGGCCAATGCCAACGGGCAGGAAAGCATCGCTATTGGTAATCAGGCAGACGCAGATGGCCTCGATGCGACAGCGATCGGTACGATGGCATCGGCGCAAGGCCCTTCGACGACTGCGGTTGGTGGCGAGAGTGTCGCCAGCACACCGGGCGCCACGGCGCTTGGCTGGCAGTCGGCCGCGACAGGCGCGATGGCTACGGCCGTCGGTCACCAGTCCACAGCGTCCGGAGACCAGAGCTTTGCTGGCGGTGAAGACTCCGTCGCATCCGGTGTGAATGCCATCGCCATTGGCAATACGGCGCAGGCAACGGACGGCGACTCCATTGCGATTGGTGGTAATCGTGACGGCGTAGATGGCCGTGCGACCCTCGCCAGCGGACCTTCCTCGACGGTTGTCGGTGGTCAGGCCTTGGCGAACGGAGCCGGCACGAGCGCCTATGGCTGGCGCTCCGAAGCGACCGCTGAACGGGCGCAGGCCTTCGGCCATCTGGCCAATGCCTCTGGTGTCCGCTCGCTCGCGGTTGGTGAAGCGGCAGCGGCATCCGGCCTCGAGAGCATTGCGCAGGGCAACATGGCATCCGCGACAGGCGTTGATGCCGTCGCCATCGGCACGACGACCACAGCCAATGGCAACTCGACAACCGCTGTCGGCGGCGAAGCAACGGCCAATGGAACAGCAGCGACGGCCTATGGTTGGCAGTCGGCTGCGACGGCTGAACGGGCACACGCCTTCGGCCATCTCGCCAGTGCATCCGGCGTGCGTTCGCTCGCCGTGGGTGAGGGCGCGTCAGCGTCCGGCGCCAATGCGACCGCCATCGGCAACCAGGCTTCGGCTGGCTTTGCCAACTCGGTCGCTGTTGGCAACATGGCAACGGCTACGCGCGCCAATCAGGTTGTCGTGGGCAATAGCGACAACACCTACACGCTCTCGGGCATCAGCTCCCAGGCCAGCACGGCAGCGCAGGCTGGTGAAGTCGGCGTCGTCACGACAGACCGCGACGGTAATCTTGCCGCGGATTATTCCTTCTCGTCCGGCCTTGCGCTGAACCAGGGACTGATCAGTGCGAACCGGGACAGGATCCAGGACAATACGGCCGGGATCGCTGCGGCCATTGCGCTTGAGACGCCATACATTCCGGAAGGCAAGTCTTTCGGGTTCACGGGCGGCTACGGCTTCTATGACGATGAGAGTGCGTTTGCGATGGGCGCTGGCGTGCGTCTTAACCGGACCTTCCAACTCAATGCGGGCCTGACCACGGGCATCGACCGGGGCGAAACAGGTGGCCGCGTCGGCTTCCAGGCCGCCTGGTAAGCCCACGACGCCTGCATAAGTAATCTATAGAAACAGCCCCTCGCGCCCTGTACGCGGGGGGCTGTTTTCATTTCGCCCAGCACTGGCGGCCACGCGATCGGGTGGATCGGTGGCGCATGCCTGATGACTGGAATTTTGCGGGTCAGGGAGGGTCGAGGGCCGGGTATACCATTGGTGCACTGGCAGTGCACTCGGAGTGCAGTAACGGTACAGTTACGGTGCAGTGCGACACGTCCAGACAGGTGTCCGCAAACGCGGAAAAATCACGCGGCGCAAGCCGGGTCCAAGGCGTGCGATCAAAATCACGGTGCAATGCGCCCCGCACGCGGCGTTCCTCATCTGACTCGTCGCAGGACGAAACCCAGATCACGCCTTCGCGTGTCAGGTGCCAGCAGAACCATTCGCGGCCTTCTTCTGCGTACACCGTATAAGTATCCCGGAGTCGGCCGAGCCAATACCACAGCACCGGCCAGTAACGGACCGGCACAACGGCATGGCATCGCATGATGGTCGCGAGATCGAGCATGGCAATCAGTATGGACCGGGCTACGCAGGGGGCGGATAGATTGCTTGACAGTGCACTCTTCTGGTCGTATCGTTTTTCGATGAATTATAGCGGTGACTTCCGGCCCGGTGATGTGGTCTCGGTGCGGTTTGGCGGGGTCCTCCGCCACTATGGCATCGTGACCTATGGCGGCCGGGTGATTTCCAATACGCGCCGTCATGACGGGGTCGTGACACAATCGCTTGAAGCCTTTGCGCAGGGGCGGCCGGTCAAATGGCATGGGCCCAGCGATGACGGGCGGGACTATCTCAGCGTTGAGCGCGCGCATCGCCGGCTGGGGCACGATTATCATCTGACAGGATCGAACTGCGTGCATTTCGTGCGGAGTGCGCAGGGACGAAAGCCGACCAGTACGCAAGTCGCGCGTGCAACGTTCGAAACTTTCCGCGACATGCTGGGTGGTCTCCGCAAGCGCTAGGCAGGGCGGTCGTGCGCGGCTGTCTGTAAGGCCCGTTCGTGGAAGCTTATTTGCGGGCGCGGGGCAGGGTGATGCCGAAAATAATGGCGCTGGCACGGGTGATGAAGCAGGTCGCCATGCCTGCTGCGAAAGCGATCTGGTCATTCGGGCCGTAAGCGGCAGCGAAGACGTAGACGAGGCAGCCGGCGATCGCGCAGGTCGCGTAAAGCTCCCCTTCCTTCAGGACGAGCGGCTCCTCATTGGCCACCACATCTCGGATGAGGCCGCCCGCGCTTGCGGTGATAGTACCCATGATCACGACGACAAGGAGGCCATGGCCGAGCGCCGCAGCCTTGGCGGCGCCAGCGACGGCGAAGAGTGACATGCCCACCGCATCCGCCCAGCGCAGGGCCCGGAACTCACTGACGAAGCGGTAGAAAAAGAAGGTGAAGATGCCGCCGGCCATGGCGAGGATGAGCATCCAGGCATCGCCGAGCCAGAAGACAGGCACATCCAGCAGGAGGTCGCGCAACGTGCCGCCGCCGATTGCCGGCAGGAAGGCGAGCACGATCACGCCGAGAAAATCCATTTCCTTGCGCACGGCAACGACGCCGCCAGAGATGGCGAAGACGAAGACGCCGATACGGTCAGCGAGTGACAGGAGAAGTTCAGGGCTCATGGACGCGCGTATGCCCGAAGTCATACCCCGGCGTCCATCTCTGTCTGAGAGCCTGCGGCATTTAACATGGATCAGGCCGGGAGCCCTGCCAGCGGCCGTGATCTTGATCAGGATCATGATCGTGTCGGTCGAGCTGAAACCCGATGCAACCGGGACCGCAGAGCTTGCGTAGGTGCGACCGAGACGGGATCGGACCCATGCCTTCCCGTCCAGTTCAGAGACACGAGCCCGCGAGCAGACCGGGCAAGAAAAGAGGAATAGCAGAGAGATGCAACAGACAAGAGAGGATATTTATACCACCCGCCTGAACACTGAGCCGGACCTGCTTCCGCGCCGTGATCCTGTCATTCACACGCCCGTAACCGAGGCGCCTGTGCAGGCGGACATTGTAAAATCGTTTGAACGCGATGGATTTGTCGTACTGGAAGACGTGTTCTCGGCGCAGGAAGTCGCGCGGATGCGGGGCACGGCCAATGAGATGCGGGACTATCCGGCGAGCCTTGCAGATGAGACGGTGATCAGTGAGCGCGATAGCGGGGCTGTCAGGTCTGTCTTCGCCATACACCGCCAGACCGACGATTTTGACCTTGTCGCGCGTGACCCTCGACTGGCGGACCTGGCAAGGCATATCCTCGGCGACGATGTCTACATCCACCAGTCCCGCCTGAATTACAAACCGGCCTTTACCGGCAAGGAGTTCTACTGGCATTCCGACTTCGAGACATGGCATGCCGAGGACGGGATGCCACGCATGCGGGCCTTGTCCATGTCGGTGATGCTGACCGACAACCACCCGCAGGCTGGCCCTGTCATGTTCGTTCCCGGTAGCCACAAGCGCTTTATCTCCTGCGGAGGCGAGACGCCGGAAGACAATTACAAATCCTCGTTGAAGCGCCAGGAGACAGGCATTCCGGACCGGGCTCATATTGCCCGCATGGTCGACCGGGGCGGCATCGAAGCGCCTGCACCGAAGGCGGGGTCCGTCGTGGTTTTCGACTGCAACACGCTGCACGCCTCGAACGGCAACATCACCCCGTTCGAGCGGATGAATGCCTTCTTCGTGTATAATGCATGGTCGAACCGGCTGGTCGCTCCGTTCGCGGCAAAAGCGCCGCGGCCTGAGCATATTGCACACCGTAAAGTCGACCGGCCCTTGGCCAGGTCCGGAGGAATCCGGCGGGCCGCAGCCTGAAGCGAAACCGCCAGAACCCGTGCAAGCTTGCCCGGCTTCAGGACGCCTGAGGCCGGGTATTGTTTACCGGATTGTCACGAAGGAAATCGGAACCAAAAAAGAGCGCGCCCGTCAGTAGAGCGTTAATAAAGCGCATGCAAGCGTTTGAAAAATATACAATTTGAGAGGTTAATACATGAAAGGGATAGGTTCGGGTGCCAGCCTTGTTGAGCCTTGCGAGGACGCGGATAGTTGTCTTGCAGAAAAGCTGGGTGCGCTTGCGCCGCTATCTGCCAATTTGTCGGACCTGCTGGCCGATCTTGAGAAGGAACGACGCGGAGTAAGCCGCGGCGAGATCATCTTCCAGGCAGGTGAGCCGACAAAGAATTTGTACGTCCTGAAGAAAGGCTGGGTCGTCTCCGAGGCGTTCAATGCGCGCGGCGTGCGCTCAATCGTGCGGGTCCATCACCCGGGAGACATTATCGGTGCATCGCAAATTCCGTATGCGATGACGCCGTATCGCGGGCTGGCCAAGTCTGATGCGGTTATCTGTCCGTTCCCGCGCCAAAGACTGGACGATGTTTTCCGCGCGTCGCCACGCCTTGCGGCCCTGTTGCTGACGATTGCGATGATCGAAAGCGCCGAACAGGAAGACAGGGCTTCGGTGTTCCGTCGCAATGACGCGGTGGCGAAGCTGGCGCTTTTTGTGCAGCAGACATTTGGCCGCCTGCGGCTGATGAACCAGTTGCTGCATGACCGGTTTCACTGTCCGCTGACGCAGGCCGACATTGGCGATGTTATCGGCATGACGAGCGTGCATGTCAGCCGGACGTTCAGCCGTCTCGAACAGGATGGCTGCCTGACCCGGCATGGCCAGTTCATCCACATCACCGACAATGAGGCATTGTCAGCCCATACCGGCTATATTGACCGCTATCATGAGCTTGACCTGTCATGGATACCGGCGGCCTGACAGGGCATTGCGGGGCAGGCGATTGATGCGGCCTGCAATTGCGCGTATCGCCAAGGGATGAGCGATGCTGATGTCATTCTGGGGACGCTTGAGCGGGTGGGCGAGATCTGCGGCGACCCTGTCGACCTGGTCTACGAAAAGCTGTTCCAGGCCCGCCCCGATTATGAGCCGCTTTTCGCGCTCGATACCGATGGCGGGGTGCGTGGCAATATGCTGACGACCAGCATTAACTGTATACTGAGCATGGTTGAAGGCGGCGAGATGACGGCGCTTCGAATTGAAGCGGCGCATGTTCACCATGACGGGTTCGGCCTCGGTTATGATGATCTTGACCTGATGTTCGAGGTGATGCGCGACGCATTCCGCGAGATACTGGACGGCGAGTGGACGGATCGCCATGCCGAGGCGTGGACAGGCATGCTGGCCCGCCTCGCGGCGATCCGTCCGGCTTGATACAGCCCTAGCGACCTTTCCAGGCCGGCGCGCGCTTTTCGAGGAAGGCACGTGGGCCTTCCTTTGCATCCTCGCTTGAGAAGACGATGGCGGATGCTTCGTTGGAGGCTTTCCAGAGGTCATCCTCAGTGCCGTCATAGGCCTGGCGGGCGACTTCGAGGCTCTTGCGTACGGCGAGCGGCGCATTGACGCCGATCTGGCTGGCAAGGCTGTGGGCTTCGCCGAGTACTTCTCCCGATGGCACCATGCGGTTGATCAGGCCAAGCTGGTAAAGCCGGTCGGCGGGCAGCGGATCACCCGTCGCGACAATCTCAAGCGCGATGTTGCGCGGCAGGGCACGCGGCAAACGGAATACGCCGCCAGCCCCGGCGAAGATGCCGCGTTTGACTTCCGGCAGGCCGAAGCGGGAATTGTCCGCCGCCACGATCATGTCGCAGGAGAGGGGCAGTTCGCAGCCGCCAGCCAGCGCATTGCCGCGGACCGCCGCGATCCATGGCTTGGTGCGCGGGAATTTCACGAAGCCGGCAAAGCCGCCTTCCTTGGTCGAGAGGGCGCGGGCATTGCCCTTGGAAATTTCGGACAGGTCCGCGCCGGCGCAGAAGGTCGATTCCAGCGATGAGGTCAGGATGCAGGCGCGCACATCATCGTCACGCTCTGTTTCTTCGCAGATCCAGCCCAGCGCGGAGGCGACCGCCCCGTTGACGGCATTACGTTTGTCAGGCCGGTTCAGCGTAACGACAGCGACATGGTCTGACACTTCGTACAGGACTTCATTGCCAACGCTTTCAGGTTTGTCGGACATCGGGTTCCTCCATGGTTTTCGTGTGGGTGTCCAGCCCGTGAAAAAGCATGGCAGGCGGGCACGAACAAGCGTCACGCGGGGGCATGGCCAAACCGAAACAGCATGCCAGCTGACAAGAGACGCGCCAGATGCGGTCACGAACTTGTCACCTGTCGAACTTTTCACACCTATGCATCCGCGAAGCCTTCCGCCCGCCAGCTTTCTGTTTTCTCATAGTCTGGTGCATTCGATGATGAATGCTGAAGGGCTTGAAGCAACGATGCAGCAAACCATGCCGCCAGCAACAGACCCGTTGGCAGGGCTTCGAATTGCCATTGCAGACGCCACGCGCGAACGCCTCGACATCCTGTTGTCAGCCCTTTCGGGCGCTCAGCAGGTCATCACCATTGGAACCGTTTCCGCACCGCAAGTGGCGCAGGCCGTGCGCGACGGCGATTGCCAGGTCCTCATTCTCGGAGCGGACGACGCCGACGAAGCTTTTGCGACCGAACTTGAAAGCCTGATGAAGACGCTGAACATGCCGATCCTCGTCTTCGTTGAGCGGGCCGGACCTGATGCGGCGGCCGCCTTTGTTCGCCAGGGCGCCAGCGCGTTTATCGTCGATGGCCTGTCACCCTCGCGGATCGCGCCGATCATCATGGCGGGCATGGAGCGTTTCCGGCTGGTATCTGCCCTTCAGAATGAATTGATCAAATCAAAGAATGAGCTCTCGGCCCGCAAGGTCATCGAACGGGCCAAGGGCCTATTGATGGAGCAGCAAAAGCTCTCCGAATCAGAGGCCTATGATTCCATCCGGCGACTGGCCATGGCGCGCGGCAAGACGGTGCTCGATGTGTCCGAGACAATTATCGGCCTGTCCGATGTGTTGCCCAAACGCCATGGTTAATGATCCTTGTTGCGCCTGCGAACTTCTTGGTCGCAAAATTGTTGCAATGCATCAAAAACGGGCGGTCCCAGCTTTCTGCAGCCTGTAACGCGCTTAACAGTTTACCTCGTTAAGGAATTTTCCTGAGCTGGCCCTGCGTTCAAAGCTGAACGAACAATCCGGCTCGATGAGGGGCCAAGAGTTTGTCTGCGGGCATCGCTGCCCGAGCCAATCCGGATTGCCAAAACAGTTCATTTAATCAGTGACTTGATGGGGGAGTGACCCATCGCTGCGGCTGCCAGTCAGGGCATCGTGCTGCAGCGATATACAACGGGTTCACATCCGCCTGAGAGCACATGGCTTGAGGGGAAACTCATGCGAATTTCACTAAGAACACTGCTGCTTGGAAGCCTGTTTGCTGCATCATTCAGCGGATATGCGTTCGGGCAGGATGCCGACGATGAGGCCGTACAGGAAACGGTCGTTGTCACCGGTGCGCGCGGTGTGCCGCGCTCGGTCACAGACAGCCCGGTCCCGGTAGATGTCATCGGCGAGGACGAGATTACGGCAGTCTCCTTTGTCGATACGAATGACGTTCTGAAAACGCTCGTGCCGTCTTACTCGCTATCGCGGCAGCCAATCTCGGATGGTGGTACTTTTGTTCGCCCGGCGACATTGCGCGGCCTTCCGACAGACAAGACGCTCGTTCTCGTCAATTCCAAGCGCCGGCATCGCGCCGCGCTTGTCCAGATCGGTGGCTCGGGGACACAAGGGCCTGATATCTCGACGATCCCGGCTTCAGCGCTCAAGACTGTCGAAGTCCTGCGCGATGGCGCCGCCGCCCAGTACGGGTCGGATGCGATTGCAGGCGTGATCAACTTCCTTCTCAAGGACAATGCCGAAGGGGGCAGCTTCTCTGCGCAGGCCGGCCAGTTCTATGAAGGTGACGGCACGCAATACCTGTTCACCGGCAATATCGGCATTCCGCTCGGTCCGGATGGGTTCCTCAGTGTTTCGGGTGAATATTCCGATTCCGAGGCGACCACCCGCGCGAACCAGTATTGTGAAGACTTCGCCTGTGTCGATATCAACGATCCGCGCTTTGGCAATTTCGACACCACGATTGACGGCTATACGCAGGAAAGCTTCCTTGCGGGGCTCGATGCGGCCAATATCGGGCCGGGCGATGTCGTCCAGCCCTGGGGACAGCCAAACAGCGAAGGGCTGCGGCTATTCTATAATGCCGGCTATGACCTTGGCTTTGCTGAGCTCTACAGCTTTGGTAACTACTCGGAATCGGAAGCCGATGGCGGCTTCTTCTATCGCTATCCGGGCAATGGCACGATCGAGAATCTTCGTCTTGAAGATGGCTCGGTCTGGTCACCGCTTCGATTCTTTCCTGGCGGTTTCACGCCGCGCTTCTTTGGTGAAGTCACCGACTACTCTGTTGTGGGCGGTATCAAGGGGCTGACCGATTCCGGGTTCGGCTGGGACATTTCGGGCCGCTTTGGTTCAAACGAGATTTCCTACACGCTGAAGAATACGGTGAACCCGTCCATGGGGCCGGATTCTCCGACCAGCTTTGAGCCGGGCGATCTGATCAACGAAGAACTCCAGTTGCAGGCCGACTTCAGCCAGGAGTTCGAGATGGGACTGGCGAGCCCGCTGCTCTTTGCCTTCGGTGCCAGCTATCTCGACGAATCTTATGAACTCGTTGGCGGCGAGCCAGATTCTTATCTGGCAGGTCCGTTTGCCGGCTCTGATCCATTCGGCTTCTGTACCGCGCCGGGCGGCACGCCGACGGCGGCTGGCCTTGCCGTTATCGCGACCGGATCGTCACTCGACTGTTCGGATCCGTCCGATCCGGCCTTCACGGTCGTCGGTGTCGGTTCCAACGGCTTTCCGGGATACTCACCGGCTTTCTCGGGTGAATATACCCGCGACTCCTATGGTGTTTATACCGATGTCAGCGCGGACGTGACCGATGCGCTCTTCCTGCAGGGCGCGCTGCGGTACGAAGACTATTCCGACTTCGGGTCGGAACTCGTCTGGAAACTGGCGGGCCGGTATGAATTCACGCCAGCCTTTGCGATGCGTGGGTCCGTCGGTACGGGCTTCCGTGCGCCGACACCCGGCCAGCAGGGCACGACCAATGTGTCGACCCGCCTGCCGAACGGTATCCCTGTGGCGACCGGTCTCTTTCCGGCGAGCGGTCCTGTTGCCCAGGCACTCGGTGCTGAAGAGCTCAAGCCTGAAAAGTCGACCAACTATTCGCTCGGCTTTACCGGTAATGTCGGCGATTTTGGCCTGACGGTGGACTTCTACCAGATCGAGCTGGAAGACCGGGTCAACGCGATCTCGACGCGGGATGTGTCAGCTGATCCGACCGCGGGCGATGCCTATCTGAACTATCTCGCGCTTGTCGATGCCGGTGTTGCCGGGGCCGAAACGATTGGCGGTGTGTTCTACTTCGCCAACGCGTTCGACACCACGACGCAAGGTGTCGATGTGGTCGGGACGTATAATCAGAGCTGGGGCGGCGGGGCGTCGACGGCCTTCACGGCTTCGGTCAACTATAACCAGACCGAGTTCGACGGCGACGTTTCGGGCGTGTTCAACGCTGAAGACACCTACGACTTCGAGAACGGAACACCGAACTGGCGAGGTGTGTTCAGCGCCAATACCACGTTCGGGGATTTCTCCATCCTTGGACGGGCCAATTATTACGGCGCCTACGACAACTCCGATAGTGGCGGCGCGGCCGGCAATATCCAGGATCTCGGCGCTACGGTGCAGTTCGATCTCGAAGGCACCTACCAGTTCAGCGACATGCTGCGCTTCACGGTCGGGGCCCGGAATATCCTGGATGAGTATCCGGACAAGGCAGACCCAGCCATCGGCGATAGCTGCTGTGGCCGGATCTACTATTCCGACAGCGTCGTCGACTGGCAGGGTGGGTTCTACTACGCCAAGGTCACGGCTGAATTCTGAGCCGATTGCTGCCACGCGGCATTCGGACAGGACATGGAAAGGGAGCAGCGCGCCTGCTCCCTTTCGACCCTGCAGAATGCCTTTTCATGACTGAGTAGAGGAGGCAATCTGCCTATGTCGGGTTCTGAAGCCGACCTTTTTTCAATTCTCCAGCTTGTGGGCGTGCTTATGGCCGCCGGGCTGGTTGCCGGTTTCGTCGCCGGCCTGTTCGGGATCGGGGGTGGCTTTGTCATCGTGCCGGCCCTGCTAGTGGTCTTCCATGTCTTTGACGTTGACGATGAGGTGCTGACCCATCTCGCGATCGGGACATCCCTGGCCACCATCATTTTCACCTCGCTTCGATCGGTGCATGCCCATCACAAGAAGGGCGCGGTCGATTTCCAGATCATCAAGGACTGGTTGCCCTGGCTCACGGTTGGCGTCGTGTTCGGGATCATACTGGCGCGCTACATGGATGGCCGCTCTTTGAAGTGGATATTCTCGGCCGGCGTCTTCGTGATGGGGCTGCACTTCATCTTCCCCGTGCTGAAGCGGAAGACGCCCGGCCATCTGCCGCTGCCCAAGGGCCTCGCGCTTGTGGCCATTGCCACCTTCCTCGGCGGGTTTTCCGCGCTGCTGGGCATTGGCGGGGGCACGATTGCGGTGCTCGTCATGACCTGGTGCGGGCGGTCGATCCACCAGGCGGTGGCGACCGCTGCCGGATTTGGGGTCATCATTGCCTTACCGGGCAGCATCGGCTTTGCGATTCTCGGATTAGGCGAGCCGGGCCTTCCATTCGGGTCTATCGGCTATATCAATCTGATAGCCGTGGCTGCGCTTGCAACCATGACCTACATTACCGCGCCAATTGGCGTGCACGCCGCGCACAGGCTCAACGCCGCAGTCCTGAAGCGCGTATTCGGCATCTACCTCGTCGCAACGTCTGCGGTCGTCCTGTGGGACACGCTGACGGCATGACAGGGCGGCTTTGCAGACAATCAACCGTTTCACAGGGGCCGATCAGGGCCCAGAACAAGAGGGAATAGACATGGCATTCGACATTTCGAGACGTTTCATGCTGACAGGCGCACTCGGCGCAGGCGTAACGGGCCTGGCGGGGTGTGCAACAGCCGCACCGGCGGCGACAGAAGAGGCGGCCTTTCCACCGGAAGCGGCCGCCAGCGATACCGCCCTGCTTGGTCCGAACCCCGGCGTTGCACTCCTGTCGCGCAATGAAAATCCCTATGGCCCGGCAGACTCAGCGCTGAAGATGATCGAGTATGGTGGCAAGAAGGGCGCCTATTATGCAGGCGAGGCCTATCTCGAACTCGCCAAGCTGATCGCTGCACGGCACGGTGTCGAGCCGGAACAGATCGCCATCACGACAGGCTCCGGCGAAGCGCTGTCTGCCATAGCGCTGATCTACGGTCCGAAAGGCCCGATCGTCGCGCCGCGCCTGTTCTGGGATACGACCGCCCTCTATGCCCAGCGTCTCGGCATGGCGAGCATTGAGCGGGTCGCACTCAAACCGGACATGTCGGTTGATCTCGCCGGTATCGAGGCAAAAGTCACGTCGGACACTGGCCTAGTGCAGCTCTGCAATCCAAACAATCCGACCGGTCTTGTCGCGGATACTGCAACGATGAAGGCGGCCGTGAAGCGCATGGCGGCGAAGACGACCGTGCTTGTCGATGAGGCCTATATGGAGCTGGCGGACGACCCGGATGGCAATAGCTGCATCGACCTGATGAAAGCGGGCCACAATGTCATCATCGCGCGTACGTTTTCCAAGATTTACGGCATGGCCGGCATCCGCGTCGGCTATACCATCTCATCGCCGGAAACCGCCGAGACGATCCGCGCCACGGCAATGTCCTGGATTTCAGGGGTCGGCCTCGCAGCGGCGATCGGCTCCTATAATGACACGACCTTCCTCGACTATTCGAAGGGCAAGATTGTCGAAGCGCGCGACATGGTGAAAGCCACGTGCGACACGCTCGGTCTCGAATACCTGCCGTCGCAGACGAATTTCGTCTACTTCAAGTCCGGCATCCCGGCCAATGACCTTCAGGCCAAGCTTGCCGAACAGGAGATCATGATCCGCGGCCAGTATATGGATTATGTCGACTGGTCGCGTGTTTCCATGGGCAAGATCGAAGACGTGGAACGCTTCTGCAAGGCCATGCCAGCGGCCATTTCGGCCTAGGGCTGCCGGGCCGTTCACAAGACAGGCGCTGACCTCCTTGCGCCCCGGACCCGGCCCATCTCTCCGTCAGGGAAGAGATGGGCCGGGAAAGGCCTGTCGGCGACAGGAGACGTGTGGCGCGCTGACGGGCCGGCAAAGCTGGTTTTCCCGACCCGAGCCGGGCCGAGCCTGATCAGGCCGACTGGCCAATGGCAGGAATATTCCGGACAATCGGATCAGTCATCGGGACGGACGCAAAGTGCTCGCGCCGTATGGGTACGCCAGCATCCTGTGGTGGCTCGTTGCAGACGATGCGGTTACGGCCACGATCCTTGGCGGCATACAGCGCAGCATCGGCACAGGCATAGACTTCGCTGAACGGAGATGTCCGGCCAAACTCCGCAATTCCGAAACTCGCCATGATGCGGGCCTCGCCGGGAAATCCATCGACGTTGAGACCGGGCAGGAGGGATTTCAGGCGGGCGGCCAGCTGGCGCGCCCCTGCGGTGCCGCTGCCGGGCAGCAGGATGCAGAATTCCTCACCGCCAACACGGCCAGCTACATCGTAGCGGCGCACATGAGTGTTGATCAGCTGTCCAACGGCCCGGAGCACAGCGTCACCGACCACGTGGCCATGGCTGTCATTGATACGCTTGAAATGGTCGATATCCATCAGGATGAGGCTGCAGGCTTTTTCGCCGGTGCGGCGCGCGCAAACGGCTGCGGCCTGTTCCTCGAAGGCGCGGCGGGTCTTCAGGCCCGTCAGGAAATCCCGGTCGGCGTCCTCTCGCGCGAGACGCAATTGCTGTTCGATGCAATAGGCAAGCGTTGCACCCCCGACGGCAAGCACGGAGAAGAGCATGACGAGATTGACGGCGAGCCAGTAGGCCGACGAAAAATAGCCGTCCAGCGTCAGCCACTGATTCGACATGCTGAGGATGGGAATGGAGCATCCATAGACTGTCACGAGTATGAAGGCGGAAAAGATCGCGGTGCCGGTCCAGCCCTGCTTCCAGCTGCCCCAGATGGCAATTGCGCCGATCCCGAACTGGATGGCGGTGAACAGATTCACGGCAATGACGCGAAGCGCGATATCGCCAGAAAAGTGCTGCAGGGCGAGCGACGTACAGACTGATACACCGCCCGCGAGCACCAGCGCTTGCCGGGGTGTCCGGCGCTTGAAGGCAATGCAGACACCGTGCACGAGAAAGTATATCCCCACCGCATAAATGGCGTTCACGCTTGCCGCACTCAGCATCGTGTCGCGCGGGATGAAAAAGTTGTTGGCCGTAAATCCGGCAGCACAGCTGGCGAAAGCAAGGCCGAAGGCGAGCGCTGCGCGATCGGCGCGATTATTGCGCCAGAAGGCAAAGTAAATGGCTGACAGGCACCCGGTGATCGCGGGCACAGCCAACCCTATGGTCGCTGTCTCGTTCACGTTGCTTCTGCCTCAACCGTTTCCGATGATGAAAGCAACCTATCAGGTCTTGGCAACCAAAGCCTTAATCTGAAAGGGGAAACTGGTCAGAAAAGGCACGCACCCGTCAAGCTCAGGCGGCGTTCGTCTTGTCCTGTTGCGCGGGCGCCTTGTCTTTCACGACAAAACATTCGCGGACAAGTGGTTCGCCGGCATCGGCGGGTGGGTCGGCGCAGACGATGCGGTCACGGCCGCGCGCCTTTGCGGCATAGAGCGCGCCATCCGCCGTCGAATAGACATCCGAGAAGGCGGTCACCCTGCCGAATTCGGCGATCCCGAAACTCGCAGTGATGGTCTGGCCGGAAGGCAGGACGCTGACTTCGAGTGTCTTCATGGACTCGCGGAGCCGGGCGGCCAGCCGGCGGGCGCCGGACGTGCCGGTGCCGGGCAGGAGCAGGCAGAATTCTTCGCCGCCGACCCGGCCGGCGACATCGGCGCGGCGGATCTGGCTGGTGAGGAATTTTCCGAAACAGCGAATGACCTCGTCGCCGGCGGCATGGCCGAGATGGTCATTGACGGCCTTGAAGTGGTCGAGGTCGATGATGATCAGGCTGGCAGCTGTGCTGCCGCTACGGCCGTCGCAATAGTGCTGGACCGCCTCTTCAAAGGCGCGGCGTGTCTTCAGGCCGGTGAGGAAGTCATGATCGGCATCTTCACGCACCGCCTGCAGGCGCTGCATCGCGCAGACGGAAACGAGCGCGCCGCCGACCGCGATGACAGACAGGGTGCTGAGCATCGTCATGGCGAGCCAGTAGGCCGAGGCGAAAAAGGTGTCAGGCGTGATCAGCTGGCCGTATACCGTCGCCGTCGAGATGACGGTGAAATTGACGACGCAAAGTGTATAGGCTGCGAGCACTGCAGAGCCGGCCCAGGACTGTCGTTGGATACCCCAGAGGCAGAACGTGCCGACGGCCAGCATCGTGCCGTGGATCAGGTTCAGGATCAGGATGCGGGCGCCAAGGTCGCCGGACATGGCCTGGATTGCCACGGCGCAGATTACACTGATGATGCCGAGCGAGGACAGCATGCCCCATGGCGTGCGCCGCTCGAAGGCGCTGCAGGCGCCATGCACCAGCATGGTAATGCCGAAAGCGTAGCAGGCATTGTTCAGTGCGGCATTCGCAATCGTGTCCTTGGCGAGGACGTAGTGGTTCAAGGTGAACCCGATGGCGCACATGGAAAAGGCGAGCGCGAAGACGAGCGCGGCGCGGTCTTTCCGGTTGTAATACCAGAAAGACAGGAAAATGGCGCACATGCATCCTGCAATGGCCGGAATTGAAAAGCCGATAGCGGCTGCCTGGTTCAACTGATTACTCCTGCAATGAGTCGTGCAGGTTCATACTTAACAGTCTTTAGGTAAGCAAAGGTTTATCCGGCGGCGAAAATTGCGCTGCGCCGCCGGATTGCCCGATCGGGTCAGACCCCGAGACTGACGCCGAGACGCGAAATTGCATGGACGAAATTGTTCGGCGCGATCTGGATGTCGCCGGTCCATTCAATGTCGGGGAAGCGGGCGAGGATCTGCCGGTAGGCGCTTTCAAGCTGCATGTTGGCGACCCGCTGGCCAAGGCAGACATGCGGACCCATGCCGAACGCCAGATGGTCTTTTGCATTGGCGCGTGTGACGTCAAACCGGTCAGGATTGTCGAAGATGGCCGGGTCGCGGTTGGCGGCGCCGTAATACATCACGATCTTTTCGCCCTCAGCGATTTTCTGGCCGTGGATTTCGGCGTCTTCGGTGGCTGTGCGGCGCATGTAGATTACAGGGGAGACCATGCGGATCGCTTCGTGCACCATATTTGGAATGAGCGAAGGGTCCTCTATAAGCTTCTGTTTCTGCTCTGGAAACTCCGTCAGAAGCTTCATCGTTCCGGACAGGGAGTTGCGGGTCGTGTCATTGCCGGCAAAGACGATGAGCAACCAGGAGCCGTCGAGCATCTCGTCGGACAGTTTCTCGCCCTCGATCTCGGCATTGGCGATCGCGGAGAGAAGGTCATTTTTCGGGTTCTTGCGCCGATCCTGCAGGACGGCTTTTCCGAACTCGAACATGTCGAGCACGTTCTGGACGAAATTGCCGAAGAAGACCGGGTCGATCTCTTCGCCCTTGCGCAGCGTGTCGGCCGAGACTTCGAGATAATGCATCCACTGGATCAGCTTGGGCCGGTCAGCCTCGTCCACGCCGAGGATCTCACACAATGTGAACAGGGGCAGCTCGGCTGAGAAGTGCTCCACCATGTCGATCGGGCCGCCGGTGTCACGGGCCTTCGCTTCCATCGCGTCCAGCAGGCTGGCAACCTTCACATCCACCTTCTTGCGTAGTTCGGCGATATAGGCGGGCGTAAAGAAGGGCATATGCTCGCGCCGCAGCGGCATATGGTAAGGCTGATCAAGGCAGATCATCGTGTCGAGCGACGCACGGTGCAGCAGCGGGTGGCGCGCATCGGCGCTGCCATAGTTCATCAATATGCCGCCTTTCTGGGACGAGAAGGCTTTCGTGTTGAGCTCGGCGGCGCGGATGTCCTTGTAGTCGGTCAGCGCCCAGAAGCCTGCGCCCTCGGCCTCGTCATGCCAGCAGACAGGGGCTGTGTTGCGCATCTCGGCGAAAGCGTCGAAAGGCTGGCCCCTGGTAAAGAGGTCAATGTCGGTCAGATCGGCCGCCGGGGCAGCTGCAAAGACGGGTTCATATTTATGGCCCTTGCGGGTGTCGGCTTCTTCCTGTGCGGTTTCGCTCACATTCGTCAGCATGGCACGTTTCCTCCGGTCTGATTTTTTATTGGTTGCCGCAATCTCCCAGAATTGGGCGTATTCGCCAAGCAGTGACGCTGGGAGAGGCGGCCAGCCGCTGCTGGCTGCCCGGTCAGCGATCTGTCGTCGAGTGGGCGGCCTGGCGTGCCAGGACGAGGGCGCCTGTGATCCCGGCATCATCGCCGAGGCCGGGTGGCACAATGAAGTATCCGAAATCCCGGCCGAGAGGGCCGGTTGTGACATAGCCGGAGAGGCGTTTGCGCGTCTGCTCGCGGAGCGCTTCGATCAGGCCCGGCGTTTTCATCACGCCGCCGCCAAAGATGATGCGGCCCGGCATGTGGGTCAGGATGATGGTTGCGGCAAGTTGCGAGAGGTATTCTGCTTCCAGTGCGATCTCTGCCTTCCCAAGAGATGACAGGTTCTGGCCCCAGCGATCGAGGATGGCAGGTCCGCAGGCGAGGCCTTCAAGGCAATCGCCATGATACGGGCAACGCCCGGTATAGGGGTCGCGGGCAAGGTCATGCCGCACCTGGATATGACCCATTTCATAGTGCCCGATGCCGCCGCGAACCCGGCCATCATGCACGATGCCTGCACCGATGCCGGTGCCGACCGTGACATAGGCCAGCGTCTTCTGGTGCTGGCCTGCGCCATGGACGTATTCGCCGAGACAGGCGCCTGAGACATCGCTCTCAAGCTTGATCGGCACACGATAATGCGAGAGGGCGCGGATATAGGATGCCCCGGCCCAGCCCGGTTTGGGCGTATTGAGAAGGGCGCCATAGCTTGCAGAGTGCCGGTTGATATCGACCGGGCCGAAGGAGGCTACGCCGATGGCCGAGATGGATTTCTGCCGGTCGAGAAATGCGCGCACCCGGCTGAACGTCTCTTGCGGTGTTGTCGTCGGAATCTCTATGCGGTCACGAATGTAGGCGGGGTGCTCTGCAACCGCGCATACAAATTTGGTCCCACCTGCTTCGATGCCAGCCAGCATGAATCGTCTCCCCGCGCCTGCTCAAGGTGCCCCGGACCAACATTCCGGCAAAAACCTTAAACGTCCGTGACAGCCAGGTCCGCGCCAAGGACTGCGCGGGCGATAACAATTTCTGATGCAGGACTGGGCAATCGGTTGCAACGCACCAGATGTAACCAGAATGACAAGGATGAGGGCATGACGATAGCGAGTTCCGCCCGCCAGGAGCCCCCCGCCTGGTGGAAAGGTGCGGTGATTTACCAGGTCTACCCACGCAGCTTCCGCGACACGCGCGGCGACGGCATTGGCGACCTTCAGGGCATCATCGACGGGCTGGATCATATTGCGTCGCTCGGCGTAGATGCGGTGTGGTTGTCACCCTTCTTTACCTCGCCCATGAAGGATTATGGCTATGACGTCGCTGATTATTGCGATGTCGACCCGATGTTCGGCACGCTGGATGATTTTGACCGCCTGATCGGAAAGGCGCACAGGCTCGGCCTGAAGATCATCATTGACCAGGTCTATTCGCACACGTCGGACGCGCATGCCTGGTTCGAGGAGAGCCGGCAGGACCAGACCAATTCAAAGGCCGACTGGTATGTCTGGGCCGACCCGAAAGAGGATGGCTCGCCGCCGAATAACTGGCAGGCGGTGTTTGGTGGACCGAGCTGGGAATGGGACGGGCGGCGCCAGCAATACTACTTCCATAATTTCCTCGTCTCACAGCCGGACCTCAACCTGCACAATCGGGCTGTGCAGGATGCATTGCTGGAGGCTGCGAAGTTCTGGCTTGACCGGGGTGTTGATGGCTTCCGGCTCGATGCGATCAATTTCGCAATGCATGACCGCTCACTCGCGGACAATCCACCATCGGGCCTGCCGATGGAAAAAGTCACGCGTCCGTTTGACATGCAGCTCCATACGAACAGCATGTCGCAGCCTGAGATCCCGCTTTTCCTTGAGCGGGTGCGTGGCCTGCTCGACCGGTATGACGCTAGTTTCAGTGTCGCCGAAGTTGTTGGCGCCAATGCGATTGATGAGATGAAACGCTTCACCGCAGGCGATACGCGGATGCACTCGGCCTATAATTTCGACTTTCTATATGCTGAGTCCCTGTCGCCGGACCGGGTGCGGCGGTCATTGGAGCAATGGGGCGGCGAGCAGGGCGAGGGATGGCCGAGCTGGGCGTTCTCGAACCATGACGCACCGCGTGCTGTATCTCGCTGGGCCGCCCCGGCAGACCGCAAGCAGGCGGCAGACCTGTTGATGTTGTTATTGCTGGGCCTTCGCGGCAATGCCTTCATCTATCAGGGCGAGGAACTCGGCCTGCCGCAGGCGCATGTCCCTTTTGAACACCTGAAAGACCCTGAAGCCATCGCCAACTGGCCGCGCACACTCGGCCGCGACGGGGCTCGCACACCAATGCCGTGGGTGTCGGGGGCGCTGAATTCGGGATTTTCGAGCGGAACGCCCTGGCTGCCGGTCGATCCTGTTCAGGATGGTCTTGCCATCGACCAGCAGGAAGACGAGCCGGCTTCCAGTCTCAATGTGACGCGCTCGCTGATCCGTCTGCGCCGCAACTTACCGGCTCTCCGGCTTGGTAGCCTGACCTTCCTGGAAGCGCCTGAAGGCGTGATTGCTTTCCAGAGGAACAATGACGGCGAAGTTGTGTTCTGTGTGGTCAATGTTGGTGCAAGGGAGATCAACTATTCACTTGAAACTGCAAATGCAGGTCAAGTCATTGCAAACGAGACCGGTAGTGTTAACGGTGATCTTCTCTTGCCGAGTTGTCTTGCGCCTTGGTCTGGGTATTGGGCGGTTGAGCGGTCGACCGTGTAAGGGATGACGGCATGACAGGTAGAAATTCTCGTTCGGATAGAAAGGCGACGCGCCTTGAAGACCTCGCCAAAAGGGCAGGTGTTTCGATATCGACGGTGTCGCGGGCGCTGAATGACAGTTCAGCCATCAATCGGCGCACCAAACAGGCCATCTGGGAGTTGGCGCGCGAACTTGATTATCCGTTCCGTCAGCGTATGCCAGCCGGGCCGATTGGTGCGGAGGCGACCATCGCGGTGGTCGTGCCAACACCTCAGGGGCGAAGCGGGCATGTGTATGACCCATTCTGCTTCCAGTTGCTGTCCGGGGTCGCGGCCGCAGCCCGTGAGCGCAATTGCGACATGCTGGTCAGCCACATCACGCCGTCAAACTATGACGACCTCGCCTTCGCCATGAGTACCAGCCGCGCGGAAGGGGTTATCTTCATTGGCCAGAGTTCGCTTCACCTGGACTTCAACAGGCTGGCGGCCAAGGATACGCGTTTCGTTGTCTGGGGCGCTGAGCTGCCAGAACAAGCCTATTGCGCTATCGGTAGCGACAATCTCCTCGGCGGTCGGCGCGCGACGTCCCATCTCGTCCGGCTTGGTCGCCGCAGGATCGTCTTTCTGGGGGATACGCAAGCCCATGAGGCGACGCAGCGTCATCGCGGCTATCTCGAGGCGCTTGAAGAGGCTGGTCTCGAAGCGCGGACGGATTTTTTCCTGCCGGTACATTTTGACGTTGAGGCGGCAGAAGCGGCAATCCATAGCCTGATCGAGCAGGGCATTGAGTTTGACGCCATTGTTGCCGCGTCAGACCTGATTGCTCTTGGGGCGATGCGAGCCTTGCAGGCGACCGGGCGCCGGGTGCCCGAAGATGTCGCCGTGGTGGGCTATGATGATGTGCCGTTCAGCCGGTTGGCCCGGCCATCCCTGACGACAATTTCGCAGGACACAGCGAAGGCGGGGCGTATGCTGGTTTCCAAACTCATCGACGCTGTGGGCGGGTCACGCCGTTCTGAGCGCTCGCCGACTGATCTTATCGTGCGCGCCTCCTGTGGTGGCTGATAGCGCTAACTTATGCTTTTAAAACCACTTCACCTCGGCGGTGAGTCCCTCTAGCCTGCCTGAAAAGAACAAGACTTCAGGGAGGATAAGCGGATGACGGACAATGCCCGGACGCCCGATCACAAGGCCTATTGGAAATCGACGGTCAGGCTGACACTTGGCCTCCTGGTCATCTGGTTTGCTGTGTCCTACGGCGCTGGCATCCTGTTCCGTGACTGGCTGGACCAGATCTCGATTGGCGGGGCGCCGCTCGGCTTCTGGTTCGCCCAGCAAGGCTCGATCTATGTCTTCGTCGGCCTCATCTTCTATTATTGCTGGGCGATGGCGCGCCTCGAACGCAAATTCGGCGTGAAGGGCTAGGGCGATGGATCCGAGCTTCTGGACGTATTTTTTCGTTATCACGACATTCGGCCTCTATATCGGCATCGCTGTCTGGGCGCGGGCGGGCTCGACCAATGATTTCTATGTCGCCGGGCATGGCGTCCATCCCGTCGTCAATGGCATGGCCACGGCGGCAGACTGGATGTCCGCGGCCAGCTTCCTGTCGATGGCGGGGCTGATTGCCTTTATGGGCTATGGTGGTTCGGTCTACCTGATGGGCTGGACGGGCGGTTATGTGCTGCTGGCCCTGCTGCTCGCGCCCTTCCTCAGGGAGTTCGGCAAGTTCACTGTGCCTGACTTTGTCGGCGACCGGTACTATTCGACGACGGCGCGTGTGATCGCTGTGGTCTGCGCGCTGATGGTCTCATTCACCTATATTGCAGGCCAGATGAAGGGCGTTGGGGTGGCGTTCTCCGGCTTTCTCGGCGTGCCGTTCGAATGGGGCATCGTGATCGGCATGGTGATCGTGTTCTTCTATGCAGTGCTCGGCGGAATGAAGGGCGTCACCTATACGCAGGTTGCGCAATATTGCGTGCTGATCTTCGCCTACACCGTGCCAGCGATTTTCATGTCGATCATCATCACGGGCAATCCGGTGCCCCAGCTCGGCTTCATCGGCGAGGCGAAAGGCGAGGGCATCTCGATGCTTGCCAAGCTGAACCAGGTCGTCACCGATCTCGGCTTCGTTGAATACACGCAGACCAACAAATCGATGATCGACGTGTTCTGTATCACGGCCGCGCTGATGTTCGGCACGGCGGGCCTGCCGCATGTCATCATCCGCTTCTTCACCGTGAAAAGCGCCGGGGCCGCACGCGTCTCGGCAGGGTGGGCGCTGGTTTTCATTGCCCTGCTCTATACGACGGCTCCGGCCGTCGGGGCCTTCGCGCGGATCAACTTCATAGATACGGTGAATGAGGCCACCTATATTGCCGATGATGAGGACTATGAAGCCCGCGCCGCAGAGATCGAGGCGGGCGGCGGCAAGCCGGTGCCGACCTGGTACAAGGATTGGGAAACGACCGGCCTGCTTGCCTATGAAGACCTCAATGGCGATGGCGTGATGCAGTATCGCGGGCCGGATGCCCCGGACGGCGTCGCCAATGAAGTTTCGCCCAATAATGATATCTTCGTGCTGGCCAATCCGCAGATTGCGGCCTTGCCCGGCTGGGTGATCGGGCTGGTGGTGGCTGGCGGCCTCGCGGCAGCCCTGTCGACAGCGGCGGGCCTGCTCATGGTAATCTCGTCAGCGGTCAGCCATGACCTATGCCGGCGCACCCTGTTCAAGGGGATGAACGACAGAACGGAGCTGCGCGTCGCGCGCGGCGCTGCGGCTGGCGCTGTCCTGGCGGCCGGGCTGCTCGGGATATTCTCCTCGCAGCTGGGCTTCGTCGCACAGGTCGTGGCGTTTGCCTTTGGCCTCGCAGCCGCGTCGCTCTTCCCGGTCATCTTCCTCGGCATTTTCTGGAAACGGATGAACAAGGAAGGCGCAATCGCGTCGATGTTGACCGGGCTGATCACGACCTTTGGCTATATCTACTGGTTCAAATTCGTCGATACGGACCCGGCCCACTGGCTGTTTGGCGTGTCGCCGGAAGGCATCGGCTTTGTCTTCATGTGGCTGGCTGCGGGTGTGGGGATCGCCACAGCGCTCATGACAAAAGCGCCGCCAGCCGAGACTCAGGACCTCGTTGAGGATATCCGCGTGCCGGGCATGCGAACGCCGCATGGTTCTGGCGACATGAACATGGCGCCTGCGGACTAGACCTCTATCGACCGCTCTGTTCGCAGGCGTGACTCGACTGCCTATCAGCGTCATAGTCGTCTGGCGGCGCTTAGCAGGGCACCGGGGAGGCGGCTTTGCCAGACGATACGACAAAACAGGCAGAGGCGCCCGGCTGGTCGAACTGGTCGGGTAATCAGGCGGCGACCCCCAGCCTGATCGCGGAACCGACAGACCTTGATGCCTTGAAATCCCTTGTCACTGGCGCGCCAGTAGGCGTGCGTGTGGTCGGGGCGGGTCATTCCTTCACACCTGTCGCTGCAACAGATGGCACGCTTGTGAAGCTTGACCGGATGGGCCTTGTTCACAGTGTCGACCTGGCCGCGAAAACAGCCTGGGTAAATGCCGGCGCGCGACTGAAGCATCTGTCGCCGCAGCTGGAGCATCATGGCCTCGCCTTCCGCAACCTGGGAGACATAAACGAGCAATCTCTGGCCGGGGCGATCTCCACCGCGACGCATGGTACGGGTGAGGGGCTGCCCTGCCTGTCGGCCGAAATCCTGGCGCTGAAAATCCTCATCGCCGAGGGGGAGCTGATCACTGTATCGAAGGCGGAAGATGCAGACCTCCTGAAGGCGGCGTCTGTATCGCTGGGTGCGCTTGGCATTCTGGTTGAGGCGCAGGTGCAGCTGGTCGACGCCTATCGCCTGCACCGGAAAACTTGGGCCGAGCCGTTGGACGGCCTGATTGGCCATGCCAGGGAGCGCTGGAAGAATTACCGGAATTACGAATTCTTCTACATGCCGTTCTCCGGTTATGGCGTCTGCATATCGCATGAGCTGACAGACGCGGCACCGACCGAGCGTCCGCCGATTGACGATGATGACGGCGTCCTCGGCCTGAAGCGGGCGCGGGACTATGCTGGCGACGATCTCAAGGCGCGGCGGGACTTTCTCGGCGCGGCGTTTGAGAAATTCGAGGGTGAGAATGTCATCGGCAATAGCTGGGAATTGCTGGCGAGTGAGCGCAATGTCCGCTTTAACGAGATGGAGTATCATCTGCCTGAGCGGGTTGGCCTGACCGTCTTCAAACAGGTGGTGCAGGTAATCGAGAAGAAGCGACCGGACGTGTTTTTCCCGATCGAGGTGCGCAAGACGCGGGGCGACAATGGCTGGCTCAGTCCGTTCAACGGGGGAGGCCGCATTTCCATTGCCGTCCATGCCTATCACGAGGACCAGTATGATTTCTTCTTTTCCGAGATCGAGCCGATTTTCCGCAAGGCTGGCGGGCGCCCGCACTGGGGCAAGCTGCACAGCCTGAAGGCGCGTGAACTGGCAGACCTCTATCCCGACTTCGTAAGCTTCTGCAAAACGCGCAACCAGCTTGATCCCAGGGGCAAGTTCCTGACGCCATATATGGGTGCCCTGTTTGGAGTGGCCCCATGAGCGTGACTGAGGCAGCAAGCTATTTTGAAGGCATGCAGACCGCCCTGTTCAAGGCAGGCATCGCAGAGCCGACGCTGGTCATTGACCGGGCACGGCTGAACCGGAATATCGACCAGCTGACCGCGCACCTGCCGGACGGCATGGGCTTCCGGATCGTTGCCAAGTCGCTGCCGTCACTGGCGCTGATACAGCACATTCGGGCGCGAGCAGGCACCGACAGGGTGATGACCTTCAACCTGCAGATGCTGGAGCTTATCGCGCGGGAAATGCCAGACGTCGATCAGCTGCTCGGCAAGCCGATGCCGGTGCAGGCGATGCGGACATTCTACGAGACCTGCCCGCCGGATGCGAAGGTGCAGTGGTTGATCGATACACCGGCGCGCCTGTCGCAATACATCGCGTTCGCAGAGGAAAGCGGCATCCATCTGCACCTGTCCCTGGAGCTGGATATCGGCCTGCATCGCGGCGGCTTTCCGGCCGACGAGGCTTTGGCATCCGCAGCTGAGACAATCCGCACAAGCAATCGGGTCAGCCTATCCGGCCTGATGGGCTATGAGCCACATGTCGCGAAGATGCCTGAAAAGGCTGGCCTGCGGGCAAAGGCGCTGGAGAGCGCGCGGGCGATATATACGCAGGCGAAAGCGCTGGCCGGGTGCATTGATGATCCGGCTATGGTGCAGCCCTGGGTGTTGAACACGGCGGGCAGCCCGACCTATCGTTTGTATAAAGATACCAGCCTCGCCAATGAAATCTCGGCCGGGTCTGTTCTCGTCAAGCCAACCGACTTCGATACTGACCTGCTCGCCGATCATGTCCCGGCAAGCTTCATCGCCGCGCCGGCTCTAAAAGTCCTGGACGGTGTGAATGTCGCCGGCTTTGACTTTCTGCCGGGGCGCACACCTGAAGTGCCTGAAGGCCACTCGAAAACGGTCTACACCTTTGGTGGCAACTGGATGGCGACACCGGTCTGGCCGAACGGGCTGGAGGTCAGTGAGAAATATGGCCGCTCCAGTAACCAGCAGATGCTGACAGGTCCGGCCGATGTGTCGCTGGCACCTGATGATTTTGTGTTTTTCCGGCCGAAACAGTCAGAGGCGGTGTTCCTGCAGTTCGGCGATATTGCCGTCTTCGAGCGCGGACGCATCGTTGAGCGCTGGCCCGTCTTCCCGGCATCTGCCTGATTTCTGTGCGCCTGACGTTGGGGCTGTCTGCTTGCCCAGTGAATTTCACGCGAGCGACCTGCGCGAAAGAATGAGGTTTTGCATTCGCGCGCGCTATGTCCTCGTATAGAAACTGATATCGACCAATCGGGAAGGCGGTCCTACGCATGGCAATCCTCGCCAGCATCTATCACCTCACGCATTACAAATATGACCGGCCAGTCAGTCTTGGCCCACAGATCATCCGGCTGAGGCCTGCGCCGCAATCGCGCACGCGCATCGTGTCGCACAGCCTGAAAGTGTCGCCGGGCGGTCATTTTGTCAGCCATCAGCAAGACCCGTATGGCAACTGGCTCGCCCGTTTCGTTTTCCCCGAGCCTGTCAGAGAGCTGAAGATCGAGGTCGATCTCGTCGCCGACATGACCGTCTACAACCCGTTCGATTTCTTCGTTGAAGAAGCCGCGCAGGACTGGCCGTTCACGTATTCAGAAGACTTTGCGCCTGACCTTGCAATCTATCTGAAGACCGAACCCGAAACGCCGAAATTCAAGGCGTTTTTCGACACGATCCCGCAGGGCAAGACAGGGACTGTGGACTATATCGTCGATATCAACCGGCGTGTGTCGGAAGCGGTGGACTATATCGTCCGCCTTGAACCGGGTGTGCAGACGCCGGAAGAGACGCTGACCATCGGGTCAGGCTCATGCCGGGATTCCAGCTGGTTGCTGGTGCAAGTGCTCCGGCGTCTCGGTATCGCGGCGCGTTTCGTGTCGGGGTACCTGATCCAGTTGAAACCGGACCTCGTGGCCCTCGATGGCCCGGCCGGGACAGACCATGATTTTACAGACCTTCATGCATGGGTCGAAGCTTATTTGCCAGGCGCTGGCTGGGTTGGCCTTGATCCGACATCGGGGCTGCTGACAGGCGAGAGCCACATCCCGCTGGCGGCGACACCGCACTACCGCAACGCAGCGCCGATTTCCGGCACGCTCGCCGGTAATCCGCAGGTCGAGTTTGATTTCGACATGCAGGTCAGGCGGGTCTCCGAGCATCCGCGGATTACCAAGCCGTTTTCCGATGAAAGCTGGGCGGAGCTCGACGCGCTCGGCAACAAGGTCGACGCGGTGCTGAAAGCCGAAGATGTGCGCCTCACCATGGGCGGCGAACCGACATTCATTTCCATCGATGATTTCGAAGCCGATGAGTGGAATACCGACGCTGTCGGGCCGACCAAACGTGGCCTCGCTGACCAGCTGATCCGAAAACTCCAGGCCCGCTTCGCGCCCGGCGGCTTCCTGCATTACGGGCAGGGTAAATGGTATCCGGGCGAAAGCCTGCCGCGCTGGACCTTCTCGCTCTACTGGCGCGCAGACGGCAAGCCGATCTGGTCTGACCCGGCGCTAATCGCGAAGGAAGACGAGACCCATGATGTCAGCGCTGAGGATGCAAGCCGGCTGACTTCGGCCATCGCAGCGACGCTGGGCCTACAGGACGACACGATCCTGCCGGCCTTCGAAGACCCGGCCCAGTGGATCCTCAAGGAAGGCTCGTTGCCGGAGAATGTCACGCCGGAGAATTCGAAGCTGAAAGATCCGGAAGAACGCGCCCGCATCGCACGGGTGTTTGAGCGCGGGCTGACCGAGCCATCCGGCTTTGTGCTGCCGGTCCAGCGCTGGCAGTCGAAGGCGATGCCCGGCCATCGCTGGCGCAGTGAAAAGTGGAAGCTGCGCCGGGGCAAGCTGTTCCTCGTGCCGGGCGATGCGCCTGTCGGCTATCGCCTGCCGCTGGAGTCGCTACCTTATGTGCCGCCAGCGCTCTATCCTTACATCAATATTGCTGACCCGACGGACCCGCGCGGACCGCTACCTGATTTTGACCTGCCAAGCGCTGCAGATCATGGCACGGCAGGCGAGCGCACGCAGAACGTTGCCCACCGGACCGAAGCGTCTGCCGGGCAGGACGTGCAGGAGCAGGTCGCCGATGTCTCGGGCATGACGGTCCGTACCGCGATCAGCGTCGAAGTGCGTGATGGCCGGCTGTGCGTGTTCATGCCGCCGGTCGAGGCGCTAGAGGACTATCTTGAGCTGGTAAGGGCGGCGGAGCTGGGCGCACAGCAACTCGGTATGCCAGTACATATTGAAGGCTACTCGCCGCCAACCGATCCGCGCCTGAATGTTATCCGGGTCGCGCCTGATCCGGGCGTCATCGAGGTGAACATCCACCCGGCGCACAACTGGCAGCAATGCGTGGAGACAACGCAGGTCATCTATGAAGAAGCGCGCCAGACGCGGCTCGGCGCTGACAAGTTCATGATTGACGGGCGCCATACAGGCACAGGCGGCGGCAATCATGTCGTGGTCGGCGGGGCGACGACGCTGGACAGCCCGTTCCTGCGCCGTCCGGACCTGCTGAAAAGCCTGCTGCTCCATTGGCAGCATCATCCATGCCTGTCCTATCTCTTCTCCGGCCTGTTTGTCGGGCCGACCAGCCAGGCACCGCGCATCGATGAAGCCCGCCATGACACGCTCTATGAGCTGGAGATTGCGCTGTCGCAGATTCCGAAGCCGGGGGAGGGCGAAGCCCCGCCGCCCTGGCTGCTCGACCGGCTACTCAGGAACTCGCTGATCGACGTGACGGGTAACACCCATCGCACCGAGATCTGCATCGACAAGCTGTTCTCGCCGGACGGGCCGACGGGGCGACTTGGCCTGGTCGAGTTCCGCGCCTTCGAGATGCCGCCCAATGCGCGCATGAGCCTTGCCCAGCAGCTGCTTATCCGGGCACTGATTGCGCGTTTCTGGCAGAGCCCTATTAGCGGAACGCCGGTGCGCTGGGGCACGATCCTGCATGACCGCTTCATGTTGCCGGAGTTTGTCTGGCAGGATTTCCTCGAAGTGCTGGCTGACCTGCGTGATCACGGCTTTGACCTGAAGCCGGAATGGTATGAAGCCCAGTTCGAGTTCCGCTTTCCGTTCTGCGGGGAGGTGACCTACGAGAATGCAGTTCTTGAACTCAGGCAGGCGATAGAGCCGTGGCATGTGCTGGGTGAAACCGGTGCGATTGGCGGGACGGTGCGCTATACGGACAGCTCCGCCGAACGCTTGCAGGTGAAGCTGAAGACGGGAGCGGAGGGGCGCTATGCCGTGACGTGCAATGGACGGCGTTTGCCACTTGCGCCGACAGGTGAGAATGGCACCTATGTCGCCGGCCTTCGCTACAAGGCGTGGGCACCGCCTGAGTCGTTACATCCGAGATTGCCTGTGAACACGCCGCTGACGATTGATATTCATGACACATGGTCGAACCGGGCCATTGGCGGTTGTGTCTATCATGTCGCTCATCCCGGCGGGCGCAATTATGAGACGTTTCCGGTCAACTCGAACGAAGCCGAAGCGCGCCGGCTGGCAAGGTTCGAGCCGCATGGGCACAAGCCGGGCAGCCATGTTCCCGATCTGGAACGCCCACACCCGGAATTCCCGCACACGCTGGACCTGCGCAGGCCGTCAGGCATCTAGACATGACCTTGCCGAACCTGCAGCCCGGTAGCGATCTCTCCGCCCTGATCGGCGCTTATTCAACGGCGCCCGGCGTACCGGATGAGCTGGTCGATGAGATGGGCCAGCTGCGACCGGCCTGGTCGCAATTTCTCGATCACCTGGCAGGTCATTCGCCGGAAACCATTGAACGCTGGTTCGCGCGGGGGGATGCGTACCTGCGCGACTCGGGCGTATTCCTGCGTCAGTATACGGATGATGAATCGTCTGAACGCCCATGGCCGCTCAGCCAGATACCGGTGCTGGTCCACGAAACAGAATGGGCGACGATCTGTGACGGGCTGATCCAGCGCGCAGACCTGCTGGAACAGGTGGTGGCAGACCTCTATGGCGAAAACCGGCTGGTCGCAGAAGGTTTCCTGCCCGGCAAGCTGATCGCGCAAAGCCCTGAATGGCTGCGCCCGCTTGTCGGCGTCAAGCCGCCGACGGGGCAGTATCTTCACTTCCTTGCCTTCGAGATCGGGCGCGGGCCGAATGGCCAGTGGTGGGTATTGAATGACAGGACACAGGCACCGTCTGGCGCTGGATACGCCCTCGAAAACAGGGTTGCCGCCTCGCGGATCTATTCAGAACTCTACGGCCAGGCGCGGGTCAAAAGACTGGCAGGATTCTTCAGGGATTTTCGCACCGAACTGCTCAATATGCGCCGCGCCCCGGACTCGCATGTCGCCATCCTGACGCCGGGGCCTTACAGCGAAACCTATTATGAGCACGCCTATATTGCGCGCTATCTCGGCCTGCTGCTGGTTGAAGGCGAGGACCTGACCGTCAGCAATGGAGAGGTTTGTGTGCGGACGGTCTCCGGCTTGCAACCGATTGATGTGCTGTGGCGCAGGCTGGACTCGGTTTTTGCCGATCCGCTTGAGCTTGAGGAAAGCTCCAAGCTCGGCACGGCGGGCCTTGTCGGGGCGTCGCGGCGCGGTTCGGTGTCGATGGTCAATGCGCTGGGCACCGGGGTGCTCGAAACCCGCGCCCTGATGGCCTTCCTGCCACGGATTGCGCGGCACTTGACGGGCGGCCCGCTGAAGCTGCCCAATATCGCGACCTGGTGGTGCGGGCAGGCGGCCGAGCGCAAGCATGTGCTGGACCATGTCGGTGAGATGATGATCGCGCCAGCCCTCTCGACCCGGATGCCTTTCGACCCGGATGAGACGACCTTTCTCGGTGGACAATTGCGCACGGGTGTGGCGCGCACACTGCAGCAACTGATCGAGGAGGAAGGCGACAATCTTGTCGGCCAGGAGGCGGTATCCTTCTCGACGTCGCCGGCCTGGGAGAATGGCAGGCTCGTGCCCCGCCCGATGAGCCTGCGCGTCTTCATGGTGCGCACCCGGACAGGCTGGTCAGTGATGCCAGGCGGCTTTGCGCGGATCGGGTCAGAGGCCGACACGACCGTGCTCAACATGCAGAAGGGCGGGTCGGTGGCTGATGTCTGGATCGTCAGCGACAATCCGGTCGAAGCCGACACGAATATTGGCGAGGAGGCGCGTGCCCAGCCCCGGGCGCGGCAAGGCGCGCTGCCGAGCAATGCAGCTGAAAACCTTTACTGGCTTGGCCGTTATGTCGAACGGGCAGAAGGGCTGGCACGGCTCAATCGTGCCTATCATGCGCGGCTCGCAGATGCTGAAGCGCCGACATCTCCGCTACTGAAGCATCTTGGCGGCTATATGAAATTCATCGGGCTCGCGCCTTCAGCGGCGATGCCAAGTGCGATCATCGAGGCGCTGGAGGGGGCATCCAGAACGGCTGGAAGCGTGCGCGACCGCCTCTCACCGGATGGCTGGGCGGCGATTTCGGAGCTGTTTGCCTCAGTCAAGGATGAAGGCTCCGCCCTCGGCGCGGGCGACGAAGCGGCGCGGCGCATGGTCTGGCTGCTGCGCCAGTCGAGCGGGTTCACCGGCCTTGTGCATGAAAACATGTACCGCTTTACCGAATGGCGTTTCCTCAGCCTCGGCCGCTCGCTCGAGCGGTTGATTGCGCTCGCGTCTGCACTGGCGAGCTTTCTCCACCCCAATGCGCCCGAAGGTGCACTTGATGTGGCGCTTGAATATGGCGACAGCACAATTTCACATCGCCGTCGCTATGCGTTCCAGGCGTCGCGCAATTCGGTGATTGACCTGCTGGCGCTCGACGCACTCAACCCGCGTTCGCTGATCTTCCATCTTGATGAGGTCCGGAACCATTGCGAAGTCCTGCCCGGCGCGCAGGTGAACGGCCACCCGTCCGATCTTTTCCGAAGCGTGTTGCGCGTCCACACCGGACTTGTCACGCGCCGCCCGGAAGAAATTGACACCAACACGCTGCTGGCGTTCCGGCGGGACGTGGCGGCGCTGTCCGATGCGCTCACTGCGGCGTATATGAGTTGATGCGATGCTGTACGATGTGAACCTGAAAATCTCTTACAGGTACCAGCGCCCTGTCCTGGCGGGGCGGCACCTGTTGCGTCTTGCCCCGCTGGACCTGCCAGGTGAGCAGCGGGCGATTGCCTCGACACTGGACGTGGTGCCGCGGGCCAGTGAACGCAGCCGCTACACGGATTTCTTCGGCAATAATGCGGTCGAGATCGTTTTCACGGAGGCCCACTCGAAGATCGACTTCCTGCTCAAGGCGCGGATCGAACGCCTGCTTTCCGGTCCGCCGCTCGATATGTCCCAGCCGCTCGACCGGATGGAGGCTGTTCTTGACCGGGTGCAGACGCTTGATCCGGCTTCGCCATTGCACTTCCTTGGCCGTTCGCCGCGTATACGGCCCAACAGCGTGCTACGCGATTTCGCGTCGGACCTCCTGGATGTGGACGTTACCGTACTGGAAGCTGTGCGGACGATCGGGCGCGCCCTGCACGAACAGATGACATTCGACGCGACGGCGACCTCGGTGGAGACACGCCATGAGGAAGCGTTCGAGAAACGTCATGGCGTCTGTCAGGATTTCAGCCACATCATGATCGCCGCCTTGCGCAGCATCGGGATTCCGTCCGGCTATGTCAGCGGTTTCCTGCGCACCAAGCCACCAGAAGGCCAGCCGCGAATGAGCGGCGCCGACGCCATGCATGCCTGGGTGCGGGCCTGGTGTGGGCCGGAAATGGGATGGGTCGAATATGATCCGACAAACGCGCTGGACGTCATGTCGGATCACATCGTTGTGGCGCGCGGGCGCGATTATTCGGATGTGTCGCCGGTCAAGGGCGTCCTGAAATCAACGGCTGCGCAGCACAGCTCCCAGGCCGTTGATGTGATTCCGCTGGACGCTGTTGAGAGCTGACCAGCGGAACCCTCTGATTTCAATCAGTCCGCGTCGGCCTCATTGGAGGAATAAGGGACGTATTGAAGCTTGTAGCATTGCGGCGTGCGTGGGGGTTTGATCTCGCTGGCGCACTGGTCGATGACGTGAGAGCGGGCTTCCGACAGGCGCATGCATTGCGAGTAGCCAAACTTGGCGGTGCAGCCACTGGCCGCCGCGCCGCGCAAGCTCATCGCTTCCTCGAAGGATTTGCCATTGCCACTGGACGACAGTTTGTACTGCTCCGTGACGACCCAGTCATAGTAGTCGAGTAACGCTTCAGACCGGTTTTCTGCCGACCACGGATTTGAAAAGTCCGGCATCTTGATCGGATTGTCAGAGACAGGTTTCACAGCGTTCACGGCTTTGATGCCGCTATCGATTTCAGCAATGAAGTTCGCATCCCGGTCCATGACTTCCACGCGCGTCGCCTGGGTGTTGAAGGTGCGGAAAATATCGTCCTTCAGCTTCACCCACCCGGCCTCTACGGGCTGGATCGGCACAAGCCACATCCGCACCTTGATGGCACGGTCTGAACCAAGGCGGCCCATCAGCGCTTCAGCCTCATCTGGCGACATTTTCAGGAACTTCACATCGCCCGGATTGACGATCTGGACCGCGTAATCGAGCCCGTCCGAACCGGCATCGTCGGCGTCATAGTCGAAATACATGTAGCTTGAGTAGATCCCAGCAACGGGAAACTGCTCCTTGTCGAAGTCATAGTCGCCGAGACGGGTATTGAACTGGACGTAATAGGCGTCATGAGCGAGGGCATCTTTTGCCCTCTGTTCGAAAGCAGGCCATGCTTCTTTGACAAAGCGGCGCTTTTCGAACTCATTCTCGAAACGCTTGTTTTCCGGCTTGATTATCATGTCGGCGACCGGTGCCGACTCGCCTGAAATCTGGTGATAGATGAGAGCGACATTGTCATCGGTGAGGCGTGCGCTCTTGTCCAGTTCGCCCTCGGCGTTGGCCGGTAAAGCGGAGAGGCTGAGGCATATGGCGATGGATGCCACCCCGGTCGAAGTGAACTTTCTTGTGAGTGTCTGAATTACTGGAGCAAGCATATGCTGCCTCCCTTTTCTGTTGCCCTTATTCCAGATCGCGTCGCATCGACGCGGACGCCCAACATAAAAAAGCGCCTATGACGGGATCAACAAAAAAATGGATAAAAGTTTATTTTGTAGAGGCTGACACCGTGGACAGGGCACTGCGCGCATCCAGTATCCGCTGCTGTGCTGCGGAGCTTTTCCAGGCGAAAGACCAGGGCAGGCCGAGACGGATGGCAGCATCTGCGGGAGGGCTGTTCTTGACTGGAACGCGCTCGGCCAGCTTGCCGATCGATTTGAGGGTCAGGCGCGCGGCTGGCGAGAGATCATATTCAGGTCCAAGCTCCAGCACGTCGCGGACGTCTGGCGGCAGGATCGAGACGGACGCATTTGCGAGGCTCGACTGCAGGGATCTGGGCACGGCTTTCGCGGCGCGGCCGGATTTCATGATGTCGAGGAATTCAGTGTTGATCGGATGCGGCTCGAAGCGTGGCAGGAGCTTGCCGAGCATGGCGTCGAAATCAGCAGGTTTGCGCAGGGGGGATTTGACGCCGTAGAGGCGGGCGACAGATTCGCCGCTTTCATAGAAGGCGCATTTTTCGTCATGAGAGACCGGTTTGACGAAGCGGTCATATGCGGTGAGGAATCCGTAACTTGCTGTCGCGCTGACCCAGTCGAGAAGTTCCACGTCGAGCGCCGCATAGGCTTCGCCGGACGGTGTCTCGCCCTTTACCTTCGCGTGCATGTTGGTGACGCCCTGGATGACGCGGCGCGCAGCGCTCTGCGGGCCGTACACCCCGACCATTGCAGCTGTGCCCGTCCGTTTGGAGCGGCCGACCGGGTCTGTCTTGAAGACCGAATGGTCCCAGACGCCGGAACGGATCCGGGCGTCTGCGAATTCGAGCAGGACAGCCGCGACCCCGCCAATGGCGAGTGCGATGGGGTTCTTGAAGACGCGCCACGACATGCTGTCCGGCGCCGCAAATGCCGGTTCACCGGCTGGTGACTGGAAGTCGATTTTCCAGCCGAGATAGGATGTCATCTTGTCCATGCCAAAGCTCCGGGTGAAAGGTCAGGCAGCTTGCAGGATAGCGCAGGCTTTGGTCTGTGTGCACCTGTTGGTTCTGCTAGTGGGTCATACTGTGCGGCTCGGTAAAAAAGCGGCGCCGGATCCGGAACTTGTCAACCGGATCCGGCACCTCGCAGTCTGCGTTTCCCGGGAGGAAATACCAGGTGACGCGTTCTTAGAATTTGTAGGCCAGTGACGCCCCATAGGTGCGTGGCTGACCTGCGAAGCGGAGCACGACGTTCGCGTTCGACGTGATCTGCTGCCAGTAATATTCATCCAGCAAATTCTTGCCCCAGAGGCTGACTTCCCAATTGTCATTCAGGCTATAAAGACCGATTGAGCCATTCACGACGCCATAGGAATCAATGTCGTAGAACGGGTCATCCGGATTGCCTGCGGTCGACTCGCTCTGCCAGCGGGCGGACAGCGTGCCGGTCAGGCCGAGTGTATCGGTCACTGGGCGATCATAGAGCAGGCTCAGGCTGAGCGTCTGTTCCGGGCTGTAGAGGAAAGGATCGCCCTGGTTGTTGGTCGGCAGGCCGAAGCTGTCAGAAGTGGGGAAATCGCCATACTCGGTATGCAGCAGGGTGATCCCGCCAATCGCGGTCAGATTAGGCGTGAGCAGGGCGGTGATTTCAGCATCGAGGCCATAAGCCTCGCCTTCCGGCGCATTCTGGAGGCGCGACAGGGCCCGATAGATCGGATCCGGGAAGAAGGATGCAACCTGCTTGTCCTTGTAGTCATAGTAGAAGAGCGAGGCATTGGCCTGGATCAGCCTGTCGAGCAGGCTGGCTTTCACGCCGACTTCATAAGCGGTCAGTTCTTCCTGTGTGGCCGGCAGGTTCTGCTCGGATTTTGATGCGGCGTTGACCGGTGTCGACGCGGCCTTGTAGCCGCGTGAGACGGAGGCGAACATCAGCAGGTCGTCAGTCGGCGTATAGTTGCCGACGACGCGCCACGAAACATTGTCTTCCGTCAGGTCGGAGCGGACTTCACCGAAGGAATTGGTTTCAAGGTCATAAGTGTTGCACTGGCCTTCCTCGAGCGCGGGCGGCGGCGATGCCAGCCCGTAAAGCCCTGTGAAGAAGACCCGGTTGAACACGTTGACGTTTGGTTGCATTGACCCGCCGACATCGCCGGAGCAGCCGACATAATCCTGGCTGTCTTCGGTGTAGCGAATGCCCGTCGTGAGCGAGAATTCAGGCGAAAGCGTCCAGTCGGCATTGGCGAAGATGCTCCAGGTCGTCGTTTCGAATTCGCCGGTGTCGTAATAGGTCTGGAATGAATTCAGCAGCTCGGCCGCTGTGTAGGGCTGTCCGGTTTCAGGATCGACATTGACCAGCGAGACGAGCCCGGCGAGCTCTGGCGGGAAGCCGAGAAGCGTCGGGTCGACGGTCAGGAGATAGGCGGCGGTGCTGACAAAATTGGAGTTGGCATTATCGCGCAGCAGGGTGCGGTTGGAGTCTGTAATCTCGTCCTTGCCGTAATAGCCACCGACGATCCAGTCTGCCATGCCGGTTGAGCCTTCAAAGCGCAACTCTTCACTGAAAGAGGTGATCTCGCCGTCGATATCCTGAATGAGGATCTGGTAAGGCACGCCCGACCAGTCGAGATTGGCTTCGCGTTCAAGCTCATTGTAGCCGGTCAGCGAGACAACCCGGAAATCGTCGGAAAAGTTGTAACTCACGCCGAGCTTATAGGCGTTGAAGCTGGAATCCTCTTCCAGCGGGCCATCCACACCCTGTCCAACCCCGATATCAGTTTCGCGGGCGCTGCGCGGAGCCCAATCCGCCTGCTTGGCATTGGTCGGGAAATTGTTCTGGATGAAGTCGAACAGGCCGGGCTCGAGAAAGCCCGATGCACTGGCAGGCCCGTTCGTGCCGGGGACAGTGAAGGTCGGGTCGGTGTTTGGCGTCAGACCGATCGCCTGCCCGCCAATCGTGTCGGAGGTGTTGGTCCAGCCATTCCACGACAGGTCGATATCGAGGTCTGGTGTCGGCTGGAAAGCGAGCGCGGCGCGGAAGCCGAGCTTGTCCTTCTTGCCGCGGTTTTCGCCGCGCGAAATCGATTCCTGCCAGCCCTTGTCGCTGGTTTCCTGGCGGAAGGCTACGCGGGCCTGCAGGGTATCGGCGATCGGAACGTTGAGCATGCCTTCGTAATTGAAGGTCTCGTAATTGCCGACATCGGCGGACAGCCGGGCTTCGAATTCATCGCCGGGCTTGTTGGTCACCATGTTGATCAGGCCGGCCGTAGTGTTGCGACCGAACAGCGTGCCTTGCGGGCCTTTCAGGACTTCGACGCGCTGGATGTCAAAGACCGGGCCGGAATTCATGAACGGGAAGGGGTAGGCAACTTCATCGACATAGGTGCCGACGGTCGAGGTGGCCGAGAGGTTGATCGTGTTGAAGCCGATGCCGCGCAGCGTGTAGGTCGGCACGCCCTGATAGGACTGCGACACCGAGAAGCTCGGAATGACCGATTGCAGGTCATCCACGCTGGTGACACGCAGGTCGCTGAGCTGGTCCTCGCCAAACGCCTGTATGTTCATGCCCACATCGTTGATGGATTCTTCGCGGCGCTGGGCTGTCACCTGGATGGAGGTGAGGCGCATACTGTCATCGGCCGGCTCGGCTTCTGTGGTGACGTCGACCGGCGCGTCAGTTTCCTGTGCGATGGCAAAAGGTGCGAGACCGGCCAGTATGATGAGCGATGAGCCGGAGACGAGGCTGCGGCGTAAAGTGACTTTGGAAACCATGTTTTCCTCCCTTGGGTCGCATCCGGTTGGTCCGGATGTCGAATGACCAGGAGACGGTCTCCAAAACCGTGGCATCGCACAAGCTATCGGAAATGACAGGGCTCAATAGCTATTACAGGATCAGAGCCTTAAAAGCAGCTTCGCCATGACGTTGCGCTGAACTTCGTTCGATCCGCCATAGATGGTGGCCGCGCGATTGTTGAGATAGCGCGGCATCGCCGTCAGGCTGTGGGCCGGACCGACCGGCTCGATATTGGCGCCCGGTTGCCTTGCTGCCATCTGCGAGACGTTGCCGTAAAGCCCCGCAGCTTCAAGGGCGAGCTCATCAATGCGTTGCAGCGTTTCTGTGCGCGCCGTCTTCAGCATTGACGAGGCGGGACCGGGATTGCCGCCGCTGGCAAGTGCGGCCGTGACGCGCTTCTCGGTAATGACGATGGATTCCAGCGCAATCTTCGTATCGGCATAGCGACGGGCAAAGGCCGGGTCGCTGGCCAGTTGTGTGCCGCCGCCAGCCGGTTCGGCATGGGCCATGACCAGGACGCGTTCCAATGCCGCCTCCAGTCCGGCTGAGGAACCGCCACCGCGCTCGAATTCGAGCAGGTATTTTGCGACCGTCCAGCCATCATCCTCTTCGCCGAGGCGGCCGGATTTCGGCACGCGGACATCATCGAAGAAGACCTGGTTGACCTCATGCTCACCGGCGATCGTGATGATCGGCTCAACCCGGATGCCCGGCGTTTTCATGTCGAGCAGCAGGAAGGTGATGCCCTGTTGCGGCTTGCCGTCTGATGAGGTGCGCACCAGGCAGAACATGCGATTGGCGTGATGGGCCTGCGTCGTCCAGATCTTGGAGCCGTTGAGGATATAGTCGTCGCCATCAGAGACGGCTTTCATCTGCAAGCTGGCAAGGTCTGAGCCTGAGCCGGGTTCCGAATAGCCCTGGCACCAATAGTCTTCTCCAGCGAGAATCCTGGGCAGGTAGAAGGCTTTCTGCTCCTCGGTGCCGTAGCCCATGATGCATGGGCCAACCATTTGCAGCCCCATCGGGGAAAGTGAGGGCGTGCCAGCGCGGGCACATTCGGAGGCGAAGATGTATTTCTGCATCTCGTCCCAGCCGGTGCCACCATATTCCTTCGGCCAGTGCGGTGCGGCCCAGCCCTTTTCGTTCAGGATTTTAAGCCAGGGCAGGTTGTGCTGCGGCTCACTGAAGGAGCTGGTATTGAGACGTCCGGCTTCGGCCAGTTCCGCGGGCAGATTCTCCTTCAGGAAAGTGCGAACCTCGTCGCGGAAATCTTCGTGTTTCTTGTCGAGTGAAAGTTTCATATGGCTCGCTCTCCCGTCAGTTTTGCAGGCAGGCTCTGGCTACCTTTGGGTCAAGCTTGCAGTGAGGGAAACAAACAGACAAGCTGCCAGTTATAATAGGTTGCTGTAGTTTCCTTCCCATGATCCCTGACTCGCCTTCCACATCGCTCGAAGAGCAGGTTGCCGCACTTGCGCGCGACGTGGCAGAGGCTGGCACCAGGCTCGAATTGCCATTCATCGCGGTGAGCCCGGATATCGGCAGCCCGGATGCCATGCGGGATGCCGATGGGCGACCATTCGCCGAATCCGTGTTTCGCTGGATCGATCCGGGGTTGGAATACTGGAAGGACCGGTCCTTTGCGCTGCGCTCATCCCTGGTACATGCAACGCGGACCTGCGCAGAGCCATTCTTCTTTAATGACGGTGCGCTCGGTAGCTGGCGGCCCAATTCGGCGATCGACCAGGCCAATGATCCGGACCAGTACCGAGAGGCGGGGATACGCGCCGCCATCATTGCGCCGGTTCACCTGCCGGGCGGTGCCATCGGCGCCGTCGTGTGGGCCTCTGATGCGCGTGTGGATATGCCATCGATCTTCAGGGACGAGGCGGAGCGGCTTCATGCGCTCGCTTTGCGTTTCATCGCCACATACCATGATGCACGGGCCATCGGACCGAAGGGCCCGGCTGTCCTTCTGACGCGGCGCGAGATCCAGTGCTTGAAATGGTCAGCTGCAGGAAAGACCGATGCGGAGATCGCGACCATCATCGACATCTCCGTTCCAACTGTTCGTTTTCACGTCACCAATGCGGCGCGTAAGCTCGGCGTGGCAGGCAAGGCGCAAGCGATCCACCGGGCCACAACGCTGGGCTATGTCGGCGGCGGCGACCAGGTGTAGTTAATCCGCCATGGGCAATTGTCGCCGCATCTGTGCGATTGCTTTAAATCCGACTGGCTAGGGTCTGGGCGTGTAGAACGCCAAGAGGCCAGGTCATCATGCAAATGTCACCACTCGTCACGTTGATCCTTTCGATCGCTTTCGGGGCCGCTGCGCTTGTCGGCGCGCGCCTCTGGCTCGGCGGCGGCAAGGATGTTGAAGTCGCCGCGCCAACAGAGCCGATTGTGGAGACAGCGCCTGTGCTGGTCGCCGTCCGGGAAATTCCGCGCGGGGTCAAGATTGATCCGGCCTGGTTCGAGATCGAAGACCGTCCTGCGGCCCGTATTCCACGCGGCGCCTTCGCATCAACGGATGCCCTGCTGGAGACAGGAGATGCGCGCCGCACGCTGGTCACGGTTTTTGCGGGCGAGACCCTGGCCGAAGACATGTTGCTTGCGCCGGGTATGCGCGCCTCGCTGTCGGCCAAGATCGAGCCGGGTTTCCGCGCCTTTTCTATCCGCACGACAGACGTGTCCGGTGTCGCTGGCTTTGTGCTGCCGGGTGACCGTGTCGATGTCATCTTCACCGAAGACTCTTCGCCGGAATCCAAGACGCTGAAACTGGTTTCGAAAGTCCTGTTGCAGAATGTCGAAGTGCTGGGCGTTGACCTGAATGACGACATGACCGGAGAAGATGCGAGCGTGTTCAAGACAGCGACGCTGGCCGTAACGCTGGATCAGGCACAGCAGCTATCGGTTGCGACGCAGACCGGGACGCTGTCTTTCGCCCTGCGCGGCAGCGCAGATGAGGAATTCCTGCAGGCTGATGCCGTGACGCTGGGCGATAAGCCGGAGGTGCGCCGGCAGGTGGCGTATGTGCCTCGACCGGCGGCGTTGAAAGCGCGCGGGCCATCATCATCAACGGTAGAAGTTGTGCTGGGCGAGCAAGTCTCGACGCATACGGTGCCCGTCAGCCAGTAGGTTGGTTTGACTGTTCGCGGTCCAGAGTCTCAGGTCTGGCTGAAGACGTACATCATTCTCACGACGGCTGGCATCATGAGTACGGCCAGCAGTGACGGGAAGACAAACAGGATCAGCGGCACGACGAGCTTGGCGGGCAGGGCGAGCGCTTTCTCTTCGGCATACAGCATACGCTTTTCTCGCATGTCGGCGGCAAACACCCGGAGCGTTTCACCGACACTCGTGCCAAGCTCTTCGGACTGGCGCAGCATGGTCGCGAGCGAACGAGCTTCATCGAGGCCAAGGCGATCTGCGAAATTCGACCATGCCTCCGTGCGCGCGCGGCCAGCCCGCGTTTCGAGGTTCATGATCTTGAGGTGGTCAGCAAGCGTCGGATAGCGCTGCACGAGTTCCTCGGCGACACGCTGGACAGCACCATCGAGGCTGAGGCCGGCTTCGACGCAGGCGACCATCAGGTCCATCATGTCCGGGAAGCCTTCGCGATACTGCGCTTCACGCTTGGAGACCTTTTTGTCGAGCAGGAAGGATGGTGCGACAAAACTCAGCACGGCAAGGGCAACCGAGCCCATGAGCAGGCCATTCTTCGGCATGGACTGGTCAATCAGGGGCCAGACGGCAAGCAGGAGGAGCTGCGGCAGCAGCAGGATGATGAAGCGGATGCCAATAAAGACGAACGGCGCTGCTTTTGAATAATAGCCGGCCTTCATCAGGCGCGTGCGCAGCTTGCTCAGCTCTTCGGAGTTCGGGTCTGTGACGCGTCGGCCAATGGTTTCTATGACGTTTTTCTTCGGCCGGGCGGGATAAGCGCTCGCCTTCGGTTTCCTGTTATCCCCCTTGAGGCGGTCGTTGACCTGGCGCTTGTCACGCACAGAACGGAACACCGTGCTGCCAAGAACAAGCATGGCGCTACCCATGACAATCATGATGATCGTGATAAGCGTCGTATCCGGTGAGGTTTGAACTGGCATATTGTTTGTCGCCTCAGACCTTGAAATTGATCATTTTGCGCATGACGAGATTGCCGATTGCCATCCAGGTGACACAACCGGCGAGACCGTACTGGACGGCCCTCTCGCCGATGACTTCGCCGTAGAAATGCGGGGTCATCATATGCATGGCCGCCATCACGATGAAGGGGGCCGATGTCAGGATCAGGGCTGAGGCGCGGCCCTCCGAGGAGGCGGCCTGAACCTTGAGACGCATCTTCTGGCGGGCCCGGACGGTATGCGCATTGACCTTCAGCAAGCTGGCGAGATTGCCGCCCGTCTTGGCTTGCAGACGGACCGTGGCGGCGAAAAGTTCGACATCCGGTTGCCTTGTGCGTTCAGCCAGTTTCCTGACGGCCTCCTCAAGGCTGGAGCCATAAGCGATTTCGTCGCCGGCGAGACCGAATTCGGACCCGATCGGATCTGGCATTTCGCGGCCAACAAGGGCAACAGCCGTCGGGACAGGGTGTCCGGCCTCAAGGCTGCGGACGATGACTTCGAGGGCGTCGGGCAATTGGGCGCCGAGCTTTTTCTCGCGCGCACCGGCTTTCATTTTCAGGAACAGGATTGGCACAAGGAAGCTGGCGACAAGCATGGCAGCTATCGAGACCGGTACGCTTTTCAGGAAAAAGAAGCTGATGCCCGCCGCGACGGCGCCGAGGCCTGCGGCCAGTCCGGCCCAGAGCACGGGCTGGAAGTTCAGGCCCGAACGGGTCACGAGGTCATTGAACCAGCGCAGGCTGAGGCGCTGGTTGCCATCCCGGTCGAGCCCGCGCTGGCGGCGCAGCTCGACGATAAGTTCGGCCACCGTTGCCTGGCTTTCCTTCACCTTGAGACGCTGGTTGATCTTGGTGCGCGCGACGGCTGACTTGCCAAAACCGAGAAGTGATTGCATCGCCATGAAAGCCGATGCGAAAGCAAAGACGTAGATGATAACCGAGACGTCCATCCGGGAGGCCTAGACCTGCAGGAGGGGCTTGGAGGGATCGAAATATTCGAGCGGCAGGTGCACCCCGCGCCGCTGCATCTCATCAAGGCATTTGGGGCGCAGGCCCGACGCGCGGAATTCCCCGACGACCTTGCCGTCTTCCTCTGTGCGCAGGCGGTTGAACGTGAAGATGTCCTGCATCTGGATAATATCGCCCTCCATGCCGGTGACTTCGGTGACATGGGTAATGCGGCGCGAACCGTCCGAAAGACGCTGGGCCTGGATGATGATGCCGATGGCGGACGCGATCTGGCCGCGAACCGCTTCGGATGAGATGCGCAGGCCACCCATTGCGACCATCTGTTCGAGCCGGCTGATCGCTTCGCGTGGATTGTTGGCGTGAATGGTGGCCATAGAGCCTTCGTGGCCGGTGTTCATGGCCTGCAGCATGTCGAAGGCTTCTTCGGAACGGACTTCGCCGAGGATGACGCGGTCGGGCCGCATACGCAGGGCGTTCTTCACGAGTTCGCGCTGGCGGATCTCGCCCTTGCCTTCGAGGTTAGGCGGACGGGTCTCCATGCGCGCGACGTGCGGTTGCTGGAGTTGCAGCTCGGCGGCGTCCTCGATGGTGATCAGGCGTTCCTTGTGGCTGATCGCCTTGGACAGCGCATTGAGCAGGGTTGTCTTGCCAGAGCCGGTGCCGCCGGAGATGATGCAGGTGACGCGGCATTTGACGGCAGCGTGCAGGAATTCTGCGACCTCTTTCGGCATCGCCTTGAAGCCGATCAGCTTTTCGAGGGTAAGCGGCTTCTTTGAGAATTTCCGGATTGAGACGAGCGGGCCGTCAATCGCGACAGGTTCGACAGCGGCGTTGACGCGCGAGCCATCAAGCAGGCGGGCATCGACCAGCGGCTGGCTTTCATCGACGCGGCGGCCAACAGCAGAGACGATGCGCGATACGATGCGGCGAAGGTGGGCATTGTCGCGGAACTTGGCTTCGGAAAGTTCGAGCTCGCCGTGGCGTTCGACATAGACCTGTTTGGCTCCGTTGATCAGGATGTCGGAGATGGTCGGGTCGGCCAGCAGGGGTTCGAGCGGGCCGAGACCGGTCATCTCGTCATAGACGCTGTCGGCGAACTGGCTGACTTCGGCCTGGTTCATCGGGATGCGCTCATCCCGGACAATCTCGATCACGAGACGGCGGACCTGACGGCGCATCTCGGTTTCGTCCAGCTTGTCGAGGACAGACAGGTCCAGTTCGTCGATCAGCCTGTTGTGGACGCGCAGCTTGGCCTCCAGCAGGTCGAAGGACGGGCCGGTAAAGTCTTCTTCATCCTCATCGGCGGCATTATCTGCGAGGCTGTCCTCATCAAGACTGAAAGTGCTGTCATCCTTTTCAGCCTTGATGACGTCGTCCTCGACCGGCTCGATGGTTTCGGGCGCGGCTTGTGATTTCGAGAGAAGTGAAAACCGGGCCATTATGCGCGTTTCCTTGCCTTGGGCGGTTGAAGCGTTGTCTCAGCCCCGCTTTCGAGACCGTCGATCAGCGTCGTGATGTCTCTCGCCAACCGGTTGCCGGGTTTGGCCTGGCTGACAGCCTGTCCAAAATTCACTGCGGTGAGGGCGGCGTCCCAGTCTGAAGAGATCGTCGCATAGACCGGTCGGCCAATCGCTTCTTCGGCCTGGGCGACGGTGACTGTGTTGCCGAAGACCTTGCGTGTCATACGGTTGAGAATGATGTGTGGGCGGATGGTGCCATCGGAAAGGTCTTCCAGCTCCTCTGCCCGGTTCCGCGCGGCATGAAGGGCCGGAACGGTGAGTTCACTCATCACGATTGTTTCGTCGGATCCTGTAACAACGGCGGGTGTCCACGGCGACGGCCAGCGGGGCAGGTCTATGACGACATGATCATAGTTCGAGCAGACCACATCCAGCACTTTGAGGATGGCTTCAGGCTTGATTGCGTTCCACATCCGATTCGAGCGCGGCGCGGCAAGCAAGTGAATGCCATTCTTGTGACGCGTGATGAAGGCTTGCAGCAAGGCATCATCAATCCGGTCGGCAGACTGGGTCAGCGCAGCCTGGTTAAGGTTTGAAGGGCAGTTCAGATAGGATGAGCAGGCACCATCGAAGAAGTCGAGATCGACAAGACAGACCTTGTTGCCCGTCTCGCGCTGACTGATCTGGTAGGCGATTTCCACCGCGATGAGTGTCGCCCCGGCGCCGCCAACCGATGGGGTCACGGTCCAGCATTTTCCGGCCGGGTTTTCGGCTGGCGCGTCATCCTTGCGGCCAACATGCGCGAGGGTTTCGCCCAGCAGGTCTGGTGTCACTGGCGCGTCCAGCATGTCCCAGCGCGACATGGAGAGGATGTGCTTTACCGCGAGAACCGGGACGTTCTGGCCGATCACGATGCCGGGCAGGGTGGGGGAGGTTTCGGACGCTTCGATCAGCAAACGGACAAGGTCAAAACTGCCATCGCTCTCGACCATGGCAATGCCGCCCGGATCGGAACGCGCGGCTGCGAGCGTGCTGGCAGCGTCTGCGTGCATGGTAACCGATATCGTGCCGAGCCGCTTCGCAGCCTCAGAGACATTGCTGTCCCATCGGGGGGCAAATACATGCAGCCGTGTGTCTGGCCTGGCTCTCGATGAGGCGCGCGTGTCACTCATGCGCAACGCCTCCTGAAACAGGCGCATGCACATAGCCGAGATCAGGCCGGTAGAGCTGGGCATCAATGTTGGCGTTGACGGCGCTGCCGTTGGGGCGGCGGGACTTGTCTTCCAGCGTGCCGAGCAGCAGGCGTTCGGCTTCGGACGGCTCGCGCAAATTCGTCAGCGGATCCTGCAGCTGTGTGCCGACAGGGGCCGGACGCACAAGGCGCGGCGTGATGATAATGACGAGCTCGGTCTCGTTCTCGCGAAAGCGGTTTGACCGGAACAGGGCACCGAGCACAGGCGCATCGCCGAGCCATGGGGTCTGGACCGATGTGCTGTCGATCGTGTTCTGGATCAGGCCGGCAATCGCGAAGCTTTCGCCGTCGGAGAGTTCGACCGTGGTGTTGGCCCGGCGCACGCTGAGCGCGGGGATTTCTACGTCGGACAGGCGGACCGAGTTGCGTGGGTCTAGCTGGCTGACTTCAGGCCGCACTTCAAGGCTCATGCGATTGTCCGACAGGATGGTTGGCGTGAAATCGAGGCTGACGCCGAATTCGCGGAACTGGATCGAGATCGTGTCCTCGTCGGCAGCAACGGGGACAGGAAACTCGCCGCCAGCAAGGAAGCTTGCGGTCTCACCTGAGCGCGCAACGAGGTTCGGTTCGGCGAGCGTGCGGATGATGCCTTTTTCTTCAAGTGCCTGCAGGAAAACGTCGATGTTCACATCACCGACCGCGCCGAGGATGGCCGCAATGGATTTTGGCGCTTCTCCAGACAAGAGGCCGGCACCGGTCGAGAAGAAGAAATCCCCGGCCTGGCTGACTTCGCTACCGAGACCGATTTCCTTCACGTCTTCGCGGGAAGCTTCAACGAAGCGGACTTCCAGCATGACCTGCTGCGGGCTGGTCACCTTGAGGGCGTTGATGACAGCATCCGGCGCATAGCTGCTGGCGATCTGGATGATCTCTGCGGAGGTGGCCTCATCTGGTACTTCGCCTCGCACATGCAGGCGCTGGGCGACGGTACGAAGATTGAGACGAATATCGGGGAAGAGGGCGGCGACATCTGACTGGATTGCACCAAGATCATGCTGGACGCGCACATCAATGACTTCGACCAGGTGGCCATCTGCGTCATAGACGAGAATGTTTGTCGCGCCGATCGAACGGCCCCGGACATAGAGGCGGTTGTCGGCTGTGGGCGAGGCGTCTGCGATCTCCGGCTGGGCGACGGCAATCCGCTTGAAAGGGCGGGCCACAGCGACGGGTGTTGAACGGTTGATGGTGACGGTGAGGTCTGTCTGGACAGGGCCGGCATTCATGGCGCTTGCCACGCTTGTGGTGTCACTGCCTGCCAGTTGGGGCGCCGCCATGCTGCTGCCAGGGTAAAGGCCGGTGCAGGCAAGGCAGGTGAGGCAAGCGATCAGCTTGCGAAGTGTCGTCAACATGGTCAGCCCCTGAACATTCTGTTCGGGCCGCAGGAAAAAGCGGCCAGCCCATCGCTCAGGGTTACAGGACTGCCATAAAGCCCGATTGAAACTCTCCGGGCAAACTTGTTCGAAATTTGCCCGATTGCAGTGAAGACTTGAAAAGATGGCAGCGGACGCAGCATCTGCGCCCGCCCGCCGATCAGCTTTTTACCGGGCCAACCCAGACCTGCTGGGCGTTGACAAATTCCATGATGCCATGCGGCCCGAGCTCACGTCCGAGACCGGATGATTTCGTGCCGCCAGAAGGCAGGCGCGGGTCGGTTTTGACGATGCCATTCACGCTGACCTGTCCGGCATCAATCTTAGCGGCCATTTCCTGCCCACGGGCCGTATCGGTCCAGACGCTTGCGGCGAGACCATATTCAGTATCGTTTGCCAGTTCGAGCGCGTGGGCTTCGTCCCTGGCGCACACCATCACGGCTACGGGGCCGAACGTCTCCTCGGTGAAGGCGCACATGCCGGGTTTCACGTCCGTCAGCAGGGTAACAGGATAGAAGAAGCCGTCGCCGTCTGGCAGTTCGCCGCCGAATTCGCAGGTGGCACCTTCAGTAATCGTCGTCTGCACCTGGCGATGAAGCTCCCGGCGCAGGTTTTCGCGGGCGATCGGGCCGACATCGGTATCAGGTTTTGCAGGATCGCCCACTTTTAGCGCTTTCAGACGCTCTGCAAGACGGGCCTTCATCGGCTCATATACCGCTTCTTCGACAATGATGCGCTTGGCCGCAATGCAGGACTGACCAGCATTGATAATGCGCGACAGGGTGAGCGTATCGGCCGCCTTATCGAGATCGGCATCGGCGAGCACGATGGACGGGTCCGAACCACCAAGTTCGAGCACAGCAGGCTTGATTTCCGAGCCTGCGATGGCGGCAACGGCGGCGCCGCCCTTCGACGAACCTGTGAAGGATACGCCGCGCACGCGCTTGTCGCGGAGCACGGCTTCGACACGGGGCGTTTCCAGCATAAGGGCCTGAAACAGCCCATCTGGTGCGCCTGCACCGGTAAAACAGCTCTCGATCGCTTCGGCGCAGCCCGGAATGTTGGGATCGTGTTTCATCAGACAGCTATTGCCAGCCATCAGTGCGGGCGCGGAAAACCGGAAAGCGAGCCAGAATGGCGCATTCCATGGCAGGATGCCGAGGATCGGGCCGATCGGGAGATGCTGGACATAGGACAGGGTCGCATCGGATTCGAGATCCTGCCGCGTCAGATAGGCTTCGGCATGGTCAGCATAATGCTCTGCGCACCAGGCTGATTTCTGAACCTCGCCAATCGCTTCCTTGGCCGGCTTGCCCATTTCCTCGGTCATGACGGGTGCAAGCGTGTCGATATTGTCGCGCATGTAAGCGGCGACGGCCTTCAGGAGCGCGCCGCGCTCTGCATAAGTTTTCTGTTTCCAGTCCTGATAGGCGTCGACGGCGGCAGCGAGTTTTGTCTCGACCGCCTGATCGCTATCGGGGGTAACGCTGCGCACGGTTTCACCGGTCGCCGGATTGACGGCTTTCAACATGATCTGTCTCCTGATGTCTGACGGCGCTTACTGTGTGGCCGTCTGCCCATTGGCGGATTTTGGTTTTGCTTTTTCGGCGGGTGCGGCTTTTGGCGGCTTGAGGGTGAACTCCTCTTTCAGGGAGAAGAAGCTCTCGCAGCCATCTTCCGTCACATAAAACGTGTCAGAGATGCCGACCGTCTTGTCGCCGTCGACGCCCCACACCCACGGAATGATGTGGAAGGTCATGCCCTCCTTCAGGATCTGCGGGTCGCCCTGCATCAGGCTGAGGATGTAGCCCTCATCCCAGCTTGGCGGAAAGGCGATGCCGATCGAGTAGCCAGAGCGGGTGATGAGCGAGCCGCCATGCTGGCCATCATTCACGATGTCACGGACGATCTTGTCCGCATCAGACACGGTCAGGCCGGGCTGAACGGCGGTGCGCAGCTCTCGCAAGGCTTTCTGCATCTGCTGCTCGGCACTTCGCATTGAGGCTGAGAGCTTGTCCTGCATCACGACGGTTCGCATCATGGCGGTGTGGTAGCGACGGTAGCAGCCGCCAACTTCGAGGAAGACGTGCTCGCCTTCCTTCACGGTGCGGCCTTCCCACGTCGCATGGCCAATCATGGAGCGCGGACCCGACGTGACATAGGGCATCACGGCTGGTGGTTCGCCGCCTGCTTCAAACATGGCGGCAGATATGGCGGCACCGATCTCGTTTTCGGTGACGCCGGGCCGGGCGATCTCGATGCCGGCTTTCATGCCGGCTTCGGTTGCACGGGCCGCCTTTTTCATGATCTCGATTTCAGGCTTCGACTTGCAGGCCCGGCCTTCTTCGACAATGCCGAAACAGTCCATCAGCTTGCCGCTTGTGAAGGCCGAATGGATCCTGTCCTGCTGATAGGCGGGAAGGAAATACGAGTTCCGCTCATAGCCAATCGTAGCGTTGTTGAGGCCGAATTCCCGGAAGCTTTCGATCAGGGTCTGGATGGCGTCGCCATTATCCGCGAAAGGCCGGGTCTTCTCGACCCAGGTGCGGGCATGGACGTTGGATTCCTCCATGTTCCGGGTGATCATGTAGCAATCCCCGTCCTGCGGCACGATCAGGGCCTGGAAGAAGGAATAGCCGGTCGTCTGGTAGTCCGTCATGTACATGATGTTTTCGGGGTCCGAGATCACCACCGCATCAAGCCGACGCGAGCGCATGCGATCTCGCAGACCTTCCAGCCGCCGCACATACTCTTCGTGCGGGAAGGTCATGTCGTCGCGCTGTCTCATGCGGGCACCATGACGGTCTGCATGGCCTTTTCGAGGATATCGAGACCTTCCTTGAGGTCTGCATCATTGATCGTCAGCGGCGGGATGAGCTTGATAACGCGGCCTTCACTGCCGCAGCCGCCAAGCAGAAGGCCCGTCTGGAAGCATTCAGCGACGACTTTTTTCGCAGCCGCGCCATCTTTCGTATCGAGGCCCTGCATCATGCCACGGCCGCGCACTTCCATCTTGCCAGTCGCCATTTTTGACAGGCGGTCGGCCATGATGTCGCCCTTGCGGCGGACCTCGGCCATGAACGTGTCGTCCTTGAAGTAATCCATGGCGACCTTGCCTGCGACGAAGGATATGCCCTGACCGCGGAAGGTGCCGGTGTGCTCGCCGGGTGACCAGTGCTTGTCATGCTCGGGTTTATTGAGGTTCATGGCGAGCGGCGTGCCAAAGCCGCCAATCCCCTTGGCGAGGGTGATGATGTCTGGATCAAGGTCCATGCCGTCGAAGCTGAAATAGGAGCCTGTGCGGCCGCAGCCTGCCTGGATGTCATCGATGATGAAGAGCGCACCTGTTTCCCGTGCGAACTTGCGCAGATCGGTGAGCCATTCTTTCGTCGCCACATTAACGCCGCCCTCGGCCTGGATCGCTTCCACCAGGATTGCCGCTGGCGGTTCATAGCCGGATGACGCGTCGGCATAGACAGCCTTGATAACGTCGAGCGGTTCGGCAAATGGCAGGCGCTGCACATGATTCAGCGGGACACCCGCAGCGTTGCGGTAATAGGCATTGGCGGTGGCGGCGAGGGCACCGACCGTCATGCCATGAAACCCATTGGTAAAAGCGATGACGCTTTTGCGGCCCGTGACACGGCGGGCAAGTTTCATCGCGGCCTCGACAGCGTTGGTGCCGGTCGGGCCGGTAAACTGCATCTTGTAGTCCATGCCGCGCGGTTTCATCACCGTGTCGATGAAAGCCTGCATGAACTCACGCTTGGTCGTGGTTGCCATGTCGAGGCTGTGAGGGATGCCGTCGGCCTGCATGAAGTCGATAATGGCGTCGCGCATCTTTGGATTGTTATGCCCGAAATTCAGCACCCCAGCACCGCCGAAGAAATCGATATAGGATTTGCCGGCCTCGTCGGTCTGTCGCGCATTCGAGGCTGATTTGAAGACGGTCGGATAAGATCGGCTATAGCCTCTGACGTCTGATTCCCAGCGGTCGAACAGTTCCATGTCTTTCTCCTTCTTGGCTTCGGTTTTGGCGTCGTCCTCAATCCTGTTGAGACGTTGACTGGTTTGGCAGCGGCGCGCCGACAAGGCGTGAATAGATGCGGGTGACGATCGGAAGCAGCCGGTCATTGAAGTCGTAACGCGGGCTGTGACACGGCTCATGATGGCCTTGTCCGTCGTCGGCGCCGATCAGGGCGAACGCGCCGGGTATCTGTTTCAGATAGTATGAGAAGTCCTCAGATGCCATGATCGGGACAGGAAGCGTGTCGAAGTTCCAACTCTCGCCAAGGTCTGAAGCAATGGCTTCACGCATGATTGCGGCAGCGTCCGGATGGTTGATCGTCGCATCGTAGCGCGGAAAAATCTCGACATTCGCCGTGACACCATAAGCGGCGGCGGCTGATGTGGCGATTTCCGTGATCATCGTGTCGATGCGGGCGCGATCATCGGGATTGGCGATGCGGATACTGCCTGCGAGTTTGGCGGTATCCGGTATGACGGTTTCGCCGCTCGGCGCTTCAATCGAGGTGACGCTCACCACGGCAGCATTCTGCGGGGTGATGCGCCGCGCGATGATCTGCTGCAGGGCCATGGTTACGGCTGAGGCGGCAAGCACCGGATCACGCGTATTTTCAGGTTGGCTGGCATGTCCGCCAGCGCCCTGAAGGTGAATGCGGAACGTGCCATTGCCGGCCATCACCGCCCCGTCCGGGCAGACAGCCTTGCCAAACGGTATCGCGGGCCAGTTGTGCCAGCCAAAGATGGCATCAAGCCCTTCGAGGGCGCCATCCTCGATCATCTTGCGGGCGCCATGCCCGCCTTCTTCAGCGGGCTGGAAGATCAGGGTGACAGGACCGGGCAGGTCAGCTTCGTGTGCTTTCAGCCAGGCGGCTGTCGACATCAGCGCCGCGGAATGCCCATCATGGCCACACGCGTGCATGCAGCCTTCATGGGTGGAGGCATAATCACGGCCGCTGGCTTCATTGATCGGGAGGGCATCTATGTCAGCGCGGAGGCCGATATGCCTGCCGGGCGCTGCCGGCGCCAGTTTGGCGACTGTCCCTGTCCCGGCACAAATGCGCCACGGTATGTCCAGCGCATCAAGCGAGGCCCGGATCGAGGCTGCGGTCTGTTCTTCCTGCCAGGGCAGTTCAGGGTGACGGTGGAGGCCGCGACGGAAATTTACCGACGCTTCAACGAGCGCTGGCCAATCTTTCGAGGGGTGCGCAGACCCCTGTTCGAAAATCAGTTTTTGCATGGCTCGAGCCTATAGGATGGAAGGCAGACTTCAACCGGCGATCTGCCATTCCGAAGATTATGAACTTTTCATCTTTCACAGGAAAAACCTGAAAAAAATCAAGCGTCAATAATTAGATAGTAAATGCAGTTCGAACGCCGTCCTGAGTGCCCGTATACCGGGCATCCGGGGCAGGATATGGCCGTCAGGCTTGCGCTTTCTGGTCCGCCTTGGCGAGCAGTGCCATGAAGTCGCTGGGCGTCGAGCGGGTCGATACATGATCGAATTCAGACTTCAGACCCTTGCGCATGGCATTGCTGAAAGCACGCCGTTCGAGGCGTTCTTCGACCGAGATCGGTCTATGTTGCGTATGCGGATCGTGTTGGGTCATTTGTCCTTTCCAATTATGCAACATCAACAAGCTCGGGGGGGCGGGGGTTCCGAAAATGTGGCTCTTCAACTGTGAACGAAACGCAGTGTGACATTAACCCTACATATGCCGGACAGCAGTGAAACGCGGCCCAATGAGCCGTTTCACAAGGGGCTGGCAGGGCTCTCGAAGGCAGTGGGCGAGCGGCCTCTCCACGTGGCGTTAGCAGAAGTTGACGGGCATGATTGACCTTGGCCGGCAAAACCCGGAAGGTCATGTTAGGAGACCTATCATGACCAAGAAATATCCTTTGAGGACAAAGCGTAAAGCCGAGACCCACAAGAAGATCGTTCGTGCTGCGCAGGAGATTTTCTACAGGAAGGGATATGATGCCACGACACTGGAAGAAATCGCTGCTGCTGCGGGCGTGCATGTCCAGACATTGTATCGTCACTTTGCCAACAAGCAGGAACTTGCCAGTTCCGGCGATCACCGCTGGTTCGAAGCATTTGAAAACTGGATCACATCCAGGGATCGAACAACGAACACGTTCGATTTCTGGCGTAGCTGGCTCGGCAAGACGTTTCGTTACCTCACCCATGATGGCGGTGAGCGTTACCGCAAGTACATCACGGTCCGTCACGCCAATCCTCCAATCCTTGGTGAACTATCAACGATTCGCGCGCGATATGAGGACCTTCTCTGCCTCTCGATTGCAGAAGATTTCGGGATGTCGCCGGAAGGCGCCAGCAAGCCGCGCCTTGTTGCCGGCATGCTATTGGCGGGCAGCAGCTATGTCTTACGCAGATTTGAGGTCGAGAATATCGACCTGGTCAAGGAAGCGGTGAACGTCGTCGATGAAGTCGAAGCGATGTTTGGGCATCTGATGGTCAGCCGCCAAACAGCGACATGAACTTTGCCCAGGGCACAAAGCGAACCGTAATGAAGATGGCCAGGAAGCTGCTGGCATAGCCAAGAAGCATCAACACGCCATCGCGTGCCACGAAAGCGAGGCCGAACAGCACAATGGCCCCGCCGGGTATGGCAACCGCGAACGGCACAAGCTCCAGCGGGATCATCAACAGGGCCAGGAAAATCACGACAATTGCCGCAATCCTGACGGACCACTGGCCGGTCAGGAAATCCAGCCGCTCGGAAATCAGCCGGTCGATCCGCTTCAGCCAGGGCTTGGCGCGTTTATCACCCTCTTTCAGCTTCTCTTTCGAGATGGAACGCTTCTTGATGAAGTCCGGCACCCAGATATGGCTGGCCCCAAAGATGATCTGGGCGCTGAAAAGGATAATAATCAGGCCGACAAGCATCGGGAGGCCGGGAATTGCACCGAGCGGCGGTATCACAACCAGCAGGCCGAGCAGGGCGATGACCGGTCCGAAAGACCTGTCGCCGAAAAGCTCGAGCACGGCCTCGAATGTGACCTTGTCGCCGTCTATTTCGTCGATCGCCCGCTCAAGTACGTTTTCAAGGGGGTCGTCTCGTGATGCCGTCATTGATTCTCGTGTGTCCACTCAGAACCTATTAAGCGCTCAATCCGGCATCCGGTTCATTCGGAGCAGAGTTTTCCGGGCGAAAGTATGTGGGCCAGCGTCCTGCGCATGGCCGGAACGAGTCTTTCCCGGTCGAGATTGGGGTGACGTAGCATTCGGGTGGAAAAGCCACCAAACAGGGTCATCATCATGTCTGTCCGCGCTTCGGCATCGTCAAGCTGCAGCTTGCCGCCGATCAGCTGGACGAGGCGCTGGCGGACATCATCGTCATGCCGGCGGACGATTTTTGCGATTTCCGGATTGCGCTGGCATTCGGCCAGCATTTCAAGGTTCAGCACGGACTGGAAATTGTCAGCTTCAGCGCGCAAGGATTGTGTGATGCGTTCAGCCATGAGGCAGGCAAGGTCTTCGGGGTCTGCGGCATCAAGTTCAGAAAATTTCTCGGCGACCTTGGCTGATTCCCGGTCGACGATCGCCGCAATGATCGCCTCCTTGTTCTGGAAATAATGGTAGATATGTCCTACGCTCATATCGGCTCTCTTGGCGATCTTGGCCATCCCCGATTGATGAAAACCATATTCCACAAAGCAACTGGACGCTGCGTCAAGGACCTGATCGATCCTTGCGGCACGCCGTTGGTCGGCGCCTGTCATCGGAGTGGTGGTTTTTTGCACTAAATAATTCCTCAATGGTCTTGACTTGGTGCGCTGCAACAATAGATAGAGCGTTCATTCTATTTATACGTTTGCGCGTTAAGTTCAAGAAATAATGAAGAACGGACGCAGAAGGACAAACAAACATGGTCCAGTTTTCCTCCCAAACTGCCCGGCGGTCGCTTGTTTCAGGCGTGATCGCTGCAACCCTCCTTGCGGGTGTCTCCGCGTGTGGCTCTTCTGAAGGGGGTGCTGAGGCAGCCTCGCAGCAGCAGATGCACACTGCGCGCGTTGAAGTCATGCGTGCGACGCCAACACGGATTGAAAGTGTCCGTGACCTGCCAGGACGTGCAACGGCCTATGCCGAAGCCGAAATCCGGCCGCAGGTAACCGGCATTATCGAGTCGCGTCATTTCACCGAAGGCGCGCAAGTCGAAGCCGGTCAGGAGCTCTACACAATCGACAGCGCTGAATATGCGTCAGCGGTTGAGAGCGCCAAGGCGGCATTGGCGCGTGCCGAGGCAACAGCTGCAACCGCCGCTGAAACGGCAAAGCGTTTCAAGCGCCTGTCCGACATCAACGCGGTCAGTCAGCAATCCTATGATGAGGCTGTCGCCACGCAGAAGCAGACCGAAGCCGATATAGCCATCCAGAAGGCCGCCTTGCAGCGGGCCCGGATCGATCTGGCGCGGACAACGGTGCGCGCACCGATCAGTGGCCAGATCGGCCGCTCATCAGTTACGCCGGGTGCTCTCGTCACGGCCAATCAGGCGACGGCACTTGCACGCATTGTGCAACTCGACCCGATCTATGTCGACCTGACAGCCTCCAGCTCTGAAATGTTGAAATGGAAGCAGGATGTTGCCCAGGGCAAGGTTCGTACAACGGGTGATACGGCTGCCGTACCGGTCAATGTCCATTTTGAGAACGGGACCACCTATCCCGAAACCGGCCGCCTGGAATTCAGCGAAGTCAGCGTCGACCAGGCTGCGGGCACCGTCATCGTGCGGGCCCAACTGCCGAACCCGGACGGTCTCCTGCTGCCGGGCATGTACGTGAAAGGGTCGTTCTCGGCTGGTGCCCTGAATGATGTCTACCTTGTTCCGCAAAAAGCGGTTCAGCGTACGCCGCGCGGTGAACCAACCGTGCTCGTCGTCAATGCTGAGGGGCAGGCTGAGCAGCGCATGCTTACGGTTCAGGGCACGCAGGATGGCGACTGGATTGTCATCTCCGGCTTGAGCGAAGGCGACCAGGTCATCACGAGTGGCTTCCAGTCCGTACGCGCTGGCGCGCCCGTCGATGTCATTCCATCCAATACCGCCGCCGTGACAGCAATGCGTGACAATCCAAGCGAAGTCGCACCGGAATAACGGACCCAAAACATGGCTAACTTTTTTATCGACAGGCCTATTTTCGCCTGGGTGATTGCTATTGTCATCATGCTGGCAGGGGTGATGTCCCTCAGGGCGCTTCCAATCGCACAGTATCCCGATATTGCGCCGACGACGATCAGTATCAATGCGAATTATCCGGGTGCATCCGCCAAGGCGGTCGAAGATTCGGTGACGCAGGTCATCGAGCAGCAGATGACAGGGCTGGATGGGCTTGACTATATCTCATCGACTTCGAGTTCGGCCGGTACGAGCACAATTACGGTAACGTTCCAGACGGGTACGGACCCCGATATTGCTCAGGTGCAGGTCCAGAACAAGCTGTCACTTGCGACACCGCTCCTGCCGGAGCAAGTGCAGCGCCAGGGCGTTGTGGTGAACAAGGCGAGTACAGGCTTCTTGCTAATTACCGCCCTTTATTCGCCTAACGGAACTTTCGATCAGACGGACATTGGCGATTATGTGCGGTCGAATATTTATGATCCGATTAGCCGTGTTGATGGCGTCGGACAGGTTCAGCAATTCGGCTCACAATATTCCATGCGGGTTTGGCTGGATCCGGACAAGCTGTCCCAGTTCAACATGACAGCGTCTGATGTTGTGTCCGCAATCAGGGCGCAGAATACTCAAATTTCTTCAGGCTCGCTGGGCTCTGAGCCAGCCACTGATGGGCAGGAAATAACAGCTACGATCACGCTACAATCCCTGCTTTCGACGCCTGAAGAATTCCGCAACCTTTTCATCCGCACCACGGCGCAAGGTGGGTCGGTGCGACTGAACGATGTGGCGCGTGTTGAAATTGGCGCCGAGAATTATTCCTTCGTATCCAAGTTCAATGGCTATCCTGCTTCTGGTTTTGCTGTTTCGCTCGCCACGGGCGCCAACGCGCTCGAGACCGCGGAAGCGGTCAAACACCAGGTCGAGCTGCTGTCGAAGGAATTTCCGGCGGACCTGGAGTATGCATTTCCGGTCGACACAACACCGTTTATCGAAACTTCTATCCACGAAGTCCAGAAGACACTTATGGAAGCGGTCGTACTCGTATTCCTTGTAATTCTCGTCTTCCTGCAAAGTCTGCGGGCTTCGTTCATTCCGATGATTGCGGTTCCCGTGGTGCTTCTTGGCACAATGGTCGTGCTGCTGGCGCTCGGTTTCTCGATCAACACTCTGACCATGTTTGCCATGGTACTCGCCATCGGCCTGCTTGTTGATGATGCGATCGTGGTGGTCGAGAACGTCGAACGAGTTATGGAAGAGGACGGGCTGGAACCGCGAGAGGCAACCCGAAAATCGATGAAGCAGATCACTGGCGCTCTTGTCGGGATCGCAGTCGTCCTGTCAGCCGTATTCGTACCCATGGCATTTTTCCCGGGGTCGGCTGGCCTGATTTACCGTCAGTTCTCAGTGACCATTGTAACCGCTATGGCGCTGTCGGTCGTTGTCGCGCTCATTCTGTCGCCAGCCTTGTGTGCGACGATCCTCAAGCGACCCAGTCACGACAAGTCCGGCTGGTTGGGCAAGCCCGCCGAAATCTTCAACAATGGATTCGACCGGGTTCGGGGCGGGTACGAAGCCATTGTCGACCGTGTCCTACGTCGTAGTTGGATTTTTGTTGGTGTTTTCGTCGTGATTGTTGCCTTTGTAGGTTTGGGCTTTGCGCGGTTGCCGAGTTCCTTCCTGCCGCAGGAAGATCAGGGGTCTTTTGTAACGCTCGTCCAGCTGCCTGCAGGCTCAAGCCTTGAGCGCACGACCAGTGTGATGGACGGTATCCAGGAACATTATAGCGAAGTGGTCGGCGATGACTTGAAGGGCATATTTACCTTGTCCGGGTTCAGCTTTGCTGGACGCGGTTCGAATAACGGGATTGCATTCGCGGCTCTTGAGGACTGGTCCCAGCGCACTGCCGCAGATGAGTCCGCCCAAGCAATCGCAGGTGCGGCTTCAGGCTATTTCTCCAGCTCTACAGATGCCCAGATATTTGCGATCGTTCCTCCACCGATCCCGCAACTTGGTAATTCCAGCGGGTTCGACATGTACCTCCAGGATGCCAGCGGTGAGGGGCATGATGGGCTCCTCGCTGCGCAGGGGCAGTTGCTTGGGACGGCGAACCAGCAATCGGTACTGACCGGCGTGCGGCCGAATGGGCTCGCCGACAGCCCACAGTTCAATATTGATGTCGACTATCAGAAAGCGCAGGCATTAGGTGTACCCGTCAGTGACGTGACCAACCTCCTTTCGGTTGCGTTTGGTGGCACATATGTGAACGACTTTCTCGACAGAGGCCGGATCAAACGGGTTTATGTTCAGGGCGTGTCAGACGCACGGATGCAACCAGAAGATCTTGGCGTTTGGCAGGTCCGGAATGGTAGTGGCGCAATGACTCCGGTTGAAGAAATCATCACAACCGGTTGGACCTATGGTTCCCCGCAATTGCAACGATATAATGGACTCCCTGCGGTTAACATTCAGGGAAATCCGGCTCCCGGCGTGAGCTCAGGGATCGCCATGGACCGGATGGAGCAACTGGTAAGCGAGATACCCGGAGGCTTCGATATGGAGTGGACCGGCATCAGCGCCCAGGAACGAGCAGCTGGCAACCAGGCCACGCTACTCTACGTGATTTCGATTCTGTTCGTATTCCTCTGTCTTGCAGCGCTGTATGAAAGCTGGGTTGTTCCAGTCGCGGTTCTTCTGGTTGCACCTCTGGGTGTGGCAGGCGCTGTACTGGCGGCGCATATGCGCGGTCTTGATAATGATGTCTTCTTCCAGGTTGCCTTGCTGACAGCTGTCGGACTGGCGTCCAAGAATGCCATCCTGATCGTGGAGTTTGCGAGGAACCTTGAAAAGCAGGGCGTTGAATTGCTCAAGGCAGTAGAGGAAGCTGTGCGCATGCGCTTCAGACCGATCATGATGACGAGCTTCGCGTTCGGGTTTGGTGTGCTTCCCCTCGCACTCAGCACGGGGGCTGGCGCGGCCGGGCGTGTTGCTATCGGTACGGCAGTTGTTGGTGGTATGATAACGGCTGTCATATTTGGACTGTTCTTTGCACCGCTGTTCTATGTGCTCGTTCGTAAACTTACCGGTGGCAAGAGTCTTGTCCCCGCAGACGCTTCGGAGACCCCAGCATGACCCGCATTGGATTGATGTCCGCAACCGCTCTGGCTGGACTTCTTCTCTCAGGCTGCATGTCGCTTGGTGATGACTATGTCGCCCCGGAGGCGCCTATCCCGGCCGCACTTCCGGTCGTTGATGATGCCGGCCAGGAAGTCGCGCCTCTGGTGTGGGAAGATGTTTTCCTGTCGCCAGAGCTTCGTGAGCTGGTCCAGCTGTCGCTCGACGAAAACCGTGACTTGCGGATCGCGGCTGGCAATGTGCAGCTTGCGCGTGCCCAGTACGGCATAACGCGAGCCCGTCGCGTACCGACTGTTTCGGCAAGCGGAAGCGTCACGGAAGGCGGAACGATCAATAATGGCGGCAATGCCGGTGGCGGGTTCGGCGACAGCGCTTCTGCCAATCTTGGCGTCACCGCTTTCGAACTCGATCTTTTCGGCCGTGTTTCCAGCCTCAACGAGGCGGCGCTTCAGTCGTACCTTGCAACTGAAGAGGGCGAGCGCGCCGCCAAGATTTCAATCGCTGCCACGGTGGGCGAGATCTGGATGCAGCTCGCCGCCGACAAGGCGCTGCTTGCGCTGGCCGAAGATACGGTCGATGTGCAATCGGAATCACTCGGCCTGACGGGTGAGCTGTTTGATGCAGGTGTCGCCACTGAACTCGATGTGCGCCGGGCCTCGGCAAGTGTCGAGACGGCGCGGGCGCAATCGGCGCAGTTTGCTGCGCGTGTCGAGCAGGATCTCAATGCCCTGCGGCTCGTTGTCGGGACGGAGTTGCCAGAGAACATCTATGACGCGGCACAGCTGACGCCGACGCCCTTGTCGGAAGATATACCTGTCGGACAGTCGTCGCTTGTCCTGCTCAAACGGCCGGACGTGCAGGCAGCCGAGCGCCAGCTGATGGCGGCAAATGCCAATATCGCCGCGGCGCGGGCCGCCTTTTTCCCGACTATCTCGCTGACGGGCAATGTGGGCTATGCCTCATCTGACCTTGGAGACCTGTTTGACGGATCTGCCGGTTGGAGTTTCGGGCCATCGATCAGCCTGCCAATCTTCGACGGGGGCCTGCGTCAGTCCAATCTCGACGTATCGGAAGCCCAGCAACAGATCGCCGTCGCCCAGTATGAGCAGGCTATCCAGTTTGCATTCCGGGACACCGCAGATGCGCTCGCCATTGCGCGGACGATTGACGATCGCGTCGGATCGCTAACCCGGCTTGTCGATGATACGTCAGTAACGCTCGATCTCTCGGATGAGCGTTTCCGTGTCGGCGTGGACGATTACCTCTCGGTGCTCGATTCGCAGCGCCTCTATTACGACGCACGCCAGCAACTTATCCAGGCGGAGCTTGACCGCAATCTCAACCTGATCGGACTGTACCGGGCGCTTGGCACCTGGCCTGAATAGGCAAGGGCTGCTCTAGCCATGTTTGACCCCGTCTATTCGGCGGGTGTCAGCTGGCCTTCCTTTTCAAGCTTACGCGCAACATCGCCTGGTGAACCGGTGCGCCTGGCCAGCAGGTTGTAGGCGCCCGGAACGAGCAGCAGCGTCACGAACCCTGCGGCGATCACGCCGGACAGGATGACAATGCCAATCGCCATGCGTGTCTCTGCACCTGCGCCAGAGGACAGGATCAGCGGCAGGGCGCTCGCAGCAGTAGTCAGCCCGGTCATCACGATCGGACGGAAGCGGACGCGCACAGCATGTTTCAGGGCCGCCTCGAACTCTTCGCCTTCATCGCGCAGCTGGTTGGCGAATTCGACGATGAGAATGCCGTTCTTGGCGGCAAGCCCGATCAGCATGATCAGGCCGATCTGTGTGTAGATGTTGAGCGTCTGGCCTGTCAGCCAGAGGCCAAGCAGGCCGCCGCCAACTGTCACCGGCACACACAGCATGATCACGGCAGGATGCACCCAGCTCTCGAACTGCGCCGCGAGCACGAGGAAGACGATCAGCAGGCCGATGGCAAAGACGAACATGATGGATGAGCCAGACGTCTTGAGATCAAGGGACTGTCCCTTGAAATCAATCGTTGCTTCGTCGGGCAGGACGTCGCGCGCAATGCGGACCATGTCGTCCAGCGCGGTGCCAAGCGGCACATTGTCCTCCAGGCCAGCCTCGATCGTTATGGCGCGAACGCGGTTGTAGCGGTTGAGCGTCCGGCTGTCGGCAAACTGGCTGATCTCGACGAGATTGGACAGAGGGATAAGCTGCCCTGTCCGCGAGGAGCGGACATAGATGTTCTGCACATCGTTCGGCGTATTCTGTTCTGACCTCAGCCCTTCCAGAATGACGTCATATTCTTCGCCATCGTCGATATAGGTGCCGACGCGCCGCGAGCCGAGCATCGTCTGGAGCGTATTGCCGATCTCGGCGACCGTGACACCAAGGTCGGAGGCGCGCTGGTAGTTGATGTTGATACGGTATTGCGGCTGGGTTTCCTTATAGTCCCAGTCAATATCGACCAGGCCGATATCCGCTTCTTCCACCGCGTCGACAAAGGTGTCCCGCCATTCAACAAGTTTCTCATAGGATGGGCCGCCAATAACGAATTGGACGGGTTTGCCATTGCCGCCGCCAAGTCCCTGTCTCATCAAGGCGAACGCGCGGATGCCGGGCAGGTCTGACAGCATCGCGTTGACTTCATTGATGACCTCCTGCGACGGACGGCGTTCGGACCAGTCCTTGAGGTTCACTACGATAACGCCAGAATTGAAGCCTGAGCCGAAGCCGGGCGCACGCACGAGCATCCGGTCGATATCTCCGTCACCGACATAGGGCAGGAGACGGCGCTCAATCTCATCGAAATAGCGTTCCATGAAGGCGAAGGATGCGCCTTCCGGACCTGTGATCCGAACAAAGAAAGAGCCGCGGTCTTCGACCGGGGCGTATTCGGACTGGAGCCGGGTGAATAGTGCCCATGAACCCGCGACAAGGCCGAGGAAAACCACTGCGAGCACGATAGGGCGATGAATGGTGTGGTCGATCAGGCGACCATAGGCGCGGCTGAGCTTGCTGAAAACGTGATCAATGAAACGGGGCAGCGCAGACAGAGGTCCCTTTGACTGCGTGTCATGCGGCTTCAACAGTTTCGAGGCCAGCATGGGTGTCAGGGTCAGCGCGGTAATGCTGGAGAAGAAGACAGCGGCCGCAATGGTGAGGGCGAACTCTGTGAAGAGCTGGCCAATATCGCCTTCCATGAAGGTGATCGGTACGAATACGGCAATCAGAACGGCCGTGGTGGCGACGACGGCAAAGCCGACCTGCTGCGAGCCGCGATAGGCAGCTACCAGCGGTGTCTCGTCTTCCTCTTCAATGCGCCGGTGAATGTTTTCGAGCACCACGATGGCATCATCCACCACAACGCCGATTGCCAGCACGAGCGCAAGCAGGGTCAGCAAATTGATGGAGAGACCGAGGGCATAGAGGACGGTAAATGTCGCAATGAGCGAGACAGGAACCGTGATTGCCGGAATCAGCGTGGCCCGCACGCTGCCGAGGAACAGGAAGATCACGATGGTGACGAGACCGACGGCAATGGCCAGTGTGGTGTAGACTTCCCGGATCGAGGCTTCGATGAAGACCGAGCTGTCATAGCTCTGATAGATCTGGATGCCGTCCGGAAGTGTCTCGTTGAGCCGCGCGGCCAGGTCACGTGCGGCAGCGGCAACTTCTACCGTGTTTGCTGTCGACTGTTTCATGATGCCGAGCCCGACCATCGGCTCACCATTGCCACGGAAAATGCTGCGATCCTCTTCGTTGCCGCGCTCGACCCGCGCGACGTCTCCGAGCCGGATCATGTAGCCATCCGCACCTTCGGCAAGGACGAGGTCGGCAAATTGTTCGGGGGTCCTGAAGGCGCGGTTGATGCGCATGGTGAACTCGCGTGAGCTCGATTCCAGCGACCCGGCAGGCGTTTCGATATTCTCGGCGCGCAAGGCCCCTTCAATATCGCCTACGGTGAGATTGCGCGCCGCAAGCGCGCGCCGGTCAATCCAGACACGCATGGCGTAATTGCGGGCACCACCTACGCGGACACGCGCCACACCGCTCAACGCGGCGAACCGGTCTGTCAGGTTGCGCTCGGCATAGTCGGACAGCTCAGGTGTGGTCAGGTTCTCGCTGGCAAGGTTGAGCCACATGATGACGTCGCCATCGGAGTCCGCTTTCTGGATCTCCGGCGGGTCTGACTCTGGCGGCAGGTTGTCGAGGGCGCTGGATATGCGGTCACGTATATCATTGGCCGCAGCATCAATGTCGCGCGATATGTCGAACTCGACTGTCACCCTGGAGCGACCGTCCGAGGAGGAAGAGTTTATGTTGAGAATGCCTTCGACGCCGGAAATGCGGTCTTCGATGATCTGTGTGATCCGCGTTTCAACAACACTGGCCGAAGCGCCAACATAATTGGTGTCGATCGAGACGATCGGCGCATCAATGTCGGGATATTCGCGCAGGGGCAGGCGCTGGAAGGAGACCAGGCCGAAGACGATCAGCAGGAGGATCAGAACGGCAGCAAAGACGGGGCGTTTGACGGAGACTTCAGACAGGACCATGGCGGATCAACCCGGCGAGGACGCAGACGAGGCTCCGACCGCCCCAGCCCTGCTGCCCGAACGCGAAGCCGGATCAAGAATCGCCTTGTCTTTTATGCTCAGTGCGCCACCGTCACGCACCTTGATGATGCCTTCGGTGACGAGGCGGTCACCCGGTACGAGACCGTTGATGACTTCCACGACATCGCCCTGGCGCAAGCCGACTTCTATTTCGGTGCGTTCTGCATAGGGCTGTCCGTCATGCGTGACGACCTTGTAGACAAAGAAGCGAGGCCCGAGCGCCTCGATCGCTTCTTCGGGTACGGCCAGCGCCGTACGTGGGCTGGCCTGCAGTGTGACATTCATGAACATGCCGGCTTTGAGCAGGAGGTCTTCATTCGGCAGAGTGGCCCTTACGCGGATCGACCGGCTCACCGGGTCGATTGCGTTGTCGATGCTTGTAAGGGCACCGGAAAAGGACTGGCCGGGGAGATCGGCAGTCGTTGCTGAAATCTCCGTGCCCGTTTCCAGCGACCGCAGGAAGATGGACGGGACGGAAAATTCGAGACGCATCTGGCTGTCATCAATCAGGGTCGCGACGACTGTTCCCGGCGACACATAGGAGCCAACGCTGATCTGGCGAAAACCGAGTACGCCGCTGAAAGGCGCGACGAGCACCCGGTCACGCTGCCGGGACTGGACGGCCCGAAGCTGGGCGGTCGCGTTATCATAGCTGCGCTGGGCTTCATCAAGTTCGGACCGCGACACGGCCTTGATGTCGACGAGTCTTTTGACGCGTTCGAGCTGGTTGCTCGCTTCTTCGCGATTAGCTTCCGCGGCTTCGACGAGGGCGCGCTGTTCGTTCTGGGTCAGCACGACGAGCGTCTTGCCTTCCGGCACACGCTCGCCATCCTCAAAATAGATCGCGGTAACGCGGTCCGCAGCATTCAGGGTAAGGTTCACCATTTCGCGGGGTTCGAGAGTGCCGATCGCTTCGATGCGGTTGGCGAAGGTCTGTTCTTCCAGCGTTTCGACAAACACAGCCGCGGCGCGGTCGCCCCTCTGGGCAAACGCAGGCTCGCCGCAGCTAGCGGCCACCAGCAAAATAGCGGTCAGCAATCGATACATTTATCCGTCCAAATCCGTTCACCCAGTCCCGTGTCATGTTCAGGGACATGCTTGTCCCCCCGCATTTGTCAATGCTGGCGAGGACGCGACGTCATTAAACATGAACAATTGCCGGGTCTGATATCACGATTGCGTGTAACGCCCGTTAAGCTCAGTTTATAACTTATCACGATCCGGGGCGTGTGCTGGACAAAACATCTCGTTCAATGTTCACTCCCGTGTATGGAACATACAGATTTTGATGTACTGATCGTTGGTGCTGGTCTCTCAGGTATCGGGGCGGCGTATCACCTCCAGGAAAAATGCCCTGGCAAGAGCTATGCAATCCTCGAAGGCCGCGAGGCCATTGGTGGTACGTGGGATCTGTTCAGGTATCCCGGGATCCGCTCCGACAGCGACATGCACACGCTCGGCTACATCTTCAAACCATGGAATGAGCGCAAGGCGATTGCGGATGGTCCATCGATCCTGAAATACGTAAGAGAGACGGCCGAAGAAAACGGTATCGACCAGCATATCCAGTTCAACCGCCTTGTCCGCAAGGCGAGCTGGGATTCCGGCACCTCTACCTGGACCGTCGAAGCGGAGGACGCAAAGACGGGCGCCATGTCCACGCTGACCTGCCGCTTCCTTTATATGTGTTCGGGCTATTACTCGTATGAAGGCGGCTACAAGCCTGACTTTCCCGGCGAAGCGGCTTTCAAGGGCAACGTCATCCATCCGCAAAACTGGCCGGAAGACCTCGACTATGCTGGCAAGAAGGTGGTTGTGATCGGCTCCGGGGCGACGGCCGTGACCCTGGTGCCGGAGATGGCGAAAGAGGCGGGCCACGTCACGATGCTGCAGCGTTCACCGACCTATGTTGTGTCGCGCCCGGCGGAAGACGCGATGGCCAACAAATTGCGCAAATTCCTGCCGCACAAACTCGCTTACGGTCTGACACGCTGGCGTAACGTCCTGTTTCAGATGTTCTTTTTCAACGTGGCGCGCAAGCGTCCGGCGAAAACCAAGGAAAAGATCATCGCTCTGGCCCAGAACGAGCTGGGGCCCGACTTCGATGTCGCAACGCATTTCACGCCATCCTACAATCCATGGGACCAGCGCTTGTGCCTTGTGCCGGACAGTGACCTGTTCAAGTCGCTCAAGGAGGGCTCTTCATCGGTTGTGACCGATCATATCGAGACGTTTACAGAGCAGGGTATCCAGTTGAAGTCTGGCGAGACACTTGATGCAGACATCATTGTTTCGGCGACGGGGCTGAAGCTCGTCTTCCTTGGTGGCATGGATGTCGAAGTGGACGGGAAACTGATCGATCCGTCCGAAATACACGGATATCGCGGGCTGATGTTTGAGGGCATTCCGAACCTCGCATCGACGTTTGGCTATACGAATGCCTCATGGACGCTGAAGGCTGACCTGACAGGCGACTTCGTCACGCGCCTGCTGCGTTATATGGACAGGAATGGCTATGTTGAAGCGCGCCCTGAAGCTGAAGGCGAGGTCGGCGATGAGCCCTGGCTCGATTTTTCCTCAGGCTATGTCGCCCGCGCCATGGAGAAATTTCCAAAGCAGGGCCGGGAGACGCCGTGGCGCCTGCACCAAAACTACCTGAAGGACATTTTCCTGCTGCGGCATGCGAATTTTTCCGATGGCGTTCTGAAATTTCGCAAGGCCCAGAGCGAGCGCGAACCCGCCCAAACGCTGCCGCCGGCCCCTGTTGCTGCTGAGTAGGCCCCGTCTGCGACTGCAATAACGGATCAAACAATCTTGAACGCATCGCCTCATCAGCGTATGTGCGTCGCCAATGCCGCCTTAGCTCAGTTGGTTAGAGCGCTGGTTTGTGGAACCAGAGGTCCTCCGTTCAAGCCGGAGAGGCGGTACCATTTTCAGGAATTCTGGTTGTTTGTGGCGCTTTCTTGGCAATTGTACGGCCTCAATAAAGCGGACCGTGTGGATTGTTGTATTTGAGCCGCGCCGATCAAAAAAACTGGAAGTTTCAGATTATTTACGCCAATCTCGCCTCGTCTATGGAACAAAACTTCTGTAGACGAGTAATCACACGGAATGGTCCGTTAGTCTCTGCGGTCGGTGAGCAATAGTGCTCATGCGGCTCACAAAAGGGGATGAGTATGAAAAAAACTCTGATGTGCGCGACAGCCGCGGCCGCTCTGGCGTCTGCTGGTAATGTTGCAGTAGCCCAGGACGGTTGGTACGGTCGTGCTGATCTCGGCTACGTTTTTGAAGGTCGTCTAGACCACGATCCTGAGCCGAATTCGTTGTATTCGCTCGGTGGTGATTCGGATTCTGACGAATTGCTGGCCGGTGATCTTGGCATTGGCTACGGATTTGCCAATGGCTTCCGCCTCGAATCAGTTTTCGGGTATCGCGGTGGCACTCTCGATCCTGATGGTGTCGTAAATGGTGGTCCTGCGGTCGATACGCCGCCGGTCTTCTACGATGAAGGTTCGAACGGCAAGGTCCAAGTTTACGACCTGATGTTCAACGGTCTTTACGACTTTAACCAAGCTGGCGCTGTCCAGCCATATCTGGGTGCCGGTATCGGTGTTGCCCAGGTGAACGCAAAAGCAAGCTCGCTCCGCGCGGGTGTTGTGAACGGTACTGGAGGTGTCGACACCTTCACCGCGAACGGCTTTAGCGACAAGGACACGGCGCTTGCCTACCAGTTCCTTGCTGGTATCGGTTATGACATTACGGAACAGCTGACTTTCGATGTTGGCTACAAGTATTTTGTCACTGACGATCTCGACTTTGACGGTCGTGGCCCTAATGGTGGACCAGTTGCTTACGAAGGCACCTACCAGGATCACACGGCAACTGTTGGTCTGCGGTATCAGTTCGCTGCGCCGCCACCACCACCAGCGCCGCCACCACCGCCACCGCCACCACCTCCGCCGCCACCACCGCCTCCACCTCCGCCGCCACCACCACCGCCGACGGAAACGACACAGGCACCAGTGGCTGCATGTTCCACGCTTAATCAGGCCTTCGTGGTCTACTTCGAGTGGGACAATTCCGATCTGACCAGCCAGGCTTCGGCTGTTATCGATCAGGCTGTTGCCAACATCCGTGCACGTGAAGACTGTGCGCCGGGTTCGGTGACGATTGTTGGTCACACCGATACGTCGGGTGCGACGGCTTACAACGCACGTCTGTCGACGCGTCGTGCAGCTTCCGTTGCTTCTGCTCTCACGAGCCGTGGCATTGCTGCTTCGATGATCTCGACCGAAGGCCGTGGTGAGAGCGATCTCGCCAAAGCGACCCGCGATGGTGTTCGCGAGCCTCTGAACCGTCGTTCGGAAGTTACGATCATCGTCCGCTAAGCGGTTGATCTGAATAAGTAATCAGGAAATGGCCCGGCTATCGTCGGGCCATTTTCTTTTGCGCGGAAGAAAAATTCCACAGCAGTATTGCTCGAGTGTCGACCTCACCAGCTGGCCGCGCCTAGGCATCCTCAACGAAAAGGGCGACCCTTGTAAAAGAGCCGCCCTCATGAATTTGGAAAGACCCTTAGGCCCTGCCTGATTGTTGCGCCTATTCGCTGGCGTCGCGCGTCAGGTCCAGTGCGTCTGTCTTTCCGACCGCCGCCAGTGCGAAGGCATATTCGATCGCCGTTTCCTTCAGGCCCTCGAAGCGTCCCGTGGAGCCGCCATGGCCCGCATCCATATTGATACGTAGAAAGTAAGGCCCGGCTTCCGGGGCTTCATGACGAAGCTTTGCCGCCCATTTGGATGGCTCCCAATAGGTGACGCGCGGATCAGAAAGGCCACCCGTAATCAGCATGGCCGGATAGTCCTGATCTGACACCTGATCGTAAGGGCTGTAGGCGAGGATGGTGTCATAGGCGGCGGCGTCGGTCAGCGGGTTCCCCCATTCCGGCCATTCCGGCGGTGTCAGGGGCAGGCTTTCATCCGACATGGTGTTTATGACATCGACGAAGGGGACAGCCGCGATAATGCCGCCAAACAGTTCCGGGTCCATATTGGCTGCAGCGCCCATGAGCAGGCCACCGGCCGAGCCGCCATGGCCGACCACGCGGCCAGCTGCGCCATAGCCATTATCGACTAGGTGACGCCCGGCGGAAATGTAATCCTTGAAGGTGTTATCCTTCTTTTCCATCTTGCCATCGAGATACCACTGGTAGCCCTTGGCCTGCGAGCCGCGAACATGGGCGATGGCGTAGATGAAGCCGCGATCGACCAGCGACAGGCGCGAGGTGGAGAAACTCGCCGGGATGGTGATGCCATAGGAGCCATAGCCATAAAGCAGCAGCGGGGCGGACCCGTCCACAGGCGTATCAGCTCGGCGCAGGATGGTCACAGGGATCTGTTCACCGTCCCAGGCCGGGGCCTGAATCCGCTCCACGACATAGTCATCGGCGTCGTGGCCAGACGGCACTTCACGTGTCTTGCGCAGGATGCGCTCACGCGTCGCCATGTCGTAATCATAGGTCTGGTCAGGTACGGCGGGTGATTCGTAGTCATAACGCATGACGGTGGAATCAAACTCGCCAGAACCGGAGAGCCCGAGATCATAGGCTTGCTCGTCCATGGAGATAGTGTGCTCGTCGCCGCTCGTGCGCTCACGGATGACGATGCGGGGCAGGGCATCTTCGCGTTCGAGCCGGACCAGATAGTCCTTATACGCATCAAGGCCGAGAATCAGCGTGCCGGGGCGGTGCGGGATGACTTCTTCCCAGTTCTCGCGTCCGGGTGCATCGACCGGCGCTTTCATCAGCTTGAAGTCAACAGCACCGTCAGCATTGGTCAGGATATAAAACGCGTCATTCCAATGGGTTATGGAGTATTCCTCGTCTTCCTTGCGGGGCGCAATAAGCTTTAGATCAGGCGTTACGGCATCGGCCGGGAAGACATAGATCTCGCCGGAGGTGTGCCCGCCGGTTTCGATCGTGATGAAGTCTTCCGATTCGGTCTTGTCGACGCCGACAAAGAAGCCGGGATCAGGCTCGCGGTAGATTTCAACGTCCATGCCGGTTTCCAGGTTGCGCTGGAAGACTGCGGTCGGCCGACCATTCTCATCGCGTTCGACCCAGTAGAGCAGGTCAGAATTGGCGCCCCAGACAAAGCTGCCATAAGTCCCTTCAATCGGCGTGCCGACGGCGGCACCCGTTTCGATATTCCGGACGCTGATCGTATAATATTCACTACCCTGCGTATCGATGGCGGAGGCCAGCAGCATGTGGTCAGGCGACTGGTCGAGGCCGCGGATCGAGAAGTAGGTCGCATCCTCGGCTTCCGCGTCGCCGTCGAACAGCACGGTTTCCGGCGCATCGTCGACAAATGCCTGATCGGCCGGCTTGCGCGCAAAGATCGGGTATTCGCCGCCCTCGCGGTAGCGCACATAATAGGCGTAAGGCCCGTCCTTGCTGGGCACCGAACTGTCATCTTCCTTGATCCGTCCGCGCATTTCGGCAAACAGCGTTTCCCGAAGCGCCTCGGTCGGGTCTTCAAGGCTCGCCTTGGTGTAGGCGTTTTCTGCTTCGAGATATTCGCGGATGTCGGCGCGTAGCACGCTCGGGTCGCGCATCACTTTCTGCCAGTTGTCATCCTTCATCCACTGGTACGGGTCGGTGCGGGTACGTCCGACCTGTTCAGTTGTGACCGGCTCGCGCTTGGCGACTGGCGGGGTCAATGCCGGTTGCGGGCTAAGTTCGGTCGAGGCGGTTTCTGTCATGGAATCTGTCAGGGCTGTGGTCTCTGTTGGAGTGGTGCAGGCCGTCATGAGGGCCGATCCGGCAACGCTGGCCAGGAGGAGAGTCAGACGCATTGAAGGTCTCCGCTTTTATCGAAAAACGAAAACTTACAAGCTTCTGGCCGCCTGTCCAGCGGTTGATCTGATTGTCAGGCGGGTTTGAAGTCGAGAACGACACCATTGATGCACCAGCGCTCACCCGTGGGTGGCGGGCCATCCTTGAAGACGTGACCCATATGCAGCCCGCAAGTGGCGCAATGGCACTCGGTCCGGGGAAGGATCATCTTGAAATCCTTCTTGGTATCGACGGCGCTCTCACGGATCGGCTTGTAAAAGCTCGGCCAGCCCGTTCCCGAATCGAATTTGTGTTCGGAAGACCACAGCGGCGTGTCACACCCGACGCAATGATAGACGCCGTCGCGCTTTTCATCATTGTGGTTGCCGGGCGTGAAGGCCCGTTCGGTTCCGTCTTTGACGCCGACGCGAAACTGGTCTTCGGTGAGCTGTTCTCGCCACTCCTTTTCGGAGCGGGTGACGCGCTTGAAATTGTCGGCAGGCTTGGGGGGCAACATGGCGCTCGTCCTTCTGAAGGTTTCCTGCCTACCGATATAGGGCTGCGGCGGGGGCCATAAAGGGGCGGCCCCCCGCCTGCACTCAGTCGATGAGTTGCAGAGCGCCGGTTTTCCAGGCAGCGAGACAGTCGGTGGCGTCGTGATATGCGTCTGCCGCCACCAGCGTGGTATCGGTCATTCCACCACCACTGAAGCGCGGATCATCGCATTCATCATCATTGGCCCATTCGCTGGCATCGTCGCCGAAATTGACCCCATTGAACAGGATGCCATTGGCTGGCGGGTCGTCATATTCGGCGCTGGGATCAAAGTCTTCGAATAGGGATGCGGCGGAATCACTGCTCAGGAGTTCTTCCATCGAAGTATCGCCGGGGCCTCGCACATAGATGCCGCCTGTCTCGAAGGCGGCTTTGCAGTCGCTGGCGTCATGGCCGATATCGGAATCCAGGAAGCCGGTGCTTGTCATCTCCGGGCCGGCAAAGCGGACATCGTCGCACTCACCATCATTTGCGAACATGCCATTGTCGTCGCCGAAATCGGGAACGGGAGAGGATGCGGACCCATCCGCGGCGGATGGCGAACCGCTTGCAAGCGTGATCGTGCCTGCCTCGAAAGCGGCCTTGCAGTCACTGGCATCGTGCAGGGTATCGGCGTCATCGAGCATTTCGGCCATGCCCTCGCCCTCAAAGCGCGGGTCGTCGCATTCGACATCATTGGACCAGATGCCATTGTCATCGCCAAAGTCGATGCCTGAGGCGTCCTGTGCCATGGCGACAGGCAGCAGCGTAATCGCGGCACCTGCCAGCATGAGTGTCCGGAATGATTTTCCCATGGAAGTGTCCCCTTCTAAATGACCTTTCGGCCATGTTTGAGGGCATCTTCGGCAAAAGCAAGGCGGCTCCAGGCTTTTCAGGCACGCGGCGCGGCGTTGAGGCAAACGCGCCACAAAAAAGGCCGGACGTTGCCGCCCGGCCTGTTCAGTTCAGATTGCTCTGGACCTAGCCGTAAAGGACGGTCAGCGTTTCGGCCACGAGGGCCGGACGGTCCTGGCCTTCGACTTCTATGGTTGCTTCCATCCGCGTCTGCTTGCCGCCAGCCTTGGCTTCCACGGCGAGGCATTTCTGGCGCAGGCGCACCTTCGAGCCGACCGGGACCATATTGGTGAAGCGGACCTTGTCTGAGCCATAATTGATACCGCGGGTCGTGCCCTTGACGCTCATTACTTCGGCGCCAAGCATCGGCAGGAGTGACAGCGTCAGGAAGCCGTGGGCGATCGGGCCGCCGATCTCCTTGGTGGCGCGCTCGACATCGACATGGATCCACTGGTGGTCACCAGTGGCGTCCGCGAACTTGTTCACGCGGTCCTGGTCGATGGTGTGCCAGTCGGACACGCCGATTTCCTGGCCGGCGAGCGATTCGAGGTCTGCATAGTTCACGATTTTCGGATCAGCCATTTTCTCTTGTTTCCTCTGTAGGCAATTGAAGGTTTATGGCGCGCACTTTTGCGTCCCTTTTGGAGGACGCGCAAGCCGTGCGCCGGAAAGTCACTAGACGATGGTGCTGTCCATCTTGCCCCAATAGCGGTCTCGGACGAGGCGCTTGTAGAGCTTGCCGGTCGGATGGCGGGGCAGCTCGGGGTCGAAATCGATCGACTTCGGACATTTGATCTTGGCGAGTTTGGAACGGCAGAATTCAAGCAGTTCCTCTTCCAGTTCCTTGCCCGGTGTGATGCCAGCCTGGGGCTGGATGACCGCCTTTACCTCTTCGCCAAACTCATCATTCGGCACACCGATAACCGCGACGTCTGCGACTTTCGGGTGGGTAATCAGCACGTTCTCGGCTTCCTGCGGATAGATGTTCACGCCGCCGGAGATGATCATGAAGGCCTTGCGATCGGTGAGGTAAAGGAAGCCATCCCCATCGACACGGCCAACATCGCCGAGCGTCGACCATTCGGGATTGGCCGGGTTGAGCGCGTCCTTCGTTTTCTCCGGGTCATTGTGATAATTGGGCGGGTTCGTGCCGCCATAGTAAACGGTGCCCGCTTCGCCAACCGGCAGCTCGTGGCCTTCATCATCGCAGATATGAAGCTCGCCATGGACAGGTTTGCCGACAGAGCCCTTATGAGCCATCCAGTCGGTCGAATTGATCCAGGTCATGCCATTTCCTTCGGAGCCGGCATAATACTCCTCGATCACCGGGCCCCACCATTCGATCATCTGCTGCTTGACCGGGACAGGGCATGGCGCGGCCGCGTGGATGGCCGAGCGCAGCGAGGACACGTCGTATTTCTCACGCACTTCTTGCGGCAGCTTCAGCATCTTCACGAACATGGTCGGCACGAGCTGGGTGTGCGTCACCTTGTACTTCTCGACCAGCGCCAGGTATTTCTCCGGGTCGAACTTCTCCATGATGACCAGCGTCGCGCCAAAACGCGTGAACGTCATGCACCAGCGCAGCGGCGCGGCATGGTAAAGCGGGGCAGGCGACAGGTAGACCATGTCGTCGCCCTGCGCCTTGGCTAGCAGCTGGGCGAGCTGCATCAGGACATTGGACTCATCAATAGGAATATTGGGTTCAAGCGGCGGGCGGATGCCTTTGGGACGACCGGTGGTGCCTGACGAATACAGCATGTCGGCGCCGGCCATTTCATTGGAGATCGGCGTTGCAGGATACTTGCCGCGCAGGTCCTCCAGCGAACGATACCCTTCTATGGAACCGTCGATTGACCAGTAGGCTTCGCAGTCTGTGAGCGTGATCGCTTCGGTGGCAACGCCGGCAAGCCCGGCGGACGCGATCAGGACGCGCGCGCCGGAATCCTCGACGATGTATTGCACTTCGGGCGGCGTCAGGCGCGAGGAGATGCAGACATAATAGAGGCCCGATCGCTGGGCCGCCCAGGCAATCTCGAAGTATCGTGCGCTGTTTTCCGCGAAGATGGCGATTGTGTCGCCGGGATTGAGATTATGGTCGCGGAAGGCGTGGGCGAGCTGGTTGGAGCGGTCATCCAGCTGCTTGAAGGTGACCACTTCGCCGGAATTGGCCATGATATAGGCCGGTTTGTCGGGGTGCGATTTCGCAAAGTGGCTGGGGTGCATGGTGTCTCTTGTCCTCTCCGTGGCGGGCGCTGTCTCTGCTGCGCGTCTCGACTGTCGGAGAGTGTTTTACCAAGGCAGGTATCAACGTCCATGCCCGACGTAACGGAAGGCCGCTTTCAGGCGTGCCCGCCTTCGATGGCGTAGATGCGGCCGGGCCGTGCGGGCAGCACCGCGGCAGGCGTTTCGGGAAGCTGGATCAGGAGGCCGTGGCGGGTGAAGACGCCGGCGATATGGTCGGCCAGCGCGCCGACCCTGTCAGTCGCTGAACGGGCGGTCAGCCAGCTGAGGTGGGCATCCCTGAGGGCCTCGTCCTGCACCTGCGCTGCGGCAAGGGCTGTCAGGAGCGAGAGCTCGTCGCGGGTCATCCGTACACAGCCGGGCAGGGCAAGGCTGACCTTGCGACGCCCGTCATGGCCGATGAGCCGCGCCAGCGCCAGCATTGAGCCAAGCGCGGGCGGGCCGTCCTCTCCGAACACATTCTCATAGCCACGCACCAGGGTGCAGCAGCCCGCCCGGCCAACGGCGCAGGCCCTGAAGCTCCACACCGCCAATCCGGCTCCCCGTCCAAGTTCAGCGAGACTGGCAGAGGGCAGGAAGGCGTTTGATGACATCGCAGAGGGCCTTTCAGTGGAATGCTGGAGAAAAAAGACATGCCGTGGCGCGCGGATCGGGGTTTGGGAGGACACGCTAGTTCCTTCACCGCGGTCAGGAGCGACGCTTGAGGCGCCACGGCAATCAGGGTGGAGCTTATCTGTCGGCCATGGCGAGCGCAGACAGTTGCGCCGCGAGCCAGGCTTCATGCTGGGCGATCTGCTCCGCCAGGCCGGAAGCGGGGGCATAATTGTCGCCTAGGCCAAGCCGCCAGGCTTTCAGTTCGGCAAGCTGGCGTTTCAGCCAGTCGAGATCGGGTGCGTTCGCAGTTTGCAACATCGGGCAGCTCCTTTCGGCGTTTCCAGCACATTATGCGAATGAGAATGATTTGCAATACGTGTTCGAAATTTAATCATGCGCGACGATCCGGGAAGACTGGGGCGGCGGGAGACAGAGCGCCGGGATGCGGCTATACACCTGTGAGGAGAATCACTGGGAGGGGTTTCATGTCTTCAACTTTTTCGCGCCGCGGCGTGCTGATCGGGGCCGGTGCAGCCGGAAGTGTCACAGCGTGTAACCATCTTGGTGCGACCAGCGCGGCCACCTCACAGGCCGCAACCGTTGGGGCGCATGATCACCATGACCCTGCCGAGCATACAGGACACGACATGGCGAAACCGGCTGCGATGGACGATCATGTCCTGCATGCGCTCCTGCACTGCAAGGCGGCGAGCGAGGCCTGCCTGACCCATTGCATAACTACACTGGCGACCGGCGATCCGAGCCTTGCGGCCTGCGCCGAGCGGGTGCGTGAAACCGCAGCCCTCTGCGATGCATCAATTACGCTGGTGACGGCGCGCAGTTCTCTGACGAGTGACTTGCTGGCCGTCTGCAGGGCGGCTTGTGAAATGTGTGAAGCGGAATGCGAGAAGCATGCAGGCCATCACCAGACCTGCGCCGATTGCGCCGACAGCTGCACCGCCGTCATCGAGGCGATTGGCGCCTGAAGCTATTCAGCCGCGATGGCCAGGACGTCGGGCGCGGAGTCCTCGACAATGTCGGCTGCGTCACCTGCGGACTGACGGCTCAGCCAGTCGGCGCGTATCTCTTCGCTTCTGTGATGATCGCCTTGCGGCGACCAACCGGGCGGGTTGATGGCGCGCCTGACCCACCTGTCCGGCCGGATGCCATCTCGCCGGAAGTCTGAGAACAGGCCAGCAAAGCCATGATAGGCAACGATGACCGGGTTATGGCTCTTGAGGGGGGGGACGATACCGTAGCGGGTCGTTTCTTCTTCGTCTTCGCGCACGAAGGTGCCGAACAGCCTGTCCCAGATGATGAGCATGCCGCCATAGTTCGAGTCGAGATATTGCGGGTTCGTCGCATGGTGGACGCGGTGGTGTGACGGCGTGACGATCACCGCTTCCAGCCAGCCCGGCAGGCGGCCGATCGCTTCGGTGTGGATCCAGAACTGGTAGGCGAGGTGTACGGCAGCTGTGCCAAGGACAATCGAGACAGGAAAGCCCATCAGCACCATCGGACCGCCAATAAGGACAAGCCCGGTCATCGGCCCTGTCCAGGGTTGGCGCAGCGCTGTTGTCAGATTGTAGTGCTGGCTGGAATGATGGGTGACATGTTCTGCCCAGAACCAGCGCGCCCGGTGGCCGATGCGGTGCTTCCAGTAATAGAGGAGGTCATGCACGAGCAGCCCCGTGCCAATCGTCAGCGCCGTCACCTCCAGAGGAGCCGGGCGGACGTCCACAGCAGTCGCGAGAACCCAGAAAGACAGGAAGGCCATCGCTGAATTGATCGCGATATTGCCGGCGCACATGGTAAGGGATGTCGCGGTGTCGCGGGCGCAGTACCGGCCAGCGATGCGGCCACGCCGCACGGCCCACCATTCGAAACAGATAGCGGCCAGCACAATGGGCGTTGCGATTATCCCCAGCACTGGCAGATCCGGCATTGTTTCGTGTGTCCTTTGCGCCTGTTCAGTTGCTGGTCACGTAAACGTGAACACACCGCCGAGTGCAAAGGTTCCGGGGTGCGACCGATTGTCGATGCTGTTTCGTGATCAGGTTTTGGGCAGGCCCGATGTGCCAGCTTCTTCGGGATGCGCGGCAATGTAGGCGGCTTTCAGTTCGGTCGAACGATTGTGCTCTCCGGTGGGGCTCCAGCCGGGGCCATTGATGAAGCGGCGGACCCAGCGGTCGGGCCGCAGGCCATCGCGCCAGCAGTCGCGGGCAAGGCCGCCCGCTTCGTGGAAAGCAACGGTCAGCGGATTGTGGCTCTCGAGGGGTTTGACGATGCCATAGACTGGCGGGTCGCTTTCCAGCTCCGGTACGAAACTGCCAAACATCCTGTCCCAGACGATAAATACGCCGGCATAATTGGTGTCGAGATAGCGCGGATTGATGGCGTGGTGGACGCGGTGGTGGCTGGGCGTGTTCATCACCGCCTCGAACCATGCGGGCATCCTGCCGATGGCTTCGGTGTGAATCCAGAACTGGTAGACGAGGTTCAGCCCGCCGACAAAGAAGATGAAGAGCGGGTGGAAGCCTACAAGGACCAGCGGCAGGCCGATCAGGATAAGGCCAGTGAACGGGCCGAACCAGGGTTGGCGTAGCGCCGTGGTGAGGTTGTAGTGCGTCGAGGAATGATGCGTGACATGCTCCATCCAGAACCAGCGCATCCGGTGCGCGAGGCGATGCTTCCAGTAATAGACGAGATCATAGAGCACGAAGAGGCCGAGCAGGCTCCACCAGGTCACCGGGATTTCCGCGAGGCGGTAGGGCCAGGCGAGCATCATCATCCACATGGCGGCAAAGCCGGTCAGCGTATTCACGACAAGGTTGCCCGTGCCCATGAGCATCGAGGTGATGGCATCCTTGCGTTCATAGCGGCCTTTGGCGCGGCCTGAATGAACTGCCCACCACTCCCAGAGGACGGCAAGGACAAAGGCCGGGGCTGCCAGCGTGGTGGGAGACGGAAATTCCATGCGCGAGAAAATGACACGGGCGTCAGATTCTTTGAAGTGGCAACTGCACAGTGGCGTGTCCCCGCCAGCGAAGGAAACGACTTCGCCTCATGCGGGGTCTGGCGGCCATGCTTGCCGTCCGGCATAAATTCACGGGTGAGCGGCAAACCGCTTGACGGACGTGGGGGAAGTCTCCCTTTCTGGCGCCATCGACAAGGCCACAACCAATTGGGAGAAACGAGCCGATGAGCGCAACCGTCCTGGAAACATTCGAAGAGATCAAGCTGGAGAAGGAGAACGGCGTTGCCACGCTGACGCTCTACCGGCCTGAAAAGATGAACGCCTTCACCGGCAAGATGATGCAGGAGATGATCGCCGCTTTCGACATCACCGACGCAGATGATGATGTGAAAGTCGTGATTGTAACGGGCAGCGGCGAGCGTGCTTTCTGTGCCGGGGCCGACCTCTCATCCGGGGCCAAGACGTTCGATTACGATGCACGCGCCAGCGAAGGCGAAGCAGGCCGCACCGCAAGCGAAGACATCCAGCGCGATGGCGGTGGGCGCGTGACGCTGCGCATCTTCGAGAGCCTGAAGCCGGTAATCGGTGCGATCAATGGCGCGGCTGTCGGTATCGGTGTGACGATGCAGCTGCCGATGGATATCCGAATTGCATCTGACAATGCGCGCTTCGGCTTTGTATTCAACCGCCGCGGTATCAACCCGGAAGCGGCGTCCTCCTGGTTCCTGCCGCGTCTGGTCGGCATCTCGCAGGCGCTGGAATGGTGTTATACGGGCCGCGTTTTCCCGGCCGCTGAAGCGCTGGCAGGGGGGCTTATTTCCGAAGTCGTACCACAGGCCAAGCTGATGGAGCGCGCAAACGAGCTTGCCCGCGAGATAGCTGACAATACAGCGCCGGTGTCCAATGCGCTGACTCGCCAGATGATGTGGCGCATGCTGGGCGCGAGCCATCCGATGGAGGCGCATATCGTCGACTCTGCCTCGATCTATGAGCGCGGCCAGTCACCAGATGCCAAGGAAGGCGTGATGAGCTTCCTGGAGAAGCGTCCGGCGAGTTATTCGGTCGCTGTGTCGGAAGGCATGCCGAGCTTCTTCCCATGGTGGGATGATCCGGACTTCAAGTGGATTTCCAAGAAGGGCGGCTGAGCCGCTCATCGCCTCAGGGTGAAATGTGAAGGACGGATGGTCAAAACTGACCATCCGTCCTCGCTGGCCCTGGCAATCTAGGCGAGGGGAAATTTGCCAGGGACAGTTTCCGTCTGACTGGTACGACGCGCTGGGGCCATGCGGGTGCATGCCGGCGCGATTTTTGTTTCGGGATTAATGGGCGGGTGGCCAGTCAGGGTGGGCCACCCGCCCCAGGGGGCCGGCTCGGGCGTCAGGGGAGGAGGAACCGGGCCCTGTTTCGATGATGTAGGTATCAGCCTCTTCTATTGCGGGGCGGCATTCTGCCGCTGCCGCCTCGGGCCTTCATCCAGCATCCGTGTTTCGTTTCGTCGGCGTGTAATGGGCGGCTCATAAAGAAGTTCCGTCCGCGTCAGCATCTCGTCTCCCGATTTGTCGAGTTCGGCGAAGAGCGCAAAGAGCCGCGAGCGAAATTCCTCACGCGAGATCCGCCCATCGAAATTATTGTCAAACGCCACCGGCGAGGGCTGTGCATCGGGCGAGCCGAGCGCATTGCGCAACCATTCGGCAAGGTCCAGCGCGGGGATGGTGTCTGCGCCCCTGGCCAGCCTGTTCCACTCAACCGCACTCATTGCATCGACTTCATTGCGGGTGACGCGCATGTCGTGGTCAGCATCCATGCCCGCCAGCAGCAGGGCGACAGGACGGGCAACCGGGCCGTTGATGCGATTGCCTTGTTCCTGTCCTTGCATCATGGCACCGCCCGGTGGGCCATCACCACGCTTGGGCGGACCGCTTGAGCAGGCACCCAGCGTAAGGGCGAGGCCGAACAGGCATGCGAGGCGAACAGGGGTGGGGGAGGAGAACTGCATTTGGACCTTCCTGATGGGCACCCGTCTTGTGCGGGCGTCGTGTCATTGTGGAAGGTGAAAAGACCGGGGAACGCAATTCCGTCGCGCCAATCTTGTTAAACAGTTGTCATCATTCGGGATGCCCCGTCACGCCTTGGCGGGGACGACATTTTTCATGTTCCAGATTGGTGTACGGACCACCATCCAGACGATGAGGATGGTCATGCCGAGTGCCGGTACGATGGCGACGCGCTGCGGCTCGTCGGGGAAGAAGTCGATGAGCCAGCCCATCACGGCGGCGCCAAAAGGTGCACCGGCCATGAAGCCGAGCTGGTAGATGGAAAGGACGCGGGCGAGCTGGTTCTTGGGGGCGGCGTCCTGGACAATGGAGCGGCTCATCGCGATGGAGATGCCGCCAGCCAGGCCCCAGGTGAACACGATCAGCAGAAACACAAAGTGTGGCGGCTTGGCCAGCATGATCAGGATGGCGAGCGAGCCGAGCAGTTGCGCTGTCAGCAGTAGTCGGCCCTGACGCTTGATGTTGCGGAAAACCGACAACGCGACAGATGAGACAAACGCCCCGAGCCAGAAGGTCACGAACATGTCGCGGATGCCGTCTGAGGAGAGGCCGTACATGTCGCGATTGATGATGGGCAGAACGACAAGGAAAGAGCCGATGACAAAGATACCGACACCGAACATCAGCACAGTCATCGCCCAGAGCTTGCCATTCGCCATGACCACCTGGAAGCCTTCAGCGATATCCCCGAAAGCCGCTCCGAGGCCCGAACGCCCAGTCTTTACGCGCTTGCCATGCGCCAGGAAGATCGCGAAGCCTGCGCCAATTCCGACAATGATGCCCTGGAAGGTCAGTAGCTCCCAGCTCGGAATCGGGCCGACGGAAAAGCTGCCCATCCAGCTTGGCATGCGGGTCAGCTTGTCAGCATAGCCGCCCACGATGAGGCCGCCGATCTGTGCGGCGAACTGCGCGATCGTGGCGAAGGCGACACCCTGTTGCAGGGTGACACCTGAGCCAACCCTGGAGCGGCGCTCGACCACCTCATTCACGATGGAATCGCGGGCCGGCATCATGAAGGCGCCAACTGTGCCCATGGCGAGGCCATAAATGATCATGAATCCATAGGAGAGATTTCCCGTCGCAACGACCCAGGCGAGGCAAGCTGCCGGAATGGCCGCCATCATGTGCAGGACGATGAGAAGCGACTTACCGGAGGCACGCTCGGCGATGACACCGCCCAGAAGGAGGAAGATCACCGAGGGGGCCGAAAGCGCCATATTGGCCAGGCCGAGCTCTGTACCGTCGAGTCCCAGCCGGTTGGTAATGAGATAGGGAAAGAGGACCATTTGCAGGCCAAACGCGACGAACCAGCTGCACTGGACCATGAGATAGGCAGGAAGTTCGGATTTTACGCGGCGATGGGTTCGCCGGGCAAACAGGCTGCGCGCTGTAACTTCGAGTGAAGCTCCGGCGCCTGCCGCGCTGTCAATGCCGCTGACGGGCGACTTGATCTGGCCGGTCCGGTCGTCACCCATCCCATCCAGCTGGCGGTGTTCGTCACTCATACCCGTTGCCTGGTTCTCTAAAAGGTCGCGACTGTATAGGTCACGCCAGCCCTGAAAAGCAAAAAGCTCGCCAATACTGAAATTGCTGTGCGCCGGCAGACGGGGTTAACGTGCGATTGTGTTCTTGCGGCTGCGTGTTTATCCTTTGCCGACGTATCATGGTGAGAGGGACGACCGGTATGCGAGGAATGCGCCTTTTGGCGAGCTGGGTGCTCGCGCTGTTCCTGATCTTCATGTTCCTGCAGGCGACCGTGCATCCCTTGCCCAATCCGGCAGAAGGCTCTGTGAAGCTGTTCGACAGGCCGGGCGAGAACATCGTTTTCCAGACCATGGCTGTGAATACCGGAATGGCCTGGCTCGAGCCGACGGGGCGCTTTCTTGTTGCTATCGCTGAGCTACTGGCCTGTTTCTTCCTGCTGATCCCGCAGACCCGCCGGTTTGGTGCCATCCTGTCTTTCCTGATCCTCGCCGGGGCCGTCACTGTCCATATGATGCCGGACGTGCTGGGCCGGGAAGTGCCTGTGTCGCTCGCACCAGGCAGTACCGAGACCGATGGGGGGCAACTTTTCGCGCTTGCTGTCTCAATGCTGGCTGTGTCGATGCTGCTGATTTTTGTGCACCCGGGCAAGCGCAGGAACCGCTTCCGCTAGGCTGCAAGTCTCATGGCCTGTTAACCTCTCTATGTCAGGAATCGGGGCCCTGAACACGGACCTGGTTAAGACATGGCAGAAATTGCTGAGTTTTCAGAACTCCCGAAAATAGGTCGGGCCCGGCGTGTCCTGCTCCGGCGACTGATCGACTTTGTGGCGCTGCCAGCCACGGCTGTCGCACCGCAGGACCGTTGCATGGCCGGCGATATCCTGCTCGACATGCTCTTTCACGCTTCTGAAGAAGAGCGCATTTTCTGCGCCAAGCGGCTGAAAATAACCAAGGAAGCGCCGCGCCGGCTGATGCGCTATCTCGCGCTCAGCAAGCTTGATGTGGCGCGCTATGTCCTCGAAGACAATGAAGGGTTTGATTCGGCCGATCTCTGCGAAATCATCGACAAGACAACGATGGACCACCGGCTGATGATTGCGAGGCGCAAGCGGGTCACGCCGGCTGTCGCTGAACGGCTTGCGATGCGTGAGGAGCCGTCAGTGCTTAAAGCCCTGTTGCAGAATCAGGGCGCTGCGATCTCCGAGACGGGCATCGATTATCTCGTCCAGCATTCGCGCAAGATCGAAGGCATGGCCAGCCTGATCATCAAGCGGCTGGAGCTGGTGCCAAGCCAGGCCATGGCCATGTTCTGGTGGTCTGATGGCCCGACACGCCGCATCATCTTGCAGCGCCAGGCAGCTGACCGGCTTGAGCTTGTGGACCTCTGTTCTGACGTGTTCCCGATTGCCGCGATGGAAAAGTGGGCAGACCCTGTCGCCATAAAGACGCTGCAGCTCATTGAGCGGCGCCAGCGTGACCGGGCTGCCATTGAAAACAGCCCTTATGACAGCCTCGAAGGTGCAATCGAGCATGCCGCTGAAGTCGGCTTCACTCCGTCCATTGCGCAGGAAATCGGCTGCCTGGCCGGCGTCAAACCCGTCACCATCGCAAAGATCCTGTCTGATAGCGGGGGCGAGGGGCTTGCCGTCCTGTGCAAGGCAACGGGGCTGAAGCGCAATTACCTGACCCTGCTATGGCAGGGCTTGCGGAGACCACTGGAACTCGAATCCGGAGAGCCGCATCCGCAATTTGCCTATATGAAGGAGACATATGAGCTCCTCGCTGTGGCGAAGGCGCAGACCACGCTGCGATACTGGAACTGGTCGCTTTCGGCTTCGTATGAGCCGGGCAAGGCCGAAGAATCTGCACAAGACGAGGACTCATCAGCCATAGATGCGTCCTATTCTGCGTCACAACGTACCGCTCGGCTGGTTTTCGGCCGATAGACTGGAACCGGGGCTGGCCAAACCTGAATCGAGCAATTAACAGCGACGGTACAGGTTGATTTGGGTTAGTGCGGAGCAAGTCTCTCGTGGGTTATTTTCTGGGGCTATTTGTCGTGCTGAGCGCGCTCTGGCTCGGCCTTTCGGGAATTTACGAACCGCTCGTGCTTACGCTCGGTGCGATTTCGATTCTTGTCTCCCTCGTCCTGGCTTTCCGTCTTGAAATGGTCGATCGCGAAGGCTCCCCCTATGGCCGCCTGCCGCAGATCTTCCTTTACTGGGCCTGGTTGCTGATCGAAATTTTCAAGGCCAACTGGCCGGTCATCAAGGCCTGTGTCAGCGCCAATCTCGATATCAACCCGGCGCTGGTCAAAGTGAAGACCCGCTGCGAAAGCGATCTCGCCAAAACCATCTTCGCCAATTCGATCACGCTGACGCCGGGCACGGTGACGGTCGAGGTCGAGGGCGACAAGCTGCTTGTCCATGCGTTGTTCGAAGAAGCGGCGACACCGGAATCCTTTTCCGAGATGGATGAGCGTTCCTGGCGGTCCGTGGATGGTGGCAAGGCCCCGAAGAAGGTGACGACATGATCGGGGCCGCTGCGATTGCGCTGATCATTGCGATCGGCCTGATGCTGATCCGTGCGCTGCATGGGCCGACCCTCTATGACCGGGTGCTGGCTGTGAACTCGCTGGGCACGAAGATTGTCCTGTTCATCGGCGTCTTGGGCTTTGTGCTGGGGCGGCCGGACTTTCTCGATATCGCCGTGCTTTACGCGCTGATCAACTTTGTCGCGACCATCGCGATCCTGAAATTCTTCCGCTATCGCTCCTTCCAGGTGCCGCTCATGCGCCGGCCAGCACCGCGCCCGCGCCGGACCGGAGGCGACGATGTCTGACCTGCTCAATATCATCATGTCCATCAAGCCCGTGCTTGGCGCATTCCTCTGCCTCGTTGGGGCGGTGCTCGCCATTATCGGCACGGTCGGGGTCCTGCGGTTTCCTGACTTCTACACGAGGCTGCACGCAGCCAGCATCACCGATACGGGTGCGGCGACTATCCTGATTATCGGCATGGCGCTTCTGGCACCGAGCTGGCTGATTGTCTTCAAGCTTGCAGCCGTCTGGCTGTTCCTATTCCTGACCGGGCCGACGGCTGGCCATGCGCTGGCGAATGCGGCGCACACGGCCGGCCTGCAACCTGTCATCGGCCGCCTGCGCAGCCGTGATGGCGAACACGACGGGGAGGTCTGAGATGACCGGATATGAAGGCGCCGATCTCGCCATTGCCCTGATCAATGTTATCCTGCTTGGCCTGCTATTCGTGATCGGTGTGGCGATTGCGCGGATGCGCAGCCTGTTTGCCATCGTGATGCTGTCGGGCATCTATTCCCTGATTTCGGCGACCTGGTTCGTTGCGCTGGATGCGGTCGACGTGGCCTTTACAGAAGCGTCGGTCGGCGCGGGTATTTCCACAGCCCTGCTGCTTGGCGCAATGCTGCTGACGTCCCGCACCGCCAAGCCGGAGCCGCGCAAATTTGCCATCGTGCCGCTGCTCGTCGTGATCGCGACCGGCTTCATGCTGATCTATGCGACGATTGACCTGCCAGCATTTGGCGATCCGGATAGCCCGGCCAATACCTATGTCGGGACTGATTACCTCGAACGTACACCCGAAGAGATTGCCGTGCCGAACGTGGTGACGGCCGTCCTCGCCAGCTATCGGGGTTTTGATACGCTCGGTGAGACGGGGGTTGTGTTCTCAGCCGCCCTCGCCGTCATCCTGCTACTCGGATTTGGCGAGCGCTCCCTGTCCGCCACGATTGGCCGCAAGAAGGATGGAGGCAGCTGATGGCGAACAAGACTGACCACCACGTCATCCTGAGGGTCGTTGCCAAGCCTCTGATCCCGATCATCGCGCTGTTCGCGCTCTATGTTCAGTTTCATGGGGATTACAGCCCCGGCGGCGGCTTCCAGGCCGGCGTGATCCTGGCTGTTGCCATCATCCTCTATGCGCTGATCTTTGGCATCGCACCGGCCATGCGGGCTGTCCCGCCAGCCTTTGCACGCACGCTCGCCGGGACCGGCTTCCTGATTTATGCGGGCGTCGGCGTCTGGGCGCTCCTGATGGGCGGCAACTTCCTCGACTATGATGTCCTCTTCAACGAAGCGCCGGGCGGGCATATGGGCCAGCATTACGGTATCCTCGGCGTAGAGCTGGGCGTGCTGTTCGCTGTAGCCGGGTCGATGCTGTCGATCTTCTACGCTTTTGCGGGCCGCGTGACCGAGATCAAGGACGAGGACTGGTAATGCTGGAATTCATCCTCGAGCGCGGCAATTACTGGGCCATCATCGGGCTGATGATGATCGGCCTCTATACACTGTTTGCCGCGACAAATTTCATCAAGAAACTGGTCGGGCTGTCGGTGTTCCAGACGTCCATCATCCTGTTTTACATCACACTCGGCCGGATCGATGGCGGCACAGCACCGATCCTCTATGGCAATGATGCCCCGGGGCATGGCGGCGATCATGGCGAGGAAGCTGTGGCTGGCCATGCCGCTGACGCCGCTCATGGTGCGGTCGATGCCGCGCATGGGGCCGCTCATGACGCAGTCAGCGCGGCCGGGCATGGTATGGAACATGTCTATTCCAACCCGCTGCCGCACGTCCTGATGCTGACGGCGATTGTGGTCGGGGTCGCGACCCTGGCTGTCGGGCTCGCCATCGTTGTGCGGGTGCGCGAAGCGTACGGCACCATTGAGAGCGACGAAATCCGCGAGCTGGACCTTGAAGTGGCGCTGGCTGAATACGCCGAAGATCACCCAGGCGAGGCTAACCCCGCATGATGGAACTTGTCCTGTCTCTCGCGCCGGCCTGGGCCGAGGCGCATGCGCCCGCACTTATCGTTCTGTTGCCGATGCTGGCCGCGCCAATTGCCGCGTTCATGCCTGGCAAGGGCAGGGCGGCCTGGCTGCTGACGATTGGCGTTACGGCAGCGTCGACGCTACTGGCGCTGATCATGCTGGCGCAGGTCCGCTCGGCTGAGGGCGGGGCGGTCATTTCATATGCTATGGGAGGCTGGGCGCCGCCACATGGCATCGAGTTTCGCGTTGATGCGCTGAATGTGCTTGTGCTGCTGCTGGTCAGCGGGATCGGTTTCCTGACGTCGATCTTCGGCTGGCCGACAATCCAGGCTGAAATCCGCGAAGAAAAGCGGGCCATGTTCATGGCAGCCTTCCTGATCTGCTTCATGGGCCTGCTCGGCGTGACGGCGACAGGGGACGCGTTCAACCTCTTTGTCTTCCTCGAACTGTCGTCGATCGCGACCTATGTGCTCGTGGCGCTCGGTGCCGGGCGGGACCGGCGCGCACTGCCGGCGGCCATCAATTACCTTCTGATGGGGACGATCGGCGCGAGTTTCTATGTCGTCGGTGTCGGCTTCCTTTATGCCGCGACCGGCACACTCAACATGGCAGACCTCGCCATTCTGTTGCAGGATACGGGCGGCAATCGCGCGGTGCAGGTCGGTTTTGCCTTCATCCTCGTTGGCCTCGGCCTCAAGGCGGCAATGTTTCCGCTGCACCAGTGGCTGCCCAATGCCTATGCCTACAGCCCGAGCTTCGTCACCGCCTTCCTGGCAGCGACGGCAACCAAGGTGGCGATCTATGCACTCGTCCGCTTCCTTTTCTCGGTTTTCTCGCTCGACTATATCTTCGAAGGCGCGAGCCTTGCGCTGATCCTCGCGCCGATGGGCATCGCGGCAATGCTGGCCTGTTCCTTCCAGGCGATCTTCCAGTCTGATGTCCGGCGCACGCTGGCCTATTCATCGGTGGCGCAGGTCGGTTACATGCTGCTCGGTATTTCGCTCGGCACCGCTGCGGGCGTGTCGGCGGGCATGTTCCACCTTGTCAATCACGCCATCATCAAGGGCGCGCTGTTCATGGCCGTTGCCGGTGTCGTGCTGACCTATCAGGGCACGCGTATCCATGACTTTGCCGGCCTTGGCCGCCAGGCGCCATGGACGATGACGGCTTTCGGCATCGCTGCGCTGTCGCTGATCGGTGTGCCGCTGACGGCGGGCTTCCAGTCCAAATTCGCACTCGTCTCCGCCCTGCTTGACAGCGGCTGGTGGTGGGCCGCGATGATTGTCGTTTTCTCCAGCGTCCTTGCCGTCGTCTATATGGGCCGGATCCTCGAGACGGTGTTTTTCCGTCCGCCGAACAATCCGCACAAGAGACGCAAGGAAGCGCCATTGCTGTTGCTCATTCCGCTATGGATCATGGCGCTCGCCAACCTGTGGATCGGGATCAATGGCAACTTTGTCGCCGGGCTTGCACATGACGCGGCGGCGGCCCTGTTTATCGGAGGTCCATCATGAGTGGTGAGGCCCTGATCCTCGGCGCGCTAATCGTGCCGATCCTGACAGCTGTCGGTATCTATTTCGCTGGCAAGCTGCCCGATGTACGCGAAGGGGCAACGCTGCTTGGCGCGGCTGTGCTCTTTGCGCTGGCCTGCGGGCTGGCCGTGTCTGTGGCGTCTGGTGCGCCAGCTGAGCTCAATCTCGGAACATCGGTGCCGGGCCTCGACTTTGCCTTCAAGATGGAGCCGCTGGGCGCCATGTTCGCGCTGGTCGCGAGCGGCCTCTGGATCGTCAACAGCTTCTATTCCATCGGCTATATGCGCGGCAATCGCGAGCGCAACCAGACGCGTTTCTATATCTGTTTCGCCATCGCCCTGATGGGCGCGATGGGCGTCGCCATGGCGGCCAATCTGTTCACGCTGTTCGTTTTCTACGAAGTTCTGACGCTGTCGACCTTTCCGCTGGTCGCGCACAAGGAAGATGCGAGCGCGCTGCGCGGCGGCCGTATCTACCTGATGACGCTCCTGGCGACGTCGATCGGCCTGTTTCTCGTTGCTATCATCTGGACCGCGTCGCTGGCCGGCAGCATGGATTTCGTTCCGGGCGGCCTGCTGTCCACGGTTGAAGACCTGAAGCCTGTCGTGGCGAGCGCGCTGCTGATCCTGTTTGCCTTCGGGATCGGCAAGGCGGCGCTGATGCCGGTGCATTTCTGGCTGCCGAACGCCATGGTCGCGCCGACGCCGGTCTCTGCACTCCTGCACGCTGTTGCAGTGGTGAAAGCCGGTGTGTTCACCATGGCCAAGGTGGGGCTCTATGTTTTCGGCCTGGACCTGTTGAAAGAGACGCCAGCGCGGGACTTTGTGCTCGGGGTGGCCTGTTTCACCATTGTGGTGGCATCGCTGATTGCGCTGACCAAGGATGATTTGAAGGCCCGGCTCGCCTATTCGACGATCGGTCAGCTGGCATATGTGACCGCTGGTGTCATGCTCGCCACATCGGCCGGCATGATGGGCGGCAGCCTGCAGATCCCGGCCCATGCCTTTGGCAAGATGACGCTCTTCATGTGTGCCGGTGCGATCTATGTCGCGACGGGCAAGAAGAAGATTTCCGAGATGCGGGGCCTTGGCCGGCGGATGCCATGGGTGTTTGGCGCTTTCCTCGTCGGCTCACTGTCGATCATCGGTATTCCACCTTTCGCGGGCGGCTGGCCGAAAGTCATGCTGATGCTTGGCGCGGCAGATTCCGGGGACAGTTATGTCGCCTGGGTGCTGATCATCTCGTCGCTGCTCAACATTGCCTACCTGTTGCCGATTGCCATTCTTGCCCTGATGCCGCCCAAGGGCACGCCTGAGCCTGTCGCCTATAAACGGCCCGAGGGCGCGCCGATGTTCACTGTCGCCGCCCCGGTCTTTACTGCCATCGGCACGCTTGTGCTGTTCTTCTTCATGGGCGAAATCTACGACTTCCTGCTGCCAGCCATCGGAGGCCAGCCATGAGCGATCATGTGACACCGCCCCATCTGACCGATCATGGCGAGCATGCGCTGCCCGATGACAGCCACACCACATCAGCGGCCAAGATCATGTTCGGCTGGACGTCGAAGCCGTGGGCCGGACGTGTCGTGTTCCTGGTGCTGGCGCTGGCCTCGCTCTGCCTCGTTCTGCTTGAGCCGTTGCTAGAGGCAAGCGCGGAAGAGGGCCATCATTTCCGGCACACCTATTTCAACATCGACTCCATAACCGCTTTCCATGCCTGGTGGGGGTTTGGGTCATTCGCGCTGGTTGTGCTGGCGGGCTGGCCGCTCGGGCGGCTGCTGCGCCGGTCTGAGGATTACTACGACGACGAGGCCGAACCGGCCGGTGAGGAGCCACACGCATGAACGCGTTTCTCGCTTCGATCAATCCGGGGCTGATCCTGATCCTTGCTGGCCTGCTGGCCGGCCTTACGCCGATGCAGCGGGTCCGTCAGGGGCTGGCGCTTGGCGCCCCGCTGCTGGCGCTCCTCATGCTTGTCGCTGCGCCGCGTGAAACAGACCTCGCCACGATGAGCCTGATGGGCTTCGACATGGTGCTTTACCGGGTCGACTCGCTGTCCTTCATCTTCGGTCTCGCTTTCCTGATCGCGGCGTTCATCAACGCGATCTACGCCCTGCACCAGGACAGCCGTCTCGAGGACTCGATGGCAATGTCCTATATGGGCGCTGCCGTGGCCGCAGCTTTCTGCGGTGACTTCATCAGCCTGTTCGTCTTCTGGGAGCTGACCGCCGTTACGTCGGTGTTCCTCATCTTCCAGTCGGGCACCACCGCCGCCTACAAGGCGGGCATGCGCTATCTCGGCCTGCACGTCCTGTCGGGCGTCCTGCTGCTGTTTGGCGCGATGCAGATCTATTTCGACACAGGCGACATGAGCATCCGTGCGCTGGAGCTTGGCGAGCCGGGCACGCTGCTGGTCTTCCTGGCGTTTGGTATCAAGGCCGGTTTCCCGCTGCTTCACACATGGCTCGCCGATGCCTATCCGAAAGCCACGGTGACCGGCACAGTGGTCCTCTCGGCCTTTACCACCAAGCTCGCCATCTATGCGCTGGCGCGGACGTTCGCCGGTGAGCAGAGCCTGATCTGGATCGGCGCGATCATGACGGTTTACCCGGTCTTCTTCGCCGTCGTGGAAAACGACCTGCGCAAGGTCCTGTCCTTCTCGCTGAACAACCAGCTCGGCTTCATGGTGTGCGCCATTGGTGTTGGCACGCCGCTGGCGCTGAATGGCGCGGCGGCACATGCTTTCTGCCACATCATGTACAAGTCGCTCCTCTTCATGAGCATGGGCGCGGTGCTCTACCGTACCGGCACGACCAAGGCGACAGAGCTGGGCGGACTTTACCGTACCATGCCGTGGACGACGCTATTCTGCCTTGTGGGTGCGGCATCGATCTCCGCCTTTCCGCTATTCTCGGGCTTTGTCTCGAAATCGCTGACGATGAGCGCAGTGGCCTATGGCGGTTTCGTTATCCCGTGGCTGATGCTGCTTTTTGCATCTGCGGGCGTGCTAGAGCATTCCGGCATCAAGATCCCGTATTTCGCCTTCTTCGGGCATGATAGCGGCAAGCGGCCGAAAGAGGCGCCATTCAACATGCTGCTCGCTATGGGCGCGGCGGCTTTCATCTGCGTCGGCGTCGGCCTGCCAGCCTTCCTGCCGGGTTTCGGTTATGACTGGCTCTATTCGATCCTGCCATTCGCGGACGATCCTGCCACGGTGAAGTACCAGCCTTATACCGGCGACCACATCCTGACCCAGATGCAGCTGCTCATCCTGGCCGTATTCGCCTTCGCCGTGCTGCAGCGGCTTGGTGCCTATCCACCCGAGAAGCGCGGCGTGATCCTCGATACCGACATAGTTTATCGCAAGGTTGGCTATGGGCTCGCCGCGTGGACCGGCGCCGTCTGGACGAATGTCGGGCCAGCGCTGAGCGGTGTCTTTGGTGGACTGTCGAGCCGGGCTTTTGCGCGACTTGAGGCGGCGTTCAGCCCACGCGGGACGCTCGCCCAGGGCGGGCTATACAGCGGAATGGCGATCTGGACAGTGGTTGTGCTCGGCCTGGCCCTTTTGATTACTTTCTTCATCCGCTAGACTTTAATCACTGATCTTGAAGTTTCAGGGAACGCGCTGGAAGGACAGGGGTTCAGCTGTGACAGTCCAGTGCAAAAGGATCGCATGTTAACTGTCGCTGATTACATGACGACCCTGTCCGGGTAGCGTATGCAGTTAGGAGTTTACTCTTCAGGTTGATTGATCGAAGAGATAGGTAGAGTTTATAGATTTGGAGTATACCGTGGACGCAAACGTAGAACACGAAGCATCGGCGATTGAAGCATTGGAACTGACGACAGAAATCGTCTCGGCCTATGTAAGCAACAATTCAATCCAGAGCAGCGAATTATCTTCGCTTATCCGCAATGTGCACTCGACCCTGCAGGGTCTCTCGGGCAGCAAACCTGCCGTCGAAGAAGCCAAGCCGGCCATTGCCGTCAAGAAATCCGTTACGGATGATCACATCGTCTGCCTGGAAGATGGCAAGAAGTTCAAATCCCTGAAGCGTCACCTGCGCGCAAAATACGACATGACGCCGGAAGAGTATCGCGAGAAGTGGGGGCTGCCTTACGACTATCCGATGGTCGCACCGAGCTATGCGCGCAAGCGTTCAAAGCTCGCCAAGCAGATGGGCCTTGGAACGGGCAAGAAGTAAGCCCGGAAATATAGTCTGAATACTTCTGCTTCATTTCGCAGCCATAACATTCCGGTTGCGAAATGAAGTATTTCTACAGTTAAGGTTAATTATTTGTTTGTTTGACTCTTGTCGAGGGAGTCGAATTGAGACAAAACTGGGGCATCGCATCACCACGGGGGTGGCTGAACATGATGACCAGAACAGGGTTTCGCGGCCTTAATTCCGCGCAGAGAGATATCATCGCGCACTGGCAGGTGGTGAAGGGCGAGCGGGACATGCCCCGCAAGTCTGACATCGACCCAGGCACGCTGAAATCACACCTGGCGTCTATTTCCATGATCGAAGTCGATTATTCCGGCGAGGCCCGCTTCCGGCTCGTCGGTACGCGCCTGCGCCAGATCCTGGGCGGTGAGATGCGTGGGCGTTCCTTGCGAGAGCTTGAGAGCGACAAGGCAGAGATGTGGTCCCTCGGCCTGATTGCAGCGATCGAAAGGGGCCGGCCGACCGGCGGTGTGATCAATCGCAAGCATGACCGCCACGCCTGGCTTCGCCTTCCGCTTGATCCTGGCCCGGCCATAGCGCGCCTTGTGCTGTGCCATGATGTTCTGCTGTCGCACGATGCGCGCGACACAGGTTATCCATCCAGCGACCCATCCCCAATCCGCGGCCCGATCGCCGCTTGATTTCATAGGGGATTGATTTCTTAAAATAGGAAAAATATCCTACACCCAGTCCGGGAGCCTAAGCTGTGGCTCGAACACGGAAACGGGAGTTGGATATGACACTGGCCACACGGCAAATCGATGAACACAGCATGCGCCTCGCGGCGGGGCTAACCGGGTATGCATTGCAGATTCCGGTCGAGCACATCCTCTCGGCTGCGCTACGCGATCATCGCATCGCTCGGGCGCGACAGGTCGCGATGTACCTCGCGCATGTCGGACTGGGGATGAGCCTTGCCCGTATAGCCTACGCGCTTGGCCGGGACCGCTCGACGGTCGCTTATGGATGTCACAAGGTTGAGGATTTCCGGGACGATCCGGACATCGACGAGTGGCTGGATTCCATGGAGGACAAGCTGAAGGAAGCGGCCGCCCTCGCCAACTGGGCGAGCGGGACGGCGTCTATCCCTGAGCGGCTTCAGCAGCTGCGACCGTCCTGATCCGCTCCAGCATGGAGGCAAGACCATTGGAGCGTTGTGCCGAGAGCGCCCCGGTCACGCCGATCTTCTCAAGGAAGGCCGGCGTGTCGAAGGCCAGGATCTCGGAGCGCGGCGCGCCGGAGAACAGGCGGATGAGCAGGGCGATCAGGCCGGACACGATCATCGCATCGGACTCGGCACGAATGTTCAGGGTGTCATCGCCATTGTCATCGAGCACCATCCAGACCTGTGAGGCACATCCGCGAACGCGGGTCGCCTCATTGCGCTCGTCTGGTTCCAGCGCGGGATTCTGCTTTCCAAGGTCGATGATATGCGCGTAGCGCGTTTCCCAATCGTCGATGAAGTCGAATTCGCCAGCAATGTCGTCGGCACGGTCTTGAACGGTCATGACAGGCATTTGGGGGTGTTGCACAAAAAAGAAAACCCCGGACTTCACGAGGAAGGCCGGGGCAAGAGATTGAAAGAACCTAAATCTTTACTGGCTAACCTTGCTGATGCAACGGCCAACATCAGCCAGGGCGTGTTCGCCGATGCAGAAAGGCACCTCGAAGTGCTGGTGCGAGGCGGCCACGCATTGCTGCAGGTTAAGCTGTGCCATGTTGAGGCAGCCAGCGGTCTGCTTTTCGGTCATGGCGCGCTGCATCGGGGCAGCAGACGCACCGTCACTGCCGATAACGCGATAAGCAGCCAGTGTGGCGATCTGGTCAGCGATCGGCTCCTTGCCTGTCGCGATACGGCGATTTGTCATGCCAAGCGCGCCGCTGACATCAGGGACACGGATTGCGGAAGCGGCACCGGAAACGTTTTCCCAGACAGACGATGCACCGCCTTTGCCAGCCGATACGAGGACTGTATCAATCGCGGGGGAGGAGAAAGCCGTGACCATGTCGCCGCGAGCCGGACGGCCAGCCAGTGAATTGGCACGAAGGCGGGTGGCCAGAGCGCCGGAGTCTCCGACCTTGCCCTTGGCCCAGCCGGCGCCTTGCAGCGAGTAAGCCTGTTCCTTGACGAAAGCGGCGGTCGCTTCGAGGCGTTTCGAATCAGCATCACCGGCACTGATGGCCGAGCGAACCGCTGCGCCGCCACCGTTCAGAGAGCGGGCATAGCGCACATCATTCTGCAGGCCGCGAACGAAAACGTCCTTGCCGTAGAAGCCTTCAATATCACGAACGGCTGCGCGGAATTCCGGGTTCTGCGAGGCGACGAGCGCTGAATAGGCCATCCAGCCGCGCGTCAGCTGATCGGAATTCTGTCCACCGAGATTGGACAGGGCGCTCTGGATGTCGTCAGCGCTCTTGAAGGAATTCTGTTTAATATCCGTGACATCGCCATGGAAGGTCGCGTAGACGGCGGCTGCCGAAGATAGCGGATCAGGAGCGATGGCGGTGGTGTTTGTTGAGGCGTCCTGAACCTCAGGTGTCGGTGCTGTCTGCGCCGTCGCGGCAAATGAAAGCGCGACTGCGCCGAGTGTTGCTGCGTAGATTCTCTTGAAATTCATCGTCAGGTTCCCTCGCATTGACTGACACTAGAGTGACCTATCTTTCCCGATTTGCAAAGCGTATCGTGGCCGGAAAAGACGGTTCAGACTGAAACTTTAATCTTTCAGCTATGGATAAAATGACTAACAAACATCACCGATCTATTAACGACATGCGCCAATCCTTCCTGATTGCAGTGCTGTCTCTCTGGCTTGTGTTAACGATTGTGGCTTCTGCTTTTGTAATGATAGCAGACCTTGAGCTGCCGGCGCTGCTGATCGGGGCCGGTCTGTGTGCCTTACCGGTGCTGTCGACATTCCTGGTGGTGTGGCGTGGCATGGCCTGGCCGAGGGGGCGGCGCGCTGCTTTTGTGTGCCTGCCATGGATCCTCGCCGGGGCGAGTTTTGTTGCCGTGTCGGGCGGACTATCATCACCTGCACTGATCTTTGTCGCCTTTCCGGCGCTCTTTGCGCTCGCTTTTGGGTGGAAACGGTTAGCGGTCGAGACGGCGGTGTTTTCTGTAATCGCAACGCTTGCGGCGATCTGGATCGCGCCATTCGTATCCGGGATGCCGGGCACGGCAGACCTCGCACGGGCCAGCGAGATGTTTTCCTTTGCCGGGCTTTGCCTGATACCCTTCATCGTGGCCGGACTTGTCGCGGCGCCGCAGGACGTGGCCGTACCGGATACCGCCACCCTGAAGGCGAAAGCGGTGAATGACGACCAGCCACTGGCAACGGCCGGGCTCGATCCAATCGGCAAGACGGGGGCAAACCCGCAAGACGGTTCAGACGTGACCATCATAGACGTATCGAGGGAGGGCCGCGTGCGCAGCGTGTCCGGCGATAAATCCCACGGCCTGGACCTGCGCCCTGGACGCGTCTTCATCGATGCCTTCCCGGAAGAAAACCGCCGCACGATCAACATGCGTGTCAAATCCGGCGGCTTCTTTACCGAGAAACTTTCGAACGGCCCGACCCTGGAGCTTACCGTCGACCGGCACGAGACGGGTATTCGTGTTTTTGTGAACGAGGCAGAAAGCGCAAGCGAGGTCGTACAGAGTGATCCGGCTGCAGATGCCCGCATCAGGGCGGCCGAACAGGCCCTGATGGAGCGCACTGCCTTCTTTGCGGGGCTCGGCCACGACCTGAAGACGCCGCTCAATGCCATTCTCGGCTTTTCGGACCTGATGCGCTCTGAGCTGCGCGGGCCTCTGACCGATGCCTATAAGGAGTATTCCCAGCTCATTCACGAGAGCGGGCAGGACTTGCTGCTCATCGTTGAAGACATCCTCGACTATGCCAAGGCCGAGGCCGGGCATGCGCGTGTTGAGCTGGAGCCTGTCGATCTTGTGGCCAGCGGCGAGTCAGTGGTGGCCCAGCTGGGTGCCCAGGCGACCCGCGCCGGCGTCACCCTGCGCATACTGGCCGATAAGGAAGTGTGGGCCATGGCAGATGCGCGAGCTGTGCGGCAGATCTGGCAGAACCTGATTTCCAATGCAGTGAAATATTCCGAGAGCGGCGGTGTTGTCACGCTTGATGCGCGGACCGGGAATGGCGCGGTTGCCCTGTCGGTGCGCGATACCGGAGCCGGTATGGATGCAGATGATCTCGACCGGATTGCCAAGCCTTTCCAGCAGGGCCGCAATTCAAAAGGACGGGCTGGCACAGGGCTTGGCCTCGCGGTCGTGCAGAAATTTGCCGATCAGATGAAGGGGCGCGTGATTATCGACACAGCCCCCGGCGCTGGCACACGCGTGCGTGTCATCCTTCCGCAGGCGCTGGATCAGGATACTGTCAAGACTGAAGAAGCCGCCGAATAGCCGGGCGGGTAGGCGCGTGTGGATTCATTCAGCGATGACGGCGTTCCATCATCGACTCGCGGGCGAGAAGCAGGAAGCCGGTCAGCATGAGTGCACCCAGGATCACAAAGGCGACTTCCACCGGGAAAATCTGGGCGTTGATTGTTTCGCTGGCATTGGTGCCAAGCGCATTCTGACTGGTTGCAGAGAGGTTCGACACCGTCTGGCGAGCATTGTCAGCAGCATCGGCAGCGAACACTGTGAGTGCTGATGTCGTAATGGCCATGGTCTGCTCCGCCCGTCGGTTAACGCTGTCTTAATCTGGGGCGTGCGCTGCAATGCCCATGCCAGACCGGGTAGAAAAGGAAACGCATGTTCGAAGAGAGACTGCCGAGCTGGATCTGGGTGGATGCCCTCATCCGCCGTGCCGAAGTGGCAGGTGCATCCTGTTTCGTGCTGCAGAAGGGCGACCGTGAGCGCGGCGACGTCCTGATCAAGGTGGCGGACCTGAAAGGCGGGGCGAGGGCCTACGTCCCACGTACCAGCATGGAAGGTACGCGCATCTTCTCGGATGTCCGGCTGCAGGGCATCGGGGAGAGCGAGGCCGAGATCGACGCCTATGTCACCCGCGCGCGGAACAGGGACAGCGATCTCTGGGTGCTGGAGATCGAGGACCGGGACGGCCGTAACTTCCTGACCGAATCTGTGGAATTGCCGGGCGACGAGAATTGATGCGCGGCTTGGCCCTTGGCTTCTCGCGGCAGGATGGCGATACGGGTTGAAGGCACTCATCTAAAGCGGGACGCGAGATCCATGGCGAAACTCTATTTCACCTATTCGGCAATGAATGCCGGCAAATCGACGATCCTTCTCCAGTCAGCTTACAATTATCGCGAGCGCGGCATGAAAGTCATGCTCTGGACGTCTGGCCATTACCGCGAAGGCGACGCGGCCACAGCCGAGATATGTTCGCGCATCGGTCTCAAGGCTGACGCCCATCTCTACCGCGACGGCCTCGATATTTTCGAGATGGTGTCAGTGCAGAAAAATAGCGGCCCGCTTGATGCGGTCTTTGTCGATGAAGCGCAGTTCCTCTCGCCTGAACAGGTCTGGCAGCTCGGTCGGATCGCAGACCGGCTTGGCGTGCCTGTCATGTGTTATGGCTTGCGGACTGACTTTCAGGGACGCCTGTTTCCCGGCTCATCCGAACTCCTGGCGATCGCAGACCAGCTGCGCGAGGTACGTACGATCTGCCATTGCGGGCGCAAGGCAACGATGACGGCCCGGCTCGGTGAAGACGGGCGTGCGCTGACTGAAGGCGCGCAGGTCGAAGTCGAGAAAGCCAACTACGTATCGCTGTGCCGGCATCATTGGGAAGAAGTAACTCACATTCATCCAGGTTAAGGGGAACTGGCGGCGAGGTTCGCATGTTGTTTGGGCAGGAGCGCAGAACACGCTTCAAGCAACCAGAAAGGACCTCAAAATGCCTACACCACAAGGCCATACAACTGCCATTCGCGGATCACGCGTGATCGGCACGGATGTCTATAATCCAGCCGGTGACAAGATCGGCGAAGTCGAGGATGTGATGCTCGACAAGATGTCCAATAATATCATGTTTGCTGTCGTCGGATTTGGCGGTTTCCTCGGCATGGGTGAGAAGTATCACGCTATTCCGTGGGCCTCGCTCGACTACGAAAAGGACAAGGGCGGTTATATCGTCCCGTTTTCCAAGGAACAGCTTGAGCAGGGACCGGCCGACTCGATCCATGAGCTCAGCAAGGATGATGGCTTTACAGCGCGCGATGCGGCCTTCGATTATTACAAGGTCGAACGCTACTGGTAAGCCCGGTACGCTTTCCGGAATTGCCGGAAAAAGATTCTGCCGCGGGTTGGTAACGTCCACCCCGCGGCAAATTTTATCCCCGAATTGCCCGCGACTGACCCCAATGCCGCCCCAATTGGCGCTCACCTTTCATCCTGTGGAAGAGGAGATGAGCCAATGGGTGCGCGTCGAAATACCATCCTTGGAGTGGTGACCATTGTCGCCTTTGTCGCGTCGGGCCTGTTTGCCAATGCGCAGGAAACACCGCCAGCGGCAGGTTCGCCTGAAATCGATTATCCGGCCTTCGCCGCGATGACCGATGATGTGATGGCGTACCGCGAAAGCCGGCTCGTCAGCCTTGATGCCTTCAACCGGATGAAAGCCGAGCCGGGCACGATCATCCTCGACACCCGCAGCCAGGCGGCATTCGCGATGGGCCATATTGACGGCGCCGTACATCTCAATTTTTCTGACTTCACGGATGAAAAGCTCGCCAGCACAATCGCGTCGAAGGACACGCGCATCCTGATCTATTGCAACAATAATTTTGAAGACAATATCGAACCGATCATGGTGAAGCGCGCGCCTCTCGCGCTGAACATCCCGACTTTTATAAATCTCTATGGCTATGGATATGAGAATATCTACGAGCTTGGTGAGCTGGTCTCGATTGCCGATGAAGACGTGAGTTGGGTGGGACCGCTGCAGACGCCCTGACCCTTGCAGCAGGACCCATTCGGCGGACGCAGCGACCATCGCTGCGTCCGCTTTCATTTTTAGTTCTGCTAATGCGATCATTTGCTGCCTTGCACAAAAGCCCTATCGCCGTCATCTGACCCGAAGACGAAGCTAATCAGCGGACCCAGACATGACGACTGCCAACGCACAGACAGCCGCCCCGCGCGTAAACCCGAACGCGCCAACCGAAGAGACAGTTCTTTCGGTCGAACATTATACCGACCGGCTCTTTTCATTCCGGATCTCGCGCCCGCAAAGCTTCCGCTTCCGGTCTGGCGAGTTCGTGATGATTGGCCTGCCGCGCGAAGAGGGCAAACCGATCCTGCGTGCTTATTCAGTGGCATCGCCAGCCTGGGATGACTCGCTGGAATTCTATTCGATCAAGGTACCCGACGGCCCGCTGACTTCACAGCTTCAGAAGATACAGCCGGGCGACAAGGTCCTGCTCGGCAAGAAGCCGACCGGTACACTGGTGCTCGATGCGCTGACGCCCGGCAAGCGGCTCTACATGTTCTCCACCGGTACAGGTTTTGCGCCCTTTGCCAGCCTGATCCGCGACCCCGATACATATGAACGCTATGAAGACGTGATCGTCACCCATACCTGCCGGCAGGGCAGCGAGCTGCAATACTCCGCCAAACTGGTTGAGGATCTCGTCAATGATCCGCTCGTTGGTGAGATGGTGCACGGCAAGCTGCGCCTCTTCACATCCTGCACGCAGGAAAGCCATGAGCGTATGGGCCGGCCGACCGACCTTATCCGTTCCGGCGAACTGTTCGAGCATCTCGGCGTGCCGCCGCTCGACCCGTCCACGGACCGCGCGATGATCTGCGGCTCCATGCCGATGACGCTGGAGCTGAAAGAGCTGATGCAGGCGGCTAGCCTGACCGAAGGCTCCAACGCGGCGCCGGCCGAATTTGTTATTGAAAAAGCCTTCGTCGGCTAGGCATAGTCAGGGCATGATACGTGTCCGTGATTTCCAGCCCGAAGATGGCCCGGCCTTCAAGGCGCTCAACCTCGCCTGGATCGAGCAGCTCTTTGCTGTCGAACCCTCAGACCTCGCGCAGCTTAATGATCCGCAGTCGACCATAATCGACAAGGGCGGGCGCGTGCTGATCGCTGTACTGGAGGATGAGCCGGTCGGCACAGCCGGGCTTGTCTGGAGCCATGAGCCGGGGACATTGGAACTGGTGAAGATGAGTGCGCGGTCCGATTTGCGCGGGCAGGGCATCGGCAAGGCGCTTGTCATGTCCAGCATGAAATTTGCCCGCGACATGAAGGCAAAGCGCATCTGGCTGGAATCCAATCGCAAGCTGGACGCGGCGCTGGGCCTCTACCGCGCGGCCGGCTTCATTGAAATCACCGGAGAGCGGCAAACCCCGTCGCCTTATAGCCGCTGCGACATCCAGATGGTGCTTGAGCTTTGAGGCTCCGGCCGGGACGTGCCAATCGCCGCGCCCTGCAGCGTATTTCCATTTTCGTCGGCGGGCTCTTTGTGCTTGTCGGTGTTGCCGCGCTGGTCGGAGACCCTGGTGCGGCTGCCAGCTCGCGGCGAACCGGGCTATATGTCCGCGCGCTTCGCGGCCTGCGCGAAGCATTTGGCGACCCGGGCGGGGGAATTGCGATGATTATTACTGGCCTGCTGCTCGGCGGCTTCCTGTACTGGGCAGCGGGCCGGCGGGGATAGGCTATGGATTGGAAAACTTATCGTTTCTTCCTGAAATTCCTGGCGATAATCATGGGCGGTTCGCTGTTTGCGCTGGGCGTCGTTGTCATTATTGGCGACCCACTGAACCCCAAAGCCACGAGACTTAGCGGCGACCCGGTCTATGACGCAGTCTCTGATCTGGTATCGGTGTTTGGGAATACGGGGACTGGGGTCGGGATCGCGGTCTTCGGTTTGTTTATTGGCGTTGTTTGCTACCGGGCGGCCAAGCGCTAACCTATCTGGCCCCGGTGGCGCAGCTTTGCATCTGCGAGTACACAGGCGAGCATCGCTTCGGCAACGGGCACGGCGCGGATACCGACGCATGGGTCATGCCGGCCCTTGGTGCGGACATCGACGTCTTCACCGTCGCGGGTCACTGACTGGGTGACGGACAGGATGGAGGAGGTCGGTTTGATCGCGACACGGACAATCACGTCCTGCCCGGTCGAGATGCCGCCTGCCACGCCGCCATTATTGTTCGACAGGAAGCGCACGCCATCATTGCCCATGCGCATCTCATCGGCATTCTGCTCGCCTGAGAAGGCAGCCGCGGCGAAGCCTGCGCCGATCTCGACACCCTTGGCGGCATTGATGCTCATCATCGCGCCAGCAAGCTCTGCGTCGAGTTTGCCATAGACAGGCGCGCCCCATCCGGCCGGAACGCCAGAGGCGTGCACTTCGACAATGGCACCGGCGCTGGAGCCGGATTTGCGTGTCTCGTCCAGGAAGTTTTCCCAGCGCTCAGCCATGTTGGCATCCGGGCACCAGAACGGGTTGTTGCCCGTCTCATCCCAGTTCCACGCCTCGCGGTCGATGGTGTGCGGGCCGATCTGGACCACAGCGCCGCGAAGGGTGATCCCGTCGCCGAGAACACGCCGGGCAACAGCGCCTGCAGCGACCCGCGATGCGGTTTCGCGGGCCGAGCTGCGCCCGCCGCCGCGATAGTCCCGCACGCCATATTTCTGGTCATAGGCATAGTCGGCATGGCCGGGCCGGTAGCGGTCGCGGATTTCCGAATAGTCCTTTGAGCGCTGGTCGACATTCTCGATCATCATCGAGATTGGCGTGCCGGTGGTCACTTGCCCATCCGTGCGGTCATCCTCGAAGACGCCGGACAGGATCTTCACCTGGTCCGGCTCCTTGCGCTGGGTCACGAACCGGCTGGTGCCGGGCTTGCGTTTGTCGAGGAAGTCCTGGACGAACGCCTCGTCAAGTCTGAGGCCGGGCGGGCAGCCATCGATCACGCAACCGAGCGCAGCCCCGTGGCTTTCGCCCCAGGTCGTCACGCGGAAGAGATGGCCGAACGTATTGTGTGACATTTAGTCGATATCCTTCGGACGAACGCGAAAGACGCCCTTAATGCATTTCGGGTTCCGTATTGCAATCTGGATATGGGTTTTGTGGTGAAACCCAGAGCTCGGATAGAGTTCTTTGCCTTCAATAAAAACGCCTCGGACACTATCGAACGGCCGTTCTTCGGTTGCCTCGCGTATTTTGTGCAGATGATTGATCACGGCACAATCCAAGTAACGTCGTAGCAAGTCTGGATGATTTGCGGGAAGCTTGTGGCTCTCGCCAGCCGCTTCGACGGTCTTTCTTAGCTGTTCATAGGTCGATTGGACTGTATCGAGGCCCGCCTTGGTCGTGAGATCTAGACAATAGCCCAGACTAACAACAGACCCGACTAAGCTTGGCTTTGAAACGGTGCTCGATTGTCGTTTTAATTGCTCTTTCGCAAAATCTAAAGCCCGTTTGGGGTTGGCTTCCCAAAAGTATATTCCATGTCCGAGCCAGTCAAAGTCGTTCTGGCTCTCCCGAAAACCTTCGCCAGACACTAAGCGGCTGGCAACGGCTTCATCGCAACCATGATAACCAAGCAGCAAGCCCGGAGCGAGATCGTGCAATTATTCAGCCACCGTATTTGCGGGTCAGCTTGCCAGAGGATGTATGTGTACCGAGTTCGACGAGATATTTGCGAGCGGCTTCAGGAGATGCGGTGACAGTTTTTGTGAACTCCACAGCCTGCTTCTCAAACCGTTGCGCGTCCGCAGTAGTCCAACGTCCGGTTGAAGCTGAACGGGCTATTTTCGTGTAATATTTGGCCATTCGCGACTCCATCCTTGTAACGTACAATATCGTATATCTCACGGAAAGTTCCAACAAGGAATTATGCGTTGCGGATAAAGTCGCGAATTTCGGCCTGACAAAATCAGCCGAGCAGGTCGGCCACCGCTTCGCGCTCTTCGCGCAGTTCTTTCTCCGTCGCGTCCATTCTTGCGCGTGAGAACTCGCCAATATCGAGGCCCTGCACGATCGTGTACTTGCCGTCCTTGCAGGTCACGGGATAGCCATAGATAACGCCCGGCTCGATGCCGTAGGAACCGTCGGACGGAATACCCATCGAGACCCAGTCACCATCTTCTGTGCCAAGGGCCCAGCTTTTCATATGGTCGATGGCGGCTGATGCAGCGGAAGCGGCAGAGGAAGCCCCGCGCGCCTTGATGATCGCCGCGCCGCGCTGCTGGACATCCGGGATGAAGGTGCCTTCATACCAGTCCTGGTCGATTTTCGACATCGCGTCCTCGCCCTTGACGGTTGCGTGGTGCAGGTCCGGATACTGGGTCGCCGAATGGTTGCCCCAGATGATCATCTTCTTGATGTCGGTATTGTGCGTGCCGGTCTTCTCGGCCAGCTGGCTCATCGCGCGATTATGGTCGAGGCGCACCATGGCGGTGAAGCAGTTCGGGTCGAGGTCAGGCGCGGCCTGCTGTGCGATCAGCGCATTGGTGTTGGCCGGGTTGCCAACGACGAGCACTTTCACGTCGCGCTTGGCATTGTCGTTGATGGCCTTGCCTTGCGGGCCGAAGATCGACCCATTGGCCGACAGGAGGTCCTTGCGTTCCATACCCTGCTTGCGCGGCATGGCGCCAACGAGAAGGGCAAAGTCGACATCCTTGAAAGCAACATTGGCGTCGTCGGTCGCGACGATCTTGTTGAGAAGCGGGAAGGCGCAGTCATTGAGCTCCATCACGACGCCCTCAAGCGCGCCAAGCGCCGGGGTGATTTCAAGCAGGTGAAGGTCGACTGGCTGGTCCGGGCCGAGCATGTCGCCGGCAGCAATACGGAAAAGGAGGGCGTAACCGATCTGGCCGGCGGCTCCGGTGACGGCAACTTTCACAGGCTGTTTCATGGGAGTATCCTTCTTGAAGTACGGAATTTGGCCGCATCAATGGCGAATTTGTCGGCGAAGGGCAAGCAGGCGTCGCGACGATGCCGCAGTCGAGTGGCGGTCAATCGTCCGAAGCGACTTCGGGATAGTACCAGATGCGCCGGATCAGCCCGTCAGCCGTGACCTCGTAAACCGCCAGTGACGACTGGGATTTATCCTTGTTGTCATCGCCCATCCAGGATGCCGTCTCGATCGTGCTGACAAAGCCGCCCGTCTGGCCAATGCCGGACAGCGTGCTCGTGGCGGTTGACTCGCCCTGGAAGAAAACCCGCATCTCTTCAGTCAGCTTTTCGCGGCCCGCCGACACAAGTTCGACCCTGGAGCCGCTGATCGAGAGCCATTCTATGTCCGGATGCATGAGGGCTGACATGGCAGCGGCGTCATCGCCATTATAGGCATCGACATAGGCTTTCACGATGGCGACATGATCCTCGACCGGGGCGGCGGGCGTTGCAGTCTCGCCTTCCTGGCAAGCTGAGAGCGCAAGGGCCAAAATGCCCAGCAGGAGATATGGAAACCCCTGAAAACTTCGACGTCGCTTCATGTCTGTCTGGCCTCGCTCTGCCCTGAAGGCTTAGTCTGTATCCGCCGTCCGGGCAAACATTGCCAATAGCGACAATCGGAATAGGGTCTCGCTCAAACAGAAACGAAGGGCAGGACAATGACATACGACTTTTCCGGCAAGAATGCCGTGGTAACTGGTGCCAGCCGCGGGATCGGCGAAGCCATCGCCCGCACGCTGGCAGAAGGCGGTGCGCGCGTGGCCCTCGTTGCCCGCAGCCTTGATGACCTGGAACGCCTGGCGAAGACGTTGCCGAACGACCCGGTGATCATCCATGCAGACCTTGGCAGCAGCGATGGCTGGAAGCCGACAGCGGAAGCCATCGTCGAACAGCTCGGCCCGGTCGATATCCTCGTCAACAATGCGGGCGTCAGTGTCCATGAACCGGCCGGCAAGGTTACGGAAGAGGGCCTCGACAATACGCTCAATGTGAATGTCCGCAACCTGATCCTGCTGACTGATGCGCTGACCGACAGCCTCAAGTCGCGCAAGGGCAATATTGTGAATATCTCGTCTGTCTCGGCCAGTACGGGCAGTGTCGGCCAGATTGCCTATTCGGCCTCCAAGGGCGCGGTAAATTCGATGACGCGGAACATGTCGATTGATCTTGGCCGTGCCGGTGTTCGCGTGAACGCCGTCGCGCCGGGCGTCATCGATGACGGGATGTGGAAGACAGCTTTCGCCAGTGGCGCGGTCGACCGTGAAAAGACCATGGCGCGGATGGCGAAGATCCTGCCGCTCGAAGGGCGCTGGGGCAGTGCGCAGAATATTGCCGATGCGGTGGCCTTCCTGGCGTCCGACAAGGCTGATTACATTACCGGCCAGGTGCTGCGCGTCGATGGCGGTATCCTGGCCTAAGCTTCATCCCTATATAGCCGTCGCAAGACAATCAGGAGTGCGAACGCAAGATGAGTGAAGACCCCCGGGCGAATGTCATTCCGCCGAGCCCAAGCGATGCCGACTACCAGAAGGACAGCGCGGGAAACCCGCTCATCGCTGATGCGTCAGACCCGATCGCCCTGTTCGGACAATGGATGGCGCAGGCCCGCGAAAGTGAGCTGAACGACCCGAATGCCATGTCACTTGCAACTGTCGACCAGAAAGGCCGGCCTGATGTGAGGGTCGTGCTGCTCAAGGGCGTCTCGGAGGACGGCTTCACCTTCTACACCAATTTTGACAGTGCCAAGGGCAATCAGATCGCGGCGCATCCAGTGGCGGCGCTTGGCTTTCACTGGAAGTCGCTGCGTCGGCAGGTCCGCGTGCGCGGCGTCATCAAGGCAGTTTCGGATGAAGAGGCGGACACCTACTTTGCATCACGGGCGCGCTCGAGCCGCATCAGCGCCATCGCGTCAGACCAGTCACGGCCCTTGGCATCACGCGCCGTTTTCGAGACGCGTATCCGCGCGGTCGAAGCCGAGTTTGAAGGGCAGGAAGAAATCCCGCGACCGGAAGACTGGGGTGGGTTTCGCGTCGTGCCGGACAGCATCGAGTTCTGGCAGGACCAGGCCTTCCGCATGCATGACCGGCTACAGTTCACCCGCAAGGATGGCGCGTGGTTAAGCGGGCGGTTGTATCCCTGACCGGTATTTTCGGTACGGCAAGTGCCCGGGCGTCAGAAGTTGACGCCCGGAGACGAATGGTCAGGGCCGCTGAGGATAGGTTCCGGCAATCTGTACGCAGTAGGTAATACCCAGATAAGGGTCGCGATTGTAGAAAGGCTGGCCGTTGCCGGACGTGCCAAATTCGGTCGTGCCTTCGCTTCGGGGGACAAGTATTTGTGACCCCTTGCTGGCGTCCTTGTTGATCTGAAGACCTTCGACGGCTGCGACACCGATACCATGATTATGCGGGGGAAATTGCAGCTGCGTCTGCGTCAGGTGCTCGATCCCGCCCTGTTGCCCGAGGTTGACCTGGTCCAGGCTACGTCCGTTGCCGGTGCCAATGGGTGAACGGCCCCGCAGGTCCGGCAAGCCGAATGTGGTCCGCCCGTCGCCGCCATAATTGGTGCCAAGCAGAGAGAATACGGCCTGGTATTCCTGCACCGCCAGCAGGCGGCCATCCGCCATCATGCTGCCCTTTGGGCAGAACGGTGCTGCGGTCATGAATATTTCGGCCATCTGCTTTTCCTGCGCGTGGGCTGAAAGACCTGATACCGAGATCAGGGCCACGCCAGCTGCGAGCGGCAATGCAAGTTTCTTTTTCATGGAGTCCCTTTACCTGAGCTTATCCCCGATCGCCAAAGCAGATCGCGGTGTGTGAGACGATGCGTCCCCGCAAAATTGTTAGGGGCGATTCAGGGGACGCGCAACAGGCTTGTAATACGCTTGCGGGGCGCGCCAAATGTCGCAATCATGATTGATCTCATGGGCGTTCGCCGCATGGCGGCAGCACGCCGGTTCCGTTCCTGATTATTTACGTGACGCCAGCGTCATTATTTTATGCTACGCCTCCCGGAGGGACACTGGAAAAGCGCCGTGGGAGGGCATAATGAAACTTGGTCTACAGATCGTGCTAAGCGTCTTGTCGCTCATTCCGCTGGCATTCGCCGTGCTGGGGATCTGGTTCGGCGCGTCGTATTTCATGCCTGATGGCGGTTATCCAGCGGGCCTCGACAATCAGCTACGCTATTTATCTGGCGTGTACTTTCTCGTGTCGGTGTTGATCTGGTCGGCAATCCCGAATGTCGAGCGGCAGGCAATACTGCTCGGCTTCATCTGTCTTGCGCTTGTCATTGGCGGGCTTGGCCGGCTTGTTTCATGGATGACGATTGGACCGGGTGACACAGCGCAGCTTATTGGCATGGGGCTGGAGCTTGGCTCGCCACTCCTTTTGCTCTGGCAGCGATTGCTCGCGCGACGTAGCCCGGCCTAGAGGTCGATCCGGGCACCGCGTGCGGCGAGAACGGGCTTCAGCTCCCAATAGGCCGCAGGTGTCCGGTAAAGCGGTATGCGCGGATGCAGGTGGTGAACGATATGATACTGCATCCCAAGCGAGATATAATTGCCAAACGCGGCGCGAAAGCTGCGTGTCGAGCGATAGCGCGATGTCTCGTTGGCCGGATGGTGCGGTGCCCAGCTCAGATAATACTGGATGTAGGTATAGCCGAGATGATGTGGCAGCCACATCAGGACAGCCGCCTCAACGGCATAGCCTGACCAGGCCAGCGTGATGAGGATTCCGAAAAATACAAAACGGTGCAACGCAGCTTCCCGGTACACGTCATAGCGCTTCAGACGTAGCAGGGTGCGCCCATAGGCGTTGAAGGCGCCGTTGCCGCGCGGCTGACGGTTCTGGATTGAGCGCCAGATCGCGTGCAGCGGGCCGCGTGCGCGTGAAGTGTAGTCGGGATCAAACTTCGGATTGTTTGTGTGACGGTGATGCTGAAGATGCGTCAGCTTGGCGACGCGGTAGGGCAGCGCAAGCGGGATAGTCGAGAGGTGGCCGACCAGCTCATTCAGCCAATAAAGTTTCGAACCGGGCCGCGCGATGATGTCGTGCTGGGCCTCATGTGAAGGCAGATAGCTGAGCGTGGCGTTGATACTTGCGATGATCAGGCCGACCCAGACCGAGATCGTGCCGGTGATGACCAGCGGCCAGAGCGAGATCCAGATCGCCAGGTTCACAAAAGCAAACACCACAGCGAACCATGGAAATTTGCCAATGTGCTTGCGCGCAATATCGCGCTCGAGCCGCGTGAGCTCAGCAGGTGAAAGGAGGCTGAGATCACGGTCGCTCATTATATCCAGCGCCCCCTTAACTGTGCCGGTACGCCAAGCAGGGCAGCGACGATAAAACCTGTGGCAAATGGGGTAAGCCCGAAAGGCGGGGTCCATCCAGCGCGCTGGATGACCTGTATTGTCAGTGGCGCAAGAAAGCCGACCGCGAAGATCAGTGGCCCGAAATAGAATATGGTTTTCACCAATGCGACCAATGTCACTGTCCCCCAGCCTGACAACCCCAGCATGATGAAGATAGGCAAGTATTCAACCTGACCGCCATCAATCCTGATGCTGCTTAAACAGTAATAGCCGTAAACAACCGGTTTAAATCCGTCACTTTTTCACGTTACACGCGAGCTGCTTAGCCACAATTCAATGCGATTTCAGAAAGGGTGGCAGGCGCGCCCGCCCTCTGTCAGACCAGATGCGCCGAATCGCGTTGCACGGTCAGATGCGGGACGCCATCGCTTGTCTTGTTCCATGAAATGCCATCTTCGGAAATCATGCAGTGAACCCGTTGGCGCAGGCCTGAAAAGCTTTCAAACTCAACGACGTCGACGGGCGTATCGAAGTGAAGGGTCACTTCGTAGCCCATTCCGCCGGCAAGCTCGCGGACAGCATGAACCCGCCCGGTAAAGGCCTGTTTCAAATACCTGCCTGAGACGCGTTCACCAACCTGCAGGGGAATTTCCGGCTGGTTGGAGAGGCGCCCGGACGCGGTATTCCAGTCGCGGTAGCCAAGTTCGGCTGCGACAAGCTCAAGGGCCCGGGCATGGCTGATGGGCGTGCCGGAGCGGGCCTGTTCGACGCGGATTTCGCGCGCGCGGGCCTTGGCCTGTGCACGTGTGGCGGGCGGTGACTGTGTCATGATCTGACCTTTGCAATTCTGGCCGGTCATAAAGTGCGGGGTTCGCCTTGCCGCAGACCGGAAGATTGCTCTGGGTCTGGTCTTCGAGCGCAGGCATCAGATGCTTGCGGAGATCTTCACCTTCAGATTTTTGTCTGGCGAACGGCAGGCGTCTCAGGCCTTCGGCGCGGCTGATACGTCCGGGTCCGCCAGCTGTCAAGCCGGGTCAGCGCGGGCACTTCGCCTGTGCGGTGTCGACAGCCCGCTTCAATGCGCCAGTCGTGCTGGTGAGCTTGTACGGCACATCGGTCGCCAGCATGACAAGTCCGCCCGTCGCAAGCGCGTCAAACTCGGATGGATTGCCATCGGCCCAGTACTGGTCGTCAAGCCTTTCACCAGGCCGGCCAAGCGTGCCGAAGGCGCTTTCGATCCCCTTGCTGGCGAGGCCTTTCCATTTGCCGGGGCTTGGCCGGTTCGTGCCGGTCCAGGCAATCAGCCGTTCGGGATTGAGCCCCGCTTCGATCAACCCGGCTTCGTGCTGGCGGTCGCCAATCCCGGCCGTCATCATCATATCCGGCGCAAGGCGCGAGACCTGAAGGGCCTCATCGTCATTATAGGTGATGATGATGACATTGTTTTCGGCGCCTGCGGCCCGGACCGCATCAATGATGTTTCGAAAGCTGGTGGTTGGCTTACGGTCGAGTTCGATGATCGCGCCGCTTTCGACGGCCCATTCCAGCGCAGTGTCGAGAGTTGGAGGGGCATACGAGGTCACCTTGCCGTCATTGTCGACGAGGCGCAGTGCGGAAATCTCTGACCAGTCGGCATCCGCCACGGCGCCAGAGCCGGTCGTGGTACGGCCGAGCGAGCGGTCATGCATCAGGAACAAGACCCCGTCGCGGCTTTCAGCAACATCGACTTCCATGATGAAGATGTCATTGGCGAGGGCGTGGGCGAGGGTCTCGACGGCGTTTTCAGGAAAGCCGGGGGCTGGCCCGCCGCGGTGGCTGGCGATGAGAAGGCCGCCATTTTCACGGACGCAGTCAAACATGTCGGGCAGCGTGTTCGTGGATGTCGACTGAGCGGGCTCAACACTGGCGGTTGGCCTGGCCACAGGCTCTGCTGCCTCAGCGGTTTGCGCGCTATCGATCGCGGCCTGCTGCTCGCATCCGATGAGGAAAGCCAGGCTAAGCACTGGTATTGATAGAAATTTGAGACAATTCATCGCGTTTGACCTCATCGGCTTGCTTGCTGCCAGTGAAAACGGGTCATAGAAGAAACTGAACGTAGCGGAAACCGCATAACCGCAATTCATTTGGAGGAAGCAAGATGCAAGGCTTGATGCAGGACTGGCAGCTCACTGTCGACAAGGTGCTCGACCACGCCGCGACGAATCACGGGGACCGCGAGATCGTCACCCGTTCGGTCGAGGGCGAGATTGTCCGGACCACTTACCGTGAGATGCGCGAGCGTGCCAAACAGGTTTCGACCGCCCTCCTCGATGAAGGCATTGGTCTTGGTGACCGCGTGGCGACGCTGGCCTGGAATACGAGCCGGCACATGGAAGCCTGGTTCGGCACGATGGGCATTGGCGCGGTCCTGCACACGGTGAACCCGCGCCTCCACCCTGACCAGATCGCCTGGATTGCCAATCACGCCGAAGACCGCATCCTGATTTTTGACATTACCTTCCTGCCGCTCGTCGAGGCGGCCAAGCCGCTCTTCAAGACAATCGAGAAATTCATCATCCTGACCGACCCTGAGCACATGCCGGAAAACTCGCTCAACGCAGTCTCGTTCGAGCTCTGGATCGATGGCCGTTCGACCGAGGTGGAGTGGGGCAATTTCGATGAGAATACCGCCTGTGGCCTCTGCTATACGTCTGGCACGACCGGTAACCCGAAGGGCGTGCTCTATTCGCACCGTTCCAATGTCCTGCACACGATGATCACCATGGGAGTCGACACGATCGGCATGGGCGCCAATGACGTCCTGCTGCCTGTGGTGCCGATGTTCCATGCCAATGCGTGGGGCCTTGCCTTCTCGTGTCCTGCGACCGGTGCGAAGATGGTCATGCCGGGCGCGGACATGTCCGGTGCGGCGATCTATGAATTACTCGACAAGGAAAAGGTCACGATCACGGCGGCAGTGCCGACGGTCTGGCTGATGTTGCTGACCTATCTTGAAGAAAACAACCTCAAGCTGCCGTACCTGCGCAAGGTCGTTATCGGGGGCTCTGCGGTGCCCGAACGTATCCTGCGGGCATTCGAGGAAAATTACGATGTCGAAGTGTTCCACGCCTGGGGCATGACCGAGCTTTCGCCCATGGGGACGCTTGGCGCGCTGCCACCGGCGCTGGCAGATGCCAGCCACGAAGAGAAAATTGCCTACAAGCTGACACAGGGCCGTCCGCCATTCGGCATTGAGCTCAAGATCCTCGATGACGACGGCAATGAGCTGCCGCGTGATGGCAAGACGTCGGGCCGTCTCGTTTGCCGAGGCCCGGCCGTTTCGAAGGCCTATTTCAAGGGGGACGGCAATGATGCCTTTGCCGATGACGGGTTCTTCGATACCGGCGATGTCGCAACCCTCGACAAGAACTCCACCATGCACATCACCGACCGCGCGAAGGATGTGATCAAATCGGGCGGCGAGTGGATTTCATCCATTGATATCGAGAATTTCGCGGTTGGCCACCCGAAGGTCGCCAATGCAGCCGCCATCGGGATATATCATCCGAAATGGGATGAGCGGCCATTGCTCATCGTGCAGTCCGCACCGGGCGAAACGCCAACCAAGGAAGAAGTGCTCAGCCAGCTCGAAGGCAAGATCGCCAAATGGTGGACACCTGATGATGTGCAGTTCGTTGATGAAATTCCGCTCGGCGCGACGGGCAAGATCAACAAGCTGAAGCTTCGCGAAATGTTCAAGGATTACAAACTTCCAACGGCCTGATCGCCGCAACACTTTCGTGTGACACGGTTGACCCACTCTTGCAGATTGGGCTCAGCGCGATATGGCTCTGCCCGTTAACGGGTATGGATCCGGGGAGACAGGGATGAGTGAACAGGCAGCGTCAGCAGGTTGGCGCCTGAAAGTGGCGGGCGGGGCACTGGCCCTCTCGATTTTCGCAGTGTTGTGGTTTGCCGTTGCTGCGCTCGGCACGAAATACGGCGTCTGGGGCTGGCAGTTCGGCCTTGGCCAGATGACGATCGCCTGGGGCAAGTATGTCACCTTCCTGGCTGCTGGCGTGGCCCTGATTGCGCTGGTCATCGCGTTCATCAAGGCGCCGCGGACCAAGCCGGTGATCCTGGCGCTTGGGGCCGTCCTGATCGCGGCAATGCTGCTTTTCCGGCTGGTCGGTTTCGGGGCGCAGGCTGCAAGCCTGCCGCCGATCCACGACATCCAGACTGACTGGTCTGACCCGGTCCGCTTCTCGGAAGCCCTGCTGGCCCAACGCAAGACCGATGAAGCGACCAACCCTGTTGAGGATGCCCCTGTCATCCCGCAAGCGCCTGGCATTGAAGACCGGTGGCCCGGCTTTGGCGGCATGCTTGTATCTGACGCGCAGGAGCAGGCCGAGAATGAGCGCACGATTGAGGGTGAAACCGTCCCGCCGGCCTATGACCGGCCAATCCAGCCGCTCTATTTCGATCAGTCCCCCGGTGAGATCGCGGGATATGCCCAGCGCATTGCCGAGTCGAAAGGCTGGACAATTTTCTCCAAGCCTCAGACCGGCGAAGACGTTGAGCAGACCGTCATGGAAGCGACGGTCTCGTCCGGCTGGTTCGGCTTCAAGGATGATGTCGCCGTGCGTGTGCGAGCCGTGGATGGCGCGACCCGAGTCGATATGCGGTCCATCAGCCGGGTCGGCCTGTCGGACCTTGGTGAAAATGCCAAACGCGTATCGGCGTTCATGAGCGAGCTGACCGACCGCGCGGACGGACGTCTCGAACCCTGATCGACGCAGACGGGGTTTGGTGGTAAAACGCGGACGCTGCGTAACTGGCGCATGAGGTGGATCACCACCGGGGAGCGCAGCGTATCGAGGCCGGGCGCCTGGGCATGAACCTCTGATGAAGGAGGGCTGCTCATGCCCGAACTGTCTCCGATTTCCGTCGCATTCCTCGTCTTTCCGAATGTCACCCAGCTTGACCTGACAGGCCCGGCGCAAGTCCTCTCGCGCCTTGGCAACACCACGGTGGACCTTGTCTGGAAGACGCGCGACCCGGTGTCGACCGATTCAGGATTTCCGCTCCTGCCGACCAGAACGTTTGATGAGGTCACCCATACAGACATCCTCTGCATCCCGGGCGGCTTCGGCACGGTAGACGTGATGCAGGATGAAGCTACGCTGTCATGGGTCCGGCAGGTTGCTGAAAATGCTGACTGGGTCACCAGCGTGTGCACCGGGTCGCTCGTGCTAGGGGCGGCCGGCCTGCTTCAGGGCTACCGCGCCACGACGCATTGGGCCTCGCACGAGCAACTGGCCTTTTTCGGCGCGGTCCCGGAGACGGGCAGGGTGGTGATCGACCGTAACCGCGTTACAGGCGGCGGCGTCACCTCCGGCATCGATTTCGGCTTGCAGCTCGTCTCGGAAATCCGCGGCGAGGCGCATGCCCGCTTCGTGCAGCTGTCGATCGAGTATGACCCGCAGCCGCCATTTGATTCAGGTACGCCGGCCAAGGCGGATGCGGCAACGCTCGAGCGCTACTGGAGCCTTGTGAACACGGCCGCGCCGGGCCGGGTCGACAAGGTCAGGAATATTGCAAAAGGACTGGGCTTCTAGCGCTTAGGCTGTCTTGCGTTCGGCTTTCCAGGTGAAGGCCGAACGGACTGTCGGATTGGCATCCGGTGTCTCGACATAGCCTTCCTCGACCAGCTTCAGCATATGGCCAAGCACAGATAGCGCCGCAGCGGGATGCAGGCGCTTTTCAACAGCGGCATACATCGTCTCGACCATGCGCGGAATATTCGTTTCGCCCGTCTTGAGGTGAGCAATGATTGCGTTTTCGCGGTCGAGGCGGTGAGCGCGGTAAGCCTGGATGAAGCCCTTCGCATCCTCGCGTACGGGCGAACCATGCGTCGGCCAGAGAATGTCGAAATTGCGTGCCTCGATCTTGTCGAGCGAGCGCATATAGTCGGCCATGTTGCCGTCAGGCGGCGCGACGATTGTCGTGGACCAGCCCATGATGTGGTCGCCCGTCAGGCAGGCATTCTCTTCGCGCAGGCCGAAGCAGATATGGTTGCAGGTATGACCCGGCGTTTCGATAACGTCGATGGTCCAGCCGGGGCCGGAAATGACATCGCCATCGCCGATCTTCACATCGGGTTCGAAGCCAAGATCGTCGGCAGAGCCAAGCTCGCCCTTGGCTGTCGGTACACCGCAATTCTTCGCGTAAGTCTTGCAGCCGGCCCATTCAGCAAGCGGCTGGGCCAGCGGGGAGTGGTCAGAGTGGCCATGCGTGACCAGCACATGCGTGATTGTCTCACCCTTGAGGATGTCTTTCAGCGCCTCGAAATGCTCGGGCTGCTCCGGGCCGGGATCGACAACGGCAACTTCGCCATGACCAATGATGTAGACACCGGTGCCGACATAGGTGAACGGGCCGGGATTATTCGCGACCACGCGCCGAATGAGCGGCGAGACCTGTTCGACCTTACCGTATTCAAACTCTATTTCGCGTACGAATGGGATTCCCATGGGACCTCTTCGGCAGTTCTCAGCTCGCCATAATAGGCGATTCTAGGCTGACCGTTTCGGTGCGAATGCGGTGACAAAAGCGCGCGCCATGCGACGGGTCGATTTGAGCTTGTGACCAAGCCCAAGAGCAACTGGCGGGCCCATATCGGTCTTGTTTGCATCCACGATAAAAATACGGCCTGAAGCGCGATCGCGTAGCACATCTACGCCGCCCCAATCCAGACCAAGCTCTGCAGCAAAGCGCTTTATCACGGCAATTTCATCGCTCGTGTAGCATTTGCGAGGTTCGTCGAGCAAAACTTCAGCATTCTCGTTCAGGAAGCGCCGGAGAATCGGGCGGCGCTTGCGGAAGACGAGGGTCGGCTCACCGCCCACGATGCAGCAGCGCAGGTCCTCGACGAGGCCACCATCGATTTCATTGTCGATCAGGCGCTGATAGGTCTTGCCCTCGACCGGCTCCATAGGGCCTTCGATAATGCGTCCGTCATGACAGGCATTCTTCTCTGACTTCTCGACCATCGGGCCTTCATAGGTCCGCGGATTGACCTTCAGATTATACCCAGCCGCCGCTTCAAAGGCTTCTGCGACTTTCGATTTGGAAATGTCTTTGCAGTTGAAATTGACCAGTTTTGCGCCGGGCTTGGTCACCGGCACTGAGTGATCCGCATGCGTCGAATCATCGAACTGGAATACGATATCGGCCCGGGATACGTCCGATATCAGTTTGGCGCCGGACGCATGCATCACGGGCCAGACAAAGTACCATGGACGAGGCTTGTCAGGATGGAAGGCGATGGTTGGCCGCTTATGGCCCGTGAGCCGGCGCCAGGTGCGCCATGACTGGGCCATCGTATAGAATGTCAGCCAGGTGAAGATATCGTTGGCAAGCTGGAAATTGGCCGGCACGCGATGCCCGGTCTTCTTCACGAGCCAGGCACCGTCTTCATATTTGAAATCTGTCAGCCAGTTGCGCGACATGCATTCACTCCCTCACAGCCCCCGCCGTTTGAGCGGCGTGAATCGCACGCCATTCCAAGAGTTTCAACTCTTTCTAGCCACGAGTCATGTGATCATTTGTTTACGGGATCACAAGTCATCGTGATCAGAGGAGGCCTTTCATGCCTGAGAGATCATAGCCTGCACCTGCAGCAGCATCTACGATTTCGCCCGCCTGGCCTTGGCCACCATGGGTTAGCGCCCAGGCTGTGATCGATCGCGTGCCAGTGCGGCAATAGGCCAGAACCGGGGACGGCGCTTCGGCGAGAATCGATTGCATCCGCTCAATAATTTCCGGTGTTGGAGCGCCAGAAAACGGCAAGGCGACGAATGTCAGGCCTTTTTCCTCGGCTTTCGTGCGAATCGCACCCATGCGCGGCTGGTCGACGCCGCCCTCACCATCGGGGCGATTGGCAACGATTGTCTTGAAGCCGGCCGCCGCAATCTCGTCGATATCCTCCTCACTGATCTGTGGAGCAACGGAGAAATGGTCAGTGACGTTTCGAATGTCGGCCATCGATTTACCTCGGTGTCATGTAGCGTTGACAAGCAGTCTTCTGGCGTGAACCTAGGGAGCCTTGAGCGGACTTCCAAGGTCCGATAGCCGCTTCCGGTGAAACGAAAAAGAGAAAAGCCGCACGTGTCAGCGTTCCAGCGAAGCCTTTCCCGCATTCCGTGGGCCTACGTCATTCGGCGGCTCCTTTTCGCAATCCCGACATTGCTGGTCATTGTTGCGTTCGCCTTCTTCATGATGCGCCTCGCGCCGGGCGGCCCGTTTGATGGCGAGCGCAAGCTGAACGCCGCAACCGAAGCCGCCATCAACGCGAAATTCGGTCTCGACCAGCCCTTGCTCAAACAGTTCTGGGATTATCTCGTCGGCGTGTTGCAGGGCGATTTCGGCCCATCGATGAAAACCCTCGGCAAGAGCGTGAATGACCTGATCGCTGACGGCCTCCCGGTCAGCCTTGCCATCGGCTCACTGGCCATGCTGATTGCCCTTATTGTCGGCACGGCGCTCGGCGTGTTTGCCGGTCTGCGGCAGAATACAGCCGGCGACTATACGGTCATGGGGATCGCGATGGCCGGGATATCGATACCGACCTTCGTCACCGGACCATTGCTGATCCTGACGCTCGCTCTGGGGGCAGGGCTGTTCGCGGTCGGTGGCCTCGGTGAGTACCCGCATATCGGGATGAGCTTTCACAATATGACGCTGCCGGTCCTGACGCTGGCGCTGCCGCAGATTGCCATCATTTCGCGGCTCATGCGTGCCTCGACAATCGAGACCATGCACTCGCCGCATGTGCGCACGGCCCGCGCCAAGGGCCTGCCGGAGCGCACGGTGATTGGCCGCCACGTCCTGCCTGCTGCGATCCTGCCGCTTGTTTCCTATGCTGGCCCTGCCATGGCAAGGGTGATGACCGGCTCACTGGTGATTGAGCGCATTTTCGGCCTGCCGGGCATGGGGTCATACTTTGTCGATGGCGCGATCAACCGGGACTATACGCTCGTGATGGGCGCGCTGATCATTTATGCGACGCTGATCGTGCTGTTCAATTTGCTCGCGGACATCCTTTACGCGTTGCTTGACCCAAAAGTGAAGTACGACTGATGGTTGATACGCTCGACATGACAGGCCGGAAGGATCCGGTGGAAGTTGCCCTCGCTGGCGGACGCTCGCTCTGGGATGATGCCAAGCGGCGTCTGTTCAACAACCGGGCGGCCGTTGTCTCGATGTGGGTGCTGGGCCTGCTGATTGTGCTTGCTGTTTTCGGGCCGATGTTCTGGGTGCACTCCTACCGCTCGATTTCGGCCGATACCGAACTTGCGCCAACCATGCAGAACTGGCACTGGCTCGGCACTGACGAGCAGGGCCGGGACCTTGTCGCGCGCAACCTGCTTGGGCTGCGCATCTCCATGGCGGTCGGCCTTGTTGCGACCATCGTGTCGCTGATCATCGGCGTGACCTGGGGTGCGATTGCCGGCTTTGTCGGCGGACGTGTCGACAATCTCATGATGCGTTTCGTAGACGTGCTCTACGCCATGCCCTTCATCTTCTTCGTGATCCTGCTGCTGACCGTGTTCGGCCGTAACATCATCCTGATCTTTGCCGCCATCGGCGCGGTCGAATGGCTGACCATGAGCCGTATCGTCCGCGGCCAGACTCTCGCCATCAAGGGCAAGGAATTCATTGAAGCGGCCCGCGCCGCCGGTGTGCCGGGCTCAGCCATCATCCGCCGCCACATCCTGCCGAACGTGGTCGGGCCTGTGGCGGTCTATGTGACACTGACCATACCGGTCGTGATCATGGCTGAAAGCTTCCTGTCCTTCCTCGGTCTCGGCGTGAACGAGCCGTTGACCTCACTCGGCGTGCTGATCTCGCAGGGCGCGAAGGAAATGCAGGACAAGCCATGGTTGCTCATGGCGCCGGCCGTCCTGATGGCGGTGACGCTGCTCTGCCTCAACTTTATCGGCGACGGCCTGAGGGATGCCCTCGACCCGAAAGAGCGCTAGGCCCTTCCGCCCATGACGACCGCGCCCTTCATCGACCTCAAGTCGACGCACAATCCGCATCGCTGGCACATCAAGGTCGAGCCGCGCCTTTGTGTCGGCCCGCCCGGACACAAATTCCTGTTCGGCGGCGTCGGCCTGGCCACGGCGATAACCGCACTTGAACGGACCACCGGTCGGCCCTGCATCTGGGCAACGGCGCAATACCTGTCTTTCGCCAATCCGCCGGACATCATGGACGTGGATGTGAAAGTGCCGATGGCCGGCAAGAATATCACGCAGGCCCGTGTGCGCGCGCATATAAATGAGCGTGAGATCTTTACGGTGAACGCGGCTGTTGGTGCGCGCGATTCAGAGCATTCGCACCAGTGGCTCACCATGCCTGATGTTCCGCCTCCTGCCGACTGCCCCCGCATGCCACGCTTTGACGAGAATAATGTCGACCTGCATCATTATGTCGACATGCGCGTGGCTCAGGGGCGTTATGCACCCAGGCTTGCGATTGAAGGCGGGCGCAGCGAAGATGGCCGGGTTGTCCTCTGGGGCCGTTCCACAACAGGTGAACCGATCAATTCGATGATGCTGGCCATCATCAATGATTTCGTGCCGTCAGCGACGTCTCACGCGATGGGCCTATCGGCAGGGGCCAACTCGCTCGACAATACATTGCGGATCCGCCGCATCGTCGATACCGAATGGGTCTGTTGCGACATCCAGGTTGAGGGTGTGCACAATGGCTTTATCCATGGACGTATCGCGATGTTCGCAGATGATGGCACGCTGATGGCGACTGGCAGCCAGTCCGGCATCATCCGGATTCACGATTCAGAATCCTTCCGGAAACGGTTTCCCAGAGCGAAGCCGGCCAAGGATTAGTCCAGCGCTGCGTGGGCCGCAGCTGTATTGACCGGGCAGGAAACGGCGATGCCGGTCGGCGCGGCAGGCGCATCATGATCTGAAGCGTGCATCGCTGCGGCAGCAATGATCTCTGCATCCGAGAACATGGCCGCGAGGCGGATCAGGCTGGAACGGGTCTCGCGCGGCGAGTCCGCCTCATAAAGCGCCATGAGCTGGACTTCGCCTTCCTCGGCCATGCCGCGGAAGATGCAGCCAAGGTCTGACGGGCCACCATCACCATCGACCCAATGCCCGAGATTGCTGGCCGTCATCGCAAAGCGTTCGATAGCGACTTCGTAGTCGCGCGGGATTGCGGTCTCGCCCGAAGTTTCGACATCTGCAATCAGGCTCACTGTGTCCTGGTAGAGCCCGGATGCCTTCACGCCCCAATCGCCAGCCAGTTCAGGTGAAGCGGAGGCGCAAAAGGGCAGGGCGGCAGCAGCGATGGCAAGGACAAGGCGTTTCATGACGGGACGTCTCCGGTTTTCTCCTGAGACGCGAAGCAAGCGGTGTGCCGTTAAGGCCGCAGCGCTGCCTTTACAGCTTCGCCTGCGGGTTTTGCCTCGCCTGCGCGCCAGCCCTCTTCCTCGCTGCCTTCCATACGGTAGAGCCCCATCCGCGCCTCGGCGTCCGTGCCCCAGTAAGGTTCATCGAAGAGTTCGTAGACGAAAGCAGCCTCGACCCTATAAGGCCCGCTAATCTTGCGATACCATTCGATACGTTCGGTCAGCTGGCGGGCATTGTCTTCTTCGGACTTGGCGTTCCATGCGCCCGCATTGAATTCGGTGATCCAGATCGGCTTTCCAAACGCAGACAGTCTTTTCAGGTACTCTTCGGAGATGCCGTCATAATCGTGCCAGACCGATATTTCCCATTCGAGGCCGTCCTCCAGCATCCGGTCAAAGGCGCCGATATGGCCAAAGCCGGCCGTGCCGATGGCGCGGCGGGCGTACGGGTCACCCTCGGCGACGCCGTCCAGCAACCCCCGCAGAGCGGCACTCACTTTCTTCCAGCGCGCGCCGAAATATTCCAGCGGGCCAACGCCGCCTGCCGGGCCCCATTCACACGGATACTGCGTGCCATCGTCGCGCATTTCACAGGGCTGGATGATGGCGAAATTTTCCAGCTCATTGCCAAGCTCCCAGACCGGGAAGCGACCACGATGCTGGGTCGACACTGCACGCGCCTTCTCAAATGATCCGCTATAGAGCGCATCGGCGTCGGTTTCCTCAAGGCTGCCCGCCGGATCGATCACCGGTAGCAGCGACACGCCCATTTCACGGGCCAGTGGATAAAGCCGCTCCAGCCCGTCATTGCGGTTGCCGACGCGGTAGTGGCTTATGCCAAGCTCGCCTATGAGGCGAAGCTGGGTCTCGAAGGGAATGCCCGGATAGGCCTGGAATGGATGTCCGTTGACGCCCCAGATCAGGCCCTGTTTCGCCTGCAACTGGGCCGATGCCACAGGCGCCGCGCAAGCCGTCAGGCCAGCAGCGCCGAGTCCCGCCAGGAAGTCTCGTCTGTTGTGATCCACCATGGCCTTCATTCTTCCATATGCACGCCCCATGCTTAAGAGTAGCGCGAATATTCGACAGGCAAGTGACCCTGACTGATTGTTTTATAGGCGCGCCTCTGGCTGTACCCGTGCGTTTGGCTCAGACTTCAGGCGGTCGGCCATCAACTGACCAGTTTGTTCTGGACGGCCAGTGCGGCTGGTTTTGGCGTTCCGACGCGCCATCCTGCCGCGTTGCTGCCCTCGACATGGTACAAGCCCATCTTCGATTCCGGCCCGGACCAGTAGGGCTCATCGAGCAGCTCATAGATGAAAACCGCATCGAGGCCATAGCGCCCGCCAACCTCGCGATAGTAGGCAATCCGGTCGGCCAGCTGACGCGCATTGTCTTCTTCGGAGACGGCGTTCCATGCCCCGGCATTGCATTCAGTGATCCAGATCGGTTTGCCGTACCCTGACAGCGTTTGGAGGAAGTCTTCGCTGATCTGTTCATAGTCATGCCAGACGGTAATATCCCACTCGACGCCATCATCGCGCCAGCGTTCGAACGCGCCGATATGGCCAAAGCCGGATGTGCCGATTGCGCGTTTTGCATCCGGGTCGCCTTCGCCAACACCGTCTACGAGGCCGCGGACAACCGCACTGACTTTCTCCCAGCGCTCGCCAACATAATCCAGCGGATCGACGCCGCCGCCCGGCCCCCATTCGCAAGGGTATTGGGAGTTGTCGTCACGGTACTCGCACGGCTGGATGATGGCGTAATTCTCAAGCTCGTTGCCGCATTCCCAGACCGGGAACTGCCCGCGATGCGCGCGTGAGATCGTCCGCGCCTTGTTGAAGGATTCATTATAGAGCGCATCAGTGCCGCGATTTTCCCAACCACTCTCGGCATGGATGATCGGCAGGAGCGTGATGCCTCTTTGTTGCGCGAGTGGACGCAGGCGATTGAGGCCGTCTGACCTGGCGGCGACCCGGTACTGGGTCATGCCAAGTTCCCTGACGAGGTCGAGCTGCTTTTCGTAGGCGATATCGGGATAGGCGGTAAAGGGATGGCCGTTCACGCCCCAGATCATGCCGCCTGAAGCAGCTGCATTGTTTGGCGGTGGCGGCGGGGGCGGCGGCGCAGGAGGAGGAGGTGGCGGCGGCGATGGCGGCGGCCCGGAAATGGGGTTCGCACTCGGTGTGGCTTCCTCGCCTCCGCCAGAGCAGGCGGCAAAGCCGAGGCCACCCAGTCCCGCAATCACATTGCGCCGGTTCAGTTCTTTCATAAAAAATCTACTTCAGTCGTGACGCCCTCCCGACCGACTCAGATTCTAGGCGCGCGATTCTCCAATGTGACGTTACGATTCTGAAGGGTTTGGACCCGCGATTTTAAGCGCTTGGTTCCATGGGGCTTTCTTGACATTACGATCACTTCACCATATCGGCCTTCTGCAATGAACATGAGAACGCACCACCATCACCACCACGCGTGACGCGCCAATCGAGGCGTGAACCGGTCCGGCTGCGCCTCTTAAAAGTGTTCTTTCCCAGATATTGAACCGCTCGAGGCAGACAGGCTGAACCTGGTCTCGCGCCTGGTTGTCCGTGTCCTGCTTCACACCTTGACCGGTTTCGCCTAAGCGGAGCCACAAGCGACGAGAGACCGAGACCAGACATGAGCAAGAAGAAACAGGATCCAGACGCCCCGAAATCCGGCAAGGACCTCGCCCGCAGCCCGCGCGGCTTTCCTGACAAGCGCGAGGCCCTTATCCATGCGCAGGCCGAGATGATCGACCGGGTGACTTCCGTCTATCGCCGCTGGGGCTTCGAGGCGCTGGACACGAGCGCCTTCGAATATGCCGACGCCCTGGGCAAGTTCCTGCCTGATGATGACCGTCCGAATGCGGGTGTTTTCTCCCTCATCGATGATGACGAGCAGTGGATCTCGCTGCGCTATGACCTGACCGCGCCGCTGGCGCGCTTTGCTGCCGAGAACTGGCAGACCCTGCCCAAGCCCTTCCGCCGCTATGCGGCCGGGCCAGTCTGGCGAAATGAGAAGCCGGGGCCGGGCCGCTTCCGCGAATTCCTGCAATGTGACGCCGATACGGTTGGCGCGGCCGGCGCGCATGCCGATGCCGAGATGATCGCCATGGCCGCAGAAGCGATGCGCGCCGCTGGGGCCGGTGATGGCGAATTTGTCGTCCGGGTGAACACACGGCGCCTCCTGAACGCGGTGCTTGAAGGTGTCGGTGCCAATACCGATGCCGCGCGCCTGACCATCCTGCGTGCGCTCGACAAGCTCGACCGTCTCGGTGAAGACGGCGTGGCAGACCTGCTCGGCAAGGGCCGCATGGACGAAAGCGGTGACTTTACCAAGGGCGCAGAGCTTGGCCCGGACGAAGTGAAACGCGTCCTCGCTTTCGCAAAGGCAGGGCGCGAGACCCGCAGCGAGACGCTGGACGCGCTCGGCCAGTCGGTCGGTACAGGCGAGGAAGGCCGCGCCGGCCTCGATGAACTGTCGGCCATTGCGCGCGGTCTTGAAGCTTTCGATTGCCCTGAAGGCGATGTCCTGTTCGACCCGTCCGTCGTGCGTGGCCTTGAATATTATACCGGCCCGGTCTTCGAAGCAGAGTTGTTGAAAGAGACGCTGGACGAGGACGGCAATAGCGTCCGCATCGGGTCGGTCGGCGGAGGCGGGCGATATGATGATCTCGTTGCGCGCTTCACCGGAGAAAAAGTCCCGGCGACCGGCTTCTCGGTCGGCATTTCGCGGCTTGCCGCCGCCTTCGCGATCAGCGGCGACATCGAAGCCCTGAACGGCCCGGTTGTCGTGCTCAACCTCAATCGTGAAGACCCGACAGAGGCGTTGAAACTTGCAACGGAGCTTCGCGCTGCCGGCATCCGCGCAGAAGCCTATATGGGCAGTTCAGGCATGCGGCCGCAGATGAAATACGCAGACCGGCGCGGGGCGCCCGTTGCGGTCATGGTGGGCGAGGACGAGATTGCAAAGGGGGTCGTCACCATCAAGGATCTCAAGGTCGGCGCACAACAGGCCAAGGCGATCAAGTCCAATGAGGAGTACCGCGAAGCCCGGCCCGGCCAGTTCGAAGCGCCGCGTGCCGAAATGGTCGCGAAAATCCGCGAGATCGTTGAGGCCGCCGAATGACATCCCCAACCGAAATCTTTGCCCGCCTCGGCGGTGAGCTGACGGACCCGCCGATCATCATGCCGGCCAACCAGCCGCTTGAACTGTCCGGTGAAGCGGTGCGCGCGCGCCTCTGTGTCTTTGTGGGAGAGAATGGCGAAGAATGCGCGCTTCGCCCCGACCTGACACTGCCTGTTGCCCTCGCTCAGGCGTCGGCTGGCATGAGCGGCGAGACAGTGAAGCGCTATGCGGCCCGTGCTTTCCGCCTGCCGGTCGTGCCCGGCGATGTGATGGAGTTCACGCAGGTCGGGTTCGAACGCTATGGCGCGCCATCCACCGCAGATGTGGATGCCGAAAGTTTTGCGCTCGTCTGTGAAGCGGCAGCTTCCACCGGTGTCCGCGATAGCGAAACCCGCATGGGGGATCTCTCCATCTTCCCGGCCTTTGTCGATGCGCTGGAACTTGCGCCAGGCCTCGCAGAGGGCCTGAAGCGTGCTTTCCGCCAAGCGGGCGGGGTGTCGGCGCTTCTGGCATCGAAGCCGGGCAAGCCGGTGCATGGCCTTGCCGCCCGGCTGAAAGGGGCAAGTCCGGCTGAGGCCAAGGCCATCGTCTCTGACATCTTCGCCCTGTCCGGCATCCAGCCGCAGGGCCATCGCACACTCGACGAGATTGTCGAAGGTCTGCTGGCCCAGGCCGCTGACGCTGAACATGGCGGCGCGCCCGACCTTGCGCGCCAGACCCTCGAAGCGGTGATGGCGGTGGACTGCCCGCCAGAGCAGGCCGCAGATGCGCTACTGGCAATTGCACGCCAGGCGGGGGTCAGCGGTGTTGAGCCTGTGCTCGAGCGGCTCGACCAGCGCGCGACAAGCATGAAATCAATGGCTCCGGACTTCATGAAGGCGGCCCGGTTCGGTACGCCGTTCGGGCGGCGTTTCAATTATTATGACGGCTTCCTGTTCGAGCTCTTTCATGTCGGCCAATCGTCTGGCCGGCGGCCATTCGGATCCGGCGGGCGCTATGACACGCTGCTTTCGCGGCTATCGAACGGTGCTGTGGATGCCACGGCCATTGGCGGCGTCGTGAGACCAGACAGGCTGAAGACGGGAGGCGCATCATGACGCGGCTGACAATTGCGATCCCGTCCAAGGGGCGGCTGAAGGACAATGCCGAGAGCTGGCTGGCGAAAGCCGGCTTCAAGCTGAAACAGGCAGGCGGTGAGCGCGGCTATACAGCTGAGCTGAAGGGGCTTGCAGAAGCTGATGTATTGCTGCTCTCGGCGCGTGAAATCGCGCAAGGGCTGATCGATGGCGCATTCCATGTCGGCGTGACGGGCGAAGACCTGCTGAACGATCTCTCGCCCAGCCTCGAAACCGATGCGCAGGTGATCCGGCGTCTGGAGTTTGGCGGGGCCGATGTCGTCGTTGCCGTTCCGGCTGCATGGCTCGATGTGAACACGATGAGCGAGCTGGAAGCGGCGGGCGTGCTCTTCCGCCAGCGCCATGGCCGGCGCATGAAAGTCGCCACCAAATACCTTCGCCTGACGCGCAATTTCTTCGCATCGAAATCGGTCGGCGAATACCGGCTTGTCGAGAGCGCGGGGGCGACCGAAGCGGCGCCGAGTTCCGGCCAGGCCGAAGTCATCGTCGATATCACGTCGACAGGCGCGACGCTGAAGGCCAATGGCCTCAAGGTGCTTGATGATGGCGTCATCCTTGAAAGCCGCGCGGCCCTCACCGGTTCGTTGAAAGCGGCATGGGACGAGGAGGCGCTGGACGCGCTCAGGAAGCTGCTTGCCTCGATCGAGGCGGTTGAGTCGGCCGATGCGCAAAAAGTGCTGATGGCGGCAAAAACGATTCCCGAATCTGCGCTGAAGGGGCAAGGAATGACCCTGATTTCGGCAAGTTCTGTTCTGTCGCCATCCTATGCGGCGGTAGAAAATGCCCGGAAAATCGCTGAATCGGGGGCGGGTCCCGTCTCAATCCTTAGCGCGGGGTTCATTTTTGATCGGGAAACGCCGTCCTTTAAGAAGTTTGTTACCAATCTGAAAAGCCCCGCTTGACAATGTGACAGAAAAACGGCGATACAGGTCTTGCAAGTTTCTGGGAGGAAACGCTGCAAGAACTCTTACAGGCGCGGCTCGATAGCCGCGCCATTTTTTTGTCCATTCTTCCCGCAGGGATGCCCTTCAGGGTGTGGCTCGTTTCATGAGATATTGTGAGCACGGCCCCGTTCACAAGTCAGCCAATCCAGAAAAGCCGCCGGGCGATTAAATGGAGGCGATGCGGCAAACCCTCGCCAGCGATTGCCAACAAGAAAAAGGCCCCTTGCGGGGCCAGAAATTGAAGTTTCTCAGAGTGTGCGAACCCGGTTAGTGGCTCAGGGTCAGGGCGTCAGGGAATACACCAACCGGGTTCGTCTTGTTATTATTGTTTTTCAATATAATACTTATCGATAAACGTCAACATCATATCGAAAAACAATTATTACAAACGTGAGAGGCGTCTTGCGTCTGCAATCAGTGAGGGGCAGGTAGGGCTTATGACACTGCATGGCCACCCCGCTTATGGCATGTCGCCCATGCATAATTGCATTTGAAACTAAATTCCGGCCGGGCACCAGGATGCCATTTGTTCGGGCTGTGTTGACTTTGCCCCGCGCGCCAGCCATGCGAAAGGCCATTCGCAAACCCAACCACCGGAGCCGTCAAATGTCTGACCCTCGCGCCCATATCATGCCTGTTTACGCACCGCCGGAAGAAGCGTTCGTGCGAGGTGAGGGTGTGCGCCTCTACACCGAGGGCGGAGACGAGTATCTGGACTTCATTGCCGGTATCGCGGTCAACGCGCTCGGCCATGCTCATCCGCAGCTTGTCGAGACACTGCAGGACCAGGCCGGCAAACTCTGGCACCTGTCCAACATGTTCCGCGTCAAGGCTGGCGAGGAGCTCGCCGACAAGATGTGCGCGCGCACGTTTGCTGATCGGGTTTTCTTCACCAATTCCGGTACTGAGGCCGTCGAGTGCGCCCTGAAAGCCGCGCGGAAGTATCACTGGTCCAAGGGTGACCCGGAGCGCATTGGCTTCGTCACTTTTACTGGTGCGTTCCATGGCCGCTCGCTCGGCGCGATCAATGCCGGCGGCAACCCGAAATACCTCGAAGGCTTCGGCCCGCCGCTCGAAGGCTTCCACCAGATTGAGTGGGGCGACATGGACGCACTCGATGCCGCCGTGACCGACAAGACGGCCGCGGTCTTCATCGAGCCGGTCCAGGGTGAGGGCGGCGTGCGGGCCTTGCCAGAGGAAGACCTGACCGCCATCCGCAAGCTCTGCGATGAGCGCGGCGCGCTGCTCATCTATGACGAGGTCCAGTGCGGTATGGGCCGGACCGGCAAGCTTTTCGCGCATGAATGGGCAGAGCATGCAGAGCCGGACATCATGTGTCTTGCCAAGGGGGTCGGCGCTGGTTTCCCGTTTGGCGCCTGCCTGATGACCGAAGAGGTCGGCCTGCCGATGCAGCCCGGCTCGCACGGCTCGACCTATGGCGGCAATCCGCTGGCCATGGCGGTGGGCAATGTCGTCTGGGATATCATCTCGGACGAAGAGTTCCTTGCCGAAGTGCGCCGCGTCTCTGGCACGGTGGCGCAGGGGCTGAAATCACTCGCCGACAGTCATGCCGACAAGGTCGAGGGCGTCACCGGCAAGGGCCTGCTGACCGGCCTCAAGCTGAAGGCGCTGCCAAAGCCTGTCCAGAATGCCTGCCGCGACAAGGGCCTGCTCGTCGGCGTCGCCGGCGCCAACGTCCTGCGTCTCGCGCCGCCGCTGATCATCAAGGATGAAGACGTGCGCCAGGCCGTCTCCGTCATCGATGAAGCACTGAGTGAATGGAAGATGGAGGGCTGAGATGACGTGGCACAGCGGCTCCTGTCATTGCGGCGCTGTGACCTTTCGCATCGAGGCTGAGATCAGCGACCTCTATCAGTGTGACTGCTCGCTCTGCCGCATGAAGAATGCGCGGATGACGACGGTGCATGAGTCGAAGTTCGAACTGCTGACAGGTGCCGACAAGCTGTCGGAGTATAACTGGAACACCGGGGTTGCGCGTCACTTCTTCTGTTCGGTCTGCGGGATCTATCCTTTCCACAGGAAGCGGGCGATGCCTGACAGCTATGGCATCAACGTGATGTGCCTCGACGGCTTCGATCCAACTGGCATTCCGGTTCGCGCTGCAGAGGGCAAGGGGATGAGCGTAGTGCCGGAAGGCGCCCGCGAAACTTGGCCTGGTCCACGAGATGCGAAAGCAGAAAAGCCCTCATCCTGAGCGAGGTCGAAGGATGAGGGCCCTTGAATTGGGTTGAAAGTTCTGGCGCCTTACTTCGGCACACGCCCTTCATAGATATTGTTGAGCTTTTCGAACTCCGCCCAGAATGAGCCGCGCTTGGTGCCCGCGACGTCGGCGACGAGCAGGTCAAGATGCGCATGCCAGCCAGTCGAGATACCGACCTTGCCGGAGCGGGTTTCGATGCCCGTATGGGTGAGCGTCAGCAGCGTTTTCTCGCCCTTTTGCTCAAGCACGAAGGTCACCGTGCCCTTGCCCCATGTGAATTCCAGCCTTTTCGGCGGATCGAACGTCACGATCTCGCTGTCCATGCTGTGATTGCCACTTTTTCCTTCTGGAGCGGACGCATCGGGGCTAAGATCGTCATTGCGCCAGGTCAGCGTGAACTTATGGCCGGGGGTCGGCAGCATGTCGCCCGAGGCGAGCCATTTGCGGCGAAGGTCACTGTCGGCGAGATAGTCCCAGACGCGCTCGCGCTTGCCGGGCAGCCAGCGCTTGATCACGAGGGTCGTCGGCTCTGTCAGCGTTGCGAAATCGTCTTCGTTCGGTTGGTAGCTCATCTGGAAGTCCTTGAGAGGTTGGGTGAATGAAACTTGTGAGGCGGCCTGCATGTCAATGCGCCTCCGAGCAGAGCACGTCGCGATAGGCGCAGAGGCTTTCGAGGAGGGCCTGGTTCTGGTCGTGGATCTCGGCCTGCTGGTCGGTGCTCGCGACATGCACCATGTAGCTCTGCGCGGCATGGCCTTCCTTGAAGATGAAGGGGTAGCGCATGTCGCCGGCCATGTTCGCGGCGATGTCGGCGTCGGTGGAGTAGGGCGCATAATACATGAGGTGCGGCATCGGCATGGCGTGGACGTCCATGTCGGGCAGCATCCAGGTCCGCATGATCGGCGCGACCATATAGGAGAGACCAGCCTTGTCCGGCGCCGTGTAGGTGCCATTGTCGTAGCGGGCGTCGACTTCATCGCGCAGCGCCTCAGGGCTCATGCCGGCAATGCGCAGGTCGGCCACTTCGCGAAGCACTTTGAGATAGGTCGCAGCGCCTGCCGCGTCATAGCAGAGCGGGACGTAGATATCGTTGCGGAAGTCGGCCTGTTCATAGGCTGTGCGCGAAACGAGGCATTCGACGCCATTGGTGCCTTCTTCGGCGAGGGAGTAGCCCTTGGCCGGATCGAGCAGCCAGACGGAAACGCCGTCCCTGATGTGCGCCGGGGCGGCACTCTTTGCGAACTCGGTTTCGAGCGCTACCGGCATCTGTTCGAGGACCGGCTGGGCCGCCTCCGTTGCGTGAGTGGCAGGCAGCAGCCCGCATCCCGCAACGCTGAACAGCGAAGCGGCAAGATATTTTCTGTAGGTCATTCTAGGCGTCCTTGGGTGGGTCTTTTTTCGAAGGTTTGGCGTCCGCCTGGTTCTTCTGCGCGGCCTCTTCGCGCAGCAGGCGGTCAAGTTCATTGAGGCTGGAGGTCCAGAACTGCTCGTAGAAGCCGAGCTCGTCATGGGCGGCCGCGAGCGGGGCCGCTTCGAGGTGGCAGCGATGCGTGCGCCCCTCGACTTCGCGCCGGATCAGCCCGGCATTCTCGAGCACCCTGATATGTTTCGAAGCCGCGGCGAGCGACATCGGGTGCGGCGCGGCGAGTTCGCTGACGGTGCGATCATTCATGGCGAGGTCGCGCAGCATCTGTCTGCGGGTGCCATCGCTTAGCGCCTGAAAAACTTCGTCCATTGGAAGGGCCTTATGTTCAACCATATGGTTTAATAACTTGGTGCATTTTATTAGTCAACCAATTGGTTGAATAAAAATGCAACCGGCAATCCGCGCCAAAGAAAAAGGCCGCCTCCTCAGGGGGAGACGGCCTCTCATCATTCGAACAGTCCGAAGCCTATTTCTTCGTCATGCCCTTCATGCCCATGCGACCGATTTCGGCGCGGCCGACGACCATGTGGTGCACTTCGTCCGGACCATCGGCGAGACGCAGGGTCCGCTGCTGCGTGTACATGTTGGCGAGCGGGGTCCACTGGGACACACCTGTCGCGCCATGCATCTGAATCGCATCGTCGATGATCTTGCAGACGCGTTCCGGCACCATCGCCTTGACCATGGAAATCCAGACGCGGGCTTCCTTGTTGCCGAGCACGTCCATCGCCTTGGCAGCTTTCAACACCATCAGGCGCATGGCTTCAATCTCGATGCGGGCGCGGGAGACTTTCTCCTGGTTGCCGCCGAGCTTGATGAGTGGCTGGCCGAAGGCATCCCGGCTCATGCCGCGTTCGAGCATCAGGTCGAGGGCTTTTTCTGCGGCGCCGATGGAGCGCATGCAGTGGTGAATGCGGCCTGGCCCGAGGCGCAGCTGGGAGATTTCAAAGCCGCGGCCAACGCCGAGCAGGATGTTTTCTTCCGGCACTTTCACATCCGTAAAGCGGATATGCATGTGGCCGTGCGGGGCGTCATCCTCACCGAAGACATGCATCGGGCCGAGCACGTTGACTCCGGGCGTATCCATCGGCACGAGGATCTGGGACTGCTGCTCGTGGCTCTGGCCGTCCGGGTCTGTCTGGACCATGACGATCATGATCTTGCAGCGCGGGTCGCCTGCACCTGAGGCGTAGTATTTCTCGCCATTGATGACCCACTCACCATTCTTGAGTACGGCCTGGCAACGCACATTGCGGGCATCCGAACAGGCGGTGTGCGGCTCTGTCATCGCGAAGGCGGAACGGATTTCGCCGGACAGCAGCGGCTTCAGCCACTTCTCTTTCTGGGCGGGCGTACCGACCCGTTCCAGCACTTCCATATTGCCCGTATCCGGCGCGGCGCAGTTCATGCTTTCCGAGGCAAGGCGGTTCTTGCCGAGTTCGCTGGCGATGTAGGCATAGTCGAGATTCTTCAGGCCTTCACCGGTTTCGGCGTCAGGCAGGAAGAAATTCCAGAGGCCCTGGTCCTTGGCCTTCTGCTTGACGGCGTCGAGCAGCTCCAGCTGGCCGGGCACATAGGCAAAGCGCTCAGCACGCCCCTCGCCAAGTTCGTGAAACTTCACGCTCATCGGCTCGACTTCTTCCTTGATGAATTTCTTCACATGCTCGTAAAGCGGGACGGCCGCCTCTGACATGCGAAGGTCGTTCATATCGTCGCGAACCGTCATTGATCCGAGTGTAGATGTATCCATGGTTTTCTTCTCCTCCCGTGGGGGTTAGCTTAATCCTTTGACAGACGGTTCGGCCAGTGGTTGGTGACCAATTTGTCATTTATTTCACTAGTGAAGTATATCTTCAGGTGACCATGAATGCAAGGGTAGGCGATGACGACAGAGACAAAAAATCCGCGGGTCTATTCACGCATGCAGATCGCCGCCCAGGTGTTTCGCAAGGTGACTGACCGGCAGCTGGTCGAGGTTGCCGGGATCACGGCGGCGCAGCTTGGTGTGCTGAGCCGTGTCGGCGCGGCGCATGAACTGAACCAGACGAGCCTTGCGCGGGATTTGCGCCTCAACGACTCCGCGATCACGGCAATGGTCAAACGTCTGATGACGCTCGGAATGCTGGAAAAGACACGCAGCGAAAGCGACAGCCGGGCCTGGGCCCTGAAGCTCAGCGCGAAGGGCGAAAAAGCGATAGAGAAGGCCAATGCCCAGCCACTCCCGATCAATCGCAGGATCGACGCGGAATTTGGCGCAGGCAGCCTCACGGATTTTGTCGACAAGCTGAACCGCATCATCGACCTCTGCGAGGAAGAGCAGAGCGCCGACGCGGACGCCTAGCTCATATGAATTCGCCCATCACCCTCGCGCATCGGTCTGAGGGGCATATTCAACGCTTGCTATGCAGCTTGACGGTTCAGCTCACGCTGCGACGCTGTCGCGCGCGGCAACCTTGTCGTACCAGGCGCTGACGTTTTTAAGTTCAGCCTTGTGTGGCTGGCCGACCTGGGCACCAAAGGCAAGGAAGCAGAACAACAGAATGTCGGCGAGGCTGAACGTGTCGCCTGCAAGCCATGTGCGTCCGTTCCAGTTCTTGTCCAGCCAGGAGAGGCGGTCCTGAACATAGGCTTTCAGCCCGCCTGCGCCTTCGGGCACGCAGACAACCCGGTCCTTGAACATCGGCAGGCCTTCTGACCCCCGGAACGCTACGGTCAAAGGATCGGCGACGTTAAGGTCGGCCCAGCGAGTCCAGCGCCGCGTCTGGGCGCGTTGCTCAGGCGTCGCACCGATCAGGCTGTCACCGGGTTGTGTCTCGTCGAGATATTCGCAGATCGCGGTGATCTCAGTGATCAGCGACCCGTCATCGAGGACAAGCGCAGGCGCCTGGCCGTGCGGGTTCTTCGACAGGTAATCCGGTTGGCGATTGTCGCCCTTCATGATGTCGATGTCTTCCAGCGGCAGGGTGATGCCGCGCTCTGCCAAAAACATGCGAACGACATGCGGGTTCGGGCCAACGGAATTGTAGAGTTTCATGGGGCATCCTCCTCAAGGCTTTTATCTGCCGGGCACTCTTATGCCTGAAGCGGGGGGCAGCAAGCCATGACGTAGCGAAATGGCGCGCCGGACCATCATCGGCGCGCTATTGCGGACTGTCAGCTTCGGTGTCCTCGACCACTTCAGTTGCCACTTTTTTTTTAAGGCCGCGCTCTGACCGGCTGATAACGCCGTTAAGTTCCGCGCCGACGCAGATCGCGAAGGCTGAAAGCCACAGCCACATCATCAGCGCTGCGACTGCGCCAAGCGAGCCGAACGTCTCATTATAGTCCGCGAAGGAGGCGAGATAAAATGAGAAGGCAACCGATGCAAAGAGCCAGATCACCCCGGAGAGCAGTGCACCTGGCAGGACGGGGCGGGTCGCTTCTTCATGGCGGCGCACGCGATGGGGCCGGGCCATCTTCAGGAAGGTGTATATGCCGAGCAGGAACAGACCGATCAGGCCGAGCCAGCGTAGTATCCTGAGTGCGGCATCAGCAAAAGCGCCGAGTTGCAAGGCTTCGATGATGGGCGGCACAGCCCCGATCGCGGCCAGCGAAACGATCGCAAACACAATAGCCCCACCGGTAAAGCCGAGCGCCAGTCCGTTCTGTAGGATGAAGCCGCGCTTCTTGGGCTGGTCATAGGTGAACTGAATGGCTGAAAGCAGCGCATTCGCCCCGCGGGAGGCCGACCAGAGCGCAATGACCAGGGAAAACAGTGCGCCCCATGAAAGGCCCGCCGACTGCGACTGGGCAATCCGGATCATCTGTTCGGTCAAAAGCGTATAGGCATCGCCCGGCAGGAGTGGGCGCAGCACCTCGAAATATTCGCGCAGGTCAGCCGATGTCGTGAACAGCCCCCACACCATCAGCGCGCAGGCCGTGGCCGGAAAGATTGAAAGGAAGGCGTAGAATGCAACGCCGCCAGAAACGAGGGCGACATCATCCTGGCCGATGCGCGCTGCCGTGCGCTTCGAAACGCTCAAAGTAGGCTGAACCCTTCGCTGCCACAATCCTGATCGGGTCAGGGCCCGGAGCCGCTGCTTGATGTCCATGACATGTAAACGGAACAAGGCAGCGGCGTGTTCCGGTCGGGGTTGACCCGGACGCTCATCCACGCAGCATGAAGACCGAATTGAAATTCAGGAGATCCGACATGAAACACGCCAAGACATGGCTCGCGCTGGTCCTGCTTGCCGCCCTCGCAATCTTCGCGGTCCAGAACATGGCGGTGATCCAGGTCAATTTTCTCGGGCTCGGTTTTGAGACGCGTCGCATCTTCCTGATTCTCGTTTCGGTGCTTGTCGGGTTTGCGCTCGGCAAGGCGATCAGGTTCAGGCGGTAGGCGTGGGCAGGCCTGTCGGGAGGGCGGGGACGTTGAACAAATCGAAGCGGCGTTTGCGTCCTGCCGGTCTCGGCCTGGCATCTGTCCTCTGGTGTACTGTTAGTGTACCGCTACTGCACTGTGGGTGGACTCTGACAGCAGGACCTGCATCCGCGCAAACCGTGGAAACATCCATCGGAAATTTGTCCTCGGTCCAGCAGGATGTGGAGGCCGTATGTGAGCTTGTGCGTACGCATTATGCCTATTTTGAATCGCGGCGCGCCGTGTGGGATGAAGCGTGTGAAACGGCGCGGGAGGAAAGCAGCACGACGCTGGCGCAAACCAGGTCTGGCCACCTTGCCCTGCTCGAGCGATTGCTCGACCAACTCTACGATAATCACGTGTCCCTGAACACCAATTCGGCCTTCTCGCCGCGCCTTGTGCCGTCGGGCAGCGACTACTGGCTCGACTATGTCAGCGGGGTTTCCGTCGTAACGGCTGTGAGGCCGAGATCTGGTGCTGCGGCAGCAGGGCTGGCGGTTGGGGATGTCATGCTGGAGATGAATGACATGCCGGTGCTCGACGCAGCACTCAGCCGCATCAGGGCGGGCCGAAATGTCATCACGCAAGACCGGCTGGAATGGGCGCTGAATGCGCAAGGCGCTGGCTATCGCGGGTCGGAGCGACGTGTGAGGGTCAAGCGGGATGACGAGAGTCTTGAGCTGGACCTGGGGGATCCGGTGGCGGAAATAGGGGCGGATAAACCGGTCACCTGGAAACGGCTTTCCGGCAATGTCGGCTATATCCGTTTTGAGGACTCGCTCGGTAATCGCGATGTAACGGTCGAGGCCTTCGATGCGGCCCTCGAAGCGCTGCGCGGATCAGACGGATGGATCGTGGATCTGCGCAACACCCCCGGCGGGGGCAACACGGAAACTGCCGAACCCATCCTCGCCCGTTTCATCCGAGGCGTGCGCGCCTACCAGGCCGCCGGGCCTCGCTGGGAAGGCGAGCATAAACGCTATGTCGCCTCACGTGGGCCATGGCGTGTGCGCGGCCGCGTCGCTGTCCTTGCAGGCCGCTGGACGGGCAGTATGGGCGAAGGGATGGCTGTGGGATTCGATGGCCTGCGCCGGGGCCGTGTCTTCGGCGGTGAAATGGCGGGACTCGCTGGTGGAATCGAGAGTTTCGAGCTGCCCGGCAGCGGCATGCAGGTGCGTTTCCCGACCTATAATCTGTTGCATGTGAAAGGGATAAATCGCCATGACTGGCGCCCGCCCGAAACCGTCACCGCAGACAATGGCAACGGCCCTGACCTTGCCCTGAACGCTGCGCTTGACTGGGTGAGGCGTTAGCCCTCTTCGCCGTCGTCGCGTGAGAGAACCCTGAAATTGCCAGCATTCCGGAAATTGATATCGCGCTGCGGGAACGGGATTTCGATTTCGTACTTGTAGAGTGCAGTGTGCAATTCCCAATAATAGTCGGCCTTCACGCGGGAAGGTTTCTTCACCGCTTCTTCCGTCAGCCAGACAACGAGTTCGAAATCGAGACTGGAATCGCCAAAGCCGGTGAGCCAGACCTGTGGCTCACGGCCTGGTATGCCGCTGAAGGTCCAATCCACCGCGTCCGCCGCTTCGAGTGCAGCTTTCTTGACCAGCTCCTTGTCAGTGCCATAGGCGACACCGAATTCGACACGCATCCGGCGCCGCGCATCGCGCAGCGTCCAGTTGATCACCTGCGCCTTGATGAACTCTTCATTGGGGACGAGGATGTCCACATTATCGTTGGTCGTAACGAGGGTGGAGCGGATATTGATCTCCTTCACAAGCCCCGTCACACCGGACTGCAGCTCGATGAAATCCCCGACTTTGATCGAGCGCTCGAACAGGATGATGATGCCGGAAATGAAGTTCGAAAAGATCGCCTGAAGGCCAAAACCGATACCGACACCAAGCGCGCCGGAGAAGACGGCGAGGGCTGTCAGGTCCACGCCAAGGGTCGATATCGCAAACAGGATGGCGACGGCCATGAAGCCGATCTTCAGCACCTGGCCGAGCAGGCCGGCTATCGACGGGTTGAGAGTCTTGGTTGACTTGAGCTGAGACTGCGCCGCGTCCCCAGCGATACGGCCAATCCACAGGGCAACCACGGCAATGAAGATGCTGGTGATGACCCGCAAGGCCGTGACCTTGACGCCGCCGACCGAGAATGCTGCGGCGTTCAGGGCGTCGGTGACGGGGTCCAGCAGGTGAAGAATGTAGAGTGCGGCAATCGCCCATGCCAGCACGGCCATCGCAGTCTGCCAGAAGCCGGGTTTCATGTTCGATGTGAGGAAGCGCACAACGATCCACGCATTCATCAGACTGGCGGCAACCCGCAGGCCGGTATTCGGCAAGTTGAGTGCTCCGAAAACCGACGTTGCTATCCACAGGAACAGGACGATGAAAGCGGGCCAGACAATGCTTGCGCCGGACAGCGACAGCCGCTTCAGAATGTCGTTGCTCTCGCGTGTTTCGGCATAGGCGCGCAGGCGGGCCGCAGGATATCTTGAACACAGGAAGCCAAGCGCGATGGCGCCCAGGATCGCCAGTGCCTGCCACAGCGACCCCCAGGAGATGAAGTTCTCCTGGAAGTTGTGGAATGTGTCGATTGCCTGCTGTTTCACCGTGTCCCAGTCGAGATGGTTCTGCACGATATCGCCATCGCCTCCGGCTTCGCTGCTGCCGGACCCGGCATCGCCTTCTGTCTCGCCGGACTCGGCGCCCGAACCGGCCTCACTGCCGTCGCCGCTTTCGTCGCCAAGACCAAGGTCAGCCGGTTCGATCTGCTGCTGTTGCGAGAATATGAGTTTCCAGGACGCTAGAGCCATTTGAGCTTTCTGAAGATGAGGAATTGAATGCCCATGAGAATGGCGAGCATGCCGACCGTGATCCAGAAGGCATTGCCGGACTCAACGCCCGGCATACCGCCGACATTGATGCCGAGCAGCCCGGTCACAAAGCCCAGGGGCAGGAATACCGCGGCGACAATCGAGAGCATATACATGGTCTGGTTCATCTTGGCCGCGGCGCGGTTGTTCAGGTCATCCTGCAGGACGAGGGCGCTTTCCTTGGACACATCGAGGTCGTCCAGATAGCGGCGCAGGCGCTCACCGGTTTCACGAATGTCCGTCAAATTGTCCTCAGACAACCATGAAGGGGGCGCTCGCTGAATGATGAGCAGGGCCTCATGTTGTGGCGACATATAGCGTTTGAGGGCGAGGCAGTTGCGACGGATGTCTGCGATTTCGGACAGCAACTTGTCTACTTCGCTATCCTTGTCCTCTTCCATCTCGTCGATCCGTTCATTCATCTCGACGATGGCGCGGTTCATCTTGACGACCATCTGCTCGACAAGGGCGGTAAAAAGATCACCTGCGGTCTCGGCTCCGTTGCCGGACTGGAGCTCCGCATAGACATCGCGGGGCGTCTGCAGCCGCCGCCGGCGCAGCGTGAACAGGCGATTGCCGTCGCACCACATCTGCATGGCGATCATGTCTTCAGGTTCTGCGCCCGGATTGAAGTTTATGCCGCGCAGCACCGTTATCAGGCTTTCGCCTTCCTTGAAGGCGCGCGGCCGCGTCTCGTTTGACAGCAGCACATCTGCCGTCGCTTCATTGAGGTCGAGCGTTTCGGTCAGCCAGTCATCAAGGCCCGGACTGACGCGGTCCAGATGCAGCCACAGCGTCTCACCGGCATGACTGGCCGTCCAGTTGCGGGCTTCGTCCCAGCCAATCGCCGTGCAGCCACCGGTTCCATCGAGGACCGACCCGAACAGCAGGGGACCGTCCGGAAGGGCGTCGGGCGGTGGGGTCGCATCGTCCAGCAGAGTTTCGCTCATGATGCTAACCTAAAGGTATAGCGGGCGCAGGCAAGCGAACAGCACGGTGTTTGCGCTGATTGCTCCCGTACGGTCAATTTCGTGACATTCGACCTCCGGTCTATGCAGGGCGGTCATTTTCCATTAAGGCGCGCCCTTTGGTTTTCCTGAGGGAACAGGAGGATAGAGTATGGCGGTCCGTCACTTTCTCGATCTCTGGCAGCTTGAGTCAGCAGAGCTGCGCGCAATGCTCGATGAAGCGCATGCGATGAAAAAGGCACGCGCCGGCTGGCCGAAAGGCAAGGTCGATGCCGATGCGCCGCTCGATGGTCATATCCTCGCGATGATCTTCGAAAAATCCTCGACCCGGACACGAACCAGCTTCGATGTCGGCATCCGCCAGCTCGGCGGAACCTCAATCGTGCTGAATGCCAATGACATGCAGCTTGGCCGCGGTGAAAGCATTGGCGATACAGCCCGCGTCCTGTCGCGATATGTCGACATGATCATGATCCGCGCGAATGATCATGGCGATGTCGAGGACTTCGCCGATGCGGCAACCGTGCCGGTTATCAACGGGCTGACCGACCGGTCCCACCCGTGCCAGATCATGGCGGACCTGATGACGCTGGAAGAACATGGGCTGGAGTTGCGCGGAGCGCGCCTCGCCTGGGTCGGGGATGGCAACAATGTCTGCTCATCCTTCATTCATGCGGCGGCAAAGTTCGGCTTCACACTCGCCATTGGCACGCCGGACCGGTATGCGCCGGAAGAAGACGATGTCGAGCTCGCCCGTGAAATGCAGGGCCGGATCGAGCTTTACGATACCGCTGAGGACGCTGTGGCGGGCGCTGATGTCGTGATCGCGGATACGTTCATTTCCATGGGCGACACTGATGCCGATGAACGCCTTGAAGAGCTTGAGCCGTTTGCTGTCACAGAAGAGCTCATGGAAGTTGCCCAGCCGGGGGCGAAATTCCTGCACTGCCTGCCTGCACACCGGGGCGAGGAAGTTGACAGTGAAGTTATCGACGGGCCGAACTCGCTAATCTTCGATGAGGCAGAGAATCGTCTGCACGCGCAGAAAGCTATTATGCGGTGGTGCGCCGACAAGTAAGGTAGCCTTGTCCCTGTATGCCGGCGGCTGTTCAATGCGTGCCGCGCATGTTCTTTCCCGCAAGCCCCGGACCTGTGCCTTCATTGCTTTGCACGTTCCTTTCGGAGCCAGCTTCGTCGTGGCTGGCGGCTGGAGAATTCTGTTGAGACCATTATCGAAATCGGTCGACGTTCTGATTGGCTAACCCAATTTTCGGGTGCCGACTTCCCTCGCGTCCGTCATGACAGCGCAAAACAGTCATGTTACCGAAAAAGTATAGCGAATAGAGGCTGCGCCAAAGCCAGCCCGGTCAAAAACGGAGGAAGTCCCATGAAAGCTGCCGTTATGCGGGAGGCGAACAAGCCCCTGTCCATCGAAGATGTCACGATCGCGAAGCCCGGCCCGCGCGAAGTGCTGGTACGGCTCAAGGCCGTCGGGGTTTGCCATTCGGACGTTCATTTCTGGGATGGTGCCTTCCCGGCAGAACTACCGGTGATCCTCGGTCATGAGAGCGCTGGCGTGGTCGAGCAGGTCGGCTCCATGGTGAGTGCGGTGAAACCCGGTGACCATGTCATTTCCATCCTTTCGCCCTTCTGCGGCACATGTGAGTTCTGTCTCACGGGCCACATGTCGGTCTGCCACACGGTCAACGGCGAGCAATTTGTCCGCAAGCCAACCGAGGCGCCGCGCCTCGCGATCGGCAAGGAAAAGGTCAATCAGTTCCTCAACCTCTCCTCCTTTGCAGAACAGATCCTCGTGCATGAAAATACATTGTGCGCAATCGATCCGGAAATGCCGATGGACCGCGCCGCCCTGATTGGTTGCGGTGTGATCACGGGCGTCGGGTCGGTCTTCCATGCCGCGAAAGTCGAACCCGGTTCGACAGTTGCGGTTGTCGGTTGCGGCGGTGTCGGACTGGCGGCAATCAACGGGGCTGCAATTGCCGGGGCGTCCCGCATCATTGCGGTTGACCTGTCTGACGAGAAGCTCGCCCTGGCGAAGAAATTTGGCGCGACAGACGTCGTGAACCCCAAGAATGGTGATCCGATCGAGCAGGTCAAAGCGCTGACCAGTGGCGGCGTGCATTATTCCTTTGAGTGCATCGGCCTGAAACAGACGGCTGAGCAGTGTTACATGATGCTGCGGCCTCGCGGTGTCGCGACGGTGATCGGGATGATCCCGCCGGGCGTGAACATTGAAGTGCCCGGCATCGAGCTTCTGGTCACGGAAAAGCGTTTGCAGGGCGCGGTGATGGGGTCGAACCGGTTTCGGGTCGACTTCCCGCGGCTGATCGAACTCTACAAGCAGGGCAAGCTGCACCTTGATGAACTCGTCTCCGACCGGATAGGCCTCGACGGTATCACCGGGGCCTTGCAGAACCTGAAAGACAATAAGGGGTCTGTGGCGCGGCAGGTCGTGTTGTTCGAATAGGCTTTGTCCGCCTTGCGAGAAGTTACGATGCAGGCGTGACCGCTTATTGGTCATTTGCTGTAATATTGACGGCGCTAACCGCCGCGGACTGGAGATGCTGCGCCCGCGAAGGCTAGCCTGAGCTTGTAATAAGCAAGGGGTAGCTCATGGCTGGAAGTGTTTCGCGCCGCGATCTTATCTGGAATTTCTCCCGCGTCGCTGGCGTCTCGGGCGCCTATGCGGCGATGGAAGCGCTTGGACTGGTCGCTGAAGCGGGCCCCTATAGCGGTCCGCCCATTTCGGCGCCCATGTCGGGGGCAGGGCGACGGGTTGTCGTACTGGGAGCCGGGATAGCAGGGCTGGTCTCAGCCTATCAACTCAAGCAGGCAGGCTTCGCGGTCACTGTTCTGGAGGTGCGTGACCGCCCGGGCGGCAGGGTGTGGACGGTGCGCGGCGGCAGCGTGATGGAGCACGACCATCTGCCACCCCAACGCTCCGGCTTCGGAACGGGGCAGTATTTCAACGTCGGTGCGGCCCGGATCCCGGCCGTACACTATGGCGTGCATGCCTATTGCAAGGAATTTGGCATCCCGCTCGAAACGCATGTAAATGTCAGCGGCAGCTCGAAATTTGCCGATTCTGGCTTGCGAAACGGTCAGCCGATTGAGCGCCGTCGCATTGAGAATGATGTTCGCGGCGGCGTTTCGGAATTGCTGACAAAAGCGGTTAATCGCGGCGCGCTGGACCAGGAATTGACGGCGCAGGACAAAGAGCGGTTGCTTGATTATCTCAGCACCTATGGCGCCCTCAGTGACGATGGCGTGTATCGCGGCTCAGACCGTAGCGGCTTTGCCGATGAGCCGACTGTGCTGAATGCGCCGTATGGGCCAGTCAAACCCATTCCACTGACAGAGCTGATCGGTGATGAACGCGGTGCGTCCAACCTGACTTTTGGCGAAACATTGTTTCAGCAGTCGACCATGATGCAGCCCGTCGGCGGCATGGACCAGATCCCGTACGCTTTCGCGGCCAAGCTGCGCCGGGAGATCCAGTATGGCGTACAGGTGAGCTATCTCGCCCGGTCCGGGAATGGTGTACGCGTCCTGTTTGACAAGAAGGACGGCACGGCTGGCGTTATCGATGCAGACTATTGCGTCTGCACCCTGCCATTCTCCGTCATGAAGAATGTCCGAAACGACCTGTCGGCACCGGTCAAGACCGGCATCAACGATATGGAGTATTCTTCGGCCGGGAAGGTCGCGTGGGAATCGCCGCGCTTCTGGGAGACCGAAGAGCATATTTATGGCGGTATCTCCTATACCGACACCGATTCCAATCTTGCCTGGTATCCAAGCAACGACTTCAACGCAGCGCGCGGCATCCTTGTCGGGACATATAACTTTGCCGACCAGGCCGAGCGCTTTGCCGCGATGAACTGGCAGGAACAGTTTGCTGCCTCCCGCGCATCGGTTGAACGCATCCATCCGGGCAAATCAGTCCTGCTCGGCAAGCCCGTCGCCGTAAACTGGAAACATGTACCCTATTCGATGGGGGCATGGTCAGCTGAAGGCCCCGGCGTTCACCACGACACACCCGAAATCAAGGCCATTCTCGAAGGTGATGGCCCGATTGTATTTGCAGGTCAGCACTTGAGCCCTATCGGTGCATGGATGGAAGCGGCCATCCGGTCGGCACACCAAGCTGTCGGGCTGATCTATTCCCGCGTTAAAGCCACATGATGAGGACAGTATGTCATTTAAATCAAAGCTGAAGGCAGCCACTTTTCCGTTGCTCGCCATTTCAATAGCAGCCTGCAATGCCCAGACGACGACGGCCGAAACGACTGAGCCCGGTACGCCCGGCGTGATCAATCGTATCGGTACGCCAGGTTCGGATTTTCCCATCTCCATGGGTGTCCAGATTTCTTCGGATGCTGAAATTCTCTATGTCAGCGGAATTGTGCCGCAGGTGGTCGATCCCGATGCCGACCCGAACAGCCGGGAAGCGTATGGCGACACCAAGACCCAGACAGAAACCGTACTGACAGAGATGAAGTCGCGCATGGAAAGCGCAGGCTGGTCACTCGGGGATATCGTCATGATGCGGGTCTATCTCGTCGGTGACGAGGCGACGGGTGGCCGGCTCGATTTTGCCGGCTTCATGGAAGGCTACACACAGTTCTTCGCCACGCCGGAGCAGCCGAACAAGCCAGCCCGCGCCGTCGTCGAGGTGGCCGGGCTTATCCGTCCGGGTTGGCGGGTTGAAATCGAGGCGCAGGCTGCGCGTATCCCGGACTAGCAGCTGACGCAGGTTTCAGCGGCGAAGGGCTGTGACGAGCTGGCGTGTGGCTGGTTGTTTCATTTGCGGTTGTGCCGCGATCAGGGCAGCCAGCCTGCCGCGTTCTTCCCGCGTAAGGCCAAGATCATAGAGCTGGGCAGCGAGGGCCATGCCGTGGCACTGGTCATTGGTCGGGAGAGAAGCTCCTGTCTGGCTGCTGTCCCATCTGCCTTCGTGGAATGGGCGCGTCACTTTCTGCTCTGAGCCAGCAAGCATGATCATGAATCCAGCTTCCGAGCTGTTCGCGTTTGCTGAAACGCCATCTGAATTGGGGTGGCGTTACAGCTCTCGATATTGCATCGAAACCACCTCATCAGAGCCGTCCTTCACAGGCAAATCAAGTGGTCAGGGAACGCCTGAAGGGATGGGCCGTTAGGTCAACACTTACTGATCGGTAATGGCGACCAATGTGAGCCTTGAAACTTACCGGGCGAGACAAATGGGGAAAAATTGAAAAAAGGCTTTCTTTCGGTCCAGCCTGAGGACGCATATACGCATTGGGCGATCATCGGCCTTTTCGTTATGGCCGCGATCGGTGCACTTTCATTTGCGCAGGCTTTCTTCATCCCGGTCGTCTTCGCGCTGTTGCTGGCCCTCATCCTTAGTCCGATCCGGCGTTTTCTCGGTACACTTGGTATCGGGCCGGGCGTTTCAGCTGCCCTGATCATGGCGCTGGTTTGCCTGGCAGGTGTAGTGGTGCTGTTCCTCATATCCAGTTCGCTCGCGACCATTGTCAGCGACGAGCCGCAACTGATGAACAAGGTCCAGGATCGTATTGAAGAGCTGACCGGAATGCTTGAACCGATGCGCCAGGCCGGGGAGCAGCTCAACGAAATGCAGAACTCGTCCGGCGGCCCGGACCGGGTGGTTGTGCGCGAACAGGGCATCTTCAGCCTCTGGGCAGAGACAACACCCTATGTGGCGGGCCAGGTCATGCTTTCGATCGTGCTGGCGACCTTCCTCATCGCATCAGGCGACATGTTCTATGAAAAGCTTGTTCAGGTGATGCCGAACCTGTCGATGAAGCGCAAATCCCTGATTATTGCCCGTGATGTGGAAAACCAGCTCTCGACCTATTTCCTGACAATTACCGCCATCAACATTGCGCTCGGAACGGTGGTCGGAGCAGCGATGTGGCTGCTCGGCATGCCAGACCCGGTCTTCTTTGGCGTTGTCGCTTTTGCCCTCAACTACATTCCCTATGTCGGGTCGATCATCGGCATTATCTTTGCCTTCGTCATGGGCATCGTAACTTATGATAATGTCTGGATGTCGCTGGCGCCGCCCTTTGCCTACTGGATTATCAATACGGCCGAAGGCCAGTTCATTACGCCCGTGTCGGTCGGAAAACGTTTGCGGCTAAACGCGGTTGCCGTCTTCCTGTCACTCGCATTCTGGGCATGGCTCTGGTCATTCGTGGGAATGTTCCTGTCGACGCCAATCCTGATCGCGCTGAAGGCCTTCTCGCTGCGCACGCCTGAGCTGGCCTGGCTAAACACTTTCCTTGAAGGGCGTCGTCCTTGTGATGATGAGGACACAGACATAGTGCATGAGGTCATGGACCCGGGCACGGACGCCTGTTCCCCCGATGAGCTGTCGCCGGAAGAAGCAGACGAGCAGGACAAGTCACCATCCGTGAGCGACGATGGAGACCGGGACGCGCCGGCCCTGACCTGACAATCGCGGGTTCAGTCGGAGGTTCCGCGCTGCAGCGTTTCAATGAAGGCGATCAGGGCATCAGCCTGTTCCGCGGAAAACGTGAACTCCGGCATGTCTGGATGGCCAACCATGATGCCTTCGGCCAATGCTTCGGAAAGGTCGGCCACGGGATACTTCTCGGACAAGGTGCGGAAGGCTGGTGCGTCCGGGTGAGGGTTGTCCGACCCTGCGTCTATGGCATGGCAGCTCGCGCAATTGGCTTCTGCGATAGATTTTCCCTCGTCGACGCGCGACGATGAAGCGGCCTCTGTTTCGCCGGAATTGCAGGCAGTAAGGCCGAGACAGGCCAGAACGAGAATCATGCGTTTCATAGGGCCGGATCATGCCCCTCATGGGAGGCTGGAACAAGTTCCAACCGATGCGCGACCGATCGGCCAGTATAACGCGTAGTGCGTCCTTACGGCAGGATGACAGTTGCAATTACAGCGTCCGGCAGGGGCGTATTCGTTGCAAAGGCGCCGCCTTCCTCATTCCTCGAAACCGAATAGTCGCCGCCAAACAAGCCATTCGGCCAGTGGATATGCTGGTCCTGGTCATCTGAAGGCGCAGATGCCTTGCCTTCGGCTGTGGCGGATGAGGCCCGAAAGCTCATTCCTTCCGGTGCCTTGCTGAAACCCAGATACTCGCGGCCTTCATTGTCATAGTTGAACTGGAAATCCGGCTCGCCGTAAAGCTTGCCGGCATCCGCGACGGGCGTGCCAGGCCCGATACCGTCGGCGGTCATGCAGGCCGGGCTGCTGGTGAAGAGGCCCGTGGCCTCAACATCCGGGTCCCATGTTTCTGTATCGTAGACAAAGAACCATGTGCAGACTTTCTCGGCACCATCCTCGATGAGGCAAAGCGATCCGAGGTCCACCATGTAGAAAGGCTCGAACGCCAGTTGCGAACCAGCCGGGAAGGAAGCGGCGAACGCCCCAAGGGTGGACGGGGAGGGTACGCCTGCAATCGAATTCTCGGTGATGAGGCAGGCGTCAGAATAGGTGGCGGCGCCGTCTGGCGGGCCTTCAGTTGTGATCATGCGTCCCGCGGCCGAGAGCGTGCCTGTAGTGTCGCCCACGGGCTCTGCTGTGGTTATGGGCGCAGGTGTCGTTTCGCCAGGCTGAGCAGCTCCGTCCTGGGATGCGAAGGTCTCAGATGAGGGCGGTTCTTGCGTGCAGGATGACGCGAATGCCGCGGCGATCATGGTTACGGAAAAATATGAGAGTTTCACTTGAATACCTCCAGTGCGGTCGGGCAGAAACTCAAGTCGCCAGCAGAGGCCGCGAGGAAAGTCCCCATGAGCAATTCATACAAGAAAATCAGCAAGTTGTGTCTTTTGCTTGGTGCTGGTCTGGCGTTTTTTGTACCAATTGCGGCCGCGCAGAACACAGGCGGTGTCATTGGGCCGGTCATCAATGAAGGCTATAAGGAAGTTCAGTACCGGCTTGCCTTTGTACCGGAAGAGGACGGATCGGGCGACCGGTATGCCCAACGCGTGCATGGCGCTGTGGCCCTCGATAAGCGACGGATGGCGCGCCTCGTCATACAGGGCAGCGACCGTGGCGGGCCCGACGGGTTCGATTTCCAGTATGTGCAGGCGGAACTGTTCTGGGAATTGAGTGATGAGCAGGCGACCCAATGGAATAGTGGCCTCAGATTTGATGCGAGGATCAGTGATGGCGATGCGCCCGATCAGCTCGGCTTGAACTGGAGTAACCAGTTCCGTCTTACAGACCGGCTCAGTGCCCGCGCAGTCGCCCTGACAGCTGTCCAGTTCGGGGACAATGCGGCCGACGGTGTTCTGCTGTCGGCACGGTCAGGGCTGTTCTACAAGGTTTCGCCTCGATACAATCTCGCACTGGAATCCTACAATTCGCTGGGAAGCAGTGACGATTTCGGCGTCAAGGGGCGCAGCCAGCAAATTGGTCCTGTTTTCACGGTCAGACTCGATGATGGGTGGACTTGGTCACTAGGCAATCTTTTTGGTCTGAATGATGCGACCCCGGACAATGACATCCGCTTCTGGTTCGGGCGGTCTTTCTAACGGCGACTGCCAGGGAACGCCATCGCAGGCCGGCTCGTTCAGTCATCATGTCAGAGGCGAGCCAGACGACCAGGATCAGTGTGCGGCAGAGAGTGTCGAACTGGGGCAAAGGCCCTTGGGCTCTGCCCGTTTCCGTGATGATCGGCTTCATCGAGAATACGATTGTTGTCGTACCGGCTGAACCTATTTTCCTGCCCATTATGGCACTTCGGCGCAAACAGGCCTGGCTGGTTGCCGCCGCCCTGTTGCTTGGCAATGTGCTGGGCGGGCTTGTGATGTACTGGCTTGGCGCGGCTTTCGCGGAAGATGCCATACAACCACTCGTGTCGATGCTGGACGCCGAGCAGGCCTATGCAGATACGATGACGCAATTGCGCGAAGACGGGTTTGCAACCCTGTTCATGATCGGGGTGACACCGTTCCCGTTCCAGGTCGGCGTCGCGGCGGCAGGGGCGGCCGGCTATCCGATCGTGCTGTTCATCATCGCCGTCACCCTGTCTCGTTCGATCCGGTATTTTGCGCTCGCCGCCCTCGTCATGGTGGTGGGCGAGAAGGCTGAAGAGATGATCAAGCGGCACGAACTGGAACTCCTCATCGTCGGCGCAATCCTGTTCGTCGCCTTCGCGGTATATTTCCTCTATTTCTGACACTTGCCGCAACGGCCCGGCTTGAAGTGTGGTCTAGGTTCGCGTTTCTTCGCTCTCAACAGACAAGAAAAAGAGGGAGGAGAGTCGATGTCCAGCACGGTACAGGGAACCTGCGATCCAAAATTTGCCGAACTCAAGGAAGAGTTCGAGCGCAACTTTGCCGAGCGCGGCGAAAAGGGGGCTTCGGTCTGCCTCAGCGTGAATGGCGAAACGCAGGTTGATCTGTGGGGCGGTGTTGCCGATGTCGGCTCAGGTGACCCGTGGCGTGAAGACACCGTCTCAATCATCTTCTCCTGCACTAAAGCAGCGACAGCCCTCTGTGCGCACATGCTGATCGATCGCGGTCAGCTGGAATTGCAGGCCCCGGTCTCAAAATACTGGCCGGAGTTTGCAAAGAACGGCAAGGAAAACACCACCGTCCAGATGATGCTGAACCATGAGAGCGCCATTCCTGCGCTCCGCGAACCGGTCAAGCCGGGCGGGTTTCTCGACTGGGATTACATGATCTCGCGCATGGAAGACGAAGAGGCCTTCTGGGAGCCGGGCACGCGCAATGGCTACCATATGGTCAATTTCGGCTGGACGGTGGGCGAGCTTGTGCGGCGGGTTTCAGGCAGGTCGCTAGGTACATTTTTCGCAGAGGAAGTTGCCGGTCCGACCGGGGCACAATACTGGATCGGCCTGCCCGATGGCGTCGAGCCACATATTGCCGACATTCTTCCCTATGCGCCGCAGCCGGGCGATCCGCTATCGGATTTCATGCAGCAGCTCCTGTCGAAACCGGACAGTATCCAGGCGCTGTCTTTCATCAACAATGGCGGCTGGAGCTTCAATGACCCTGCCGCCCACAAAGCAGAGATTGGCGGGGCTGGCGGGCTATCCAATGCGCGCGGGCAGGTGGCCATGTATACGCCGCTTGCGTGCAATGATGGATCGCTGGTTTCGAGTGAAAGGCTGGCCGCTATGGGCATGGTGTCGACTGCGACGCAGCAGGACGCGACGCTGCTCGTGCCGACACGGTTTGCATCAGGCTTCATGAAATCGATGGATAACCGGGCGCTGCGCAAAGGCCAGGACCAGTCAGCGATCATCGGCGACAAGGCATTTGGCCATGTCGGCGCGGGTGGCCATATAGGCTTTGCAGACCCCGAATGCGGGCTGGCATTCAGCTATACGATGACGCAAATGGGCAATGGCCTGCTGATGAATGAGCGTGGCCAATCTCTTATCGATGCGGCGTACAGGGCGATCGGTTACAAGACCGATGCGCCGGGGGCCTGGATCCGCTAGGCGTTCAGTTTACTGCGCGGCGCAATATGGCCGGGCTTTCGCATTCGAACTCGATCTGGAGGACCATGTGCGTGTCGCCGGCCGAGAGGGGTTTGCTGTAGTAATAGCCCTGAATGTACTGCCCGCCGATATCGCTGACGAGATCGAACTGTTCCTGCGTTTCGACACCTTCGATGACGCACCCGATGTTCAGGTTTTCACAGAGACCGAGGATCGAGCGTAGTACATTGGCGCTCTTGTCGTTCTGGGCCAGGTCGCGGATGAAGCTGCGGTCAACTTTCAGGATATCGATGGGCAGCCTGTGGACATAGGCGAGGCTTGAGAAGCCTGTGCCGAAATCATCGATGGCAACATGGCTGCCGGTGCCGCGAATGTAGTTGAGCACTTCCATGGCCCGGTCGAAGTCTTTCATCACAGCAGATTCCGTGATCTCGAAAACGATCCGGCTGGCTGGAAACCCGACTTTTTCCGCCATCGACATCAGGCGCATGACCGGTCGTTTGGATGTCAGGCTGATGGCGGAGAGGTTGAAGGTCAGCAGGAGATGCTCCGGCCAGTGGGTCGCTTCAGCCAGCGCCTTGCGGAACAGGACTTCAGTGAGGCGGCCAATCATCCCGATATTTTCGGCTGACTTGATGAACAGGTCAGGGCGGACAGGGCCAAGCGTGGGAGAATACCAGCGCGCAAGCGCCTCAAGGCTTTTGGTGCGTCCGCATGACAGGTCGAGGACTGGCTGGAATTCAACCGACATTTCCTTTTCGAGATCTGCGTCCCGAAGCGCCTGTTCCATGGCGCTGTTGGCAAAAATCAGCCGTTCATGTTCGTGCGAGAAGAAGACCGGTTCAGACTTGGCGTTCTGCTTGGCAAAGTACAGCGCATAGTCGGCACGATCGAAGAGCAGGCTGCGTGTATTGGCTGAAGTCGGGAAACGCGCCATGCCGAGCGTTGCGGACAGGTTGGCTGAGCCTTCATCGAAGTGGAAGGATTTGCGAAGCGCCATGCACGCTTGAAGGGCTTTCGATCTAACAACCTCGTCCGGACCGGGATTGCGGAACAGGAGACCGAATTCATCGCCACCGAGGCGCGCAATGGTCACGTCTTCCGTGGTAAAAGTCTTGCGGAGCCGTGCGGCGGTTTCGATCAGAACCTGATCGCCCGCCGGATGACCGAACACATCGTTGATCGGCTTGAACCCGTCGAGATCCAGCAGGGCAACGACAAAGTCCGCTTCGTGAAGGTCGTGCTCTTCAACGAGCCCGTCGATCTCGGCGAGAAACTGGCGGCGGTTTGCGAGCCCGGTGAGGCTGTCAGTATTTGCGAGGCGGTGGTTTTCTTCGTTGAGGGACTGAAGACGGATGTTCTGCCGGCGCTGTTCACGCTTCTGGATAATCATCTGTGTGAAATCCCGCTCGCTGTTGGACAGAACGGTACACAGGACGGCCGAAACAAGCGCGAGGTTGATCGCAGCATTCGAAAAGGCGAGCGAACCCTGAAGGAACAGGCCGACGCAAGTCACTGGAATAACAGCGACAATCAGGAGTGTGAAAGCTTGCCGGAGCTGCAGCAGGCAGAAGGCACAAGCCAGCGTCGTGACGCCGTTGAAGAACAGCGCCCCCGCATTTTGTTCGGCTGTCCCAAATGGCAGGAAGGAAACACCCCAGGCCGCAAATACAGCCCCGGCTGGCCCGATCGTTATAATTGTCCATTCAAGCTTCCGGCGGATCACCTCGTCGGCAAAATGTTGTCCTCTTGCGCGAACGAAATGAATAGTTCGCGTGACCATGTAGACCATGAGCACTGCTGGTATGATTAGCGTCAGGAGTGCAGGAGCGACGTGCATGTGCGTTGCGGACAGGCCAACCATGTTGATGGTCAGAATGCCGTACATGAGCGGCATCTGCTGGGTCATCGCACGGAATCGCGCCCGATTCAGTTCGGGTTTCTCCGTTTGGACGGACACGTATTCACGCAGGAATTTAAGCAATTGGAATACTCTCAGCACAGCGATTGAGTATTTGGCATAATGGAGTGTGCTTAAATCGCCCTTTCGACGATAGATTGGATTTCATCTATCGTACTGATCATTGCAGTATAGAGGGTTACAAGCTCCTGGCTTCCGGCGGGCGTGACGAAGAACCTGCAAGCTATTCCTTGCTCTGCGCCCACGTCGCGACCAAATGGGCGGAACACCAGCCAACCGGACCATTCTTGTGACACAGCCAACTTTAAGCCCTTTTGATTTTGTTGCCGGCTTTTCGTCCGACACCCTGCCCATATCCGGTCGCATTGTAAGAATGGGGCCGCAATCCCTGTCACCAATCCTCAGGCGCCATGCCTATCCCGACCATCTCGGCGAGATTCTGGGCGAAGGGTTGATCCTGGCGACGCTGGTCGGGGCAGGCATGAAGTTTGAGGGGCGTGTGATGACGCAGGCCGAAGGCGATGGCCCTGTCTCCATGCTGGTTGGCGATTATCGCAGCGATGGAAGCGTTCGCGCCTATGCGAAATTCGAACAGGAACGCTGGGCGTACCTGGAAAAGGTCAATCGGGGTGAGAAGCCTCACATGCCTCAGCTCTTCGGTCCGCAGGGGGCACTCGCGCTTATCCTGATGGAAGACCGCGTCGGAGCGCAGCCCTATCAGGGTGTTGTGCCGCTGATGAAAGGCTCGCTTGCAGACTGTGCGCAGGATTACTTCCGCGATTCCCAGCAGGTGGACACGTGTCTTGCCCTGTCTGTCAGGCGTGACCTGGCTGGTGACTGGCATGGCGGCGGCCTGATGATCCAGCGTATCGCAGCGGACGAAGCACGCGGCGAAACCCGGGAAGGGTGGCGTGAAGCGCAGGCACTTTTCCAGACGCTCACGCCAGAAGAACTGACATCGGAGACGCTACCGGCGCAGGATCTTCTTTTCCGTCTTTTCCATGAGGGCGGCGTGCGGATGGAGGACCCGAAAGCGCTTGAGGACCGGTGCACCTGTAATGAGGCACGGCTGCGCGACACCCTGACCGGAATGCCTGACGAGTCCCTTCGCGAGATGGTTGAACCTGATGGTATGCTGAAGATCGACTGCCAGTTCTGCGCCCGGCATTACGACATTCCCATCGACGCCGTCACCGGTGCCACGAACTGAAGCGGGTTAATGTGCCTGCGTCGTCCGACGCCATTGGGAAATCGTGTAGTTAGCGCCTGAGACGCCGCGACGTGATGGCTCGCCAGTACCGGCCCGATTGCGTAAGGTCGGATAAAATACGATCGGGAGAGACAAGATGGCACTGACAAACAAGACCTGGATCCTGCGCAATCGCCCCGTCGGCGATATTGGTGAGGGCGACCTGGAATTGGTGGACGCGCCCGTCCGCGAGCTGGAAGATGGCGAAGTACGTATTCGAACGATTTACCTGTCGCTTGATCCGACCAATCGTATCTGGATGTCTGACCGCGACCAGTACATGCCGCCCGTCGAGATAGGTGACCCGATGCGTGGCGGGGGGATCGCGATGGTTGAGGAAAGTCGGTTCGACGGGCTTGAGCCCGGTGATATTGTCAATTCCGGCATTGGCCAGTGGTCACTTTACCAGGTTAAGCCCGGCACTGAGGTCAACAAGCTCCCACAGCTTCCGGGGGTGCCGCTGACAGCCTATATGGGGCCGATCGGCATGACCGGTATGACCGCGTATTTCGGGCTCATGGACATTGGCAAACCGAAGCCCGGCGAAACGGTTGTCGTGTCAGCTGCAGCAGGGGCTGTCGGGTCGATGGTCGGACAGATTGCGAAGATACAGGGTTGCCGGGTCGTTGGCATTGCCGGGTCGGATGCCAAGTGCAAATGGCTGATCGAGACTGCAGGTTTCGATGCCGCGATCAACTACAAGACCGAGGACGTCGGCGGGGCGCTCGACAAGCATTGCCCGGACGGCATCGACATTAATTTCGAGAATGTTGGCGGGGAGATCATGGATACGATCCTTACCCGCCTGAATGATTTTGCACGTATGCCGCTCTGTGGCTTGATATCATCCTACAATGCAACTGAGCCAGTGCCGGGGCCCTACAATTTCTCCATGCTCCTAATGCGACACGTGACCCTCAAGGGGTTCATCGTGACCGATTATATTGATCGCTTTGCAGAAGGCATGCAGGCGATGGCCGGCTGGTTGATGCAGGGGAAACTCAAGTTCGAGACCGATGTTGTCGACGGACTCGAAAATGCGCCTGGATCGCTGGATCGCCTTTTTACCGGAAAGAACCTTGGCAAACTGGTGGTGAAAGTGTCTGATCCGGAATGACAAGACTTCTGCGAATTGGCTGGCTGGCGGGGTTCCTGATAGGTTTTGCCTTTCTCGTCAGCCTGCAATTCATGTGGTTGCCGCCCGGACCGGAACTCGAATTCCTGCGCGTATGGCTCGCACTGTCCGGGGGGATCATCTTCGCGCTAGGTTTTTTTCTTCCCAGAGAACCGGCCGTCTGGGCTGCGCCACTGGTTTGTTACCTGGTGCCGGCCGCTTGGTTCAGGCGTGCGGAATACGTTGATCCGTTTGCGATTATCGTGCTCATCGCAGCTTCGGCGCTGTCGGCCTATGTCTTTCGCAAATGGCTATCGGCCTGACCTTTCATCCCCGATCAATATCGAATTGCTCTCGATGGCGCCCATGCGCGCCAGCGTAGAATGATTTGATTTTCGCCAGGTCTGTTTCGTAGTTGTCCGTTGGTTTTACCAGGCCTGCAATCCGGACGGTGCGGGAGCCATAATCCAGAACACTGATGATCATGGGAACGTCGGCCCGCCGGGCAATCCGGTGGAAGCCGCTCTTCCAGTCGGCCGTCGCAGACCGTGTGCCCTCTGGCGCTACCGCGAGTGTGAGGAGGTCTGCTTTGGCAAAAGCGTCTGCCATCTGATCGACGAGGTCGCTGGCGGCCTTCCGGTCAACCGGGATGCAGCCAAGCCAGCGCACAAGCCAGCCCAAAGGGTGAGAGACAAGCGATCGCTTGCCCATCCAGCGTAACTTGATGCCATAATAACCCGCCGCCGCGAGCATCCACACACCATCCCAGTTTGACGTATGGGGCGCCGCAATAAGCACGGCTTTTGGTGCATCGGGCCAGTCACCTTCAACTTTCCAGCCGCCAATACCAAGCACAAGTGCACAGACCTGCCGCCAGACAGAAGCGACGATGCCGGCATGTGCCGAAGGACGTGGACGTCCCGCTGTCAGAGGTGAATGTCCCGCCATCAGGACATGGTGAGGCGAACCGGTATCGCGCGCCAGCAATCAGAGCGGGAATTACCTTGCATTACGCCTGCTGGGTGAATTTGGCGTGGCCTGTTTAGCCGAGGTGTCGTCAATTTTTGCGTTTTACAGCGCCCTGCAAGGTAAAGCTGAAGGCGAATGACAGGATGAGCGGCACCCATAGTGGCAAGCTGCCGAGACCGGGCGTCTCCAGCGCGGCCGCAAGATGATCATCGACACACCACCATAGTAGTAACAGGAACATGGCATCTCTCCCCTGTGGCCTCGCCAGACTTGTCGTGTCTGATGCCCTCGGCCGTGGCGCGGCAGCGGATTCCGTCCGCCGCTCTTATGTACCAGCTAACAAACAGGGCAATGATCCGTCTACCCGCTTTCGGCCATGTCTGAACACGTGGCGCATTCCTTTGCACTGACGGCGCGCGCGTCACAGCGCATGCCGGAGGGCGATTGGCGAACCTGGCTGATGATGGGCGGGCGAGGCTCCGGCAAGACACGCGCTGGCGCTGAGTGGGTGAGGCTATGTGTGATGGCTGGAGGGTGCCGGCGGATTGCGCTTGTCGCGCCGACGATTGGCGATGCCCGTGAGGTGATGATTGAGGGTGTTTCCGGCCTACGCAGCATCTGTCGGCCAGGAGAGACGCCGCCTCATTTCGAAGTGTCCCGCCGGCGTCTTGTCTGGCCGAATGGTGCTGAAGCGCATGTCTTCTCCGCCGAAGACCCTGACAGTCTTCGTGGGCCGCAATTCGATGCTGCATGGTGCGACGAGGCGGCCGCGTGGCCGCGCGGCACTGCGGTCTGGGACATGTTGCAGATGGCCCTGCGACTGGGGGATATGCCGCGCGCCGTTGTGACGACGACGCCGCGGCCGGTGACCCTCATCCGCAAGATGGTTGAGGACAGAAGCGTGGTGATCACGCGGTCAACGACGATGGACAATGCTGACTACCTGTCGGCGGCCTTTCTTGAACATGTCCATGAAACCTATGCCGGAAGCCAGATCGGCCAGCAGGAACTTGAGGGCATGCTGCTGGATGATCTGGAGGGCGCCCTGTGGACACGTAGCCTGATAGAACAGGCAAGGCGGGACGCATCAGACCTGAACCTGCATGATATTATCGTCGCCGTTGACCCGCCAGTCAGCATTGGCCCGAATGCGGATGCGTGCGGTATTGTCGCTGTTGGGACAGGGACAATCCCGACCGGTGAACGGGCCTGTCTGGTGCTCAATGATGCGACGGTCCGCGGGCTTTCTCCACTGGACTGGGCCGGCCGGGTGCTGGCACTGGCGCGTACCGTCGGTGCAAGCAGGGTCCTTGCTGAAGCGAACCAGGGCGGGGAGATGGTGCGATCCATCCTGCAGTCTGCTGGCTGTGACCTGCCAATTATCCTCAAGCACGCCCACCTTTCCAAACGTGCGCGGGCGATGCCTGTGGCGGTGCTCTATGAGCAGGGCAGGATTCTTCACGCTGATGGGCTGATGGAGCTGGAAGACGAGATGCTGAGATTCGGGACGGCCGGACTCAGTCATTCGCCGGACCGGGTCGATGCACTCGTCTGGGCGATCGGTGCACTAATGGTACAGCCGCAGTACACCCCGCGCATCCAGCGCCTCTGATGCGGACGGTTGGGCGTCTCCCCGCCATCTGCCCCATGCGGGACCGGACAGTTCAGGAAAAAATCAGACCGTACAGGCCCGCCGCATAGGGTGTCTTCATCGAACGAAGCGGGCAAGGCCGGGTCAGACCCGTGCGCCGTCCGACCAGCAAGCGGAGCATATGCATGAAGTGGCCATGGCAAACAGCTGAGACCCGGTCGGTGTCTTCCTCGATCGTGGCACTGGCCAATCTGCCGGAAGGCCAGTGGGGCCGGATGGATGCCGGTGCCCTGATGCGGGATGGCTATATCGGTAATGCTGTCGTGCATCGCTGCGTTCGCATGATCGCTGAAGCTGCCGCATCCATTCCGCTGCAGTGCGATGACGAGACTGCGAGCCTGCTGCTGGCGCATCCGTCGCCGGATGAAGCCGGACGCGTCTTGCTGGAACGCTTGTATGGCGACCTGCAGATCACCGGCAATGCTTGGGCAGAGGCCGTAACACTCGCTGGCGACGACACGCCGAAAGGCCTGTTTGCCCTGCGTCCGGATACCGTCCGGGCCGAGACAAATGTGCAGGGCGGCCTGCTCGGCTGGGCTGTTCGCCAGCGCAAGGGTGAGCGCCTGATCCACCGTGAAGCGGACGGCTGGTGTCCTGTGCTTCACCTGAAGCTCTATCATCCCGGTGACAGTGTCTACGGCCTGTCGCCGCTGGCGGCGGCCCGAAAAGCTCTGGACCTGCACAATGGCGCGGCGGCCTGGGCGAAAGCCCTGCTGGACAACGCCGCCCGGCCATCTGGCGCGCTGATTTATGGGCAGAATGGCGCGACGTTGACGCCTGAGCAGTTTGACCGCCTGAAGGAAGAACTCGAGACGGCCCATACCGGTAAGTTCAATGCAGGACGGCCATTGCTGCTTGATGGCGGGTTGGACTGGAAGCCGATGTCGCTGTCGCCAGCCGAGATGGACTTTGCGGCGACGCGCCATGCCGCCGCCCGTGAGATTGCGCTCGCTTTCGGTGTGCCGCCCATGCTGCTCGGTATTCCGGGTGACAACACCTACGCGACCTACAAGGAAGCCAATCTCGCCTTCTGGAGGCTGACGGTCCTGCCGCTGGTGCACAAGCTGGCTGACGCGCTGTCTGTCTGGCTCTCGGGCCGTTTTGACGGGGTCAGCATCAAACCAGACGTAGACCATGTGCCAGCTTTCGCAGCTGAACGCGAAGCGCTCTGGGCGCGCCTTGAAGCGGCAAGCTTCCTGACAGGCGACGAGAAAAGGAAGCTTGCGGGAGTGGGCCAATGATCGAGCGCAAGATCACAGCCGGCTTCGTGCTTGCGCTCGCTCTGCAGACAGGCGGGGCCTTGTTCTGGGCCGGAGCGGCAGCTGAACGGATTTCGACGCTGGAGCGGCGCGCCGATATTGCGCGGCCTGTTGCTGAAAGGCTCGCCCGCGTGGAGGCCCGCCTTGAGGCAATCGGTGACCAGCTCAGCCGGATTGAGGACAAGCTGGAGCTGGCCAATGACTGAGCCTGTGCTGATTGAAGGCTATGCCGCCTTGTTCGCCATTGCGGACTTGTCTGGCGATGTTGTCCGGCCCGGAGCCTTTGCGCGCAGTCTTGCGGCCGGACCGGTCCCGATGCTGTTGCAACACAGGAGTGGCGCCATAGCCGGAAGGTGGACGAGGCTCGTGGAAGACGGGCGAGGCCTTTTCGTCCGTGGGCTGATTGAGAGTGGCCCAGCTCAAACCATGCTGCGGGCCGGGCTCGATGGCCTGTCCATCGGCTTCCGGGCGAAACTCTGGAAGCCGCGCGTAGAGGGTGGCCGCGAACTTGTTGAGGTCGAGCTTGTCGAGATCTCGCTGGTCGCAGAGCCGATGCAGCCTGCCGCAAGATTTTCAATTGTTGGAGACGTCGCACGGGCGGCGTGAATGAGGAGAAGCATGACCAAGGAAACCAAGATGGCTGGCACTGACATGAAGTCAGTCGCCGCCGACATGATGGCCGCATTCGAGGCGTACAAACAAGCCAATGATGCACGCCTGAGCGAGATCGAAGCGAAAGGCAGCGCCGATACGCTGATTGACGAGAAGCTGCGGAAGCTGGATCGGCGGTTCGACACGCTTAGCCTCAAGGCGGCGCGACCGGGCGGTGAGGCGCCGGTGGGCCAAGCCGAGGGAGAGCGCTCGCAGGCCTGGTCACGCTATCTGCGCTCTGGTGATGATAGCGGCCTGTCGCGGCTCGATGTGAAGGCGCTTTCGGCCGGGACGGACGAGCAGGGCGGCTACACCGCGCCTCCAGAACTCGACCGGATGATCGAGGCGCGGCTGATGCAGGCCTCACCGATGCGGCAGATTGCGAGCGTTCGACAGACGTCTGCAGGGGTGTATCGCAAGCCGGTGAGCCTGGGTGTCGGTGCGGCATGGGCCGGCGAAACCGATGCGCGCAGCCAAACCACCACGGCGGGCCTTAGTCTGCTGGAATTCCCGGCAGGTGAACTCTACGCCATGCCTGCGGCAACGCAAACACTGCTCGAGGACAGCTATGCGGATGTCGATGAGTGGCTGGCCGATGAAGTCGAGGCAGCATTTTCGATCCAGGAGAGTGCGGCATTCGTCAGCGGCGACGGGTCAGGTAAGCCGAAGGGGTTTCTTGATTACGACGTGGTGGCCGAAGCGAGCCATGCCTGGGGCAAGATTGGTTCGGTCGCCGGCGATTTCACGGCAGAGGATGCAGGCGATCAGATCATCGACCTGATCCAGACGCCAAAAAGCCAGTTTCGTACGAATGGCCGCTTTGCCATGAACCGCCGTACAGTCGCATCCGTCCGTAAACTGAAGGATGGCGACGGACGTTATCTCTGGCGCCCCGGAATGAACGGCGAGGCGCAGACCATTTTCGGCTATCCGGTGACGGAGCTGGAAGACATGCCGGACATTGGCGAGGGCAATGCGGCGATTGCCTTCGGAGACTTCCGGCGCGGCTATCTCATCGCTGACCGGCAGGGTGCCCGCGTGCTCCGCGATCCGTATTCGGCCAAACCCTACGTCCTGTTCTATACGACAAAGCGTGTCGGCGGCGGTGTCCAGAATTTCGATGCCATCAAGGTGATGGTGTTCTGATCTCATTGCCTGTTCCGGACGCCGACTGGGCGCGGCGTCCGACTACCACCCCCTCATTTCAAACCAAGGAAACCGACATGTTTGAATCCATCATTGTTACACTCGTTCGCCAGGCTTCGCTGCTCACCAAACCACAGCAGGAGGAATTCACGACCAGGCTTGCCGAAGCTGTGGCAGCCCTCATCAATTCCTCGGAAACGCAGATCGATGACGAGATGCTCCGCTCCATCGGCTTGCCGATTGGTGCCTCCATCATCGAGAAGCTTCAGGCGCTCGTCTAGGCGCCGACCCCGTCCGTAGGGGGCGACCAGACTCCTTTAAAATCTGAGAGATAATCATGACACTGACGGTGATTTCACCGCCGGGCGAGGAGGCTTTGTCCCTTGCTGCGGCCAAGGCTTTCCTGCGGGTTGGCCATGAAGGCGAAGATATGCTCGTGGCGAGCCTCGTGACGAGTGCGCAGGCACGACTGGAAGCGGCGGCGGGCATTGCACTGGTGACGCGTACACTGCGAAAGAGCTGGGCGGGCTGGCCCGGGACGATTGGAGGGCGGGGCTTCAGGCTTCGTCCCGGCCCGGTCACCCAGATCATGTCCGTGAAGACCATTGATGCGGAAGGCCTTGAGACAGACGTCACCAGCCAGTTCGAGCTTTCCTGTGGCCGGCTGAAGGTGCGTGCCGCTAGCTGGTGTCCAACCGTGCCGGTAGGCGGCCGCAGCCAGGTCGATTACGTGGCCGGTTATGGTGAAGCGAGTGACATACCAGCTGATCTGCTGCTTGCCCTGAAATACATGATCGCTTCGGCGTATCGACGCGATGGGTCGGACGCCATACCGGCCGAGGCGCAGGCCATCATCACTTCGCGCCGGGAGGTCCGGATATGAGTGCCGATGGCATGATCTGGCCTGCCGAAGCGGCCCTGGAGCGCGCTTTCCTTACGGCTTTGCGCACTGATGGCGACGTTCAGGCCCTGCTTGGGAGCCCGGCCCGCATCTTCGATGACGAGACACAGGAGCCGGCCTTTCCGTGCGCCTTCCTTGACCGCCATGAAGTGTCAGAGCGGAGCGTGTCTGGCATGGCGGGGCAAAGCCACACGATCACGCTGTCTGTGCGGTCCCGCGACGGGGGACGCGCGGCCGCCAAGGAGGTCATCGGCGCGCTCAGGCAGGCAGCTGACAATGCAGGGATCACACTTGCCAGCCAGCGTGTCGTGATGGTGCAGACGATTTATTCGGATGTGATGCGCACGCCGGACCTTCGGGAATTCAGAGGGATCATCAGGGTCCGGATCATCACAGAGGAGGCGGGCTGATGGCCGGACAAAAGGGGCGCGATGTCCTGATCAAGATAGCCAGCGGCGATACGCCTGAAAGTTTCGTGACGCTGGCGGGCATCCGGACAAGCGAGCTGGAGCTCAACCAGCAAGCTGTCGATGCGACCAGTGCCGAAAGCCCTGAAGGCTGGCGCGAATTGCTGTCAGGTGCGGGCGTGAAATCAATGCGCGTGCGCGGGCGTGGCCTGTTCAAGGATGCGGCGAGCGATGAGCGGATGCGACTTGCCTTCTTTCGGGGCGCAATCGAACGCTGGCAGCTTGTCGTGCCGGGACTTGGGAGCGTGACGGGCGCTTTTCAGATTGCCCGGCTCAACTGGAGCGGTACGCACGACGCTGAAGCGACGTTCGCAATCGAACTCCTGTCTGCTGGCCAGCTGTCATTTGAGGCGGCGGCATGAACGGCGTCAGGGGAGAAGTTTCAATCAGCATTGAAGGTGAGCCGCACCGGCTTTGCCTGACGCTTGGGGCCCTGGCGGACATCGAAACAGCGTTCGGCTGTAAGTCGCTCGCTGAGTTGCAGGCCCGCATGAGGGCGCTGTCAGCCAGTGAACTGATGCTGGTGCTCGGCGCACTCCTGAAAGGCGGGTGCGGGACGGATGCGGCCATGCCGACCGCCATGCACGTTAATGCCGCAGATGCGGCCCGCGCCGTGGCGGAGGCGTTCCATGCTGCCCTGGGCTGAAATGATGCGCTTCGCCGTCAGCATCGGGCTTCAGCCGCAGGATGTGTGGTCCTTGTCGCTGAAGGAATGGCGATGGCTGACGAATGAGCAGGCCAGCGAGATTCCGCAGGTTGAGTTTGAGCGGCTGATGGCCCGCTACCCAGACATGGAGACGAAGTGATGGACACACTCGAATCGAATCTTGACCGCGCTGGTGAGGCGGTTCGCGCGCTGGCCGATGGGCCGGGACGGGAGGCTGCAGAGGCGCTGGAGCAGGCGTTCGGCAGGGCGGGACTCAATATAGAAGCGGCGCTCTCACAGGCGGCGCGAAGTGGTGAGTTGGATTTTGCGCGTATGGCGCAGTCGGTTCTGGCGGATCTTGCCCGCATTGCAGCGGAGGCGGCGATTGCCAATGCCGGGCTGGGCCAGGGCGGCCAGACTGTCAATCTGAATGTCGCCGGCGGGGCAGGCAGCGGGCCAGTGGCCGGCACCAGAACCGAAATTGCCAAGGCGATCACTAAAGCCGCAGCGCTGGGGGCGCGGTACCGATGAGTGATGCAGGATTTGACGATGTGAGCTTCCCGCTGGCGCTCGGGCTGGGCGGGAGTGGCGGCCCGGTCTGGCAGACCGAGATTGTCCGTCTGGCAAGCGGTGCTGAAGTGCGCAACAGCCGATGGGTCGGGCCGCGTCGGCGCTGGGACCTCGCAAGCGCGGTGTCTTCTTTGGCCGAGCTTGCTCTCCTGACGGCGTTCTTTGATGCGCGGCGGGGGCGTTTGCGATCATTCCGGTTTCGCGATCCGACAGACTTTTCGAGCGGGATGTTTGGCACTGAACCCACGCCGCAAGATCAGGCGATTGGGACGGGCGATGGCGACAGGACACAGTTCCAGTTGGTGAAGACTTACGCAAATGGCGCGCGGGTGATCACCAAACCCGTTGATGCCAGCGTGGTCATCTCGCTGGACGGTGCGCCTGTATCAGAGGGCTGGCAGGTGTCGACGCTCACCGGTGAGGTGACTTTTGACACGCCCCCGGGGACGGGCGTGGCTGTGACCGCCGGCTTCGACTTCGATTGCGCTGTGCGCTTTGATACCGACGCGCTGGATTTGAGCTTCGATACGTTCGGAGCAGGGCGTGTCGTCAGCCTCCCCATCATTGAAGTCGGCTGAGGAGATTTCTCATGAAAGTTATGAACTCAGCTTTTCGGGCCCGGCTTGAGACAGGCGTGCTTTCAACCTGCCTGTGCTGGAAACTGGTCCGCCGCGACGGTGAGCTTGTCGCACTGACGGATCACGATGAGACCGTTGTGCATGATGGCGTGATCTTCGAACCGGGGGCCGCGCTGGAGGCTGGCCGGTTTGAAACGGCAGGGGGCTTTCGGCCGGGCCGCGCGGCTGCCATGGGTGCCCTGTCAACCGAAGCAATCAAGGATGAAGACCTCGGTGCGGGGCTTTGGGATGGCGCGAGGGTGCATGTCTACAGGGTTGACTGGTCAGCGCCGGAGCATGGCCTTCTGGTCTGGACGGGGTATCTGAGCGAAATCTCCGAGAGCGATGCCGGTTTTGAAGCGAACCTGATTTCCCTGAAAGCCGATCTCGAACGTCCGCTGGGCCGGACATATTCCCGGCAGTGCGACGCGGCGCTCGGCGATGCGCATTGCGGTCTCAGCGGCGTCGATGGTCTGTCCTGCGACAAGCGCTTCGCCACATGCCGGGACGATTTTTCAAACACGGAGAACTTTAGGGGTTTCCCGCATATACCAGGCCCGGACTTTGTCCTGGCCGGGCCGGCGGCTACTGGAAATGATGGAGGCAAGCGTTGACGCGCGCCGAGATCGTCGGTGCGGCGATGGAATGGCTGAATACGCCTTACCAGCATCAGGCCAGCTGCAAGGGCGTGGGGGCTGACTGCCTCGGCCTTTTGCGAGGCGTCTGGCGTCAGACGGTCGGGCCGGAACCGGAAGCGCCGCCAGCCTATCGCCCCGACTGGGCGGAGTTTGTTGGTGACGATACGTTCCTGATCGCGGCCCGGCGGCATTTTGATGAAATACCCGTTGGCGCGGCGCGGGCTGGTGACGTGTTGCTGTTCAGGATGGGGCTGGGCTGTTCAGCAAAGCATTGCGCCATCGTGACTGAACCGGGCCGGATCATCCATGCATACTGGGCGCGGCGGGTCTGCATCACACGGATGGTGCCCTGGTGGACGCGGCGGATTGCCGGTGCGTTTTCTTTTCCCGGTGTGGAGGACTAGAATAGATGGGACAGATCATTCTTTCACAGGTCGGCAGCGCGATCGGTTCAGCCGCCCTTCCGAATGGCGTGAACGTGTTTGGCGCTCAAGTCTCTGGCGCGGCCATTGGTTCGACGATTGGCAGCTTTGCGGGCCGTGCCATCGATACGGCGCTAGCCCCACCGATTGATGGTCCGCGCGTGCATGCATTGCACGTCATGGAAAGCCGGGAAGGGGCGGGGGTTCCGTCTGTTTATGGGCGCATGCGGGTTGGAGGGCAGCTGATCTGGGCGTCACGGTTTCGCGAGAGGCGCAGGGAGCAATCGGCCGGGAAGGGTGGACCGAAGATTGCAAACTACACCTATACGGTCAGTATTGCCGTTGCGATCGCAGAGGGGCCTATAAGCCGTGTTGACCGTGTCTGGGCAAATGGTGAAGCATTGCGGCTCGCTGACTATAATTGGCGGCTGTACCGCGGTGACGACAACCAGTCTGCAGACCCCCTCATCGAAGCAGTTGAGGGCGCGGGGAACGTTCCAGCCTATCGTGGACTGGCCTATATCGTGTTCGAAGACCTGCCACTCGACCGGTTCGGCAATCGACTGCCACAACTGAATTTCGAAGTCGTCAGGGCGAGCCAAGAGGATGGCGGCCTCCGGGACATTGTGCGCGGCGTGAATATCATTCCGGCGTCAGGGGAGTTCGTGTACGGCCAGCAGATCGTCCGGGAGCGGCACTTTCCGGGGATTGAGCGTGCGTTGAACATGAACAATGGCGCTGGCGATGCGAACTTCATGCGCTCACTTGACCAGTTGCGGAATGATCTGCCCGCTGCGACTTCAGCGGCTCTGACCGTTGGCTGGTTTGGCAATGATCTGAGAGCAGGCGAATGCGTGATCCGTCCGGGTGTGGAGACGCGTGAGCGCCATACGGTGCCTTATGAATGGAGCGTCGCGGGGCAGGACCGGTCGGCGGCCAGAATTGTTAGCCAGGATGGCGGAGCGGCCAATTATGGCGGCACGCCAGCCGACAGGGCTGTCGTCGAAGGTATTCAGGCGATGAAAGCGCAGGGGATTGCGGTGACGCTTTCTCCTTTCCTCCTGATGGATGTTCCGGCTGGCAATGAACTGCCCGATCCATATGGTGCAGCTGAGCAGGCCGCCTTTCCGTGGCGGGGCCGTATCACGGTCAGCACAGACGGGTCGCCTGAGGCGCGCGAGGACATCAATGCGTTTCTCGGGACTGATCATGATTACGGCTTCAGGCACTTCATCCTTCATCATGCGCGTCTTGCTGTCGAAGCGGGCGGGGTCGATACGCTGCTGATCGGCAGTGAGATGATCGGACTGACACGAGTGCGCGACCAGCTGGGTGCATTCCCATTCGTGGAGGGGCTTATCCAGCTGGCAGCGGATGTTCGGGAAATTGTCGGGGCCGGAACTGCAGTTTCGTATGCCGCTGACTGGACGGAATATGGGGCCTATGCGCCGGGTGACGGTTCGGGCGACGTGTTGTTTCCCCTCGATCCGCTATGGACCTCAGACGATATCGATTTTGTGGGCGTCGACTGGTACCCGCCCGCCGGTGACTGGCGGGATGGCGCAGAGCATCTCGACGCGCTGGCGGGCTATCAGGGGGCGGATGACCCGGCCTATCTGGAAAGTCAGATGGCGGGCGGCGAAGCCTATGACTGGTACTATGCCAGCCCGGCCGATCGCGACGCGCAGGTGCGCACGCCGATTGCGGATACTGCGCATGGGGAGCACTGGGTTTTCCGGCAGAAGGATCTCGCGGGCTGGTGGGCAAGCGATCACCATGCCCGGCCGGGCGGGGTACGTAACGGGTCGACAACCGGATGGACTGGAGGGTTGAAGCCCGTGCGGCTGATGGAGATCGGCTTTCCGGCCGTCGACAAGGGCGGCAATGCACCCAACCTGTTCTATGATCCCAAGAGCGCAGAGAGCGGCCTGCCGCCTTATTCAAGCGGGGCTCGCAATGATGTTTACCAGAGGCGCGCTCTCGAGGCCGCACTGTTATGGTGGCAATCTCAGGATTTCGTCGAGCGCGCCTTTGTGTGGGCCTGGGATGCACGGCCATGGCCTGATTTTCCGTCACGGCAGGACATATGGAGTGATGGGCCTAACTGGGCATATGGGCATTGGCTGAATGGCCGGACGGGCCTCATAACAATGGCTGAAGTGGCCCAGCACCTCGGGCAGCGGGCCGGGGTTGCGCTAAATGCAGCAGGCCTGCCGGGGCTAGTCGAAGGAATGGCGCTGGACGGGCCGATGAGCCTGCGCAGGGCGCTGGAGCCGCTGAATGTGCTGCAACCAATGGCCTGCCACGAGCGAGAAGGCGGTCTCGTGCTGGGACCGGTACCGGGCAAGGCGTCCATATCAGTCGGTCCGGATCAGCTGGCGGAGCCGCTTCCTGTCCTGACACGGCCGTTGCTGGACAAACAGCCGGGCCGGCTATCTCTCGGTTTTGTCAGTCCCGCCGGAAACTATGCGCCTGCCAGCGTTGACGCGCGTTCGGATGCCGGCGACCCCCGCTATACGGTTCAGGCATCGATCCCGCTGGTCTTGTCTGAGGCGGTGGCAATTGAGCTGGCGCAAGGCATGCTCGACAGTTTTCTTGAGGGTGAAACGGCTGAAATCACTCTGCCGCCAGCTTTTTTGACGCTGGAGCCGGGCGACATGATCGAGGTTGCGGGTCTGGATGGCACATGGCTGATCGGCGACGCCACGGATGACAGGATCAGCCGGCGCCTTACACTGGCCCGGCCGACGGGGGCCATGTCCCTGCTTGCCGGTACCACGCCTCGCGCTGGGTCGACAGCGCCCGGTTTCGCGGCAGCTGAACTTGTGCTGATCGATGGGCCGACACTGCCGGGGGCTGCCGGAACTGGCCCGATGCTTGCCGTATCGGGAAATCCGTGGCCGGGCCGCGTCGGCATCCTCGCAGGTCCCGATGCATCAAGCCTGGCGCCTCGAGCGGACGTGACGATGCCTGCGCGAATTGGACGGCTTGCTGCGCCGCTCGGCGCCGGAGTGGCCGGTCGTTGGGACAGGGCAAATGGTCTGATTGTGGAAATGCATGATGCTGACCTGTCGAGCGCGACTGAACTTGCCGCCCTGGCTGGCGAAAACCTGGCATTGGTACAGGTAGCGGACGGTTGGGAACTGGTCGCGTTTCGGACCGCAGAACTCCTGTCCGGTAATCAATGGCTATTGTCTGATCTGCTCAGGGGGCTGAAGGGTAGCGATCCGGCCGGAACCCCCGCCGGAGCGATTGTCGTGATCGTGGACCGGTCGCTTGTTTTTGCCGAATTCCAGGCAGATGAAACGGGCCTTCCCCTTGTCTGGCAGGCGGGCGATGGCGAGATGCAGACCTTTGTGCACTCGGACAAGGCTGGCCTGCCATGGCCGATTGCTCACCTGAAAGCGCTTTCGATGCCGGGTGGATCGGTGAAACTCAGCTGGATGCCGCGCGGGGCAGACATTCCAGACAGCTGGGACCGTCCCGATCCGCTGACGGCGCGGATCTATTCTGTCGAGGCGGAAACGTCTGGAGAAATCACGCACACCGAATTGGTCACAACGGCCTCGATTTTGGTGCCGGATGGAGTGGAACTGGTGCGTGTCGCCGAAGTTGGCACTGATGGACGGCGTGGTCCTTGGGTTTCAATCACGCTAGGAGCATCCTAACTATTCGGCAGCCCCAACAGAAAAGTGAAATTCGCGAGTTGAACCGAGACCTCTATCAAATCCTTGGCGTGTCGAAGACAGCGTCTGCGGATGAAATCCGCAAGGCTTATCGCCGCAAGGCGAAAGAGCTTCATCCTGACTTGCATCCGGATGACCAGGCAAAGGCCGATGGGTTCAAGGAAGCGTCAGCTGCGTTTGAAATTCTCGGCGATGAAGACAAGCGCGCCCGTTATGATCGCGGCGAGATTGATGCGGACGGCAACCAGACAGGCTATGGTGCTGCCGGCGGATTTGGTGGGGCCTACGGCAATCACGGGCAAGGCGGCGCGTCGTTTCAGGGTGATCCGTTCGAGGATATCCTCGCAGGCATGTTCGGTGGCCAGCGCAGTCGCCCGGGCCCGCGCAAGGGTGCAGACCTGCGCTACCGTGTAGATATCTCGTTTGAAGACTCGGTGCAGGGCGCAAAGCGTCAGATGACAATGGGTGACGGCAAGGCCCTGAACGTCTCGATCCCGCCCGGTATTGAGACTGGACAAACACTGCGCCTCAAAAGCCAGGGGCAGCCATCGCGGAGTGGTGGCCCCCCCGGCGATGCCCTGCTGGAAATCCAGATTCGCCCAAGCAACACCTGGCAGCGTGACGGAAACGACCTGCGCATGACGGTGCCGGTCTCGCTTGAAACCGCCATTGCCGGCGGCACAGTTGATGTGAAAACGCCTGGCGGGAATGTGACGCTCAAAGTGCCTGAAGGCTCGAACACCGGAACCGTCCTTCGGCTCCGGGGCAAGGGCGTCCAGTTCAAGGACAAGCCGGGCCATCTCTATACGCGGCTGGAAATCGTGCTTGATGATCCAAGCGATGCCGGGCTTAAGGAATGGGCCTCGAAGCGTTGATCTGTCACGGTTTCCTGTCAGATTTCCTCGAGTTTTATTCAGGGTCCGTTCAGAGCTGTTAAGTCATAACGCAATTCATGAAACGGATGATTCTCGCTCTCGTGCTTGGTGCACTGCCTTTGACCCCGGCTGCAATGGCCCAGGACAATTGGGGCAGTTCCTTTACGGCTGACGATGCCCGCAACGCACGCCAGAACGGCGAGATCAAGCCGCTCAAGGAAATCCTTACCCCCATACGCAACCAGTATGGGGGAAATATGCGCGACTTTGTCGGCCTCTATGAACAGGGCGGGCGAAAGGTATATATCATCGACTGGGTTACCGGCCGTGGCGAACTCGTGAAATTCACGATAGATGCCAAGACTGGACGGGTGATCAGCGTCAGCTAGGTTAGACATATGAGAATTCTTGTTGTTGAAGACGATGCAGACCTGCGCCGGCAGCTAGCCGATGCGCTCACACAGTCTGGATACGCGGTTGATCTCGCCGCAGATGGCGAAGATGGCCACTTCCTTGGTGATACCGAACCCTATGACGCGGTGATCCTTGATCTCGGTCTGCCCAAGATGGACGGTGTAACCATACTTGAACGCTGGCGCGATGACGGGAAGGACTTCCCTGTAATGATCCTCACCGCGCGGGACCGCTGGAGTGAAAAGGTCGCTGGCTTCGATGCCGGGGCCGACGATTACCTTACCAAGCCATTTTATACCGAAGAATTACTGGCCCGCCTGCGTGCATTGCTGCGCCGTGCGACAGGGCACTCGGCGGCTGCAATCGAAGCTGGCAGCCTGCGCGTCGACACACGCGCAGCGCGCGCCACTGTCAATGGCCGCCCGATCAAACTGACGGCGCATGAGTATCGCGTATTGTCCTATCTGATGCATCATCAGGGCCGGGTCGTGCCGCGTACGGAACTGGTCGAGCACATCTATGATCAGGACTTTGACCGGGATTCGAATACGATTGAAGTCTTCATCGGCCGCCTGCGCAAGAAGATCGGCACAGAGCGTATCCAGACCGAGCGCGGGCTCGGCTATCGCCTGATCGTGCCGGAAGGTGAAACGGCCGGGCTTGCCGACTAGCGCCGGTTCGTTCCACTCTTCCAACGGATGACCGAACCCGCCCCCGAAATCAGTCGAACCAGATTGTCGCTGTCCCGGCGCATGTTGATCGGCGGTATTGTCTGGAGCCTGATTGCGGTTCTGGGCGGCGTGATCGCGATGACCGTTTCCTATCGTGCGCAGACAATTGAGCTTCTCGAGGAGGAACTTGATTCAACACTTGTTACTCTGCCGCGCGCGCTCGAAATCCTGCCGGATGGCCGGGTTGTCGACATCGAGGAAAAATTACCGAGCGACGTGAGATATGACCTGCCATTGTCAGGTCGCTACTGGGTCATGATTGCCATTCAGGAGAATGGTGAGTTCGGCGATGATATCCGCTCCCAGAGCCTGTGGGACGGCCCACTTCCCGTCACGGAGGGGCTAGCGCAGGCCGCCCTCGCAAATCCCGGCATCATCCGACATGCGAATATTCGCGGCCCCGCCGATGAGCGTTTGAGGGTCGCGGCCCAGGCAATCCTGGTCCCGAATCGTGCGCAACCTATCCTGCTCGTTTCGGCAGCAGACCGCGAAACAACAGATGAAGGGGCGAACCGCCTGCGCCTGTTATTGCTGATTACGATGACTGTGCTGGCGGCCGGGACCCTGATCTCGCTCTGGGTCGGCGTGCGGGTTGCGTTGCGGCCCTTCAGCCGGGTCCAGTCCGACATTGCGGACATCCGCGAAGGTACGCGATCCAAGCTCGACGGGACCTATCCGGTCGAGGTTTTGCCGCTGACCGAAGAGCTAAACAAGCTGCTAGACAATAACCGCGCCATTGTAGAGCGTTCACAGACGCATGTTGGCAATCTCGCCCATGCGCTGAAGACGCCGCTTGCCGTGTTGCGTAATGAGGCGACAGGCAACACGTCGCTCGATGATGTCGTCCGGCGTCAGACTGAATCCATGCGCTCGAATGTCGAACACTATCTCAAACGTGCGCAGGCTGCAGCGCGCGCAGAGGCGATGGGCGTGCGAACAGAGATCAAACCGGTCGTGGACGGCCTCGTCAGGCTGCTGAACCGGCTGTTCGGGAAGGGCGGTATTTCCGTCGTTTCGGATATTGAGCCGGGCAGTTTTGTGCGTGTTGAACAGCAGGATCTTGAAGAGATGCTGGGCAATGTGATGGAGAATGCCTGCAAGTGGACGAAATCACGCGTTGAAGTTTCTGCAGCGCGGGGGGACAACGGCCTGATGTTGATCCATGTTGATGATAATGGCGACGGGCTGAACCCGGACGAGATGGCGGCAGCCGTCAAACGGGGAGTGCGCCTTGATGAAACCGCGCCCGGCACCGGGCTTGGCCTGTCCATTGTCGCAGACATCTCTGAAATGAATGGCGGCAAGCTCAGCCTCTCCGATAGCCCGCTTGGCGGCCTTCGTGTGACCATTGCGCTACGAAAATCATGACGCGGCAAACCTTTATCTTCCTGGCGGGCGGCGTGCTGGCGGCAATCGGGCTCTACCTTCTCAAAGGCAGTCCGCTGCTTGCCGAGCAGCCTTATGCGCACCGGGAGGCAGAGCTTGCGAGCCGTGACGCTGCCGAGCTGTCGCCGCCCGAAATGCTTGCCCGGCTTCAACTCGCCGCGCGCGAGCAGCCCGATGCGCCCGAGCCGCAATATTTCATCGGTGTCCTGCTGCGCTCACAAGGGCAGACAGACGACGCGCTTCGCGCTTTCCAGTCTGCGCTTCGCCGGGATCCCAACCACGTCGATTCGCTGGTTGCACTCGCTGATTCTGTCATGTTGCGTGATGGTGGACGCGTCACCGCGCCGTCGGCAAAGCTTTATAACCGGGCCTGGCGGCTTGACGGCACACAAATTCGGGCGGGCCTGCTATCAGCCCTGCCAGCCTATGAAGCAGGCGATTTCGAGGCGGCCGAAGCCCATTGGGCCAAGATCACTGCAGAGCTGGACCCGGGGGATCCTCGCCTCGGAATGCTCGAGGCTTTCAAGGCAAATATTGACGAGGCCCGGCCGGACGAGACGCCGCAGGACTAGCTGTTTCGGTCGCAGTGTCTTTTTGTGGGGTGTCAGGTATAAGATCGCCGCATGAGAGCGAGGACAAAAAGACTTTGGGGCGTCGGCGTAGCAGCCTTGCTTCTGGCCAGTGCGGCGGCGCTTGCGTCCGTTGCCCTCAGGCAGCATGCCGATCTTTTCTACACGCCCGGCCTGATCGCTGAAAAAGGCCTGCCCGATGAAGGCAAGCGGGTGCGTATTGGCGGCTGGGTCCAGACGGGTTCGCTCGCCTATGGCGATGCCGCTGACATGAGTTTCCTGATCGAGGACAATACAGGTGAGACGGTGATGGTGAGCTATACCGGTATCGCACCTGACCTTTTCCGGGAAGGTGAAGGCGTTGTCGCAACCGGTGTGTTTGATTCAGACGGGGCTTTCACGGCCGAAAATATTCTCGCAAAGCATGATGAAAATTATGAACCCCGCGAATTGAAGAAGGCGGGACCGGCGGCTTCATGATCGAAGCCGGGCATTTTGCTGCTTTCATCGCGCTCGTCTTCAGTGCGATCCAGGCCGGTTTTGGCCTGTCGGGGCGGCGCGCCGAAGCGGGCCTGTTCGCGAAAATCGCTTTTGTCACGATGGCGTTCGCATTTGCCACGCTGGTCTATGCATTCGCCCGATCGGATTTCTCGGTCGAGCTGGTGGCCAATCATTCCCATACGCTGAAGCCCTTCGTGTACAAGCTCGCCGGGACGTGGGGCAATCATGAAGGGTCGATGGCGCTCTGGTGTCTTGTGGGTCTCGGATTCGGGGCGGCAGCAGCGTGGTGGATGAAGACAGACCGCCCGGTGTTCGAAGCGCGCGCCCTCGGTGTGCAGGGCTTGCTCAGCCTTGGGTCGCTGATGTATCTGTTGCTGGCATCGTCGCCATTCACACGTCTCGATCCTGCGCCCTTGCAAGGGGCTGGTCTCAATCCGCTGCTACAGGATCCGGCGCTCGCGATCCATCCGCCCATGCTGTATCTTGGCTATGTCGGCTATTCATTCGTGTTTGCACTTGCGGCGGCGGGCCTGATCGAAGGACGGATTGACCGCCAGTGGGCGCGGATTGTCCGCGTCTGGGCACTGGCCGCCTTCGTTCCGCTCACGCTTGGTATCGCGCTAGGAAGTTACTGGGCCTATTACGAACTTGGCTGGGGCGGCTGGTGGTTCTGGGACCCGGTTGAAAACGCGTCCTTCATGCCCTGGCTGATCGGTGCAGCCCTTATGCATTCGTTAATTGTCACGGAGAAGCGGGGCAGTTTTTCGGCCTGGACGGCGCTGTTGGCCGTGCTGGCGTTCTGTTTTTCCATGCTTGGCGCGTTTATCGTCCGGTCCGGCGTGCTGACATCGGTTCATGCCTTTGCTGTGGATCCGCTGCGGGGGTCCCTGTTGCTGGGCGGGCTACTGGTGTTTGGTGGTTCGGCATTGCTGTTATTCGCCGTGCGTGCGCCAAAGTTGCAATCTGGGCCGGCCTGGTTACCCGCTAGCCGGGAAGGTGCGTTGATGGGCAACAATCTCGTCCTCACCGTTGCAACGGCGACCGTTTTGCTTGGCACACTGTTTCCGCTCATCGCGGAGGCGACCGGCAATACGATTTCGGTCGGCGAACCCTACTTCAATCTTACTTTTACGCCGATCATGTCCGTTGCACTGATTGCCTTGCCGATTGTGCAGGCCTGGAGCTGGGGACGTGCGGATATCACGTCGGTCTGGAAGTGGGCGCTCGGCTTTGCGGGTCTGGTTGGTCTGTTCTGGCTCGCAGGTGTCGGGCCTTTTGACATCCCGTTGCTGGCCGGCGTGGGGCTCGCCATCGGTGTCTGGCTGATATTCGGCGCGGGGCAGGAGATATGGCGTCGTGCGAAGACTTTCAAACGCTTGCCGAGGATGCCAATCCGTGTGTGGGGCATGACGATTGCGCATGCCGGGCTTGGACTGTTCATGATTGGCGCGGTCCTTCAGACGTCTGGCCGCACGCAAACGACGCTTGCGCTCCAGGAAGGGCAAAGTGGCACTGTGGCAGGGTGGACGATGACCCTGGACGATGTGCGCAGCATTGAAGGCCCGAACTGGTATGCCGAGCGGGCAACGCTGACGGCAACGCGGCCCGGCGCGCGAACGGTAATGGAGCCCCAGAAACGCTATTACCCGGCCGCGCGGATGCCGACGACGGAGACTGCCATCCACAAGACTGGAACGTCCGACCTGTACGTCGCCTTTGGAGATGGCCGACGGACCGAGGCGGGGACACGCTGGACCTTTGAAGTTTTCGTCAATCCGTTGATCGACCTCGTCTATCTTGGTGTTATCCTCATTGCGCTCGGGGCCGGGCTCAGCTTCGTTGGTAAGCGATCGGTCCCCTCAAGGGAGGCAGATGCATGAAGGCTATTTTCCTGGCGTTTCTGCTCGCTCTGTCTGCCGAAGGCCAACTCGCCAACCCTGACGAGGAGGCGCGGGCGCAGGACCTCATGCGTGAAATCCGTTGCGTCGCCTGTGAGAATGAACCGATTTCAAATTCCGGTTCAGAGATCGCGGCCGATATGCGCGAGCGGGTTCGTACGATGGTTGAGGCCGGGGCGTCCGATGGAGACGTTCGGGACTGGTTTGCCGAACGCTATGGTGACTTCGTCCTGTTCCGTCCGCCGTCACGCGGGTTTGGTGGGCTGCTGCTCTGGGGCACGCCCTTCGTGCTGTTGCTGGCAGGTGCTGTGGTGGCTTTTGCAGTGCGGCGCAGGCAAGCCAGAACGCCTGCCGACATTCGCCCCATCGAGCCGGAAGAGACAAGCTGAACCCATCTCTCCCTGAAACGTGATGGAAGCCCCGCCTTCAACGCCCTATCTCAATAGGAACTGGTGTTGAAAAGGACGGGCTCTGATGCAGACAGAAACGGTAAGGTTTCCCGGTGCCAACGGCCAGGAACTGGTCGGGCGGCTGGATCACCCGCAGGGTGAACAGCGCGGATGGGGGGTCTTCGCGCACTGTTTCACCTGTTCGAAACAGTCACGCGCGGCGGTTCGTGTTTCGAAGGGGCTGGCGGAACGCGGTATCGGCATGCTGCGGTTCGACTTTACCGGCCTTGGGGAATCAGACGGCGATTTCACGGGTACGAATTTTTCATCAAATGTATCTGACCTGATTGCGGCGACGCGCTGGATGGCTTCAGAGGACCGGCCCGTGAAACTCCTGGTCGGGCATTCGCTCGGCGGCGCCGCCGTGATTGTAGCGGGCGCGCAGGTAAAAGGCCTGGAAGCTGTCGCGACTATCAATGCGCCATCCGATGCTGGTCATGTGATCCATAATTTCGCTGAACATGTCGCGGCGATCGAACAGGAAGGGCAGGCGGAAGTCGATCTCGCCGGGCGGCCATTCACCATCACCCGGCAATTTGTGGAAGATGTTCGCGATTCAAAAGTGACAGATGCGGTAAGACGTCTCCGATTGCCGACACTTTTCCTGCACGGGCCGGGCGATAACACGGTGGGTATCGAGAATGCGAGCGGCCTTTTCCTTGCGGCCCGTCATCCGAAGAGTTTCATCAGTCTCGACGATGCGGACCATTTCCTCACTGCGCCTGAAGACGGTGAATATGCGGCCAGCCTGATTGCTGCCTGGTCGAGTAAATACTTAAATGGGCCAACGGGTGACGGCGACCGGATCAGCCAGACGCATGACGTCGTTGTCCGTGAGACGCTGAAATCCGGGCCATACCAGAATGAAGTTTTCATCGACGGACGTAGCTTCGTCATTGATGAGCCGGAGAGTATTGGTGGAACCGATACGGGCCCCGATCCTTATGCGCTTGTCTCTGCCGGCCTCGCGGGCTGCACGTCCATAACGCTAAGAATGTACGCAAGCAGGAAACAATGGCCGCTTGAGCGCGTTACGGTGCGGATCAATCATGCCAAGGCTCACTCAGAAGACTGCAAGAGCTGCGGCCCGGACGACAAGGTGGACGTATTTGCCCGGCTCATCGAACTGGAGGGCGCGCTCAATGCGCAGCAAGTCAAGCGGTTGGCGGAAATCGCCGATCGTTGCCCGGTACACCGAACGCTGGAAACAGAAGCTGTCGTCAGTACACAAATCACGGGTTCGGAAACAGAAAAATTCAATGAAAACGCCTGATTGCCTCACTCATGTCTAAATGATGTTTAATTCACATGGGGGCTGGCACTGTTCTAGCAACGAACACAATATCCGTACGAGACAAGACTGTAGGAGGTTGAGTGAACAAGATGAAATCGTTTGGTATTTCAAGACAGGCCCTGGTCGCCGCGGTAGCTGGCGCAGGTCTGACAGGGGCGCTGGTCTATGCTCCCCAGACGTTCCAACAGGCCGACGCCAAACAACCGATCACAATCGAGGCGCCTGCGGGTGCCCCTCTCAGTTTCGCCGACCTGATCGACGAGGTCAGCCCGGCTGTTGTCAGTGTGAACGTCGTCTCAGAGCGTGAAATCAGCAGCATGGGCGATATGGAAGAGTTCTTCGAGCGCTTCCGTGGCCTGCCTGGTTTTGACGATTATATGCGCGAACGCCAGCAGGATGAAGGCGAAGGCAGCGATGAGCCGCAAACGCGTGAGGCGCGTTCGCTCGGCTCAGGTTTCTTCATTTCCGAAGAGGGTTATATCGTCACCAATAATCACGTGATTGACCAGGCGACCGAGATTGAAGTCGTGCTGGCCGATGGCCGTGAACTGGCTGCCACGCTGATCGGGACAGATCCACAGACCGACCTGGCTGTCATCAAGGTCGATGATCCAGGCACCTATCCCTATGTCGAATTTGAATCGGACACAGCATTGCGGCGCGGTGACTGGGTCGTCGCCCTCGGTAACCCGTTCGGCCTTGGCGGGACGGCAACGGCCGGTATCCTGTCAGCCGATGGACGTGAGCTCGGCGGTGATAGCCCGTATACTGATTTCCTTCAGATCGATGCAGCCATCAACCGGGGCAATTCCGGCGGTCCGACCTTTGACCTTCAGGGACGCGTTGTGGGTGTGAATACAGCGATCTTTTCGCCGACAGGCGGCTCGGTCGGGATCGGGTTTGCCATTCCGGCTGATCTCGCGATTGATGTGACGAACGCCCTTATCAAGGACGGCAAGGTGTCTCGCGGCTGGCTGGGTGTGACCATTCAGGATGTCACCAAGGACATGGCCGAAGCACAGGGCCTCGATGAAGCCAAAGGCGCCATCATCGCTGACGTCAACGATCAGAGCCCGGCCCGCAAGGCAGGCCTTCGCCGTGGCGACGTGATCCTGTCGGTCAATGGCAAGGACGCAACAGATGCAACGTCTGTGACGCGCATGGTGGGCGGCCTGCTTGCCGGATCGAAGAATGACTTCATGGTCCTGCGCGACGGTGCGGCTACCAAGATCGAAGTCACTGTTGGCGAACGCCCGTCGAATCCGGGTGCCTTGATCCCTGCATCGTCGGCATCCCCTGACTCGTCCGACAAGGCGACTGAGGAAGGCCCGCTTGGCGTCACGCTTCGTCCACTCGACGAGAAAGCGCGTACCTCAATGGGGCTTGATGCTGATGAAGCCGGTCTCGTCATTGGTGAACTCGACACTGACAGCCCGCTTCGCGACATCGGTGTTCGTCCCGGTATGGCGATCCTGTCTGCGGCGAGCATGCCCGTGAATTCGGTAGAAGACCTCGAAGCGGCCATTGCCGATGTGAAGGCAAAAGGCCGGGACAAACTCCTGCTCGCTGTACGGATTGGTCAGCAGACCAATTTCGTGACCGCGGATCTGAGTGAAAATCAGGACGATTGATAGCAAAGACTGAGAGTAAGGGAGTAACACCTATGCGGGTCTTGGTAATAGAGGACGATCGCGAGCATGCGACGTTTATAAACAAGGTGCTTTCCGAAGCCGGTCATGAGGTCCAGACGGCCTATGACGGTGCGGAAGGCCTGGCGGAGGCTCGCAATGGTGAGTTCGATGCCCTTGTTGTTGACCGGATGCTTCCGGAAAAGGACGGCCTGAAGCTCGTCGAGGAATACAGGAATGGTGGCGGTCAGACGCCAGCGCTCTTCCTGTCAGCCCTCTCGGATGTGGATAATCGCGTCGAAGGCCTGAAGGTTGGCGCCGACGATTATCTCGCCAAACCCTTCGCCCCTGCGGAATTGGCTGCGCGTGTCGAAGCGCTGGGCCGGCGTCAGATGAAGGAAGAGCCGCCGGTAACGGAGCTCAAGGTCGGCGATCTCGAGATGAACCTGCTCACGCGCAAGGTGTGGCGGGAGGGTCAGAAGATCGACCTGCAGCCCAGAGAGTTCCGCCTGCTTGAGTTTCTCATGCGTCATGCCGGCCAGGTGGTCACGCGCACAATGTTGCTGGAGAAGGTGTGGGACTACCATTTTGACCCCCAGACCAATGTGATTGACGTGCACGTTTCGCGCCTTCGCGCCAAAATTGATAAAGATTTTGACGAACCCCTACTTCAAACGGTGCGCGGGGCGGGTTACTGCCTTCAGGCATGAAATCTGGACCCTTTGCGTTTGTTCGGACGACAACGTTCCGGCTGGCGCTAATCTACTCAGTCCTTTTCGGGCTGTTTTCCTTCTTGCTGCTCGCCTACTTGTTCCAGGCGACAGTCGGGTCTTTGCGCGCGGAAGCTGACCAGAGACTCGATGCTGAAATGAGAGCGCTCGGGCTCGCCTATAATGCAGGCGGGCTCGAGCGGCTCGAACAGTCCGTGATTGAGCGGGCGCTCGTACCGGGCGCCCCTTTTCGTTATCAGCTGGAAACACCTGACGGCGAACGGATCATTGGTGACTTCCCCTACCTGCCTGTCTCTCCGCCGGAAACGGTAGGTGAGGTCAGCATGGTCAGCCTGTCCATCGAGATGCCGCGCGGCGAAGGCACGCCCGTCGTAACAGAGGCGGAAGGCCGGATCGTACGGCTGGCCAATGGCAATGTGCTGCTTGTCGCGATTGAGACGGGTGAACGTGGCCGGATCGTGAGGCGGATCACGCAGGCTGTGACCACCGCGGCCCCGATCGGTATTCTGCTGGCGCTTATCGGAGGCATATTTATCTCGCGTTATGCAGCCCGGCGGGCTGAACAGCTGACGCGCACGACAGAAGAAATTGTCGCGGGCAATCTTTCGATCCGCGCGCCCGTCGCCGGGTCTGGAGATGAGTTTGACCGGCTGGCCACCCATCTCAATACGATGCTGGAAAAGCTGGAGCGCCTGATGGCCTCAAGCCGCCACGCCGGCGACGCAATCGCGCATGATTTGCGCTCACCCCTCTCGCGGTTGCGCAACCGGCTCGAGGGGGCGCTGATCAGCCCGATGAGTGAAGAAACGGCGCGGGAAACACTGGAAAGCACGGTCGAGGAAGTTGACCGTGTGCTGCTGACCTTCAATGCCATCCTTCGCCTGTCGCGCCTGGATGCGGGCGCTGAAGGCCGAATGGTAAAGTTTGACCTGCATGAGCTGCTGTCTGAACTGGCGGAACTTTATGAACCGGCCTGCGAAGATGAAGGTCTCAGCTTCGCCAGTGAGATCGCAAAGCCGATCAACATATTGGGGGACAAGGAACTGATTGCCCAGGCGGTATCAAACCTGCTCGACAATGCGGTCAAATACACACCGGAAGGTGGCACGATCCAGTTCAACGCCCGGCGGACATCTGATAAGATCGAGATTCGTGTCAGCGATGATGGACCGGGCATTCCCGAACATATGCGAGACCGCGCCAAGGAGCGCTTCTTCCGGCTCGATTCAGCACGTACCCAGTCAGGCTCGGGGCTTGGACTGGCACTCGCAGACGCGGTCGCCGAGCTCCACAAGGGGCACCTGGAATTGTTGTGGACGCACGGTCCGCCCGAGCAAAAAGGGCTGCAGGCTGTATTGTCCCTGCCGCGCGACAAATAAGGCTGGTTTTCATGAGTATCACGATTTCCCCCCTTGCCGAGAGCGAGGCCAGCGCGTTTGAGGCTGGTCGTCGCCTGGCGCCGTATCTCGATCGTGCCGGACGGCGGGCGCCGGAAGCGACCGAAATGCTCGGAACGGATGGGGCGCTTGCCCTGATCAAGAAGTCCCGCTTGGACGCCGAAGCCGCTGGAAAGCTTGCCACGCTGGACGAGACGATGGCCGTGTTGCGTCAGGCGAAGCTCGCCAATCACATCGGTGTGGCAGCGCTCGATCTTGCGGGCGGAGCAGGGGTCACCGCGATCACCGGTCATCTGACGGATTTTGCGAACACCGCTGTGGAAGCGGCGCTGGAAAGCGTGTTGCGGGAGCGGGGGCTGAAGGCGGACGGCCTGTTTGTGATCGCGCTCGGCAAGATGGGGGCGTTCGAGCTCAATTATTCGTCTGATATCGACATGGCCGCCTTTTATGATCCGAGCGTGTTCGACGGGGGTGAACGGTCGGCAGGTGATGCTGCCAGCCGGGTCATCCGTGACACGATGCGCGTGCTCGAGGACGTTACAGGTGATGGGTATGTTTTCCGCACAGACCTGCGCCTGCGGCCGGACCCGAGTTCCACACCGATCGCTGTTTCCACCCAGATGGCTGAAATCTACTATGAGAGCGTCGGCCAGAACTGGGAGCGGATGGTCTGGATCAAGGCGCGCCACACCGCGGGCGACAAGACAGCGGCTGATCGCTTCCTGCAGATGATGGAGCCCTTCATCTGGCGTCGGCATATGGACTATTGGGCGATCGCAGATGTCCAGGCGATCAAGCGGATGATCAACGCCAGGGCTGGCGCGACCGACATTGCCGAACCGTCGCCGGATGTGAAGCTCGGCCCAGGGGGCATCCGGGAGATCGAGTTTTTCGTCCAGACCCAGCAGATTATCATGGGCGGGCGCAATGATTTCCTGCGGGATCGCAAGACACTGCGAAGCATGGAGGCGCTGGTTGCGGCCGATGCTGTCGATGCGGCTGTGGGCGAGCAGCTATCAGAGGCGTACCGCGCCTTGCGAAGCGTTGAGCACCGGATACAGATGCTCGAGGACGAGCAGACGCACCGCCTGCCTGCAGATGAAGAGACACGGCTGCAGGTTGCGCGTCTATGCGGCATTGATTCACTCGAAGCGTTTGACACCGCGATCCTTGAGACCCGCAGAATGGTCAATGCGCATTACCGTGACCTCTTTGCGGAAGAAGAGCGCAAGGCAGAAAGCGCTTCGAAGGGCAATCTTGTCTTTACGGGGGTGGATGAAGATCCGGGGACCGTCGAAACATTGAAAGCGCTCGGGTTTTCAGACCCGTCACGGGTGATTGCCTCCATATCCAACTGGCATCGCGGCAAGACACCAGCGACCCGGACCGAACGTGGCCGGGGCCTTTTGACATCGCTTCTGCCTGACCTGCTTGATGCGATGAGTGCCACAGGCGAACCGGACATGGCATTCAGCCGCTTCAGCCGCTTTTTTGAGGGGCTGCGCTCAGGCATTCAGACGCTTTCCATGCTGATTGCGGAGCAGGCCCTGCTGGAAGACCTCGTCACCAGCCTCGCCATCGCACCGCGCCTGTCGGATATGCTGGCGAGGCGTCCGGGCCTGCTGGAAGCGCTGGTGTCGTCGGATGGACGGGAATATCCGCCCGTCTTCAGTCCCGAAGACGATTTTGAAGGCCAGATGGACCTTGTGCGCCTGTGGCAGAATGAGCGCTCCTTCCTGATCGGTCACCGGCTTTTGCATGCAAGGCTTCCCGCAGCGCAGGCAGCCCTGGCGTGGAGCGATCTTGCCGATGCCTGTATCAGCCTCATGGCCGATGCCGCAGCGATCGAAACGGCGAGAAAATATGGGCCGCAACCGGGCCAGTGGGCGGTTGGCGCGCTCGGCAAGCTCGGCGGCAAGGAGTTGACGGCAGGCTCCGACCTCGACCTGATCATCGTCTATGAAGCAGATGAGGGCGTTGCATCCGAAGCTGGCCACTGGTTCACCAAATTCGCGCAACGCCTGATCACGGCCCTTTCGGCGGAGACAGCTGAAGGCAGCCTTTATGATGTCGACATGCGCCTGCGTCCCTCGGGGCGGTCTGGTCCGGTGGCCGTTTCTGTCACTGCGTTTGACCGCTACCAGCATGAGGAAGCCTGGACCTGGGAACTGATGGCGCTGACGCGCCTGCGCACCGTGGCTGGTGATGACGCCCTGTGTGTGCGGATGAGTACAATCGCGAAAGATGCCATCGCGCACGGTCATATTGTGCCCGATCAGCGCAAGCTGGACATTCTTGATATGCGCCAGCGTTTGTGGCGTGAGCGGCCTCCACGCGGGCCTTGGGACCTGAAGCTGGCGGATGGCGGGTTGATCGACCTGGAATTCATCCTCCAGCAGGAGATGCTGCTGGCCGCAGACCCGTCCCTCATTGAGGCAACAGTGATCGACTGTATTGAGGGCCTTTTCAAGCGAGGGCTGCTATCACCCGATGAGGCAGAGACGCTGTCATCGGGGTTCACATTCCTGCAGTCCATTCAGCAGATACAGCGTCTTGCGGTCGGTGCGGAAGTAACGTCTGAAGCTTTCTCGAACGGCTTGAAGAGCCGGTTTGCCCTGGCCGCAGACTGCAAGGGTTTTGACGCGGTGGCCGCGACATACGACGCTGTTTGCAAAGAGATTTCTTCTATCAGGTGTAAAAAAATAGGTCCGCTCGCGACGGAAAGCTGAGGGTGGTCCGTTCCACTATGTGGGGTAACGATAAGAGGAACACCCAAAATGAAGAAACTTGCACTCGCAGCGATTATTGCCGGCACTACAACGATCGGCATCGCTGGATACGCTGTCGCCGAAAGTCATGGCGGCAAAGGTCAGATGATCCAGAAAATGGACACAGACGGTGATGGCAACATCACGAAAGCAGAAGTCGACGCACTGAAAGCGGCCCGCTTTGGCGAAGCTGATGCAAATGGTGATGGCGGCCTGAGTATGGCTGAGCTGGAAACGTTTCGCGAAGCTGAAAAGGCCCGTCGCATGGCAGAGCACAAACAGCGTATGTTCGACCGCCTCGACAAGGACGATAATGGCGTCATTTCCGTCGATGAGTTCGACAGTCGCGGTGGCTCAATGTTCGACCGGGTCGATGCCAATGATGATGACGTCATCTCCGCCGACGAGATTGAAGCGATGAAAGAACATCGCGGCAAGCGTGGCGGCTGGCGCCATCGCGGCGATCGCGACTAGTCGGTTCACTTAGTGGTTCGCCGGTGCAGGATATGCGGTATTCCGACCTCGCTTCCTGCGCCGGCCTCGCTAGTATGATGTGGTGTCAGGCATCAGTGAACGAGATCAGATTGCGCGAGCGGCGGGCGGCGACAAGTCGGCGCAGGCCGCACTCGTCAACCGCCACATGCCGGTCGTCTGGCGTGTGGCCTATCGCATGCTCAAGGATCGCCAGGAGGCTGAAGACGTGACGCAGGAGACTTTTCTCAGGGCCTGGAAAATCCTTCCGGACTGGGAAGACCGGGCGAAATTCTCGACCTGGGCCTGCACGGTGGCGATCAATCTCTGCCGCGATCGTCTGAAGAAGAAGGCGCCCGTCCTGATGGATGAGCTGCCTGACCAGTCTGACCCGGCCATGCGGCCGGACCAGGCCCTACACCAGAAGCAGGCCACCGGCCGAATTACCGGCCTGGTTGACCTGCTACCAGAGCGCCAGAAAGAAGCGCTGACCCTGTGTGCCTTTGAGGGCATGGGAAATATCGAGGCCGCCGACGCGATGGGTATCAGCGTGGAGGCATTGGAGAGCCTGCTCTCACGGGCGCGCCGCAAATTGCGGCTTGAACTGGCAGAGCAGCACGAGGCATGAACGGACGACGATGATGACCAATGAACGTCTTCTTGAACTGATTGAGGCTTATGGAGCCGAACCGGGCGCTTGGCCGGAAGACGAACGCGCATCAGCCGAGGCGCGACTCGCTGCCGATCCCGGCCGCTTTGCGGGCGCATTGTCCGAAGCGCGCGAGCTCGATATGATGTTCGAAGCTGCGCCTTATGCCGACGTGCCGGCGGGGCTGGCGGAGCGAATCCTGAGTGACGCGCCTGTTGCTCAAGCCCGGAAAAGTGGGCTGGCGGCTCGTCTCGGCAGGCTCATCGCGCCAAATGGCATGCGCTGGCCGGCCGGAGCAGCCCTTGCCAGCCTGATGATGGGGCTGGTCGCTGGATATGCCAGTGCCCCAGCCGTCGCAGACAATACCTACCAGACCGAACAGGATGAGCTCGTTTATGCGGCGCTCGGCTATGACGGGTTTGAAACCTATCTCAGTGAGGATGACGGATGAGCCGCGCACGCGCCCTGCCACCACTTGCTATTGTGCTGGTCATCTCACTTGCGGTGAACGCCCTTCTGATCGGGCTGTTTGCCGGCAATCTGCTTGGCCGGCCAGATCACCCCGGCGACCGTGGCCCGCGTGGGGGTAATAGTGACTTCATGATGGCCCGCAGCATTGAGGATGTCGTGCCGGAAGCGGACCGGGACCAGATCCGCCAGGCCTTTCGTCAGGCCTTTCGAGATTCGCGTGACATCTGGACCGAAAAACGCGCCGCGCGCACAGCGTTGAGCGAGGCCCTCGCGGCAGAACCTTTCGATGCGGCTGCGGTCGATCAGGCATTCGCCGACATGCGCGCCGCCGATCAGGCGCTGACGGCCCGGTTCCAGTCGGTGCTTTCGCAGGAACTGGCTGATCTTTCTGTCGAGCAGCGCGCGACGCTGGTCGAGCGCCTCAACGAGATCAATCGCCGGCGTATGGAAAGGGTCGATCGCCACAAGGATCGCCGCGGCCCACCGGATGACGGAGATGGCCCACCCGGTGATGGGCCGCCGCCACCGCCGCGCTAGCTCCTGGACTTGTGCGCCAGTCTTTCGGCATTGGCTTCCCAGTTCTGCCCGTCAAACTTGCTGATGTCGGCCTCCAGGGACTGCCAGTCATCGAGACAGCGCCATGTGATCGCGTAGCCGTCAGGGTTCGAGCGTGGAATGTAGAAGCTCTTGACCCCGCATACTGCGCAGAACAGGTGCCGTGCCACACCGGTATTGAAGCGGTATTCCGTAAGCTGGTCCTCACCCTTCAACAGGCGAAACCGGCTCGCCGGGACGATGATGTGATCATTGCCGGACATGTTGCAGATCGAACAATTGCAGTCTTCCACCTCGACATGGGCTGGCAGGTCCGCCTCGTAGCGTACGGCACCGCAATGGCAGCCACCTTTGCAGGATTTCAGATCTTCCGGCATGCGATCAGCCATACCAGACAGGTGGGCGCCTGTGGGCCCAGGGCGCAGCGCGTTCGATCTGGCCTGCCAGCGCATAGAGCAGGTCTTCGCGGCCATAGCGGGCGCCAAACATCATACCGAGTGGCAGGCCGTCGCTGGTCCAGTGGAGGGGCAGGGAGATGGCCGGACAGCCTGTCTGGTTGAACACCGGGCACCATGGCGCAAAGCCAGTCACCGCAGCCCCATACGCGTCGAAATCCTCAGGGGCGAGGCTCAACACGCCGAGATCCACAGGCGGTCGGGCGAGGGTCGGTGCGAGGATGAGGTCATAGCCGCCTTCATCCATGAAGGTTTCGAATGTGTAGGCCGCCTGCAGGAAGGCATTATTGGTTTTCACCAGCTCGGCCATCGGAATCGTCCGGCCAAGTTCGATAAAGCGGAGCGATACAGGTTCGAAGTCTTCAGGGCCGATCTTGCGGCCGAAAGCCTGTTCCCGCTCATCGGCGACCGACGCCATGAATGACGAGACGATCATCATCATGCCCTTGCCGAGCGCATCACCGTCTAGGACGGGGCCAGCCTCTTCGACATGGTGGCCGAGTGCTTCAAGCTGCAAACGGGTCGCCTGAAGTCCTGCGGTCGCTTCTGCATCTGGGCGGACACCGTTCGGGGCGGTTGTCCATAGCGCGATTTTCAGCGGCTTCGGGTCTTCCCTCGAGGCCTGCAGGAAGCTCGATTGGGGTGCCGGGACACCATAGCGGGCTCCGGCTTCCGCGCCATGCGTGGCATCGAGCAGGGCGGCGCTGTCGCGGACACTGTGAGAGACGCAGTGATTGGTCGACAGGCCAAACCAGTTCTCGCTGAAGGGCGGTCCCATTGGCACACGGCCACGCGAAGGCTTGAGACCGACCAGGCCAGTACAGGCTGCCGGAATGCGGATTGAGCCGCCACCATCGCTGGCATGCGCCATCGGAATCACGCCGGACGCTACTGTTGAAGATGCGCCGCCCGATGAGCCACCAGAGGTGCGCCCGGTATTCCATGGATTGCGTGTCTTGCCGTAGAGCGCGCTTTCAGTGGAGGTGGTCAGTCCAAATTCCGGACTTGTCGTCTGCGCGAAGATGACAAGTCCCGCCTTGCGATAGCGGACCGCCAGCTCGGCGTCATCAGTGGCGACCGTGTCGCGGAACGCGCGCGATCCGCTCGTCATCGGCAGGCCCCTCAGCCGGACGCCGAGATCCTTGGTCGCAAACGGAACGCCGGAAAACGGGCCCTCGGGAAGCCCGGCCTTCAGCTGTTCGCGGGCCGGGCCTTCGAAGATTTGCGAGAAGCAATTGAGCTCGGCTTTCGCCTTTTCCGCGCTCTCGAGGGCTGCATCGAGCAACTCCTCCGCCGAAACGTCCCTTGAGCGCACCAGAGCAGCGAGCCCCGTTGCGTCGTAATCGCCAAAGCCCTGCATACTCATCTCCCTTTCTCCGGCTTGCCCGGAGCATAGCGTGTTCTCAGCACTATCAGCATTGGGCCGGTTAAGCTCAAGAGCTGCGTCAGGCACGGCGCCGCGGTCCAGTCACTCAATCGTCGAGTAGCTCGTGCATTTCATCATCTGACCAGCCAAAATGATGGCCGAGTTCATGAATGACCACATGCTCTATCAGCTCATCGAGCGTCACGTCGGGGCGGGTTTCGAGCTCTGCCAGGAGGGGGCGTCGATAGAGAAATATCCGGGCATGTTCCAACGCCGGGAAAGTCACACTATCATGGATCAGCGGAATACCGTGATAGAGACCCGTCAGCTGCATCGGATCAGCAATGCCCATTTCAGCGAGCACGTCCGGGTCAGCAAAGTCCTGAACATGAATGGTGATGCGCCCGGCTGCCTGGCGAAAATTCGCCGGCAGGCGGGCATAGGCGGCCTCGGCAAGTTCCTGAAAACGGTCAAGATCGGGATGCGTTGTCATGCCGAGTGCAACGCGCAGGCTTATTCTTCGGTCGTCCAGTGCGCGATATAGCTTTTGAGAACCTGTTCGAATTGCGCGATATCGCCAGCATCAAGCTCGGCTTCGCCCGACAGGTCTATCACATAATCGATGCCGACCAGATCGCCGCCCTCATCTTCCGACGGGACTACGAAGGCCCGTCCGAATGGATAGCTGTCATTGTACGAGTTTGACTTCGCCAACGTGTTGGCATCGGCTGCCTGTCCGAGGTCGAAGGTTGAGAACATCATCGCATAACCGCACGTGTCGTCTTCGGCGCAATTGCCAAGCCTCACAGTGATGTTCACTTCGCCGAGGCTGGCATCAATCGTATGGGAGCCTTCTCCGGCAGGCTGGCTTCCTGTCAGTGTGGCACCGGCAGATTCGATGACATCTTCTGCCTGGCTGGGGGAGATTGGCGTCGCATGCGCGGCGAAGGATACACTGGCCGCAGCAGCGATGGCGAGAAGAGTGGTTTTCATGTTGCGTCCCGAATGTTGCTCAACAAACGAAGCAGAGTCTGGCACGCGTCGCCTCTACCTGCAAGAAAGTGTTACTGCGGGCGAGGAAGGTGTACGTCAAAGCGTACGGCGCGGTGATCCGAACCATGTGTGCCGCCGACTTGATGGTTCCGACACGTGAGTGCGGCGCTGCAGAACGACATGTCTATCGGGATTGCTGCGCGCCGTGGCCAGCTCAGCGTGTTCGCTTTCCCAGCGTCCGGGAGCCTGCCCGGCCATGTGCCCAGGGCCGGATGATTGACAAGATGGAGGTCATACTCCCGCTGCAGCGGGCGGGCGAGGCGTCCCCACGGCGCAGAGTTGAAATCACCGACCAGCACAATTGCCTCGTCCTGATGCTCGTTGAGAAGGGCCTTCAAGCCAGCGAGCTGATCCATCTGGGCGCGCGGCCTCTCGAACGGCCATGGCCGCGTGAAGTGAACCACGATGAAGGTCAGGTCGTCGGACGGCGTGCGGATGCGGGCGCGCAACATGGCTGGCGACTGATCCGGATAGAAGATGTCGCTGTCGAGAATCTCGTATTTCGACAACAGCCTGAGGCGGGCATAGACGCCCGGCGGTGTCTTGCCGCTGGCTTCGTAAGGCCATTGCAGGGAGAGCGGCTGTTCGAAGGGGGTGAGTTTTGCGGGCATCGCCTCGACGATCGCGACAATGTCGGCATCCGCTGCCTTGATTGCGTCCACCGCAGCACCTGTATCTGGATTCTGGATCCAGATATTGTGCTGATAGACACTGAGCGCGGGGGGAGTGCCAGCGGGTATTGGAGGCTCAGTGTGATGCAGGCTCAGCTGGATGGTGAGGAAGAGGGCAAGACCCGCCCCTGCGAGCAAGGCCGTCAAGCGGCGTCCACGGTGATGAAACAATAGCAGGCCGACACAGGCGAGACTGATCAGCAGCGCACCATATGCCGCCGGCAACAGGAATTGCGCGGCCAGGTCAAAAGCCCAGAACGCACCAGCGAAGACGGCGCTCAACCCGATCAGGCCGCATAGGCATAGCAGGCCCGTCAGCCCGCGGTGAAGCCAGCTGGGTGTCGTTGCCAGTTTCTATTCCGCCGCGTTTGTGACCGGGTCGCTATCCATGGCTTCCAGCATGGCGCGGGCCGCCTCGGCGATGACCGTGCCTGGCGGGAAGATCGCTGTCGCGCCTGCGGTGCGAAGCGCATCGAAATCGCCGGGCGGGATAACGCCGCCAACCATGATCTGCGTATTGACCGCGCCTTCATTGCCCAGCGCGCGTTTCAGTTCCGGCACCAGCGTCAGGTGACCGGCTGCGAGCGAGGATGCTGCGACGATATCGACATTTGCCGCGCGGGCGCTCTTGGCCGCCTCTTCTGGCGTCTGGAAAAGTGGGCCGATCTCGACATCCCAGCCAAGGTCCATCAGCGCGGAAGCAACAACTTTCTGGCCGCGATCATGGCCGTCCTGACCCATTTTGGCGATGTAGATTTTCGGTTTGCGACCTTTCTGTTTCTCGAAGGCATCGGCCAGCGAGCGTGCTGTTTCGGCTTTGTCATCCTTGCCGATTGAGCCGCCATAGACGCCTTTGATCGAACGGATAACGGCCTGATGGCGACCTTGGCTGCGCTCAACCGCTTCGGAGATTTCTCCCACTGTTGCCTTGGCGCGGGCCGCGTCGACGGCGAGTGCGAGGAGGTTACCCTCTGTTCCAGCGGCGGCTTTGGCAATCGCGTCCAGCTTGGCATCGACTTCGCCCTGGTTGCGGTCTGATTTCAGGCGCGCCAGCTTGTCCAGCTGCATCCGGCGCACGGTCGCATTGTCGACCTTGAGCACGGGCACGTCTTCATCCTGGTCGAGATGGAATTTGTTGACGCCGACAACGGTCTGCTTGCCGCTGTCGATGCGGGCCTGCGTATTGGCAGCTGCTTCTTCGATGCGAAGCTTTGGCACACCTTCCTCGATGGCCTTGCGCATGCCGCCGAGCTTCTCGACTTCCTCGATATGCTCCAGCGCCTTGGCGGCGAGATCATGGGTCAGGCGCTCGACATAGTAGGAGCCGCCCCACGGGTCGATGGTCTGCGCTGCGCCGCCTTCCTGCTGCAGGAAGAGCTGCGTATTACGCGAGATACGGGCCGAGAAGTCGGTGGGCAGGGCAAGCGCTTCATCGAAACTGTTGGTGTGCAGCGACTGGGTCTGTCCGCCGACAGCGGCGATGCCTTCAAGGCAGGTGCGGATGACATTGTTGTAGACGTCCTGGGCTGTAAGAGACCAGCCGGATGTCTGGCTGTGCGTGCGCAGGGACAGGGATTTAGGGTTCTTTGGCGAGAATTCTTTCTCGACGAGTTTCGCCCAGAGCAGGCGCGCGGCGCGCATCTTGGCGACTTCCATGAAGGTGTTCATGCCAATCGCCCAGAAGAAAGAGAGGCGCGGCGCGAATTTATCGACATCAAGGCCCGCCGCGATGCCGGCGCGGATATATTCGATGCCGTCGGCCAGCGTGTAGGCGAGCTCGAGGTCTGCTGTCGCGCCGGCTTCCTGCATGTGGTAGCCGGAGATCGAGATGGAGTTATATTTCGGCATGTTTTCAGACGTGTAGGCAAAGATATCTGAAATGATCCGCATGCTCGGCTTGGGCGGATATATATAGGTGTTCCGCACCATGAACTCTTTCAGGATGTCGTTCTGGATGGTCCCGGCGAGCTTGTCGGGGCTGACACCCTGTTCCTCGGCGGCGGCGATATAGAGCGCGAGGATGGGCAGTACCGCGCCGTTCATCGTCATCGACACAGACATCTGGTCCAGCGGAATGCCGGAGAAGAGCGTGCGCATGTCGTAAATGCTGTCGATCGCAACACCCGCCATGCCAACATCGCCTGTTACGCGAACATGGTCTGAGTCATATCCTCTGTGGGTTGCAAGATCGAAGGCGACCGAAAGGCCTTTCTGACCCGCCGCGAGGTTACGCCGGTAGAAGGCGTTGGAGTCTTCTGCCGTCGAGAAACCCGCATACTGGCGGACGGTCCAGGGCCGCTGGGTATACATGGTCGGGTACGGGCCACGACCGAACGGTGCGAGGCCGGGGAAATCATCGAGATAGTCGAGCCCCTTGGTGTCAGCCGCAGAGTAGGCTGGCGCGAGGTCGATGCCTTCCGGGGTTTCAAGCGTGCGCTCACGCGGGCTGTCCGGCGCTTTTGTATCCGGCGTGCCGAGGTCGAGCTTGGTGAAATCGGGAAAGGTCGTCATTTGGCAACTCCCAGTTCGGCTTGGGCAAGTTCGAGGACGTGAATGGTGTCACAGCCCATGAAGAGATTTGTGTCGATTGCGGGGGCGTCAAATTTGCCGGCAAGGAAAACGCGCTGGGCGCCGGCCTGCTTCAGGGCTTTCGCAGCCGCTTCAGCTTCGTCATCATAACGCTTGTCAGCGCCGCAGATGACGGCAATCCGGCAATTGCTTGCCTTGAAGCCCGCGACAATATCTTCCGGCGAGTCTGGCGGCACGGGCGGCTCATTGGCCTCGATCCCGCCTGCCGCGAACAGGTTGCGGGCAAAATCGACACGCGCATTGTGTTCGGCGAGGGGCCCGAGCGTTGCGACGAAAATACTCGCACGCACGCCCTTTGCCGCTTCATGGGCGACAGCGCGGTCGCGCAGCGTCTCGAAGTCACGCGCAAGATGGATGGGCTCAAGCGGTGTGCAGCTTGTCGTCTCTCCAGCATTGTCTGGCAGGTCTTTCAGGAAGGAGCGAAGGCCTTCACCGGATACGCGGGCGGCATCGCTCGTATAGTCAAAATCGGCCACTGGCGCGTCCTCGCCGTCGATCAGTGGGAATTCGCTGACGCCCGTGACAGGCACCTTGCGTTTCGCGATCGCCTTGAAACGTGTGTCGCGGGTTTCGGAGATGCGGGCCTGGAATTTCCCGGCTTCGAGGCTTTGGACGAGGCCGCCTTCGCTTTCGATATCCTGGAAGACTTTCCATGCCGCCTCTGCCATGTCGGTGGCGACGGTTTCCTCGAACCATGAGCCGCCAGCCGGATCCGCGATCCGGCCAAGGCCGGACTCTTCCATGGCGATGATCTGCGTGTTGCGTGCGGTGCGCCGGCCCAGTTCTTCCGGTACGCCGAGCGCTTCATTGAAGGCCCGCACAGTGACAATGTCTGCGCCGCCGACTGCACCGGCAAAGCAGGCAGAGGTATTGCGCAACATGTTCACCCATGGGTCATAGCGCGTCAGCATCCGGGCCGAGGACACAGACTGGAGTCGCATGGGTTCACTATCGAGACCCATGGCGTCCAGCACACGGGCCCAGAGGCGACGGGCGGCGCGCAATTTAGCGATCTCAAGACCATAATTCGCACCCGTTGCGACCGTGAACACGGTCTGTCCGGGAAACGCCTTGATGTCATAGCCTGTCTCAGCCATCCGCCGCATCGTATCGACAGCGTGGGCCATCAGCGCGCCAAGTTCCTGCGCCTCGGAGCCACCAGCCTCATGGACGGGCCGGGCATCGACACGCAGCGTGGTCGACATTGGATATCGCAGGCACAGCAGGCGTGACAGTTCAGCAGTCCGCACGAAAGCGGCGTCGATACCGCCCTCGATTGCCCCCATGCGCATCAGCAGGCCGACCGGGTCGATGTTGAACGCGAATTTCAGCTTGTCTGCCGTGCCGCTTTCCTCGCCCCAGAGCGCGAGAAGCGCAGCGACAGACGTGCCGGACCCCTTGCCGCGATGGTCGAGCGCGATGGTTGCAATGTCTGCACGGACACCGTTCAGGGCCATGGCGAGGGTCGCAGCATCCTTGATGGCGCAACCGTCTTCGCCGGTGCAATCAACAGCAAGCTCTACAGAAGACACGCCGCGATCAAGGTCGCGCAGGATCTCGATATTGGTCTGTTCCGGGTCTGGATGGGTAAAGGCCTGGCGTATGTCCCAGGGCAGGAAGGCATCAGGCTGGGCGAGGGCGCCGCGCAGATAGGGGGCTGCGCCGGGCGCGCCCAGTGGATCTGCAGCGCTCTGGAAATCATTTTCGCGGTAGAGCGGGCGGATCGCCAGCCCATCGTCGGTCTTGCGGGTAATGCGGTCGATACCGCCGCCCTTCAGAGCCTTTTCAACAGCATCCAGCCATTGGGCTTCGGTCGCGGTCTCGAATTCCGCGCTCAGAGAAAGGAAATCGTCTGCCATCATCTATCCGTACATCGCTACTCTGTGTGCGTATAGGGTTAGAGCCGCGCGCGAGGTCAAGCCATTCCATAGGGTCAGGACCTGCGGTCTATTGCAGCGGGCTGGCCAAAACGTCACTTGACGTGGCGATCAAACTGTTTGCAAATGAGAATGACTCGCAACAATGGAGGCATCTCATGGCATATGCGCAACCGGACCATCCGGCCATTCCTGCACACGAAGCTGGCGCTGGTCCCAAGGTCCGAATACTGGACTGGGTCGATAGCCAGGCCCGCGTGACCCGCATCTGGCTCGACGAGTTGATTGCAGAAGGCGACCCGCAAGACCTGGTCAGCCTGATCCACAGGCAGGCCGCATGGCTCGACATGATGAAAGTCCGCCTGCGGGAAAACTGAAAAGTATCCCACACCGCTGCTGTTGGATATTTCCTGCCCTGTCCCGAGGATGGATAGGTGCACTGACGGTGCAGTAGCAGTACACTGGCGGTGCACCAGCGGTACAGTTGCGGTGCCCTCCACACCAAAGCGGCGCATTCACCGCGCCAGGCCCTAAAATATCCAACAGGGGCAGTGCCCGGCCATAGTCCCCGCCGTCAATGTCTGTACCGCTCTCTTCCCTTGCCGCCATCCCGCATGGCCGGATGGCATCTGTCCGCCAGCTCGAAGCAGCGCTCCTGCGCGGCGAGACGTATGAGTGCGCCTCGGCCAGGGCCGGTGTGTCAGCGAGCGCGGCCAAGCAGTGGGCGAGCACATTGTCCATCCTGAAGCGGCACCTGAACGCCGAAACGGCAGAGGACAGGATCGTGCGCTATACTGGCTGGGTGATCGGGCTGACGCAGCTGAAGCGTTATGAAGAGGCGGCCCTGTTCGAAACTGAAGCGCGCAAGCTCGAGACATTGCTCGGGCGTGTGGACAAGCGCGTGGCTTCCAGCGCTGGCACAGAGGCTGCCGGTCCGCGCGATGACAGGTTTGCACCTGCGAGGGTGCTGCTGGACCGGGTCGCCGCAACGATTGGCCCGCAGGCCAGCCGCTGGGAGGCCTGGAATGCAATCTCTGTCTATTATGGTGCGCTGCGGGATCTTGGCGCTGAACTGTCGGCGGACGGGCGCGCGCACTTTGCGGACGGCCTGCCAGCCACCGGCCTGCCGGACTGCCCGGCCTGGCTGCCTGGCCATCCCTGGGCCGTATCGGATGAAGCGGCTTGGACCGACAGGGTCGGGGCGGGGCTGATGGCCTTGTGATGGGGGGCTGGATCAGGCGTCCTGTCCGCAGGCGCGGCGAAAGCGGCGAACCGTCTCGGCCATGCCATGAACCAGTGCGTCAGCTGTCAGGCCGTGGCCGATGGACACTTCGGCGAGCTGCGGGATGCGCGCGGTGAGTGCCGGCAGGTTTGCCACTGTCAGGTCATGGCCTGCATTGACCCCGAGCCCGAGCGCCAGCGCGGCGTCTGCTGTCTCGCCGAGTTTCGCGATCTCGCGGGAGGCGGCCCCGTCATCATCATGCGTCGCGCCATATGGCCCGGTGTAAAGCTCGATCCGGTCCGTGCCGGTCGCGGCAGCAGCAGGGGCTTGCGACGGGTCGGGGTCGGCAAAGAGAGAGACGCGCGCGCCGCCCGCCTTGAGACGGGCCACGATGAGTTTCAGGCGTTCGCCCTCAGCCTGGAAATCCCAGCCATGGTCGGACGTCGCCTGGCCCGGATCATCCGGCACAAGTGTCACCTGCGCCGGGGCGATCTCCTCGACCAGATTCAGAAAGTCGCCGGTCGGGTAGCCCTCGATGTTGAATTCACGGTCCGGGAATTCGCGCGCGATCAGCGCCTTCAGGGCTGGCAGGTCAGAGCGACGCGTGTGCCGTTCGTCCGGGCGTGGATGGACGGTCAGGCCCGATGCGCCCGCCTCCAGCGCGATCCGGCCAATCTCGATCACGTCCGGCCAGGGCAGGTCGCGCCGGTTGCGTAATAGCGCCACGGCATTGAGGTTCACGGAGAGGTCGGTCATGGGCGGGCGTCCGAAGGGTCAAGTCATCTCAAGGCGCCGATGTAGGCGGTTTCCGCCGTCACCGCCAGAGCTTGCGCAAATGCCCCGCCAGATGGGCCTTGTCGCGACGATGCCAAAATTGAGGCTTCTCAACCCGGGGTAATGGCCGTACACATCATTACGCAGGCGTAACGAGAGTGGGGCGGACGTGGCGGAGGCGACAGGTCAGGGCAAGGCTGTGAGGACATGGGACAGCCCGCATATGCTGAATATCCTGGCCGGATGGTGCGTCATCGGAGCCGCGATCATCGCGCTGATTGGTCTGGCCAGGACGCCGCAACCCAATCAGCTGCAGGGCGGTTTTGTCTGGTCCGTGATGTTGTCGCTGTTCGGACTGTTCTGGCTGGGCGCGCAAATGCTGCGACTGTCATCTGTATGGCAGTCATTGAAGCCCGCGCTGGCGATGCAGGCTCGACAACGGTCAGAAGAGGACATGCTGCGGATCGAGCATGGCTTGATCGAGTTCTTTGTTTACCTCGCCATGAGTCTCGTGACGCTGGCGGTAGTCGCCTATGGTGCATCTGGCGGCGGTCATCTCGGAGCTATGCCTGTGCATATCGTGGGCGAAGACACCAGGACGCTTCACCTGACCGTGTTTCTCATCTTCTTCGGGATGTCCTTTCTGCCCCTTCTGATCGGCTTCTGGCGGCAGGCCCATCTGGATGCGCACCTTAGAAGCGACGGCACCCGAAAAGTGCAGGTCTTGCGCACGGACGTGGTCAGCGATGCGAGTTTCTGGATGTCGGCGATCCTGATCGCCAGTCTTGTCCTGCTGGCATGGGCTGCGGCGGGCGAAATGTTTACCATGGAGGAGGACTTTGGCGTCTTCATCACGCTGCTCGTCCTCCTGTTATTCTTTGTGATCATCCTCGCACCGCATGTGATGCGCTTTCATAATACGTGGAGTGAGGAACGAGACATCGCGAGGGACAAAATGCATTTTGCTGGTTTGAGCCTCGTTAGCCCGGGGGCGTGGGTGAGCCGGCTTGATTCGGTACTTGTCCGGTTTGTCGCGCCGCTATCTGGCGCGACGCAGCATGGCCCGGTCTGGTTCATACCGCATCTGCTGGGCTTGATGGTGATCCTGCCACTTAGCGCGCTTGGATATGTGCTTGCCGCGCCGTGGGGCCTCATTCCGATCCTGACGGCGATGCTGATTGCTGTTTCGCTCGGACGTCGCTGGGCATGGGTCGAGGAAGATCGCGAAACGGCCTCGCGCCTGCGGTCCACGCGAAGTGACGAAATCTCGATTGGCTTCGACAATGACCTGAAGGACGAGGCGCTGCTGGGCTATGCGTCGCTCTTCATCCTTGTGCCACTCGCCCTTCATCAGCTGCAGGGATGGACGCATTCCTTCGTGGAGGTCGAACAATGGTCGTCTGGCAACAAATTTCTCGACTGGCTCCGTTTCTTCGGGGCCGAACTCGCCAAGGCTGTGCCCTTTGTTGACTGGTGGGAAATCTACAATGTCGACATTCAGACACCTTTTGATGCGGCGAACAGCGACAACCCGCTGGCAAAGCACCTGACTTTTGCGGCGCGGGCCATGGTGGACCTCGTCATCATGGCGGCACTCTTTCAGGCGATTGGCCTGTGGCAACGCTCACGCACCCAGAACCGTCTTTACGATAGCGGGCAGCTCGACACCTTCGACCCGTTCACGGAAGTCGCGTTCTTCGAAAATGGGATGCGATGGCATTCCGATGAAAAGGCCATGAAGCCGAAGCGACGGTTTGCAATACGTGTCCGCGAACACGTTTCCCACCGCACGCGTCTGAAGATGGAGCCAATGCCCTATAGTCAGGAACGGCTGAGCGAATTGATGAATTCACCCAACCGGGATGTCAGTTCAGGGGCGCGATGGATGATACGGGAGTTCAACGTCCTTGCGGGAACCCCTCGCGATCAGCTTGAACAGATTTCGGAGCGGCTTGCCAACGAAGCGGCCGAGACGTTGCATCATTCGATCAAGGACAGATCCTATGCGCGGACGTACAAGAACGAGCTGGAGCGCATTCTTCAGGAACTGATCGATGACTACCGCAGCTTTCAGGCGGGCGACGTTCGGCATCTGGTGTTGATATTGATGTCGGTGCAGGGCGTGCCGGAATTTTCCTATGCGCAACTACTGGCCGTGGAACTGCTGATGATGCGCCCGTCGCGTCGCTCATATCTGGCGCTGGCGATGCTCGTCCTTGATGGCCAGCATTTCAAAGCCCCGCTGGGCGAACGGTACAAGGCGCAATTCGAGACCTATTTCGACGCGTATAACTCCGCTTACCTGGAACAGCTACAGATGCGGAACGACGTCTATTCCGCGATGGAATTCCACGCTTCTTCAATGATCAAGCAGGAAACCCTGTTCAACGATATTCGCGTCTTCCTCGAATGGATGAGTGAGCCGGATAACAGTCAGCCAGGGAGGCGCGGCGACAAATCCAAGAAATCGCGCGAAGTGGCTTATGCCTGCGCCAACCGACTTGGGCGCCTCAAGGATGCGGCAGGCCGTCTCGTTTAGACCCCACGACAGGCTTGCCCCTCATGCTTTCGCGCCCTTAAGTGCAGCGCGAAAGCATGGAGGAATGGCCGATGAGATTGTCAGCTGCGCGGATTACGCCGCTCAAGGATACCGATATGGACGCCGAACAGCGCGAGACGCTGGAGAAGACGTTCAACGGGCGGCCGGTCTACAATATCTTCCGCACGCTGGCGCACGCGCCGAAGGCTTTCAAATCCTTCATGCGCTGGGGCGGCTATATCCTGTCGGACTATAACAGCCTCCCCCCGCGTGAGCGTGAGCTTGTCATCCTGCGGGCCGGCTATAACTGGAAGTCCGGTTATGAGTGGGCCCAGCATGTGCGGATCGGGCTCGAATGCGGGCTGAGCGAAGACGAGATCGAGCGTATCAAGGCGGGGCCGTCCGCGCCGGGCTGGAGCGAGGTGGATGCGGCGATGCTGCAGGCGACCGATGAGCTGACATCTGATGCCTTTGTGACCGATGGGACCTGGGCGCGGCTGTCCGGCCTCAGCGAGAAGCAGCGCATGGATCTCGTCATGACGGTCGGCCAGTACACGCAGGTGTCGATGATGCTGAACTCGTTCGGCGTGCAGCTCGACCCTGACCTGACGCTCGATCCGGACCTTGCAAAATAGGCGTCCATACGCTTCCCCCGGCTGTTGGCGGCCGTGGGTGCGTACACATCAGAGCGCCAGCGTCCGCGTGATGCCGATGGCATCAAGAAATGCCTCATCGTGGCTGATGGCGATGATCGCGCCATCATAGGATTTGAGGGTCGCTTCCAGTAGCTCCATGGAAGAAAGATCAAGATGGTTGGTCGGCTCATCGAGCAGGAGAAGTTCCGGCGGGTCAGCGGCGGCAAAGGCAGCCGCAAGGCCTGCACGCAGGCGTTCGCCGCCTGACAGTGTGCCGGCGTTTTGCAGGGCCGCATCGCCGCGAAAGGCGAACCGGGCCAGCACAGCGCGGGCGTCATGACCAGTCAGCCCGGGGACCAGCACCCGGATATTGTCGAGCACCGAAAGCGCCGGGTCCAGCGTGCCGACGTGCTGGTCGAGCATGGCGAAACGGGATGTGCGCGTGTCGACCTTACCGGACGCTGGCAGCATTTGCCCTGCAATGAGCTTCAGCAATGTGGTCTTGCCACAGCCATTCGGCCCTGCAATGGCAAACCGCTCCGGCCCGCGCAGCTCAAGGGATAGCGGGCCAAACAGGTGCCGCTGGTCATAGGTCATGCCGATATCATCCAGCTTCAGCACGGTGCGGGATGCTGGAAGGTGGCAGGCTGGCAGATCGATATGGAGCGGGGTCACAATTTCCAGCCGGGCTTCAGCTTCGGCATGGGCCGCCGTCTTGTCGTCGACGAGCCGCGAGGAAACCTGCCCGATACGTGCGCCGGTTTTCTCGGCCCGCTGCGCGCGGGCATCCAGCACGATTTTCGGCTCGTCGCGGCGGGCACGTTTGGCTCGCCCCTGTTTGTCTGACTTCGCCTTGCGTTCCCGCAGCTGCTGCATCTTCCTTTCAGTTCGGTTGAGGTCAGCGGCCGTGCGCTCGGCTTCGTTCAGGGCGCGGGTGTGGGCGGCCTCACGTGCCTCGGCAAATCCCGACCAGCCGCCACCGAAGATCGTGATCTCGGTCGGCGACAGCTCGACAATCCGGTCGACCTGTTCCAGCAGGGCGCGATCATGGCTGGCCACGACGATGCCGCCCGGCCAGCTATCCAGCAAACCCATGACGGCAGCGCGGCCATCGGCATCTAGATTGTTGGTCGGTTCATCCAGCAGGAGCAGGTCAGGTGCGTCGAGCAAGAGCCGGGCGAGGGCCATGCGGGTCCGTTCGCCGCCACTGAACGAGGCAAGCTGGCGGGACATGTCGATACCGGACAGGCCGGTTTCGCGGAGGGCTCTGGCGAGACGCGTCTCGAGCGTCCAGTCCGCCTCGGCGAGATCATGTTCTGTGCCTTTCCCAGCCTCAATTCGGGCGAGGCATTCAAGACCGGACGCAATGCCCAGCACGCCAGCAACAGTGAGGGATTCGTCAAAGCTTTGCTGCAGGCGGCCAATGCGCCCGGCCGTGTGGATGCTTCCGCGTAAGGGAGCGGTTCTGCCCTCCATGATGTCAAGCAGGGTGGATTTGCCAGACCCGTTACGGCCAACAAGGCCGGTACGTTCCCGGCCGATCGACAGTGTCAGATTATCGAAAAGTGGCCGGCCGTCAGGCGTGGCGAGCGAGATTGAATCGAGTGTTAGAAAGGCAGACATGGAAGACCTCCTGGGCCGGATGGATGGGCAGCGCGATTGATGTGCGTGCGAAATCCATCTGTCTGTCTCCAGTCTGTCTCGTTTGCCGGTATGGTCCTGTTGCCAGCCGGATGGAAGATTTAGGCGGACGTGAAATGAAGTGCAAGCCTGGCCCGCCATTCCGGCCATCCCGATCAAATTTTTGTTACAGGTCGAGAAACGACACGAGCGTCCCGATCCATCGTTTGCGCAGAATAAAAGCCTGTAAACACAGGGGAAGGACGCCAGAAAATTGACGGCACAGGCTTGATCACTTTGTCTTGCAGGCGAACAATGCTCATTGACCAATTCGGGGGGTAGCCTAGCATTCCATCAACGATCCAGGTGGGGAGGAGACCGCATTGGACCTTTCAGATTATGTACGTGCCGTCAGCAGCACGAAGATGGTGCCCGCGCTGAACGCAATCCTGTTGCAGGCCATGGACACGTTCGGCGCTGCCGCCATTTCGGGATATGAATTTCCCTATGGCGGCGATGTGTCGACGGGCCGAGAGCCGATCATCACGACCTGGCCGGAAGAAGTCAGCAAGGCTTACCGCGCCCAGATGGCTGGCGAAGACCCGCTAATGTATGCCGCGATGACGCTGGGTACGCCTGTCCATTTCCTCAGTATCAATGAAAGCCTTCACTTCAGTGAGAATTCGAGCGCCGTCATCGACATCATGCGGGCGAACGGTTTCAAGGACGGGGTGACAACACCTGTCTTTGCCAAGCCCGGCGCATTCGCCTATTTTGCGGCGGCCTTCCGCGAAGAGCGTCACGACATGACGGAAGCTGAAATGCGGCTCATCAAGATCGTCTTTTCCGAATATTATTTCCGCTACCGTGAGCTGACCCGCATCCAGCAGTCTGTGCTCTCGAACCGGGAGCGGCAGGTGCTCGTCGCGATCGTCAACAACAAGTCGAACTCAGAGATCGCGACGCTAATGAATGTCTCCGAACACACGGTGGGAACCTATGTCCGGCGCTGTTTCGACAAGCTGGACGTAAACAGCCGGACGCAGGCCGTCCTGCGATATATTGGCGGCGGGGCGTCTGACATCCCGGCTGACTGATCCTGCCGCTGCGCCGAAGTGCAGATGATGGCGCAACGTCACGGCTTGCCGCGCGCGACGGCACCGTTAGGTAACGTCCAGAGGAATTTGTCCAAGAGGGAAGACACGCCATGGCCCTGCCGTCCGTACTCCAGAATATGCGCCTGCCGGTCATCGGCTCACCGCTTTTCATCATCTCCGGTCCTGAGCTTGTGATCGCCCAGTGCAAGGCGGGTGTCATCGGCTCGTTCCCGTCGCTCAATGCACGTCCGATTTCGCAGCTTGATGAGTGGCTGGACCAGATCACATCTGAACTGGCGAGCTATAACAAGGCCAATCCGGACAAGCCGGCTGCCCCGTTTGCCGTCAACCAGATCGTCCACAAGACGAATAACCGGCTCGACGAGGATCTTGAGCTTTGCGTGAAATACAAGGTGCCGCTGGTCATCACCTCGCTCGGTGCGCGCACGGAGGTGAATGACGCGATCCACTCCTATGGCGGTATCGTCATGCATGACATCATCAATGTCGTCTTTGCCCACAAGGCGCTTGAGAAAGGCGCCGATGGCCTGATCGCTGTGTGCTCAGGAGCTGGCGGACATGCCGGAACGCTGTCGCCTTTCGCCCTGATCCAGGAAATCCGCCAGTTCTTCGACGGGCCGCTTGCCCTGTCAGGCTCGATTGCAAATGGCGGCGCGATTGCCGCTGCACAGGCCATGGGCGCGGACTTTGCCTATATCGGTTCGGCCTTCATCGCCTGCGACGAAGCCCGGGCGGTCGACGGCTACAAGGACATGATTGTCGAGAGCAAAGCTGGCGACATCGTCTATTCGAACCTGTTTACCGGAGTGCACGGCAATTACCTGGCCCCGTCCATCGCGCGGGCCGGCATGGACGTGAACAACTTGCCTGAAAGCGATCCGAGCAAGATGAACTTCGGCTCTGGTGGCAATCAGGAAGCCAAGGCCTGGAAGGATATCTGGGGCTGCGGGCAGGGCATCGGCGCGATCAAGGAGCGTGTGTCGACGGCTGAGTTTGTCGCGCGTCTCGGGCGTGAATATGACGATGCCATCAAGGCGCTAGGCAGTCGGAAGGCTTTCGTCGCGGCGGAATAGACTGACGCAATCCTTTCTGGTTTGCGCTCTAGCGTGCTGAATTAAAACAGCTTTTGACGGGCGGGCAGGCGGTTTGTCCGACCTGAGGCCCGATTGAGTGATGCTGTCACCTGTCGAAGGAGATGGCATGCTTTATTCCAGTCGTCGTCGCGCCAACAAAGCCCTGGTGGCCGGTTGGTGCTGGCCGCATTTCAGTGTGCACGAACTGTCCTGCCGGTGTGGCGGGCGGTTTTGCGATGGCGAGTACTGGCATGCGCCAGCCTTTCTCGATGGGCTCGAAGCCATTCGTGAGCGGATGAAGAAGCCGCTCATCCTGACATCGGCGCACAGGTGTCCGGCCTGGAATGCGATGGTCGGCGGCGCGCCGCTTTCACAGCACAAGCAGATTGCGGCCGACATCCAGACCATCGGCCATGACCGCCACGCCCTGCTGACGGCAGCGAAGGGCGCTGGCTTTACCGGGTTCGGCCTTGCACGGAGCTTTCTCCATATCGACAGGCGGGCGCGGCCGACGCGCTGGTTCTATCCGGAAAGTGAGGCAATATGGATGACATAGCGGGACTGGCGGCGAGCGCGGCAGGCGGGGGCCTGTTCGGCCTGGTCGGAACAGCGCTGGGCCGCATCACGGGCCTGTTCGAAACGCGTCAGAAACAGGCACACGAAGTTGCGCGCTGGAGACATGAGACCGCCTTGCTGGAGCTGCAGCAGAGGGCGCGCGCCGAAGAGACAGAAGCCGAACTCGCCCTGGCGGAGACAAGCGGGCGCTGGGACGGGCTGGCGGCGTCGATGCAGGCTGAAGCGTCGATTGGCGAGAGCTATAAGTGGGTCAATGCGGTGCGCGGCATCACGCGGCCCGCACTGACACTGCTCTTGTGGCTCATCGCTGGCGGAATCTGGCTCGGCGCGGGCGAGGCGGCACGCACCTCCATCACCGACACGGCCACATTCGCCGCGACCGCCGCGACACTCTGGTGGTTCGGAGACCGGGGACCGAAGCGGGATGTCCTGCCTTGAGCAGGTTCACCAAAAGAGAAAGGCGGGCACATGGGCCCGCCTTTCCAACCTGGATATACTGTCTGGCGCTTTACAGCCCACCTTCACCGCAATCGTTTTGCAGGAAGTCTCTCATCGAGCTGTAGAGCTTCAGCTGGTGATCATAGAATAGCGTGCTGTAGAAGTGATCGGCACCCTTGAGCACGACGGATTTGTATTCAACGCCAGCCTTGTCGAGCGCTCTGGTATATTTCTCGAAATGCTCGAACGGAACGCGCTGGTCCACGTCACCGTGGATAATCATCAGCGGGATGTTGACCTTCTCAACCTCATCAAGCGGCTGTATGCCTTCGCGGCGTTGCAGCTCCCAGTATTCCGATGCGGGTAGAAGCCCGTCGCGGTAGTAGTTGAGCTGCATGTTGCCGTCGACAACAGCGGCGCCGGCGATCGTGCACTGGTAGATGTTTGGATCGCGGGAAGCGGCGACGGCGGCTGCATAGCCCCCATAGGACCAGCCGAACATGGCGAGACGATCCGGATCGGCGAGACCTTCCTCGACGAGGTAGAGCGCGCCATCATCCTTGTCGTCCTGCATCTTCAGGCCGCCCTGGCCGTAGGCACTTTTCCAGTGGTCGAGGCCATAGCCGAGCGTACCGCGATATTCCGGCTGGAGGACGGCATAGCCATTATTCGCAAGAAATTGGCCCCACTCATCATAGGTTACGATTTCCGGCACGAACGGGCCGCCATGCGGCATCACGACGAGCGGATAGGGCGCTTCGCCCCTGTTCGGCACGGTCAGGTATCCAGCGACTTCGCGTCCGTCTCTTGCCTTGTATTTGATATAACGGACATCGCTGAGATCTTCGGGTTTCAGAAGCGGGTTCTTGGTCCCGACGAAGCTGAGCTGGCCATCCTGCAGCAGGTAATAAGAGCCGGGATCCCGCGGCCCCACATTGTAGATAACCATGGTCTGGCCGTCGCGTGAGCGCGAGGTGATCGAGATCTGGTGGGCCTGCGGGACAACGCCTTCCAGCATGTCGAACAGGGCTTTTTCATCGGCGTCGAACCAGCCGGTTTCGAGCTTTTCGCCGAAATAGGTCACGCCAACCGGCTTGCTGCCTTCAGCCCAGAAATTCGAGGCGGTGCGAACACCAGCGACATCGACATCTTCACGAAGATAGATCGTGTCACCGAACTCGCCCTTGCGGATGTCGAATTCCCAAAGACCAACCTTGTCATTGCCGTTATTGGCGGTGACGTAGGCAATGTCCGGATTGGTCGGAGAAAATCCCTCTACGCTGAAATTGGAGCTTTCCAGGCTGTAGCTGTCGAGCCTTGCAACTTCGCGCCAGTCAGTTTCGCCCGGATTGCGCGCGTAGAAGACGTATTCCTTCGATGCTGCATCATAGCCGGAGGAGAAACGTGGATTGCCATCATCATCGAAGATTGCCGTGGCGGTCCGGTTGTTGCCCTTCAGGATAAGGCTTTTCTGCCCTGTGCTGAGGTTGAGCCGGTAATAGGTGCGTGGGCGGAAAGCGGCGAATGGATCATCCTCGATGTTGAGGCCAAACCGGGAGTTTGGCTGCGAGATGATCACCGTGTTCGGTTCTTCTGGAAGCATCGATGCGATCGAGAAATTGTTGCCGAGTTCAGTGAACTTGTTCGAGTCCGTATCGAACATGGCGAGTTTGTTCTCGTAGACGCCCTGGTTGAACCCCTCAATGCGGCGGCGGACTTTCTGGCGGAAGGCGACGATCATCTTGGTATCGGTGACCCAGGAATACTGCTGGATCTCCATCGTGTCGGCGCCGACATTGGTCGGCTTTTCGTCAAACTTTCCGGTTTCGTATATCTGGATGATCGGATTGCCTTCACGTGCGGTGTTCGACATCCAGGCGATGTGGGACCCGCTCGGATTGATCGCGACGTTCTGCATGACTTCACGGATCGCCCAGGCTTCCAGCGGAACCGGCTCAGTTTGTGCGCTAGCTGTCAGGACAGGGGTCGTCAGGCCGAGCGCGGGAATTGCGAGCGCAAACGCGTAAAGGGTTTTCTTCAGACTGCGGAACATTCGGTGCCTCCTTCGAACCATTCGATCCATGGTTACTATTATTACAGAAAAAAAAGAGGCGGCAGGCAATCGGATATAACACCCTGCCTGCCGCCTCCTCAGGCGTTTATGTCAGATCACAAGCTTTAGAATTGCTTGCCGACCCGGATGAATGCCGTGCGGCCGAAGAAGCCTGGCGTGTAACCAGCACCGAGTGGGGCGTTGCCCCCATTCGTCGTGTACTCGTCATAGTTGACCAGTGGTGGCTCTTCGTCGAGCACGTTGCGGACACCGACGGTGAAGTCGAACGTGTCACCACGGTAGCCGAGGGCTACATCGTGGCTGAACCAGTCGTCCGCGAAGTCGACGTCACGGCAACCTTCGCCGTTATCGCAGGTTTCGCCGCTGTTTGGCTCATCAGTGAATGGCTGCTGGGCGTCGCCGATGAAGCGGGTCGACCATGTCAGACGGAAGTCTGCATATTCTGCAGCGATTGAAGCGTTCGCAGTCCACTTCTGGTAACCGAAGCGGCCAAGCAGATCGGTGACTGTTTCGATGCCGTTATCGTCGATTTGCGACACGTCACGCTCGAGTTTGTGGTTCGCATCAAGGTCAGCATAGATGCCGACATTGCGGCCACCGACCGTGAAGTCCTGAGAGTAGTTCAGGTTGATGTCGAGACCCTTGGCGGTTTCGCTGTTGATATTGATTGGCGAAGCCGAAATGAAGGTCAGCGACTGGTCAGACGGGTCACGGGTGATCCGGCTACAGAACGCGCTCGAGAAGTTAGGCTGGATCGTGTAGCAGTCATTGATGATGAACTGCGCACTTGGTTCCGCGATCGAGTCGTTGATCTCGATATCGTAGTAAGTGACACGAGCACTGAAGTCGAAATCGTCGAACCATGGCTGTTCGAAAGTCAGGCCAGCTGTCCAGGAATCAGATGTTTCTTCCTGCAGGTTGACGTTACCTTCACTGGCGATCTCCGTGGAGAAGCTATTGTTGCCAGCGCCGTTCGGAGCGAACGTTGTCGGATCAATACCAGCCGCAACACAGTTGGCGAGGGTCTGGGCATCGCGGTTGTCTTGCGATGCGTCATAACCACCACCGATGGTGAAGGCAGCTTCTGGAACCACGCATGGGTCAGCCAGTGTATTGAAGCCGGTTTGTGGCTTCAGGAACTGCTCACGTACGTTCGGCGCCCGGAAGGACGTACCGATCGTGCCGGAAGCCTGCAGCCATTCGACCGGGCGGTAGCCGACCTTGCCGGAATACGTCCAGGCCGCACCATAGAACTGCTCTTCAGTCCAGCGACCGGAGAGGTTGGTTGTCAGTTCGTAGATACCAGGAACGTTGGCAATGACCGGAATTTCGATTTCCGCGAAGGCTTCGTACAGGTCTTTCGAACCTGTTGCGCCGCCATCGGAGAAGAAGCCGAAGAACAGGCCGTCTTCAGCAACATCGTCTGGGCGCGATTCGATCGAGTCCTGACGATATTCGACGCCAAGAGCTGCGGAGACCGTACCAGCTGGAAGTTCCACCACGTCGCCGGTGACAACACCGCTGAGAATGGTTTGCTCATAGGTCGTATTGAAGCTGCGGACACCGAACAGGTAATCGCGTTCTTCCTGCGTTGCGAAATCGCCGAAGCCGGTTTCGTACAGGGATGGTGCGAACAGGTTGACCGGCACACAGCCGCCTGGTGTCGAGTTCGGATCAGGGATGCCGTCGCCATCAGCGTCGATACCGCAGATGAACTGACCCGCATTGTTCGGATCTTCAATCGTGGTCGTCAGCGAAAGCTGAAGACGGTCGTCACGGATGCCGCGGCGAACCGAGCTACCGTCCGAACGGGAGTAGGATGCATAGACATCATAGTCCCAGGTCGAGCCAGTGATCGGGTTGGCGAATGGCAGGTCACCCTTGAAGCCGCCGACAAGACGGTACTGGGAGACATCGACGTCGGCCGTGGAACGGTCGCCGATGACAGTGACGATTGGCTGGACATTGTAGTTGATGCCCGGAACCGGATCCACACCGCCAGCCTGAGCCAGGGTGACACCATAGGTGTTGACATAGTAGTTCGTGACAGCCGCACCACAGTCTGTACCACCGGCGTCGATGTTACATGGGTTGAACGGGTTGTCGCCTGGAACGGTCGGGAAAAGCTGGGCTTCGCCTGAGTTGATGAAGGTTTCGCGCTGGGCGTAGGACGCTTCGTAATAAGCGGTCACGTCACTTGCGAGTGTGTATTCACCATAGGAGAAGAAGGACAGCTGCTCCGAGCCTGCAAGCAGGTCAGTTGCGCGGTCACGCGGCAGGCCGTTCGTCGTGTAGTCGAGGAACGAGAAGTCAGCGAGGCCGTCGCCATTGCCGTCGGCTGGAAGGCCGAAGGCATCGGAGCTCTCGGAGAAGTTCGGAATGCCGACGTTTGACGTGCCCGGCGTGTAATAGACGCTACCGAAGCCGAATGGGCCGCCTGGCGTACCTGGTACACCGGAAGCCGTGTTGAGGATCGACATACGACGTGCGAGCGGGAAGTAGTCACAAGGCGTCGTGCCCATGCCCGGAAGCAGGGTCAGGTCGTCATTATGGATGGTACCATCGTCCCAGATTTCGATGTTCTTCGAGCAATCTGCGGAGAATTCACGATCCGAAAGCTTGATGGTCTTGCGGTCGAAATATTCGACACCAAAACCGGCAAAGCCACGGTCGCCATTGACACCCCAGGTCAGGTTGAGCTGGGTCTCTTCGCCGCTGCCTTGCTCAGGCTGCGTACGGAAGAAGTCGATTTCGAGACCGTCAAAGTCCTTGCGGAGCGTGGCGTTGATAACACCGGCCACAGCATCGGAACCATAGATCGAGGACGCGCCGTCGAGCAGCAGGTCATAGCTTTCCACGAGACCTGAAGGAACGAGGCTGAGGTCAGGCGACGAAGGCGCGCCTTCAACACCAGCAGGTGCGAGGCGGCGACCGTTGACGAGAACCAGCGTCCGGCCGGCACCGAGACCGCGAAGGTCAGCCGTGGTTGCGCCCGGGCCGTTATCGAGAACAAAGCCGGCGAAAGAGGCATCGATCTGCTGACCTGCGGAAACAGGTGAGCTTTGCAGGATGGATGTCGCGTCAACGAGACCCTTGTCACGCTGCACATCAGCCTGGATCACCTGGACCGGTGAAATGGATGTGTATTCGTCGCGCCCGAGCAGCGACCCGACAACCACGACTTTTTCCTGACGTGCTTCGTCGTTGTCTTCGACTTCTTCGATGACGGTTGGTGAATCATCTTCATCGGCTTCCTGGGCGACCGCGAGGCCTCCCCAGAGGCTGCCGCCAGCTACGCCCGCAAAAAGCGTCGTGGCAAGAAGCTTCTTCTTCCAGATATCTTGGGTCAAAATGACCTCCTCCATAAGCGCTCGCCCGGGAAGTTGCCTTCCCGAGTGAGCTATCCTGACAAGTTTTGAGACTGGTCGACGCCCGAGCAGCCCTGCGAACCACGCTAGGCAATGGCGCTAAAAGGGGTCAACGCCTTTGTGAAGGATTTGTCATGCTTTTGTGTAAAAGAGGCGAAAGTGTGTCGCAAGGGACACATGTTTCCTTGTTGAGCTGGTTGGCGCAACGTTTGACCCGCTTTTTGATCAGGCGTGAAATGCACGGCCCATGTGCGGGTTCTGGATAGTCGCATAAACGTCAATGAATTGAGGGCGGCACATAAAATCCGCCTCCGCTTCTGCAAGGCCGGGCGCGATCTTTATTTTCGAGAAGGCCGCTGCACGAGCATGGAAGCGCCAGGTCATGGCTTCGGATGTACCTGTTTATCGGGGAATGGGCTGGTGCCGCGAGACAGAATTGAACTGTCGACCTCGTCATTACCAATGACGCGCTCTACCACTGAGCTACCGCGGCATTTGAACCTCGTGTGGGTGGGCCTTAGCTTAAGCTGCGAATTATGAAAAGACCGTTTCAGGAGGTTGGCTGAACAAATGGCAGCTAAAGACGAGAGCAACGCGCGAGACGCACGCCGCAAGGCCGCCCTGCGGGACAATCTCAAGCGCCGCAAGCAGGCTGCCCGGAAGTCTCGTGAGGAGGCGCAGCCGGGACAGGGTCAGGGCACGGCAGAATCAAAAGACTGAACACCAGCTTCATGCTTTGGGCAGGATGGCCGCAATCGCGCCTTTCCCGCGCCGAGAAGCTCAGTATAAGTGCGCGCCATGGACAAACTGAAGATCACTGGCGGTAAACCGCTTTCCGGCACGATCCCGATTTCCGGGGCGAAGAACTCAGCCTTGAAACTGATGGCGGCGTGCCTTTTGACGCCGGACCCGGTGACGCTGACCAATATGCCAAACCTGGCCGATACACGCTTCCTGTCGCAATTGCTGTCGACGCTCGGGGTCGAGGTGTACTGGCCGAAAGGCGATTCGACCTGCCACCTGAACGCGGCTGAGCTGACATCGACAATCGCGCCTTATGAACAGGTGCGGAAAATGCGCGCGAGCTTCAACGTGCTTGGCCCGCTTCTGGCGCGTTATGGCCATGCGACAGTCTCACTGCCGGGCGGGTGTGCGATCGGCGCACGGCCTGTAGACCTGCACCTGAAAGCCTTCGAAGCCATGGGCGCAGATCTCCTTGTGGAGGAAGGCTATGTCAAAGCGGCCGCGATCCACGGATTGAAGGGCGCACACATCAACTTTCCATTTGTGTCTGTGGGGGCGACCGAGCACGCCATGCTGGCTGCGACGCTTGCCAGGGGCGAGACCGTGCTGGAAAATGCCGCGCGTGAACCGGAAATCGCTGACCTCGCCGACTGCCTCAATGCCATGGGCGCAAAGGTGACAGGCGCAGGCACGGCGACCATCACCATACAGGGCGTCGAGAAACTGCACGGTGTGACCCATGATGTCATGGCGGACCGGATCGAGGCTGGCACTTATGCCATGGCCGTCGCTGCTGCTGGTGGTGATGTGACACTTACCAACGCGCCGGTCGGTGCCCTCAGTGCGCTGACAGGTGCGCTGCGCGATGCCGGTGTCATGGTTGAAACCGACAAGGCCGCGATGACGATGCGAATCGGCCGCAATGGCTCGAAGCTGAAATCGGTCAGCGTCGATACCGCGCCGCACCCCGGCTTTCCGACAGACCTGCAGGCGCAGTTCATGGCATTGATGGCGCTTGCCGACGGTACGTCCATCATCCGCGAGAACATCTTCGAGAATCGCTTCATGCATGCGCCAGAACTCTCACGTCTGGGAGCGAACATCGCTGTGCGCGGACATGAGGCAATCGTGAAGGGCGTTGACGCGCTGAAAGGCGCGCCTGTCATGGCGACTGACCTGCGAGCTTCGGTCTCCCTTGTCATTGCCGGGCTTGCCGCCCAAGGTGAAACGGAAGTGAACCGCATCTATCATCTCGATCGCGGCTTTGAGCGGCTGGAAGACAAGCTGACAGGTGTTGGAGCCGATGTGCGCCGCGCCAGCGACGCAGACGAGTGATGCTGACGAACAGGGGCTAAATGACATGGCCGATTTCAAGCCACTGAGGCTGATCGCCGAAGACGCCGAGGACCTCACCGTTATTTCGGCGGGCATCCAGGACTCCGTCACCAAGGCGGAGAACCTGAAATACGAAGCGCGCCAGCGCCGCTTCGCGATCGAGCTGAACCGGTTTCGCTGGGAAGAGGCGATCGGCAGCCGCAAGTCAGCGCCGAAATCGCGCGTGCGCTCCCTTCTGGCGATCGATAGCGTCCTGTCGGTAAAGACGCGCGGCGTAACCAAATCAGACCCGGACATGGTCTATTCCCTGCTCAGCATCACATTCGAGCCGGCCAATGAGCCGCCGGGCGGTATCGTGACACTGCTCTTTGCTGGTGACGGCGAACTTGCGCTTGAGGTTGAAGCGCTGGATGTCACGCTGCTGGACAGCGATTATGAGTGGGCGACACGCCACACGCCGAGCCACGAGCGGAGAAAGCGCTGATGGCGCGCTGGATCGATGCTTCCGGTCCCGGATTTGAAGAAACCTTCCGGGCCTTCCTGAACGAGCCGCGGGGCGCCGTGGAGAATGTCGCCGAGACCGTGAAAACGGTCATTGAGGACGTGCGCAGCGCGGGCGGCGAGGCAGTGGCGCGCTATACCTCGAAATTTGACCAGCTGACCCTCGACCCGGTGACACTGCAATCTGATAATGTCGACCTGCATGCGCTGGCGGCAGCCTGTCCTGCGGAGTTGAGAGAGGCGATTAATTTCGCCGCATCTCGCATCGCGGCGTATCATGAAAAGCAGCGCCCGGACGATCACCAGTTTACCGATGCGTCTGGTGTCGAACTGGGCTGGCGCTGGACAGCGCTGGACAGTGTTGGCGTCTATGTGCCTGGCGGACTTGCGTCCTATCCAAGCTCGGTCCTGATGAATACGGTGCCAGCGAAGATTGCTGGTGTGAAGCGTGTGGTGATGACCGCGCCTGCGCCCGGCGGGCAGCTGGCCCCGGCTGTGGCTTATGCGGCGCTCAAGGCGGGCGTTGATGAATTCTACCCGATTGGCGGGGCGCAGGCAGTTGCCGCGCTCGCTTTCGGGGCAGGGCATCTCAAGCCCGTCGACAAGATTGTCGGGCCGGGCAATGCCTATGTGGCTGAAGCCAAGCGGCAGGTTTTCGGCAAGGTGGGGATCGACACGATTGCCGGCCCTTCGGAGATTCTCGTGATCGCGGACGAGACCGCCAATCCTGACTGGATTGCTGCAGATCTGCTCAGCCAGTCGGAACATGACGCCTCTTCCCAGTCGATCCTGATCACTGTGAACAAGTCTGTGGGCAAGTCTGTGGAAGCATCTGTGGAAAAGCAGTTGAAATCCCTGTCGACGGAAGTTCGCGCGCGTGCTGCCTGGGACACACATGGGGCGATCATCCTTGCCGCGTCCCTGGAGCAGGCGAGCGCTGTCGCAAACGAGATTGCGGCCGAGCATCTTGAGCTCGCAATAGCCGACCCTGACGCGCTGCTGCCGCAGATCCGGCATGCCGGGGCTGTCTTTCTCGGACATCACACACCCGAAGCGCTGGGCGATTATGTGACCGGGTCCAATCACGTCCTGCCGACGAGCCGCGCCGCGCGCTTCAGTTCGGGCCTTGGCCTCATGGATTTCCTCAAGCGGATGAGTGTGCAGCGCGCCAGCGCCGAAGGGTTTGCCGCGCTTGCCCCGGCCGCTCTAGCCCTCGCGGAGGCCGAAGGACTGCCAGCCCATGCGCGCTCGGTTTCAATCCGTACAAATACTGGCGGAGGTCATGACGGATAATCGCCTCATCTCCGTCGAGATCGACGAGGAGACGCTGTCTTCCAGCGGCCCCGATGCCGAGCATGAGCGGCGCGTGGCGATATTCGACCTGATTGAGGAAAACCAGTTCGGCGTGATCGACCATGAAGGCGGGCCATATGTGCTTCACCTGTCGATGATGGAGCGCAAGCTGGTTTTCGATATCCGGCTCGAAGACGGCACCAATGTGCACACCTTCATCCTGTCGATTTCCCCGTTCAGGGGAATTATTCGCGACTATTTCATGATCTGCGAGAGTTATTACAGCGCGATCAAGACGCAATCCCCGCACCAGATCGAGGCGATCGACATGGCGCGGCGGGGCATCCACAATGAAGGCTCAACGCTGTTCGCAGAGCGCCTCGAAGGCAAGATCGATGTCGACTTTGATACGTCGCGGCGCCTGTTCACGCTGATCTGCGCGCTCCATGCTGGCACGGCCCGCTCACCCGGAAACTAGGCTCGCTGCGCGTCCATGTCGAACGTCTTGGGCTGGCGCACGGCAGGCAGGTCCATGCTGGCGCGCACGACAAGCCCCTCAGGACGATAGATGCGCTCGACTGATACAGTCGGCATGAAATTGGTGAGCTGGCTGCCAAAGCCGAGTTCGACCGGTTCAGTAATCCCGCTCATGCCGGATTCGGCCCACTCGATCTCGAGTTTGTTGGCGGCCCTGTCGATGTGCCATGAAATGTCGAGCCGGCCCGTCGCCGTGCTGAAGCAGCCATATTTGGCGGCATTGGTCGCCAGTTCATGAAACACCATCGAGGCATCCTGGCTCGCACGTGGGCCAAAGCGGATATCAGGTCCGCTGAGGCCGATGCGGGTGGACGGCGCACCGCCATACTGGTCAAGCTCGGCCCTGAAGATTTCGCTGAGTTGCAACCCGTTCCAGTCTGCGCTGGAGAGGGCATCATAGGTGCGGCTCATTGCGGCAAGGCGGGCGATGAAATCCTCGCGGAAATCGTCTGCGGTCTCGGCGCGCTGGCTGGATAGGGCGGCGACCGACTGAACGACGGCAAACATGTTCTTCACGCGATGGTCGAGCTCGCGCGCTACCATGTCGTTCTTCTGCTCCAGGGCGACGGCGGCGGTGACATCTTCGGCGTGCTGGATGATGTAGATAACGTCGCCGTCTGGGCCGTAATAGGGCGTCTGCACGCACTGCCAGCATTTGGTGCTGCTGGTGCCATCGGCGTGTTCGAATTCGAAGAACTGGCGCTCCAGCTTTGTCGGCTGACCGTCCAGCGTTTCGAGGAATGTGGCGCGGACCTCGGCCACCCGCTCGTCGCTGTCAGGGAAACTGTCGAAAATATACCGGCCGACAATATCGTTCAGCGAACGTTCAACCGTCTGGAGGTAGGCATCATTGGCGTAGATGATGATGAGCTCGGTATCCATCACCATGTACGGCGTCAGTATATTATCGAGCAGCTTGCGGAAATTCAGGAAAACCGATTCCGCCGGCAAGCCTTTATGCGTCCATAATTGATCGAGCATCGGAGAAACAGTCCCTGATTTTGAAGTATATAGCCCTCAAAAACCTATCCAACAGGTTACTTGTTGTGTGCCGGACTGGCGGGTGACGGTGCAATCTGCTTGCTCTTGAAGGTGACGAAAGATACGAAGCCCCCCATATCAGGCGGTGCGGAGACGATTCCGCGGAAACAGATGGAGTGCCAATGGCAAAGGAAGAACTTATTGAATTTAACGGAACCATCGTGGAACTGTTGCCCAACGCCACCTTCCGGGTGAAGCTGGAAAACGACCACGAGATCATCGGCTATACGGCCGGCAAGATGCGCAAAAACCGCATCCGGATCCTCACGGGTGACAAAGTGCTCGTCGAGATGACCCCCTACGACCTGACCAAGGGTCGGATTACCTATCGTTTCAAATAAGCATGAGTAGCGCGCGCGCGCCCTTGGTGCTGGCAAGCGCGAGTCCGCGGCGCCTCGATCTGCTGGCCCTTGCCGGCATCCGACCTGACGACGTTCGCCCGGCCGACATCGACGAAACCCCCGCAAAAGACGAAGCTCCCGCGCAACTGGCTGACAGGCTGGCGCGCGAAAAGGCGTTGCATGTCCATGCGCCCGGCCAGTTCACGCTTGGCGGTGACACGATCGTCGCAATGGGCCGGCGGATGCTGCCCAAGGCCGAAACGCCAGATGAAGTTGGGGAATGCCTCAGACTATTATCCGGCCGCGCACATCAGGTGCTGACGGGTGTCTCGGTCATCGCGCCAGACGGTCGCCAGTCGGTGCGCGTTGTGAAGACGCGTGTCGTGCTGAAGCGGCTGACCGATACGGACATCGAAGCCTACAAGGCGTGTGGAGAAGGTGTTGGCAAGGCTGGCGGCTATGCGATCCAGGGCCGGGCTGCGCCGTTCATCCGCCAGATCAATGGCTCCTATACCGGTATCGTCGGCCTGCCGCTCTACGAGACAGTATCCCTGCTCACCGGTCTTGGCTGGTCTCCTGCCGGCTGATCACTTCCCCGAAACCCGGTTTAGCGGCGCACTGAAAATCCTGACGGGTGCGCGGCCTGTGTCTGATTGCGGCGCGAAGGTGTTTTCGAACATGACCGTCACGCGCGGATCCGCCGGGAGCGGAAGGTCCAGCGGCGCCGAAAACCTGCGTTCGCTATCGCCCAGGACGACGAGGTTGGAGATCGGGACAAGGAAGCTGTCGCCGTCTCCCTCAATCAGCACACTACCTTCAAGCCGCGCATGGGCGTTACCGGAATTTGCCAGCATCAGGTCGATGGAAGCGAGGCCGGCATCGGAAACAGTCAGGCGGGCATCGCTGATGGATGGGTCGCTACTGGCTGGATCGGTCGTCAGGTAGAACAGGCTCGCGACCTGGAGTTTGCGCGAGAGACCGGATTGTCCGCCGCGCGCATCGGGCATGATGGTCGAAGCGAGCAGGGCGAAACGGTAGTCACCGGAGCGTTCGAGCCGCGCAGGCGTGATCATGTCGACGATCAGGTGCCGGCGCTCTCCCGGTCCAAGTGTGACGAAGGACGGGCTGAACCGCACCCAGTCTGCCGCCGAGCTGGCGGTTTCGCCCGGTGGAGACAGCCGGATCTTTCCCTCCCGGTCGAGGGTCCAGTCCGCGAGGCCGATGGTCATTTCGACTGTCGTTTCCTCGTCAGTATTTGTGATGATGACGACCTGCCGGTCGCGATTGCCAGGGGTGGCGTCCATCTCCACAGTCGTAGGTTCGAGGCTGATTTCGGCGCCATGCACTGGAAGGGCGGCCATCAATGCAGCCGAGAGGGCGACGGCGCCAACACGGCATTTGGCAGGGAGTAGCATGGCAGGACACCTGGAACGCAAGGCGGCGTTGAATTTGGTCTTGGTCCTTAACCGGATGTGGTTACTCCTTGGTTTAGACTGCCGTCATGGCGGGCGTGTGACTTGCCTTGAGACGCAGGCTTGGATAGGCGGCATGGCATGAGTGACGACGCACCCAAACAGCCGAGGAAAAAGCGCAAGAAGCGCAAGCCTCCACATGTGGCCGCTGACCTGTCGACCCATGCCGGGCGCACACGCGCTGAACGAGAACTCATCCTGGGCGATCACGGGTTCCTGCGCGAAAGCTTCCAGAACCTGCATCAGATCAGTCATGAAATGTGGCGTTCGAACCAGCCCAATCCCCGCCAGGTGGCGATGCATGCTGCAGATCGTGGTATCCGCACGATCATCAACCTGCGCGGCGAGAGCACAAAAGGGTATTACCTGCTGGAGAAGGAAGCCTGCGACGCGGCGGGCATCACGCTGGTCGATTTCCAGGTCTTCTCGCGTGATACGCCCAAGGTCGAAACCATCCTGGCGGCGCGGGACCTCTTCGAGACAATCGAGTACCCGGCGCTGATGCATTGCAAGTCAGGCGCAGACCGGGCCGGCCTGATGAGCGTGCTCTACATGATTTTCCGCCGCGGCATGCCTGTAGCCAAGGCGATGCAGCAACTGTCCGGCAGATACCTGCATGTGAAGTCCGGCAAGACGGGCATGCTCGACGCCTTCTTCGAGGCGTATCTTGAGGCGGCCAACGCGTCCGGCAAACCTTTCCTCGACTGGGTCGAGCAGGACTATGACCCGGCGGCCGTAAAGGCCGAGTTCCTGAAGCAACGCGGCAACAGGTTTGAGCTGGATCGCCTGCTGCGGCGCGAATAACTCGCTTTTTGCTGGCCAGCCCTGAAAAATCATGAAACCTTTTCGCCTGATTTAATCGGACAAGGGATGAACACCATGAGATTATTCGTACTCGCCTCTGCGAGTTTGCTCGTGCTGGCAGCTTGCGGTGGCGGCGGTGACCATGCCGCGATTGTCGATGCCTGCATGGCTGAAAACGGCGCGGACCAGAAAACCTGTGACTGCATGGCAGACACCGCTGAGAAAGAGCTGAGTGGGCCGCTGTTCTCGAAACTCGCCAAGGCCGCGCGCGAAGGCGGAGAAGGTGCGAATGACGTGATGGCCGAACTCTCAGGCGACGATCAGGCCGAGTTCGTGGCCTTCGCCATGAAAGCAGCGATGACGTGCAGCCCAAGCTGATATATGACGGAGCATGTCGCCGCGCTATTTCGATTTTACGGGCGGCAGATTGAGTTCAAGAGGGGACCAGAATGAAGTTCTTTATTATCAACAGTTTCCGCACGATGGTGTATGTCGCGTACATCGCCATCATCGTCGCCGGCATCGGCATGGGCTATTATAACGGCTTCGTCGAGGAGATCAGCAGCGCAGAGCTCGCGCTGGGTGTGGGGGGAACAGCCGGGCAGGTCCTGACACTGGTCATGTTCACGCTCGCGGGCTGGATCGCAGCCAGCCTTGTCTGCGGCCTGATCGTGACACTTCTCGACATTCGCGACGACATCAATGACCGCCTGCCAGACGCGCGCCGCGACGACTGACGCAAGGCTGACTTACATTTCAGGCCGGGGTGGGGCGTAACGTCCTGCGCCGGTCTTTTCATTCCCGGTATCGCTTTGAGTGAAACTGGATCGCCCTACACCTGACCGACCCATGACTGTATCTTCGCTTTCCACATCTTCGATCACGGCAGACACTTTGCAAAATGCAAAGACGGTGGCTGTTCCGACACTGCCGGGCCTGTTGCTCTATTGCATGGCGATTGCGGGCCAGAGCTATTTCAACACGCTCGCCGACCAGGGCGGACGTTTCGTGTTCCTGTGGGCTTGCGTCGGGATGGTGACGGTATTCGTTGGCTGCTTCTGGTCTGCGGACATGTACCGCAAACTCCTGCCGGAAGCGGGGACCGGCCCGGTGACGCGTGATGCGATCCGGCTGTTTCTCGCCAATCTCGCTGTTTATAGCCTGTTCGGGCTTATAGGCTTCCTGTTGATGCTGTTCTTCATGCTGCTCGCCGGGTCTCTTATCGGCGCGAGCGGGTTCGACCCGTCAGAAGCTTCGCCAGGGCAGGACGCCGTCTGGCAGTCCATTTCAGCGCTGTCGGCATCCGGTGGGGCCGTCGTGCTCTATGTCTTGCTGTTCGTGGCAGCCGCCAGCCTTGCCTGGCTCGGGCTGAGGCTGATCCTGTTCGGTGTGGCAACCGTTGCCGAGCGCCACGTGACCATCTTCCGCAGCTGGCCGTGGACCTCCCGGCATGTCGCGCGGATCGCGCTTCTTTGGCTGTTCCTGCAGGTCTTGCCCTGGCTTGTACTAACGCTGGTCGCGTCGGCCCTGATGCACGCTGCGGGCATGTCGACCATCTTTTCCTTCTATGGTGACACCGGCTCGCCGCCGTCTGAATGGCTCGCGGCGATTATCATGGCCGCTGCAACATTGGTCAGTGCGCCGTTTTACTGGCTGGGCCACGGGCTTGCTGTCGCCCTTTACCAGAGACTTTCGCCCAATAGAGTTGACGCCGACACAACATTCGGCTGATTAGAACCGGGTGTAGAGTTGGGAAAAGCGCGATGGCGCAACGATTTACTTTTGAAAATGCATTTTTGCATTTCGCAAGAACGGATGGTCCAAGAGGATTTATCTGGAAGTACTTGGCGTCGTATCTCCTGCTTGCGATCTGCATTGCGGCACTTGGGTATTACCTGTTCAGACCTTTGATTGATGTCGGCTTCAGCGTCTTCATGGATGCGATAGGTGCCGGAAGCGAGGCGCAGGCGGAACGCATTGTCGCGCGCCGATTGACCGAGATCGCGGGCTGGATCGTGTCCGGCTATGTCCTGCTGCTGGTCGTCGGTGTGTTCTTCTGGGCGGCCTTCGAAGCGGCTGTCCAGCGCCGCTATGTGCGCGATGAGGGCTTCCGGCTCGGCTTGGGTGGTGACGAGTTGCGGCTCATCCTGCTGGCGCTGATCTGGTTTGCGGTCTCGGTCGGCATCTATATTCTCAGTGCATTTGCAATCGGGGCCGGCACGGCGTCAGTGATCATGGCGCTGGATGATGAGCGTCTGGGACTGCTCGTCCTGCTGGTATCCGTCATCTTTGTTGCCTGCACCTGGCTTTGGGTCGCTGTGCGTCTTGCGCCGGCTTCTGCCATGACGATCCGCGACAGGCGCCTGAAATTCTTTGACGCCTGGGGCGCCTCACGGGGCCGGTTCTGGTCGCTCTTCGGGGCTTATATTGTCCTCGCCATCATCATATTTTTTGCGTCGGTGATTGCATGGTTTGTCATGGGCACGGTCGTCGTCAACGCCCTTATGGCGAACGCGCACGCGCTGGAGCAGGCCATGGACAATCCGGTGCAGCTCGTCTCGGCCCTGATGCGTATCGACATATTGGGACCGATCGCGGCGGCCTATCTGACCGGCCTGATCCTGCAGGGCTTCTGTGGATACATGTGGGCCGGGCCGGCCGCGCTGGCCGCCAAGACGGACCGGCGCGGCGGTGGTATCACTCAAGCCCCTGACGTTTTCGCCTGAGGCTACTCGGCCGCTTCGGTCTGCCTGGATGACTTGCGCTTGACCTTGTTGCGCGCGGCGCGCCTTTCATCCTGTCGACGGAAGGTTTCAGCGAGGAATTTGCCGGTCCAGCTTTCCTTGTCTGCAGCGACGTGTTCCGGGGTGCCGGTCGCGACCACGCGGCCGCCGCCATCGCCGCCTTCCGGACCAATGTCGATAATGTGGTCGGCTGTCTTGATGACGTCGAGATTGTGCTCAATCACAACGACCGTGTTGCCGTGATCGACCAGCTCGTGAAGCACTTCAAGCAGCTTGCGGACATCCTCGAAATGCAGACCGGTCGTCGGCTCATCCAGGATGTAGAGCGTGCGGCCGGTGGCGCGTTTCGACAGTTCCTTGGCGAGTTTTACGCGCTGGGCCTCGCCGCCTGACAGGGTCGTGGCCTGCTGTCCGACCTTGATATAGGTCAAGCCGACACGGCTGAGCGTTTCCATTTTTGACTGGATGCTCGGGACTGCCGAGAAGAACCTTTCAGCCTCCTCGACCGTCATGTCGAGCACGTCTGCGATGGACTTGCCCTTGTAGAGCACTTCCAGCGTTTCGCGATTATAGCGTTTACCGTCGCAGGTCTCGCAGGTGACATAAACGTCCGGCAGGAAGTGCATCTCGATTTTTATGACGCCGTCGCCCTGACAGGCTTCGCAGCGCCCGCCTTTTACGTTGAACGAAAAGCGGCCCGGCTTGTAGCCACGTGCCTTGGCTTCCGGCAGGCCGGCAAACCAGTCACGGATCGGCCCGAATGCGCCGGTATAGGTTGCCGGGTTGGAGCGAGGCGTCCGGCCAATGGGCGACTGGTCGATATCAATGACCTTGTCGAGATGATTGAGGCCCTCAAGGCTCTGATAGGGGGACGGCGCAGAAGATGCACCGTTCAGCTTGCGCGCGAGCGCCTTGTATAACGTCTCGATAATCAGGGTCGACTTGCCACCGCCGGAGACGCCTGTGATAGCGGTAAAGGTGCCGAGAGGAATGCTCGCGTCGACATTTTTGAGATTGTTGCCGGTCGCACCTTTGACGGTCAGTGTGCGATTCTTTTTCGACAGCCGGCGCTTGGCTGGAATAGCGATTTCCTCACGGCCCGACAGGAATGCACCTGTGAGGCTGTCTGGATGTGCGACGACTTCTTCAGGTGTGCCCTGTGCGATGATCTTGCCGCCATGAATGCCGGCCCGTGGGCCCATGTCGATGACGTGGTCAGCCGTCAGGATCGCGTCTTCGTCATGCTCAACCACGAGCACTGAATTGCCAAGATCACGCAGGCGTTTGAGCGTTTCCAGCAGGCGGGCATTGTCGCGCTGGTGCAGGCCGATGGAAGGTTCATCGAGAACATAGAGAACGCCCTGGAGACCCGATCCGATCTGGCTGGCGAGGCGTATGCGCTGGCTTTCGCCGCCTGACAATGTGCCGGATGCGCGCGACAGGGAGAGGTATTCAAGGCCAACCGAATTGAGGAAGACCAGCCGGTCATTGATTTCCTTCAGGATACGGGCACCGATCTCATTCTGTTGGCTGGTCAGCGTGCTGCCGACCCGGCCAAACCAGTCGCCAGCCTCTTTGATCGAGAATTCGGCACTGTCCGAGATGTCGAGACCGTCAATCTTGACGGCGAGGGCTTCGGGTTTGAGGCGTTTGCCGCCGCAGGCCGGGCAGGGCGCAGCTGACTGGAATTTGGCGATCTCGTCGCGTGACCACTGACTGTCGGTTTCGCGGTAACGCCGGTTGAGATTGGGGATCACGCCTTCAAACGTTTTCTTCACTTCATAGCGGCGCAGGCCGTCATCATAGACGAAGTCGATCTCTTCATCGCCTGTACCATGAAGGATGATTTCGCGGACAGTCTCATTGAGCTTGTTCCACGGCGTATCGAGGTCAAAATCATAATGGTCGGCAAGCGCCTGCAGCGTTTGCGTCTGGTAGGGAGAGGCCGCACGCGCCCACGGCGCAATCGCGCCTTTCGCCAGGGTGAGGTCCTTGTCCGGCACAACGCGTTCGGGGTCGACCTTGGATTGCTCGCCAAGGCCGTCACAAGTCGGGCAGGCGCCGAAGGGATTGTTGAACGAAAACAGGCGCGGTTCGATTTCAGGGATGGTGAAACCGGAAACGGGGCACGCGAAATTGGCAGAGTATGTGATGCGCCTTGGTTCGGTTTCGCCGTCTGCCACGTCGGCATATTCGAGGACAGCGATCCCGTTGGCGAGGCCAAGCGCGGTCTCGAAGCTTTCGGCGAGGCGCTGTTCCATGCCTTCGCGAATAACGATCCGGTCAACCACGACGTCGATGTCGTGCTTGTACTTCTTGTCGAGGGTAGGCGGGCTTTCCAGCTCGTGGAACTCGCCGTCGACCTTTACACGCTGGAAGCCGTTCTTGAGAAGCTCTGCAAATTCCTTGCGATACTCGCCCTTGCGACCGCGGATCATCGGCGCCAGCAGGTAAAGCCTCGTCTTCTCTTCCAGCTCCATCGTCCGGTCGACCATTTCTGAAACGGTCTGGCTCTGGATTGGCAAGCCGGTCGCGGGTGAATAGGGAATGCCGACGCGCGCCCATAAAAGGCGCATATAGTCATAGATCTCGGTGACTGTGCCGACGGTCGAGCGCGGATTCTTGCTGGTTGTCTTCTGCTCGATGGAAATGGCAGGAGAGAGACCCTCGATGCTCTCGACATCGGGCTTCTGCATCAGCTCAAGGAACTGGCGGGCATAGGCCGACAGGCTTTCGACATAGCGGCGCTGGCCCTCGGCATAGATCGTATCGAAGGCGAGCGACGACTTGCCGGAGCCGGACAGGCCCGTCATCACGACCAGCTGGTCACGCGGAATATCGATATCGACATTCTTGAGATTGTGTTCTTTCGCGCCGCGCACGCGGATCATGCGAAGATCGGGAGCAGTCATCGGCAGGGCCTCTGGCTATGGGGACTTCAGTTTCACTCTACATGTGTGCCCGGAGTCCAGCTTGACGACAAGAACATAAAATGAACATTATGCCCTAAGCTGGTGTTTGAGCGTCGACTTGTGGAAATATGGGGTGCGAGGGCGACATGCGCCAAGTCACGCGTTACATCGAGTGCAGTTGATTCAATATCGAAATGAATGGAGCGAGACATGGCAGGCTCGGTAAACAAGGTAATCCTCGTCGGCAATCTGGGCGCCGACCCGGAAGTGCGGCAGTTCCAGAATGGTGGCCAGGTCTGCAATCTGCGGGTCGCAACGTCTGAAACCTGGAAAGACAAGAATACCGGTGAACGCCGCGAGAAGACTGAATGGCATACGGTGGCAATCTTCAATGAAGGCCTTGTGCGGATTGCGCAGAGCTATCTGAAGAAAGGCTCCAAGATTTATCTGGAGGGGAAGCTTCAGACGCGCAAATGGCAGGACCAGAGCGGCGCAGACCGTTATTCAACTGAAGTCGTGCTTCAGGGCTTTGATTCCAATCTCACCATGCTGGACAGCGCCGGCGGCGGGCAGGGCGGTGGACGCTCTGGCGGCGGCGGCAATTATGGCGGTGGTGGTAGCGGTGGTTCGGGCGGCGCACGCCAGCTCGATGGTCCGCCGCAGGAGTTCAACCAGGACTTCGATGACGAGATCCCGTTCTAGGATAGATGTTGATGTCCGGCACCAGACTGTTTCTGTTACCGGTCCTTTTCATGATCGCGGCGTGCGCAAGCGCGCCGCTTTCCAGGTCTGACGCCTCCCTCGACGGTGTTCTCAAAGCCAATGCTGTGTCACCCGATGCGGCCGCGCTGATGATTGTCCGGCTGGAGGATGAGGCTGTCTGGTCTTCTGGCGGCGCACGCCTCGACCAGCGTTTCTCTCCCGCCTCCACGTCGAAAATCCCGCATACCCTTATCGCGATTGAAACCGGCGCGGTGAGTGGGCCGGATGCCTGGTTCGAATGGGATGGCAAGAAGCGCTTCCTCGACAGCTGGAATGAAAGCCAGAGTTTTGCGGATGCGTTCCGCCGGTCGACCGTGTGGATCTACCAGACAGTGACACCAAGGGTCGGCTCTGAGGCGCTCGCGGGCTGGCTGGACAAATTCGGGTATGGCAATGCGGATACAGGCCCGCCTGAGAAAGTGTCGGAATACTGGCTGACTGGCCCGCTCTCCATTTCGGCCAGCGAACAAGTGCGTTTCCTTGCCCGGCTGGCTAGGCATACGCTGCCCCTGTCAGCGCGAACCTATGAATTGTCCGAGCCTGTGATGATCGAGCGAGAAGGCGAAGGCTGGACGCTGCGCGCCAAGACCGGCTGGTATGCCAGCAAGACGGATCAGGATATTGGCTGGTATGTCGGCTGGCTCGAGCAGGCAGCGGGCGACAGGCCGGGAACCTATGTCTTCGCGTTCAACATGGACATGGATCGTCCGGATATCGAGTTGCAGAAGCGCCGGGATGTGGTGGCCGCCGCGCTGGCGCATATTGGTGCATTGCCGCTGCTCTGACGCTTAGCCCGGAACGCGTTGCCAGTGTGTTCGTTCTTCCTTGAGGACAGAAAAAGGTAATTTTGACATGACGCGTCTTCCCTTCGCACTTCTCGCATTTGCGGCAGTCGCCTGCCAACCTGGACAGGAGGCCAGCGCGCCGGATCCGGTCGCCGCTGAAGAAGCTGCGCAGCCGGATGAATCTGCCGACAGCGCAAGCGAAATGCCCGAGCCGCCAGCAGACACCGCGCCATCGGCATCGGTTTCGTCTGAGGAGCCTGAGCAGGTGCTGGCGGACTGGGCCGCGGCGATTGAAGCACGCGACTGGGATACGGCCCGCGCTGTCTGGGGCGAAAGCGGCGAGGCGAGCGGATTGTCTCCCTCCCAGTTCGCCCGCGCCTATGAAAAGTATGCGACGATCGATGTGGAAATTGGTGAGGCTGTAGTCGAGGGTGCGGCCGGATCGCTGTATTACGAGCCTGTTGTCACGATGTCCGGCGAGCTGCAGAGCGGCGAGCCTTACCTCATGGAGGGCCCTGTAAGGCTGCGCCGCGTCAATGACGTGCCCGGCGCAACGCCGGAGCAGCTGCGCTGGCACATTGAGGATAGCGGACTGCGCCCGAAGCCTGTCGAAGAATAGGTCTCAGCTCATGCCGCGATAGCGGCCTGGCTTGTGGTTTATCGCGACTGTCAGGTTCAGAACGAACGCGCCGACAATGGACAGCGCGACCAGCTTTAGCGGCAGGATGAACAGCGCCACGACGAGAATGGCGAGGTCGATGATCAGCTGGAAAATCCCGGCGCGGATTACGCCTTTGTCCTGCAGGAATTGCGACAGGATGGTGATGCCGCCAATTCCGGCCCGGTGGCGCAGAAGCATGACAAGGCCGACACCCATCATCGCTGCGCCCATGACGGCAGCAAAGGCTTCATTGAGAACTGAAAAATCGACCCAGAACGGCAGAAGGCGCGTCTCGACAGAGATCAATGCGATGGCGACGAAGGTTCGGAGCGTGAAACCCCATCCCATCCGCATGATCGACAGGATGTAGAAGGGCAGATTCAGCACGAAAAAGACGAGGCCGAACGAAAAAGGCGTTGCAAACTCGACCAGGAGGCTGGTGCCGGCAAGGCCGCCGGTGATCAGCATGGCCTGGCTGTAAAGCGTCACACCGAAGGACAATAATAGCGTGCCAAGGATGAGTGCCTGCACATCCTCATACCATTTGTGCTGCTCGAGTGGCTTGTCGTCTGATGGGCTGTCAGTCATGGCCGCGGCTCATCGCGCGGCAGGGGAGGCTGGTCAAGGCGTATAGATCTCGACAGCTGCGCTTGTCTCACTGCCACTCGGACGGCGCGCGCCGCCCAGGATGTGGATACTGTTGCCAATTGTCACGGCACCGAGGCCGTGGCGCGGGCTGGGCATATCGGGAATGCGGCTCCAGCTGTCATGCCACTGGTCATAGGCCCAGGCCTGGCTGTAGACACCGCCGCCTCCGCCGAAATACTCACCGCCAAACGTGTAGAGCTTGTGGCCGACAACCGCAGCTGCGAGCCCGCCTTGGGCCTGCGGCATTGGCGCGACACGTTCCCAGCGGTCTGAGGCCGGGTCATAGACCTCATGCACGGCCGTATTGCTGCGGTCGACGGTGCGGCCGCCCACCACGTGCAGCCAGCCATCGATGACGCCGCCAGCCGCGCTGTTACGGGCGGTCGGCATGGGGGCAACCGTTTGCCAGCCACGGCCGTCAAACATCAGGGTCTGGCCGGTGTCGGTATGATCAGCCCAGTCCAGGTTGCGATCGCCTTTGGGACGGCGCCCACCCACGAGGAACAGCTCCCGGCCGATGACGCCGGCCACGCTTTCGCCGTTCGGGACGGGCAGGTCCGGTGCCCATTCCCATGTGTCGTCGGTGTCATTGTACATCCACATGTCGCCCTGCATCTGCCACGCACCATTCTCGCGCGCTTCGAAGCCGCCAATACAGAAAAGCCGCCCCCTGAAACTGACGAGTTGCGGATGGTGGCGCGCGACTGGCAGCTCTGCGCGAGCTGACCAGCGCCCGCTCGCCGGGTCCATCGCATAATGCGCCCCTGTCGGCCCGGTGATGCTGCCATTCTCAGCGATAAAGCCGCCTGCCAGATGGATAGCACCTCTATGCAGGCACGGATAAATCTCCTGCACCGGTTCAGGCAATGACGGGCCGGTCGTCCAGCCGGTGCGCGCCGTTGCAGTATCGGCATATGCGCCGGGCTGCATGGCGGTGGCCCCGAGGCCCGCAAGGGTCAACAGAAGGGCCGATCTCCTGGTGGGGGAATAGGGGCGCATTGCTGATTCTCCGAACGGCTGTCATGGCAGGTTAGCGCGGTTGCGGATCGCATCAATGACCCTATTCCAGAGCGATGCAGCGCCACATGACCACGCGTAAGCCAGCCCGGTTGGTGCTGTGCAGGGCGGTTGATCGCGATTAACGTGTGGCAAAAGCCAATGCAGGGAGAAAACAGATGTCGATCGATTTTACCATTCCGGACGATGCCAAGAAGGTGCGCGAACGGGTACGCCAGTGGGTGCAGGATGAATGCATTCCGGCCGAAAAGCGCCTCGAGGCGGGCGAAGACTACAAGACCGTCCTGAACGAGCTGCGAGGCAAGGCTCGCAAGCAGGGATTGTGGCTGCCTTTCTTCCCGAAGGAACATGGCGGCATGGGCCTCGGCCCGCTGGCCAATGCGCTGGTCCAGATGGAACTCGGCCAAAGCCATCTCGGCGCGCTGTCTATGAATTCGCAAGGCCCGGATGATGCCACCATGCTGACACTGCTGGCGCATGGCACCGAAGACCAGAAAGAGCGCTTCCTGAAGCCGCTCATCAATGGCGAGAAACGCATCTGCTATTCGATGACGGAGAAAGCTGCCGGGGCCGATGCAACGGGTATGCAGACACGCGCGGAGAAGGACGGCAACAGCCATTATGTCCTGAATGGCGAGAAGTGGTTTTCCAGCGCGGCCAGCGTGGCTGATATTGCTGTCGTCATGGCGAAGACCAATCCGGAGGCGGCGCGCCACGAGCAGTTCTCGACCTTCATCGTCGAACTGCCAAACCCCGGCTACAAGATCATCCGCGATATCCCGACCATGGCCGTCCATGGCCCGCTCTACGAGAAGATGGGCGGCGGTCATGCCGAAGTTCAGATCAAGGATTTGCGCGTACCGGCCGACAATCTGCTGGGCGGCGAGGGCAAGGGGTTTGCCATGGGCCAGCACCGGCTCGCTTATGGCCGGCTGCGCCACGGCATGCACAATGTCGCCATGGCGCAGCGCGCACTCGATCTTGCGACTGCGCATGTCACCAGCCGCTCGACCTTCGGCAAGGGGCTGGAAGACAGGCAGGGCGTCCAGTTCATGCTGGCCGAATGCGCGAGCCAGCTCTACATCGCCCGCCTGATGCTGATGCATATCGCCTACAAGGCGGAAAACGGTCTCGATATCCGTCAGGAGAATGGCATCGCCAAGGTCTTCCTCGCAAACATGGTTCACAAGGTGGTCGATACCGCGATCCAGCTGCATGGCGCGCTTGGCTATAGCCAGGACACGCCGCTGGCCGCCTGGTACACGCATATCCGGTCCCAGCGTCTGGTCGATGGGCCGGATGAAGTCCACAAGTGGATCACCGGCAAGAACGTCATCCGCGCCTACAAGAAGGACGGAACGACGGCCGCCGCAGCGGGCGGCGACCTGCTTTAACGCCGCATCGCGTTTACAGGCTGAAATAACGGACCTCAGCGCTGCTGAAACAGGGGCGCTGAGGTTTGTGTATACGGAGCCCGCCTGCTAGGCTGAAAGCCAGATTTGGCGGGCGATTCGACGTCTGCACCACAAGACAGAGGCAGGGCTTCCGTGAGCGACGAAAATACACCGCCAGAAGAGCCGGAAAATCCACAGCCACCGCGCGAGGATGGCGTCGACCTTATCGATATCGAAGATGAGCTGAAACGCTCCTATCTCGACTATGCGATGAGCGTGATTGTCAGTCGTGCACTGCCGGATGTTCGCGACGGCCTGAAGCCGGTTCACCGCCGCATCCTTTATGCCATGCACGTGAACGGCAATACGCCGGACAAGGCTTACAAGAAATCAGCCAACATCGTTGGTGCCGTGATGGGTAACTTCCACCCGCACGGCGACAGCGCGATCTATGATGCGTTGGTACGAATGGCGCAGCCCTTCTCGATGGGCCTGACACTGGTCGACGGGCAAGGCAATTTCGGCTCGATCGACAATGATCCGCCGGCCGCCATGCGTTACACCGAATCCCGGATGACCAAGGCAGCCCAATACCTGCTTGCCGACATCGACAAGGATACGGTCCAGTTCCAGGACACTTATGACGGCTCGCAGCAGGAGCCGATGGTCCTGCCAGCGCAATACCCCAACCTGCTCGTCAATGGTGGCGGCGGTATCGCAGTAGGTATGGCGACGAATATTCCGCCTCACAATCTTGGTGAAGTGGTTGATGCCACCCTGGCCATGATTGACGATCCCGGTATCGACGACGAAGCGCTGCTGGAAATCGTGCCGGGTCCGGACTTTCCGACAGGCGGCCTGATTCTTGGGTATACCGGATCCCGCAAGGCGCTGCTTGAAGGGCGCGGCTCGGTCCTGATGCGCTCGCGGACTGAAATTGAAGATGTAAAGTCCGGACGCCAGGCCATCATCGTGTCGGAAATTCCGTATCAGGTGAACAAGGCCACCATGGTGCAGAAGATCGCAGAGCTGGTGCGCGACAAGCGTATTGAAGGCATTGCGGACCTGCGCGACGAGTCTGATCGTCAGGGCATTCGCGTGGTGATCGAGATCAAGAAGGATGCCAGCGCGGACGTCGTACTGAACCAGTTGTTCCGCTATTCGCAGCTGCAGACATCCTTCCCGGTGAACATGCTGGCGCTGAATGGCGGGCGGCCAGAGCAGCTCAATCTGCGCGCGGTGCTTCAGGCCTTCATCCAGTTCCGCGAGGAAGTTGTCGCGCGGCGTACGAAATTCGAACTCAACAAGGCCCGCGACCGCGCCCACGTCCTCGTTGGGCTCGCGCTGGCCGTTGCCAACATTGACGAGGTGATCCGCATTATCCGTCATGCGCCCGACCCGAATTCGGCGCGCGAGCAGTTGCTGGCAAAGGCTTGGCCCATCATGGATATGGGGCCGCTCCTGTCGCTCATCGCTGACCGGCGTACGCGATCTGGTGAAGGTGACACGATCTACCTGTCCGACGAACAGGCCCGCGCGATTCTCGCCCTGCAACTCTCCCGCCTCACCGGTCTCGGCCGTGATGAAATCGGCAATGAAGCCAAGGGCTTGTCAGAGAAAATTGCTGAGTACCTGGAAATCCTGCGCTCCCGCCCGCGCATTCTCGATATCATTCGCGGCGAGCTGAATGAGGTAAAGGAAAAGTTCGCGGTACCTCGCCGGTCCGAATTTACGTTCGCGGACGCCGACATGGACGATGAAGACCTCATCGAGCGCGAAGACATGGTGGTGACCGTGACGCACGGCGGCTATGCCAAGCGCGTGCCTCTGTCCACATACCGGACCCAGCATCGCGGCGGCAAGGGTCGCTCCGGTGTCGCGATGAAGGATGAGGATTTCGTCACCCGCCTGTTCACCGCCAATACGCATACGGAGATCCTGTTCTTCAGTTCAGAGGGCATGGTCTACAAGGAAAAGGTCTGGCGCCTGCCAGTCGGCTCGCCGCAATCGCGTGGCAAGGCGCTGGTCAATATCTTCCCGCTGTCCAAGGATGAGCGGATCACCTCGGTGATGCCACTGCCGGACGATGAGGAAAGCCGCAACCAGCTCGACGTGATGTTCGCGACGCGCTCTGGCACCGTACGCCGCAACAAGCTCAGTGATTTCATTCGCGTCAATCGCAATGGCAAGATTGCCATGAAGCTCGACGAGGGTGACGGCATTGTCTCGGTTCGCATCTGTAGCGAAGACAATGACATCATGCTGACCACCGCGCTCGGCAAATGTATCCGTTTCCAGGTCGATGATGTCCGCGTCTTTGCCGGCCGCAATTCGACCGGCGTGCGGGGCATCCGTCTCGACAAGTCCGATGAGGTCATCTCGATGGCCGTGCTGCACCATATCGAAGTGACGTCTGCCGAATCGCGGGCCTACCTGAAGCATGCTGCGGCCATGCGCCGTGCCGCGACGGGTGAAGACGAAGACGATGAAACGGACGCGATCGCTGACGATGAGGGCGATGATGGTGAGGAAGAGGCGGCGCTGAGCCCGGAACGGATTGCGCAAATGGGCGCGGCCGAACAGTTCATCCTGACCATTGCAGATGATGGCCTCGGCAAACGTTCATCTTCCTTTGACTACCGCGTCACAGGCCGCGGCGGCAAAGGCCTCGTCGCGCACAATATCTGGGGCCGCGACAAGAAGAAGGGACCGGTCAAGCAGATTGCGCAATCCTTCACGGTTGATGACAGTGACCAGGTGATGCTTGTCACCAATGCCGGCCAGCTTATCCGGACCGGTGTTGACCAGATCCGCATCGCCGGACGCGCGACTTCGGGTGTCTGGGTGCTTCGCACAAATGACGGCGAACGGGTTGTTTCCGTGGCCCGCCTTGTGGAAGAAAGCGAAGACGATACAGAAGAGTAGCGGGCCGCCCGACCCCAAGTCAGCCAGCGCGGGCCTTGATGGAGGACTGGATGGAACGTAGCGGGCTCTACCCCGGAACCTTTGACCCGATCACCAAGGGTCATCTCGACATTATTGGCCGTGGGATGAAGCTGGTCGACAGGCTGGTTATCGGCGTCGCGGTCAATGAGGCGAAGAAGCCTCTTTTCTCGCTCGATGAACGGGTTGCCATTGTTGAAGATGAGGTCCGGGCCCTGCCGAACCCGCGCAATGTCGTGATTGAGGTCAGGCCTTTCGATAACCTGCTCATGCATTTTGCTGAAGCCTGCGAGGTCCAGGTGATTGTGCGCGGGTTACGGGCCGTGTCTGACTTTGAATACGAATTCCAGATGACGGCCATGAATGAGCAGCTGAACCGCGAGATTGAAACGGTCTTCCTTATGGCGGATGTTCAGCATCAGGCAGTTGCTTCACGCTTGGTGAAGGAAATTGCGAGGTTTGGGGGCGATATCACATCCTTTGTCACGCCAAGTGTCAGGGAAAAGCTTCTGGAGAAATACAAGTGACATTGACGCGTTTGGTATCCGCTACGCTCGCAGGCCTCGGTTTTGTGGGGGCTGCAGCCTGTGCGCAGGAAAGCGCTGCCCCGGCCGCCCCTGCCTTCAGCATGGAAGATGTGTCAGAAACGCCTGATGCGTGGCGCGAAGTCGACGCCGACAATCTGTGGATCCTTGATACAACGAAGGGTCGCATCATCGTCGAGATGTTGCCTGAAGTCGCTCCCAAGCATGTTGAACAATTTCGGGCCATCACACGGTCCGGTGATTTTGACGGCACCAGCTTTCACCGTGTCATCGACGATTTCATGGCCCAGGGCGGCGATATCTTTGCCCTGAAGGGGCGCGAGTCCGGCCTGCCGAATATACCGGGGGAATTTACGTTCCGCCGGGACCCTTCGGAAATGGTTATCCAGCCGGTCGGTGATGCCGAAACGGCGACGCAAGGGCTCTATATGGGCTTTCCCATTGCAACGCAGGGCCGCTTCCTCGCCGAAATGACCGGCGACGGACAGGTCGATAGCTGGATCCCGCACTGTCCCGGCATCGTGTCGACTGCGCGGACGAGCGATCCCAATTCGGCCAATAGCCAGTTCTTCCTGATGCGCCATCAGGCCGAGCATCTCGACAAGCAGTACACCGCCTGGGGCCGTGTTATTGATGGTTTCGAAGTGGTCCGCGCGATCAAGAAGGGCCCGACGCCCGGCGGCACCCCGATCGAAAACCCGGATATTCTCAACAAGGCTGTGATGGCCTCTGACCTGCCGGATGGCGAACGGCCTGCGGCCTATGTCCAGCGTACCGATACGCAAGCCTGGACGGACAAGCTTGCGGCTGCCGCCCAGCTTGAGAACGACATCTGTGAGCTGACCCGGGTGCCGGCTGTCATTCAGGAATAGGGCCGGGGTTTGGACCTTTCCGCCTTTGCATTTGACCTTCCTGAAAACCTGATCGCGCTCAGACCCGTCGAGCCGCAAGACAGTGCCCGGCTGCTTGTTGTGCACGGCGATGGGCGCCTTGAAGATGCCAGCGTACGCGATCTGCCGGACTATCTTTCGGCAGGCGATACGCTGGTTTTCAATGATACGCGCGTCATTCCAGCCGCTTTGAAAGGCCTTCGGCCCGCCCGCGATGAGATGGGCAAGGACGTGGTCGTTGATGCCAATCTCGTTGAGCGGATCGGTCCGTCGACCTGGCGGGCGCTGGCGCGTCCGGGCAAGCGGTTGAAGCCCGGCGATATCGTGAATTTCGGGGACGGCTTCAGCGGCCGGATCACGGACAAGGCGGACACGGGCGAAATCTGCTTTGAGTTCAGCCTGTCCGGCAAGGCGCTGGATGAGGCTCTTGACGCGCATGGCGCGATGCCTCTGCCGCCTTACATTGCGCGCCGCCGGGCTGCTGACGCAGAGGACCGCAAGACCTACCAGACCAGCTTTGCTGGCGAGGAAGCAGAATCAGTGGCTGCGCCGACGGCGGGCCTGCACTTTACGCCCTGCCTGCGGTCCGAGTTGCAGGCCGCCGGGATAGAGAGTGAGACGGTCCGCCTGCATGTTGGCCTCGGCACATTCTCGCCTTTGAAGGAGAGCCAGCTAAAAGCCAGCAGGCTACATGAGGAGTGGCGCCGTATCAGCCCGGAAGCTGCAGAGCGGCTCAACGCCGTACGGGCCGCGGGAAAACGCATCGTGCCGGTTGGCACCACAGCGCTGCGGACGCTGGAAAGCTCGGTTGGGGTGGATGACAAGCTGGTCGCATGCAGCGGGCCGACCGACATTTTTCTGAAGCCGGGCGACAGGTTGCGAGCGACTGATGCGCTGGTCACGAATTTCCACTTGCCGGAAAGTTCGCTCTTCATGCTTGTCTGCGCCCTGATGGGGACTGATGTGATGCAGGCGGCCTATGCCCATGCCATCGCTGGATCATACCGGTTCTACTCTTACGGCGACGCCTGTCTTCTGCTGCCATAAGGCAGGCATGACAGGGCCGCTGGCGGTGCCCTGTGCAACCACTACACCACATCTGCGTTTATCCTGCGTGCGTCCATGCTGAGAAGGCTCGACGCCAGAAGAATTCAAACCCTGTGCAAAAAGCACGCGAGGACAACAAAGATGACCGAACGTACTAACGAGACGACCAGCCCGATCCGGAGCCGTGTAATTGGCGGTTTCCTGGCCATTAGCTGCGCCGTAGCCATGACGCCGGCGACAGCACAAGCCAAAGCCATGGAAGACGATGCAGCCGCCATCGTGAACCAGGCTGTGGAACGGACTGTCAGCGCGCTTGAGGATTCCACCATTTCCGATGCTGAAGCTGACAGCATCCTTGAACTGGTGGACGTTGAACGTGTCGCTCAGTTCTCGCTCGGCAATCATTGGCAGAAGCTCAATGCAGACCAGAAGACAAATTATCTGAGCGCTTTCCGCATCTACGCCAAGGATCAGCTGAAAACGCATCTGTCCGGGCTGTCACAGGCTGAGGTGGAAGTCAGCGATGTGACCTCGCGCGGTGATAAGGACAGCATTGTTGAAACGTTGGTTACAACCGATGGTGAGCGTCAGACCGTTAGCTGGCGTGTGATGGATAATTCTGGCCTCGGTATCGTGGATATCGAAGTCCAGGATGTGTGGTTCGCGATTGAACAGCGTGCCCAGTTTGACGCCATCCTCGACAAGAATGGCGGCGATGTTGATGCTCTGATCAAGCAGATCTCCAGCTAGTCCTGAACAACTGACCCGGAAGAGGGCGTTGACCATGTCGGCGCCCTTTTTCATGCGCGTGGGATGTGTGCCCTGCCTGTCCGCCTTGCGTCTGACGCGTGATTGAGCCAAACGCTCGCCCCATGACGACATTCCCATTCGAGATAAGCGCGCGGTCTGGAGCAGCCCGGACCGGCGTCCTGAAGACCCCGCGCGGCGACATCCGCACGCCCGCCTTCATGCCTGTCGGGACCGCGGCGACCGTCAAGGCAATGTATATGGACCAGGTCGAGCAGGCCGGCGCTGATATCATTCTCAGCAATACCTATCACCTGATGCTGCGGCCCGGTGCCGAGCGCGTAAAGCGCCTGGGCGGGCTGCATGCATTTTCCGGCTGGTCCGGACCGATGCTGACCGATAGCGGCGGCTTCCAGGTCTGGTCTTTGTCGCAACTGCGCAAGCTGGACAGGGATGGTGTGACCTTCCGCAGTCATATTGACGGCTCTGAACACCGCCTCACGCCGGCGCGCAGCATCGAGATACAGGCCGACCTCCTTGGCGCCGACATCTCCATGCAGCTGGATGAATGCACAGATTTCCCGTGTAGCCATGAGGAAGCGCTTCGCAGTCTCGAACTGTCGCTGGACTGGGGCGGGCGCAGCCTTGAGGCGTTTGGGGCGCGCGACACGCAGACACTGTTCGGAATTGTGCAGGGTTCCAACTTCCCGGACCTGCGTGAACGTTCTGCCAAAGGGGTTGTTAGCCAGGGGTTTGGCGGGATCGCGCTCGGTGGCCTTGCCGTGGGTGAGGGCCATGACCAGATGTGCGCGACCATCGACATGACCATGCCCCACCTGCCGGACGCGCTGCCGCGCTACGTCATGGGTGTCGGCAAACCGATCGACCTGGTTGAAAGCGTTGCGCGCGGCATCGACATGTTCGATTGCGTCCTGCCGACCCGCGCCGGACGACACGGGCAGGCCTGGACGTGGGACGGGCCGATAAACCTGAAAAATGCGAAATTCGCTGAGGATCTCTCGCCGCTGGATGTGGCGGTTCCGAGCCCGGCAAGTAACGATTATTCAAAGGCTTACCTGCACCATCTCATCAAGTCTGGCGAGTATCTCGGCTCCATGGTGCTGTCGTGGCACAATACTGCGTTCTTCCAGGCGCTCATGGCCAGGATGCGCGGTGCGATTGCGGATGGTAGCTTTGAGACACTGAGAGAAGATCTCAGTCTTCGATGGGCGGCGACGAAGTCTTCTCCGCGCGCTTGAGATTGCCTTCATAGCTCGGCGCAGAGAGCGGCGCTTCGCGGACTTCTGCAGGCGCAAGATCTGTACGGACAGGCGGCTCAGGTTCAGCAGGCTCGGTCATGGCCGGGGCAGGTGCCGGGTCTTTTGTGTAATACCCTTCCGGTTCATCACCCCGGAATACCATCCGGGCATGATCAGCTTCTGCAACTTCGGCAGGGTCGACAATGCCCTCGCATGATTTCATCAGGCCGAGGCCCTTCAGGTAAGTTCGTCTGTGACGGCCCCGGTCAAAAGCGTTCTTGACCTTTTTCTGGTAACGGCGGGCACCGGTGACGCGCCGCACGAGGCTGCGATAGGGCACGATGGCGCCTGCTTCGGAGGCGACAGCATCGAGCAGGCTGTCAGAGGTTTCTTCGGCGGCAATGTCTGACAGCGTTTCCTCGTCCTCATCGACATTGCCGTCTTTCGGGATGTCCCAATCAGGGCCGAGCACTTCATCAAGCGCGCCGATCTGCGCCTTTATATCGTCGCAGCTGGCATCCTTGTTCACCGCGTACGGATTCTTGATCTCCAGTAGCAGCGCCGGAATGTCCTCGCGCGCAAGGTTCAGATCCTTCAGCGGGGTCATGGCTGCGCCGGTCACCCCAGAGCGTGTTTGCTGCATGATCTTGCTGGTTGTCGAAGGCTCGTTCTTGCTGGCGCAAGCAGCCATTGTGGCCAGGCCGAGCAGGAGAAGAGGAAGCATCTGTTTCATGGTCGCAATACCACCTAATCATGAGGGCGAAAAAATGGCGTCAGCTGATGTGCGTTTCGCACTGCCGGGCGCGTTGACCTTCTCTGCACACTCGACTAGGAAACCGCTTCGGCGCGCCCATAGCTCAGTTGGTAGAGCAACTGACTTTTAATCAGTAGGTCACAGGTTCGAATCCTGTTGGGCGTACCAAACCTTCAGCTTCCGGCGTGATCAAACAGATCACGCACGCCTTCGACAAGCCGTTCTGCCAGGCCGTCTGCGGCGTCTTCGGGATCGCAGAATTCATTTTCTGCCAGCACGCTCTCATCTTCACTGATTTCTTTGCGCGTAAATGGGCGCAGTGAGCGGCCATCGCCGCGCAGGGCCTCGATCGCCGCGATCAGGCTGTCGGATTCTTCCATCCGGGAATCATAAGCCGTCCCGTCGATGCCGAGGTGTTCGCAGACGAGATCGCGCCGCAGGGACAGGATCGTCCGGCTGACCGCCTGCGGATCGTCGCAGATGGATGCATCGACAGCAAGGTCGCATTCGGTGTCAAAACCCATGGACCGGTTATTGAGATTGGAGGAGCCGACGCGCACCAGCCAGTCATCTGCAGTCAGAACCTTGGCATGGACATAGATTGGCTCTCCGCCGTGCGTGACCGGATAATAGGCCGCGAATCGTCCATGCGGGTCATTCGCCCAGAGATAGGCGAGTAGTTTCTCCCGCGCGCCGTCCATGGCTTTCTGGCGTAGCCAGCCTTCAGCCTTTTGCGGCAGGACAATTACGAATTCCGGGCCGTCCGGCTCTGCAAGGCGTTTAGCGATGGCCCGGGCGATATTGGCTGATGCGAGATATTGCGTCTCGACGTAGAGAATATCGCGCACCTCGGCGATGGCTTTGAGGTAGAGCGCCTCAATTTCGCGGACTTCCGGGTAGTCCTTATAGTCTGGATATGTCCGGGCAATCGCCACGGGGACGTTTTCGAATGTCGCCTCAAGGTCTGGCCAGTTTGTATCCGGGCTCGCAGGGGGTGGCTCCAGCGTGTCGCCTGTGGCGCGATGCCAGCGTTCACGGGCAAGATCACCCAGCGAGGCGGCCAGACGTCCGGATACAGCCGTCGTGACATCGTGCCAGGGCTTCGATTGCCCATCATGACCGGGAAGGCCCCGGCGAGGCTCATCATCAAGATGCTGCCGTGTGTCCCACCGTCCGGCCGTCATGTCGATGCCGCCGCAGAAGGCTACAGCATCATCTATAACGATCAGCTTCGAGTGATGTGCGGCGCCAGCGGGATGCGAGGTGTCGAGATGAAACGTGAAATTCCTGGTAAACCGCAAGGGGCGCACGGCGATCGGCACCATGCCGCGCTGGATCGATTGCAAGGTGCCGAGATCCCATTTCAGCATGTAGAGATGGACGCCATTATCGCTCTTGCCCATCCATGACAGGAATTCATTCAGCGTGTTTGGACCGTCGAGCGTTGCACCATCCGGTTCAAATTCTATGCGTGTATCAAAATCCCAACCGATCATCATGATCGTATGCCGGGCAGCCAGCATGGCCCGCTTCACCGCTGTGAAATAATCGGCCCCATCAACAATGATCCGCAGCCGGTCTGCCGGCTCGCATCGCCAGCAGGTCTTACCCGGCACCAGGAAATGGGCATCATTCAATTGGCTGCCTCAACGTGCGACCCTGGATCAGCATCTCAGGCGTGATGCTTGTTGAGCGGAGTGTGCCTAGGGGTAGCAGCCTGACGGGCACCGGGAATTTCGATTGGCTGGAGATGCATGGCACGGCGATAGACTTGCAGTGTTTTTGCGCCCAGCGATTCGCGTGTCCAGGCCTGTGCGTGTTCGAGCCCTGCGCGGCGGCATTCCATCAGGCGTTCGCGGTCGCTGAAGAGTTCAATCGTTGCGGCAGCGATATCATCGGCGGAGCATGTGTCCGCGAGAATGCCGGTCCCGTGGCGGCGCACGAAATCAGTGGCGGTCGCATCTTCGGCGCAGGCGACGAGTGGACGGCCAAGTGCAGCTGCTTCGTGATAGACGGCCCCGAAAGACTGGTAGCGCGACGGTGCAAGCACGCCGTGGCAGCGGGCCAGTACGTGGATCATCGAACTGTCGATCAGGCGGCCATAGTCAAACAGCTGGCCGCGCGTATCGGCATTGAGCCCGAGCTTCGGCAAACGCCGCTCCAGCACACCGGGCTCAATGCCGATCATGTGCAGTTCCGGCAGCGGTTCTCCAGCGCGGCGCGCATGGTCAACGATCTGGTCAAAGGCCTGCAGTGTTTCGGCAAAACCCTTGCGTGCGCTGTCATCGCCGACATAGGCGAGGCGCAAGCGGGCGTGTGCAGGCGGGTAGGGAGCGGACGCACCGGCCTTGCGGATTTCAGGATCCACGGAAAGCGGCGTCACCATGTGGATATTGCCTGGCTTCAGGTCGTACCAGTCCTTGATGGCACCAGCATGGGCGCGGCTGTTGGAGATAAGCGCATCGGATTTTTCGACGCTGCGGGCCTCCAGGCCCATGGCAATATAACTGCGCAGACGGTTAGAGAAGCCCGTGGCCTCAACCGCGTCGAGTGCATACGGCGCTGAAGCGCGCACCACGAATGGAAGGCCACTATCGGCCAGCATCGCAGCCGGGGCGGCCGAATTCGTCGTTTCGATCAGGTCGAAAGGGCGACGCTCATGCTCTTCGTGCACGCGCTCACGGAAGGCGGCGGCGGCAGCAAGGTGGTCGAGGCCCGGCAATTTGCGCATCAGGCGGCGGAGGCCTGTAATGCGGTTGGCGCAACCGATCACTTCAATCCGGGAATGGTCTGTCCGGACTGTGTCGTCGCGGTCCATGGTAAAGACGCGGACGTTCACGCCATGGGCGGCAAGGCCGTGTGCAACTTCACAGGCGGCCCGGCCCTTGGCGGTCGGAATGGGTGGATATTCCCACGTCAACAGGGCGACTTCGAGTGGCGGGCGTTCTTCCTGCCCCTCTACGGGCCTGCTCAAATCTGTATATTGCATCTGTGTCATGAAGGCCGAAACGCCGGACTCCCAGACTGGTTGCATCAATAGTTGCAGGCGCCACAGTGAGATGTTGTGTTTCTGCAACACTGGAAGTGCACGCAGTATGATTAATATGAAGATGAAGCATGGCGGCCGAATGCTGGAAGGGCCGGGGCGGCAAAGGTTAATTGCTACCTCCGCCTAGTTTTTAGGCAAGATGCCGCTTATGCTTTGAAAACTGCAGAAGATTTTTGCCCGGATGCAATTATCCCTGCAGCTTTGATCCAAGAATTAGAGGAGCCCCTTCGCGCCACCCCACATGTCGGACCCTAAAGCGCCTTTTGATGAAATGTTCGCACGTGGCGAGACGCCGCGAGCGCCTTACGAAGACTATTACAACTGGTTTGAAGGTGAGGATTCTGCCCGCCTGAAGAAAAAGGCAAAGGACGCCGAACAGGCGTTCCGCCGCACCGGTATTACATTCAATGTCTATGGCCGCGAGGAAGCGAACGAACGCCTCATCCCGTTTGATATCGTTCCGCACATCCTGTCGAACCGGGAATGGCAGAAGCTTTCTGAAGGCATTGAACAGCGCGTGCGCGCCCTGAATGCCTTCCTGCATGATATTTACCACCGTCAGGAAATCATCAAGGCAGGCCGCATCCCGCGTGAGATGATCAACCAGAATGTCGCCTACCTGTCGAAGATGATTGGCGTCGAACCGCCGGGCAGCATCTACACCCACATCGTTGGCACTGATATTGTGCGCACCGAGGAGAATGAATTCTACGTCCTTGAAGACAATGCCCGCACGCCGTCCGGCGTTTCGTACATGCTGGAAAACCGGGAAACCATGTTCGAGATGTTTCCCGAGCTGTTTATCAAGAACAAGGTCTGCCCGGTATCGACCTATCCGAAACGCCTGCGCCGCTCACTCGCGGCTTGCGCCCCGCCAGCCTGCAAGGACAAGCCTGTCATCGCCGTGCTGACGCCCGGGATCCATAACTCGGCCTATTTCGAGCATTCATTCCTAGCCGATGAAATGGGCGCTGAATTGGTCGAAGGGCATGACCTGCGGGTCGTCAACGGCCGCGTCGCCATGCGCACGACGCAAGGCTATACGCCTGTAGATGTGCTTTACCGCCGGGTGGATGACGACTTCCTCGATCCGATGAACTTCAATCCCGAATCGATGCTCGGCGTCCCTGGCATCCTCGATGTCTATCGCGCTGGCGGGATCACGATTGCGAACGCGCCGGGGACAGGCATCGCCGACGACAAGGCAATTTATTCCTATATGCCGGAGATTGTCGAATTCTATACTGGCGAAAAAGCAAAGCTGCCGAACGTGCCGACCTGGCGGTGTTCGGAACCGGACTCGCTGGCTTATGTGCTGGAGCATCTGGAAGAGCTGGTTGTCAAGGAAGTCCACGGCTCGGGCGGATATGGCATGCTGGTCGGTCCGGCGGCCTCGAAGAAGGAAGTCGCCGCGTTCCGGGCGAAATTGCAGTCCAGGCCCGGTGGTTACATTGCCCAGCCGACGCTGGCTCTCTCGACTGTGCCAATTTTCACGAAGAGCGGCCTTGCGCCCCGTCATGTCGACCTGCGCCCGTTCGTGCTCGTCTCTCCAAACGGTATCGATATTACGCCGGGTGGCCTGACACGCGTTGCGCTCAAGAAGGGGTCGCTCGTGGTCAATTCCAGCCAGGGCGGCGGAACCAAGGATACATGGGTGCTGGAGTCCTGACATGATGCTAGGCAAGACAGCTGGCGGACTTTTCTGGATGTGCCGGTATCTCGAGCGCAGCGCCAATAATGCGCGTCTGATCGAAGCCGGAACGCGTATGACGATGACGCGCGCGTCGGCCGAAGATGCCGAATGGGCGTCCGTGCTTGCGACGGCAAACGTTCGTGAAAGTTATAGCGAGCGCCATGATGAGGTCGAACGCAGCGCCGTCATAGATTACCTGCTGCGCGACAGGACGAACCCGTCTTCTGTCATGTCCGTCGTGGAGGCGGCGCGGCACAATGCACGCATGGTCCGCGTTGCGCTGACCCGCGAAGTCTGGGAGGCCGTGAACGATACATGGATGCGCCTCAAGGACGCGCTCGCGCGGCCGGTCAAGGAAGCAGACCTTCCCGACGCCCTGGAGCTTATACGCCAGCAAAGTGCGCAGGTGCGTGGGGCACTTCATGGCACGATGCTGCGCAATGACATCTTCAATTTCTGCCGGATCGGCACCTTCCTTGAGCGAACCGACAATGTCGCGCGGATCCTTGATGTGAAGTATTATGTGTTGCTGCCATCGGTTTCGATGGTTGGAACGTCGATCGACAACTACCAGTGGGAGGCGATCCTGCGGTCTGCGGCCGCAGAGCGCAGCTTTGCGTGGCTCAACAAGGAATCCGGGCCGCGCGCCATTGCGGAATTCCTAATCCTCGACGAACGCCTGCCGCGCTCGCTGGCTTTCTGCTACCTCAATCTCGCGCGCAATCTTGCCGAGCTTGAATCCGAATATGGCGAAGCAAAGCCGAGCCGGGGCATGTGCGATGAAACGCTGAAACGCCTGACAAGCACCGATGTTGAGACCATCTTCGATGGCGGGCTCCACGAGTTCATCCAGTCCATCGTGCGGGCGAACAATGCGCTCGGCCTGCAGATCGAGAAGGATTACCGTTTCAATGAATAAGGCTCATCCATGCGTCTGAAGATCGCTCACCTGACCCGCTACCATTTCTCGGTTCCGGTGAGCTATGCGCTGCAGCAATTGCGGCTCACACCGAAAACGCGGCGGGGCCAGACCGTGCTGGACTGGCGCATAGAAATAGACGGCGGCACCGAGCAGGCGGCGTTTGTCGATGAATTCAACAACCAGACACTGCTGATCAGCCTGACCGAAGGCGCAACCGAACTTGTGGTGCGGGCCGAAGGTGAGCTTGAAACGCATGACCAGGCCGGCATAGTCGGCCAGCATGGCGGGTGGACACCGCTCTGGATCTATCAACGGACCACACCGCTCACTGCACCCGGACCAACAATCCGCAAGCTGGTCAGGTCGCTCGCAACCGATTTTGAGAACGATGTGGCGCGGCTGCATGGCCTGATGCACCTCATAGCGGGTGCGGTCACGTATGAGCAGGGCGCAACCGTAGTCACCACGACAGCGGAAGAAGCTGCTGCCGCTGAGCATGGCGTTTGCCAGGATCATACTCACATCTTCATTGCCTGCGCGCGGCTTCTCGGCTTTCCGGCACGCTATGTCAGCGGCTATCTGATGATGAATGATCGTGTGCAACAGGACGCTTCCCATGCATGGGCGGAGGTATATGCTGATAATCTGGGCTGGGTCGGATTCGACGTTTCAAATGCAATCTCGCCGGATGAACGATATGTCGCGCTCGCGACCGGGCTCGACTATCTTGATGCGGCCCCGGTTTCGGGCTTGATGTTCGGTCAGGGGCCGGAAGGGCTGGATGTCTCGGTTCAGGTGCAACAACAATAGGGTAGGGTGCCCGCAACACTATGACGTACTGTGTGGGTTTGCGCCTCGATAAGGGGCTCGTCTTCATGTCTGACACGCGCACCAATGCGGGCGTCGACAATATCTCGAAGTATCGCAAGATGTTCACCTGGTCCAAGCCGGGTGACCGGACAATCGTCATCATGACGGCGGGCAATCTCGCGACAACGCAAACCCTGATAAGCCTGCTGGAAGAGCGCACCAAGGCACCGGAAGACCGTAATCCCTCAATCTACGAAGTACCCTCCATGTTCGAGGCCGCGCGCCTTGTCGGGAAGACGCTCCGCGAAGTCATCAAGGAAAGTGCACCGGGTCAGGGGCCAGCCGCTGAATCCCGTTTCACCGCGACAATCATCATGGGCGGCCAGATCGCCGGCAGCGAACCGCGCCTTTTCATGATTTACCCTGAAGGCAATTTCGTCGAGGCGAGCGATGAGACCCCGTTCTTCCAGATCGGCGAAACAAAGTATGGCCGGCCAATCCTCGTGAGGGCTTATGAGCCCGAGATGAGCTTTGAGGCGGCGGTGAAGCTGATGATGGTGTCGTTCGACTCGACCCTGAAGGCAAATTTGTCGGTTGGCCTGCCGCTCGATCTGCTGCTGTATGAAACTGACAGTCTCGACATCAAGAGCGAGCGGCGGATTGAAGAAGACGACGAATACTTCAACCTCATCTCCGATAATTGGGGCGAGGCGCTGAAATTCGCTTTCGCGTCCCTGCCGGATTACAAGATATGATGTCGGTGTTTGCCTTTTAGGGTTGAAACGACTACATCGCGCTTTCCCGTAAAATCGGGCGCCTATAGCTCAGTTGGTAGAGCAGCTGACTCTTAATCAGCGGGTCCGAGGTTCGAATCCTCGTGGGCGCACCATTTTCTCCTGGAGCGCGATTAGCGTTTCAGAGTTTCCGCTGTCGGGGCTGTGACGCCATCAGACGGCTGAGCAGCAGGAATTCGCCGACAATGGAAGTTCACAGCGACACGCATCAGGTGGTCGATCACGCTGAGCCTTCAATGTTACACGAATGTTCAGGCGAACAGTTTCTTGCTCAAGAGAATGTCGACTTTCTGCACATGCGCCGGTTTTGACAGAATTGAATTCATGCGTTCGACATCCCTGAAAATCTCGCCGCCGCCGCCAGCGACATGGGCATCGCGACCGGCAATATCCGGGAAGGCCTCATAAATAGCAAAGTTGGTTTCAGAGAGCTGAACGGCATACCAAGGGCCGGTCGCGGGCTCCGCTTCTACGCACTCGCGAATATCTGCCAGCATACGGACCACTTCCTGCCCCTTGCCTGGCTTGGCCTCGATCAAGATGAGGAAGGCTTTCGGACCGTCGACGCCGTCCTTGCCCGTCATCTTCACGCCTTCGTGACGGTCTGCCCCATTCGCGTCAGCCATTTTACATCTCCTCATATCTGTCGTGCCGGATTGCCTCCCCTGATCCTATGCATTCCCGGCATATGTGGGGGACCTTAAGCCCCACAATGTTTGCCTATTCCTCCGGAAATTGTTGTGAAGCCGGGCGCCTTGCAATAGAGGAAGTGGATGAATGCAGCGCTGCCCGCAGCCATAGATCGCTTCACGCGGGTGCATGCCGACGCCGGCGGGATCGCCCGCACAGGCATTCCCGGCATGACGCTCTTGCGCGCGACGGGCACGCGCGATGTCAAATATGCAATCGAGCGTCCGCTGCTCTGCCTGGTGACGCAGGGCGCCAAACATGTAAGCACGAGTGGTAAGTCTTTGACTGTTGCCGCTGGCGATTCGATGATTGTTTCGTCGAACACTCCAACAATTACGCGCATCATCAAGGCGGAGCAGGGCGCGCCGTACCTGTCATTTTCGCTCCGGCTTGACCCGGTTTTGATTGCCGATTGCCTGGCCGAAATGAGAATGTCGACGGGCCTTGCCTGTCCGGCCGCGCCGCAGTGCACCGATGATGAGGTGTCGGATGTTGCGCTGCGCATGATAAACTTGCATGATCATCCTGACTCTCTTCCCGTGCTGCAGGCGTCTTTGGTTCGGGAAATGCATCATTGGCTGCTGGCGGGGCGCCACGGAGAGGCGATTGCCCATCTCGGCTTTCCCGACAACCACACGGCGCGCATTGCCCGCGCGATCAAGGTCATCCGCGCAGAGTTCGCGTCAGCCATTTCGGTCGAGCGGTTGGCCGACGTGGCGGGGATGAGCCCCTCTACTTTCCACCATCATTTCCGGGCACAGACCTCGCTATCGCCGCTCCAGTTTCAGAAGCAGCTGCGCCTGATTGAGGCCCGGCGACTGATGCTGGCCAAGGGCCAGACGTCCAGCGCGGCTGCGTTCACCGTTGGTTATGCGAGCGTACAGCAGTTCACGCGGGAATATCGTCGCCTCTTCGGCCTTCCGCCCGTGCGCGAGACAAAAAGGGCGCGCGGTGTAACCCAGCAGGACGTCTGAAGGAAACACGCAGTCGTGGAGACCGGCACAAAGCCGATGGTCCAGCGAACTTAAGGCCGCGTGACACGCTAATGCCTCGAATACGCTTCCATTGAGATATTAACGGAACATGTGTCGAATCGCGGCTCTTTCTGATGCGCCACTTTTCAGACAGGGGAGCATATTGGGCTCCCGGATTCTGGCAATGAATCCAAGGTTGGCATGGTCTGTTTTGCGAGCTTGGTTAATGGATCGGGGGTCGCCTTTAACCAACTGACATAAAAGCAATTATTTTAATATTGCATATACAATATTGAATTATGGGCATCGCATGTACCAGATTTTCTCTTGTATCCGCGACGATCATAATTTTGCTTATGTTGTGGCTGCGGTCTTAGTCTGCACGACAGGGGCGGCATGTTCGCTCATCGTGTTTCAGCGCGGCCTGCTGAGTGCGACGCCTGTCCGCCAGCGTATCTGGGCAGGATTATCCGGCGTCGTGGTCGGAATAGGGATCTGGGCGACACATTTTATCGCAATGTTAGGCTACCGTCCGGGCTTTGCCGTGAATTTCGATGGAGCGATCACCCTGACCTCGGTCGTGATCGCAATGACGGGCTTTATCCTCGTCAGCCAGATACTGATTGTCGGCATGAGCATGCGGAGGCGGGTGGTCTGTGCGCTGCTCGTGACTCTGACGGTCGCCAGCATGCATTATTATGGTGCGACGGCCCTTAAGTCATCTGCCCTGATCGAATATTCGCCTGTGTACGTCGTGGCGTCGATCCTCGTCAGTCTCACCTTTTTTGGCGTGACTTATTGCTTCGGTCTCAGCAAGGCAAAGCGCTGGCCGAATTTCCTGGCGCTCGCAACGACGCTCATTGCGGTCGCCAGCCTTCACTTTATCGGCATGACCGCAATGAACGTCGTGCCGATGAAGGGCATGCATGATGTCAGCTGGGCGGTGGATACAGCAACGCTGAGCGCCTGGCTCGTGGTTGGCGTGGTGGGGATTATCCTGCTCGCAGCTCTGGCAGCAGGGTTCGATACAGTCGTCGCCGGACTGAAATTCCGTGCGCAGCGCAGGTTTTCGCTTTTGGTCAATGCTGCTTCTGAAGCCATTCTCGTCATCTCACGGAGCGGCATTGTCGTTGAAGTCAATGATGCGGCTGAAGAGTTGCTTGGGCAGAGCCGGAACAGCCTGATGGGGCAGGAGGTCAACAAACTCCTCCGTCATGACGTGTTCGCGGCCCACAAGGACGACAAGGTGGCGACCGGTGAGCAATATATCCGTGTCGACGACGAGGAGCGGCCTGTCGATATTTCTGTCCGGGACCTTGAGGATGACAGCACCGGCCTGAAAGCAGTGACACTGTACGATCTGCGGGAGCGCGTGCGCAATGAAGCCAATATCCGCAAGCTGGCCTATAGCGACCAGCTCACAGAGCTTCCGAACCGCACGGCTTTCCAGAAGGCGCTCGATGGCCTGTGGGATGGGTCTCAGCGCGTCGGAGACCGGTTTAGCGTATACCTTGTCGACCTGGATGAATTCAAGGAAGTGAATGACCAGTTCGGGCACGAGGCGGGTGACGAAGTCCTCCGGGAAACGGCAATCCGGCTTCGCTCAACCTTCGGTGCTGCGGCGCTGGTGGCGCGCCTCGGCGGTGACGAATTTGCGGTATTGTTGCCGGAAGGCGAAGATGAAGCGAAGGTCGTCACCCTCGCGGAAGAATGTGTGGTCTGCCTGGCGCGCCCCATCAAGTATGGCGATGTGACGGTCCGATCAGGCGCAAGTGTGGGGGTCGCCATTGCGAATTCGCATCAGGGCATGACAGACCCTTCAAGCCTGCTCAAGGCCGCTGATCGCGCGCTCTATTCGGCGAAGGAAGCTGGCCGGCGTACATCCCGTCTTTACGATACGGCTCTTCATGAGCGGACCGAGCAGAAGCGGACACTCGAATCCGATCTCGTTCGCGCCGTGCGCAAAAATGAATTCGTCCTGCATTATCAGTCAAAAGTTTGCTCGAGAACCCGTACGATACTTGGCTATGAAGCCCTCATCCGCTGGAACCGGCCGGGACATGGCCTCGTCCTGCCTGGTGAGTTCATCGAAGTTGCAGAGCAAAGCCTGATTATCCAGGATATTGGCCGCTGGTGCATCTATGAAGCCTGCCGGGAAGCTGCCAGCTGGGAAGGCGAGCTGTCTGTCTCGGTGAACCTGTCTGCGCGGCAGTTTATGGATCCGAACCTCTATGCCACGATCCGCGACGCCCTGCGCAAGAGTGGCCTGCCGGCACACAGGCTTGAAATGGAAATCACCGAAACGGCGCTTATCCAGAATACGATGGTGGCTGCACGCATTCTCGGCAAACTCAAGAAACTGGGGATCCAGATTGCGCTTGATGATTTCGGCACCGGCTATTCCTCGATGAGCTTCATCCAGCAATTCCCGTTTGATCGCATCAAGATTGACCGTTCCTTCGTGTCGACCATGGAAACCGATCATAAGGCCTATGCGATTATCGACGCAATCCTGCGGCTGGGCGACAGCCTGTCCATTCCTGTCGTGGCCGAAGGCGTGGAAACGGAAGAGCAGGCCCGCCGACTGATCGAAGCGCGCTGCGGTGAGCTGCAGGGTTTCCTGATCAGCCGTCCGGCGCCGCTGGCTGGGTCCAATTTCAATGTGATTTTGCCCATCGCGGAAGCCTCCTGAATTAGCTTTCTGTAAGGTTGTGAGCCTCATCGCACGAAAATTCCTGCAAAGTCAGGGACGTGCGACTCCGGGCGGATGAGCCCAGAACATGCTTAGCGACTTGTTAAGCCTCTCAGCGCAATTTGCCCGGGTTCGTTAATACCGACGGGGCAATTGTTAAGAAGGTCCGGCATGTTGAAAAAGCAGGTGCGCTGGGGCGCTGATATTGGATACGCCAAACCGGTCAAGCCGATCGATCCAAAAATCGAGCAGAGGGAACATGGGCTGAAAGGATCGCTGAAGGACGGCGAGCTCGGCTATAGCCGCATGATTACGCGCCGCGTTGCCAGGAAAGACGCGCGCGATGCCATCCCGACATCCGAATCCATCACCGAGGATCAATGGTCCGAGCGTGAACAGCAGATTGCGGAAAAGGCCGAGCAGGTGCGCCGTGGTCTCAAGACCTGGATGAGCGCAACATCCGCCTCGGTCCGCAATTTCATTTCCGACTGTACGCCCGCGGATATCTATCCTGACCAGCTGCGCGAAGCCATCAAGGCCGACGAAAGCGAATATCGCCACTATGAGGCCGATGATTCAACTGATGCAAAGGCCCATCACGAAGCGACAGTGGTCGAGCTGGAGAGCTTCAAACAGCGTTTCGATGGCCAGCTCCAGAAGCGCACGCCGGATATCAAGAAGAATGTCGAACAGGCGATTGCGATCCTGATCTTCATCATGATCGTGGAGGGGTGTTTCAACGCGCTCCTGTTCAAGGATGCACAATCGTCAGGCCTACTGGGCGGGATGCTGATTGCGTTCGGCATATCGGCCGTCAATGTCCTTTTCGGGGTCACTGGAGGCTTTGTTGGCCTGCGACACCTCAATCATCCTGAAATGCCGATGAAGGTGCTGGGCGGTATCGTCGCTGCAGTCTGTATCTCTTGCGGCCTGTTCGTCAATTTCTTCGTCGCGCACTTTCGCGATGCGGTCGAGGTCTCGCTCCATGCTGCAATGGCCGAAGGATCGCTCGCCAATTTCTCAATGTTCAACATCGCGCCATCGGATGTGATTGCGGGCATGTTCCCGAACATATTCGGGCTCGACAGCCTCGTCGCCATCGGGCTTTTGCTGATCGGCCTGACAGTCTTCTGCATCGCCCTCTGTGAAGGCTATGATCGCATCTCCGATCGCTTCCCCGGCTATGGGCGGGTCTGGCGCAAGGAACGGGCGGCCTATGAAAAGCGCCAACAAGTCCGCAACGGTGTGCGTGACGACCTGTCTGATTTCTTCTCCCGCTCGCGGCTTTTCTTCGAAACGCAGCAGACGCGTCACATGACGGCGAAGCGCGAAATTGAAAAAGCCGTCAATATGCTTGAGACGCGCCGGGACATTGCTGTCGAGATTGCAGCCCGGGCAGGGGACCAGGAGCGCTCGCTCAAGGTGGCCTATCGCCAGGCCCATCGTCGTGAACGCAATGCGTGCCGGGACAAGCTGGGCGAGCAGGCCGCCGTGCCCGCCTATTTCGACGAGATCGTGACACCGAACCTGCCCGCGTTTGACTACTCCAAGGAACGCGAACAGGCCAACGCCGCGATCAAGGCGATCGAGAACAATATCCAGGCGCTGAACATCACCCGAGAATGGATGGAGCAGCATATCCAGACGGTCCAGAAGGGCCTGTCCTCTATCGAACAGCGCGTGGGGGACCATATCCAGGCGCTGCGTGAAAAGCAGCAACGGCACGACCATGCCAAGAGCGCGTAAAGTCCGGCACAGCAGGAATGAGGAGACAGTCTGATGGCCCGCTCAAGAGAAAAGGGACCATGGTTCTGGCGCGGCATGATCGGTGCCATGCTGGCCAGCGTCTTCGGCCTGTTCGCGTTGGCGGCGTTCACGGCCAGTCCAAGGACTGCGCCGGATACCGGCTGCCGCATGGATCACAGGGACCCGGCGCATACAGTATTGCTGATTGATCAGTCTGACCCGTTCAATCCGAACGATCTTGGCTGGGTCAATGAATTCGTGGACTCAGAAGCACGTACATTACCGCGTTTTGGCCGCCTGACCGTTGTTACGCCAAACTCTGCAGACCCTTATGACGCAAAGATTGTCTATAGCCATTGCTCGCCGGGGAGTGCCGAGCACGCCAATGCCTTCCTGCAGAACCCGCGCATGATCGAAGATACGTGGCGCGAAACATTCTATGAGCCAATGACGGCTGAGATCGAGGCGGCCCTGCTGGATGATCGCCAGCCAAGCTCGCCGCTCTTCGAAGCCGTCTATTCAGTCGCTGACCGGGCTGACTTCCAGGCTTCGCGCGGCGACCGGCGCATCATCCTGATTTCGGACCTGATGCAGCATTCCGATGACTTTTCCATGTACCGGACCGGCACTGACGCCGAAGCATTCCAGACGACGCGCATCGCTGACCAGATTCCCGATATGGCGGGTGTCGAAATTGTCGCCCGCGTTGTGCCACGTCAGGAGTATGACCTGCCGATGAGCGACGTGAAATCCTTCTGGCGTGATTACTTCGCACGGACCGGAGCGGAGTTCAGCTCGGTGAACTAGGCTGCGGAGCAAAGCCTTGGAAGGCCCTTGGCGCGACGCCGAGGGCCTTCTATTTGTGTTTCTTCAACTTGTCGAATTATGAAGCCCTGAGTGCTGTCTGAGCGAAGCTTTGATCGGCTTGCCCCCTAGATATCCAGCACGATTTTCCCGAAGTGCTTCTGGCTCGCCTGATGGGCGAAGGCATCGGCGATCTTGTCCAGCGGAAAGCTGTCACTGATGACCGGCTTTATGCCATTGGCTTCGATGGCTGCGATCATGTCTTCCTGATGCGCGCGTGAGCCGACGGTTATGCCGGAGACGGTTCCATTCTTGCCGAAAAGCGCTGCTGTCGGCACTTCGCCCGAGACGCCTGTCAGGACGCCAATGAGGGAGATGTGCCCACCAACCCGGATGGCCGCGATGGACTGTCCCATCGTGCCGGGTCCGCCGATTTCGACGACTTCATCGACACCGCGTCCGCCCGTCAGTTCAAAGGCTTTCTTTCCCCAGTTCGGGGTGTCCTTGTAATTGATCAGGTGATCCGCGCCGAGCGCCTTGAGCTTTTCGAGCTTGGCATCTGAAGACGAGGTCGCGATGACGCGGGCGCCTGCGGCCTTGGCAAACTGCAGGGCGAAAATCGACACGCCGCCGGTTCCTTGCGTCAGGACCCAGTCGCCCGGCTTGACGCTGTTTTCCACGAACATGCCACGCCAGGCCGTGAGCGCGGCGCAGGTCAAGGTAGCGGCCTCCTGGAACGAATAGCCCTCCGGCATCCGTGTGAAGGCTTCCTGCGATGCTGCGACGAGTTCAGCGCCGAACCCGTCAGCACCGTCACCCGGCACGCTGGCAAAGCCGGCCGCTCCGATCTGCCCTGAGTGCCAGTTCGGAAAGAAGGTCGAGAGCACCTTGTCGCCGGTCTTGAAGCGCGTCACGCCGTCGCCCACCGCGACGACTTCGCCAGCGCCATCCGACATCGGGATACGGCCATCTTCGGTCGGAATTCCGCCAATGACCACGGCGAAGTCATGATAGTTGAGAGAGCTTGCTTTGACCCGGACAAGGATCTGGCCGGGGCCAGCCGTCGGGTCCGGGCGGTCCTCTATCTTCAGGTTCTCGAGGCCACCCGGCTTTCTTACACTCGCTACTTTCATATCCTGTGCTCCCTTTGTGTCAGCTTATAGCGCCTAACAATCATCGCTTCCGCGAGGACAGCCAAGCACGATCTTTTCCGCGGGCAGCCAAAAGAAAAAGGGCGGCAGGTTTCCCCGCCGCCCCATCAATCCGTATTGTCTGCAGACTAGTGCTGGATGGTGAACTCGACACCCAGGACACGGCCCTTCTTGAGCGGCGAGAACGTACCCGCACCCGGGAAGGCCTGGTAAGGCTTCTGCACGCCATCAGACAGCGGGCCCGGGAAAGGCAGCTGCGTGTCGTTACCGACCTGGACCTGATCGAGCAGGTTGTCACCGAACACGGAAACCGAGAAGCCATCATAAGGCGTTTCCCAGGTCACGTTGGCGTCAAGCTGATCGGATTCCTGAACCCAACCGAAATTGCTGTCGGTGTAGGCGATACGGTCACGATACTGATAGTTGGCGCGGGTCACGACCGCCCCGGCATCGCCAAGGTCGAGGTCGTAGATGGCACCAAAGCCGTAGGTGACCTGTGGAACGCGTGGCAGGTCAAGGCGCTGGTCTCTCTCGTCGACCACCGTGTCGCCGCTGATGTCAAAGCGGACATCGTCATACTCGGCGTCGATCATGCCGACATTGAAGTTGAACAGCAGATTGTCCGTAGCAGCCCAGCGACCTTCGACCTCGACGCCTTTGATCGTGGCGTCAGCGGTGTTGAGGATGTTCTGGACGACGCCAGACGGCCCAGCGGTGTTCACTTCACGCTGCATGTCGCCAATTTCCGTATAGAAAGCAGCAGCATTCAGCTGGACGCGACCATCTTCGCTGCCGGCCTTGAAGCCGATTTCGAAGGCATCGACTTCTTCTTCGTCAAAACCAAGATTGCCGCCGCTTGCCGGAACAACCTGGTTCTGGAAAACACCGACATCCGTGATGCGGAAGTTGTAACCGCCCGAGCGGAAGCCCTTGGTATAGTAGCCGTAGGTCTGGAAGTTGTCGCTCCAGAAATACTGGAGACCCAGCTTCGGTGTCCAGTTCGACCACTCATCACCGTCGGAAAAGCCGTTGTCATTGCCGGTGAACGGGTTGGTGCCATCTGTCGGGCAAGTGCCGTCAACCACTGAGCAGGGTGGCCGCGCCTCGATAAAGGTGACGTCAGCGTCTTTCTCTTCTTTCGAGTAGCGAATGCCCACCGTGGCGATGAGGTCTGGCGTGAGGGAGTAATCGACATTCGCAAACGCGCCATAAACCGTATGATCCTGAGCACCGCCACCATAGAAGACCGGCGGGTTCGACGTTATCGACAGCAGGTCGCGCGTCTCTGTATATTCAAGTGTCTGGTTGAAGTAATAGAGACCGGTTGTCAGGTCGACGTTACCAAACGTGCCAGCATAGCGAAGTTCATCCGAGATTTGCTCCTGTTGGAACTCGGTGTTCGAATGGAACAGGTTCAGGGGGCTGGCATCGATATCGCCACTGCTGATGGCATCATAGCTGCGATAGCCAAGAATATTTGTGATCTGGCCGTTGCCGAAATCGACATCGTAATCTGTGCGCAGCGAACCGAACACAGTTTCCGATTCACCCAGGCCCGGATTGTCGATAGCGAAGTCGAATGAGTCCCGATCAAAATAGGCGCGGTTCTGGGCGGTCGGACCGTCAACGCGTGAGTCCGCATATTCTGCTTTGGCAAGGAAGCTCAGACGGTCGGTGGCAAACCATTCCAGGGCACCGCGATAGATCGCAACCTGGGCTTCGCCGTGATTGTCGCCATCATAGAGGTTTTTGAAATAGCCGGCATCGGTGTTGTAATAAGCGCCGATTTTGCCGTTCAGCACGTCTTTGACCAGCGGCCCGGAGACTGTGCCCTGAACCGTTGAGTTGAGACCACCGCGATCATCGTCGATAGGGCCATCAAACGTGGCGCGGGCCTTGTACGAAAACTCGTCAGTCGGATTGCCTGTATTGACGACCAGTGCACCGCCCGTCGTGTTGCGGCCGAAGAGCAGGCCTTGCGGGCCCCGCAGGACTTCGATGCTGTCAATGTCAAACAGGTTGACGACAACGCCGTTGTTCACGCCGAGATATACCCCGTCAATGAACACGCCGACAGCCGGGTCAATGGATGGGATGGATGAGTTTACGCCGAGGCCGCGGATTGCGAAGTTTGCTGTACCGCGTGCCGTGCCAACGTCATCAAGCGAGACGTTTGGGGTGGTGTAGGAGAGGCTTTCCAACGTGGTAACATTCAGCGCGTCGAGTGTGTCTTCATTAAAAGCGGTCACAGAAACCGGCACGGACTGAACATCTTCAACGTCTTTTTTCTTGGTGGCCGAGACCGTCACTTTCTGAAGGACGCGGTCGACAGCTGACTCACGGTCGTCTGTCTCCTGAGCCTGAGCCGGGATATGGCTCAGAATGGCGGCAAACGCGACGCCGGATAAGAGGATTTTGTTGCGCTGCATTAGATACTCCCATGGTGTGTTATGTTTTTTCTCAGTCGAAAGGGGCAGGCCCCGCGCCTTCTGCTGCGCTCGAGGCAGAATCAGGTTTTTGTTCCATAAAATAGAGCGTATCACTTATGCAATGGAGCTATGCTGCTACATTTAAAATCCCTGCGAAGTGATGTGTTATTGCATCACCTTTTCGCGGTGCAATATTCGGGATTACTGCACTTGCGAAGCTTTCCGCCGAAGCGGAGCTGCTTATTTTACGTGATTAGTGAGTCGGAAAGTCAGCAGGGCGTTTTTCGAGGAAGGCTCGGTAGCCTTCACGAAAATCCGGACCTGTCACGCCCTCCACGAATCGGCGAAGGCCGTCTTTCTCCGTCCAGGCGGCCTCACCCTCAAGTGCGCCGATCATTTCCTTGGTGGCGCGCACAGACCACTGTGACACAGAAGCGATTTCAGCTGCCTTGGTCCGTGCAGCGACCAGCGCATTTCCGTCCACCAGCTGGTCAACAAGTCCGATGTTCCGCGCATGGCGGGCGTCGAAAATACGGCCCGTGAACAGGATGTCCTTGGCCTGCGAGGCCCCGACCGTATTCACCAGCCGCCTAGTGTCATCCATCGGGTAGACGAGGCCGAGTTTGGCCGGTGTTATGCCAATACGGGCACCTGCCGAAGCGATACGTAAGTCACAGGCGAGTGCCAATGATACGCCGCCGCCAACGCAGACACCGTCAATCGCGGCGATTACGGGTTTTGAGCAGCGTGCGATTGCGTTCAGTCCATCGGCGATGGTGGTGGCTGATTTCGCGGCGATGGTCTCGTCAGCGTAGATCTCGTCAAACTCGGAAATATCTGCCCCGGCGGCGAAATGGCCCGTAGTGCCGCCATGCAGGATGATGACCTTTGTGCCGGCTGTCGTTTCAGCCTCGTGAATCAGGCCGGGCAGGGCGCCCCACATCGCCATGTTGAACGCGTTGCGGCGTGCCGGGGCATCAAAGATGATCTCGGCAACCGGCGAATTGAACTCGATGTGAATCTGGCCCGTCATCTAACCGGCCCTGCCATGTGCCAGCACATCATCACCAGGTGTGGCGGATGATGTGCGGTCGGGTCGCGTCCGTGCAGCGGCGGGGCAGGTAATCATTGCAGAAACTCCTTGAGCGGAACTGTGACGCTCACCCTGGCTCAGGTGCTCATGGAGAAACAAGATGCTTCGCCTGTGAGCCAGTTTGCTTAACCGAGAATGCCCGGCTTGCGGTTAATCCATGGTTTGGCGGCCTCAAGTTCATAAGCGAGCTGCAAAAGCAAGCCATCATCACCGCGCTTGCCAGAAAACATCGACCCGACAGGCAGGCCGTTATCGGTCCATTGTACCGGCACATTCATCGAAGCTGCGCCAGCCACATTCATCGGTGCTGTAAAGGCTGCAAAATCGAGGACTGACTTGCGGACTTGATCGTATGGCCCGGTCGGGTCCTGAACGCCGATGGCAGGCGGAAGGGTCGCGACAGTCGGGGTCAGGATCACGTCGAAATCATCGAACCAGGAATGGTAGAGTGGCTCAAAGGCCTTGAGATAGGCAATGCCTTCGGCGAACTTGTCCCGCTTGGCGGCAAATTCCTGCGCGAGGCCGAGCGTCCACGGTTCGAGGATATCCTGCGGCGCGGCGTCAGGTTTCATGGATTGCGCCTGCTGGGCAAATTCTGCGGCCCCCGCGGCCCAGAGCAGCAGGAAGTTTTCGGTAAATTCGGTGCCGTCGACCGGCATCGTCCAGTCAAATACCTGGTGGCCGAGCGCACGGCAGAGCGTCGCTGTCTGTTCGATGGCGCCTCGTGTTTCGCTGTCGAGGGCCGCGCCATTTATCGGGTCTGGCGCAAATGCAATGCGCAGGCGGCGTGTACCTGGCCCGGTAATCCGGCCGATTGAGGGCAGATCGCTGGCGCTGTTCTCACTGGCGACAAAGAGGGCCGCGCTGTCGCGCACGGTGAGCGTCACTGCGTGGTTGACAGAGAGGTCCACCATGCCTTCCTCCATCCGGTGCTCGGTCAGCGCGCCGCGTGAGGGTTTGAGGCCGAAAAGGCCACAGCAGGCGGCTGGTATCCGGATAGAGCCGCCGCCATCGCTGGCATGCGCGAATGGTACGACGCGGGCCGCGGTCAACGCAGCGGCCCCGCCGGACGACCCGCCGGGAATGCGGTTGAGGTCCCATGGATTTCGGGTCGGCCCGGTGACCAGCGGTTCCGTCGAAGAGATCAGGCCGATTTCCGGGGACGTGGATTTACCCAGCACGACAACGCCCATCTCACGCCAGCGCGCGGCGAATTCACCATCCTTCTCGGCGACATAATCCTTGAAGGCACGGCTGCCATACATGGTTGGCGCTCCCTTCCAGTTCATCAGGTCTTTAATGAAGGTGGGAACACCGCCGAAACTGCCGACGGGTTCGGCTGCGGCCTGTGCTCGCGCCTCATCGAATAGCGGCGTTGCGATCGCATTGATCTGCGGGTTTACGGCTTCTGCGCGTGCAATCGCCGCTTCGGTCAGCTCCAGGCTGGTGACGTCTCCGCTCGCGATAAGTTCAGCCATGCGCACGCCATCAAGCATGCCAGAGGCTGGTGATGCCGCGTCTGCGATTTCGGGTGAGGCACATGCTCCGGCAAAGGGCAACAAGGCGGCCATTGCGCTTGTCGAGCGAAGAAAGCTCCGGCGTGTGTAATCAGACATGTCCCATATCCTCCCGGGGGCGTGTTCTTATCGTTGGGGCGAACGCTGCACCTACCTTGCCCGGAAGGCAAGCCGTCTCTAGGGCTTGATTGCAACTGAAACCGTTTCCCGCGCACTGGTACCTTATGCTTTCTGTTCTCGATCTTTTTCGTATTGGCCTCGGACCGTCGAGTTCTCACACTGTCGGTCCGATGCGTATCGCGCGGCGGTTCCTGCAAGAGGCCGCCAAGGCTGGCAAACTCAAGACGGTTGACCGTGTCGTGGTTGAGTTGCAGGGCTCGCTGGCCTTGACCGGCATCGGACATGGCACTGACAAAGCAGTGATTCTCGGCCTGATCGGTATGCAACCTGAGAGCGCAGACCCGGTCGAGGCGGAGACGGCTTTTCGGGCGATTGTCCGGCAAAAACGGATCAGGCTGATGGATGGACCTGAGATAGCTTTTAATCCCGTCAAGGACATCGAGTTCTGTACTGAAATTGTACCGTCACTGCACCCCAACGGCATGGCGCTGCACCTCTATTCGAGCGGTGGGGAGCCGGTCTATTCGCGAGAGTATTTCTCAACAGGCGGCGGCTTTATTGCCTCTCGCAAACAGCTTGAAAAGCCGGTCCGGGGGGATCTCGTCGACAGCGCAAAAGGCGCGCCATACCCGTTTGAGTCTGCCGCGCAAATGATCGCCCTCTGCAAGGAGAATGGCTGGTTGATCGACGAGCTGATCCTCAAGAATGAAGATGCAAGAAGATCTCGCGAGAAAACGCTGAAGCGTCTCGACAAGATTGCGGCGACCATGATGGCCTGCATCGACAGAGGGCTCGCGGCGGAAGGCACGCTGCCGGGTGGCCTGGACGTCACGCGCCGTGCGCATGACCTGCATCAGAAACTCGTCAACAATCCGGGCTCGAATGAGCGAGAGCAATTGTTCGACTGGCTGAACGTCTATGCCATGGCTGTGAATGAGGAGAATGCAGCGGGCGGACGTGTTGTAACATCGCCGACCAATGGAGCGGCCGGGATTATTCCGTCGGTGATCCGTCACTATTGCTGCAATGACGGCAAGCTTGAGCCGGAAAAGGCGCGGCGCTTCCTGCTTGTCGCGGGCGGCATTGGCCTCCTCTACAAACAACGTGCCTCGATTTCGGGTGCGGAAATGGGTTGCCAGGGTGAGGTTGGCGTTGCCTGTTCAATGGCAGCCGGCGGACTGGCGGCGGTCTGGGGCGCGGATGCGGACATGGCCTGTGTGGCGGCAGAGATCGGTATGGAGCACAATCTCGGCCTGACCTGTGACCCGGTTGGTGGCCTCGTCCAGATCCCCTGCATTGAACGCAATGCGTTTGGCGCCGTAAAGGCCGTAAATGCCGCGCGTCTCGCCCTGCAAGGGACGGGGCATCACAAGGTGAGCCTCGACCAGGTGATAGAAACCATGCGCCAGACCGGTCTCGACATGTCCTCAAAGTACAAGGAAACCAGTACCGGCGGCCTCGCGGTCAACGTGATCGCCTGCTGATCCTGGCAACCTTGACCCGCCGTCAGGCTTGGAGCCATGAATCCAGCATGCGATGTTGGTGACATGGATGGATTTCAGACAAAAACGCCCGTCAGGGCCCGGCTCGACTATCCCTTGGGCGAAACGACGCCGGAGGTCGGCGATACGATCGAAATCAGGCCCGGCCTGCACTGGGTGCGGATGCCGCTGCCTTTCTCGCTACAGTGGATCAATCTCTGGCTGATCGATGATGGCGATAAGGGCTGGACGATCGTAGATACTGGCATGCCTCTGCCGGATACGAAGGCGGCATGGCGCAAGATCTTCGAGGAGAAACTCGGCGGCAGGCCCGTCTGGCGGATTATCGTCACGCACATGCACCCCGATCATATCGGCAATGCTGGCTGGTTGTCGCGAAAGTTTCCGGGGTCTGAGCTGTGGATCAGCCGTCTGGAATATATCAGCTGCCGGATGTTGGCGGCCGATACCGGGCGTGAGGCACCGGAGGCAGGCATAAAATTCTACCGAGCAGCGGGCTGGAACGAAAAGCAGTTGCAGTCCTACCGTGACCGCTTTGGCGGATTCGGACGCGGTGTGAGCCAGTTGCCGGATGCGTACAGACGCCTGACGGACGGTGAAACGATACACCTAGGCGGGGCAGACTGGCAGGTGGTCATGGGTAATGGCCACTCACCGGAACACTCCTGCCTCTACAGCAAGAGCCTCAACGTCCTGATCTCCGGTGACCAGCTCCTGCCACGCATCTCATCAAACGTGTCTGTCCATCCGACAGAGCCATACGCCAATCCGCTTGATGACTGGATGTCCAGCTGCGCCAGGCTTCGCGATGCCGTGCCCGAAGACGTCCTCGTGCTACCGGCACACAATGCGCCATTCCACGGTGCACATCAGCGCCTCACACACCTGATTGAAGGGCATGAAACCGGGCTGAAGCGGCTGCTTGGGCGTCTCGATGAGGCGCCGCGTCGAGTCATAGATACGTTTCCCGCCCTGTTCGGCCGCAAGATTGGCGACGATGTGGTGTCGATGGCGACCGGCGAAGCCCTTGCCCACCTCAACTGCCTGATCGAGCGTGGGCTGGTTCGTGTCGATATGGATGAGGATGGCGTCAACTGGTATTCGCCGGCCTGAGCAGACGTTGCCCAGACACGATTAAGGTCGCCATGCGGACGCTGACACGCTAGGCTTTCTCAGTGAAACCGGGAGAGGCGCATGTCGGAACGCGGCGGTACGAATATTCTTTTCATTCTCGGTATCGGCCTGATTATCGCTGGCGCGGCGATATATGGCGTGCTGATGCTTCTCGGCGTCAGCTTTGCAATCGGGGAAGTGTCTGCTGAAACCGACACGCCGGTCTATCTTGTCTTCGCGCTGCCTGGCCTCATTTTCCTTGGCCTTCTTCTTCTGTTCATAAAGGTCGTGGCAGACCGTCTGGGCAGCAAGGAAGATGATCACTATTCCCGCACGGTAGACAAGTAGGGACCGCTCTCATGATTGTGACAATGACGGACACGGTGCCTGGCCGTGAGATTGACTCTGTTCTGGGGCTGGTGCGGGGCAACGTTGTCCGCACACGGTTTTTCGGCCGCGATATCATGGCCGGACTTCGCAACCTGGTTGGCGGCGAGGTGCCGGAATATACCAAACTTATGGCAGAAGCACGCGAACAAGCCCTTGACCGCATGCGTGCTGACGCCCAAAGCCTAGGCGCCGATGCGATCGTGACGATCCGCATCACGACTTCAATGATCATGGGCGGATCGGCCGAACTGCTCGCATATGGAACTGCTGTCAGACTGAAATGAGTGATCCCTCCCAGACGCCAGCGCCTTCCGCGCAAGACCGGACGCTGAAGCAAAAAATCCTGCATGAAGTCCGCGAATGGGCCGTCACCCTGGCGATCTTCATTCCTGCCTTCTACATTTTCTCGTTCCTGATCTATGAGCAGCGGGTCATTCCATCCGAGAGCATGGTGCCGAACCTCCAGGTTGGTGACCGTGTTGCCGTGAACAAGTTCGCGTATGGCTATAGCCGCTATAGCCTGCCATGGGGCGCATGGCGTCTCGTACCGGAGGGTGAGGGCAGGGTGCTGGGCAGCAAGCCCAAGCGCGGCGACGTTGCCGTCTTCATGCATCCTCATACCGATCGCGTGATGATTAAGCGTATTATCGGGCTGCCGGGTGACCGCGTGCAGATGATCGACGAGCAGCTTATCCTGAACGGCAAGCCGATCGAACGTGAATTTGTTGGCCGCATCGAATATGTCCCACACGATTATGGCAGCCGCAAAACCGCCCGTGAGTATCGCGAGACGATTGATGGCACCTCCTGGCTGTCGCATCAGTGGGCTCAGGGGCAGGATCAGATCCGCTCGCTTGATACGACCCCCATCTTTGAAGTGCCGGATGGCCACTACCTGTTCATGGGCGACAATCGCGACAATTCCGAAGATGGACGCTCGACCACAGGGCATTGCCCGCCCAATTCAGACGGCGTGATTGACCGTGCTGGCTGTACCCTGCCACGCGGCGTATCGCCGGAAGAGGCGTCGGTGGGCTTCGTGCCAGCTGAAAACCTGATTGGCCGCGCCGATACCGTGCTGTTCTCGACCTATTCGTGTAATAGTGCCCATGCTGAGCCATGCATGAAAAAGCGTCTCTGGAGAGGCCTCTAAATAAAATTCCCTTTCTGCGCGAAACTGGCGCGGTGATTGCACGGACCGTTGGAAATAACGGAACTGTGATCAGGGATGGCACAAATGAAATACCGCCTTCTTCGTCTGCGAGACATGACCAACGACCTTTGGGACGCGTTCGCCGATCTTCGGAATGCGCAGGCCCGCTACGATGATCCGTTCTTCGACCCTGATTATGCGCGGCTCGTCGCGAGCGTGCGTCCCGATACACGGTTCGGTTTTGCGTTCGAAAATGACCAGGTTGCTGGTGTCTGGCCGCTTCATCGGCGCCCCGGTGCCTGGGCCCGTCCGATCGGCGGCCCCTTCTCAGACTGGCACGGGCCTATCCTCGCCCAGGATACGGATTTGCGTCCGCACCGGTTTCTACGTGGTCTCGGCCTTCTCGGCATGTCGACATTCGGCTGGCTGCCCCAGGATGCAGAAAGTGAAACCCGGCTGAATATCAGCGGCGCGAACATGACAGACGTAAGCGGCAATTGGGACGATTTCCTTGCGGGACAGACCGAGCGCTGGCCCAAGCATTTCAAGAAAATGCGCCGCCTGACCCGCAATCTTGAGCGGGACTTCAGCGAGGTCGAGTTTCGGTTCGACGATATCAGCGACGCGACCTTTGACCGTCTTATGCTTTTGAAGCGCGAGCAGTTCAGTCGGACTGGACGCCATGATGTACTCGCGCCAGACTGGACGCGCCAATTGATGCAAGGACTTCGTTCGCTGCAAGGGGACCGTATCCGACTGCGCCTCGTCAGTCTTCATTTTGATGGCAAGCATGCTGCGAGCGAGCTTCTTCTGCAGTCTGACAAGGTGATGCATGGGTGGATCACCGCGTATGAGCACGAGTATGGCCAGTACTCTCCAGGGAACACTCTGGTGCAACACATGCTTGAAAACATGGCACCATCAGGCCCCCAGATTTATGATGCTGGACCGGGGCTAGACCATTACAAGCGTCACTATTCCAATTACCAGGTGCCTATTGGCAGCGGCGTTGTGCGATCGAAATCCTTCGCAATCCGGCCTGACCGACTCCTCGGGCAGGCCTGGCGCACCGGCGAAAGAGTGCTTGTGGGACGTCCGGCCAGCCTGATGACGCAATCGCGTCGCCGCCTTGATCAGATCTGTCTTTCAGAGATTACGCCGATCAGCCGCCTGGCAGGCCTTGGCAAGGCTTTTGGGCGCACGGCAAATGCTCTCGACCTTGCCGGCCAGGACTGAACAGACCGGTTCATATACCGCATACGGTCAATTGAGCTGCGCCGGGAAGACGGCTAAACGCATTACCGGTTGTGATGCCCGTCCGATTCCGCCAAGGTCCGGATCAGGGAAATGGGCTAGGCATTGGTACGTATGGCTGCTGGCAGTTCTAACGGTTTCAAAATGGGGCGAGGCCCAATCATTGTTTCACGTCACGGTCGGCCTGCGCTCGACCGGACGGCTGGCCCACGCCTTGACTGGGAACAGTATCGCGACTGGTGGGGCCAGTATGAAATTGGCAAACTCGCTGATGATCAGAGCGTACCCGACGAGCTGAAACAGGCCGTGGCGGACGCCGATATCGTGTTGAGCTCGCCGGCGCCGCGCGCAATAGAGACGGCCCTGCTCGCCAGTGGCCGTACGCCTGAGGAGGACCGGCTATTCGTTGAAGCGCCGTTGCCGCCGCCGCGCTTCAAGAAGCGCAAATACCTGCCCAAGACATGGAATGTGATTGCGCGGACAGTCTGGCTGTATGGCCATAGTCTCGACGGGGAAAGCAACCGCGAGGCGCGCGAACGCGCAAAGGCGGCCGCGCAGCGTCTGCATGATGCGGCTGAAGGGCAAAAAGTCTACCTGGCGGCGCATGGCTGGTTTAACCGGATGCTGCGGCCAGCGCTCAATAAACTGGGCTGGGTCTGCGTGCGTGATGGTGGCGACAAATACTGGAGCTACCGCATCTATGAGTATCGCGGGAAATCTTGAATAGGTGCCATTGTGGTGATCAGAACACCTGCTTAGGGTGCTGTCACTCATTGCATGATGCGGAGTAAGGGTATGGCCGACAAGGCAGCTGAAGCGATTGGCAAGATGAGCTTCGAAGAGGCGCTCAAGGAGCTTGAGGACATCGTCCGGCGGCTCGAAGGCGGCGACGTCGAGCTTGAGAAGTCTATCGAGATCTATGAACGCGGCGCCAAGCTGAAAGCGCACTGCGAAGCGCGCCTGAAAGCGGCTGAACTCAAGATCGAACAAATCGTCCAGGGCCCGGATGGAAAGCCTGTCACCGAAAGCGCAAGCTTCGACTGAGGAGTCCTGAATGGAGTTTGAAAAGCGCCTTACCGACATAGCCGACAAGGTCACGGTGGCGCTTGATCAGCTCATCCCTCCTGCACAGGGTCCGGAAGCCGACCTGATGCGTGCCATGCGGCATGCCGCACTGGCCAATGGCAAGCGCATGCGCCCGTTCTACGTAATCGAAACCGGCGCCATGTTCGACGCTGAAGAAAAAGCCCTGCTGCGTACGGCGGCAGCGCTTGAGTGCGTGCATACCTATTCGCTGGTGCACGACGACTTGCCATGTATGGACGATGATGACCTGCGCCGCGGGCAACCGACGGTTCACAAGGCATTTGATGAGGCAACAGCAGTTCTTGCGGGCGATGCGCTTCTCACGCTCGCCTTCAAGATCATCGCGAGTGACGAGACCCATTCTGATCCGGCGGTTCGGGTAAAGTTGATTGAGCGCCTCGCCGATGCGTCGGGTGCGCGCGGCATGGTCGGGGGCCAGATGATCGACATGCTCGAATCGCAGAGCCCGCGTGACCTCAATACAATTACACGGATGCAGCGGCTGAAAACCGGCGCATTGATTTCCTATTCCGTCGAGGCTGCAGCCATTCTCGGCAAGGCAAGCGACAGCGCCCGCCACTCACTTGCAGGCTTCGCTCAGGATCTCGGACTTGCCTACCAGATCGCAGATGACCTGCTCGACGCGACGGGCGATCAGGAGGTTGTTGGTAAAACACTTCGCAGCGATCTTGTCGCCGGAAAAGCGAATTTCGTAACCATTCTCGGTGTTGATGGTGCGCGTGAACGTGTGCGGCTGCTTGCCGCGCAGGCCAAGCAGCACCTCGCTTTTTTTGGCGAACAGGCCAATATCTTGCTGCAATCGGTTGATTATGTTCTCGACAGGACGCGCTAAACGTTCAGTCAGAACGAATGTGTCCCCGCGAAAGGACAGAAAATATGACCCTGCCTGCAACGACCCGTCTCCTTGATGATGTCTGTTCACCGGCCGACCTGAAAGGCCGCTCACGCGATGAATTGAAACAGATCGCGGATGAAGTCCGCGGCGAGGTAATTGATGCCGTTTCAGTCACGGGTGGCCATCTTGGCGCAGGACTGGGCGTGGTTGAGCTGACGGTCGCGATCCACTCGGTGTTCGACACGCCGGATGACAAGCTGATCTTTGACGTTGGGCACCAGTGTTATCCGCACAAGATCCTGACCGGCCGCAGGGACCGTATCCGTACCCTGCGTCAGGGCGGAGGGCTTTCCGGTTTCACCAAGCGCGCCGAAAGTGAGTATGACCCGTTCGGCGCGGCGCACGCATCGACGTCGATTTCGGCCGGACAGGGCTTTGCCAAGGCGCGGGACCTGATGGGCAAGGACAACAAGGTTGTCTGCGTAATCGGGGACGGGGCGATGTCGGCTGGCATGGCCTATGAGGCTATGAACAATGCCGGGTCTGACGCCAGCAACATGCTCGTCATTCTGAACGACAATGACATGTCGATTGCGCCGCCTGTCGGGGCGATGAGCCATTACCTTTCGAAACTGGTCTCGTCTCGCTCTTATCGCGGGCTGCGGAAATTCGCGAAGAGTGTCGTCAAGCCGATCGGTCTCGCCAATTCAGCGCGCAAGGCAGAAGAATACCTGCGCGGCTTCGCCATGGGTGGGACGATGTTCGAGGAGCTTGGCTTCTATTATGTCGGGCCGATCGATGGCCACGATCTCGATGTCCTGCTGCCTGTCCTGGAAAATTGCAAGGCAATGGAAACCGGGCCGGTGCTGCTTCATGTCGTGACGCAGAAGGGCAAGGGCTATGAGCCCGCAGAGAATTCCGCAGACAAATATCACGGCGTTGCCAAGTTTAACGTCGTCACTGGCGAGCAGCAGAAGAGTGCGTTGGGGCCGCCCGCCTATACCAAGGTCTTTGCCCGCAGCCTGATCGAACAGGCCCGCATGGATGACCGGATTGTCGGCATCACCGCCGCCATGCCCGGCGGGACAGGAATGGACCTGTTCGAGCAGGAGTTTCCTGACCGCATGTTCGATGTCGGTATCGCCGAACAACATGCTGTGACGTTTGCGGCCGGTCTTGCTGCCGACGGAATGAAGCCATTTGCAGCCATCTATTCGACCTTCCTGCAGCGTGGCTATGACCAGGTTGTACACGATGTTGCTATCCAGCAACTGCCGGTACGTTTCGCGATTGACCGCGCGGGCCTTGTTGGCGCGGATGGACCGACCCATGCAGGCAGCTTTGACATCGGTTATCTTGGTGCGCTGCCGGGCATCGTCTGTATGGCTGCCTCTGATGAAGCAGAGCTGGCGCGTATGGTTCGAACGGCTGTCGAGATTGATGATCGCCCCAGCGCCTTCCGGTATCCGCGAGGCAATGGGATCGGTGTCCAGATTCCGACGAACCCCGACGCACTCGAAATCGGCAAGGGCCGGATTGTCCGCGAGGGCACCAGTATCGCGATCCTGTCTTATGGGGCCCGGCTGCAGGAAGCTCTCAAGGCGGCCGAATTGCTCGCGGGGCAGGGATTGTCCTGCACGGTTGCGGATGCCCGGTTCGCCAAGCCGCTGGATGAAGACCTGGTCAATCGCCTGGCACGCGAACACGAAGTGCTGTTGACGCTGGAAGAAGGCGCCCGCGGTGGATTTGGGTCATTTGTCCTGCACCATCTTGCAGAGGTAGGGGCGCTGGATACCGGACTGAAAGTGCGAACACTTCATTTGCCGGATATATTCCAGGATCAGGACAAGCCCGATCTCATGTATGTTGAAGCCGGGCTCGATGCCCGCAGTATCGCTGCGCGCGCCATCGAAGCACTTGGACGTGGCGACATGAATGAACTCAACCGGCTTGCACGTGCCTGATCGGTCCGTGCGTCACTAGACACCAAACCATTGCACCATGCGACTTTTGCCAGTGCGGCTGTGTACGGAAAATCGCGCTTAGCGCGAAAAAAATTTCCGAACTGTCGTGACCTTGCTCCTCTCAAGTGTTAATGATGTTTAATACTGGGTAGTGGCAAATGGGTGGGCTATGAGACCTTTAATCAGGACGTATGCTTGTGGTATATTGTTTGGAATAGTTGGGTTTTCAGGTGTAATTGATCCGGCATTCGGGCAGGACGGTCAGGCGATCGGCAACGATATGCTTGCCATGGAAGATTTTGAATTGCTGGTAGACGCAGCAATGCTCAGTGAAAATCCTGTCATGTATGATGAAGCGCTCACACTGATTCTTGATCGTCACGATCTGACAAGTTTCATGCGTGGACGCGTGCTGTTTGAGCGAGGAACCCGCCGCTGGAAGGACGGACAGAACAAGTTGGGGGCTATCGCGGATTTTGATGCAATCGTTGCGCTCGACCCCACACACCCTTTTGCGGCTAATGCCATGATTGAGAAAGGGTTCGCCGAGACTGAGATCGGTCATATTGAGGCTGGAATGAACGAACTGCAGACCATCACCGAATGGTTTGATGGTGCGTTCTCAATTGGTAATCATGATAATGCCGTTGCCAGGTACCGGGAGTCCGGGCTTAGCCCGACTCCGGAGCAGGTCGGCGTGATGAAAATGTTCGGCTATGTGTGCGATGATTTGCCGGGCGCTCCCAAACTTCATCATTTCGGCCCTGAGCGGGCAGACCTCCTTAATGTGCACTGGTGCGGCGCTGCAGTGAACATGCCCGGTCCGGATATTGGTAACAAAGCCATGGCCGCGAACGCGCCGATTATCCAGGCCGACAAGAATGCTTCCGTCGCAAAAAGCGAAAGCAAGACGGCAATCGTCGTCTCAGGGCCATAATATCGCCTCCGATCAGGCTTTTACAGAAGGGGTGAATCGCGTACCCCGTATTTCAGATTGGAGCTCATTATGAAGCATTTTGGTATTCTCTGCCTGGCTGCAGCCATGGCGGCCTGTGCGACACCCGCCAGCGATACAGCTGACGTGGACCCCCTTGTCGAAGCCGCGTCTGCCGAAAATCCGACGAATTATGATCTTGCAATGGGGACTGTGGCCAGCCTCGTGGAAGCCGGAAATGAGCAAATTGCGATTGATCGTCTGACCCAGATGCTCGGTGATCCGGGCATGAATGAGGCCCAGATGGCCGAGACATTGTTTCGGCGTGCCGAACTTCGCTATGGCCGCGGAAATGACCTGACGGGCGCGGTCGAAGACCTCCGGGAGATCGTCAACAATCACGGCGCAACAAGCGTGGCTGGCGATGCTCGTGCGCTTCTGGATGATGCAGAAACAGAATACACGATGCTGAGTGATATGCTCAAAAATGGCTCGATCAGCCCGATGGAGCGGTTCGAAATCCTGTTTCGCCTCGGGAGCCACCAGGAAGCCGCTGATTTGATGCTGGCTGGCGCGCTTGAGCCTGAGAATTCCTACCTGCTCGACATGTACCAGATTGGTTATCTGTGTGACGGCGATGAGCTTGCCGGCCCGGTTTACCAGATCGCCGAGCCTGATGGCACGACCCGCTCAGTTCAATTCTGCGAGCTTGGCAAATAAAGCAGCACATCTGGGCAATGACCCCACAGATAATGGCATGACGCTTGCTCTTCTCCGGGTTGTACCTGGAGAGGAGTTTTTGCTTTGAAAGACGTTCTGGCAATCTTGCTGGCAGCTGTGGCCTGCTTTGGTGTGCTCCTGCTCTGGCCGTCGCCTTACAGCGCACATGTTGAAAGCGGTATGATTTCAGCAGATACACCTCTGGTCGCTGATTAAGTCGCTGGCCGTGCCGGCTGGCCAATCGGTGATCGGGCACTGCGGGACCTGACTGAAATCCGGATAGTTCACTCTTTCTTTGCAGCGGCTCTCATGGTTGAGTGCAGTGCAATAAGAGAACACTGAATTCCCGGAGGAAAATATGGCTGCAGATGCTGGCTCGACCTGGCCCGTTCTATCTATTGAAGACGCCAACAAGATGCTGGCTCAGCCGGGGACGCCGCTTGCGGTCGCCGAGGGTGAGATCGATGGCATCCATATGCGCTACTACCCTGAAGCCCCGCCAACGATCCGTTTCCTGATCGAAGCAACGAAAGCACACGGAGACCGGGATTTTGTTATCTATGACGATGAACGCGTTACCTATGACAGCCATTTTCGCGCGGTCAGCCACTTTTCCCGCACACTGAAAGACAAGTTCGGATTACAGGCCGGTGACCGTGTTGCCGTCATCATGCGCAATTTTCCGCAATGGCCGGTCTCGTTCTTTTCGGCGTTGAGCATCGGTGCCATCGCGACGCCGATGAACTCCTGGTGGACAGGCGATGAAATCGAGTACGGCCTGAAGAATGCTGGCGTGAAAGTCGCGATCGTTGACCCTCAGATATATGAACGTATCCGCGTGCATCTGGGAAATCTTCCAGACCTTGAAGCTGTGATTATCGCGCGTGAAACCGAGGAAGAGCGCAACGATCCCCGTGTCCACAATTTTGAGGATTTCATCGGTGAACCGGATGACTGGGCCACGCTCGAAGATGTCGGCTTGCCCGACATCAAGATTGCGCCCGACGACGATGCGACGCTCATGTATACGTCTGGCACGACGGGCAAGCCTAAAGCCGCATTGGCCACTCATCGCGCGATTGTTTCGAATTTTCTGAACTCCATGACCTGCCAGGCAAGGATGTTCCTGCGGCGCGGAGAAGAGGTCCCTGAGCCAGACCCCGGCGAACAGCGTGCGACTTTGCTCGCAATCCCGTTCTTCCACGCGACCGGTGCTTTCGCCGTGCTGATCCCGACTTTGCTGCGCGGCGACAAGATCGTGTCAATGTACAAGTGGGATGCGGGCAAGGCCCTGCCCATCATCGAAAAAGAGAAGATCACGACAATTGGCGGCGTCCCCGCTATTGCGTGGCAGGTCCTCGAGCACCCGGATCGCGACAAATATGATCTCTCGTCTGTAGCGGTGATTTCCTATGGCGGGGCGCCATCGGCCCCGGAGCTCGTCTCCACGATCAAGAAGCGCTTTCCAGACGCCCAGCCTGGTAATGGATGGGGCATGACGGAGACCTGCGCGACGGCGACGCTCAACATTGGCGAGGATTACGTCCACCGGCCGAACAGTGCGGGTGCGCCTCCATTCGCCGTGCAGCTCAAGATCATGAGCCCGGAAGGCAAGGAAGTACCGGCTGGCGAAGTGGGTGAGTTGTGGTGCAAGAGCCCGGCGAATGCCAAACGCTACTGGAACCGGCCGGACGCTACCGCTGAAACATTCCGGGATGGCTGGGTCATCAGCGGAGACCTTGCGCGGCTTGATGAAGACGGTTTTCTGTTCATCGTCGATCGCGCCAAGGACATGCTGATCCGGGGCGGTGAAAACATCTACTGCATTGAGGTGGAGAGCGCGCTCTATGATCATGAGGCCGTGATGGACGCCGCAGTTGTCGGCATTGAACACAAGGTTCTCGGTGAGGAGGTTGGCGCGGTCGTCCAGCTCAAGCCGGGCAAGACAGTTACAGAGGACGAGCTGCGGGCGCATGTTGCGAGCCAGCTTGCTGCCTTCAAGGTGCCTGTGGAAATCCATTTCCAGGAAGACCCTTTGCCGCGCAACGCGAATGGCAAGATCCTGAAGCCTGAGCTGCGCGCACAGTTTAGTCCGCGGAGCTAAGGAGCTGGAGAGGAAGCAATGAGCACGATACGTCGAATAGGCGATACAAACGTACATGCCATCGGGCTGGGCTGCATGAATCTCAGTCATGCCTATGGGCCACCTGCCGATCCTGATGTGGCGGGAAAACTGCTGAACCAGGCGCTGGACCGTGGTTGCAATTTTCTCGACACCGCAACGATTTATGGCGCTGGCGAAAACGAGAAGCTGATCGCAGCCTCGATTGGTCATCGCCGGGACGAATATTTCCTCGCGAGCAAGTGTGTCCTCGGCGTGAAAGATGGCAAACGCGTGCTCGACGCACGCCCGGAATCCATCAAGGCAGCGTGCGACGCCAGCCTTCAGCGCCTGAAGACGGATGTCATCGATCTTTATTACATGCATCGCCCCGATCCGAATGTGCCGATTGAAGAGTCAGTGGGGGCGCTGTCGGAGCTGGTCGAGGCGGGTAAGATCCGCTTCGTGGGCCTCAGCGAAATGGGCAAAGGGCTGCTGGAGCGGGCGCACGCCACGCATCCGATTGCGGCGCTCCAGTCGGAGTATTCGCTCTGGGTTCGCAATCCGGAGATCGCAGTGATCGAGGCCTGCAAGGCGCAAGGCACAGCGCTCGTCGCATTTTCGCCTGTTGGCCGCGGTTTCCTTGCCGATCCCCCCTTCGACAATTCGCACATGCATGAGAAGGACATGCGACGGGTTTTTCCGCGCTTTTCGGAGGAAAACTATCCGGGCAATCTCGCCCTTCTGGGGGAGGCTCGCGCCTGCGCGCGTGAGGCGGGGTGCACCGTTGCGCAGTTAGCGCTCGCCTGGCTGCTGACCAAGGGAGAGCATGTCATTCCCATTCCGGGCACGACGAACCTCTCGCACCTGGACGATAATATCAATGCAGCAAGTGTCAGGCTGGACGCGGCGATTGTGGCGCGACTGGATGCCCATTTTGATCCGCAGTCGGCGGTCGGCCCGCGTTACACGCAAAGGATGCAGGACACGGTCGATACAGAGCAATTCGACTTCGAGACCGAAGGCACCTGAGCGATGGCGGACGACCAGAACGATATTGGAAGTTCCGGAAAGTCTGTCGCGCTTGAGCAGCGTGCCACCAGCGGCGACGGGCGGCGGTATTCACCTTCGGTGGCGCGTAACCAGGAAGCCATTGGCGATGTATTTTCGCGCACAATGCCGATCGAGGGTCAGATCCTGGAGATTGCCTCCGGCACCGGCGAACATGGTGCCTATATGGTGTCGCGGTTTCCGGGGCTTCGCTGGACGTATTCCGACATTGACGAAAATAGCCTGAGAAGCCAGGCGGCGTGGATCGATCACTCAGGAACTGGCGCAGGCCTGATCGGGCCGGTTACACTCGATGCGTCAGCAGATCATTGGGGGAAGGGCGAAGTTGCCGCTCCCTATGACGGCATGTTCTGCACCAACATGATCCATATTGCCCCGTTCAGCGCTTCCAAGGGCCTCCTCAGCGGCGCCGGACGTGTGTTGCGGCCAGGAGGCAGGCTGTTTCTCTACGGTCCCTTCTCCCGGGAGGGAGACATCGCACCATCGAATCTTCGGTTTGATGCGGACTTGAAGCGCCGCGATCCCAGCTGGGGCGTTCGCGATCTTGACCGGGACATCGTCCCTCTGGCCGCCTTGGCCGGCTTGAAACTGGCCGATCTGGTTGAGATGCCTGCCAACAATCTCAGTGTGATCTTTGAATTGGGCTAAGCGTCGTTTTCTGTCACAGCCAGCGCATCCGCCGGAACAGGAGTATCATTCCAAGGCTCAGCCCCAGCATGCCAAGGCATAACAGCGTGAAAGCAACGCCGTTGTTCACTCCGGGCATTCCGCCGACATTCACGCCGAACAGGCCCGTTACGAAACCAAGCGGCAGGAATATCGCCGAAATAATCGAAAGTACGAAAAGGCGCTGGTTCATCCGTTCCGCGCGTTCTTCAACGACCTGCTCCTGAAGTACAATTGACCGCTCACGGATGGTGTCGAGTTCTTCGCCCAGGCGGGTTACGCGGTCGGCGACCTCGCGCAACAGCAGGTTCTCGCGGTTCGTGAACAGGCCTTCGCCCTCGCGGCTCATCTGCGACAGGGCCTCGCGTTGAGGAATGATGTAGCGCCGGAAGGTCAGTACACGGCGGCGGAAGTTTGCGAGGGCCGTCTTCGGCAGGCTCGCCCCCGGCTCGAGCAGGGTATCCTCGAAATCATCCGCTTCGCTATCAAGTTCGGAGATGACGGGTTCGATCCTGTCAGTCAACCGTGCGGCGATGTAGGTTACGATCTCGCCGGTAGAGACCGGTAGCATTTCGCCGGCCATGATCTGGTCGCGAAGGTCCTGCGCCGCCTTGATGTGAAAGGCCCGCAATGAGACGACCACGTCAGCCGTCATCCAGATGCGGATGGCGATCATGTCTTCAGGTTCGGAGCCTTCATTAAGGTTGACGCCCCGCAAATTAATTAGCAGCCCATCGCCGTGGCGGGCCGAACGGGGACGTGTATCTTCCTGCAGCAGCGCGTCATCAATGACGGCATCGATACCGCTCTGCTCGGTCAGCCATGTGCGCACGCTGGGCGACAGTCTGTCCAGATGAAGCCAGCGGCGCACGCCGGGACGATCTGCCGACTCTTTCACCACATCGTCCCAGCTGAGACGTCGTGCCGTGCCATCGCCTTCAAACTCGAACCCGTAGATCAGCGGGTTATCAGCCGTGCCACTCAAAACTGGTTCTGCTCCGCGGCGAGATAGCCGAGCACTTCGATCCATTCGATGACGTCTTCGCCGACACCTTCCTTACGCAGGAACTGCGTGAAAGCCGGGACGAAATGCCGGGGCTGGCTGCACTGCGCTATGGCGCTGTTGAGCTCGGGCAGGACGATGCGTCTGAAGTCACTCGTCAGGTCGTCCACATCGTTTACGGCCATCGCGATCCGCATCGCGAGGAGAGGGCCCGGAGCATCCATGTCTCCGGAAATATCTCTCAATGTCCGGATCGTGCCGGAGTTGGCGTTGGCGAAACGTGTGAGCACTTTGTCTGTGCGCCATTCGACCCATTCAGCCGTGCATGGCTCAGGCGTTACACAGGCGCTGAGACTCGCCAGGCCCAGCGTGGCCAGTGCAACAGAACTGATCAGCGATTTCATGCACGTCACCTCGTCAAAAGACTCAGACTGACCTTACACGGGCCGCCGGGTCAGGCGAAGCGGAATGTCGTCACCTCGTCAGCTGTCTGTGTTGTCACCCTGGCACCAACAGGGCTTTCGTCGCGCCGCAAACGATCAAGTGCTTCAGGTGCGGCGACAGCGATGAAACGCTTGCCAGCTTCGGTGCGTCCGAAAATGACGCCGTGTTGTGGGCCTTTCCTGCCGTGTACCACCGTATAGGTCTCGATTGTTCCACCTTCGGGCGCAGGGTCGAGCTCGACCTTGTCCGTCGGTTTGGCAGCCTTCTCTGCGGGTGTGAATGTCTCTGGTTTTGTCGTTGACCAGATGCCGACGGCTTCCTTGGTCATCCAGCCGCCATTCGCAAGGACGAGACCGAATGAGCCCGGCTCGCTACGCAGCTTTTCGGCCATGCTGGCAATGCCGTGCATCGAATAATTATTGCCGGGTCCGCCGAAGAAGGGCAGGCCGCCTGTGAGCGTGAGCGGTCGCTCGTCAGCAAACGGATCGATATTCAGGGCAGCCGTCGATGAAAAGACAGCGCACGGAAAGCAGGAATACAGATCAAAGTAGCTTATGCCTCCGGATGTCTTGCCGGATTGATCCAGCGCCCGCGATATGGCGGTTTCCATTGCCCATGAGCCATCGAGCTTAGGCCGCTCCGAGATCATGTCATCGCCAGCTTCGCCGCCGCCATGCAGGTAAACCCGCTTGTCCGACGCGATGGCGAGTTCATCTGCCTTTTCCTCCGACATCATGAGAAAGGCGGCACCCTGATTCACCGCATCCTGTGCGATGTGCCATTTAAGGAAAGGGTCAGCGAACTCGTAATTGTCGGGCGAAGGGGTCGCGAGGAAATCGACACTTCGCTCAATCGGGAACTGGGAATAGGGATTGCTGGCAGCGACCTCGGTGAAAGGCTGGAAAAGCCTTGCCATGGCGGTGCGTTGCTGCGAACGGCTGCGGCCTTCACGCGCCGCGATGCTGTTCTCGAACAGGGCGTAGAAGAAAGCCGGGGCGATCAGGCCATGCTTGATTTCGGCGCGGGAAATCATCTTTCCACCCAGGCCGCGATCTACAAATGACAGGTCGCTTGCATCCTCCCAGTCGATGTCCACCTTGTTGCGGACTGCTCCTTTGGATGCGCGATTGGCCTCTGAGCCTGCGACAAGGGCAACGTCAATTTCGCCAGCATGAATGCGAGCGGCCATCTCATTGGCAAGGGATTGCGGGCTTTGTCCTCCCACATCGGAATAAATCAGGCGTTCAGGCGTGGCGGCGATGTCGCGCGCCAGAGTGCCGGGCAGATTTGTATTGTGACCATGCGGATGTTTTGCGCCGCGCACGGAGTCCTCGAAGATGCGAACAAAGGCGAGCGTGTCTACGACGCTACCATCCACGCCGGCATCGGAGAGGGCCGCTCTTGACGCGTCGGCAGCGAGGCTGAGCGGTGACGGTGCGCCGTCTGGGCCATTCTTGCCATCCCACTGGCTCATCGATTGGCCTACGCCAACGAGCACCGGCATCGATCCTTTTGCCATACTGACTTCTCCTTTAAATTTGCTCGCCATTTTCTAGGCCAAGACAGCGCCCGTTCAATAGATGACGCGACGCAAGCTGTCGCAGGAACCGGCGGCCATATCGCGAAGTTTAACCTGCATGGCTTTCTCGCTCGCCCGTACAGATATTGATCCCGCCGATGCGGGACTTGTCTATGTTGATTGCGCCAGCAAAGGCTGGACGCGCAGGCCTCATGGCAAGGGCTTCACCTATGTCGATCATGAGGGCCACCCGCTCGATGAAAACAAGAAGGACCGCGCAAGGGCGCTCGTCCTGCCGCCAGCCTGGACCGACGTCTGGATCTGTCCCGATCCAAAGGGCCATTTGCAGGCGACCGGCGTCGATGAGGCCGGGCGCACACAGTATCGCTACCATCCAGACTGGCGGGCCCATTGCGAGAAGGTCAAGTTTGACGACATGCTGGCTTTCGGTAAGGCCTTGCCGCGCATCCGCCGAAAGGTGCGCGCGATCCTGGAGGCGCCAGCTGACCAGGTTGATCTTGCGACGGCCGCGATCGTCCGATTGCTGGACAGGGGCGCGCTGCGTGTCGGGTCCAAACGTCACGCGCAGAGCGGGGCATTTGGCGCATCCACACTGTTCAAGCGACACGTAAAGACCACCGATGAAGATACCATACGCCTTCGCTTTGTCGGCAAAGGCGGCAAGAAGCAGGACATTTCGATCTGCGATGACAGCCTCGCGCAGGCCGTCGCGGCATTACAGTGCCTGCCCGGACAGGGCCTGTTTGATACACCGGACGGACATGTAAGTTCTTCGCGGGTCAATCACTTCATTCGCGAGGCAGGTGATGGCGCCTTTACGGCCAAGGACTTTCGCACATGGGCCGGTAGTGTCGAAGCCGTTCGGGCATTGAGCCGCGGCGCTGACAGTATCAAGGCAATCTCTGAAGCGGCCGCAGCGCGGCTTGGTAATACGCCCACCATCGCTCGCAATTCGTACATTCACCCGCGCATTGTCGAGATGGCTCGCGATGGCGAAACCCCGACCCGCGAAGCCGGCCCGACGCGATTGCGAAAAAATGAGCGACGCCTGTTCGCCATTCTTGAAAAGGACGCTTGAAACGGCGTTATGGTATCTCAGGCTTTTTTGACGAATTCGGTCTTGAGGCCCATCTGGCCCACACCATCGATCTTGCAGTCGATGTCATGATCGCCGTCAACAAGGCGGATATTCTTCACGCGCGTACCGACTTTCACCACGAAGGACGAGCCTTTTACCTTGAGGTCCTTGATCACGGTGACCGTGTCGCCATCCGCCAGCACCGTGCCGTTGGCATCGCGCCAGACTTTCACATCCGGGTCGAATGCAGGGTCAGCTGGCCATTCATGCGCGCATTCCGGACAGATGAGAAGCGCGCCGTCCTCATAGGTGAAGGCTGAATTGCATTGGGGGCAAGCGGGCAGCTCGTTCAATTGACGAGCTTTGCTTCGGTCTTTTCGTAGATCTCTTCGCGCGTCACGCCTGGTGCGATTTCCCGTATGGAAAGCCCGCCCTCGACAACATCAAACACGCCAAGATCGGTAACGATCATGTTGACGACATTCTTGCCCGTCAGGGGGAGTGTGCATGACTTGAGCAGTTTTGCATCGCCTGATTTGGACGTATGGTCTGTGATCACGATGATGCGCTTGACGCCTGCGACGAGGTCCATTGCGCCGCCCATGCCCTTGACCAGCTTGCCGGGGATCATCCAGTTGGCAAGATCGCCATTCTCGGCAACTTCCATTGCGCCAAGGATGGCCATGTTGATCTTGCCGCCGCGGATCATCGCAAAGCTTGTCGCGCTGTCGAAGAAGGCGGTGTGCGGCAACTCGGTAATCGTCTGCTTGCCGGCATTGATGAGGTCCGGGTCTTCTTCGCCCTCATAAGGGAAAGGCCCCATGCCCAGCATGCCATTCTCAGATTGCAGGGTGACGGTTACGCCTTCCGGAATATAGTTCGCCACCAGCGTCGGAATGCCGATGCCGAGGTTCACATACATGCCGTCTTCAAGTTCCTGTGCGGCGCGGGCTGCCATATCGTCACGTGTCCAGGGCATCAGGCAGTCTCCTTCTTCCGCGTTGTTCGCTGCTCGATACGCTTCTCGAACGTGCCTTGCACCAGCCGGTGCACGAAAACACCAGGCAGGTGGATGTGGTTCGGGTCGAGCTCGCCCGGCTCGACGATCTCTTCGACTTCCATGACGCAGACCTTGCCGCACATGGCGGCTGGCAGGTTGAAGTTCATTGCCGTCTTGCGGAAGACCGCATTTCCGGTCGTGTCTGCCTTCCAGGCTTTGACGATGGCAAGATCAGCGAAGATGCCTTTTTCAAGGATGTAGGTCTCGCCGTCGAAGTCCTTGTGCTCCTTGCCTTCAGCAATGACGGTGCCGACGCCTGTCTTGGTATAGAAGCCCGGAATGCCGGCACCGCCCGCACGCATCCGTTCAGCCAGCGTGCCCTGCGGATTGAATTCCAGCTCCAGCTCGCCGCCGAGATACTGGCGCATGAATTCCTTGTTCTCTCCGACATAGGAGGAACCCATCTTCTTGACCTGCTTGCTCTCAAGCAGCACGCCGAGGCCGAAGCCATCTACACCGGCATTGTTGGAGTAGACGGTCAGGTCTTTCGTGCCTGCTTCGCGTATAGCGGCGATGCTGAGTTCAGGAATACCGCAGAGGCCAAAGCCGCCAGCGGCGATCGTCATGCCGTCAAACAAGGCGCCGTCGAGCGCGTCTGCAGCCGTTTTGTAAATCTTGCTCATGGGCCTGATCCTTAATCTCGGTCCGTTAGTCTTGCAACCCTCAACGCTTGTTGAAATTGACGTTTACTTTTTCCCTGAGCAAAGAAAAAGGGCGGCGCCGAAGCACCGCCCTTGATCTGGTTTTTGGATGTTGGCGTTGGCAGTAAATGTTTATTCCACTGCCGCAGCTTTCCAGACCTGATCTCAGTCCCCAGGACCGAAATCCCTGCTTCGCAGACCGGTCTAGAAGCCCATACCGCCCATGCCACCCATGCCGCCCATGTCAGGCATGCCGCCGCCGGCGCCTTCGCCTTCCTTCTTCGGAGCTTCAGCAATGCCAGCTTCCGTCGTGATCAGGAGGGCAGCGACAGATGCTGCATTCTGAAGGGCCGAACGCACGACTTTCGCCGGGTCGATAATGCCCATCTTATACATGTCGCCATACTCTTCAGTCTGGGCGTTGAAGCCGTAGCCGCGATCCTTTTCCTTGAGGATGTTGGCAACGACGACCGAGCCTTCCAGACCAGCGTTCTGGACGATCTGACGGCAAGGCGCTTCGAGTGCCTTGCGGACGATGTCGATACCGGCTTGCTCGTCGGTATTCTCACCTTTGACGTCGATGTGCTGAGCTGCGCGGAGCAGGGCAACGCCGCCGCCCGGGATCACGCCTTCTTCAACGGCTGCACGGGTTGCGTTGAGCGCATCATCGACGCGGTCCTTGCGTTCCTTCACTTCGACTTCCGTCGCGCCGCCAACCTTGATCACGGCGACGCCGCCAGCGAGCTTGGCAAGACGCTCCTGGAGCTTCTCCTTGTCATAGTCGGAGGACGTGTCTTCGATCTGCTTCTTGATCTGGCCAACACGGCCCTCGATGTCGTCCTTGGAGCCAGCACCATCGACGATCGTGGTGTTGTCCTTGTCGATTTCGACTTTCTTCGCCGTGCCCAGCATATCGACCGTGATGTTCTCAAGCTTGATGCCGAGGTCTTCGGAAATGACCTGGCCGCCGGTGAGAACAGCGATGTCCTGCAGCATGGCCTTGCGGCGATCACCGAAGCCAGGTGCCTTGACGGCAGCAACCTTGAGGCCGCCGCGCAGCTTGTTGACGACGAGGGTTGCAAGCGCTTCGCCATCGACATCTTCAGCGATGATCAGCAGCGGGCGCTGGGACTGAACAACCTGCTCGAGGATCGGCAGCATCGGCTGGAGCGAGGAGAGTTTCTTCTCGTGCAGCAGGATGAACGGGTCTTCGAGTTCAACAGCCATCTTGTCAGGGTTGGTGACGAAGTATGGGGACAGGTAACCGCGATCGAACTGCATGCCTTCAACGACATCGAGTTCGGTTTCGAGGGATTTCGCTTCCTCGACAGTGATCACGCCTTCATTGCCGACCTTTTCCATGGCCTTGGCGATCATGTCGCCGATTTCCTTGTCGCCATTGGCGGAGATGGAACCGACCTGCGAGATCTCGGAGTTTTCCTTCACTTTGCGCGAGTGATGCGCGAGGTCGGAAGTGACTTCGAGGACGGCCTTGTCGATGCCGCGCTTCAGGTCCATCGGGTTCATGCCGGCAGCAACGCGCTTCATGCCTTCGCGAACGATCGACTGAGCCAGAACCGTAGCAGTCGTGGTGCCGTCGCCAGCAACGTCGTTTGCTTTCGAGGCAACTTCGCGCAGCATTTGTGCGCCCATGTTCTCGAACTTGTCTTCAAGCTCGATCTCTTTTGCGACCGTGACGCCGTCCTTGGTGGTGCGAGGGGCACCGAACGATTTTTCGATCACGACGTTGCGGCCTTTAGGGCCGAGCGTGACTTTTACAGCGTTTGCGAGCGTATCGACGCCGCGGAGCATTTTCTCGCGGGCGTCAGAACCGAATTTTACGTGTTTGGCAGCCATATGCTGTGTTCCTTCCAGAATTTCAGGGGAATTTTTTTAAGGGAGGTCTCGCGACTACTCGATGATACCGAGGATATCGCTTTCCTTCATGATCAGCAGGTCCTGACCGTCGACCTTCACTTCCGTGCCGGACCATTTGCCGAACAGGATGCGGTCGCCAGCTTTGACGTCCATCGGGACGATTTCGTTGTCGTCGCCACGTGCGCCGGAACCAACAGCGACAACTTCGCCTTCCTGCGGCTTTTCCTTGGCGGTGTCAGGAATAATGATCCCGCCGGCGGTTTTGGCTTCTTCTTCAACGCGTTTCACAAGAACGCGGTCGTGCAGAGGACGGAATTTCATGTGCTCTCTCTTACCTTTGATGTTCGCCCGAATGGGCAATATGTTCGAAGCGTTAGCACTCACCAAGTGGGACTGCTAGCGGCGTTGAATTAGGAAGGCGGAGCGTCCCCGTCAACAAGCATCATGCTGAATTTTTAAAGACAATCGCAAACGTACTGACCAATCGGGCCATCATCTTGCCTGTGCAGGCGGGCGTGCTTTCTCAACTCATTGATTTGGCAATACTAATTGGCGTGCCGGGGCGCATTTGGCGAGACTCTGGCAGAAACCCACATTACGAAATTAAAACCCCCACGTCACAGAATTGTCGCCAGGCTATCCCGCTGACATCAGGCGTTAAGGGCGCGTCTGAACCATCTGCCTTGAGACACAATCACGCCATCGCGTTGGCCTCAGGGAAAACCATAGTGACGATCAGTCCCGGTGCGCCATCCGAGAGGTGCAGCCCGGCACCGTGGCGAGCGGCAATGGTTGCAGCGAGTGTCAATCCGAGTCCGCTGCCGGTTGTTGAGCGGGCGACGTCGAGGCGGCGGAATGGCTTGAGGACGGTTTGCCTGTCAGGCTCTTCAATGCCCCGGCCGTAGTCTCGGACGCGGATGAAGCGGTGTCCATCTTCCATGCCGCAGGACAGTTCTATTCGGACGCCATCCTGATTGTGCTGGATGGCGTTCTCGATCAGGTTTGCGAGCATCTGTACGCACAGCGCGCGGTCTCCGGTGACGCTGATGGGAGCGGCGTCAGAGATGACGATTTCGCCGCCGCGATTGGCAGCAACGGGGTCATATATCTCGACAAGCTGTTCAAGCAGGGCAGGCACGTCATAGGTTTCTTTTCCGATCTCAGTGACGCCGGTCTCCAGCTCGGCAATCTTCAGCATGGCCGAGAAGGTATTGAGCGTGTCGTCGAGCAGGCTGATCGCATCGTCTGTGCGCGCACGCATTTTATCGCTGGCCTGATGTTCTGAGAGATATTCAAGTCGCTGGCGTAGCCGGCCCAGGGGAGTGCGCAGGTCATGCGCGATATTCGTGGAGACGTGGCGAACATCATGTACGAGCTGTTCAATCCGGTCGAGCATGGTGTTGATCGTGAGAATCAGGCCGTCAAAATCGTCGCCGCTTCCGCTGACTTCCATCCGGGCGGACAAGGCCCCCCTGCCAATACTGTCGGCGGTCTGTTTCAGCCGCTCGACGCGGGACAGGAAGCGGCGGCTGACAATCGCACCCGAGAGAATGGCCAGCGCAATCATCGGCAGCACGACAATCAGGAAGGCGTGTCGAAGAGCATCGGCTGTTTGCGAAACCGATTGTGTGTCGGCCGCGACGCCAAGCGTGTATCCATCTTCGAGCGGAGTTGTGAGCAGGAGCAGTCGCGGGCCGTTACCAACTACCGGGCGGCTCCAGCCGGGCGTGTCGGGCAGGCTCATTCGGTCAAACAGCGACACGCCATCAGGGCTTTGCAACGTATAACGCAGGCGCGTGCCCGGATTGCGCTCAAGGCGCTCGCTTATGTCATGGCGTAATTCGTCGAGGCCATCATCGGCATAGTCGCCAAGCAGTTGCCGGGTTTCAGCGGCGACCTGTCCCTGCAGTTGAGACTCAAGTTCCTGGCGCACATTGAGGTAGATGAACAGGGCAAGCGCGAGCATGCAGAGAACAAAAAGGCCTGCAGCCAGCGCGGCCAGCCTGACGCCAGCCGTCCTGATGAGTTTAGGCGTCGTCATCAATGATGTATCCCGCTCCCCGGACCGTGCGGATCAATTCGCCTTTGAAGTCACGGTCCACTTTCGATCGAAGGCGGCTGATATGTGTCTCGACAATATTGGTCCGTGGGTCGAAGTTGAAATCCCAGACATTCTCCAGCAGCATGGTGCGGGTGACGACCGTGCCCTTGTGCCGCAGGAGGAACTCCAGCAGCCGGAATTCAGTCGGCTGCAGTGCGATCACCTGGCCGGCCCGTTCAACGCGTCGTTTCAGCCGGTCGAGGACGAGTCCGCCAGCCTTATACACAGTATCTTCGATACTTGCAGCGCGTCGGTCACGTGTCATTACGCCGATACGCGCCAATAGCTCAGCAAAGGCGAACGGCTTGACGAGATAGTCTTCAGCGATCTCCAGGCCTTCCACGCGGTCTTCGACGCCGCCAACAGCCGTCAGGAATATGGCTGGAGTGGAATTGCCACCGGCGCGCAGCATGGACAATAGTTTCAGGCCGTCGAGACGTGGGAGCATCCGGTCGATAATCAGGGCATCATACACAGCGTCGGTTGCCATCATGAGACCATCCTGGCCATCCGACGCATGGTCGATGACATGACCAGCCTCGCGGAAGCCCCGGATGATGTAATCTGCCGTTTCCTGATCATCTTCGACAAGCAGCAGGCGCAAGATTGAACTCCTGATAATGGCCCTGCCGCCGTATTAAGCGGGCAGGGCCTTTGTGGGTGGGGGCCAGCGACGGTCTAGTCGTCGTGGTCTTCGCGCGAAGACATGACTTCGCCTGTCTCTCCGTCAATGCGCACTTCGTAAACGACGTTATCTGCGACGACGCCAATCTCAAATTCCGGGGAGAAGGAATCGTCCTCGATCTGGGCTTCAAATGCCTTGCCGTTTGTGTGTGTTTCTGCCGCTTCGATTGCGTCCACCAGGCTAATCTTGGCTTCGGACAGCGAGCGGGCATCTTCAATATCTGCCATGGCAAGGCCAGCAGTCGCGGTGCCGCCGATCAAAAGGGCTGTAAGAGCGGATTTGGCTGCAAGTTTCATTATTTGTCTCCTGTTTGGGTTCACCAGTTCTGATCTGGTGTCGCCGTTTTGCCAGAAGAAAGATGGAGGCAGCTTTTCCCTCACTATACAAAATCACAAGGTTTGAGCCCCAATACAGATTGAGCCGAACCTACAGCACATAATCTTGCGATATCAGCCTTATGAACGCGCGCCGTAAATCTGCTCTGTTGTACGGATCGCCTTCCAGGCCAGCACCTTTACCGCCAGCTTGCCGTCCGGCAGCCACCATTCTGCTTCCACGTAGCCGGTCGAGCGGGAGCGGTTAACGACTCGCGCTTCAATTGAGATTTCGCCCAGAGCAACGGGCCGAAACAGTTTGATCTGAAGGTCCTGTGTCGTGAAGGCTTCGCCGTCCTTCAGGGCTGAGAACATGCAGATTGAGACGATGTGGTCAGACAGGGCGCCGACCCAGCCACCAAAGGTGCGACCCGGCTGGATGTCGTGGCTGCCATCGTTCGGCCAGACATACTGGACATGGCCGGGCTCGATGGTCTTCAGCCACTCTTCCGGCGTTATGCCGAGCTTCTTCAGTCCTTTGGGCTTCTGGGGCCAGTCACCTGAATTGATGCCTGCCAGGAACCCCTGGAAGAGGGGCGAAAAGTCTTTCGGCTCGTATTTTACGCTCATACCAGGCGGGCTCCGTTCGGTACGGGATTGTCAGGTCCGCCGAGGACGATGGCGCCGCCATCATCAGGGAAGCCAAGCGTCAGGACCTCGGACATGAATTTTCCGATCTGACGCGGTGGGAAATTCACCACTGCCATCACCTGCCGCCCGACAATCTGTTCCGGTGTGTAGTGTTCGGTGATCTGCGCCGATGACTTCCTGGCGCCCACGCCGGGGCCAAAGTCGATAATGAGCCGTATGGCTGGCTTGCGGGCACCCTCCAGAGGGGCGGCTTCCAGCACGGTGCCGATGCGGATATCGACCTGCCGGAATGTGTCGAAATCGATCTCGGCTTCGGGGCCATTTCCTGGCAGGTCTACCTTGTGCATGACTAGACGATCACCGAGCCGCCATCGACGACGATCATCTGTCCGGCCATGTATTTGCCAGCATCAGACGCAAGGAAGATCGCCGCGCCTGCAATGTCTTCAGGGTCACCGATCCGGCGCATTGGTGTACCTTTCTCGATGCGTTCGGCATTTTCCGGATTATCCCATAGCGCCTTGGCAAAATCGGTCTTGATCAGGCCGGGCGCCACACAGTTCACACGGATATTGTGCGGGCCAAGCTCAATGGCGTAATTGCGGGCCAACTGGAAATCGGCCGCCTTCGAGATGTTGTAAGCGCCAATGACCGGTGAGCCCTTCAGGCCGCCAATGGACGAAATGATGACAATCGCCCCGTCCTTGCGTTCTTTCATTTCCGACGCGACCATCTGGATCAGCCAGTGATTGGAAATGATATTGTTCGACAGGATCTTCTCGAAGGCTTCGTCCTCAATTTTCTCCATCGGGCCATAATAAGGGTTTGATGCAGCATTGCAGACGAGGATGTCGATCTTGCCAAAGGCTTTGCGCGTCTCGTCGATAAGGGTTTGAAGCTCATCCTTGGACGAAATATTGGCGGGAACGGAGATCGCTGTCCCGTCGCCATGTTTTGCGTTGATCTCAGCGGCAACTTCCTGGCAGGGGCCTGGCTTGCGCGACGAGATGACGACCTTCGCGCCTTGTTCGGCCATCTGCTCAGCGATCGATTTGCCGATGCCTCGCGATGAGCCGGTGATGACAGCGACCTTGCCGCTCATATCGAAAAGACTGGCCATGTTTCCTCCGTTTATTTCACGTGTGCAGTATTTGGCCGCACCATATTCAAAGCGCGCGTCTTGCCAATCCCCGACTTTGAGCAGGCGTGGAGAAATTCACGAGCGCCAGGCTGCAAACGCGAAAAGGGCCCATCCTGCGAGCAGTAGAAGGCCCCCGAGCGGCGTGATGGCCCCAAACCAGCGCGGCGCACCGAGTGTCATGGCATACAGCGTTCCGGAGAAAACGATTGCGCCGGCCGCCATCATCCATCCACCTGTGCTGAACAATCCCGTCCGCCCAGACAGTGACGCTGCGAACACCGCGACGGCATGGACGAGGAGGTAGAGCGTTGCGGTCTCCCACCACCCCTTGCTCTCCGGCGTGAAACGCGACGCCATGCCGTGAGCCCCGAATGCGCCGAGCGCGACGCCTATGAAACCAAGAAATGCGGCAAATGGAGTAAGCATGCTGATCAGGCCTCTCGTGGAATGGAATAGGTAACGATCGCGTGGCTGGCGACCTTGTCGGATCCTTCGGCGCGGATTTCAACTTCTGCCACGGCCAGGGTCCGGCCGAGTTTCAGCAGATTTGCTTCGGCGGTGACGGCTTCGCCAATACAGGGGCGCAGGAAATTCATGTTGAGATTGGACGTCACCGTCATCGGCGTGATGCCAAGCTTCGTGAAGATCGCCATATAGGTCACACTGTCTGCCATCGACATTTGCGTTGGCCCCGAAATGTAGCCACCGGGCCGTAAGTGCTCAGGCCCTGCAACAAGCCGCATGATCGCCCGCCCGTCTTCCATCAGAATGACCTGAGACCGGTTCTGCGCGCCGTTAAAGGCTTCGCCCAGAAATGCATTCGCGTGGTCAACGGTGACTTTTGAGGTCATTCTGTTCTCACTTCCCCGGCGTCAGAGATTGAACACCCTGATAGCTTTCGACAATGTACCTGCATCATCAGGCCCGAAAAGAGGTCACGTAAAGGGAGGTACCTGCGACATGCTCACTTGGGGCGACGAATACCCGATCCATCAGACACCTGAACCCGTATGGGTCGCCGGGACTGACCGGAATTTCTATGACCGCTATTTCTTCAATGGCTATTCGCTGGATGGCAGTGTGTTCTTTGGGGCGTCTTTCGGCGTCTATCCGCACCTCAACATCATGGACGGAGCCTTTTCCATCCTGAAGGATGGTGTTCAGAAGTCGATCCACTTGTCGCGGATCATGAACCACGAACGGATGGATACGCGCGTTGGGCCCATGAGCATTGAAGTGCTTTCACCGCTCAAATCTGTGCGCATCAAGTTCGAGGATGCCGAAGGCATTTCGGCTGACCTCACCTTCGAAGGGCGACACTTTCCTGTGGAAGAGCCCCGCTTCACGACCCGTAGCGGTTCCCGCATGATCATGGATGTGACGCGTATGACGCAGAACGGTCGCTGGTCCGGCTGGATCAAGGTTGATGGCGAAAAGATCGAGATCGCCAGCGACAACTTCTTCGGTACGCGTGACCGTAGCTGGGGGGTCCGTCCAATCGGTGCGCAGGACCAACAACCCGTCGTGCCGCAGAAACTGCCGCAATTTTACTGGCTGTGGACGCCGCTCAATTTCGAGAACCTTGCCATGTATTTCCATGTCAACGAGGACAAGGCTGGCGGCCGCTGGAATACAAGATCAGTCCTAGCTATGGACGGGGCTGGTCCGGATGAGTTGATGCATCTGAACAACCCTGAATTCACGGCTGAATACGATGCCGGTACGCGCCGTGTGCGTAAGGGCACGCTCAGCGTCACAGATGGTAAAGGCAGAGAACACAAGGTCTATTACGAACCGCTTGGCGTATTCCAGATGAAAGGCATCGGCTACACCCATCCCGATTGGTCCCACGGTGCATTCAAGGGCGAATACGCGATTGAGCGTGAAGACTTCAAACCCGGGGTCATGGCGTGGAACCAGCCGGACAACCTGCATATTCAGGCGATTTCGAAAGTGCGCCACGAAGGCCCGGATGGTAAATCCTCCGAAGGCATCGGCGCGCTCGAGCAACTTTTCATCGGGCCGCACGATCCAACAGGCTGGAAAGAATTGTTTGATGCCTGAGGGGCAGGTCCAGAATGCGGCACTGGCTGACAAGTTTGCCGACTATGCCGAAGCCCACATGCCGGGCGCCCGCAATTTGCGCGTAACATCAATGAGCCGTATTCATGGAGGTGCCAGCCGGGAAACCTATTCGGTGGATATTGCCTATGAGGATGCTACAGGCCCGAAAGTCAAAGGGGTTATCCTGCGCCGGGACCCGCCGGACAGCCTGATTGATACAGAGCGCCGGATCGAGTTTGCAGCGATACGGACAGCTTTTGGAAAGGCCAGTATTCCCGCGCCTGAAGCTCTTTTCCTTGAGACAGATAGCGGTCCGCTCGGTGCTCCTTTCTTTGTCATGGGGCGGATAGAAGGCGGGAGCCCGCTCAATCCATTCCGTATCGATGACGTCGAGCCGCACCGTGCGGACGTCGGCCGCGCCTTTTTCCGGAACCTCGGTGCCATCGCCTCTCTGGATGTCCAAGACTCACCGATCCTGGCAGAGACGGACGCCCCGGAACTAGATGCCTGCTGGAAACGCGAGCTTGACTACTGGGCCGGTGAAATTCGCGAAAATGCGCGAGAACCCCAGCCTGTCGCCGAAGCGACCATACGTTATCTCCAGGCCAATCCGCCGCCGCCAGCGCAAAAGCTCGCCCTGGTGCACGGTGACTACCGTACAGGTAATTTCCTGCACGACGGCAGTGGCGGTATCAACGCCATTCTCGATTGGGAAATGGCCCATCTAGGCGATCCGCTGGAAGACCTCGCCTGGGCGACCGATCCACTTTGGTGCGGCAGTGATGAAACACGTGCGGCCGGCTTCATTCCTTGGCCGGAAGCAATTGCGGTGTGGCAGGAAGCTTCAGGCTGCGCGTTCGACCCTGCTGCGTTTGAATGGTGGAGCCTTTTTGCCCACCTGAAAGGCCTCGGAATCTGGATCACATCAGCCCGCGCCTTTGCCGATGGAAAGAATGATGATCCCATTCTGGCCTGGTCCGGCTGGTTTACCCATTGCGCACATGAGTTGATGCTTGCGCACCGGCTTGCCGCCAAACATGGAGTTTCCGCATGAGTGATACAGGGATGATCCTGCAGCGGGTCGGCGCCAAGCTCGTAAGCGATGTGGCGCCAAAGCTGGAGGGTGACTATTCGGGCGGTCATGCTTCGATAGCTGGCGTCATGACGGCCATGGCCGGCGAAATGTGGGAAAAGGAAGCCGACAATCTGGTGAACGAGATTGCTGGGTTGCGGGCGCTCGTTTCTGCAGGCGGCGCTGCCGCGACTGTGCCGGAAGCCACCTCGTTCAGGATTTCTGAACTGAAGGCGACGAGAGATGCGCTCGCTGCGCAACTGATCGAGCTGCAGGCTTCTCTGGAATCCCGCGATGACGGGGAAGCAGCTGCGTTGAATACGCAAATCTGGGGGCATTTGCTGGCAACCTGCGTTGCGAGAATGCCGTCACCGCCTGCTTTTGATGCGGGTGAGCCGGACCAGTCTTAACCCCACAATTGCGGAGTGGGCGGCTTTACGAGCCCATTCTCGTAGACAAGACCGTGATCAACATCATTCGACAGCCAGAGGGGGCCGTCGAGATCGACCGCATCAGCCAGGCCGGTCAGCATCATGGCTGGTGCCATGCTGATTGACCCGGCGACCATGCAGCCGACCATGATGCCGAGCCCAGCGTTTCGTGCTTCATGCGTCATCGCGATGGCTTCGGTCAGACCGCCGGCCTTGTCCAGCTTGATATTGATTGCGTCGTAAAGGCGGGCGAGCTGCTGGATATCCGCGCGTGTGTGAACGCTTTCATCCGCGCAGATAGCGACCTCTGGCGGACGGCGCATGAGAAACTGGTCGTCGCCCACAGGGAAGGGTTGTTCGATCAGGACGACACCGAGAGCGGCGGCCTTGCGGGCGATTTCGGGAAAGATACCGCCATCAAGCGCTTCATTGGCATCAAGGATCAGGCGGGCGTCTGGACGGGCCGAATGGACGGCTTCAACGCGTTCCATATCCTCGCGTCCGCCAAGTTTCAACTTCAGCAGTGAGCCTCGCGCATCTTTTGCCGCCGTTGCCATCGCTTCTACCGTATCGAGAACAATTGTAATGGCGGTTTCAACTGGTTTCGGCGCCGGCAGGCCTGCCAGTTTCCACACCGACGTTCCTGCCAGTTTCGCCTCAAGATCCCAGAATGCACAATCCACGGCACAGCGGGCAGCCCCGGCTGGCAAAGCCTCCTGCAGGGCTGCGCGATCCATCCCGTTTTCTATTGCGCTGCGCTGATTTTCAATCTGCTGGATGACGCTGTCGACACTTTCGCCATACCGTCCGTATGGAACGCATTCACCGCGACCGCGCTTTCCTTTGTGTTCCAGCGTTACAAGTACAGTTTCAGCACTGGTCTTTGCGCCGCGGGAAATCGAAAAGCTCCGGGCGAGGGGCGAAGATACGGGGGCTACGGAAAGTTTGCTCATCTTGTTTAAATGTGCCTGATTTCTATTGAATTTCACAGAGCGCCCTGCGGCCTCCTTAAAGGTCGAGTGTTAAGGTAAACGGAAACAGGGTCTCAAGCGAAATATGCCGGTGAAACCAGACTACACTTTTGAAGCCAGCAATGGCCAAGGCCGCCTGACCATTGTCGGCGACTGGCTGGTGCACACGCTGGGCACTATCCAGCCGGCTTTGAGCGAGCTTGAGCCGGGCGAACTCTCGCACTTGTCAGTCGATGCATCGGGGCTTGAGAAGGTCGACACCGCTGGGGCCTTCCTGCTTGACCGGTTCATTTGCAGTGCAGGGCTTGAAGAGGCCGATATAGAAGGCGGCGGCCCACAAGTCGAAGCCCTGCTTGAACAGGCAGGCGCGCTGCGACCCGCGCCAGAAGACGAAACGCCACCGCAGGATACGCACGGGTTCATAGACCTTCTGGAGCGGACCGGGCGCGCAACCATGCATGTCGTCGAAGAAGCGGTAGATACGCTCGCCTTCCTCGGTGAGACCATCATGTCGATGATGGCCGGTTTGGTGCGACCTGCACGCATGCGGTGGACGGCCCTCGTTTCGGTCATGGAAGAGTCCGGGCTCGATGCTGTGCCGATCGTGGCCTTCCTGTCCTTTTTTGTCGGTATGGTGATCGCCTTTATTGGTGCGACCACGCTGGAGGCGTTTGGCGCGACGATCTTTACCGTGGAGCTCGTCGGGATCGCGGTCCTGCGTGAATTCGGCGCCGTTCTCACCGCGATTATCCTTGCAGGCCGGACTAATTCGGCATTCACCGCGCAGATCGGCGCGATGAAAATGCGTCAGGAAGTCGATGCGATGGTGACACTCGGTCTTGATCCGATGGATGTTCTCGTCGTGCCTCGCGCGTTTGCGATGCTGATCATGACACCGGTGCTGACATTGATCGCCATGCTGTTCGGGATTGGCGGCGGCGCCTTTGTCAGCTGGCTGGCACTCGACATCAATCCCACGGTCTTCTTCAACCGTTTGCAGGACTTTGTGCCCTTGCAGCATTTCTGGGTCGGCATGTCGAAAGCTCCCGTTTTCGGCATGATTGTCGCCTTGATCGGCTGCCGTCAGGGCTTGCTGGTCGGCGGGAGTGTCCAGTCGCTCGGTAACTCGACGACGAAGTCGGTCGTGCAGGCGCTTTTCGCAGTCATCGTCATCGACGCACTCTTTGCCATTTTTTACATGGAGCTCGGCGTATGAGCGACAATATCGCTATCCGGGTGAGAGGCCTCAAGACGGCCTATGGCAACCATGTGGTTCATGAGGGCCTCGATCTTGATGTGCAGACAGGCGAAGTGCTCGGCGTTGTCGGACCTTCCGGGACGGGCAAGTCAGTGCTCCTGCGCGCGATTGTCGGCTTGAAAACACCGGAGGAGGGCAGCGTTGAAATCTTCGGTGACGATCTGACGGGATTGCAGGGCGACGCACTGCGCGAGGTTCAGAACCGTTGGGGCGTGATGTTCCAGGATGGCGCCCTGTTCTCGAACCTGACGGTCAGGGAAAATGTCATGGTGCCAATGCGCGAGCATGTGCACCTTACCCGGACGTTCATGCATCAGCTAGCCGACCAGAAACTGAGAATGTCCGGTCTGGAAACGTCCGCTGGCGACAAGTACCCGTCTGATCTCTCCGGGGGAATGCGCAAGCGGGCAGCTTTGGCCCGCGCACTGGCGCTCGACCCGCCCATCCTTTTCCTTGATGAACCGACGGCAGGGCTGGATCCCATCACGGCTGCCGCATTCGACAGGCTGGTGCGCGATTTGCAACGATCGCTGGCATTGACTGTTTTTCTCGTAACCCATGACGTCGACACCTTGGCGGCCACCTGTGACCGCATCGCCGTACTTGGAGAGGGCAAGGTGATCACAATCGGCACCATGGAAGAGCTTCGTGGCGTATCGCACCCATGGGTTCAGGAATATTTCGGTGGCCCGCGTGGCCGTGCAGCTGCGACAGGAGCCAGTTAATGGAAACGAGAGCAAACTACGCGCTGATCGGTGCGTTCGTGATTCTGGCAGTCCTGTCCGGCCTGGGATTTGCGCTTTGGCTGGGCCAGTCGCAGTTCAACAAGGAATACGACGTCTATGACATCGTGTTCGAAGGACCTGTCAGTCTCGAAGACGGGGCATCAGTGCGCTATATCGGGATCAAGGTTGGCGAGGTCGAGAGTATTGGCATCGACCGCGATGACGCATCAATGGTCCGCGCCCGCATCCGCGTTGATTCAGAAACACCGGTGAAGACCGATTCGACGGCCAGTATCGAGTTCGCCGGCATCACCGGGGTGACGTTCGTTCAGATCAATGCCGGCTCGCCCGATGCCAAAGCACTCAGGGGCGAATCTGGCAGAGATGTTCCGGAAATCAAGTCCATAACAAGCCCGGTTGCCGAGCTGTTCTCCAGTGGCACCGAGGTGATGGGCCGCGCCAGCCTCGCCCTTGAGCGTTTCGACGATCTGCTGAGCGAGGAGAATGTGGACTCTGTCAGCCGAACGATCAAAAATCTTGAGGTGATTACTTCTGCCCTCGGGTCCGATGGTGAGTTCGGCGCAGACCTCTCCACGGTGATGGCGTCTGTAAATGACGCGGCCGTGAGTTTCGACAAGGCGTCCCAGGTCTTCGGCGCACTCGGACAGGACGCTGATGGTGAGCTTGCGCGGATCGGCTCTGAAATCTCAACCCTGATCGGCGAACTTGAAGGCATGTCCACCTCGGCCCGCGAAAGCATAGAAAGCAGCCAGCAGGCAATCTCTGCTGCCACCTCCGTCATTGAGGGGCCCGCCACAGATGCCGTAACAGATTTCAGCCTGATTGCTCAGGACCTCAGGGTCCTGATCCGGCGGCTCGACCGGCTCACACGAGAATTGGAGCAGAACCCGCAAGGGCTCTTGCGGAGTGACCCTGTGCCATATGAAGGAGGTCGCAAATGACCCATCGCGCTATTCCAGCCGCCATTGCTGCGCTCATGGCATCGGTGACCACTGCCTGTGTGTCGGTATTGCCCGAGCAGCCGCGACCGGAAGCCGTTTACCAGCTCGCCGAGGCTGAAACCCGCACCGAGATTGAAAGCCTCGTCGTTGTGCGAGAGCCGGATGCGCCACGTCTTCTGGCAAGCCGGTCCATCGTGTCTCAGTCGGCAGATGGCGGCCTTCGCGTTGTGCCAGGGGTTGCATGGGCGGATCGCCTGACGCGCATGCTCCAGGTCGCCCTGATCGATTCAATCTCGCCGTCTGGTGCCGGAATGGCACTCGACGATAGTGCGGGTGTTTCAGGGCAATACGAGCTGCACTGGCGGGTCACGGATTTCGCGCTGAAAGGCTCAGAAGGGGTCTGCACGGTACAGCTGACCCTGCTGGACGGTGCCTCGCGTGAGCCTGTCGCCCAGACGAGAGCATCGGCACAGGCGGCCGTCTCGGGTGAGGGCAACCAGGCACGGGCCCGTGCGCTCGCTGCTGCGGGGAGCGGATGCGCACAACAGGCCGCCGAGTTCCTGCAAACAAGTGCGGTGCCTGCAACGCCTGAAGACCATTAGCCCCCAGGGGGCCTGTCAGGCGACGTTGCGATCTGAACGGATAATATCGGTGCTTACCGGCAGGTAGATGCTGACCATCGTACCCTTGCCCATTTCACTCGCGATCGTGAACCGGCCGCCATGCATCTCGGCAAAGGATTTCGTGAGGGCGAGGCCAAGGCCAGTACCTTCATAGTTGCGCTCGCGGGTTTCCTGCACCTGCTCGAATGGCTGGGCGAGGCGCGGCAGGTGTTCTTTCGGAATGCCGACGCCTGTATCGCGCACAGCGATGCGGACGAAATTGTCCTTTTGCTGAACGGCGACATGAATGCGTCCACCAGCATCCGTGAACTTGATGGCGTTTGAGAGCAGGTTAAGCACCATCTGACGCACAGCGCGGTGGTCGGCATCCACTTCCGGCAGGGCATCTTCCGCTTGCAGGCTCAGCTGGATGCCCTTGTCCTCAGATTTGCGGCGGATCATGCGGACAGCGGCATCTACCGGATCGACAAGGTCTATCGGCTTGGGATCAATCGTCATCTTGCCAGCTTCGATCTTGGCGATGTCGAGGATGTCGTTGATCATGTCCAGCAGGTGTTGTCCGGACGTCAGGATGTCCTGAGCGTATTCGCCATAACGCCTGTCGCCGAGCGGGCCGTACATCTCGTTGACGAGGATTTCGGAAAAGCCATTGATGGCATTGAGCGGCGTGCGCAGCTCATGGCTCATATTGGCCAGGAATGCGCTCTTGGAATCGGCTGAGCGCTCAGCTTTTGCGCGTTCATCATTATATTTGCGGGCGAGCTCTGCATTATGCCCCTCAGAGCGCTCGAGTTCCTGGACAAGGCCTTTAAGCTTCTTCTTCTGCTTGGTCAGCTGGTCTTCGTTCCGCACGTCGTTTGTAACGTCCAGACCGAAAGTGATGAGGCCGCCAGCAGGCGTAGCCCGTTCGACAAGTTTGACCCACTCTCCATTGCGCAGGCCAAGCAGGGTGACGCCGGAATCGTCAGGGCTGGTCCTCTCGCTGATCACCTTGCCACTTCTGGCCAGCATTACGGTCTCGTAGCCGACGCCGGGTCTCAAGACGCTTTCAAGGTCAAAGCTCGTTTCAAAGGCCCTGTTCCAATAGGAAAGGCGTTTGTTGTGGTCCCACAGTGCAAACGGGCAAGGGAAGGATTCGATCGCGTTGCGCAGTCGCGATTCAGCATGTTTCTGTTTTTCACGTGCGCGTACACTTTCTGTCACGTCAAAGATCACGCCGCTGATCACGGCAGTATCGTCATCGTTGCGGTAATTCTGGCTACCGCGCACTTCCATCCAGCTTTCTCCGGCCGAAACCGCGGTCGAGAAGGTGGCAATGAAGGGCTGGCTTGGGCGCGCATCGTCGATGGCGTCCTTCAACAGGTCGCGGTGTTTTGTGTAGATGTGATTGTAGAAGTGTCCAAGCGGGACATCGCCATAATCATTCATTCCGAGCAGGCGCGCGGCTTCTTCATTTACCCAGGCGCTGGCATCAGACGTGCGAACATCCCAAAAACCAACACCGGCGTTTGCCGATGCCAATTCAAACTTTTCATTGGATTGTAACTGCAGCTTTGAGCGCGCGGTGCCTTTGGAGGACTTGCCGGAAAGTGATCCATAAAGGCCAAATATGGCAAGCGTCGGAGCAGCCAGGAGAAGGACGTAAAGCGACAGTTCGATACCGTTCTGCATGGTCAGCAACGGGTTGGGCTTTGACATGCAGAGGCCGAAGTCCGCGCGGCCTATCCCGACACATGCCGACGCTGAACGGTTCAGAAAACCTTGCTGGCTGATGCCCAGTCCGCGGCGAATGACTGTGCGGTCTGGTGGCACGACTGACTTGTCACCGAAACTGGCAGATACCTTGCCCGTCAGGACTAGTCGCGCGCCTGTGTCTATGGGTGGGATCCATTGTCCCGCATCAACGGTCGCGATGACCGAGGTGCCAACGATCGGTACATACACCAATACGAACCGGCCATCATCAAGCAGGCCGAGACGCTGATTGCTGGAGATCAGGTCACTCGCCATAGCACCGAGGCCGGCCATATCCTCATCAGCCGAGCTGACAGCAGCGTTAAGCCCGACCAGTTCGTCCACGCCGACATATTCTGCATTGATTCCTGAGATGCGTGCGCCAGAGCGTAATTCCTGTTCAAGCCTGTCGATTGTGCGATCTGCGCGCTTGTTGAGGCGTTCGCCCGCGAGCAGGGCATCGCGTTGCAGGATGCGTAATTCCTGTTGCTGTGAGGCCTGATGTGTATTCCACGCCATAAGGCCGAGGGCGACAGCGACAATGAGCAGTGTGAGCCCGAGAATGAGCTTGAGCGAACCAGTCGATTCATCGTCCGTCGCGGGCGTCTCGGCCTTTTGATTTTTCGGGCGGTTTCCTGCCAACTTTTTCGCCTCTGACCCAGCTCACAAACTTCCTGACAAAGTCAGCAATAATGTTTGCACTTAAGTTAATGAGCGTGAGTCGAAGCTTAATCCAAAGCCCTCGCAACAATATCCTGCGCGTTTTTGGAAAGGTCTTTTGCCTTCAGCTCTTCAAGAACTCGTTTAGCACTTGCGCGTGCAACGGGTTCCAGCTTCTTCCATTGTTCGAAACTTGTCAGTAACCGGGCCGCAAGTGCAGGGTTACGTGTGTCAGTATCCGCTATCAGATCCCCGATGACGCGGTGGCCATCGCCGTCTGGTGCGTGGAAGGCGGCGAGATTCGTCATCGAGAATGCTGCAGCGACGGACCGGACACGGTTTGGATTTGACAGGTCAAAGTCAGGATGGGTCGACAGGCGTCGTGCGTCTTCAGCCGTACCCTGACCGGCCTGCACGGCGAACCATTTGTCGATGACCAGTGGATTGTCCTTCCAGCGCTCATAGAATGTCCCGATCGCGGCATCACGTTCACTACCGGCAAGCGGCACGAGTGTGCGCAGGCAGGCGAGGCTCTCCGTCATGTTCGGGGCTGTATCAAACAGGTCTTTGACACGGCGAGCAGCATCTTGCGTATCAAGAGCACCCGTCAGGCCAATCATGGCAGTGCGAAGCGCGCGGATGCCGGCCTGTTCAGCACTTGGCTTGAACGGCGTTGGAGATGGCGACGCCAGTATACGCTGCATATCCGCTCTCAGGACTTCAGCGAGTGCTTTGCGCAGGCGCTTGCGGGCACTGTTCAGGCCAGCCGGGTCTGCCGGTTCGCGATGCTGGAAAAGTTCACTGATGTCGGGAATAGCCGTGAGAAGCGCGGCGAAAGCCGGGTCCGCCTCATTCTGGCGCACCGCATCCGCCAGCGCAGAAACGAACTGTTCGTCCGGCGGAGACTGTGGCTCGTCGAGCAGGCGGAATATCTCTTTGCGGGCGAGCGTCTGGAAACTGTCCCAGGCATTGAACGGGTCTGTCTCGGCGGCTGCCAGAGCCAGCAGATCTGTATTGGTCAACTCGCGATCGAGCCGGACAGGAGCGCTGAACTGGCGATTGATCGACAATAGAGGCCGCGCGCTGCCAGGTGCCAGCTTGATTGTCTCGGTCCTGCTCGCCTCGTCAAGAACGATCACTGACTCTCCGTTTTGCCATCCTGTCGCCTCAACATGACCGCCGGCACCGTCCAGTAAGGCCACTCTCAGTGGAATGGGCACAGGTTTCTTGATCGGCTGTTGTGGTGTTGGTGGTGTCTTCTGGCTCAGCTTCAGCGTCAATGTCGCGCTGGTGGAGTCCCACTTTTCGTCAATCTTGACGACCGGTGTTCCGGCTTGGGCATACCAAATCTGGAAAGCGGACAGATCCCGACCGGAAGCTTTCTCGAAACATGAGTAAAAATCTTCGATAGTCGACGCAGTGCCGTCAAACTCATCGAAGTAGATTTGCATGCCGCGATTGAATGCGTCGTCGCCAATAAGGACGGTGAGCGCACGGATCAGCTCTGCTCCTTTTTCATACACGGTCGCGGTATAGAGATTGTCGATGGAGCCGTAGGAATCCGGCCGCACCGGATGCGCGAGAGGGCCACCGTCCTCGGCGAATTGCCGCGCGCGCAGCCGCATTACATCCTTGATGCGCTGAACCGGACGCGACCGCAGGTCTGACGAGAACTCCTGGTCACGGAAAACGGTGAGGCCTTCCTTCAGGCACAGCTGGAACCAGTCCCGACAGGTGATCCGGTTGCCGGTCCAGTTGTGGAAATACTCGTGGCCGACAATGCTCTCAATCGCCTCGAAGTCAGCGTCTGTCGCGCTGTCGGGATTGGCCAAGACATAAGCCGAATTGAAAATGTTGAGGCCCTTGTTCTCCATCGCGCCGAAATTGAAGTCTCTCACAGCTACGATGTTGAAAACGCCGAGGTCATAAGCTCGCCCAAACCGTTTTTCGTCCCATTTCATCGAAGCCTTCAGGCTCTCCATCGCCCATTCGGCCCGGTCGGCATGGCCCTTGTCGACGTAGACGCCAAGGTCGACATGATCTCCGTTCATTGTGGTGAAGCTGTCAGTCCAGACGTCATAGTCACCAGCGCAAAGGGCAAACAGGTAGGACGGTTTGGGGTGCGGATCGTCCCATTCGGCATAATGGCGGCCATTGTCGAGATCGCCGACTTCGCCTGGTGTACCGTTGGACAGGAGGATCGGGTATTTCGACTTGTCGGCATCCATGCGGACATGGAAGCGGCTCATCACATCAGGGCGGTCTGGCCAATAGGTAATGCGCCGGAAGCCGGTTGCTTCGCATTGCGTGCAGAAGCGCCCACCGGAAATATAGAGACCCGACAGGGCAGTATTTCTGGATGGGTCGATCGTGACTTCAGTTTCGAGCGTAAATTGGTCAGGGACGCTGGAAATGGTCAGCGTTTCGTCTTTGATGGCATAGCTTTGCTCGCTCATCGTCTTCCCATCGAGCCGGATGGCGTTCAGCGTCAGGCCAACACCGTCCAGAACGAAGTCGCCAGACGATATCCGACGAACTTCCATTCTCGTGCGCACGCGTGTCGCCCCGGGCTCCAGAGCGAAGTCCATCGCCACCCGGTCGATTGCGAACGGGTAGGGCGTGTAGTTTTCCAGCTTTACGGCGACGGGCGTGTCTGTGCGCATGGGTCCTGTCCTTCAGTCGTGCTCGACGAAGAGATAGGACGCAGGCCCGCCAGCGACAATCGATTTGCCTTTATTGGCCGCAGTTACTCGGCAGCTGCCCGCGGAGAATCGCCAATCTCGTAGACATGACGGAGCACCTTCTGACATTCTGTTGCCAATGGCTTCAGTCCGTCTGGAAGGTCGGCGGCGTTCTGGGCGGCGTAATCGGCAAACTGGCGACACATGCGAAGCATCATGGGACCGTTCACGATGAGGCGGGCCTGATACTCGATCTTGTGCGGATCGCGATCATATTCCGAGCCCGGCACACGCCAGCCGCCCCAGTCATTGTCATCGGTCATCACCACGGGGAACGTTCCTGGATAGGGGTGGGCCGACGTATCGTCACCCTCCTGCCAACGGTTCTTTGCGCGCTGGATACGCCACTGATCGATCGAGGCGTCCATGTCCGACTGCATTCGGTTGCGGCCATGCATAACGTCTTCTGAAAGCAGTTCACCGGCCGTAAAGTCACGGCCCAGGCCGACATCATAGGTGACGCGCAGCGGCTCTTCGACATCCTTTACCCAATGGGGAATGACTTTTTCGACCAGCGCCCATGTTCCGACAGGTTTGACGAAAACGCGTTGCGCTTTGTGATAAAGTGCTTTTGCCATGCTTAAACTCCAGTGTTTCAGCCTCTTCGCACAATCGTTTTGAAGTCTGGTGAAACCGGTCTTTGAAATTTGATCGATCTGTCGATTTCAGGGCTTACCTTGCGAGACGGCTTTCCGGCGTAGAAAGGCACGCTATTGTCACCCCAAGCACAAAAATAACAGGGAGATGAGGTCGCATGAATTTCGACTTTTCCGAGGATCAGAAATTTCTGGCGAGCGAGGCACGCAAGTTCCTCGACGCGCAATGTTCAACGGCGCATGTCCGCGAAGTCCTGAATGATGACGACAAGAGCCACCATGAAGGCGTCTGGAAAAAAGTCGTCGAGATGGGGTGGATCGGTGCAGCGATACCGGAAGAGTATGACGGGCTCGGTCTCGGTATGCTGGAGCTCTGTGTGATTGCAGAAGAGATGGGCCGTGCGCTCGCTCCGGTGCCATTTGCCTCGACGACCTATTTTTTCGCCGAAGCGCTGAAGCTCGCTGGCTCTGAAGCTCAGAAGAAAGACCTTCTTCCGAAGATCATTACTGGAGAGGCTGTCGGTTGCTACGCTGCCAGTGAAGGTCCCGGCAATGTCGACCCGTCGAAACTGTCAGTCACCTTTGACGGTTCAAAGGTGAGCGGCACGAAGATTCCGGTCACGGATGGTGATATCGCAACGCATGCTGTTGTACTGGCCAAGGAAGGATCCGGCGCAAGCTGGGTGCTTGTCGATCTGACGGCGGCCGGTGTGACCCGCACATCTGTCAGCACGCTGGAGCCGACACGCAGCCACGCAGAAATCAAGTTCGATGGCGCCGCCGGACAGCGCCTTGGCGAGGCTGGGGCAGCCGCATCCCTGCATGATGACCTGCTCAACCGGGTGGCCGTGCTGCTGGCATTTGAACAGCTTGGCGGCGCAGACCGCTGTCTGGAAATGGCCACTGAGTACGCCAAGGAACGCTATGCATTCGGTCGTCCGATTGGCGGCAACCAGGCGATCAAGCACAAGCTGGCTGAAATGTACGTGAAAAACCAGGTCGCGCGGTCCAATTGCTATTATGGTGCCTGGGCCCTTTCAACCGATGCGGCAGAGCTTCCGGAAGCGGCAGCAGCCTCACGCCTTGCAGCGTCCGAGGCCTACTGGTTCGCTTCGAAGGAAAATATCCAGACGCATGGCGGCATGGGCTTCACCTGGGAGGTGGACTGCCATCTCTTCTACCGCCGGGCCAAGCTGCTTGCCGTTCAGGCGGGTGCCCCGAAAGTCTGGAAAGAAAAACTCGTTTCAGCGCTTGAGCGCAAGAACGCGGCATAAGGAGGACACATCATGGACTTCAACGATACCAAGGAAGAAGCAGAATTTCGCGCCGAAGCGCGCAGCTTCCTCGAAAAACACCTGGAGCCAAAGACCGGAGGCGGGCGTCCACGGGCAGGTTCCAACGCTGCGACGCTTGAAAAAGCGAAATCGTGGCAGGCGACAAAGGCCGAAAACAAGTTTGCCCAGATTACATGGCCAAAGGAATGGGGCGGACGCGGCGGTACCACGATGCAGCAGGTCATCTGGAACCAGGAAGAGGGCAAGTTCAATGCGCCTACTGGTCCATTCGCGATCGGTCTCGGCATGTGCATCCCGACCGTCATTGCGTTCGGCTCGGACAAGCACAAGGAGCGCTATGTCCAGAAGGCGCTGCGCGGTGAGGAAATCTGGTGTCAGCTCTTTTCCGAGCCGGCGGCTGGCTCTGATGTTGCCGGCGTCAAGACCAAGGCGGTCAAGGACGGCGATGAGTGGGTGATCAATGGCCAGAAAGTCTGGACATCCGGGGCCCACTATTCCGATTACGGCATCCTGCTCACCCGTACAGACCCGAAGGCGGCCAAGCATAAGGGTCTGACCATGTTCATCGTGGACATGAAGCAGAAGGGCGTCGAAGCGCGGCCAATCCACCAGGCATCTGGCGGGCGTGAATTTAACGAAGTCTATTTCACCGATGTCCGCATCCCTGACTCCGATCGTCTCGGTGAGGTCGGGGCGGGCTGGAAAGTTGCGATCGTCACATTGATGAACGAGCGCCTTGCCGTTGGTGGATCTCCCGGTCCGGACTGGGGGGAGATCATGGATTATGCCCGCAGCGCTGGCACGCTCAGTGATCAGGCCTTCCGCGAGAATCTCGCAGACTGGTATGTTGCGGCACAAGGCTACAGCCTGACCAAGTTCCGAACGCAAACGGCGCTTTCACGCGGTGAAACGCCAGGTCCGGAGAACTCGATTGGCAAGATCATCACAGCGAACCAGCTGCAGGATATCTGTAATGCGGCCATCGAGATGCAGGATCATTACGGCATCATGAATGATACCGACACGATGCCATCAAATGGTCTTTTCCAGCAGAGTTTCATGTGGGCACCTGGCCTGCGGATTGCTGGCGGGACCGATGAAATCCTGAAGAATATTATCGCCGAGCGTGTGCTTGGCCTGCCGCAGGATGTGCGCGTCGACAAGGACGTGCCATTTGAAAGCCTTAAACAGGGTTGATTGGGTTTCCTTGTACTGGCTGGCCGGGGCGCGTAGCTTTGGCTGGCCAGAAAGCCGAAAAGGAATCCTCCCGATGAAACGAGCCCTGACGTCTTTGATAATTGCCGCTGCGGCCAGTACCGCGCCGGCAGTTGCCCAGAACGATACCGCCCCCTCGACATCTGCCCAAGCTGAAGCGCCTGCACCAATCATAGTGGCACTCGGTGGCTTTCACGTCATGGTGCTGAAGGATGATGAGGGCGGTGTAGCTTCGGTCCGTAACGATGCCGGCGATGATGCTGTTCTGGCCTTTCTTGAGCCATCTGCAGCGACAGCGGCCAAGACTGAAGAAACCGGCGACATGGAGATTGAGGCGGCACCGTTGCTTGCCATCATGACAAGCTGGAAGGGGCCAATCCTGTTTGAGGGGGGTGAAGGAGAGATCGCCAGTGCGGGCGAACTCGTGCCCGAATCCGAAGGCTTTCTGGCACCGGTCTTCTTCGTCACGACGGACGGTCAGGAAACGCGGATCAATACGCCTCAAGGGCCGGTGACGCCCATCCTGCCAAGTTATGAAGACGCCGTCGGCATGGCCGGAAAACTTGAGGAAGAGGGCGTCGATGCCAGCAGCATCAAGATTGTCCCGATCGAATTTGCTTCGGTTCTCCAGCAGATAAATTCCCTCGACAATGATCTGGGCTACCGCATTTTTTCCCACCCGGAGACGGTTGCGTTCATCGAGGCCAATGCTCCCGCAAATCAGACGAGTGACTGATGGATCCTGAGTTTCGAAACATTGAAACCAACGGCGTAACGCTTCGTGTCGCCATAAAGGGCGAGGGGCCGCTGGTCCTGTTCGTACATGGTTTTCCGGAGAGCTGGTATTCGTGGCGCCGTCAGCTTGATGCGGTGGCGGCGGCTGGCTTCACGGGCGCGGCCTTGGACGTGCGTGGTTATAGCGGATCTGACAGGCCGCAGGCCGTCGAAGCATACGACATGGAAACGCTGACTGGTGATATTGCCGGTGTGGCTGCAGCGTTACAGCCCGACGCACCCGCTATTGTCGTCGGTCATGACTGGGGCGCGCCACTCGCCTGGAATTCAGCATTGCTCCATCCTGACCGGTTCAAGGCGGTTGCAGGCCTTTCCGTTCCCTATCTCCCCCCCGGCGAGAAACCAGCTATCCAGGTCTTTCGGGAATTCTTCACGGCTCGCGGCCTCTTTTTCTATCAGGTCTACTTTCAGGATATAGGACCAGCTGAAGCCGAGCTCGAGGCCGATCCGGCCGCAACAATCCGCAAGTTTTACTATGCAATTTCCGGCGACGCGCCAGACGGCACCTGGCCAGTCGACAAAAAGCATGGCGATGCACTGCTGCATCGCTTGCCGGAGCCTGACATGCCGCTGCCATGGCTTAGCGAAGATGATGTTGCCTATTACGCTTCACAGTTCGAACAATCGGGCTTTCGCGGCCCGCTGAACCGGTATCGCAACCATGAGCGTGACCACGCCTTCCTGTCGGCACTCCCGGACAAGAAAATCTACCAGCCAAGTCTGTTCATCGGCGGCACGCGGGACCTCGTCTTGAAGATGTTTCCAGGCAATCCTGTCGAGATGATGAAACCGCACCTGCCGGGCCTGCGCGCGGCTCACCTGCTTGAAGGCTGTGGGCACTGGACGCAGCAGGAGCGCGCTGCCGAGGTCAACACGCTCCTGGTCGAGTGGCTGTCGACCCTCTGATCAGCCTTCGTTGAACAGGGACATGGCTGCGGCGGTCATGGCTTTGACGCCGGTCTCGATGGTCGGTTCCGGGTCAGGTGCAAAGAAAGGCGAATGCAGGGAAGGCAGCGGTAGTGGACCGCCCTTGGCCTTCTCGTATTTTTCCGGATTCACAGCGCCGAGCCAGAAGATAAGGCCCGGTACATCCTGCGATGTGCGACCGTACTGGGAGAAATCCTCGCCGCCCATGACAGGCGTGACTGAGGTGACATTCTCTTCGCCCAACACGCCTCGCATGGCCGCGACGGCTTTGTCTGTCAGGTCAGGGTCATTGTAAGTGGACGGCGTATAGTCGGAATCGATGCTGATGTCCGGTTCTGGCGCGCCGAAGGCTTCGGCTTGCGCCTTGGCGATCCGTTCGATTCCGTCAAGCAGGAGCTTCCGCGTCGCGTCATCATAGGAACGGACGGTGAGCAATAGCTCGGCCTCGTCCGAGATAATGTTGTGCTTGGCGCCTGCCTTGAACGAACCAACCGTTACGACGGCGGGCTTTTGAGGATCGACGTTTCGGGAGACGAGCGTCTGCACGGCCATGACGATAGCAGACCCGACGACGATCGGATCTTTTGTGGTGTGAGGGTAGGCACCGTGCCCACCGACGCCCTTCACGTGGATGTCCACACTGTCGACATTGGCGAGGGCAAAGCCGGGTGAGTAGGCGATTGTACCGGCCGGCGCCGAAGCTGAAACGTGAAGCGCGAGATTATAGTCAGGCACTGGAAAGTCTGTGTAGAGGCCGTCCTCGATCATGGCTTTTGCACCGAGCCCGATTTCTTCTGCTGGCTGGGCGATCATGATCAGCGTCCCTGACCAGGCATCCTTGTTGGCGATCAGCTCACGCGCCGCACCCACCCAGCTAGTCATGTGAACATCATGGCCGCAGGCATGCATGACCGGGCTTTCAACGCCGGTCCAGGTCATTGCGGTGACCTTCGACGCATAGTCGAGGCCCGTCTGCTCGGGCACGGGGAGTGCGTCCATATCAGCACGGATCAGCACGGTCGGGCCGTCGCCATTTTCGTAAACGCCAACCACGCCATAACCGCCAACCCCCTCACGGACGGTCCCTTCGTCGCGCTCGGACTTCTGGCGCACCCAGTCATCGCCCACACCTGTCGATACGCTGAAGCCAAGGCTTTCAAGTTCAGCAGCCAGGATGGCGGAAGATTGCTGCTCCTTGAAGGACAGTTCCGGATGCGTGTGGAGGTAGGTGTAAAGATCGAGCAAGCCGGTGCCGGGGGCGGGTACTGACTGCTGCGCCATGGCCGCGGGTGAAGCTGCGAACATGGCAAGGGCGATGGCGGAAGGTGCGAGCCGCTTGAAGAGGGTCATGCGTTTTTCCTTTGGCATTGCGTTTGATCAGGCAGCCTAACAGAACTGTCAGGGACGGCCAGCCTTGGCAGGAAATGCTTTTGCGGACAGGCAGATCAGGAAAGGAAAGATTTGTCAGCGGCCGAGCCTCGGCTACACTAGGCATCCTGAGATATTCGGAGGGGACTGACATGAGCGATACGAGCTTGCCGCCACCAGAAGGCCCGCCACCACCACCGCCGGGCGCAGCGATTAGCCAGTCGCCTGCAAAGTCACCAAAGCCCAAGAAGCGAGACCAGCTGCACCTCGACCAGTTGCAGCCGATGAAAGTCTACACGCATTCGCCAATCATCTACTGGTGGCCGATATGGGCGCTAAGTTTCATTTTCTATTTCGTAAGCGCGACAGGTATCGCTGATTCAGAGACGGCCGCACGTGTGCAAGGTCTGACCTTCGTGTTCACGCTCTTGTTCGTCATCTTTTCAACAACGGTGCGGCTGCGCGGTGCCAACTCTGTCATTTTCGGACTGATCCTCCTGATCGGAGCCATCCTGCTGACATTTGCCAATCTGTCCGGACCAATTGCGCGCTTCCTCGGCCAGCTCGACATCCAGATGAGCAATACCTTCTATCTCACAACAGGCGTCGGCGTGTTCCTGATGTGGGCCCTGATGATTTTCGCATTCGACAAGGTCAGGTATTGGGAAGTTGTGCCCGGGCAACTGCATGAACGCGTGTTCTGGGGCAGCGGCGACCGGGCCGAGAGCGGCGCCAATGCGCGTTGCCGCTACAGGTCAGACGACTTTCTCCGCCACCGTATTCTTGGCTTGGTCGTGACCGGCGATATCGAAGTCACGCTGGGCGATGGCGAAGTCTGGCATATGCACAATGTTCTCTTTGCCAAGAAGCGGACCCGACGTATCAATGAGTTGATCGTGACTCGCCCGGTTGACTGATGGAGGGATGCACATGCGGGCGATACCCGCCGCGCAAGGCCTCCAGCGTCACCTTTGGTGTCAGGCATACGGCCTGCACTGGTAGAGGCATCCCTGCGCCATAGCCTTCAAACGCCCATAGCCGGGCAAGCCCATCCCATTTCAGGTATGGCGCGCCATTCAACGACAGGATGGCCCCGTCGGGCAAGTCGGCGGGCTGGCAGGTGGGCGCTGACGCGTATCCTTTGAAGCGGACCTGGATTTCACCAGCAATTGCATCATCGAGTTCGCCCGCACCTGGATTTTTTGTGTAGACGCCCCGGGCCAGCAGGGCATCTCGAAAGGCAATCGCATCCGAACGCCTGCATTCATAGCAGGGGCGATGTCCGGCGGCGAGCGACGTCACTTCGTCGAGGAAGAAGAGTTCGGTATAGCGTCCCGGTTGCATGAGCGTGCGTTTGCGGCCCTTGAAGTCCAGCAGGCAGGTGATCCATTGCCGGCTGGCCCAGTGGGTTGGCTTCAGGGTCTGGTCATCCCGGTGAAAACATCCCCCGCGATTGCCCATGAACATTCCACGCGCTGTAACAGCGTGGATCTGTCCGAACGGGTCAACGCGGTTCTGTAGCGGCATAGACTGAGTAGCCTCTATTCGTCTCCGCCAAAACGTTCGGTCCATTCGGCGACCTGTTCATCCTCAATCTTGCGGAAGAGGACATCGGGCGCGGAAATCGCCAGGCCGTGGGGCAGGGCATCAAGCAAAGCGGCGTACCCCCCTTTGCTGAAGCTGTCAGTGTCGAGCGACCGATTGCCTTCCGGTATGGAGAGGGCGTCGAGAATCATCTTTGCAGCTTCAGGAATGATGGGCTGCGCGATAATGCCAAAGAGGGCGGCGAGGTTCAGGCCCGTCCGGACACCGACAGCGGCCGCATCGACATCGTTCTTGTACTTCACCCACGGCTCGGCCTTGGTAAGATATTCATTGCCGGCAGCCCATATAGCGCGTGTTTCAGCGGCCGCCTTGCGGAAATCCATGTTCTCATAGTGCTCTGCAAGCTGAGGCAGACGCGTTTCCAGCTCTGACACCATCCAAGCTTCGGCATCTGCGGCGTTACCTGTAGCAGGCACCTTTCCGTCGAATTTGGACGCGCAATATTTGGTGATCCGGTTGACGAAATTGCCAAGCACATTGGCGAGGTCAGAATTGATGGCCGACTGGAAACCTTCCCAGGTGAACGCGGCATCTGAGCCTTCCGGCGCATTGGCGATGAGATACCAGCGCCAATAGTCAGCGGGCAGCAGGTCCAGTGCCTGGTCCATGAACACGCCGCGCTTGTTCGAGGTTGAGAATTTGCCTCCATACCAGGTCACCCAGTTGAAAGCTTTCAACCGGTCGACAAGCTTCCATGGCTCTTTTGAGCCGAGGATCGTGACAGGGAATGACACCGTGTGGAAGGCCACATTGTCCTTGCCCATGAACTGGACATATTCGACATCGTCCGCGCCTTCATCCCGGCGCCACCAGGAGCGCCACTCATCCGGCTTGCCAATGGATTTTGACCATTCTTCTGTTGCGCCGATATATTCCACCGGCGCGTCGAACCAGACGTAAAAGACCTTGTTTTCAAAGCCTTCCCGTATTGATCCGTCAGGGTTTGTTACGGGCACACCCCATGAAAGGTCACGAGTGATGGCGCGATCGCGCAAACCTTCATCGAGCCATTTAAGGGCAATTGAGCGCGCGAGCTGCGGCCAGTCGGTCGCCTGTTCGACCCATTCGCGGATTGTCTCCTGCATCTTTGACTGACGCAGGAAGAGATGACGTGTTTCGCGGATCTCGACATTCTTCGAGCCAGAGACGGCTGAGTACGGATCGATCAGATCGACCGGGTCGAGCAGTCGCCCGCAATTATCGCACTGATCGCCGCGCGCTTTCTCGAATGCGCAATGCGGGCAAGTCCCCTCAACATAGCGATCTGGCAGGAAGCGGCCATCATCCACCGAATAGACCTGACGCATATTGCGCTCTTCGAGCAGGCCGTTGGCTTCAAGGACATGCGCGAAATGCTGGGTCAGTCGCGCATTCTCATCGCCGGAAGACCGGCCGAAGAAATCATAAGATAGCAGGAAATCATCGCCCGCTTTCTTCTGGATGTCATGCTGCTCGTCGCAATAAGCCCGGACCGACACACCAGCAGCTTGAGCGGCCAGTTCAGCAGGCGTACCATGTTCGTCGGTGGCGCAGATATACAAGACATCGTTTCCGCACAGCCGTTGATAGCGGGCGAATACGTCCGCCGGAAGCATCGAGCCGGCCAGATTGCCGAGATGCTTCACCCCATTGATATAGGGCAGGGCCGACGTGATGAGGATGCGGCGTTTGCCAGTGGCTTGCATAATATCTTCCGTAGTTCAGCGAGGTCTGGTGATGTGCTCTTTGTCCATCGCAATCTGTTGTGTGTGAACGTCTCGTGTTAGGCGCTTTAGTGCTTTGAACCCAATTTGAACAGCGTCCGGGCGTACATCAATCGCGCAGGCCTTGGCGAAGCAGCAAAGCTAAGGGTGGGTTTCCTTGGGTTGCTGTGGAAAGTACAGATGGGAACGGTTTCGCAAGCAGCTCTTTCTGCGGCTAAGTACTTTCCAGTCCTGTGAGACGACTCGCGGTTATCCGTGTAGTGATTGTGGCGGCCAGGTCGAAATGACCGCGTAACACCAGAACCGGCGTCGGCTCAATTTTATTTAGTCCGGTCGACACCCATCCATCCCATGGATCCTTTTCGCCGATTACGACATCCCATTGCTCCCAGGAATGTTGATCAAAATGAATTTCCATCAAAACGCCCTGACGTTTGAGGCAAAATCTTCCCGGTTCTAGATTGAATGCGCCGGGTGCGGCCTGCCACCGCTGCTCGACCAGGTAATGCCCCCCGCCATCCTTGATGAGGTGATCCTTTACGACAAGCGTGCTGAAGTCTGCACGTGTGGTAATGGATCGCTCATGTCGCACAGGCAGATTATCAGGACCATATCCCTGATCGAAAAATCCTTTGAGACGATAAACGCCATTTTCTATATCCAGATAGGGAGGACCGGGTTCCGATCGTTTCCATTCATCCGGGTTCGCACGGGCATTTTGCCCGTGGCCATTAATGCCTATTGTCGAATGAGCTCGGGATGAGCGCAGATAAGCAATCGGCTTGTCTTCACCCTGCTCGTAAAGATATCGCCCCGGATCAATCAGGAGATTAACTCCAAAAGCACAGTACCAGAGGCTCAGGGCATCTTCATGTTGATGCACCATGCCAAATGGTCCTGAATCAAAAACAAGCAACGAATTGCTTTCCCGGTTTCGCAAGATTGCGATACCCGCATATGGGTAAAGGCGACTTTTGGTAGAGTGGTGACCCTTCTGGAATTCACTGTGTCCTGTGGCCGATGTCTGCTGTTGCAGGAATTCACTGATCCTGGGGCCATAATCGGCATCAGCATCACCAAGCGCGACGACAGATCCGTCAGGACAGATCAGGTCTTGCAGGTATGCGGACATTGCTCTGATCTTGTCGAGGAGCAGCGGCGCTACGGGAACTCCGGCTTCGCGTCGCAATGTTGTGATTGATAAAGTGAGTTCCAGAAATGCCCAATGGTAATGTGAGGAGAGTTCATGCTGCACGCCGTCAGGCAGAACCTGGAGTTCAACCGTTCGGATCAGATACGATTCGCATATTGCAAGAAGTCGCCCAGAGTGTGGAAACTCGGGCCAGCTTAGCAACACAACATGTATGGATCGCAAGCTGATCAGCGTCCAATTGTCTGCACGCGATCGCTTTCGAACCCACCGGATTACCATCATGGTCTGACGGAAGATGCTCTCTGCGATGCGCGCTCGACTATCCTCAGGCAGAAGATCTGGATATGTTTTGTCGACGAATTGCAAAAACCGCACCCAGTTCTCAGTTCGGATTGCAATATTTATCATGTTTCGCCAAGCGTAGGGCGAGAATTTGAAGCGCTTACGATTGTGTTTGGATATCCAGTCGAGCATTAGCGCCAGGCCAGCTCTAATCTCCTTTTCAGACGAGAGAACCTCTTCGAAGTTTAAAAAACCGAACCTGTTGAGGTCGTGTCCCCAGTGCGCCGTACCGGGATTATGTTCCCAGTCAATCGGTGCCTCTATCGTCCAGGCTTCACCATAAAAGCTGAATATCAATCTGTTTAATTGAGTCCCCGCAAAATCGGTTGATGGCACAATGGGGCGCGGTATTTTGCAGCCGTCCAGTTCCAGTCTGCGAAGATATGAACTCAAGAGAATGTGCTTCCTGGCAGGTCTTTTCTGCCTTGATGCGGGCAGAATTTGTTGCCTCCTACTGTCAGGTTTTACAGACGATGCAAGGGGCTTCTGACCCGCAAAATAAAAAGCCCGGCATGCAGGCATGCCGGGCTGGTCGTCTAAATTATGTCTTTGCTTATCCGGCCATTGCCGGTTCAGCTTTCAACTGGATGTCGACACGCCGCGCCATGATAGCGTCATCCTCAGATGCCGATACGTCGGTACGAAAATCGGAATTGCGCGATTGTATACCTTGCATGCTAAACTCTTGCAAAACCGAAATCCGGCGAGCCTCTGCCAGGCTCTGCTTGTCTGTCTCAGTGGAAGCATCAGTCGCAATTGCGACAGCATCCAGGTCCGTAACGGCGCAGCCAGCAAGCTGCTCGCGTGTTTCGCGGATGGCATCCCGGGCAAAAGACGTCAATTCAGCTTCGCCTTTCTCAAAATAAACTTTCAAGTCTACGGAATCGCACATTGCAGATTGGGGAGCATAAAATGGCTCGCTGGCAGATGTACGAGCTTCATCGGCAAGCGCCGGCGTAGCGAGGAATGTGATAGCGGCTGTGGCGGCTATAAATGTCTTGTTCATTTCATTGCTCCTTCTTGCAGGACTGATGAAACAACGCAGCTGCGGCGAAAAGGTGCCATGAGGCAGGATAATTGTGGCATGCAGGTGATCTTACAAAGGAATCTTGCCCTTCAGCGAAGAGCATCGTAAAGGGCGGTAACGTGCCGGTATAGCTCAGCTGGTAGAGCACCTGATTTGTAATCAGGGGGTCCCGGGTTCAAGTCCTGGTGCCGGCACCACTCTCCCAGGGGAATACACCCATACGGACTAAACCTGCTCTGATTGAGCGGTTTCTGGCAAGTGAATGTAAATCGGGAGCTGTTTCAGACTGAACCCGTACACTGGATTGCCGCGTACCTGATGGCAGCAGAAAAGATGCGGCAAGGAAGCTGTATCCCATTGGTCGCAGCTTATGTCGCATTTCTGTCGCGTCACCGTGTCATAGCGCGGCGTCTAGCCTGTTTCTTGCGTGATAAGTCGAAAATGATGCCGAGACGAGGTAAGACGGAAGTATAAAGGGATTGGCGGGGGCTGCTTTCCGGGTTTGAAAGATGTGATGGTAACCGAGGGTCGAATTACATTGCCTGACTGGACGCCGCGCCTGATAGAGGCTGCGCGGCTTTCTGGCATGTTCGTCCTGGTCATTTTTGGTGCGTTTCTTGCTGCGAAACTCTGCTGGCTACTGATTTCGCCGGGCCCGGCGGTCTCTACGCTTACGCCGCGGCCTTTGCCCTCTCCGATCCAGGCGGGTGCGCAGTCGAGTATACGGGCTGATCTCAGTCTGCTTGTGACCACCAACCCCTTCCAGGCGAATGAGGCGGCTGAGACTGAAATACCGGACGCGCCGGCGACACAGCTAAACCTGAAACTCGTTGCCCTGTTCATGTCGACCGGCGAAAGCGGTGGATCTGCGACAATCATTACGCCAAACAATGAGACAACGCGTTTTGAGCTCGGCGATGATATTCTTCCCAGCGTTCGACTTGAGCGTATCCTTTCGGATCGCGTCATCATATCGCGGGAAGGCGTTGAAGAGACGCTGATGCGCGGCGGCCGCGAAGCTGGTCTGTCTGTGATCAGCGAGCCGGAAGATGTCCGGACCGAAGCGCGCGCTGTCAGCCGAGAAGACGACAAAACGACAGACGCGCCGCCGGCCCCTGTCACTGCCGCGGCGACGCCGTCAGCTTTCGCGCCAGGTGTCACGGCGCAGACGCTGCTCGCGAGCCTCGATCCAGTGCCGCAACGTGATGGCGATCGTTTGACCGGCTTCCTGCTTAGACCAAGGGGGAATGCGTCACTAATGCAGTCAGCAGGCCTCGAAGCTGGTGACCTGCTGACCGGAATTAATGGCCGGAACGTAAGTGAGATAGACACATCGGCGCTGGCCACCGAATTGGGGGCAACACATGCGGCGCGTGTGACGGTGATGAGAAATGGCGCGTCTCGAACCATAGACATTGATTTTGTAGAGGGGTGAGAGAATGCCCAGACTGCTCCTTATAGGCCTTGCGGTGATCGCACTTGCCACAGGATCCGCTCGCGCCGAGATGAAATCTCCGCAAGCTGAGCGGCATGTGCTCAGCCTTGATGATGTAGAGATTACGGCGCTCATCGACGATGTCTCGATCATCACGGGGTATACGTTTATCCTGCACCCGGATGTCGGGCGCACCCGCGTCACTGTCCTGTCTCAGGCGCCGATGACGACGGATGAAGTTTTCCAGGTCTTCCTGTCGACGCTTCGTGTGCATGGCTTTGCGGCCATCCCTGCCGGCAAGGGGGTTTACCGCGTCGTGCCTGAGCAGCTTGCAGTTGGCGAAGCTTCAGCTGTTGGCGGCGGACCGAACTCCTTCGTCACCCAGATATTCCGGCTCGATTCATTTGGCGCCGTGGAAGCCGCCCAGATGGTCAAGCCACTTGTCGATGCGCAGGGGACGGTTGTCGCAAACACGCGGTCGAATTCCATCGTGGTTGTCGATTATGCATCGAACATGGATCGTATCCGCGATGTCGTGAATACGCTCGACAATGATGACCGGACTGAAGTGCAGACCCTGGCGCTGAAATCCGTTCCGGCCAAGGAGATGGCGGACATCCTGAAAAGCCTTCTCGGGACGCGCGACGGCAATCCCGTGCAGAATTTCGAGGTCTCTTCCTCCACGACGAGCAATTCGGTTGTCATCCGGGGCGATGGCCCGATGGTGACACAGGCACTGGAAGTTGCCAGTGAGCTCGACAAGGCAGAGCCAGCGCGGGACAATCTTCGCGTTATCGAGCTCAACAACTCCAAAGCCGAAGAGATCGTCCCGGTGCTTGAGAAGATCGCCGAAACCATGGCGGACCAGCGCGGCCCGGCTGAAAGTTCTGCGCCGCCGGCCACGATCGCCCACCACCCGGAATCGAACTCTCTCATTATCAGCGCTACACCAGACACACTCCTCGCCATGGAGCGGGTCGTGCAGGCGCTCGACCAGCGCCGGGCGCAGGTTCTGGTCGAAGCGATCATTGTCGAGATGTCCGACGATACGGCCCGCGAACTTGGTGTGCAGTTCCTGCTATCGGGTGTGGGTGATTCCACGACGCCGTTCGCCAGTTCGACATTCTCCCGGTCGGCGCCAAATCTCCTCGCACTGGCAGGCGCTCTTGCCGGTTCGGAAGACGATGATTTCACTGACACCTTCCGCGATGCCGCGATCAGCTCGTTGCTTGGCGTTAATGGCGGGCTGATCGGCATTGGAGGTCGTGACGGTGATACCCTGTTCGGAGCGATCCTCAACGCGGTCGAACAGGATACAAACTCCCGTGTGCTGTCCAAACCGTTCAACATGACGCTCGACAATGGCACTTCGTCACTGGTTGTCGGCCAGGATGTTCCGTTGACCTCCGGCGAGGTCCTCGGAAATGATAATTCCAACCCGTTCCGTACCGTTGAACGCCAGCAGGTTGGCGTGAAACTGGAAGTCACACCGCGTATATCCTCGGACGACACGATCCGCCTCGACATCTATCAGGAAGTATCGAGCGTGTTCGGACAGGTCGGGACCGTGTCGCCAGACCTCATCCTCAATACGCGGAATATAGAAACCAGCGTTCTGGCGGATGATGGCGAGATCATCGTGCTTGGCGGCCTGATCGAGCAGACTGAATCAACATCGAACTCAAAGATCCCGCTACTCGGCGATATTCCGTTTGCAGGACGGTTGTTCAAGTCTGAGGGCACGGGCGGCACACGCACCAATCTTATGGTGTTCATCAAGCCGACAATTATCCGTGACCGCGACAGTGCGGCACGAGTGACAGCCCGTTCGTACAATTATTTGCGAGCACAGGAATATCTTCGCAACGACAAGGTCGATGTGTCGCTCGACCAGTTCCTTGGTGAAGTGCTTGGCGAAGACATGTCACCTGACACGGAGTAATATTGACCGGCCCGAGCGAATACAATCATGACTGAGGCAATGACCCGTCGAACGTTGACCTACGCCTTTGCCAAGGACAAGGGCCTCGTCGTCATGCAGGAAAGCACCGATAGCATGACCCTCGGTGTCCGTGCGGGCGCTGACCCGCGTGCTATCCTGGAGGCCCGCCGGGCCCTCGGACGCCCGCTCCAGTTCGAACATCTCGACGCCTCTCGCTTTGAGCGCGAACTGTCAGAGCAATATGCGCGCAGTGCCATCGAAGGCGGCGAGACCGAAGCGGCGATGGACGGGCAGGGTGACCTCCTGTCGCTGATCGATGACATTCCGCAAACAGCAGACCTGCTCGACGGCGATGATGATGCGCCGGTCGTGCGTCTTATAAACGGGTTGATCTACGAGGCTGTGAAACGCCGTGCCTCTGATATCCACATCGAGCCGCATGAAGATACGCTGGCCGTTCGCTACCGCATCGACGGTGTCTTGCAGGAGGTGCTGACGCCGTCGCGCCGCCTTGCCGCGCCGCTGATCAGCCGCGTCAAGGTCATGGCGCGGCTCGATATCGCTGAAAAGCGCATCCCGCAGGATGGCCGCATTTCGCTGTCGATCGGTGGACGCTCAATCGATGTTCGCGTGTCGACCCTGCCGTCGCGCTATGGCGAACGCATTACCATGCGCCTCCTGGACACACGCAACGCGCTGCTCGGCCTCGAACAGCTTGGCATGGACGCTGATACGCTGAAACGGCTTCAGTCCGTCCTCGCGCAGCCAAACGGGATCACCCTCGTGACCGGCCCAACCGGGTCCGGCAAGACGACGACACTCTATTCATCGCTTTCGGTGCTGAACAATGGCCAGCGCAACGTGATGACTCTTGAAGACCCGATCGAATATGGCCTTGAAGGCATCACGCAGACACAGATGCACCACAAGGTCGGCCTGACATTTGCCGCCACGCTCCGCGCCATTCTCCGGCATGATCCGGACGTCGTCATGGTGGGCGAAATCCGCGACCTTGAAACTGCAAAAGTCGCCTTTGAGTTCTCCTCCACCGGGCGACCCGTACTCTCAACAGTCCATACGAACAGCGCTGCTGGCGCAATCCAGCGGCTGCGGGATATGGGCATCGAGCCTTATGTCATCGCGGCAACCATGCGAGCCGTACTTGCGCAGCGCCTCGTGCGGAAACTCTGCGATCATTGCAAGACGCCGCACGACGCGACGGCCGACGAAAAGGCAATGTTCGGTGTGCCGGTTTCCGAGCAGGTCTCATTCTATCGTCCGACAGGCTGCATGAGCTGCGCCCAGACCGGCTATGAAGGCCGGCTCGGTGTCTATGAGCTGCTTCTGGTCGATCAAGGCCTGCGTCAGCTCATCCGCGAAGATGCATCCGAGGATGCATTGGAGAAACACGCTTTCTCCGGTCACGATACGCTATTCAGGAATGCTGGCCGTTATGTTGTGACTGGGCAGACCAGTGTCGAAGAAGTGCTGCGCGTCTGCCGTAAGGATGAGGACAGCCATGGCGGTCTTTGACTACCAGGCCATTGCTTCGGACGGCAAACGCACGAGCGGTGTGATCACCGCTGATTCTGCGCGCTCGGCCCGCAAGGAATTGCGGCTGCGCCAGCTTTCGCCACTTGATGTCAAGGAAAGCCGCAAGGGCAAGTCTGCCAGCTCTGCGAGTGGACATGACAAGAAACTCAGCGGCGGCGACCTTGTCGTGGCAACACGACAACTGGCGCTTCTCGTGAAAGCCGGTACCCCGGTCGAGGAGGCGATTGGATCGGTCGCCGCCGAGGCCGAAAAGCCGACAACACGCAAAGTCTTCATGGGCGTGCGCTCGGCCATAACGGACGGCTATTCGGTCTCAGAGGGCCTGAATAGCGCGCCGAAAGCCTTCCCGCCTTTTTACCGGGCCGTGGTTTCGTCCGGACAGGCATCCGGTCATCTCGATGACGTGCTTGAGCGTCTTGCGACACATCTCGAGAAGACCCGCAAGATGAAGGGCAAGATCATGTCTGCCCTGATCTATCCACTTGTTCTCAGCGTTATTGCGCTGCTGGTCGTGACACTGCTGATGATTTTCGTCGTTCCGGCCATTGTCGAACAGTTTGATACGCTCGGGCAGGACCTGCCATGGCTGACTGAAGTGGTCATCGGGTTCTCCAGCTTCCTTCGCAATTGGGGCATCGTCGTTGTCATTGTCATGATTGCGGGGATCTGGGGCCTGCGCCGCCTGTTCCAGCAACCGGCCGCGGCTGAAGCGCGTGATCGTTTTATCCTGTCTCTGCCAGTGGTGGGCAAGCTGTCCCGCGGCGTATCGGCAGCAGCTTTTGCACGCACATTCGCAACCTTGTCTGCGAGTGGTGCCCCCGTACCGGATTGTCTCGCGGCTGCGCGCGGCGCGATGTCCAACGCCGTTTTCCGCAAGGCCGTCGCCGGTGTGCGCCGCCGGGTGGAAGAGGGTGCGTCACTGGCCCGTGCGATGCGGGCCGAAGACGTCTTTCCGCCAATGCTCCTGCACATGGTGGCCAGCGGTGAACGCGGCGGCGACCTTGCAGGCATGATGGGCAGGGCGGCGGACTATCTGGAAGAAGAATTCGACACGGCAACGGGTGTCGCCCTGGGCCTGCTGGAGCCACTGCTCATCGTGTTCCTGGCGGGCATTGTGGCGATGATCGTGCTATCTATTATGCTGCCTATCCTGCAGATCAACACGCTGGCCATTGGCTAGAAGAAGGGAGTCTCCGATGAAACGGACACCGAAACGAAAACCATCCAGGGAAGCAGGCTTCACGCTGACCGAGATCATGGTTGTGATCTTCATCATCGGGCTTTTATCGACGGTGGTGCTGATCAACGTTCTGGGCGCGCGGACGGATGCGCAGGTCAAGACGGCCCGAACCAATATTGCCGCCCTTACCAATGCGCTCGAACAGTACAGCCTCGACATGTACGATTATCCAACTGAGCAGCAGGGCCTGGAGGCGCTGGTCAGCCAGCCGGCCGACGCCAATTCGGCGGGCTCCTATCGCAAGGGCGGCTATATCAGCAAACTGCCAGTTGATTCCTGGGGCAGGCCTTTCGTCTACAAGCGGCCAGCTGAAAAATCTGACAGGGCATATGACATCTATTCTCTCGGCGCCGATGGCCAGCCTGGCGGCGAGGAAGAAAACGCAGATATCGGGAACTGGAACTAGGCCTTGAGCGGGACACGATCACTCAACGACAGACAAGCCGGCATGACGCTGGTCGAGGTGTTGATGGTCGTGTTCATAGCCGGGCTCGTGGCTGGCGTTGCGGTTCTGACCCTGCCTGACCGGCAAGGCCCATATGAGAAGGCAATCGGCACAATCCGGACCGCTCTGCAGGATGCGCAGGACCGCTCGGTACTAACCGGGGAAATTATCGGTCTGAAGCCCGCCGAAGGCCGGATCGAGATCCTTGGCTGGACGGGCACCGAATGGCAGCCAGCGTCGGCAGCGTTTGTACGCTTGCCAGAAAATGTCCGCATCGAGATAAACCGTGAGAACGACGACAACCGCGACACTGAGCAGAAAAGCACGCAGCCGGCGCTTGTCTTCAATCCGCTGGGCATGGGCGAACCCGTCAGTGTCGACGTGGTCTTTGGCGCGCTCGTCCATTCACTTGAGATTACGGCAGAGGGGGATGTGATCGATGCGGCGCGCGGATAATATTCCCTCCAGTGCTTCGAGTGGTTTCAGCCTTGTCGAGACAATTGCCGCGCTTGGCATTCTTTCGCTTGCGGCGGTCCCGCTCATGCAGCTTTCGTCGGAAGCCCTCCAGAATACCGGCAGGCTGGAATCCCGGCTGCTTGCCCGAACAACAGCTGAAAACGTCATGGCGCGCGCGATGGCAAGCCCCGAACCAGTCGTAATTGGCCAGACGGCTGGTAGCGAGGAACAGCTGGATCGCGTCTATGACTGGACGCTTACTGTCTTGCCAACCGAGCGCGCGGACCTCATGCGCCTGGAAGTAAGGGTCGTAGAGGGTGGCCGCGAGCAGGAGCTGGCGCGTCTCATCTCGCTGGCTTCGGTGGACAGATGACAGCGCAACGCACCCCTCATGATGCAGGCTTCACGCTCACCGAAATGCTGGTGGCCTTGTTCATCCTCTCCATGCTCGCAGTGGCCGGGGGAAGCCTCCTGTTGCGGGCCACGGAAAGTGGCAAGCAGGTACGGGACCGGGAAGCTGAAATCCGCGTACTGGATATCGCGCAGGCTTTCATCCGCGACGACCTGGAGGCGGCAACATTGCGAGCGACCGAACCTGATGAAGGATATGGCGAGCCTGAAACGTTCGTCGGCGGGCAGACAAACCGGACAGATGCCCTGTTCCGGTTTGTCCGTAATGGCTGGATCAATCCGGGCGGTGCGGCAGATCGCAGTGGCCTTCAGACTGTGCGTTACATCCTGAGTGAAGAGGGCGAGCTCATTCGAGAGGCCACATTGAGGCCAGACAGTACGCGGTCGACACCTGTTGCCCGCCGCGTGCTTCTGGAACACGTCACTGCAGTTGACCTCGGCTTCTGGCGCGGCGGGGAACTGTCGGCCTATTGGGAGGGGACCGCTAAACCCCCGGCCAATGTCCTGCCTGACCTTGTGGAGATGCGGATCAGTTTCGATGATGGCCGGGTGATGACAGTCGCCAGCCTTGTTGGCGGGGTGCCGTCATGACCCCTACAGCCCGCAGCAATGAAGAGGGCGTGGCACTTGTCACTGTCCTGATGATTGTGGCGGCGATGTCGGCAGTTGCGGTCGGCCTGTCGTCCGCCGTCCTCTCAAGCACCAATCGCGCAAAGTCGCTGGACGCGAGCGCGCAGGCCGGGTGGCTGGCGCTCTCTGCTGAGGAATTCGGACGCTCGGCCATTGGGGACTTGATGGCGGCGACTGAAGGCAAACTGTTTGCCAACATGCCGGGTCTCAACTCTCCAATACCCTTTGAGATTGAAGGCGGCCTCATCACCGTCACGGGCCATGATGACAGCAATTGTTTCAATCTCAACAGCTTGCGGAATGCTGCCCAGGCAAGTGGAGACGTTGAAGCGACAACCGCTGTCTCTGCGCGCCAGTCGTTTGAAATGCTGGTAGAGCTGGCCGAGATCGACGGGCCTGACCCGGAAGCGCTCACGGCAGCGCTCGTCGACTGGATGGACGGGGACCAGTCACCGGGGCTCAGCGGCGCTGAAGACAGTTATTATAGCGGCCCCGGCCTCAACTACCGCACATCGGGACAGCCCCTGGCAGACCTGTCCGAGCTTTATGCGATCCGGTATTTCACGCCGAAAACTGTTGAGCAGTTGCGCCCGCTCGTTTGTGCAAGACCGTCCGAACTGTCCCAGAAACTGAACATCAACACGCTGACCGAGCGCGAGGCACCTTTGCTTGCGCTGGCAGTTTCGGGGGCCATTTCGACTGAAGACGCCCGGGACATCATATTCCAGCGTCCGCCGGGGGGATGGCAAAGTGTTGACGACATGTTCAATACGCCGGCCATTGCTGAAATTTCGCCGGAGCTGCGCCGCACAGACAGTCTGGGCACTGAGTCTTCACATGTCGCGCTCGATGCTGCGATCGTGTATCGCGGAACGCGCAGGCTCTTCGCTATCCTGTACGAGCTTGATGGCACCGGGCCTGCAAGGACCGTTTATCGGGAACGCAAAGGATAAGGCTTGGCAGATCTGTATATCCTCCTACCAGCCCAACAGGGTCAGCCGCCGGTATTTGCATGGCGTGCCAGTGGTGACTGGCACGTTGGAGCGGCCCGTCCGGATGGGCGTGGCGGCAGGGGCGAGAACGCTGTTGCGTTCGTTCCGGGGACGGCCGTGACACTCCACAAGGCAGATGTCATCGCCAAGAAGCCTGTAGAGGCGCGCCGGACAGCCCTGTTTGCAATTGAGGATGATGTTGCCGAACCTATAGAGGCCTTGCACGCAGCGCTCGGGCCTGCCGGCGACGGTCTCGCCCGGAGCGTCTACCTCACATCCCTCGCAGATATGACAATTTGGCTGCAGCTGCTCGAAGACCTTGGTCTGCCGGATGCTGCGATCGTCCCGACATATAGTCTGCTACCTGACGAAAGCATGGCGGTTCAGGGGGCGAACGAATACGTTTTTCGGGAAGGTGCGGATGCTTTTTCCATAGATGCGAGTGCACCGGATGATCTGGTGCGGTCTATTGCGCCCGGTGAGACAAAAACCGTATACGGAGCAGCGTTGGCACGTATTCTTGGGCAGCCACCAGCCCATGATGGTTTCGCAGAGGCCGGTGAATGGCTGATGCAGCTCGCGCACTGGCACCAGCAACACCCGGCAGCTGGGCTTGTGTCCCTTCGTCAGGGCGATTTTGCAGTCAGGCACGCGCTCAAATTCGACGGGCTGTCGCGCTGGCGCCCGGTTGCGGCTCTTGCTGCAGCCTGTTTTGCGCTTTGGGTGACCTCCGTCTGGTTTGAAACATCCGCCTTGAGAGAAACCGCAACTGATTTGCGCGCCCGCACCAGCGACATTCTCGCCGCTGCCGTTCCGGAGTCACAGGGCAATGTCAATCAGGGGCTGGCTGTGCTGCGCGAGGACCAGCGCCTCAGCAGCAATTCCCTGCGTCCGACGCTCGCATCAGCTGCGTTGTATGAAGCGCTCGGGCCTACAGGGAATGCAGAGATAAGGTCGCTTCGCTTTGATGCAGGCACAGGGCGTTTGACGGCGGTTGTCGTGTTCGACAATTATTCCGACTCCGATGCCATAGGCGAGCGCCTTGAAGAGGCCGGCCTGTCGGTATCGCTTGGCGAGGCAAGGCAGTCTGGCAATCGTGTGCTCGGCGAGTTTACCATCGAGGCGGCATCATGAGCAGCTGGTGGCACGGACTTTCATTAAGGGAACGTGCGCTTGTCGGATCAGCCGGAGCAATCATCCTTATGCTGATCGTATGGTATGGGCTGGTGATGCCCGGTGTGAATGCACGGTCTTCAGCGAATCTCGCCCGGCAGCAGGCTGCGGATGAGCTGGCGCAGGTTGAGCATCTGGTGGCTGCCCGGCGGGCAAGGTCCTCCCAGGCGAAAGGCGTTGCAGTGTCCACTGGTGCAGCGATGACCCCCGACGCCCTGAAAACCGAAGTTACCCGAGCGGCCCAGCAGGCAGGGCTTTCCATATCCAGGCTGCAAGGTAGCGAGGCGGGGCGTTTTTCGCTTGTGTTTGACCAGGCTGATGCGCGGCAACTGTTCTATTGGATGAATGATGTCGAAACCCGGCTCGGTGGGCGTGTAGAGCGCCTCAGCATGGATCAGGGGCAGAATGGGCGTATCCGCGCCACTGTCGAGCTGGTCAGCGGAGATGGCGCATGATCCGTTTCCTGCTTCTCCTGACAGCAATTGTCGCAATTGGCATCGCCGCGGTCTCGCAAGTGCCGACCGGATTCGTGCTGCGTAAGCTTCCCCTCAATGCCATGGGCGTCCAGTGGACACAGTCTGAGGGCACGATCTGGGATGGGCGCATTATGGGTGTCTATCTGAACGGACAGCCGGTCGGCGATATCGACATCGCCTTGCAGCCGCTATCGCTTGTGTCGATGCGGCCCGTATTGAACGTCCAGTGGGGTGGGGCAGGCGGACGCGGGGCCGGACAGGTCATGCTCGATGGCGACGCAATCTCAGCCACCGATTTGCGCCTGGAGCAGCAAGTCTCGGCGCTGGAAAGCCTTACCAATGAATTGCGCGCGATTGGTGGTGTGTTCAGATTGAACCATGGAGCTGTCAGGATCGAGAATGGCGTCTGCCTGTCAGCTGTCGGCGACGTGCAGACTGATACGCTGGCCCGCGCGGCGCAGCAATTCGGGCGGACGTTCACAGATCTTACCGGCTCTATTAGTTGCACGGACGGCGCCTTCAATATCGTCATGGATGGCAACTCGCCAGATGGCGATACGATTGCGATTGATGCCAATGCGACACTGACGGGGCGCTCCAATATTGACGTTGTCGTCAGCACGGCAGACCGGGACATAGAGACATTGCTGGCGAATGCCGGCTTTTCCCGGAATGACGGGGTCTGGACGTATCAGCGCGTAACCGAAACTGGAGGCAGGCTTCAGCCATGAAATTATTTACGGGTCTGATTCTGTCCTGCTTGCTGGCGACGGCGTGTGCCTCGCGCAAAGAGTCTGAACCGGTGGCGCCCCCGGTGGAGCAAGCTGTGGCCACGTCCTCGGTCGTTCCGGCGGTTAGTGTCGTCCCCGAATCGGCGCTTGGGCCTCAGAGCCTGCTGCGCGGCGAATGTGGCCTCTTCATCTGGAGCCAGACGGACCAGACACAGTTCATTTTCTTTCAGAAAGCCGAGACCGGCGTAGCGACGCTACAGATCGGCTCACAAACCGTCACCGCGACCCAGACCGCCAATCGCGGGTCAATCTTTGGTCAGTTCATGACAGAGCAGGGATACGCAGCGCCTGGCGGCGAGCAGGTCTTGCTGCGCGTTGAGCCTGGAGACGACCTTCAGGGCGGGCAGCGCATTACAGCAGGCCACCTGACCATCACGGCCGCTGGAGGCTGGCGCACCGTCATTCCGGTGCGCGGCGTGCGGGCCTGCCAGCCCTGAGGCTGGTCTTTTGATTCCATTCGGATTTTGGGGAGTTTCGCTGGCTCCGCGAGTAGGAGCCACCCCAGTATTTCATGCCGTTCCATGTTGTTCCAAAAAATGTGAAAAAATTCATTTAATACAACCCATTGGAGAACAGGCTTGTTTTGTGGTGTTCCATTTTATATCACTCTATCGAAATTCTTTTGTGGGGCGGTTTGTGGGGCGAAACAATATGCCAAAGTTACTTACTCCGCTGTCAGCGAAAGCTGTAGCTTCGCTGAAACACACAGGTGCTGGTGAAAAATCAAGGCATTCGGTGGGCGGCGTCCCCGGATTGTTTCTCGTCACTTATGCGAGTGGGGCTCGGTGCTGGTTGCTTCGGGGTACATTGAACAAACGTCGCAAAGAAATCGGTCTGGGCTCGGCATTCGAGTTGTCACTCAGCGAAGCGCGCGAGAAAGCACGTGAGTACCGCAGGCAGTTGGCAGATGGGATAGACCCCACCTTCAAGGAAGAAACAGTTGAGCAAATGCGAATTATCTTTGCCAAGGCTGTCGAACAGTTTTTCGAAACTGAATTGTCCGAGGTAAAGGAGAAAGAACGCAAAGCTTGGATCAATACGCTTCGGACTTATGCTGTCCCGATCATCGGCAAACTAGACGTTGAGAACATTTCCACACTTCACGTCGCTGATGTGCTCAAGCCAATCTGGTCAACGAAACGCGAACTTGCAAAAAAGATTAGGGTACGCCTCGATAAGATATTTGTCTGGTTGAAGGCAACGGGATATCTGGAGCAAGACAGTCCCGCCAAATGGGTGGACCTCAAACCGATTTTGGATCCCCTGGGACGCGATAAGAAAGCCGCGCATCGGCCAGCGGTGGCATTCGTTGACGCGCCGAGGTGGTTCGAATTGATCCGCCAGAAAAAAAGCTTGTCTGCGCGAGCACTCGAGTTTCTGTGCCTTACGGCGGTAAGGTCGGGTGATGTGAGATACATGTCCTGGAGTGAGGTCGATTTCGACACAAGAATCTGGACGATACCGCCGAACAGACAAGGGACAAAACTCAAGACCCGAGACCACAAGGTCCCGCTTACCGAGCCGATGCTGGAGCTATTACGAGCGGTAAAACAAGAACAGAACGGCGAATATGTCTTCGCGGGGCTCAATGGTTGCCCTATGAGCGAAAATACAATTTCCAAACTCATGCGGGAAGTTCATTTGGAGGAGATCGCAGCTGGTCGAAAGGGCTTCCTGGATCAACAGACAGGGAAACGCGCGGTGCCGCACGGGTTGCGGTCAACTTTCAGGGATTGGATCGCTGAGTGTACCAACTACCCGGGCGAACTCGCTGAAATCGCAATTGCTCATAAGCAGGGGTCAGAGACGGAGCTGGCCTATAAGAGGCTTTCCCAAGTAGAAAAACGCCGCCGCATGATGTCTGACTGGAGTAACTATCTGGGCCATCGCCCAGCCAAGGTCTCCACACGCTCGAACGCACCTCGCCAGTCAACTCATAGCCTGCACTATGATCCAGTGTAGGTCTGCCCTGTCGCGCCATTAATCCATTCGACCAAAAGCTAGTTATTCGCTGCAGGCGATAAACCTCTATTATACGCCGTAGCGTATATTGACATTTTATGCGCTGTAGCGTATAGGGGTATAAATAGTCAGGAAGCTCGCAAATGTCAGAACTCGTCAGATCACCTAAGCAGCTTGGCGTCGCCTTGCGGCGCTCTCGTCGCGCGCAGGCGATGACGCAGGCTGACCTGGCCAGCCGAGCCGGCGTGAGACAAGGCACCATATCACATGTGGAGAACGGGCTTGAAACGGTCAAGCTCAACACGGTGATGGACCTGCTGCGGGCACTCGACCTTGAGATTGTTGTCCGCCAGCGGACCAAAGGCTCGCACAGTGACATTGAGGATCTGTTCTGATGTCCCGGCCGCGGCGTAGCGCAGGACTGGTCGTCGCCCTGAATGGCCGCGTCGTCGGGTTGCTTGATCGCGCCTCAAACGGCGCAATCTCATTTGCGTATGACAAGGAATGGCTCGCCGATTTGCGCCGGGCCATTCCTGTCTCGTTGTCGCTCCCATTGCGTGAGGAGCGTTATACCGGGGCCGAAGTGTCCGCCTTCTTCGACAATCTTCTTCCCGACAATGACCAGATCAGGCGCAAGGTGGCCGAAAAGGTGGGGGCGGAGGGCACCGATGCGTTCAGCCTCCTGAACCAGATCGGCCGTGACTGCGTCGGGGCTCTGCAATTCGTACCGGAAGGTGATGAGGTAACACCGCCCACACAGCCTGAGTATCTCCAGCTGAGCGACGCAGACGTCGCTGAGATCATTCGCAATCTGGCCACAGCGCCGCTGGGTGTCAGGCCGAGTGGCGAACGGGAACTGCGTATCTCCATTGCAGGCGCACAGGAAAAAACGGCCTTGCTCTGGAATGATGGCTGGTGTTTGCCAAAGGGCACAACGCCAACCACGCATATTCTGAAGCCCGGACTCGGCAAGCTTCCGAATGGACTCGACATGACCCAGAGTGTCGAGAACGAGCATTTCTGTCTCACGCTTTGCCGGGAACTCGGGCTTGAAGTGGCGCAAAGCCAGATTGTTGATGTCAATGGCATCCGCATTCTCGCTGTGGAGCGCTTTGATCGCCTGAGAGCGAGTGATGGCCGTTTGCTCCGCATTCCCCAGGAAGATTTCTGCCAGGCGCTCTCGGTGCCGCCGACACGCAAGTATAACAATGACGGCGGACCAGGCATCCGCGAATGCCTCGGCCTCCTGGCTGGCAGCGACTATGCTGAAGAGGACAGACTGGCCTTCCTAAAGGCACAGATCGTGTTCTGGCTTATTGGCGCTACCGACGGCCATGCCAAGAATTTCAGCCTCTTTCTGACACCGGGAGGACGCTACCGAATGGCGCCGCTCTACGACATCATGTCCTTGCAGCCAAATTATGCGGCGAAGCAGCTCAGGCGGAAGGAATTTCGTCTCTCCATGGCGGTCGGGGACAATCGATACTATGCGATGGAAAGCATCCTCCCGTACCACTTCCTTGAGGACGCGAAAGCGGCCGGAATGGCGCAAGATCGGGCCAGGAGTCTCTTTGGCAGTCTTGGCGAAACTATTGAGGGTGCCCTCGAGCGAACCGCCGCAATCATGCCAGACGATTTTCCGAAGCTTCTGGTTGAAAGAATTGGCCATGCGATGCGTAAACGCTCGGCCAGGTTGCTGACTTGAGCGGGAGTATTCACGACCTGGTATATGTCTGCCGGGGAGCTTCCTCGATCCAGTCCTGAACTTCCTGTTCGCGCCAACGAACGGCATCGCCTGGAAGCTTCACCGGGGCAGGAAAGACTTTCGCTCTGACCTTTCTCCACAGTGTTGTCCTGCTGCGATACCCGGTCAGTTCGAGAACCTGTTGCGCTGTAATCAACTTAGCCATTGCGTTTACTCCACTATTGATACTGTTTTTGAGCGAAGACGCTCCTTCAAGATTTCTTTGCCTTCCGGAATCCGGTGTCACTGGCCAGAAAGGTTTCCAACATCAGCGGCACTAGTGCTGAGGCCGGAACCTCCACTCCGTGAATCTCCGAATGAATCCGCGCATAATCCTCAAGATCCGCCGCCAGCGGCGGATCGATGAGCGCGGTCAGTTTCTGCGGAGTCCGGTCGGGCAGCGGCCCGATCTTCAAACTGATGTCACTCATGGCTGGTCTCCTCCTTCATAGGGTTTCAGAACAATGTCCTTGTTGACGAGCACGCCGAGCCGCCAGCCGGGCCGGATGGTGATCGAGGGCTGGACGTCGAGATTGCGGCGCACAATTTCCTGGCCGGCTTCATTCGCGCCAGTCTGCGCAGAGCGGCGAAGCGCGCGGGCAATGTCGCCCTCATCATCGCTCGCGAGTTCTGATCCGACGCCGAGCAGGGTGGAGAGCGCGACTCCCTGCAGCAGCCTCCAGGAGTGATAGTCGACCTTGTCTTCGAGGCCCGCATAGCCGCGTGCATCGACGCCAGCGAGATTGTCGATCCGGATCGAGCTTCCGTCCGGCATCACGATCCGGATCCAGACCAGTAGCGCGCGGGACTGGCCGAATGCGATCACGCTGTCATAGCGCCCGATGAGGCGCGCGCCCTGAGGCACCAGCACACTCTCACCGGTAACCGTATCATAGACCGGGCTCGTCACCTGCGCGATGACCTGGCCGGGAAGGTCGGAGTTCACACCCGTCAACAGGGTTGCCGGAATGATCGTGCCGGCCATCAGCTGCCAGGGCGAGACCGGTGTTTCCAGTTGATGCGGATTGTAGATCGACGGATCGGTCTCCGTACCGAGAAAATCCAGCTTTCGAACCTGCCGGTTTGGATCCTCGCTTAGAGATGAGCCAAAAACGCTGCTGTCAGATGGCGCAAATGCCGAGAGGTCCGGAAAGCTGATCGAAGCCGCTGATGGGCTTGCAACGCCTCCTCCGACGCTCTTCGAACCGGAACTCGACCCGACCTGGAAAAACACTCCGCTCCCACGCGCCGCATCAGAGAGGGCTGCTTCACGTGCCCGCAACTCTGCCTCCAGCGCCGCCAATTGCTCACGCATGGCATCAGATTCAGGCGCATCCTGTTCAGGCAGACCCATCCGCCCTTCACGCTGCGCCTTCAGGATCGGTGTCCCAAGGTCGCCCGGCAACGGAGGCCCCAGAACATCCTCTTTCGGCTTGATTTCGCCGTAGGAAGCTGGCAGCGCAGCAAGGCCATCTGCAGGTGGATTATGTCCGGTATTGTACAATTCCCGCGACGCACTGGCTGGACTCTCCTTTGGGCCTTGCAGGGCGAATACCAGCGAGCCAAGCACGATGGCGCTGCCTGTGCCAAGCAGGACCATGAGGGCCCGTTTGGAGAACCGTTTGACAGGCCTCGGTGCGCCGTGGATTTCCAGAGGCGGCTGTGGTGTGGGAGCAGGCGCAGTCACGGCTTGGAATCCCCGAGGTCATTGCGGGCGATCGTCACAACGTCCTGGCGCTTTTCGCCCAGACGCAATTCGGCGCGTGCGAACAGGCGGTCGACGACGTAATAGTCTCCGGACATGCGATAGTTGACGAGCTGGGACTTGCCGTCCCGGCCGATGACGAACAGGGCCGGCGCCTCGCCCTGGTCGAGCCGGGCCGGGAACTGGATATAGACCTTGCGGCCATCGTCGAACACGCGATCCGGTCGCCAGTGCGGAGCGTCACCCTCGAGATCGTACCGGAATTTCAGCCGGTCTAGTTGTAGTCCGGCGGGAGACGCTGAGGCGGATGTCGCGCCTAACCGCGCGACCCGCGTCACCAGCTGCTGGTCAGCATAGCGCCAGGAGACGGCCGCCATATAGGTCTCTTCGAACGCGCGCAGTTCAAGGTGATAGGCGCGAAGACTCGTCGTGATGATGAGGTTGGTCTTGAGATCAGCTTGGGTCGGCTTGATCAGGATATGCGCCTGCGCCTCCGTTCCCGTGCCCGAGACCGTATCGCCGAGCACCCAGCGGACTGTGTCGCCAGCCGAGACTGACACAAGCTGTTCACCTGGCTGGAGGACAATGTCGGTCACCTGTTCCGGTGCACAATAAACCTGGTAGAGCGCGCCTATTGTGTAGGGATAGACCTGGATCGCGTTCATGTAGTTGTCGAGTGAAGGCTCGACCGCAGCCTTGCCATTTGCCGTCTCGATCGCCTGATAGGGTTTCAGCGAGGGAGACTCCGTCTCCGCCGGCATAGGCTTCATCTGACCCGGCATGATTGCCGGCGCATAGGTCTGGTAAGCCAGAGCCACTGGAGCAGGGTCCGCGTCAGCGACATCGCTCCCTTCCTCGTCCGGCGCGAGATAGAGGTCTTCGACATAGGCCGGTTCGTCGAGCGTGATGTCCGGCCCGACGGGCGCAGGCAGGGATTCGCAAGCGGCAAGTGCGGTCGAGGCAAGGAGGATCAGGGCGAGGTGTTTCATGGGGATATAGCTCCTATTGATGGTCTTTCGACCAGTTGAGGCCATGGACGTAGAGTCCGAGGGGATTGGCCCTGAGGGCTTCTTCGGTGCGCGGCGGATCGATGACGATCGAGAACACGCCGGTATGGTTCGTCTGGCCGGTCTCGGTGCCATTCCGGTAGGCGGTCTCGCGCCAGCGCACCGTGAAGCTGTCGTCGGAGGCTCGCACGACGCTCGTCACATCGACCGACACGGACCTCCGCCCGAGATCTGCAAACGGATCATTGTCGCGGGCATAGTCATTGAGGGTGGCGGCCGCCCGGTCGGTTGCGTAGGCGTAGGCTTTCAGCCAGTTCTGGCGGACGACAATCGGATCGATCGAGATCGAACGTGTATTCTTCACGAACTCGGCAAGGTGGAACGCGATCTGCGCATCGGTCGGCTCATAGCGCCCGTCGGCCGGGGCGACGGCGCGCACGGCGCCTTCGCCTGTCAGCTCGACCACGTAAGGCGTGACGAAGGACTGGGTGGAGCGCCAGACGAGACCGCCTGCGAGCACGAAGGACAGGCCAAGGCTGCCGAGCGCCGCGAGTCGCCAGTTTGCGGCCTGCACACGGGCAGACCCGATCCGGTCGTCCCAGGCCTGCGCGGCGCGCTGGTAAGGCGTGACCGGTTCGGGTGTCTCGCCATACCGGGTGGATGTGCGTTTCCAGAGCATGCTTCAGTCCTCGTCATTCCTGAGTTGTATCGATGTGCCGCCGCCGGGCCGGTCGCCGTCGCGCACGGCAGAGGCGGCCATCATGCCGGCATCGCGGGTCGACTGGTCGCGCCGGATACGCCGGGCCCAGTCGGGCGATGGATTATGCCCGCTCGCCGGCGCCGCATTGGGCGCGCCCGTACCGCCTGTTGCCGCAAAGGCGGCGCGGGCCCCGGCCTTGTGACGCTCATGCGGATTGCCAAAAGCGCGCCGGGCAAAGCCTGCGGCGCCGGACGCGGCAGCGCGTACACCCGCGCCGGCGGCACCGCTGACGCCGGCCATGGCCGCGCCCGCGCCAGTCTTGCCGGAAGCGGCAGCATTCATCTGATAGGCCGTGCGCGCGCCACCCGCCATGGAGGCGGCCGCGCCGACGGCGCTGCGCGTCCCGCTGGCTGCCGCCCTGATACCAGCCTTTGCGATGCTGCCGCCTGCGACCGTTCCGGCCGCCACGCCAGCTGCCGTGCCAATGGCGGCCCCGGCGCCGAGCTGGGGTGCCCCGGAGACAAGTCCGGTCGCGATACCGGGCCCGAACAGGCCAAGCGCAAGCAGGGCAAGTGATCCGAGTATGACGGAGGCGGCCTGTTCGAGCGTCACCTCGTCCGGCTGGAAAGCCGATGTGATGGAAGAGAAGATGGTCGAGCCGATGCCGACAATGATGGCGAGCACCATGAGCTTGATGCCCGACGCGATGACATTTCCGAGCACTTTTTCGGCAAGGAACGACGTCTTGTTCCAGAGGGCGAACGGGATCAGCACGAACCCGGCCAGGGTCGTCAGCTTGAACTCGATGATGGTGACGAAAAGCTGGATGGCGAGGAAGAAGAAGGCGAGCAGGGTCACAATCCAGGCGAGGAACAGGACGGCAATGATCACGATGTTCTGAAAGAAGGCGATCGGACCGGTGAGTTTCTCGATCTCGTCGAGCAGGGGCAGGGCCGCATCGAACCCTGTCGCGGCAACAAAGCCGGGTTTCATGATGTCGTCAGCAGTGATCGTGCCGCCTGTGGCGTTCAGGCCCAGCTGCGCGAAACTCGTGAACACAATGTCTGACAGAAGCGGAAAATTGCCGAGGATCAGCGCAAAGGCGCCGACATAGAGGACCTTCTTGAGGAACCGCCCGACAATGTCCGTATTCGGTCCCATAGCCCAGAAGAGGCCGGCGAGCGTAATGTCGATGCCGATCAGTGCACTTGTCAGGAAGGCGACGTCCGCCTGCAGCAGGCCAAACCCGCTATCGATATAGGCCGAGAAGGTTGCGACGAACTGGTCGATGACGCTGAGATCTTCCATTCCCTAGTCCCTCCGATAGGCGACGCCGTCGCCGCGGAAGCGCGCGTGCCGGATACGGGCCTGCGCCTCGATGGCGGCCCGGCGGGATTCTTCGAGCGCGACCATCCGGTACTGCGCCGCCATCAATTGCTGCATCTGCATCTGTTGCTCCACCGAGAGCGCGACCAGCTGGTTGCCAGCCTGGAGGGCGGAGAGATTGCCGCTTGCGGCCTGGCTCTCAGTGACAAGGTCGGTCAGGGTCTCCCGGGATTCCGCAATCGAGGTCACGATCCCCGACTGGACCTGGATCGAGGCGCGGAACGCCTCGCGGCTGATCCGCCACTGGTCTGCGGCTTCAGCCACGATTTCCTCATTGGTGAGGTCTTCGTACGTGTCAGGGAAGGCCTCACGGTACTGGCGCTCGCTTTCTTCGACCTCATAGGTCACCTCGCCCGCTTCGCGCATCAGCGTGTCGATCCGTTCGAGCAGGCGTTTCAGGTGCTCGATGGAGGCGTAGTCGAGGCGCTTCAGATCCTCTGCCTGGTTCACCAGCATCTGCGCCTCGTGCTGGAGCTGCTGGATCTGGTTGTTGATCTGTTCGAGCGTGTGCGTGGCGGTGAGGATGTTCTGCACGAGGTTTGTCGGATCGATTACGACATCGCCGACGCCGAGCAGGGCGTAGGCCGGTCCCGCAGCCAAGCCGAATGCAGAAACGGACCCAAGAAGAACGGCGATCATTCGGCGGCGCAAGGTATCTCTCCTCTTGTTTCGATCAGGTCTGCGGCCCAATGGAGCCCGCGCGCGTCCAGCCAGGCCGGCGCAAAACCCTCCGGGCCCGATGAAGCGTAGATCTCCGAGATCTGTTTCTGATCGGCCTTCGAACCGGCGGCGCAAAAGGCGAGGGCGACCGGTCCGAGATCGAGATCGAACAGGCGATTGCCATCAGGTGACTGAACATAATAATCCCGCTTCGGCGTCGCCCGGGCGATGAGTTCGACCTGGCGTCCATTGAGCCCGAAACTTTCATAGGCTGCATGTTGCGAAGGCTCCTCGGCCCGCGCATTGGCGAGGAAGATACGGGTGGGGGCACTCTCGATCAGGCTGGGCGCAATGCTGCTCGCCGAAATATCCGACAGGCTTTGCGTCGCGAACACGACTGAGACATTCTTCTTGCGCAAGGTCTTCAGCCAGTCGCGCAAACGTCCTGCAAACATGGGATGATCCAGGAAGAGCCACGCCTCATCCAGGATGAGCAGCGTGGGCCTGCCATCGAACCGCGCCTCCAGCCTGGCAAACAGGTGCGCCAGGACGGGCGGTGCGAGACGCTTGTCCTGCATCAGCGCGTCCATTTCGAAACAGAGGCAATCGCCTGAGGCAAGGCTGTCCGCATCGGCATCGAGAAGCGCGCCATAGGGACCGGCCAGCGTATAGGGTTCAAGCGCCTGGCGGAGTTCAGTCGACTGGACCAGAGCAACGAGACCCGTCAGCGTCCGCTGCGTAACCGGCGCCTCCCCAAGACTTTGAAGCGCCGTCCACACGGCTTGCTTCACCTCGGGGGTCACGGCCAGGTTCTCCTGTGCGATCAGGCCGAGCACCCAGGCCTGCGCAGCCGCGATCCCGGCTTCGCAGCCCGCATCCCGCAAGGGCTGGAACGCAAGGCCGCCGTCGAGGCCCAGCTCATACCAGGTCCCGCCAAGTGCCAGTGTGGTGCAGCGCGCCGAGCCACCCTTGTCGAAGAGAATAACCTGTGCGCCCTCATAGCGTCGGAACTGGAGCGCCAGAAGGGAGAGCAGCACCGACTTGCCGGCGCCGGTCGGGCCGACCACCATCATATGGCCGACATCTCCCTGATGCGTGACCAGCCGGAACGGCGTGGAGCTGGCTGAACGCGCCATCAGGAGCGGCGGGCCGTCCAGGTGCTCATTGCGCTCCGGTCCCGCCCAGAGCGCCGACAGAGGTGCCATGTGGGAGAGATTGATCGTATTGAGCAACGGCTGACGGACATTGGCATAGGCCTCACCGGGAAGCGTGCCGAGCCAGGCTTCGACGGCGTTGACGCTTTCTGTGACGCATGTGAACCCGCGTCCCCGGATCACACGCTCGACGGCCCGGATCTGGTCTTCGGCAATGGATGGATCGGCATGCCGGACGACGATCGCTGTCGTGCAATACCCGAATGCGACATGGCCGGCGCCGAGCGCCTGCAGGGCTTCGTCGGCATCGGCCGCCTGGTTGTCGGCGTCCGTATTGAGCAGAGTGGCCGGCTCATTGGTGAGGATTTCGCGCAAATAGGAGGTGAGCGACCGGCGTTTCGCAAACCAGTTGCGCATATAGGCATTGAGCGTCTTTTCGGCCTCAGGCTTGTCGAGGGGCAGGAACCGGGTCACCCAGCGATAGGCAAAGCCGAGCCGGTCGAGGTCTGACAGGATCCCTGGTTCTCCGGTCGCCGGGAACCCGTTGATCGTCAGGATTTTCAGCGTTTCCTCGCCAAGACGTGGGCTGAGCCCGCCTGTGAGCGGCGTATCGACCAGCACGGCATCCAGGCACATCGGAAGCGATGGCGCCCGTACGGTCTGTCGGTTCACCGAGATGCAGGCATGCAGATAGGTGAGGGTCTCGTCATCATCGAGGAAGCGCGCTTCCGGCATCAGGTCAGCCATCATGTCGCGTGCGCGGATTGTTCCCGTCTCAAACGCCGCAAGGTGTTCGGTCCAAAAGGCCGCCGGGGCGTCTGCCGGATCGTCGATGAAGAGCTTCTCGATCCGTGCCGTCCGGTCAGCGGGTGGCATCCAGGACAGGGTCAGATAGCAATCGGTCTCGAAGTGGCGGCCGGCCTCCTCGAAAGCGGCCCGGCGTTCCTCATCCACCAGCCAGGCCGCGGCGTCGCGCCACACGCATTCAGGGTAGGAAACCGACAGCCTGCGATCGGCTTCGATATGCAGGGCCCAGCCCGATCCGAACCGGCGCAGGATATTGTTCATGCGCGCCGTAACCGCGACCCGTTCTTCGTGCGTCGCGCTTTCAAGGTCGGGCCCGCGATAGCGGATCGTGCGCTGCAGGCTGCCATCCTTGTTGAGGACAATCCCCGGCGCAATCAGGCAGGCCCATTTGAGATGATCTGCAAGGCTTGTCGGACGCTGGCGATATTCACGAAGATTCAGCATGCGTAATAGCCCCTGTGCCGGACGTGCCGGATCAGCACATCGGAAAATTGCGAATCGCGCCGGGCGGCAAACACGCAGATCCCCTGCACGACAATCCAGAAGACGAGCCCGACGATCCAGAGCTGGAGGCCCAGCCCAAGCGCCGCCGCCAATGTGCCATTGACGATGGTGGCTAGTCTTGGCGCGCCGGCGAGCAGGATCGGCGCAGTCAGCGAACGGTGCACCGGCACGCTGTAGCCATGGGGCAGGGGGCGCGTATCAGCCATCAGAGCGTCGCCCCGCCGCCGAAGGAGAAGAAGGACAGGAAGAACGAGGTCGCGGCAAAAGCGATCGAGAGACCGAACACGATCTGCAACAGTTTGCGCATCCCGCCGCCGCTCTCGCCGAAGGCAAGCCCGAGACCTGTCAGGATGATGACGATCGTCGCAAGGATCTTGGCGACCGGGCCCTCGATGGAGTCGAGGATCGATTGCAGCGGGACCTCCCAGGGCATGCCAGACCCGGCCGCATGGGCGGGAAAGGCGAGCGCCACGGTGATCGCCGTCAGGCTCAGGGCCTTGATCATGTTGCTGTTCATTTCGGATGTATCCTTTCTGGAGCGGTGGAGAGAAGCGGTTCGGAAAAGGGCAGGCTCGGCAGGACGAGCTGCAGCTCCGGCTGGACGGGGATGAGGTCGTATCCCTCGCGTCCGAGACCGTTCATGCGTGCGACCGTTTCGACACGGTGCAGGCCGGCGCGCCGCGAGATGTAGACCACGCAATCGACCGTCTCCGCGATGAGATCATGCGGCACCTGGGCAGAGGTCTCTCCGATCAGCTGTTCGAGCCGGGAGAGACCGCCGTGGGCGGAATTTGCATGCAGCGTGGCAATGCCGCCTGGGTGGCCAGTATTCCAGGCCTTCAGCATGTCGAGCGCTTCGGCGCCGCGCACTTCACCGATAATGATCCGGTCGGGCCGCAGGCGCAGGGTCGAGCGGACGAGGTCTGCGAGTGTCACCGATCCGGGCTGCGTACGCAGCTGGACGGCATCGCGCGCCGCCGAGACAAGTTCACGCGTATCTTCGAGTATGACGAGCCGGTCACCCGTCCGCGAGATCTCGGCGAGCAGCGCATTGGCGAGCGTCGTCTTGCCCGAGCCGGTACCGCCAACCACGAGGATGTTCTCGCGGTCCAGCACGGCTCGCCGCAATGCTTCGGCATGATGGGGCGCCATCACGCCGGACGACACATACGCATCCAGCGCGATCACCCGGCCAGCTGGTTTGCGGATCGAAAAGCACGGACCGGGGGACACCGGCGGCAACACCCCTTCGAACCGTTCGCCACCCATCGGCAGCTCGGCCGAAACAATCGGCGATCCCACGTCTGCGCGCCGGCCCATATGGCTCGCGACCAGGCGGATAACACGCTCGCTGTCGGCGGAAGACATCGACCCAGACTCGGCCCGCCCGCTCCCATGCCGCTCGACCCAGAGCCTGCCATCCGGATTGACCATGATTTCGACAACGGCGGGATCATCCAGCGCCGCGACGATCTCGCTGCCCAGTGCCGTGACCAGCATGGCGCGTGTCCGTGCCTGGCTTGTCGCGTCACGCATCGGCTCGCACCTCGCCCAGGCGTTCAGAGGCGGACTCGCCATCAAACCCGGAAGCCTCTTCCGTCACGTCTTCGACCGCATTCTGGAGAATACGCTGGCCCGACCGGAGCGCTTCGGCGACCTGCCGCACGAACAAATCGAACCGCATGTCGCCCTTGGCGCGCGCTGCCTCGACCTGGTTTGCAGGGACGGGCGGCGTGACCGTCAGGAAATAGTGCACGAATGTCGCGAGCGTTTCGGCAAGGACGAGATTATCCCGTTCGATCCGCCCGAACTGGCGCGTCAGACGGTCGAGCCGGCGGTTGATCGCGGTTTCACGCTGGTTGCCATCCTCGCCAGAGAACCAGGCCGCAAGCGCCCGGTCGACGATGGCGCTCTCTGACAGGCCCGGGCGTTTCGCCATGGCCTGCAGCCGGTGATGGATCTCGGGCGAGATATAGGGCTGGATACGAGGCTTCATTCGCCATTCCCCGTCAGGTCAATGCCGGTCGCCTGTTCGAGACTGTCGGCCTGTACGAGCGCATCGAAGAGGCTGGCCTGCAGGGGAGCGCGCGTCCTGGCTCGCGAGCCACCGGACTTCACAGGGCCGGCTGACCGGGCCCGGTCTTCAGCCACATTGCGCGCTTGTCGCCAGCTCAGGCCATCGGCGTCCGGCTCCAGATCGTCAGCCTGCATCAGGCCTTCATGGATAGTGCGAACATCGCTGCCCCAATCATTCTCCCGCGCCTCCGGAATACAGACCGCTGCACCCGGTGCTTCTTTAAGGCGTTCGGTAAAGTTCCGGTCTTCATAGTAGCGCAGCTTCAGCGCCCGCACGGGCGGGGAGCCCGCGACAAGGACGAGCTCCTGGTCGGACGGTAGCTGCATCACTTCGCCTGGCGTCAGCAGCTGGCGGGCAGTCTCCTGGCGCGACACCATCTTGTGCGACAGCCAGGGGGCGAGCCGGTGGCCTGCATAATTCTTCATGGCGCGCTGTTCGGTCTTGGTGCCGAGTGCATCGGATATCCGTTTCGCCGTGCGCTCGTCGTTTGACGCGAAGGCGACCCTGACATGGCAATTGTCGAGAATGGCGTTCGAAGGGCCATAGGCCTTCTCGATCTGGTTCAGCGACTGTGCGATCAGGAAGGCCTTGAGGCCATAGCCTGCCATGTAAGCCAGCGCGCTTTCAAAGAAGTCGAGCTTTCCGAGGGCCGGGAACTCATCCAGCATGAACAGGACCCGCCGCCGGGATTTCGGCGCGGCCACCGACACCTGAGGCGCGAGCAGCCCGCAGGCTCTCAGAGTATTCGCCACAAGCGACTTGCCGCGCGAAAGCGCAGACGGACGCACCTCGAGGTGTTCGGTCAGGCGCCGGCCCACCTGGTTCAGGATAAGGCGCATGAGGGGTTTTGTGCGCGAAAGATCCGAGGGCGGCACAACGAGATAGAGCGACAGGGGCCGATCACCCGACACCAGGTCATCAATCCGGAAATCGCTCCGCGACGTTACTTCGGCAATGACCGGATCGGCGTAAAGGGCGAGAAAGCGCAAGGCCGTGGAGAGCACGCCCGAGAGCTCGTTTTCGGTCTGGTTAGACATTTCTCTCGCCTTGGTCGCGACAATCGGGTGAACGCGTGGCGCTTCATTCGTGCCGAGGTGATTGGTCCGCTTCATGATCTCGATTGTCGTCCGGAATGTCCGGTCGGGGTCGGCGAGGAATGTGCCGACCCGAGCGAGCGTCTTCTCAGGCTCGGCGTAAAGGACGTGCAGGATGGCGCCGGTCAGGAGGGACTTTGCCTTGTCCACCCAATGCCCTGGTTCTTCGACGACACCTCGCGGATCGACGAGGATATCGACAATGTTCTGGACATCGCGGGCTTCATTGAGCCCTCGGCGCACTTCCATCAGCGGATTGAAATGAGCCGAGGCAATATCGGTCGGATCGAACCGTACACAGTGCGAGAACTCCGAGCGCCAGCCGGAGGTCAGCTGCCAGTTCTCTCCTTTGATATCGTGCACCAGAACCGAATGCGGCCAGGAGAGCAGGGTAGGGACAACAAGACCCACGCCCTTGCCGGAACGTGTCGGCGCGAAGGCCATGACATGATCTGGCCCGTCATGGCGCAGGTACGCGCCTTCCGCCTGGCCAAGGAATACGCCGGCTGGCTTCAGCAGTCCGGACTTGCGGAGATCCTTGCTCTCAGCCCAGCGCGCTGAGCCGAAAGTCGAAACCCGCTTGTCCCACCGGGCCCGCAGGATCGATCCCGTCACCGCGATCACGATGGCAGCAATCCCGCCAGACCCTGCGATCATCCCGCCCCGTTCAAACACATCCGGCGCATAGGCATCAAAGGAATACCACCAGCCGAAAAAGGCCCAGGGCACATACACTGGTATGTCGAGAATGACGAAGAGCGGCTCACCCAGACGCGGCGACCAGCCAAGCGACCAGGCTGTCCACTCGGTCGCGCCCCAGAGCGCCAGGAGAACGACGAGCAAGACAAGAAGGATCTGCCAGAAGAGGTGCGTGCCATGTTTCATGACACGGAACCTGACCAATCACAGCCTCACGCTCCAGAGAGGGAATTGGGGGGAATAAGGGGGGTATTCTGAAAGTTTGGGAACCGCCGAGCGGTAAGAGTGAAGTTCTGGGAAGAATTTGTAGGGACAAGAAAATTGAATACTTCACCCGATCAAAGCTGCGGAGCGGTAGCCAGACGCTCAACCCGATCATCTCCTCTGATTGATTCTGAGACTGTTCTGCGCTGCTACATGCACGTGATTTCAAGCCGACGCCTGCCAAGCACATCCTGCAGCAAAATGACAATACAAGGGTGGTGGGTGACGTCGCATCTTGTTCGATCTGGTGCAATCTGGTGAATCGTCTAATAGAGGGCTAAAATGAGGGCGCCATGCCGAAACCAATAAAGAAACCGCTTGAACTCAACGAGCCGACAATGATCTCTCCGGATCAATTGCGCCTTGATTCACAAAACCCTCGACTCATACTCTCCTCGCGGAAAGCGCCGAGCGAAGATGCAATTATTCAGCAATTGCACCTAGAGGACGAACTTGATGAGCTTTTGTCGTCTATTGCTGCCAACGGATATCTGGATTTCGAGCCATTGGTCGTTTTAGACGAAGATCCGGAGGCGCCGTACACAGTTCTGGAAGGGAACCGCCGTCTCGCTGCCGTCCGTCTTCTGTTAGATAAAAAACGTGCCGACAAGCTCGAAATTGGCGTGCCTGATTTGGATAAAGATTTGCGCGCAACAATGGATATGGTGCGGGTGATCCGCGTGGAATCACGGGCGGAAGCAAGAACTTTTATTGCATTCAAGCACATCAACGGCCCGCACCGCTGGAACTCTTATGCGAAGGCCCAATACGCAGCGAGTTGGTTCAAAGAAGCCAGAGAAGCAGATTCGACTGCGACACTCGACAAAATTGCGGATCGTATCGGTGACAAGCACGCAACGATCAAACGAATGGTTGCAGCGGTACTGGTTCTCGAGCAAGCTGATCGCAGCGGCATCTTCACCTTGGACGACCGTACAACAAAGCGTTTTCCATTTTCCCACCTCTACACGGCATTGTCCCGAAAAGAGTACATGTCCTATCTTGGCATAGAGGATAGCTGGAGCGCTTGGGTTCCATCCGAGGATCCAATACCAGAGGCCCGTGTGGGTCGCCTCAAAGAAGTTCTGCACTGGATATTTGGTTACAAGCCGGATGGCATTGATAGTATTATCGCATCGCAAAATCCTGATATTAAGCGCCTAGGTGAAGTGCTGACCTCAACCGTCGCGATTGCCACACTCAATGACCGCCGCGATCTAGAATTCGCCTGGGAGCAAACTCGTCCCGCCGATACGAAATTTTCGTCAGCACTTATTTCCGCAAGGCGGGCAATCAGCGATGCAGTGAGCAGCGTGCATGCATTCGATGGTGCGGACAGGGGGCTTCTGGACGTGGCTTCTGAAATCAAGGAGCAGGCCGACCTTCTGCATGACCGTATGCGGAAGAAGTCTGGCTATAAGGATTAGTTCTCTAGTATGCCAGCAGCTGTCTATATACCTCATGACCTACTGGCTGGACCAGAGCCTGATGGTGACCTCGCGGCGGATATTGCTGAACTATCAGCTTTCTTTGCCGACGACACGAAATTTCTGCTCTCCGATTTGCGCAACGATATCGAGATCGGAGAGGACGAATACGACGATATTGACGCACAAAACCGAAGCAGTGATCTGGTCGTAGAAGCGGCCGCTTCGGTTTTGACTCACCGTGAGCGTCTTGGCAAAGATAGTTATCCATTTTCGCTGGATGGAGCTGGCGCCCGCCTGACTTTTACCGGCGTTGTCAATTGGGGGCACAAATCCTATTTAATATCACTTCTGCTATCCCATTTGGCTACAGTGACTGATGTTCTTGGCCAAGCGGAGCTCGCTCCTGATAAGATTTCGGTTCGAAATCTCAGAAATTGGTTTCAGCAGATGGCCGCCGCGATTTTGGCTGCTGAGCTAAGGGGTAGGGCTTGGGCATTTGGATGGCCAAGGCCGGATCACACCAATTTTCATGCGAAAATGAATCAAGTCTGGCGCGCAATTGGCGACGGAAAGCTCCATGACCCGCCTCCCGATGACGCACCTCAGTCTGTTAAGGACTGCGAGATTGATGTTGTTGCGGCTCGTCCCAACGATGATCAGATGCCTGGCTTCCAGTTAGCTATGGCCCAAGTGGCTACTGGGGCGAAATGGAAGGACAAATCCGTCCGGACGATGCTCGAAAACGTCTTCTTCGTCTTTTGGTTTTCTCGCCGGCCTGCATCACAGTGCACTGCGTATCATATAATTCCCTTCGTGCTTTCCAAACGAGATAGCTATATGGCAACGTTGCAGCTTGGACATATCCTCTCACGGCTGCGTTTGTGCCAGCTCGCCCACCTAGCCGAGAGACTTATTGCTGAAAATCAAATCACTTCAGAAGGCACTGAGGCATTTGCGGATTTCAACAGTTGGGCGCTTCAGTATCGTGAAGGACAGCATTTTGGGTAGCGTCGCAAGATCGTACCTAGGCTAATTTTCTCATGTTGAGTTTTTCAGGTAAGGCGTGGATGATGCGGTCATTCGCCGGAATGCCGTCGTCACCTGAATAACCTTCGCCACGATCAAGTTCAATCATAGTCCCTTCAAGCTGAGGCACTTCGAGGCCCTCACTGAAGAACATTGCCTCGCGCCCACGCAATTTATTCCGTGCACTGTAATTGATCGTGTATTGCATCCAGCTGGATGGTTCATATAGATCGTGAATAGGACGAACATCATCATAGGATACGATCCACCGGGTATCAGAAATGGCCTGCACCGCATCGGCAATTTGGGTATGATCGTCTGAGCGATAATAGTCGTAGTAAAGGTGGCGGCCTTTTTCATAGTATGGAGGATCTATATAAATGAGTGTTTTCTTGGAGAAAGAATTTGCTCGTGACGCCAAGAAGTCGACGGCGTCTTCCTGGCATACAGTGATCTTCGATCCGTAAGCTGCAATTTTGGATATCCTTTGCACAAGCTCCTGTTTGTTGTATCGGGCATCGATTTTCCATTTGCCGGTCTGATCGCGGCCGCCAATTACGCCTGCGTTGAGTATGCCAGATCGGTTTGTTCTATTCAGGAAGAAAAAGGCGAACGCAACATCAATGTCATCCTGATTGTCGGCATCATTGAATGTGGCCTTGCATCTATCCCAAGTCGACAGCGAAACCTCCGTTTCCAAGATTCGCTTGTTAAGTTCTTCGGTTTCTTCGACAACGCATCGCCAGAAGGCGTAGACGGGACGATTGATGTCATTGATGGTCACACGTTTGACAATACCTGTGAGAAGAAGTTCCCACGCGATCGCCGCGCCACCCGCAAATGGTTCAACATAGTGGCCGTCGCTGAGTCCATTTAACCGCACAACGTCCCGCATGAACCGTGCGAGCTTTCCCTTGCCGCCTGGATATCGGAGAGGTGAGTACCGCCCTGAGACTGTGCGTCGGTGACTATCTTCGTCGTTCATGTTGCCTCTCCGTAGATCGCCCTGAAGAATGGTTCTGCGTTGTCCCAGGCTGTGCGTAACGTATCAGCCGCCGGCACGCGATATGAACTATGTATGTAGTCGTTCAGGGACTGGATGGATACAGGATCGGATCTTGTAGTTAAAGCAGATGTCACGCCCCGTAAGTCGCTCGCTAGCGCGCGATTGTTCTTGATTAAGTGTTGCCGAACGTCTTCGAAGCGAGTCGATAGATCAAGATCGACGACCCGCGACTTGATTGTACGTTTGAATGGAATCCCGTTCTGCGTCATGTAGTGGTCAATTGAATGCTCCAGCACAGCACGCAGTACGAACGCGGCAGCCATAGGCGTGTCGACCAGATTTACTTTGCCGGCTTCTTTGAAAAGGGCCTGACCTTTTGGCGTGGGTGGTTGAGAGAACGGGTATTTCTTGGGTGCCAAGGATCGCCGTGGGCTACGCGCTCTAGTTGACTTTTGATTGTGTGGCGTTGCCTGGCTTGCTGGCTTTACTTCAGGTTTACGCAGATTGGTATCACTGAAGGACTGGGGCGGTACTTTGTCACTCGATTTTGGCTTTATTGTAGTCGGTAACGCCTCGAAATAGTCCTTGATGTCCGCGGCTTTGTTGTGACTTCGCGAGTTTACCTGCCCATCCGCAATATCGTCGAAGAGCGCCTTCAATACCTTGACAGTCACTTCAGGTTTTCGAGCGAAATATGGACGCTTCTCTCCATCCTTGGTCTTCACACTCAAGCCAAGTATGTCTTTGCCGGCTTTTGCATCGAGAAATCGCTCTAGTGTACTTGAGTTCTTTTCAACGGCAGTCCGCACACTTTCCCATCGAGACGGGTCATAACCTGCGTTGCGACCAACGAAATCTATGATATCCAAAACCGTGCGATCGCCCTCAAAGCGCTGGATTTCCAGTGGCCCCCATTCAATGCGGCCTTCTCCGTCCTTCTGACCTGTGTGTCGCCGTTCAATCCAAATATTAGCGGTTTGGCGGTCGCCGAAGGAAATGCACCTGATCGGTTCAATGCTCGCCCGATCAAAGCCTTTCGCAAGCGCGTGTAGTCGCTTTTTGAGATTATCGTCCAAGTTGGTGCCATCGAGCAGGTCCGGGTTGGCAAGTATGCTTATCGCAGCAAAACGCCGATTCCCATCAAGGACCGTGAACTCGTCATCATCCTCTTCAATGACGTAGAGCGAATCTCCCGGATCCAATCCGTTATCGAAAATGCTTTTCATTATCGTTTGAAAATGGCGCGGATTCAAGCGCACCAATGCCTCCAGTGCTTCCGCCTGACTGGTGGCTTCTACGATCCGGGGATTTTCCAAATCCAGATAGAGGTCATTAATGTATAATTGAATTTGATCCATAGAATATCTTGGCAATTGCTTCATTCAGTCCAATAGCGAACAGCGTGAGGATTGTGAATCGAAATCGTTAAGATTGCGACTCCGTCGACACTGTCTCGATAGACTGATTTGGGATTTTGGGCAGCGATCGGAGATGGTGGAATCGACCGATTGTGGTCGAACACGACGTGCAGCATGAACAAAACTGTCACAAACTCTGGATATCTCGACTGCAATGCCGTTTAGCGAGCCAAGTCCATGATGAACCAGAGCGCGCATGCTTAGTCTCCTATAGGAATCATTTCGCCATCCCAATCCCAAGCCCGAGCGTCCACGAAACCCTGCCCCCGCGGACGACGCCAGACACCACCATGCCGCGCCGCTGCTCCAACACTTGCCGCCAAGGCACAATCGTAAAATCCCGCTGCCGCTCGATGACCGCAAACTTCCCATTCACCCGCGACACCGGCTCGCGGTACTTGCCTACCACATGACCTCGTGCAGGCGCCGGTGAATAGGGTTTCCCAATCTCTTCGCTCAATATCCGTCCGGCCTGCGCAAGATCGCGTTTCAACAACTCCGTTCTTTGCACAGCCGTCAGGCCTGAGCTAGGCTCTACCTTCACCCCAATTCCCGCCAGAAACGCTCGCCGCTTAACCTGTGCCTTAGCCACTTCCTGGCCAAACCCAAGCGGCACACCGGAGGGAAGAGGCGTCTCGTCCAGCCAAGTCACCCCCAGCGCCGTTTCCTGATCCTTCAGCCCAAGTTCAGAGCGTACCAACATCTGTGCGGATCTGAACCGCGCCTGGGTTCGCTCAAATGATCTCGCCCGATCCAGAAAGGCAGGTGGGATCTTCCAGTCCGCATCGGCCGACCGCTCGACATGCCCGGCACGTCGGAGCGCTTCCAATCTACGCACATGAGCCGCGACAAATTCCGGACTGGACCCCGGATCATCAGCCTGGTGCAAGCCGGCTGAATAGATCCCGCCATTCGCCCGCGCGATCCGGTCGATCGTCACGTCCGATGGCTTCGGTTCTAGGTTCGGCGATGACACGGTTACAATTGCCCCGCGCTTCAACTCCTCGACTTCGCCAGCGACACCGAGTTCGACAAACACGGCGCGCCCGTCCAGGCAATCGATGATGGCATAGGCGCGATCATGCGCTTCACCCGTGAGGCCGGTCTGCAGCACTGCGCCCGTCATGCCCCGCCCGTTCGGATCGGACTTATCAAATATCACGTCCGCATCAAGACGCCGATCACCGCGCCCTGCGAGCGCGCGGTTCATCGTCTTGATGATGTCGTGGCGTTCGGACAATCCCCGCAGGACGTCCCGGAAATTCTCCCGCAGCTGCCAGTGACCAGCCCCGAGTTTCTCGGCAAGTCCAAGCCGCTCCAGCGTTCGCAGCCGGGCCGCATGCAGGGTGCGATAGTGTGAGGGACTATCCTTCAAACGGAACTCATGTTCAGGACTTGCCTGACGCGCGATGAAATGATCGATCCGCGTCACACGCTCGGCAGCGATATCCGATTGGAGTTTCCGCTCCTGTTCAAGCCTTGTCTCCGGGCCAAGCTCCAGCCTGACCAGGTCTTCAGCCCGCTCCCGGATCCCATGTGAGATGTACGCCCGCGGTATGACAAGATCAGTGCCATCCTCGCGTCGGCCCCGGATGACCAAGTGCGCATGCGGCCGGCCCGTATCATGGTGCACCGCACCGACCCATTCGAGCCGTGTGCCGAGATCGGTCTCCATCAGCGAAACCAAGTCGCGAACGAACGGCTTTAGGTCAGCCATTTCGGTCCCGTCTTCGGGCGACACGATGAACCGGAAATGATGCCGGTCATCCGTGATGGATTTGACCAGACCTGATGCGTTGGCATCTTCGCTCATGGCGTCAAAGAGTTTCCCGCGATCCTTATCCTCAAGCGCTGCGTCGCGCCGGATATAGCCGATATGCGCGGCGAGAGCTGCTGCGCTGGACGCCGACATCCGCACGATGCGGGCTTTCACTATCACGCGTCTCTGTCCACCGCGTGGGCCAATACGTGGCCGGGAGGGCAAGGCGGTCCGGCGAACACCGCCGGCCGACGACAAGGCTTTCGTCATGCGCGTCAGGTACGTCTTCGTGCGTCCCCCTGAACCGGCTGAACGAATCCTGCCAGGCCGGGGGGTGAAGGGATTGTCCGGCGGAGTGCTCATTCTGGCTGTTCCCGCGGAAAACAGGCCAGATTGCGCGTATGGAACCATGCCAACCTGTTGCCCTCATTGAGGTTTCCATCAGACCACAGAGCTGCGGACCTGCCTGTAGAACCATAAAAATCGATGTGCAGACAAGGCGATAGCCCCTCATTGGCTCCATGAGCTTTTATCTTGCATTCAAAATCGCCTTCAAATTGCTCCCGCTCGCCAATTTCCGCAGCCAAATCAAGGTCCTTCAGGAGGATCGCCCTACCCAGAATATCCGCCTTCAAAACAGTTCCGAAATACCGCCCATCAAATGAGTCCAGTGTGCGATCAGATAGGAGCAGCACCTCGCCGGGCTGAAGCAGCCGACAGGCCTTCCAGGGAGACGGCAGAGCGCGTCCCAGACTATCTGTGGAGAGCAGGCGGACAGCTGGCGTCCCGTTGATGAGTAACTCACCGTCGACCGCACAAACCATATCCCCTTCTAGCGCCCGGACGGTCTTGATGACGGGGACACCAGACGGCAAATAACCTCGTTTCGCAGCGAGTCTCGAAGCCGCTTCCGGAAGGTGCGAAACAACCAGATCACCGCACGAGATCACGCTTAAAGGTTCGACGCGATACCATCCAAGTGGCGCACTTTCGCTCGGATTGTAAAGCAGGAGCGGCGGTAAGACACCTGTCACTGGAAGGCTGATCAATGCCACTCCGATCACAGAAATACCGCTCCAGAATGCTGCGCGAAGTCTCATGAATTGCCCCGCCCATCGCTCGAATAAGATATTCGCTTTTCTTTCGAAAATGCGACTAAATCCGCCTTCAGTGCCCAATATTTACGTGCCATTTCCTGATCCTCGCGCGCGGTTCCACACGGTCGAATAGTCGTTCAGGTCATCGACATGATAGACGACGGTGCCGCCATGCTTCCGGTATTTCGGTCCATTGTTCGACCAGCGCCAGTTCTCCATCGTGCGGACCGTGATGCGCAAATAGGCGGCTGCTTCTTTCGTCGTCAGGAAAGGACTTGGACGTCCTTTTGCCTCGCTCATTCCCCGTACCCCGTCTTGCCGGGCACAGATCAACGTGGCGGCTTCAACACGTCCGAGAAAGCAAAAGAAAATTCTAATTGGGAGTCACGAAGATATACGACTTCGAGGCGATACCCGGTTTAACCATGCGCAGCGCGCATGGCTTCGGGTGGCTATAGATGCCCCTCTATCGAGCAATGTAAACACGCCGGAAGCCGCCCCGGAATGATCTCCGGAGCGGCCAGTTTGGCGATGTGTGTTGGGCCTAGTCCCTGGGGTTCCAGAGGATCACGTGGCGGCCTTTCTTGCCCTTGACCGGTGCAAGGTTCGCGTAGATGCGGCGCGGGCCGATCTGCGGATCTGCGAGGGTCAGCGAGACGTATTCGCGTCCCGATGACTTCGCCTTGCGCATCCAGCCGCCGCCGATTTCAGTCGCGGTTTCGCCGGCGAAGATGCGGTAGTCCGGCTGGGCCTCTTCGGCTTTTTCCGCATTCTTCTCGATGCGAATAGTGGCGTTGAGGTTCATCATTGCGAGGGCGCCTTCGAAGCCGGTCTTGGTTTCGCTGACATATCCGAGTGCGTTTGCCATGGGGGTCTCCTTTTCGTTTCCGTGGCTGTCTTCGAGGGACACCTTGTCCCCGTCGACGCCGGACCGCCCGGACGGCGCGGAGCGGGCCTGAACCTGTAAGGGCGCAGCAAAGCGAAGCACCGGACAGTCCAAGCGAATTTGTCTCGCGAGGAGCCGCAAAGCGGCGGGGAAATTCGTGGGACTGTCCGGTTTCAGGGCCGTTTCGTGTCGTCCAGGTCACACGGCAATAGACGGGAACAAGGGGTCTTTCGGGGCAAGCGGAGAGCGGAACAGACCGCTTTGGCAATCGCACTCGGAGGCAAAAAGAAACCCACAGACGGGCGATTTTTCGGAGGCGCATCTGTCTTGATCTGAACCGCAGGAGTACACACTCATCCGGTAGAAGCATGTGGAAATGCCGCCCGGCATGCTGCCGAACGGCTTTCGCTTCCACGGACAAGGAGACTGCAACATGTCAGGCGGCGTCCTGCTCTGCGACAGACTGGTCTTCGGGAGAAGCTTCGTCCTCGCCAGAGGTAAACAGGCTGGCGATCCGGACCCATGCATCTGCTGGCGGCGACCCTGCGTTTGTAACAAGGCGCGTAGGCGGCACCTGCATCCATCCCGGACGCCAGCCCGGATTGGCCTCACACTCTTCGCCAGTGATCCGGTTCCAGACCAGGTCCTTCTGGGCTTTGCCCGTGTCTGTGAGCGCTGCTTTCGCCGTCGATGGAGACGCAATGTCTGCCACCATGGCGTTAATGGCGCGCTTGTCCCGAACGAGATCAAGGAAGACACGCTCCGGCTTCCAGTAAGCGGCCATGTCGGTTTCGGTGGCGACAGCGACGGCTTCCACAACCGGGCCGCCCGCTTCCAGCGTATCCGCCATCACAAAAGCCAGCACGGTCAGGGTTTCCGCATCGTTCATTTCGAGCAGCGCCGCAAAGACCTCGCTGAGGTGATAGGCGTCCCCGTTTGCGCGCAGGGATGCGACCCCATGGGCGTCAAACAGGCTGCGGACATGGTCCCCGGCGGCCCGCATTTCTGCGGCGGCGCGTGATGCCTCCACGCTGGCCTGTATGTCCTCCTTCCGGGCGAGGAAGTCGTGCCGCCTGACAGTCCAAAGAGCGGACCCGACCATGGCATGCGCCACCATCAGCCGGAGGGCGATTCCAGGGTGTCCAAGCAAGGTTGTACGCGCTGCGCCATGGCGGTGGAGGGCAATGTATTGTGCGAGCGGCCCGGACATTTCGGGCTTGGTGTCGGCTGCTTCCGCATCACCGTCCGGCCTTGCGCGCTTCTCCAGTTTCCGGGCTTAGGCCTGCGTAATGTAGCCCTCATGGAAGGTCACAGTGCCATCATCGCGGACTTCGACAATCACGCTGCCGCCCTTCGTCCGGGGGCGCTTCAAATACTCCCAACTGGCAAAATATTTCCCGCGTTCGAGAACCTCTACATTGCGCCACCCGGCGTCAATGTAGGTCTCGACCTTGGCCGCAAGCGCTGCCGATTGGGCTTTCCAAAACGTGTCGGCCTCTGCGAAGACACCTGTCTCACCGAAGAGGTCAGCTGCCACTTTGCCTTCATAGATCGCCAGATCAAACAGCGCCTTGTCGGTCGTGATGGTGGCCCCGCCCGTGATCCATGCCTTGCAGGCGCGGCCCATGGGCGCGCGCTCTGTTTCACTTCGAAACAGGGCCAGCCAGTCTGCCTGCTGGTCCTTCGTAGCAAGTGTGAGCGCGCGGATTGTCTCCGGGTCGATTTCGTCTTTGGCGTAAAGCGCACGGATCGGGCTGGAGAGATTGGCGAGGGCGAGGATACGCCGGACTTTCAGGTCCGTGACCCCGAAATGTCCGGCAATCTCTTCCACCGTCCGGCCTGCATGCGCCAGCTTTCCGAACGCATTGTATTGCTCCATTTCCGTGGCGGGCAGGCGGGCGACATTTTCGATGAGCGAGGCCTCCACCGCTGCGGCGTCGTCATCCGCTTCCATGATTGCGCACGGGACGGCGATTGACTTGCCGGTCTCAGCGGCAATGACCTGCAAGGCATGGAAGCGCCGCCGTCCCGCGACGACGCCATAGCCATCACCTTCGGGGCGCACCAGAAGTGTCTGGCGGATTCCTTTCTCCCGGATGGAGGGCAAGATGTCGGAGACATCAGGCGCCTTGCGGTTGTGCCGCATGTTGAGCTTGCTGATATGGAGTTGCTCAAGGGGAAGTGTTTTCAGTGCGGGTTGTGCCATGGGATTGTCCTCCTGTTCTGGCGGGTAAAGTGAAAGGCCAAGCGCCCATGCCGGGCCTTTCCAGTTGATCGGGCTGAAGGGGAGGCCTTCCGCGTCGCGGTTTGCGTCCGGATCGGTCTCGCCCCAGTCATAGTCATGCAGGCCAATCAGCGGCGCGCGGCCATCGACCCAGATTTCGACGACGCGGGACTCCTCTATGACGAGGGTCATGTGCGGACGTGGCCCTAATAGGTCATCCAGCGCGCTCATGCCTGCGCGACCCGTGCAGGTGCGGACGCCATCAAACGCGCTAAGGCTCTGTGCCCGGCTTGCAAGGCTTCGGGGAGCAGTTCGCATGCGACTTCAGTCAGGTAGGCGTTCTCCGACCTCGGATCGTTGGCCTCTATACCCCAGATGCTGGCGGCATGAGATTCCAGTTCCACGCTTTCGCGTTCAATGGCGAGCACGATTCCGCAATAGAACCACTCATCCTTGCGCCACGCGTCCATGACGGCTTCGGCGTCTGCTTGCGCCTTCGTCAGCCGCTCGCGGAAATTGTTTCCGGGTCCGATAAATCCCGGGTCGCCAATATTGAGCGATGGCCAGAATCCGTCCTGGCGCTCGTCTGGACTATCCGGACAGTCGTCGCGGACGATCCGCGCGGTGACGCGAAAGCCGTCAATCTCGACGGCAATGCTGTCGCCCTCGCACACATAGCGGTCAAATCTCTCCCGGAACGCCATGACTCAGCGGCTCCAGAAAATGTGGACTTCATCAAAGCCCGTCTGGAACACCATGATCTCGCCATTCATCGCCATGTCGCGGGCAAGCGCGGTCCAGTCGATATAGTAATCGAGCGAGGCCGGAATCTCTGTCCCGCTTTCGCGCGTCACTTCCTCGGCAAAGTCTGCGGCGCTGCGATATTCGCCTGCATAGTCTTCAAACGCGGCGTGAGCCTGTTCAAGGTCATCGCCGAATTCGCGGTAGAGTTTCGCTCCAAGGCTCCCGTGTTCGGTGATGAAGTCCGCAAGGGCGCAAACTGTCTCGAAGGAGGCATATTCGGAAATGCGCGCGCCTTCGAACCCCTCATAGTCATGAATTGACCATTCCTCCGCACCCGGTTCAGGCGACGCCGCCAGCATGGCGCGGACGCCCTGCATCATCTCGTCCGGTTCTGTCGCGTCGATCCACGCCCCGTGGAGCCGTCCATTATTATACGCGGCAAGACAGGCGACATAGATGCGGGGCGTGTCCCGCAAATCTGGTCCGGTCGCTGTTCCAAGGGGAGCGGGAGTCTCGTGTGAAGGGGTCATGTCAGCCTCGCAAAATTGAACCTCGCCCGCGTGCCTTTCCCGGCAGGCGGGAGGGGGCGGACGAAAGGTGCGGGCGCCCGGGCGTATGAGGGCCGGGGGCAAGGCGGAAAGGTAGGAGGCACGGAAAGAACCGGCGGACCCAGGTCACCGGCGCCTTGCGCGCGGGCCGCGCCCGGGCAGACGCGCCGTCCGCCCCCTCCCGGCTGCTGGGAAAGCTTGTCCACGCTTTCAAACACCAAACAGGCAGGCTGGTGCCGTGGATACGAATCCTTCCAGACCCGACAGCCATGGCCTTGGATATACGAGACTTCCGGGAAGCTGACCGCGCAGCGCTGATTGCGCTTTGGGAGGCGTGTGCGCTGACCCGGCCATGGGACGACCCGAATGCAGACATGGACCGGTCGATCGCATCCCGCGATGCCACGATCCTCGTCGGTACATTAGATAACGATGTCATTGCCAGCGCCGTGGTCGGCCATGACGGCCATCGCGGCTGGATCTACTATCTGGCTGTCAGCCCAGACCGTAAAGCCTGCGGCCATGGGCGCGAAATGATGGCCGAAGCCGAGCTTTGGCTGACGGCGCGGGGGACGCCGAAGGTGCAGCTCATGGTGCGCGGGGAGAACGAGACCGCGACTGCCTTCTACAATGCCCTCGGCTACGAGCGCCAGGATGTGACCGTTCTCGGCAAATGGCTCATGCCATCGCCCGAGGCAGATTGAGGTATCGAGAGGCCACGCGCGCCTGACCCCTCTGGCCGTAAGGCCAGTGGGAAGCAAAGCGCGGCCCCCGCCGGCGAGCCCCCGCAGCGCGCGGCGACCCGAACGGGTGGCCGCGTGACCGGAGACGAGCCGGGCCCGGTCAGGTGACGTGGACGAGGTGGAGGGCTCTCG